>JAABUK010000362.1_pt1 | contig 98747 bp, 85 predicted proteins | sample 5559141 | NCBI WGS metagenome assembly JAABUK01 (sample SAMN10711869, study PRJNA513367) | rock metagenome | isolation source: Antarctica rocks | place: Antarctica: Victoria Land, Pudding Butte nord | collected 2016-01-03
GACCGATCAGGACTACACGGGCTGCAAGACCAGCATCACCGGCGCGACCAGCGGGCTCCCGGTCGGCACCGGCGCCGGCACGGGCACCGTGGAGATCTCCGCCGCGGGCCCCGACTCCTACACGATCCTCGCTCACTCGAAGTCCAACGGCGAGTTCAAGATCGAGAAGGTGACCGGCACGGGCGCGATCAACCGTACCTGCCTCCCGGTCGGCCAGGGCGCCTGCCCGACCAGCGGCAACTGGTAGTCCCCCTAGCAGACAGCAAGCCGTACGCGGTGAGGCGGCCCTTCGGGCCGCCTCACCGCTTTAACCGCAGGCTGTTGTTCGTCGACGGGAGGGGCAGATAGCGACTCGAGTGGATATCCCGTTACCAGTACTTAAGGTCTCGAGGGAAGCGGTCGATTAGGTGGTTACCAGAGCCAAGGTGCCAAGGGCAAACCATCTGTGAGGGTGGGGCGCAAAGCCAACGGGTCTTCTGTCGCGCTGTCAGGAGAATGCCGGGCTGCCACCGGGGAGTGTCTCCTTCGAGGGCAGGACTGCGGAGCTGGTTTTCAAGCCCAATTCGTTCCCTTGAAGGAGGGTTCTTTCATGCTTCAGAAGCTGCGTCGTCGTGCCGAGGAGGAGCAGGGCTTTACCCTGATCGAGCTCCTCGTCGTCATTCTCATCATCGGCATTCTTGCCGCGATCGCTCTCCCGTCGTTCCTGGGTCAGCGCTCCAAGGGCCAGGACGCGTCGGCCAAGTCCGATGCGCGGAACATGGTCTCCCAGATCGAGTCGTGCTACTCGACCGATCAGGACTACACGGGCTGCAAGACCAGCATCACCGGCGCGACCAGCGGGCTCCCGGTCGGCACCGGCGCCGGCACGGGCACCGTGGAGATCTCCGCCGCGGGCCCCGACTCCTACACGATCGTCGCCCACTCGAAGTCCAAGGGCGAGTTCACCATCGACAAGGCGACCACCACGGGCGTCATCACGCGCACCTGCCTCCCGGTCGGCCAGGGCGCCTGCCCGAGCACCGGCAAGTGGTAGTCAGCTGATCCAGCAGCAAGCCGCACGCGTGAGGCGGCCCTTCGGGGCCGCCTCACCGCGTTAACGCCCGGCCGACCGGCGCGCCTCGGCCTTTGCGTCGGAAACCGCCCGCCCGGCTCAAGCCCCGGGGGCAGATGCCGACCACGAGAGCATGGGAAAGCGCAATGAGCGCGGCTTCACGCTGATCGAGGTGATGGTGGCCGGTTTCGTCCTCGTGACCGGGGTCGCCGGCGCGGTGACCCTCGTCAACGGGGCCAACCGGACGACCTCGATGACCAAGGCCCGCGAGGCGGCGACCAACGTCGCGCGCCAGCTTCTCGAGTCCTCGCGCTCGATCCCCTACTCACAGCTTCTGCCCACGAGCATCACGGCGCAGCTCCAGGCGCAGCCCGGGCTCTCGGACGCCGGTGCCGGCGCGGGCTGGACGATCCAGCGGCGCGCGATCAACTACTCCGTGGTGGCGAGCGTGTGCGTCATGGACGACCCCGCCGACGGCACGGGCGTTCATCCCGGCGCGCTCTACTGCGCCGACAGCGCGCCGGCAGGAGCCGGCGACACCAACCCCGACGACTACAAGCGGGTGACCGTCGACGTGAGCTGGCGCGACGCCTCGGGCGCGAAGACCGTGCGCCAGACGGGCATCGTGGACAACCCCGGCAACGCCGCCGGCCCGGCGGTAACGAGCTTCGCGATCGCGGCGCCCAACGCCTCGCCGATCACCTCGAACATCGGGACGGTCTCCTTCAACGTGGGCACCGACAGCCCGGCGGCGACCGTCGCCTGGTCGGTCGACGGCAGCTCCGCGGGGCAGGCGTCGGGGGTGGGGACCTCGTGGAGCTTCCCCTGGGCGATCGGTGGCCTCAGCGACGGCACCTACACCATCACCGCCCAGGCCTACGACACCGGCGACCAGCCGGGCGCCTCGCGCTCGCTAACCGTGACACTCAACCGGAACGCTCCGCTCGCCCCCAAGGGACTCGCCGCGGGCCGCAACGGAGGGGTCGTCGACCTCGAGTGGCTCCCGAACGCCGAGCGCGACATCATCGGCTACCACGTCAAGCGGGTGGTGCCCGGAGGCACCGACGTGGTGGTGTGCGACACGACCAGCTCCGACTGCATCGACCCGAACCCCCCGGCCGGGGTGGCGGTCTCCTACTACGTCCAGGCGGTCGACCTCGACCCGAACGGCAGCCGGCGTGAAGGCGCGGCGTCCGCGACGGTCACCGCGAGCCAGACCAACCGTCCTCCGTCCCCGCCCACGAACCTGCTCGCTTCGAACAACGGGAGCTCAACGACCCTGATCTGGACGGCGAGTCCGGGCGATCCCGACGCCGGTGACCACGTCGCCTTCTACCGGATCTACCGCGACGGCGTCGCCTACGCCAACCGCTACGACCGCACCGGCCTCGGCACGGACACGCGCTACGTCGACACCCGCACCGGCGGCATGCCGCACTCCTACTCGATCACCGCGGTGGACACCCAGCTCGCCGAGTCGCCCCTCCTCGGACCGGTGACGCGATGAGGCGCCACCGGGCCGAGCAGGGCTTCACGCTCGTCGAGCTGCTCATGGCGATGAGCCTCATGGTCATCATGCTCACCGCCGCGCTCGGGACGCTCGAGCAGTTCACGGTCAATAGCAACGCCAACCAGGTCCAGAACCAGGCCCAGGACCAGGCGCGCACGACGATCGACACCCTCGCGCGTCAGCTTCGCAACCTCGCGAGCCCGACGCCCGTCCAACCGCAGGCGGTCGAGAAGAACGGCGCGTACGACCTCGTGTTCCTGAGCGTGAACCCGGTCGGACCGGCGATCGCCCCGAACGGGACGAACAGCCGCCGCATCCGCTACTGCCTCGACGCCAGCTCGCCCACCAACGAGGTGCTCTGGCGCCAGACGCAGACCTGGGTCAGCGCCACGCCGCCGGCCCTTCCCTCCACCGCCTCCTGTCCCGACAACACCGGTGGCTGGAACGCGGGCGCCCGCGTGGTGGCCTCGAACATCGTCAACCAGACCGGTGGCCAGAACCGTCCGGTGTGGTACTTCAACTCCTCGACGCTGGCGACGATCTCCTCGATCGAGACCGACCTCTACGTCAACGCGCAGCCCGGCAAGAAGCCGGGGGAGACCCGGCTGACCACGGGCATCTTCCTGCGCAACCAGAACCGGCCCCCGACCGCGTCCCTGACCGCCCAGGCGACCGGCAACGGCCACGTGCTGCTCAACGGCTCCTCGTCGGCCGATCCCGAGAACCAGTCGCTCAACTACGTCTGGTACGACGGCGCGCAAAAGGTCGGCACCGGGGTAACGCTCGACTACGTCCCGTGCCCGCGCCCGGGCGTGCCCTGCCCAGGCACGAGCCACACGCTCCAGCTCCGGGTCTTCGACCCGGCCGGCCTCGAGGGCGACGCGACCCAGACCGTGGTGATCAGGTGAGCACTCGCGCGCGTGGAGAGAGCGGATGGGCGCTCGTCGTCGCGATGATGGTCATGGCCGTGATCATGAGCGTCGGGCTCGGGGTGTACGGCTACGTGGACTCCCAGGGCAAGGCCTCGGCGACCGAGCGCATCCGCGAGTCCTCCCTCAACCTGGCCGAGAGCGCGCTGAACGAGGAGCTCTTCCTCGTCTCGCGCAACTGGCCGGGCCTGAATCAGCTCGGCGGGGCTCAGATCTCCTACCCGAACTGCTCCTCGAGCGCCTGGAGCCCCGCCATGGCGCAGCAGTGTCCCGACCCCGCTGCCGTCGCCCGCTCCTTCACCACGCCGGACTACGCGCAGGGCACCTCGTGGAGCGCGACGGTGCGCGACGACTCAAACGCCTCGCTCAACTTCTACGACGACGCGGTCACCCAGGCCGGGCCGGCCTACGACTCCAACAACAACGGCAAGCTCTGGCTGCGCGCCTCGGCGACGGTGCGGGGGCGCACGCGCACCGTGATCGCCCTCGTACAGGTGGAGCAGACCGACGACTCGATCGTCTTTCCCCACAACGTGATCACCGCGGGGAAGTTCGCCACCTCCGACAGCGGCAACAAGGTCATCGTGGACACGCAGGGAGCCGCCGCCTCGCCGTCCCCGCTGGCCGTGCGCTGCGATCCCAGTACCCCCGGCTGCTTGAGCTACGCCAAGGACCAGGTTTCGCCTCCCGTGATCGCGCCCAACTACGCCGGCGGCAACGCGCTCTCCCCCCAGCGACTCGACGAGCTGCGCGCGCGCGCCAAGGCCAACGGGCTCTACTTCGCGACCTGCCCCGCGGCTCTCCCGAACGGCCTGGTCTTCGTCGAGAGCGGCAACTGCTCCTTCACCGCGAACGCGCAGTACAACGCGCCGCCGGCGCCCCCCGGAGTGCTCGTCATCGCCAACGGGAGCCTGGTCCTGGGCGGCACCTCGAACTTCTACGGGGTGATCTACGTCGCCAACCCGACCAACTCCTCCGGCACGCTCGTCACCACCACCGGCGACGCGAGCATCCAGGGCTCGATCGCGATCGACGGCAACGGCGGGATGCTCGCCGGCTCGAGCAAGCTCAACGTGATCTATGACCCGAACGCGTTCAGCGCGCTGAGCGGCTACGGCAACGCCGGGGTCGTGCAGAACACCTGGCGCGAGCTCATCGCCAAGTAGGCCGTGGCGGCGAGTCCGCGCGGGGCGCTCAAGGTCTCCGAGCGGAGGACCGATGCTGGGTTCAGGCCCCCGCACCGGAGTCCGAGAGGGCCGAGAACCGGCCTCCCCCGACCTATACCGCTCAAGCGCTCATGCCCATCGCCATCACCGCCCTCTTCGGCCTCGTCCTCGGCTCCTTTCTGAACGTCGTCGCCTACCGGCTCCCGCGGCGGGAGTCGCTCTCGCGCCCCGCGTCGCGCTGCCCCGGGTGCGAGACGCCGATCCGGCCCTACGACAACGTGCCCGTGCTCTCGTGGGTCCTGCTCCGCGGGCGCTGCCGCGCGTGCCGGGTGGCGATCCCGTGGCGCTACCCGCTCGTCGAGTTCGCGACCGCCCTGCTCGCCGTCGCCGTCGTGCTCGTCAAGGGCGCCGACCGCGACGCCTGGCTCGGGCTCGCGCTCGTGCTCGTCCTCGTCCCCGTGACCCTCATCGACCTCGACCATCAGCTCATCCCCAACCGGATCACCGCCCCGGCGGCACTCGCCGCGATCGCGATCGGGGCCCTCACCCGCCCCGAGCATTTGCCCGAGCAGCTCATCGCCGGCGTCGCCGCCGGCGGCTTCCTGCTCCTCGCCAACCTGGCCTATCCCCGCGGGATGGGCATGGGCGACGTCAAGCTCGCCGCCGTGCTCGGCCTCTTCCTGGGCGCCTCGGTGGGCGTGGCGATCCTCGTCGCGCTGCTCGCCGGAACCCTCGTCGGCGCTGCGGTCATGGCGTGCAAGGGCGTGGCCGACGGCCGCAAGACCAAGGTGCCCTTCGGGCCGTTCCTGGCCCTCGGGGGCGTTGTCGCGCTGCTCGCCGGAACTTCGGTCGTGAGCTGGTACCTGAACACGTTCGTCGGCTAGGAGAGGCTCGCTTCAAGCACTCCTGACGCGGCTGAGTAAGGCCGCTCAACCTTCATCCGCCCCCCGCCGATAGACCCGAGGGCGAGCTGGACGCTCCTCCCACCACTCCTTACCCGTCCAATGGCCAACGCTTCCCGCCCATCCTCCCGCACGCTCGTCGGCCTCGACATCGAGCCGGGCTACGTCACCGCCGTCGAGGCGCGCGACGGCGCCCATATCGAGGTCCAGCGCGCCGCCACCGTCTCGCTCGAGCCGGGCGTGGTGCGCGACGGCGAGGTGGCCGACGTCGAGGCGCTCGCCACGGCGCTGCGCGACTTCTTCCGCGACCACAACCTCCCCAAGCGGGTGCGGATGGGCGTCGCCAACCAGCGCATCGTCGTGCGCACGGTCGACCTCCCGCCGATCAGCGACCCCAAGGAGCTCGCCGCCGCGGTGCAGTTCCAGGCCCAGGAGCACATCCCCATGCCGCTCGAGCAGGCGGTCCTCGAGCACCAGTCGCTCGGGATCGTCGAGACCCCCGAGGGTCCGCGGGCGCGCGTGGTGCTGGTCGCCGCTCGCCGCGACATGATCGAGCGCCTGCTCGGCGCCGCCCGCCAGGCCGGGCTGCGCCCCGAGGGCATCGACCTCTCGGCCTTCGCCATGATCCGTGCTCTGCATCGCGAGGGGAGCGCCGGTCAGGCGGTCCTTTACGTGAACGTCGGGGGCATGACCAACCTCGCGCTGGCCGAGGGCACCCGCTGCCTTTTCACCCGCGTGGTGACCACGGGCAGCGAGTCGCTCGCCGGCGCGCTGGCCGAGCGACGCGGTCTCACCCTCGAGCACTCCCACCAGTGGCTGCGTCACGTGGGCCTGAGCGAGCCGGTCGACGCCCTCGACGGCGATCCCGAGATCGTCACCGAGGCCCGCTCCGTGCTCGAGGAGGGCGTGCGCCGGATCGCTGACGACATCCGCAACTCGCTGGACTTCTTCCGCGCCCAGTCGGGGATGGTGTCGGTCGAGTCGGCCGTGCTCACGGGTCCCGGCTCGGCCGTGCCCGGATTCGCCGAGCGACTCGGAGCCGAGGTCGGGGTGCCCGTCGTCGCGGGCGTCGTCCACGAGGCCACGCCGGGCGCCCTGAACGGCGTCGACGCCGGCCGGCTCGCCGTGGCCGCCGGCCTGGCGGTCGAGGAGCGTGCGGCATGAGGGCCGTAAACCTCATCCCCGTCGAGGAGCGCCGCGCGGGCGCGGGCGGCTCGTCCTCGAGCGCCCCGACCTACGGCCTGCTCGCCGGGCTCGCGCTCCTGCTCGTCGCGCTCACCGTGTGGGTGCTCGTCTCCAACCAGGTCTCCGACCGCAAGACCCAGCTCGCGCGCGTACAGCAGCAGGCCGCCGGCGCCGAGGCGGCGGTGGCCAAGCTCAAGCCCTACGTCGACTTCTCGGGGATGGCGCAGAAGCGCACCCAGACCGTCCGTCAGCTCGCCACGAGCCGCTTCGACTGGCATCAGTCGCTGCACGACCTCGCGCGCGTCATGGACAAGAACGTCTGGCTGACCCAGCTCACCGGCACGGTGGCGCCCAAGGTGACCGTCGACGGCGGCGCTGACCCGACCAACCTGCGCGTCGACATGCCCAACCCGGCGATGTCGATCACCGGTTGTGCGGTCTCCACCGACGAGGTCGTCCACTTCGTCTCGCGCCTGCGCACCATGAACGGCGTGGTCCGCGTCGCCCTCGGCGACTCGCAGAAGGCCGACACCACGACCGGCGGCGGTGCAAGCTCGAGCGCCGGAGCCTCCGCGGGCGCCTCGGCCGGTGCGAGCGCGAGCAGCACGGACTGCCGCCACAACAGCGATCGCTTCCCGCAGTTCGACGTCGTCGTCTTCTTCGCACCGGCCGCCGGCACCCCGGTGGGCGCCGGCGCGGCACCGGGCAGCACCCAGGCCGCCAGCGCGACCGCGACGGCCGGTGCCCCGAAGACCGCCTCCCCGACCACCGCGCCGGGCCAGAGCACGGCTCCCGGCGCCCAGTCCACCACGCCGGCTCCCTCCGGGCAGCCTGCCGCCCCCGCCGCGGCCCCCTCGGCCTCCGCGCCGGGTGCCTCGGCTCCCGCTTCCACCGGAGTGGCGAAGTGACCCGCCGCGACCGCACCGTGACCATCGTGGTCCTCGCCCTGGCGCTGATCGCCGGCTACTGGTTCCTGCTGCTCTCGCCCAAGCGCAAGGAGGCCGCCGACCTCCAGCAGCAGGTCTCCCAGACCACCCAGCGCTACCAGACGGCCCAGAGCTCGATCGCCTCCGGGCTGGCCGCGCGTCGCGAGTACGCCTCGAACTACGGCGCCGTGGCGCGGCTCGGCGAGGCGGTGCCCACCGACGACAACGTCCCCTCGCTCGTCTACCAGCTCGACTCCGCCGCGCACGCGGCCAACGTGGACTTCCGCTCGGTGAAGCTCGTGCAGGCCAGTGGGGTGGCGGCCGCCGCGCCGGCGGCCGCTGCCGCCCCGGCCGTGGCCGCGTCCGCCTCGACCTCCGCTTCGGCGACGAGCTCGGCGCCCGCCGCGCAGAGCGCCGCCGCCGGCCTTCCCCCCGGAGCGAGCGTGGGCGCGGCGGGCTTCCCGACCATGCCCTTCGCCCTCACCTTCGACGGATCGTTCTTCCACATGGGGGACTTCTTCCACCGCCTCGACGCGTTCGTGAAGGCATCGAACCAGCGGCCCGTGGCCGTCGGAGGGCGCCTGCTGAGCGTCGACGGCTTCGCGCTGACCGCCGGGCGCCATGGCTTTCCGTCGGTCAAGGCCTCCGTGGCCTCCACCGCCTACCTCGTACCGGCCAACCAGGGCCTGACCGGCGGCGCGTCGCCCACCAGCCCCGCGCGCGCCGGCGCCGCACCCCAGTCGGCTTCGACCGCCGGCACGCCGCCCGCCCCTGCTCCTGCCACCGCGACCGCTCCCGTTCGATGAAAATACTGCGCAACATCTACGAAGACCTTCTCGAGCGCCGCCTGTGGCCGGTGGCCCTGGGGCTCCTGCTCGCCCTTCTCGCGGTTCCCGTGGTCCTGGCGAAGTCCGCCGGACCGGCCCCGGCGCCCACTCCTCCGCCGGCGCTCGCCGGCGTGCCGGCCGCCGCGGGAAGCATGACCTCGTTCGTGAGCCAGCCCGCCGTGCAGCTCACGAGCGTCGGGCGCCACGCCGGTCGCCTCGATCACCTGCGCGCGATGAACCCCTTCGTCCAGCGTCACCTGGCGCCGGTCGTCAAGGTGCTCGGTCCGACCTCGACGAAGGGACCCGCCACCGCGGGTACGAGTCCGAGCGCGGTCACGGCCAGCCGCGGCTCCCTGAACGCCATCGGCAACGGACCCTCCGCGAGCAGCGCGGCCTCCTCCTCGGGCGCGAGCTCTGCCGGCCCCGGACCGTCCTCGGGCGGTGGCTCGGTCGCTCCCACGCTGACCCCGAAGGTCGGGCCGCCCGCTCCCAACCAGCCGCGCTCCTTCGTGGTCTCGAGCCTCGACGTCCGCTTCGGGCCGGCGGGAGACCCCGGCCAGCGGCGCACGCTCGAGCGGCTCGCCCCGCTGCCCTCGCGCGCCAACCCGGTCCTGATCTACCTCGGGCTCCTGAGCGACAACAAGACCGCCGTGTTCCTCACCTCCTCCGACGCGCACGCCGACGGGGACGGACGCTGCGTCCCCAGCCCCCAGACCTGCCAGGTCGTGCGGCTGCAGGCCGGGAACACCGAGTTTTTCGACGTGACCGCCGCCGACGGCTCGGTCAAGCAGTACGAGCTCGACCTCCTCCGGATCAACCGCCACCAGACCTTCTCCGTGCGCGCCGCACGGGCCGCCGCCCAGGGCCCGTCGTCCGCCGATACGCGCCTCCTGCGCTCCCGCCTGCGCCACGCGCCGGTGGCCCGGACGCTCAACTACGACGAGACGACGGGAACCCTCACCCCGCAGCAGCCGGTCGGGAGCCTCCATCCCGATCCCGCGTGGGAGGCCCAGATCTCTCCCGACGCGGCCGTGGCGGCCATTCCCGGCCTCGCGCCCGCACCGGCGCCGCCCCCCGCCCCCGCGCTCCCTACTCCTTGAGGGATTCGGCAGCCGCGAGGAGAGAGCGCAGGTCGACGGCGAGCGGAATCGGCTCCTCGTGGAGCTGGCGCCAGGTGATGCGGACGACTCGCCATCCGGCGGCTGCGAGGGCTCGGTCGCGGGCTCGGTCGCGCTCGTATCCGCGGGCGGTCCCGTGGGTGGCGTGACCGTCGAGCTCGACGACGAGCCGCTGGTCGGGCCAGGCGCAATCGACCTCGAGGTGCCCTCCTCCCGGCGTCTCGACGAGCATGTTCACACGCGGTCGGCTCAGCTTGTGTTTGTCGAGGAAGGCGAGAAAGCGCTCTTCGAGCTCGCTTCGAGCTACGTCGACGCCGATGCGCTTCGCGGCGAGGATCGCCTTGAGCGCCCTGCTCCCGCGAGCGCCGGGGTGACGGTCGAGGAGGTCTTCGAGAGAGAGCAGGCCGAAGAGGCGCCGGATCTCGGCTTGGTCGATCGCGCGCTCGAGGGCGGTGAGGCCGAGGACCGAGGCAAGGTCGAAGAGCGTTCGGGCGGGCGCGGTAGTCGGGATGCCGTCGACTTCGGTGACCTCGTCGTCCGGGACCGGGATCCCGTGAAAGTCGAGGAGCGCTCGCGGGTGGCGGCGCGGCCAAACGATGACCGCGACTCGGGCCCCCGCGAACGGTCGTATCTCCCAGAGCGCTGCTGCGGAGCGATGACTGAGCACCGCTCGGGCGCCGCCGGCCAAGACCGCCGCCATCCACCGGCCCTTGAGCGAGAGCAAGGAGTGACCCACGGCGTAGACGCCCGCATGAATCGAGTGGAGCCGTCCTCGTTCGAGTCGTAGCTCGATCGCGCGCGGGCCGGCTCCCGCCTCGAGGAGCTGTCGTCGGGCGACGACGCCGTGCTGGCGCGCCGCCAGGTCGGCGAGGAGGCGATCGAGTTTGCGAGGGGACGATTTGCCCCCATAGGGGTGGGGAATCGTACGTTGGGGCGCCATGCCTCCCATCGTCGCTGCAAACCCCGCGCGGGTGGGCGCCGGAACGTGACTACTCGGTGGCGATTGGTCGGAATCTCTGCACGGTTCGGGCTGCGGCGCACGGAGGGGCCACCGGTCGCGGCCTACTCTGTGGGCCGTCATGGCCACCCTCCGCCTCATCACCGCCGGCGAGTCGCACGGCCCCGGGCTGACCTGCGTCCTCGAGGGACTGCCCGCGGGCCTCGAGCTCGACCGTGCAGAGCTCGACCGCGACCTCGCGCGGCGCCAGCTCGGTCACGGTCGCGGCGGCCGGATGAAGATCGAGCGCGACACCGCCGAGGTGAGCTCGGGCGTTCGCCACGGGCGCACGCTCGGCGGCCCGATCGCCCTGCGCGTGGCCAACCGCGACTACGCCAACTGGGAGGAGCGGATGAGCCCGTGGCCGGTCGAGGCGGAGGTCGCCGAGGTGCACCTCCCGCGCCCCGGCCACGCCGACCTGGTGGGCACCCAGAAGTACGGGCTCTCCGACGTGCGCGACATCCTCGAGCGCGCGAGCGCTCGCGAGACGGCGGCGCGCGTGGCCGGGGGAGCGCTGGCCAAGGCGTTCCTGCGCGCGCTCGGAGTCGAGGTCTTCTCCCACGTCATCCAGATCACCTCGGTGCGCGCGCCCGTAAGCGAGCCGCTCAGCGCGGCCGATTTCGCCGACGTCGACTCCTCGCCCGTGCGCTGCCTCGACCCCGAGGCGAGCCGCGCGATGGTGCAGGAGATCAACGTGCTGCGCAAGCGCAACGAGTCGCTCGGCGGGGTCTTCGAGGTGCGCGCCTTCGGGCTCGTGCCCGGGCTCGGCTCCCACGTGAGCTGGGAGGAGCGCCTCGACGGTCGCCTCGGGCAGGCGATCCTCTCCATCCAGGCGATGAAGGGCGTGGGGATCGGCGACGGCTTCGAGCTTGCCGGCGTGCCCGGCTCGGAGGCCCACGACGAGATCTTCTACGACGGGGAGCGGGGCTACTTCCGCGAGACCAACCACGCCGGCGGGGTCGAGGGCGGCATGACCACCGGGGAGCCGCTGATCGTCCGTGCGGCGATGAAGCCCCTGCCCACGCTGACCAAGCCGCTGCGCTCGGTGGACATCGCCACCAAGGAGCCGGCCCAGGCACTGCGCGAGCGCACCGACTCGGCGACGATCCCCGCCGCGGGCGTGGTGGGGGAGGCGATGGTCGCCCTGGTCCTCGCCGACGCCTACCGCGCCAAGTTCGGCGGCGATCACATGAACGACGTGCGGGCCGCGCTGGGGGCCTACCGCGAGCGCATCGGCTGGCGCCGCGGTTCGAGCTGAGTGGCCGACCTCGTCCTCATCGGCTTCATGGGCGCGGGCAAGAGCACCGCGGCCCGCGCGCTCGACCCGAGCGCCCGCGACTCCGACGAGCAGCTCGAGGCCGCGCTCGGGGAGCCGATCGAGGCGTTCTTCGATCGCGAGGGCGAGGCGGCGTTCCGCGCCCGCGAGGAGGCGGCGGTGCTCGGGCTCCTGGACCCGAGCGGCGAGGGCACCCTCGCGCTCGGCGGGGGCGCCCTGGCCTCCGAGCGGGTGCGCGCGGCGCTGCGCCGCCATCCCGTGGTGTGGCTCGCCGTCGAGCCGGAGCTCGCCTGGGAGCGCGTGCGCGGCTCGGGACGCCCGCTCGCCCGCGACGAGACGTCGTTTCGGGCCCTCCACGCCGAGCGCGAGGCGAGCTACGCCGAGGCCGCCGACGCGGTGATCTTCTCCTCCGAGGGCCTCGCCGGCGCGGCGTACGCGCTGCGAGCTGACGGGCGGCCGGCGGGCGCCAAGCTCCTGTGGGCGCGGGGCGGCGCGAGCGAGTACCCCGTGTGGGCGCAGCGAGGGCTGCTCGAGTCCGGGTTCTGGCCGCTCGACTCTCGCCGCTTTCTCGTCACCGATCAGTCCGTGGGCCGCCTCTACGCCGACCACGTCGGAGCGCTCGCGGGCGGGATCGCGGTCGAGCCCGGTGAGGGGAGCAAGAGCATCGCCTACGCCGAGCTCGTGTGGGAGGAGCTCGCGCGCCGCGGCGCCACCCGCGCCGACCACGTCGTGGCGCTCGGCGGAGGCGTGGTGGGTGATCTCGCCGGGTTCTGCGCCGCGACCTACCAGCGGGGGATGCCGGTCGTCCACGTCCCGACCACACTCGTGGCCCAGGTCGACTCGGCCTACGGCGGCAAGACCGGGGTCGATCTGCCCGAGGCCAAGAACTACGTCGGCGCCTACCACCAGCCCGCCGCCGTCCTGCTCGACCCCGCCACGCTCGCGAGCCTGCCCGCCGAGGAGCGCGCGGCGGGCTACGCCGAGGTGGTGAAGACCGCGCTGATCGCCGGAGGCACGCTCTGGGAGAGGATCCGGAGCGGCGCAGTCGACGACGAGGAGACGGTGCTCGCGTGTGCCCGCGCGAAGCTCCGGATCGTCGCCGGCGACGAGCGCGACGGCGGCCGGCGTCAGGTGCTGAACCTCGGACACACCGTCGCGCACGCGATCGAGACGGTGACCGGCTACGCCCGGCTGCGCCATGGCGAGGCGGTCGCGCTCGGCCTGCTCGCCGCGCTCCGTCTCTCCGAGCAGGACGCCCTGCGCGACGAGGTCGAGGAGCTCCTCCGCGCCCAGAACCTCCCCATGCGGCTGCCGGGCCTCGACCCCGACGACGTCGTCGAGGCGACCCGCCGCGACAAGAAGCGCACGGGGGAGGGGCCGGTGCCCTTCGTGCTCGTCTTCGCGCCCGGCGACGTCCGCCCGGGGCAGGCGGTTCCCGACGACGCGCTCCGCGCCGCCGTGGCAGAGTTGACCGGGTGAGCGCCCGCGAGCCCATCGCCCGCAACCGCGTGGAGGTGATGCACGGCGTCAACCTCGACCAGCTCGGGCGTCGCGACCCCGAGCAGTACGGCACGTTCACCCTGCCCGAGCTCGAGCGGGAGGTGGGGGAGTGGGCGCGCGAGCTCGGCCTCCAGGCCCGCTTCTTCCAGACGAACCACGAGGGCGAGTTCGTCGAGCACCTGCATCGGCTCGAGGGGATGTCCGACGCGCTCATCCTCAACCCGGGCGCGTGGACCCACTACGCGTGGGCGATCCGCGACGCCCTCGAGATCGCCGAGCTGCCCACGATCGAGGTGCACCTCTCCGACGTCGGCGCGCGCGAGGAGTGGCGCCGCGAGTCGGTGATCAGGCCCCTGTGCCTGGCCACGGTCGCGGGGCGGGGGATCGAGGGCTACCGCGCGGCGCTCGAGCGCATCCGTGAGGAGCTCGCAGGGTGAGCGCCGCTCGCGCCGAGCGCCTCGCCGCCCAGCTCCCCGGCCGCGAGCTCGACGCGCTGCTCGTCTCCGAGCACCACAACCTGCGCTGGCTCACCGGGTTCACGGGCACGAACGGGCTGGCCGTGCTCGGCGCCGACGGGCTGCGCCGCTTCGCCACCGACTTTCGCTACGTCGAGCAGGCCGAGGCCCAGGTCGCGCACTTCGAGCGGGTGCGCGCCCCGCAGGAGCTGCTCGAGGCGGTGGGGGAGAACCTGCCCGGCGGCGCCGGCGCGCCTCTGCGCCTGGGCTTCGACGACGCGCACGTCTCCGTCAAGCAGCACGCGCGGTTGCGCGAGCTGCTGGGCGAGCGCGTCGAGCTCGTGCCCGCCGCCGGGATGATCGAGCGCGCGCGCGCGGTCAAGGATCCCGAGGAGGTCGAGCGCATCCGCGCCGCCGCGGCGCTGGCCGACGAGGCGTTTCTCGCGCTCGTCGAGGAGGGGGTGGTGGGACGAACGGAGCGCGAGGTGGCGCTCGCGCTCGAGGACGGGATGCGCCGCCGGGGCGCGAGCGCGCCGAGCTTTCCCTCCATCGTCGCCGCGGGTGCTCACGGGGCGCTGCCCCACGCCGAGCCGCGCGAGGTGGCCATCGAGGCGGGGACGCTCCTCATCCTCGACTGGGGCGCGATCCTCGACGGCTACTGCTCGGACTGCACGCGCACGCTGGCCACCGGCCCGCTCGAGGACCCGGAGGCCGCCGAGACCTACGAGATCGTGCTGCGCGCCCAGCTCGCCGCGCTCGAGGCCGTGGCGCCGGGACCGACGGGCCGCGAGATCGACGCGATCGCCCGCGGGATCATCGAGGAGGCCGGCCGCGGCGAGCGCTTCGGCCACGGCCTCGGCCACGGGGTTGGGCTCGAGGTCCACGAGGCCCCGCGGCTCTCCAAGCTCGGGAAGGACCCGCTCGCGCCGGGCAACATCGTCACCGTCGAGCCCGGGATCTACGAGCCGGGACGGTACGGCGTCCGAATCGAGGACCTCGTGGTGGTGACGGAGTCGGGACACGAGGTCTTGAGCGGCTTCACCAAGGAGCTCACCGAGGTGGCGTAACCGGGGTCAGGGCAGCGTTCCGAGCGGCGCGAGTGCCTCCACCGCGGCGGCGAGGTCGGTGTGCTTGGCGAGGCGCTCGAAGTCGGCGTCGTAGTGCAGGAGCGACGCGCCATGGTCCTCGGCGATCGCGGCGATGAGATAGTCGAGCGGTGGCACTCCGAGATGCTGGTGGGCGGAGCGGAGGCGATGCTGGAGCTCGGCTGCGCGGCGCTCGGACCGGTCGGTGATCCAGAGCAACGGCAGTTCTCCTGGATCGACGGGCGGGAGGTCGCGTCCGGCGCGCGTCTCGAGCAGCAGTGGCGTGCTCGCCGCGACGACGCCTCGTCCGATCCACTCGGCCACCTCGCGCCGACGTTCGGTGTCGAGTCGCGGGCTGCCGAGTCGCCAGAACGCGCTGGCGTCGAGCAGCACCAGCCCACTGCTCACGGATGCCGATCGGCGTGGCGGATCCCCCGGACCTCGCCGAGATCCGGGGCAGGAGCCGCGGATAGCCGATCCATGAAGGTTCCCAGCGCCTGAGCCCGGGCTCGGTCTTGGGCGTCGAGCTCGCGGAGCTTTGCCTCGGCGCCCCGCAGCACGAGCTCGGCGAGCGTGGGGGCGTTGGCTCCGAGCCGCGCGCGGAGAGGCGCGAGCGCGGCGGCCAGCCTTGGGGTCTCGGTTATCGAGTGGCGGGGGTGGGATGTCGGCATCCCGGGCGAGTGTAGCACCGTGCAGCACCGAGTCGCGCCGACGTCCGTCCCGTCCTGCGCCTCAGCCCACCACGAGCACGCGCACGCCGGGGAGGTCGGCGAAGCCCGCCGCGTCGGCGGTGAGAACGGTTCGCGCGGTCGCCACGCCGGTGGCCGCGATGATCAGATCATGAGCGCCGCGTTGCCTGCCCGCTCGCTGGGCATGGGCGAGAAGGGCGGCATGAGCGCGAGCCACCCCAAGGTCGTACGGAACGAGGACGACGGTTTCGAGGACGTCCGTGACGAACCCCGCGCGACGCGGCCGATGGCGGTCATCGGCGCGCTCCACGCCCCCGAGGAGCTCCGCCGCGGTGACGGCGGCGATCGCGACGTCGTCCTCGTCGCCGATCAACTCCTCGATCGCATCGGATCGTCGCTCGACGGCGACGAGCACCGAAGTGTCGAGGATCAGCCGCTCCACGGGTCCGTATCCGGCGCAAGCGAGTCCCGGAGCTCGCGAAGCTCAGAGGCCCACGCCGCATCCGGAGGACTGCGCCGCAGCACCTCCTTGAGCCGCGTCCCAGAGGCTTGTGCGGCCGGTGAAATGGTGGCGACGACCTTCCCCCGGCGGACGACGACGAAGGTCTCCCCTCGGATCTCGACAGCATCGAGCAGGTCCGAGAAGCGGCGGGAGGCCTCCGTCGCGGTGAGCCGCTGCACTCACTCAGATTATCAGAACTGACCGGGGAAGCGACCGGGTGTGCCGAGGATCGGTCCTCGCGCGCGCTCCGCCGCCTTAGACTCGAATCCCGCCCCACTACGCTCCTGGCCCGATGATCTCCACCAACCAGTTCAAGAACGGCAACCACATCGAGGTCGACGGCACCGTCTTCAAGGTCGTCGAGTTCCAGCATGTCAAGCCCGGCAAGGGCGGGGCGTTCGTGCGCACGAAGCTCCGCCGGGCGGCCGACGGCAACGTGATCGACCGCACGTTCCGGGCGGGCGAGAAGTTCCGCTCCGTGCGCACCGAGGTGCGGCGCATGCAGTTCCTCTACCGCGACGGCGCCGACGCGCACTTCATGGACACCCAGAGCTATGAGCAGGTCTCGATCCCAGAGGCCACGTTGGCCGAGCCGCTGCGCTGGATCCGCGACTCCGACGAGATCGAGGTGCTCTACATCGACGAGCAGCCCTCCGACGTGCAGCTGCCGAGCGCGGTCGACCTCGAGGTGCGCGAGACCGACCCCGGCCTGCGCGGCGACACCGTCTCGGGCGGCGGCAGCAAGCCCGCGGTGCTCGAAACGGGCGCGAAGGTCCAGGTCCCGCTCTTCGTCAACGTGGGCGACCGGGTGCGCGTGGACACCCGCTCGGGGGAGTACGTCTCCCGTGCGTAGGGCAGAGCAGCGCCGGCGCGCGGTGTTCGCGGTCTACCAGCACGACCTTACGAAGCGTCCGCTCAGCGACACGCTTCCTCCCAACGCCTCCCGCTTCACGCGCGCTCTCGCCGAGGCCACCCTCGAGCGCCGAGGCGAGCTCGACGAGCTCATCTCCGCCCACGCGGTGGGGTGGACCCTGGAGCGGATCGCGCCCCTCGAGCGCTCCATCCTGCGGGTCGCTCTGCTCGAGATGCTCCATCCCGCCGCCGTGCCCGCCGAGACCGCGCTGCCGGCCGAGGGCGCGATTAACGAGGCGGTGGAGATCGCCAAGGCCTACTGCGGAGCCGAGGCGCCCGGGTTCGTCAACGGGATCCTCGGCGCGATCCACCGCGAGATGCGGGCCCCGGCGTGAGCTCCGAGCGCCTCGAGGAGGCGACCGAGCGCCTGGAGCGAGCGGCCACCCGGCTGCGGGACGGCGACCTCGACCCCGAGGCCGCCGCCGCGCTCGTGGAGGACTGCGCGCGGCTGGCCGCCGAGGCGGCCGCGGAGCTCGAGCGCCGCGTTCGCCCGGCCGCCGGCGAGGAGCTGCTCGCCGACGGCACCCAGGAGTCGCTGCTCTGAGGCCGAGCGCAGCCGACGCCCCGCCCTACCCGACGGAGCTCCAGGAGCTGATCGAGGACTACCTGGTCGGGTTGCGCTTCGCGCGCGAGTCCGCGGCCGGAGCGCTCGAGGAGGCGATGCGCTACTCCCTGCTCGCGGGGGGCAAGCGCATCCGGCCCGTCCTCGCGCTGGCCACCGCCCGCGCGCTCGGTCTCGCCCCCGAGGACTTCATACCGCTGGCCGGAGCCCTCGAGCTCATCCACACCTACTCGCTCATCCACGACGACCTGCCGGCGATGGACGACGACGATCTGCGTCGCGGACGGCCGACCTGCCACAAGGCCTTCGGAGAGAACGTCGCGATCCTCGCCGGAGACGGCCTCTACGCCGAGGCGTTTCGCCTCGTACTCTCCGAGCAGCGCGGCGACCCGGGCCGGCTGCTGCTCGCCGTGCGCGAGCTCGCCACCGCCACCGGAGTCGACGGGATGGTCGGCGGTCAGTTCCTCGACGTCGCGGGCAGCGCTCCGGCAGGAGCGGAGGGCCTGCGGCGACTGCACGAGCTGAAGACCGGGCGCCTGATCGGCGCCTCGGTGCACTGCGTAGTACTGCTTGCCGGTGAGCGGGAACCTGCGACAATCGAGTGCTTCAGCCGCTTTGCGAGCGAGCTCGGAGTGCTCTTTCAGATCGTGGACGACATTCTCGACGTGATCGGCACCGACGAGCGCCTCGGCAAGCCGCGGGGCTCGGACGAGCGCCACGGCAAGCGCACCTACGTGAGTGAGTTCGGGCTCGACCGGGCACGCGAGCTGGCGGCGGAGTCCCACGAGCGGGCGCGCGGCGCGCTGCATCGGGGACTCGCACCGGAGCGCGAAGCGACCGAGCTCGATCAGATCACCGACTTCATCTACACCCGCACCTCGTGAAACCCCGCCTCCTCGACACGCTCGACCGTCCGCAGGATTTGCACGCGCTCTCCGAGGAGCAGCTCCAGGCGCTCGCCCAAGAGGTTCGCGAGCACATCATCGACACCGTCGGTGAGATCGGTGGGCACTTCGGGGCCAACCTCGGCACCTGCGAGCTGGCCGTGGCGCTGCACTCGCTGCTCGACTCCCCGCGGGACAAGGTGCTGTGGGACGTGGGGCACCAAGCCTATCCGCACAAGGTCCTCACCGGGCGGCGCGATCGCCTGGCGACGATCCGCAAGTACCAGGGTCTCGCGCCGTTCTGCTCCATCCCCGAGTCCGAGCACGACATCATGGGCGCCGGGCATGCCTCGACCTCGATCGGCTACGGCGTCGGGCTCAAGGAGGGGATGCGCCTCGGCAACGGCGAGAACGGCAAGGTCGTCGCGGTGATCGGCGACGGAGCCATGACCGGCGGAGTGGCTTTCGAGGCCGTCCACCAGGCGGGTGGCCTCGGCACCCCGCTCGTGGTGGTGCTGAACGACAACGGGATGTCGATCTCTCCCAACGTCGGCGCGATGTCGCGCTACTTCAGCCGCGTGCGCCTCAACCCCAAGCTGTGGAAGGCCCGCGAGGGGGTCGAGGGCAACCTGGCCAAGCTTCCCGCGCCGCTCGGCGCCGCCTTCGAGCGGCTCGGTCCCCAGCTCAAGGAGTCGCTCAAGGCCTTCTGGGCGCCCGGCCTGTGGTGGGAGGAGCTCGACTGGGCCTACACCGGAGTGGTCGACGGCCATGACGTGCGCGCGCTGCGCGAGGCGCTGCGCGAGGCGCTGGCCGCGGAGAGGCCGGTCGTCGTCCATGTCGCCACGGTCAAGGGCAAGGGCTTCGCCGCCGCCGAGGAGGGCGGCCTCGAGGGCATGGAGAAGTGGCACGCGGCCAAGGCGGGGTCGATCGTCGCCGGAGCGCCCGCGGTGGCCAAGCAGCCCGCGGCGGGCGCGCCCAAGGCGGTCCCGCAGTACACGACGGTGTTCGGCAACGCGCTCGTCGAGGAGTGCCGGCGTGACGAGCGGGTGGTGGGGATCACCGCGGCGATGAACTCCGGCACGGGCCTGAACATCCTCCAGAAGGCCCTCCCCGAGCGCTACTTCGACGTGGGGATCGCCGAGCAGCAGGCCATCCTCTTCGCCTCGGGGCTCGCGCTCCAGGGCGCCAAGCCCGTGGCGGCGATCTACTCCACCTTCCTCCAGCGCGCCTTCGACCAGATCGTCCACGACGTCTGCCTGCAGAACCTGAACGTGGTCTTCGCCCTCGACCGCGCCGGCCTCGTCGGCGACGACGGCCCGACCCATCATGGGGTCTTCGACATCCCCTACCTGCGGTGCCTGCCCAACATGGTGCTCATGGCTCCGCGCGACGAGGCGATCCTCGTCGACATGCTGCGCACCGCGCTCGTCCACGACGGCCCGATCGCCCTGCGCTACCCGCGCGGCGAGGGGCTCGGCGTCGAGCTCCCGAGCGAGCCGCGGGCGATCGAGATCGGCACGGGGGAGATCCTCCGCGAGGCCGGCGCGGCCGGCGAGGCGCGCGTAGCCATCCTCGGCTACGGGACCGGAGTCGCGAAGGGCCTCGAGGCCGCCGACCTGCTCGCCGAGTCGGGCATCGAGGTCACCGTCGCCGACGCCCGCTTCGCCAAGCCGATCGACGCCGCGCTCGCCGCGCAGCTGGCCGCCGAGCACGACCTGCTCGTGACCGTGGAGGAGGGCGTGCTGGCCGGCGGCTTCGGCTCGGCGGTGTGGGAGACCCTCTCCGACGGGGGAATGGCTCCGCGGATGCTGCGGGTGGGCATCCCCGACCGCTACGTCACCCACGGCGCCCCGAAGCTCCTTCACGAGGAGGTCGGCTTCACTCCCGAGCGGATCGCCGAGCGCATCGAGGCCGCGGTGCTCGACCGGCGCTCGACCTTCGTGCGGGTCTAAGAACCCGTTTCACAAAGCCGGACGTGCCGGATGCGGCTGCCTCGCGGCGCCGGATCGCCACTTCCGACCACCGGCTTCCGCCGGCGGTGCCCGGCCTCGCCGATGCGCTGCATCGACTGTGGTGTCGTGCGGCGCCCGGCATCCCCGAGTCGACCACCCCGACACATCCGTCTCATTGTGAAACGGGTTCTGAGCGCCGCTCTAGCGTCTGAGCGCCGTTCTACCCCTTAACGAAAGCGACCCGCACGAGGCGGGCCGCTTTCAGGGAGGAGAGATGCGTCTATGTGATCTGTGGGGGTGAAGTGGGGTCAGGCCTTGGCCGAGTAGCGCGTCGAGGCGTTGAGCGCCAGCTGCGCCACGGCGAGGCCGATGAGAAAGAGAAGGGCGGGGCGGTCACCGGCCAGGCCGACGAGCACCGCGGCGGCGGCCGCGCCGACCGCGAGCCCGTAGTCGAGCGTGTAGTGCGCGGAGAGACGCAGGCCGGAGTCGGTGGTCGAGAGTGCCAAGCCGACGAGCACGACGCCGAGAAGGATGGAGACGACCGCTCCGGCGAGCCCGAAGCCGAGCCCGAACGGCGCGACGAGCGCCACTAGCCCGAGAAGCATCTCGAGCGCCCCGTGGGCGGAGATGGAGAGGAGGCGAAATGCGGTCACGCAGCGAGGATGCCCCGCCGGCGCCGGTATGTCTGTGAGCTCGCGCACAGACGCGCGCGGTTGCCCTCAGCGGCGCCGGTGGCGCTGCGCGCTCGCGCGTCCCGCGATCGTCACCAGGCGACGAAGCTCGTCGCGGTCGCGGGGAGTGAGCGCACCCGGGCGCCCGCGCGAGGCGCGGACGAGGCGCGTGAGCTCTGAGCGCTCGGCCGGCGTGAGCGCGCTCCATCCGGAGTGGCCGCGCTCGACGACCTGGCGAGCGACGCTCAGGGCGGTGAGCCACGGCATCCCGCGGCCGCGCATGGCAAGGCGAAGGAGATTGGGCATGGCCGGGAGTCTCTCCCCATTCCCGGCCGCTCAATCGCCAGGTAGCGTTCGCCGTGTGGCCAAGGTGCGCCTCGACACCCTCCTAGCCTCGCGGGGGCTCTTCGAGTCGCGCAGCCGCGCGGCGGCGTCGGTGATCGCCGGAGAGGTTCGCCTGGGCGTGGAGCGCGAGCGGGCCGAGAAGCCGGGGCAGCTCGTGCGCCCCGACGTCGAGCTCTCGGTGGCCGAGCCTCCGGCCTACGTATCGCGCGGCGGGCGCAAGCTGGCCGCCGCGCTCTCGGCGTTCCCGATCGACGTGCCCGCGAAGCGCGGCCTGGACGTGGGGGCCTCGACGGGCGGCTTCACCGACTGCCTGCTCCAGGCCGGCGCCGCACAGGTCGTGGCGCTCGACGTGGCCTACGGGGAGCTCCACTGGCGTCTGCGCAACGACCCGCGGGTGACCGTGCTCGAGCGCCGCAATGCGCGCGCGCTCACTCCCGGAGACCTGCCCTGGCCGGCGGAGATCGTCGTGATCGACGTCTCCTTCATCTCCCTGGCCAAGGTCCTTCCCGCCGTGCTCTCGTGCACCGCCCCCCGCTTCGACTGCCTGGCGCTCGTCAAGCCCCAGTTCGAGGTGGGACGGCTCCGGGTCGGCAAGGGCGGGGTGGTGCGCGACCCGGCGGCGCGTCGCGAAGCGCTCGTGGGCGCGGCCCGCGCGGCCCAGAGCCACGGCGCCGCGGTGCTCGGATTCGCCTCCTCGGGGCTGCCGGGGCCCAAGGGCAACGAGGAGAGCTTCGTGTGGCTGGGGGAGGCGGGCCGCGGTGGGGTGCCCGACGTCGAGGCCGCCGCGCGGGAGGTGGAGCCGTGAGCGCCATGCGCAGCGTCACCGTCTTCACCCATCGCCGCCCCGCCGACACGCGTGCGGCGCTCGACGCGCTCGCGCGCCACGCCGAGCGTGCGGGCGTCACCCTGCGGCTCTCCCCCGAGGAGACGCGCAAGCACGGGCTCTCGGGCCCGGGACCGTGGGAGCTCGACGCGCCCGTCTCGCCCGCGGTCGACCTCTGTCTTGTCCTCGGCGGCGACGGGACGATCCTTCACGCGCTGCGCTCCTACGTGGGCACCGGGGTTCCCGTCTTCGGGGTCAACTTCGGGGAGGTCGGGTTCCTGGCCACGATCGATCCCGACGGCACCGAGGAGGACTTCGAGCGGGCGTTCGCCGGCGACTTCGAGGTCTTGAGCCTTCCGGCGATCGAGCTGCGCGCAAGCGGCGGTGCGTGGACGGCGATGAACGACGTCTCCTTCCACCGCCAGCCCGGCCGCCGCGTGGCCGACCTCGCCTACCGGGTCGGGCAGGACGAGGTCGGGCGCGTGCGCTGCGACGGGCTCGTCATCGCCACTCCGGCCGGCTCGACGGGCTACAACCTGGCCAACGGCGGCCCGGTGATGGCGTGGGGGGTGGAGGGCTTCGTCGTCTCGTTCATCGCGCCGCACTCGCTCACCGCGCGGGCGCTCGTGGTCGCGCCGGACGACGTGCTCACGGTGCACAACCGCTCGCGCGAGGAGCCCGCCGACGTGACCGTGGACGGGCGGCCGATCTACGAAATGGCGCCGGGGGAGTCACTCGAGGCGTCCTTCGCCGACGGGCGGGCGGCGCTCGCCCAGATCCCGGGCGCGACCTTCTATCACCGCTTGCGCGAGCGCTTCGGAAGACTCGCCACGTAGGCGTGTCAACTGGCGCGCGGGCCGTGGGTCCGTCGGGGAGGGCTGGTAGACCCTGCCCATGCTCCTCGAGCTCCGCGTCGAGAACCTGCTGTTGATCGAGCGCGCCGAGCTGCGCCTCGCCGCGGGCCTGAACGTGCTCACCGGAGAGACGGGCGCGGGCAAGACCATGCTCGCCCACGCGCTCGACCTTCTCCTCGGCGGCCGCGCCCGGCCGGGCGTGGTGCGGCCCGGGGCCGCAGAGGCGTGGGTGGAGGGGGTCTTCGCGCTCACGGAGGAGGCGCGCGCCGCGTGCGGCGAGCGGCTCGCCCCCGACGCGGAGGAGGTCGTCCTCGCGCGCCGGGTCGGCGCCGACGGGCGCACGCGCGCCTATCTGGGCGGCCGCACCGCCACGGTGGGCGACCTGCGCGAGGTGGGGGAGCGGCTGCTGGCCTTCTACGGCCAGCACGAGCACCGGCGCCTCACGCTCGCCTCCGCCCAGCTCGAGGTGCTCGACGCGTTCTGCGGCCCCGAGCAGCGCGCGCGCCGCGAGCGCTGCGCGCGCGCCGCGGCCACGGTGCGCGCAGCGCGCGAGCGCCTCGAAGCGCTGCGCGAGCGCGGCGGCTCGCGCGAGCGAGAGCTCGACCTGCTGCGCTTCGAGCTCGACGAGATCGAGGAGGTCGATCCCTCCGAGGCCGAGGCAGACGAGCTGGCGCGCGAGCGCGAGCGCCTGCGCCACCTCGAAGCGCTGCGCGGCGCGGCGCTCGCGAGCGCCGAGGCCGTGGCGCCCGAGTCCGGTGGTCCCGGCGCGGCGTTCCTCCTCGCCGAGGCCGAGCGCTACCTCGACGGCGCCGCGAACGTCGACCCCGAGCTCGACGCGCTGGCCGAGCGCTACCGCGCCCTGCGCCTCGAGGCCGAGGACCTCGCGGGCGATCTGCGCCGCTACGAGGAGGCCGTCGAAGCGCCTCCGGGGCGCCTCGAGGAGGTCGAGGAGCGGATCGCGCTCCTCACGCGGCTCGAGCGCAAGCACGGCGGCTCGATCGCCGCAGTGCTCGCCCACGCCGAGCGCTGCCGCGCGCGGCAGGCGGAGCTCGACGGAGCCGAGGAGCTGCTCGAGGGCGTCCAGAGGGAGCTCGGCGGCGCCGAGCGAGCGCTCGGCGAGGAGGCAGCGGCGCTCCATGCCGCGCGTGAGGCCGCCGCCCCGGAGCTGGCCGCGGAGGTGCGGGCGCGGCTGGCCGAGCTCGCGATGGAGGGCGCCTCCTTCGAGATCGCGCTCGAGCCCCGGACCGAGGGGCTCGGCGCCACGGGAGGCGACCGCGTCGAGTTCCTCATCGCTCCGAATCCGGGCGTGCCCGCCGGGCCGCTGCGCGAGATCGCCTCGGGCGGGGAGACCTCGCGCGTGATGCTCGCGCTGCTCTCCGTCGCCCACGGCGCCGAGGCGGGCACGGGCGCCGGCGCCGACGAGCGGCTGCTGGTCTTCGACGAGGTCGACGCGGGGATCGGCGGCCAGACCGCGCGCGCGGTCGGCGCGCACCTGCGCGAGCTCGCCGGCGGGCGGCAGGTGCTATGCATCACCCACCTGCCCCAGATCGCCTCGCAGGCCGCACGTCACTTCCGCATCGCGAAGGACCTCGGACGCGAGCCGGCGCGCACGGTGGTGAGCGGGATAGACGGGGACGAGGTGGTCGGCGAGCTCGTCCGGATGCTCGGGGCCGACGACGGCGACCGCGCCGCCCGCCGCCACGCGCGCGAGCTCCTGCGGGCCGCCTGAGCGCCGGCCCCGAGTCCGCCGCCCGGTGATCTAGACTGGCGCAGCAGTCCGCATGAGCGCTTCCATTCGCCCCAGCCACGCTCGCTTCGCCGGAGACACCCGGTTCATCTTCGTCACCGGCGGCGTGGTCTCCTCGCTCGGCAAGGGCATCGCCGCGGCGTCGATCGGGCGTCTGCTCGTCGCGCGCGGCCTGCGGGTCGCCCTGCAGAAGTTCGACCCCTACATCAACATCGACCCGGGGACGATGTCGCCCTTCCAGCACGGGGAGGTCTTCGTCACCGAGGACGGCGCGGAGACCGACCTCGACCTCGGGCACTACGAGCGCTTCACGAACACCAACACGAGCCGCGCCTCCAACGTCACCACCGGCGCCGTCTACAACTCGGTGATCCGGCGCGAGCGCCGCGGCGACTACCTGGGCGGCACCGTTCAGGTCGTGCCCCACATCACCGACGAGATCAAGAACCGGATCCGCCTGCTCGCCGAGTCCGCCGACGTCGACGTGGTCATCACCGAGATCGGCGGCACGGTGGGCGACATCGAGTCGCTGCCGTTCCTCGAGGCCATCCGCCAGTTCCCGGTCGACGCGGGCCGACGGCGGTGCATGTTCGTGCACCTCACGCTCGTGCCCTACATCCAGCACGCGGGCGAGCTGAAGACCAAGCCCACCCAGCACTCGGTGAACGAGCTGCGGCGCATCGGTATCCAGCCCGACATGGTCGTCTGCCGCTCGGAGGGAGCGCTCTCCTCCGAGATCCGGCGCAAGATCGCGCTGTTCGCCTCGCTTCCCGAGGAGGCCGTCGTCTCCGCCCGCGACGTGGACAACATCTACAAGGTGCCGCTCGTCTTCCGCGACGAGGGCGTTGACGAGCTCGTGCTCGAGCACTTCGGGCTCGAGGCCCCCGCACCCGATCTGACCGGCTGGGAGGCGCTCACGCGCCGCGCCGACGAGGCGCAGGAGAGCGTGCGGATCGCCCTCGTGGGCAAGTACGTCCAGCTCGAGGACGCCTACCTCTCCGTCGTCGAGGCGCTGCGCCACGCGGGCTTCGCCCACGGGTGCCGGATCGAGGTCGAGTGGGTCGACTCCGAGCGCCTCGATCCCGCCGCCGCGCGCGCGCAGCTCGCCGAGGCGGACGGCATCCTCATCCCCGGCGGGTTCGGCGGCCGGGGCGTGGAGGGCAAGATCCTCGCCGCCCAGGTCGCGCGCGAGCACCGCATCCCCTATCTCGGCATCTGCCTCGGGATGCAGATCGCGGTGGCGGAGTTCGCACGCCATGTCGCCGGCATGGAGGGCGCCAACTCCACCGAGTTCGACCCCGAGACCCCGTACGCGGTTATCGACCTGCTGCCCGAGCAGAAGGACGTGGCCGATATGGGCGGCACGATGCGGCTGGGGGCCGACCCGATCAAGCTCCACGAGGGCACGCGCGGGCGCGAGCTCTATGGAGAGGCCGTGATCTACGAGCGCCACCGCCACCGCTACGAGGTCGACCTCGTCCTGCGCCGTCGGCTCGAGGGGGCCGGCCTGATCGTCTCGGGCAGCTCTCCCGATGAGCGTCTGGTGGAGATCGTCGAGCTCGCCCACCATCCGTTCTACGTCGCCTCCCAGTTCCATCCGGAGTTCAAGTCGCGCCCCGAGCGCCCTGCGCCCCTGTTTCGCGAGTTCGTGGGCGCTGCGCTCACGCAGTCGCGCGGGGCCGAGGCACACGCCACCGTCGCTCGGTGAGGCCGGCCGAGGCCGGCGAGCGCCGTCGCCTCAACGAGCTCTTCGCCGAGCTCTGTCGCATCCCGAGCCCCTTCGGGCACGAGCGCGCGTGCGCCGAGCGGGTCAAGGGCGAGCTGCGCGAGGTCGGCCTCGAGGTGGAGGAGGACGACGCGGCGGCAGCGGCCGGGGCGGAGTGCGGGAACCTGCTGGCGCGGATCCCGGCCGCGCGCGCCGATGCCCCGAGCGTCCTGCTCTGCGCCCACCTCGACACCGTGCCGCTCACGGCGGAGCTCGAGCCGGTTCTCGTCGAGGATGGGTGGGAGAACGCGCACGAGGGGATCCTCGGCGCCGACAACAAGGCCGCGGTGGCGGTGATCCTCGCGCTCGCGCGGCGCTGCGCGGCCGAGCCGCCCCCCGTGGGCGTAGAGCTGCTCTTCACCGTGTGCGAGGAGAACGCGCTCGCCGGCGCCAGGGCCTTCGACGCGGGTCGGCTGCGCTCGCGCTTCGGCTACGTCTTCGACCACGCGACGCCGATCGGCGAGATCGTCCTCGCCTCGCCGACCTACCACCGGATCGAGGCGGACTTCCGCGGCGCCTCGGCTCACGCGGGCATTCGCCCCGAGGCGGGTCGCAGCGCGATCGCCGCCGCCGCGCGGGCGATCGCGGGCATGCGCCTCGGCCGCCTAGACGCCGAGACGACGACCAACGTGGGCACGATCCACGGCGGCGCGGGCACGAACGTGGTGCCCGCACGCTGCGTCCTCGAGGCTGAGGCGCGCTCGCTCGAGGCCGCCAAGGTCGAGCAGGCGGTCTCCGAGCTCGTCGACGCGCTCCACGACGGGGCGAACGCCGCGGAGTGCGACGTCGACGTGAGCGTCTCCTGCCTCTTCGACGGCTATCGCACGCGTCCGTCCTCCTGGGCGGTCCTGGCCGCCGAGCGCGCCCTGCGCCGCTCCGGCCACGAGCCCCGCCACATCGTCACCGGCGGCGGCTCGGACGCCAACGCCCTGCAGGCCGCGGGCTTCGAGTGCGCGAACCTCGCCAACGGGACCGAGCGCAACCACCAGCCCGACGAGCGGGTGAGCCTGGCCGCCCTCGAAGGCATGTTCGACGTCGCGCTCGCGCTCCTTCCCGCCGCGACCGAGGCCGCGCCCGGGGGGGCGGGAGAGTAGGCTGCCGCGGCGCATGAGCCCCTTCGAGAAGACCGGCGAGGAGGTCAAGTGGGAGGGGAAGATCGCCCAGGTCCGGGTCGACTCTTTCCGCCACGAGGACGGCGAGGAGGTGACGCGCGAGGTGATCGCCCATCCCGGCGCGGTGGCGATCCTCGCCCACGACGAGAAGCACGTCTGGCTCGTGCGCCAGCCCCGCGAGGCGGTGGGAGAGGACGGGCTGCTTGAGCTGCCCGCCGGCAAGCTCGAACCGACCACCGGCTCCGCCGGCGATGCCCGGGGCGAGCCGCCGCTCGAGACCGCCCAGCGCGAGCTCGCGGAGGAGATCGGCAAGGCCGCCGAGACGTGGGAGCGCCTGAGCTCCTTCTACACGAGCCCGGGCTTCACCGACGAGGAGGTCGAGGTCTACCTCGCCACGGGGTTGAGCGACGCGGGCCACGCCGAGGCCGAGGAGAACGAGCGGATCGAGGTCGTCCCGTGGCCCCTCGATCGCCTCGACGAAGCGATCGAGGACTGCCGCGACTCGAAGTCGCTCATCGGCCTGCTCTGGCTGCGCGCGCGACTCGCTCGCTAGGAGGTCGAGTCGCCACTACACGGGCGAAGACGGTCGGGCGAGGCCCTCGGCGAGGTCGCCGAATCCGGGGGCCAGGATCGCGCCGGGCTGCGCCAGCAGCTCCTCGGCGACCACGGCCTCGGTGGTCAACAGCAGCGCGGCCACCGAGGCGGCATGCTGGAGCGCGAGCCGCGTGACGCGAACCGGGTCGATCACCCCGTCTTCGAAGAGATCGCCGAACTCCCCCGTCAGCGCGTTGAGTCCCTCGGCGTCGTCCATCTCGCGCACCTGGTCGATAGTCGCCTGGCCGTCGTAGCCGGCGTTGGTCGTGACCCAGTACAGCGGCACGCAGAGCACCCGTCGCACGATCTCCGCGCCGATCGCGTAGTCGCCCTCGAGGCCGTGGTTCTCGAGGGCCCGCTCGGCGCGCAGCAACGCCGCGCCGCCGCCGGCGACGACGCCCTCGGATACCGCGGCGCGCGTGGCGGCCAGCGCACCCTCGGTCCGCATGACCCGCTCCTTGAGCTCGACGTCCGTCGCTCCGCCGACGCGTATGACGGCCAGCCGGCTCGAGAGCTTGGCCAGCCGCTCGGCCGCGATCTCCCGGTCGCGCTCCTGGACGCCGCGCTCGACCTCGACGCGGATCTGCGCGATGCGATGGCCCACTCGCTCCTCGTCGCCCGCGCCCTCGACGAAGGTCGCCGACTCCTCCGTGGCGATCACCCGCCGGCAGCGCCCGAAGGACTCGGGCTTGACGTGCTTCAGCGTCAGCCCGACCTCGTCGGTGATCACCTCGCCGCCCGTGAAGGCCGCGAGGTCCTGCAGGTGCGCGATGCGACGGTGCCCGAAGCCCGGGGCCCGGAGGGCGATGGCCTGAAGCGTCCCGTGCGCGGAGTTCTGGATCAACATCCCGAGAGCCTGGCCGTCGATCTTCTCGGCGAGCACGACCAGCGGCCGGGGCGCCTTCATGAGCGCGTCGAGCGCGGGCATGAGGTCGTGCACGCTCGAGATCGGCTTGGTGGTCATGAGGATGTAGGGATCCTCGAGCACCGTCTCCATGCGACCCTGGTCGGCGATCATGTAGGGGGAGACCACACCGTTCTCCACGAGCATCCCCTCCGTGAAGTGGACCGAGATGCCGGGCGACGCCGACTCCTCGATCGAGACGACGCCCTCCGCGCCGACGCGGTGCAGCGCCTCGGCGACCGCCGCACCGATCCGCTCGTCCTCCTTAGCCGCGATCGTGGCGACATGGCGCAGCTCGTCCTCGGTCTCGATGCGGTGGGCCCGCTCCTGCAGGTGGGCGACTACGAGCGCTGTCGCCTCCTCGATCCCCCGGCGCAGGAGCATCGGGTTGGCGCCCTTCTCGATGGTCTCCATGCCTCTGCGCACGAGGGCCTGGGCCAGCACCGTCGCCGTCGTCGTGCCGTCCCCGGTGAGCTCGCTGGTCTTCGAGGCGACCTGGCGCACGAGCATCGCGCCCATGTTCTTGAAGGGGTCTGACAGCTCGATCTCGCGCGCGATGGTCACGCCGTCGTTGGTGATGATCGGCGCGCCCGTCAGGCGCTCGAGGACGACGTTGCGGCCCTTGGGGCCGAGCGTCACCTTCACCGTGTCGGCCAGCTCGTCGACCCCCGCCTGCAGTCGCCGTCGCGCGTCGTGGTTGAAGTGCAGGACCTTGCCCATGGAGCCTCCCTGCTACTCGGTTCCGGCGGGCATAAGGATGCCGCGCCCCCGGAGCCGTCCGTTGTCGAGGTCGTCCATCGCGTCGTTGACCGCGTCGAGCGGATACGAGCTCGTGCGCAGCGTGACCTTACCCTGTGCCGTGAGGGACATGAGCTCGGCGAGGTCGTTGTAGGAGCCGACGAGGTTGCCCACGAAGTTGATCTCGCGGGAGATGATGTCGATGGTCGGCACGTTGATGTTCTCGCCGTACCCGATCACGAAGTAGGAGCCGGCCTCGCGCAGCAGATCGACGCCCGTCTCGATCGCCCCGCCCTCGCCGACGAAGTCGACGATCACCTCGGCGCCGAAGCCGGAGGTCATGTCGAGGATCGTGTCGTGATGCTTCTCGCCGAACTGCACGGTCTGGTCCGCCCCGAGCTCGCCGGCGAGCGCCAGCGCTCCCTCGTTCGGGTCGAGCACGATGATCTCTGCCGGGGTCATGGCCTTGAGGCACTGGATCCCGATGTGCCCGAGGCCGCCGGCGCCGATGACCAGGGCCCGGCTGCCCGGGTGCAGCAGCGGAACGGCCTTCTTGATCGCGTGGTAGGCGGTCAGACCGGCGTCGGCGAGCGCAGCGATGTCGCGCGGATGCAGGGTCGGCTCGAGCTTTACCACGGAGCGAGCCGTCGTCTTGATCAGCTCGGCGAAGCCGCCGTCGGTCGAGATGCCGGGGAACTCGTTGTTCTCGCAGTGCACGTCGTCGCCCGCTCGGCAGGCACGGCACAAGCCGCACGTGCGCAGCGGGTGCAGGATCACCGTGTCGCCGACCTCGACGTTGCTCACGGCCGAGCCGATCTCCTGCACCCAGCCGGCGTTCTCGTGGCCGGGGACGTAGGGCAGCTCGACGCCCGATTTCTCGGCCCACTGCCCCTCGATGATGTGGAGGTCGGTGCGGCAGAGCCCCGCGCCGCCGATGCGGACGATGACATCATGGGGGCCCTCGATCCGGGGCTCGCCGAGCTCCTCGAGCCTCAGGGCTCCGTGGTACTCATGGGGCCCGCGGTACTCGTGCAGCCTCGCGGCCTTCATCTCGAGACCTCCTCTGGATCGGCGGCCAGGTCGTGGCGAACTTGGAGCAGCGAGCGGCAGATGCCACCGTTTGCCTCGAGGCTTGTGCGCACCAGTCGCGCGGTCCGGAGCCAGCGCTGCAACTGGTCGGCACCAAGCTGCTCGCCGTCGGGGAGCACGAACGCGGGGGCATCAAGGTCGCTAGCGATCCCGAGCCGCTCGCGCAACTCCAGGCAGCGACGCGCCTCGGGCAGATCCGGCAGGTCCGCGACGCGGGTGGCGGTGACCTCCTCCGTGCTCGCGCCCCCGGCCAGCAGCGATTCGCAGATCGTCGACTGGCGGGCGATCAGCGCCTTGCGCTGGAACAGCTCGCGCAGCGCCTCGAGATCGTCCTCGTCGGTCTCGCCTGGGAAGGCACCGGTAAAGCCCTCGCCGCGCTGCAGCGCCGCGTTGATCTCCCTCCCGGTGAAGTGGTCGTCGAGCCGCACCGTCACGTGACGCACTCCCGGCAGCCGGCGCACGACGTCGCGCGCGTCGGCTGCCATCAGGAACGCGAAGTTGGGAGCACACTGCGGCGTCGGCAAGCGCAGCAGAACCTCGACGTCGCCGTCCGGAGTCACCTCGCACGAGCTGACGAACCGAAGCGACGTGATCGGTTCGTCGAGCTCGGGGTCGTGTACCTGCCCCAGCGCCTCCACGACGCGCTCGCGGGTCATCCCGCCGCCGAGTCGACCAGCTGCGCGTCCTCCGCCGCGGCCGGGGTCCCCGACTCGTCGGGCAGGCGGAGCTCCTTGGGGACGTCGATCCCGTACAGCTCGGCTGCGTTCAGGCCGAGGATCTTGCGCTTGGTCGCGTCGTTGACCCGCGGGAAGTCCGAGTACTCCTCGTCGGGGTAGTCCCAGTCGAGCAGGGCCTCGATCTGCCACTTGGGCTCCCAGATCGCGTAGTCGCTTCCGAACAGCATCTTGTCCTCGCCGACCCAGAACAGCAGCTCGCCCATCACCTTGGAGAAGAACCGCGGGCGCGCGTGCATCAGGCCGCCGAGCACCACCGACAGACCGGCGTAGACGTTTGCCTCCTGCGTCGCCATGAAGCAGAAGTCCTCGATCCGCGGCAGCCCGACGTGCTCGACGATGAAGTTGAGATCGGTGTTTGCGGTCGCGGCGATGTCGACGTCCTTGACGTCGAATGCGTCCTTGTCGAGGGGCCAGATCGTTGGACCCTTGTGCACATGGAGGTTCTTGATCCCGAGCTCCCTGCACTTCTCATAGAACGGCTCGCACTCGGGATCGGCGAGCGTCCAGCCGCGCGAGCCATCACGCCACTCCGCGGTGTAGAGCTTGACGCCCCTGAGGTCGTAGCGCTTTGCGTCCTCTTCGAGCTGCTTCAGCCCCGCCTCGCCCTCACGCGGGTCGAAGCGCCCGTTGACGATGAGCTTGCCGGGGTGCTTCTCGGCCAGCGCCGCGTTCACCTCCGCGGTGTTGAAGCCGGTCGAGTACCACTCCTTGAGGTAGGTGGACTGGAAGATGCCGACATCGACGCCGCCGTCCTCGAACACGTCCTTGACGAAGTCCTCCTCGGAGTACTTCTGGAACTTCTCGATCGGCCAGTGCGTCTCCTCAGGACCGAGGGCCTGGTAGGCGTGGAAGCACTCGATCCAGCCCTTGGCGTACTCCTCCTGTCCCTTCACCCAGTTCGCGGGGCTCGCGTCCCAGAAGTGGATGTGGCTGTCGACGATGAAGTACTGCTCGCCATCTTTCTCGTACATGTGTGTCTACTCCACGATCTTGAGGTCGAAATCGATGTACTCCGCGGCGTCCTCGGGGTTGGCGAAGAGGATGACCTCGTCGTCGAGCACGACCATGCGGCCGTAGTGCGTCGACATGATCTCCTCGAAGTCGTCGTTACCGAAGTCCGACCAGCCCAGCGCCTCGGCGATCTCCTCGTAGTCGAAGTGGATCTGGCGCTCTCCGTCGACGCGGATCATCGAGGGCAGCTCCTCGACGGTTATCCCCTCCTTGGCGCGCATGACGTCAGCCACGACGAAGCCCACCTGGTTGTTCATCAGGGTCACGCCGGTGCGGTTGGACGACGTCCGGTCGGACTTGAAGCGGTCCTCTGTGGATGAGCTCACTGGGCTAGGCCTCCTTGGGGGTCTTGATGCCGATGTCCGCGAGGAGGTCGGCGAACCGCGTCCGGGAGCGGTCCAGCGAGTCCTCGAAGCGGACGGCCTTCTCGGAGAGCTGCGACCACAGGGGCTGCAGCTGGCGGGCCGCCTCGATGCTGCGGGGCGTCCAGGTCTGTAGCCACTCCTGCATGGTTGCCCGGTTGGCCTCCCCGTGCTCTTCGTCCTGGGCGAGCATGCCGAACAAGGCGCGCGCCCCGCGCTGCTCGCGCGCGGCGTCGGACTCCGCCGAGCCCATCAGCGTCGGGGTGGTGAAGTCGCCCTGCAGCGCGGCCACCTGCATCACGAAGCCGCTGCGGAACAGCTCGCCGACCAGCGGCTCGAAGACGACCGCCGTGGCGAAGAAGGCCTCGGCCCAGTCGCGCGTGGCGGTCAGCTCCTCGATGTTGCGGCGCACGCCCTGCCAGACCGGGTCGCTCTGCCAGGTCTCCTTATGCGCCTCACCGTCGAAGCCCTCGAGCGCCTCGGAGAGGTCGAGGTTGTACAGGATCAGATCCTGGGCGAAGCGGAGCTTGTGCACCGCCGCGACCGCCAGGGCGTTGTTGATCATGTTGGTCGGAGCATCGCGCTGGGCGGCGGTGTAGACGTAGAGCCCGATGCCCTGCTCGCCGTGCGCGAAGGCGCTGACGTGCCTGGCCACGATGTCGACCCAGTTGCGGTTCCACTGCGCAAAGCTGTCGGCGGCTACCGCGTTGGCGATGTTCTGCTGGACCTGGCGGACGACGTTCGCGTTGTTGCGGTAGATCGTCTGCTCCCACTCCTCGTTGGGGTCGCGGAAGACGTGCCAGTCCGAGGACTTCACCGCGGTCCACTCCTTGGGGTAGCCCGAGGTGCCGTCCGCGAAGCCGTAGATCCAGCCCTGCGTGAGGTGGCGTTCGGGATCGGGCTGGACGTCGAAGGTCACGTCCTCGTAGACCGACGCCCGTCGCTTCGCCGGCGTGAAGTAGTTGTAGGAGCGGCTGGTGGAGGACGGGAACTCCTGCGAGCCGGCCTCGGCGTCGGTGAAGGCGGGCTTCGGGACGTTGCGGTCTGGCTTGGAGCTCTCCTTGCTGGCGGTGCTCATACGCTGCTCGTCTCCTCGGGCTCGGCGGTGGTCGTGAACTTGTCGAAGTAGATGCGGGAGTCGGGGATGCCCTTGGCTGAGAGCAGACCCATGGCGGCCTCGACCATCGGGGGCGGCCCGCAGACGTAGGCGTCGAAGTCCTCGAGCGACTCCTCGCGGCGCTCGACCACGTCGGTGACGAGTCCGCACTCACCCGTCCAGTCCTCCCCGGGATCCTCGTCGGAGAGGGCGGGGACGAACTCGAAGCCCGCCAGGTTCTTCGTGAGGCGCTCGAGCTCGTCGAGCGCGAACAGGTCGGCGGTGGTGCGCGCTCCGTAGTAGAACGTCGCCGGCCTGTCGTTCTCCTCGAGCTCCATCTGGCGCAGCAGGGAGAGGATCGGGGCCATCCCGGCGCCACCGCCGATCATCAGGAGCGGCCGCTGCGAGCTCTCGCGCAGGGTGAACGTGCCGTAGGGTCCGGTGATCGCGAGCTCCTGGCCCTTGGCGATCGAGCCGTCGGCGAGCAGGCCGGAGAAGTGGCCGTCGGGGTAGAGCTTGATCATCAACTCGACCTCGCCCACGTTCGAGGGGAGGCTGGCCATGGAGAACGAGCGATGCTCGTCCCCGGAGCCCGGGATCCTCACGTCGACGTACTGCCCCGGGTGGAACACGAACTCCTCCGGGGAGACGAGCGAGAGGACGAGCCGCCGGATGTCGGAGGTCAGCTCCTCGATCGCCGTGACGCGGGTCTGCACCGTCTGCAACGGCAGGCCGCTGCGCAGGATCTCCTCGTCGTAGTTGATGAGCTCGACCTCGAGGTCGGACATCGGGTGGGCGCGACAGAGCAGCGTCCACCCCTCCGCCTCCTCGAAATCGGGCAGCGCAAAGGTCGAGTACTTGTCGAGATCGACGTCACCGTCGAGCAGGAAGGACTTGCAGGCCGAGCACTGGCCCTCCTTGCACCCGTGCATGAGCATGACGCCCTGGCGGAACGCGGCGGTGAGGACGGTCTCGTCCTCGTCGACCTCGATGTCGATCCCGACCGGCTCGAACCGGACGTTGTGCATCTCACCCATCTCGGCTGCCCTCCTGCCCCTCGGGACGGGGTTGCCGGCACTCCTGCACCGGCAACCCCGACGCCTTCGCCGGCGCGCGCTCGACCTCAGCGTGGCGCGCGCGCACGTGGGCGCTCTACGCGCCCGCCGCCGGTGCGAAACGGCCGGCCGGCCCGCCCGCCTTGTACTGGGCGACGTGCTTCTCCCGGTCCTCGGGGGACATCTCGTTGATGAGGACGTTCGGGCTCTGGAGCGTGTTGCCCCGCATCTCGTCCAGCGTCCACATCTTCTTCGGATCGAGGTCCAGGTGCGGCTGCGGGATGGTCGTCTTCCCGTCGTCGCGGACGTATCCGAGCTCCTCCATGATGTCGGCGACATCCTTGCCGTGGTAGAGCGTCTCCCACTCGCGCTTGCCGGTGAGCTTGCCCATCGCCGGAGTGGGGCGGCCCTTGTACTCGGGACGGAACGCGACGGCGTCCGTCCAGTGACAGGTCTCCGAGCAGTAGGTCCGTACCTGCCCGTCGATCTCGTCGACCACCATGTCCTCGCGGATCAGGCAGGGAACCATGCAGCTCCAGCAGCGATGTGGGTACTCGTAGTTGGACTCGCCGGGCTCGAAGGCGATCGGGTTGTGCCCGTTCTTCTTCCCGAGCTCGCCGTACTTCTCCCACCACTTGCCGTACTTGTCGTACCAGCCCGGGTACTTGTGCTCGAACCACTCGAAGTCGTCGTCGTCCATCCCGTCGATCCGCCAGTAGTTGGCGAACCAGCCGGTGGCGAAGAACTGCGCCACCTCGTGGACGTAGCCCTTGTTCCAGATCCGGTTCCAGGACTCCTCGACGAGGTCGTGCGGGACCTTGAGCCCGTACTTCTCCAGCGGCACGAGGTAGGAGCGGTAGTAGTCGTCGTAGATCCAGCGCCGCCACATCTCGGCGTAGGACTCGCGATCCTTGCGGCGATCCTTCGTGCCGTACTCGATGAAGGTCCCGATCGCCGCGTCGACGACGCAGTGGTTGTTCCACCACGCGTAGCGGAGGTCTCGCTCCAAGAGGTCGCGGTTCCGCTCGTCCGCCAGCGCCATGAGCAGGATCGAGTAGCCGTTGGAGATGTGGCGCGACTCGTCGGACTGCACCGAGTGGAACACCGTCGGTAGCAGGGAGTCGCCGTTGGCCGCCGCCTCGCTGGGCATCGCGACGAAGAGCACGTTGGTGAACGCGGTCTCGGCGACGATGGTCAGGTAGACGTTGGCCGCGGTGATCGCGTCGCCGGTGATGAAGCCCTCACCGAACTGGCGCCCGATCGTGCCGGCGTAGCAGTTGGAGAACCCCTTCTCGGAGATGTCGAAGCCGGCGGGGTCCACGTAGTGCTGCATGTAGAGCCGCTTGAGGTTCATCTGGATCGTCGAGTGACGGACCTCGTCGATCATCTGGATGGCCAGCCCGTTGTGCAACGCCGGGTTGGGGACGGCCCCGATCGCGAGCGGCATGGCGCGGGCGGCGGAGATCTCGGGGAACGGGATGATCGAGAGGAAGAGCTTCTGCCACTCCATCCAGCGCTCCCGGACCTGCCGGAACATGTTGCCTCGGATGGCGCCGTCCATCGCGCCGAACACCCGGTTGTCCTTCTCCTCCTCCATCGGGAAGTAGGACCGCAGGACCTGCTTGAGCGGGTCCTTCATGGGCGCCTTCTCGAAGGTGTAATCCGTGGCGTATTTCTCGACGGGCTCCACGTATGTTGGATCCCAGGAGAGCTCCTGGATCTTTGTGTGGGCCTTGGTGATGCTTGCTCTGCTCACGTCGAAATGCCCCCTTTTGGGGAGTCGGTCGGGACGGGCGCTACGGGAGAGGACGCTAGGGAAGGGGCTCGCCCGCGGTCAAGAAACCATGCCGTTCCGCACAATGTTGGAAACCGCTTCGGCGAGGGCCTCGTGCTCGCGGTCAAAGGCCCGCACCGAGGTCGACAGGCCGAGGACGGCGCGCAGGCGACCGCGGGCGTCGAGCGCCGGGGCGGCGACGCAGCAGAAGTCCTCGTCGAACTCCTCGTGGTCGACCGCGAAGCCGTTCTCGCGGACCCGCTCGAGCTCGCCGGCGAGCTCGAGCGGGTCGGTGATCGTGCTCGATGTGTAGGCCGGCAGCCCACGGCGGGCGTAGCGGGCCAGCGCCGCCTCGGGCAGCCGCGCAAGCACGACCTTGCCCATCGCGAGCGCGTGGGCGTTGTCGCGGATCTGGGTCCCGAGCCCGGGCATCTTGGCCACGCCCTGCCGACCGCGTACCACCGTGATCTCGATGACCCCGGCGCGCACCACGCCGAGGTAGGAGCGCTTGCGGGTGCGCGCGAACAGCGCCTCGACGGCGCGCGCGCCGTTGGCGGGGAGCGGGGCCATGTCGGGCTCGACGGCGAGCGCCTGCGCACGCGTGTCGATCCGGTAGCGGCCGTCACGGTCGTGGATCGCAAAGCCCTCCTCGCACAGGGAGACAAGGAGGTAGTACGCCGTCGAACTGCTCTTGCCCACGACGCGGGCCACTTCGTCGGCGCGCACGCCCTCGGGGTGCGCCTGCAGAAACGCCAGCACGCGCAGCACCTCCCGCGCGGTGGAGAGTCCGCGGCGTCCGCACGTCGTGGCCCGCTCTTCGGTCCCTTGCCATGGACTGCGCATACGACTCCTCGGTATCCCACCTGAGCGTACCGGCGAACGCGCAACGCGCAACGCACAACCTGCGAGTATCGAATTCATGGTGGAGATCACGGTTACGCTGGAGGCCTCCGGTGGGGCGTATGTTGCGCTGGTGGTCGGGCCCGCGCCCGAGGTCCGCGACTCGGTGGCGCTAGACGTGTTGGAGGCGGCCGACGCGATTCCTGCGCTGGACGGCCTGGTGCTGGACTTCGACCACTACGGCCGAGTCGTCGGGCTGCGGGTCAGCGGCGCGGTGGACTCGATCCTCGCACCGTCTCTGCTGGACGCGGCCGAGCGCGGCGAGCTTCAAGACGGGTAAGTCCTTGACTGCGCGAGGGTGGCGCTGCCAGGCTCTGGGTCATGTCCCACGATCATGAAGCCGCTGCCGCCGCGCCCTCGCTGGTCGACAGCCTGAAGGTCTACATCGATGGCATCCCCGCGGGCGAGCAGGCCGATGCCTTGCATCAGGTCTTCTACGGCTTCTACACGCGCGTTGCGATCATCGATCGCAGCACCTACGAGCTCGCCTCCTGGGCCAGAGAGGACGTCGGGACACTGGAGGATCTCCCCCCGGCGCTGGTCGAAGCACTGCGCGACAACGCGCTGTTCGTCGGCCAAGAGCTCTTCGCCAGCCGCGTCCGGGCGATGAGCGCGATGGGCTACGTATCCAGCCGCCTGGCCGAGCTGCTCGACGGAGCCGAGCCGGCCCAGCCGTTCACGCTGACGCGCGCCGTCGCGTTCGACGAAGCCCAGGGGCGGATGCGCACCTACGACCTGTCCCGCCCCGGCGAGCACCCCGACCTGCCCTACGATCCGCTCGCCTACGACCCGCACACCGGCTGAGCGTTCATCCGCCGGCGGCCGGGGCGTGCGCGCCCGTCCGCGGGGGCCGGGACGCCGCGCAACGACCCGCCCTGGGGCAGGTGTGCGCGCCGCGGCATCGAAGCCCGGGGGATGGCCACCGTCGTCCCGCGCGCCGAGCCGCGCCTCTTCGCACACCTCGTCCTCGACTTCCTCGCCTACCTCGAGTTCGAGCGTGGACTGTCGCGCAACACCCTCGAGGCCTACCGGTCCGACCTCCTCCAGTTCGGGGCCTACCTCGACGCTCACGGGCTCGAAGCGCTGAGCGTCGGCCACGCCGAGACGAGCGCGTTCTTCGCCGAGCTCGCCGGCCCGCGCCCCGGCCGCGCCCCCTCCGCTCCGACCACCCTTCAGCGCAAGGTGGCCTGCCTGCGCTCCTTCTACCGTCACCTGCGCCGCGAGGAGGTGATCGACCACGATCCCACCACCGACCTGCGCGCGCCCCGCCGCTCCCAGCGCCTGCCGCAGGTCCTCAGCCGCGACGAGGTCCGCCTGCTGCTCGACCAGCCGCGCGGCACGAGCTCCTCGGCGCTGCGCGACCGGGCGCTGCTCGAGCTCATGTACGCGTGCGGCCTGCGCGCCTCGGAGGCGGTGGGGCTCGAGGTCGGCGAGATCGACCTCGACGTCGGCGTCCTGCGCGCCCAGGGCAAGGGACGCAAGGAGCGGCTCGTTCCCGTGGGCTCTGAGGCGATCGCCGCGGTGCGGGTCTACCTCGAGCTCGCGCGACCGGGCCTGGTGGGGGTGCGCGAGGAGCCGCGGCTCTTTCTCAACCTGCGCGGCGTCGGCCTCACCCGGCAGGGCCTCTACAAGATCGTGCAGCGCCACGCGCGTACCGCTGGGCTCGAGGGGCGCATGAGCCCCCACACGCTGCGCCACACGTTCGCCACGCACCTCCTGGCCGGCGGCTGCGACCTGCGCTCGCTGCAGGAGATGCTCGGCCACGCCGACATCGCCACCACGCAGATCTACACCCACCTCTCCGCCGAGCGCCTCAAGGACGTCTACTTCGACGCCCATCCGCGCGCGGTGATCGCTCCGCCTGGCTGAAAGCCCAAGCTCCCTGGAATGATCGCGGCCGTGTCCCCCGGCCGCCCCACGGGCTCTCGCGCCCGCCGCGCCGTCGTGCTCGTGCTTGACGCGTGTGGGGCCGGCGCACTCCCCGACGCCGCCGACTACGGCGACGCGGGCACGAATACGCTCGCTCATCTCGCCGAGGCGGCAGGCGGCCTCGAGCTGCCCACGCTCGCCGCGCTGGGCCTGGGCTCCATCCTGCCCCTTCGGGGCGTCGCGCCCGCCGCCGCGCCGGTGCTGCACGGCCGCCTTCACCCCCTCGGGCCGGGCAAGGAGTCGACCACGGGACACTGGGAGCTCATGGGCGTGATCCCCGCGGAGCCACTGCCCACCTACCCGCGCGGGTTCCCGGCGGGGCTGCTCGCGCCGCTCGAGCGCGCCGCCGGGCGCCCGGTGCTCGGCAACCGTCCCTACGACGGGATCGCGGCGCTGGAGGACTTCGGCGCCGCCCACCTCGAGACGGGCGCCCTCATCGTCTACACCTCACAGGACTCCGTCCTCCAGGTCGCCGCCCACGAGGACATCGTCCCGGTGGGAGAGCTCCACGCGCTGTGCGCTGGGGTGAGGGCTCTGGCGCGCGGGAAGGACGCGGTGGGTCGGGTGATCGCCCGGCCGTTCACCGGCGCGGCCGGGACGTTCCGGCGCACGGCAGGTCGGCGTGACTTCGCGCTCGCGCCGCCCGCGCGCTCCTACCTCGAGGAGCTCGCGGAGAGCGAGGTTCCCGTCCACGCCGTCGGCAAGGTCGGCGAGCTCTTCGCGGGCGTGGGGATCGAGAAGTGCCACCCCGCCGGCGACAACGCCCTCGCCCTCGACCTCACCGACCGCCTCCTGGCCGAGCTCGACCACGGGTTCGTGTTCACGAACCTGATCGAGACCGATCAGGTCTACGGGCACCGCAAGGACGTCGCGGGCTTTCACGCCGCGCTGCGGACGATCGACGCCGCGGTCGCCGGCTGGCGCGAGCGCCTCGGTCCCGAGGATCTGCTCGTTCTCACCGCTGACCACGGGTGCGATCCCGCCGCCTCCCACAGCGACCACACGCGCGAGCACGCCCCGCTGCTCGCGCTCTTCCCGGGCCACGGTGCTCGCCGCCACGACGGTCCGCTGGCCGACGTGGGGGCGAGCGTCCTGCGCTGGCTGGCCGGGCGCGACGCGCCTGCGCTTCCCGGAGCGGCCTTCGTGCCCTGAGCCATAATCGGCTGTACGTGCCCGAGCTTCCCGAGGTCGAGACGATCCGCCGCGGCCTCGCTCCTCGGGTGGAGGGCCGACGCCTCGCCGAGATCGAGGTGCTCGACCCGCGCTGGTGCCTGCCCCAGACGCCCGAGGCGGTCGTCGCGGGGCTCCGAGGACGGCGCGTGGAGCGGCTCGGGCGCCGCGGCAAGTACCTCGTGTGGGAGCTCGAGGGCGACCACGCCCTCGTGCAGCACCTGCGCATGACCGGGACCGTGCTCGCCGATCCCCCGGCCGTCCCGCCGCACACCCGGGTGCGGCTCGGGCTGGACGACGGGGGCGTTCTCGTCTTCGTCGATCCTCGGCGCTTTGGCACCGGGCACCTGCTCGAGGGGCCGGCGCGCGAGGCCTATCTCGACGCTCGCCTCGGCCTCGAGCCGCTCGACCCCGGCTTCACTCCCGCTCACCTCCGCGCGTTGGCGCGCGGCTCCCGCGCCCCGATCAAGGCGTTCCTGCTCGATCAGAAGCGGATCGCCGGCGTGGGCAACATCTACGCCGACGAGGCGCTGTTCCGCGCGCGCATCCATCCCCTGCGCGAGGCGCGGCGGCTCAGCCCGAAGCAGCTCGCGGCGCTGTGCGACGCGGTCAGCGACGCGCTGCGGGCCGGCATCGACGCCGGCGGGGCCACGATCGACGACTTCCGCCACGCCGACGGCGCCCGCGGCTCGTTCCAGGACGAGTTCCTCGTGCATCGCCGCGCCGGGCTGCCGTGCCCTGCGTGCGGAGCGCCGATCCGCAAGCTCGTGGCGGCGGGCCGGGGGACCTACATCTGCGAGCGCTGCCAGCCGCGCCCGCGGCCGCGACGCCGGAAGGGGTGAGCTCGTTCGGCGCGGCGCCAGCCTACGCGGCGAGCAGCTCGTCGAGCCGACCCGACTGCTCGGCCTGCGCGAGCTCGCTGAAGCCGCCGAGCGGCTCGCCGTCGATGATGATCTGCGGGAAGGTCATCAGGCCCGTGCGGCGGGCGAGCTCGGCGCGCCCGTCCGGGTCGCGTGAGAGATTGATCTCCTCGTACTCGAAGCCCCGCTTGGAAAGCAGCGCCTTGGCGCTGCGACAGTAGGCGCAGGGCTCCGTGGTGAACATCGTGATGCTCTTCATGGTCCACGTCAGGATAGCCCGGCTCCGGACGGCGGCCGGCTGATGGCCGGCCCGCTGCGCACCGAGGCGATCGTGCTGCGCTCCATCCGCTATGGCGAGGCCGATCGCATCCTGCACCTCCTCTCGCCCCAGCGCGGGCGGCTCTCGGCGATCGCGAAGGGCGCGCGGCGCACCCGAAGCCGCTTCGGCGCCCGGCTCGAGCCGTTCTTCCGCCTCTCCCTGGGTCTGCACGAGGGCCGCAGCGACCTGCTCACGGTCACGAGCGCGGAGACGCTCGCCACGCACGGACGCCTGCGCGAGCACGCCGCCAGCCTCGACGCTGCCGCCCGCGCCTGCGACGCCGTAGTGCGGCTCTTCGACGCCGGCGACGCCCATCCCGCGGTCTACCACCTGCTCGCCAACCACCTCGCTCTCCTCGACGCCGACGCGGCGCGCGCCGACCGCGCGGGCGCCCTGGCTTTTCGCGTGAAACTCCTGCTCGCCGCGGGTCTCGCGCCCCAGCTCGGCTCGTGCGCCTCCTGCGGGGAGCGCGAGCACCTGAGCGGCTTCTCGGGCGCCGCGGGCGGCGTGGTGTGCAGCGCCTGCGAGGCCTCGGCCTTTCCGCTCGAAGAGGAGGCCCATCGCTTCCTCGCCGAGGCGCTCGGGCGTCCGCTGGCCGAGGCGCCGAGCGCCGGTGAGCGGGCGCTACGCCAGGCCGAGCGGGCGATCGCCGAGACCGCCGAGCATCACGCGGGCGTCCGGTTGCGGGCGGCCGCCTCGTAGACTGCCGCCTGCGTGCCGTCCGCCACGAACTCCACCAGGTACGTCTACGCGTTCACCGAAGGCTCGCGCTCGATGCGCGACCTCCTCGGCGGCAAGGGCGCGAACGTCGCGGAGATGACGCGGATCCTGGGGCCCGAGCGGGTGCCCGCGGGATTCACCATCACCACCGAGGCGTGCGTGGCCTACATGGCGGCCGGGGGCGAGGAGCCCCCCGGGCTCGAGGAGGAGATCGCCGAGGCGCTCGCCCGGCTCGAGGAGCTCAGCGGCAAGCGCCTGGGCGACCCGGAGGACCCCCTGCTCGTCTCCGTGCGCTCGGGCGCCCGCGAGTCGATGCCCGGAATGCTCGACACCGTCCTCAACCTCGGCTTGAACGACCGCTCCGTGCGGGGGCTGGCGGGCCGGACGTCCAACGAGCGCTTCGCCTGGGACTCCTACCGGCGCTTCGTGCAGATGTTCGCCAACGTCGTGCGCGGCGTGCCCGGCGAGCGTTTCGAGCGGGAGATCGCCGAGATCAAGAACGCCCGCGGAGTGCGCGATGACACCGAGCTCGACGTCGGTGCGCTCCGCGAGCTCACCGAGCGCTTCACGCGCCTCTTCGGCGAGGAGACCGGCGAGGACTTTCCCCAGGAGCCGCGCGAGCAGCTCCGCCAGGCGGTCCGCGCCGTGTTCGACTCCTGGCTCGGCGAGCGAGCGGTCGCCTACCGCCGGATCAACCGCATCCCCGACGAGTGGGGCACGGCGGTGAACGTGCAGCAGATGGTCTTCGGCAACAAGGGGGAGAGCTCGGGCTCGGGCGTCGCCTTCTCGCGCGACGAGCTCACGGGCGCACCCGAGCCCTCGGGCGACTTCCTTCCCAACGCTCAGGGAGAGGACGTGGTCTCCGGGGTGAGAAACACGCGCGACATCTCCGAGCTCGCCGGGGCAATGCCCGAGGCGCACCGCGAGCTCATGAAGATCCTGACGACGCTCGAGCGCCACTACGGCGACATGCAGGACGTCGAGTTCACCGTGGAGGACGGTCGTCTCTACATGCTCCAGACCCGCAACGCCAAGCGCCCGGCGCAGGCGGCGGTGCGCTTCGCGGTGGACGCGGTGGCCGAGAAGCTCCTCTCCCGCGAGCAGGCACTGCTGACGATCGACGCGGGCGGTCTCGAGGCGCTCCTGCACCGAACCTTCGACCCCGGCGTGGCCTACGCGCCGCTGACCCGCGGGGTCGGCGCCTCGCCGGGGGCGGCCAAGGGGTTCATCGTCTTCACCGCGGCCGAGGCCATCGCCGCCGAGGAGCGCCGCCGCGAGGCGCGGCGCGGCATCCGGCGCACCGATCACGAGGCCCTGGCGCGCTTCGACGCGGAGAACCCGGGGGTGGTCCTCGTGCGTCCCTTCACCGAGGCCGACGACGTCGGCGGCTTTCACGCTGCGCGCGGGATCCTCACCAGCGAGGGCGGCAAGGCCTCCCACGCCGCGCTCGTGGCGCGCGGGATGGGGCGACCATGCGTGTGCGGCGCCTCCGAGCTCGAGATCGACCTCGAGGCCCGGGTCGTCCGCTGCGCGGGGGAGGAGCTCGCGGCCGGCGAGCTGATCGCCATCGACGGCTCCTCGGGGGACGTGACGCGCGACGACGTGGCGCTCGTCGAGCCGCGTATCACCCCGGAGTTCGAGGCCGTGCTCTCCTGGTCGGACGAGCTCCGCACGCTCGGCGTGCGCGCCAACGCCGACACGCCGCGCGACGCCCAGCGCGCGCGCGACTTCGGGGCCGAGGGCATCGGCCTGTGCCGCACGGAGCACATGTTCCTGGCCGCCGATCGCCAGCCGAAGATGCGCGCGATGATCCTCGCGGAGGCCGAGGAGGACCGGCGCGCCGCGCTCGCCGAGCTCCTCCCGCTCCAGCGGGAGGACTTCGAGGGGCTCTTCGCGGCGATGGAGGAGCGGCCGGTGACGATCCGGCTGCTCGACCCGCCGCTCCACGAGTTCCTCCCCGCGCGGCTCGAGGTCCAGCACGAGGTCGAGCGCGCCCGCGTGGAGCAGAGCGAGGACCTGGCCGAGCTCGAGCGGCTGCTCGAGCGGGTGAGCGCGCTCGAGGAGACCAACCCGATGCTCGGCACGCGCGGTTGCCGCCTGGGGATCCTCCAGCCCGAGATCTACGAGATGCAGGTCTCCGCGATCGCCCAGGCGGTGCGGGCGGTGCGCGAGCGCACCGGCGAGCCGCCGCTCGTGGAGATCATGATCCCGCTCGTCGACTACGAGCAGGAGCTCGACATCATGCGCGCGCTCGTGGTCCGCGTGGCCGGCGCGGAGGGGCTCGAGGAGGGCGAGGACTACACGGTGGGCACAATGATCGAGCTGCCGCGAGCCTGTTGCGTGGCCGACCGGATCGCCCATCACGCTGACTTCTTCTCCTTCGGCACGAACGACCTCACCCAGACCGCGCTCGGCTTCTCGCGCGACGACGTGGAGGGCAAGTTCCTCGCGGCCTACCTCGAGCGCAAGATCGTCGGGCGCTCGCCGTTTGAGACGATCGACGAGCCCGGTGTCGGACAGCTCCTGCGCATGGGGGCGTGGCTCGGGCGCAAGACCAAGCCGAACCTGAAGCTGGGGATCTGCGGCGAGCACGGGGGCGATCCCGAGTCGATCGAGTTCTTCCAGCACTCGGGCCTGAACTACGTCTCCTGCTCGCCGTTTCGCGTCCCGGTGGCGAGGGTGGCGGCGGCGCAGTCGGCGGTTCGCGCCGCCGGATCCGCTCTCTGAGAGATGGCCGATTCCGCGACCCCCCGCGGACGCGCGTCGGGGTGGGGGGCCGGGCGGGCGGGCGGGCGGGCGGAGGCGTTTGCCCGAGAGGCTACCCCCGGGTAGCTCATAGGGTACCGCGCGGGCGCACGGGGTGCCCGCGCGGCCGCGCCGCCGCAGAAGCACTCATCGACACGCGCAACTTCGCACCGAATGTGTAGCGATTCAGGCGCGGCGAGTCGTGCTTGGCGCCGCCCGAGGGAGCATGGGGGCATGTTCCTTCTCTCCTGTCTGGCGCTCATCTGCTCCCTGTTCCTGGCTGCCGCGCCCGTCGCCCTCGCCGCGCGCGGCACCCCTTCTCCGGCGGAGCTGCACCATGAGGTCGAGTCGGCGCTGCTCCCGATCGCCCTCGTGGCGTTCTTCGCCTTCGCGTTCGCGTGGATCAGCTTGGTGATCCTGCACCGCCGGCTGAGGCGCCGCGGCTCCCGGCGGACGCGGAGCGGCATCTGGATAGAGCCGTGGGGGGTGACGCCGGGGGTTTCCCGTCGTCGGCCGAGGGCGGAGCCTGAGCACGGCTCCGCGCGGGGCCCCGGGCGCAGGTGCGCTCCGCGCGGTGACAGAATCGCCGCATCGTCATGTCGCTCGATCTCCGCCCGCCCCATCCCGCCGGTCCGGTGGCCGACGCGTTCGCCGCGCGCGTGCGGGCGCAGGAGGCGGCGGCGCTCTGCGCGCTGGCCACCCCGTCCTACCCGGCGGCGCGGTCGCATCCCGAGCCCGACTGCGGGCTGCGCACGCCGTTTCAGCGCGATCGCGACCGGATCGTCCACACCAAGGCGTTTCGCCGCCTCAAGCGAAAGACGCAGGTCTTCGTCTCGCCCGCGGGCGACCACTACCGCACGCGGCTCACCCACACCTTGGAGGTGACGCAGGTCTCCCGGACGGTCGCGCGCGCGCTGAGGCTGAACGAGGATCTCACCGAGGCGATCGGACTCGGGCACGACCTGGGGCATCCGCCGTTCGGGCACATCGGCGAGTCCGTGCTCGACGCCTGCCTCCAGGAGCGTTTCGGGCGCCCGTTTCGCCACTTCGAGCACTCGCTGCGCGTCGTCGACTCCCTCGAGCCCGGGACCGCCGGCGCCGCCGCGGGCCGAGGAGAGGGACTCAACCTGACCGAGCCCGTGCGCGACGGCATCCTCCACCACTCCGGTCGGGCCGAGCTCCCGCGCACGCTCGAGGGCCGGATCGTGCGGCTGGTCGATCGCGTCGCCTACCTGAACCACGACATCGACGACGCCGTCCGGGCCGGTGTCATCGAGCCCGAGGATCTTCCCCATGCGGCGACCGCCGCGCTCGGCCCGACGGGCTCGATCCGCATCGACGCCCTGGTGCACGACCTCGTCGAGCACTCCGAGCGCGCGGGGGACATCCTCCAGGGCGAGCCGCTGGGCGCGGCGATGGCCGAGCTGCGCCGCTTCATGTTCGAGCAGGTCTACCTCGGGCCCGCCGTGCAGCGCGAGCACGCGAAGATCCAGCGGGTCCTGCGCACGCTCTTCGCCTTCTACTGCGAGCACCCCGAGCGCATCCCGCCCGGCTCGCCGAGCACCGAGCTCGCCGACCAGGTGACGGACTACCTCGCGGGAATGACCGACCGCTTCGCGATCCGCGCGTTCGAGGAGCTCTGCGTACCGCGGGCGTTCTCCCCCTGATGCGCTACGCCGAGGACTCCAAGGAGCGGGTGCGCGACGCCGTCGACATCGTCGATCTCGTCTCCACGCGCACCGAGCTGCGCCGCGCGGGCGCGAACTCGTACTTCGGGCGCTGCCCGTTTCACGAGGAGCGCTCGCCGTCCTTTCACGTCCGCCCGGCCGAGAAGGTCTACTACTGCTTCGGCTGCCAGGCCTCGGGTGATGCCTTCTCGTTCGTGATGGAGAGCGACGGGACCGACTTCCCGGGCGCGCTCGAGCTCCTCGCCGGACGCTACGGGGTCACGCTCGAGGTGGCCGACGACAACCCTGTCGCGGCCGCGCGGCGCGAGCGGCGGGAACGCCTCTTCGCCCTGCTCGAGCGCGCCGCGGGCTACTACGAGCGCTACCTGTGGGAGACCGATGAGGCCGCCCCCGCGCGCGACTACCTGCGCGGCCGCGGACTCGAGGAGGAGGTGCTGCGGGCCTTTCGCGTGGGCTTCGCCCCGAGCGCCTGGGACCGGATGCTGCTCGCCTCACGGCGGGGCGGGTTCAGCGAGGAGGAGCTCCGCGCCGCCGGGCTGGCCTCGCGCTCGAAGAAGGGCTCGCTCTACGACCGCTTCCGAGAGCGCATCATGTTCCCGCTGGCCGACGAGCGGGGGCGCGTCCTCGGGTTCGGCGCCCGCGCGCTGCGGGAGAACCAGCCCCCGAAGTACCTGAACTCGAGCGACGGCGAGGTCTACCACAAGGGCTCGCAGCTCTTCGGGCTCCACCTCGCGCGCCGGGAGGCGGCGCGCAGCGGAAGCGTGGTGCTCGCCGAGGGCTATACCGACGTGCTCGCCCTTCACCAGGCGGGACTGAGGGCTGCGGTGGGGCTGATGGGGACGGCGCTCACCGAGGAGCAGGTGGGGATCCTCGCGCGCAGCGCGCGCACCCTCGAGCTCGCGCTCGACGCCGATCGCGCCGGGGAGCGGGCGATGCTCCGTGCCGCCGAGCTCGCCGACAAGCGCGACCTGACGCTGCGCGTCGTGCCGTTGCCCGACGGCGCCGATCCGGCCGACCTCCTGGCCGCCGAGGGCGCCGAGGCGATGCGCGAGCGCGTCGGGCGCTCGGTTCCCTTCGTGGCCTTTCGGGTCGACCGCGTGCTCGCGAGCGCCGAGACCGGAAGCGCCGAGGGCAAGGACCGGGCGCTCGAAGAGCTCCGCCCGATCGTCGGCTCGCTCGGACCGAGCGTCATGCGCGAGGAGCTCATGCGGCGGATCGCCGGGCGACTCGAGCTCTCCGAGAAGCTCGTCGCCTCGCTCGTGGGTGACTCGTCCGCGGCGGGGGCGGCCAGGAACGGTGCGCCCGCCTCGGAGAGAGCCCGAGGCAACGGGCCGGCGCGGCCCCGGCGCCCCGACCGGCGCGAGGAGATCGAGCGCTCCTTCCTCGCGCTGTGCCTCGCGATGCCGGAGGACGGTGCGCTCGTGCTCGCGCGCGCCGGCCTCGAGGAGCATTTCTCAAACGACCGCGCGCGCCGTGCGGCGGCCCATCTGCGCGAGCACCTCGAGGCTCCGCTCGCGCACGTTCCCGAGGACGACCAGGAGCTCACCGCCTATCTCCGCGCGCTGACTGTGCGCTTCGAGCGCGAGTCGGTGGGCGGCGCCTCCCTCGAGCACGCCTGGCTGCTGCTCGAGCTCGCCCGCCTGCAGCGCGCGATCCTCGCCGCCCGCCGCGCCGAGAGCGGTGAGGTCGCCGCGCTCGCCCGAGAGCGGGAGGAGGTGCGCCGACAGATCGACGAGGTCTCCGAGCGGATCGACCGGTCCGGGCGCTAGCGCCGGCTCCGGGACGCCGCGAATCGCACGAGCTCGGGGGGTGGGACTCGAACCCACAACGACTCGGTTAACAGCCGAGCATTCTGCCGATTGAATTACCCCCGACCGACGCATCGGTCCGAGGCGGGCGAAGCCTGCCTCGACCTCTGCCCGAGAGTCGCGCACACTAGCACGCACCTCGAGACTCCCGGGCATGCGCGGATAGACTCCGAACCCATGAAACTCTATGTCTGCTACGGCACTTTCACCACCACTCCCCGGCCCGGCGGGCACCCGTGCGGCAACGCCTACGCCGCTCTCCAGGAGGCCGGCCACGAGCCCGAGCTCATCAAGTCGTACGGGCTAGCCGCGCTCCCGGAGTTCTTCAACCGCACCCGTGGACGGCAGGAGGTCAAGCAGCTCACGGGGCGCACGACGGTGCCCGTGCTCGTCACGGACGAGGGCGAGGTGATCGAGGACTCGAAGAACATCGTGGCCTGGGCGGGCGCCCATCCCCATCCGGCGAAGGCGCCGGCCTGAGCGGCGCCTCGAGGCACGCGGATGCCCGACACGCCCGTCGAGAAGGTCACCCGCTGGGAGGACTTCGGCGCCCTCGTGCGGGTCAGGCACCTCTCCGACGCCTGCGCGGTCCTCGACCTGTGCACCTGCACGGGCGAGCCGGTCGAGCGGATGGAGAGCGAGGATCCCGAGCTCATCGCGCTCCTTCGGCGCCGCCCGGACTCCGGATACTGAGCGCCGCCCCACGCTTCCCGAGCTGCTCGACCAGGTCGGCGGCGCGCGCGGCACCGTCGTGCGCGTTAGCCCAGGCCGCGAGCGTCGCGGCACGCTCGCGCATCCTGCGGTCGGCGAGCGCCCGCTGCACCGCGAGTCGCAGCGCCCCGGGCGAGAGCAGCCGCCACGGCAGGCGCACCCCGACGCCCGCCCAGTCGGCGCGGGCGGCGTTCTCGGCCATGTCGCCGGCGGCCGGACACACCACCGGCACCGATCCGCTGGCCAGGGCGCGCACGAGCGTCCCGTGCCCCCCGTGGCAGATCACCGCGCGGGCCTGCGCCATCGTCTGCCGGTAGGAGAGCCACTCCACGAGGCGGGCGTTGGCGGGCACCGGGACCGGGGCGGGCGGCAGCCTGCGGTTCCACGTCGCCAGCACGCGCACCGGCTCGCGCGCGAGCCCGGACAGCGCTGCGCGCAGCAGGCGATGCTCGGGATCCTGGGCGGTCGAGGGCGCCACGAGCACGAGCGGCGCCGCTCCCGGCGGAAGCTCGACCTCCTCGGCCGGGGGCTCCCACAGCAGCGGCCCCACGGGCTCGGCGCCGGCCGGCCACTCTCGCGGGTACTCGAGCTGCGGGAAGGAGCCCACGAGGCAGAGCGCTTCGCTCAAGCCCCCGTGAAAGCGAGTGACGGGCTCCAGGCCGAGCCGGCGGCGCAGCCCGTTGAGCTCTTCTCGGCCCTGGCGCAGCCCGGCGGCCAGTGGGTCTTCGAGCCACCGCCACAAAGCCGAGCCGGCCCGCGTGCGCGGCAACCGAGCCCCGATCGAGTAGGGCGGGAACCCCGGCGGCGTGCTCGGATGCACGTGAGGGACGAGGGTCGCGACCGGCACTCCCTCGAGCTCGGCGGCCAGCGCCGGGGCGAGGGTGAGGATGTCGGCCACCGCGACGTGCGGGCGCAGCGCCGCCACCAGCGGACGAGTCTGGGCCACGGAGCGCGCGATCGCCGCGTAGGGCTTCAGCGGCCGCTCGGACTCGGCGCGCGCCAAGAACTGGGGGGCGGGAGCGAAAGTCATGCCCTCGGCCTCGACGTGGGCCTGCCACCGCGTCCAGGTCTCGAGTGTGACCTCGTGCCCGCGAGCGGCGAGCGTGCGGCCGAGGGCGATCATCGGGAAGGCGTGCCCGGGGTCTCCGAACGCCCCGAGCAAGATTCGCATCGGTTCTATCGTTCCATGTGCACGATCGACTCCACGGATGGATGATGTTCCCCCAAGTCGCATGGCCGTAGTAGGCCGCTCCCCACCAATGCACGACGTAATCGACAATCGCCGCTCTCCCGCGGCACCCGGTCCGCGCTCCGACGCGGAGTCGCCCCCGCGCGCCATAACGGCGGCGCTCCGGCGCTCGACGAACGACCGCTTGCGCGTCTCCGCCGGGCTCGAGGGCGAAGGCGAAGGCGAAGCCCGCCCCGACGCGCGCCTCGGCGCCTACGCGGGAGCGATGCTGTGCCTGGTCGGCTGCCTGCTGCTCGCCACGCAGCCTCTGCCGCTCGCCCACAAGCCCCCCTGGGCCACCATGGCCATCCTCGCCGGCCTGACGGCGATCCTCGGGCTCGTGCTCCTCGCGTTCGCCCATCGCGACCGGGCCACGCCCAACCTGCTTCTGGCCGCTGCGATCGCCGCGATCGCGCTCATCGCGGTGCTCGTCGCCCAGAGCGGAGGAATGCGCAGCGTCTACGCGCAGCTCTTTCTCTTCCCGCTCGTGCACGCGGCGGCCTTTCAGACCCGCCGCCGCCTCGTGGTTGTCGTGGTGCTCACGAGCGCCGCCTTCCTCGCGCCGGTCGCCTACCGCCCGAGTGATCCGCAGTTCATCGCCATCGCGATCATCTGCATGCCGCCGGCCATCCTGGCCGCCGCCCTGCTCTCCGTGGTCACCCATGCCGAGCGGCGCCAGCGCGCGAAGATCGTCACGCGCGAGGTCGAGGCCCGGAGGCTGGCCGAGAACGATGCGCTCACCGGCCTGGGCAACTACCGGATGTTCTGGCGCCAGCTCGACGCCGAGGTGGCGCGTTGCCGCCGGCACGCCGAGGTCTTCTCGCTGGTGATCATGGACCTGAACGGCTTCAAGGCCATCAACGACGAGCACGGCCACCAGTGTGGAGACGAGGCGCTGCGCCGGGTCGCCGACGCCCTGCGCGAGACGCTGCGCAGCGAGGACGTCTGCTGCCGCCAGGGCGGCGATGAGTTTGCGGTGATCGCCGTGCGGGCGGAGGAGGCCGAGGCCTCCGAGCTCGCCGAGCGCCTCACCGCGGCCGTCGCCGGATTGGACGTGCCCGGCGCCTCCGGACGGCGCCTGGGCGCGAGCGCCGGGTGGGCCACCTTCGGCCGACCCGCGAGCACTGCTGACGAGCTCATCCTGCGCGCCGACGAGGCTCTGCGCGAGGCCAAGCGCCGGCGCCGGCATATGGGCGAGGCAGCGCCCACGCTCGAGGGCGGCCGGCGAGAGTCGAGCGGCGAGCATGCCGTCGCGCGCACCGACGGGGGAAGGAACGGCGAAGAGCCGGGGTCCTCCACCTTCAACGGATCCGCGACCCGGCTGGTCATCGTCTCGGGGTACGCGCGCGCCCTGGCCGGCGCGCGCGACGAGCGCGCGATCGCCGAGACCACGGTCGCCCACCTGGCCGGAGCGGTCGACGCGACGGCGGCGATGGTCCTGCGCTGCGAGGGGAACGGTGCGCCGCTGCGCCTGCTCGCCGCCGCCGGCGAGGCCCATCTCGCGGCGGGCGCCTCCCCGGCCGCACTCGAGCGTCCGGTGGTCCGCACGGCGTGCTCGGAGCGACGCAGCGCGGTGGCGGCCGGAGACTACGCGAGTGCCGACGCGCGAAGCGAGCTCGCGGTCCCCGTCCTCGTCGACGGCGAGGTGTGGGGCTGCCTGCTCACCCAGACCGACCGCCGTGACGCCTACCGCGATCGCGACCGCGACCTCGCCGAGAGCATCGCCATCCAGATGGCGCGCGCGCTCGGATGGACCGTCGTGCTCGACCGGCTCGCGGGCACGGACTTCGGGGAGCTCTATCGCCTGGCCGGATGCGTCCAGCTCACCGCCGCCGAGTCGCGCCGCGTCATCGACCTAGCCTGGCGGGTCGGACGACGCCTTCACTTCGATCCCGTGGCGCTGCGCGCGCTCTACCTCGCCGCCCTCTTCCAGGACGCCGGAGCGGTGGGGGTCCCCGCCGAGCTCACCGGCAAGCCCGGCGAGCTCAGCGCCGCCGAGCGCGCGGTTCTCCACGAGCATCCGGTGATCGCCGAGCGCCTCCTGCGTCCGTTCCCGCTGCTGCGCGAGGCGGCGGGGATCATCCGCCACGAGCGCGAGCGCTTCGACGGCGCCGGCTACCCCGATGGGCTGGCGGGCGAGCGGATTCCGCTCGCCGCGCGGGTGCTGCTCGCCTGCCAGGCGTGGGTCGCGATGACCTCGCCGCGGCCGTGGCGATCCGAGCTCGACTTCTCCTCCGCGCGCGCCGAGCTCGAGCGGGTGGGGGGCTCCCAGCTCGACCCGCGCGTGGTCGAGGCGCTGCTCACCGAGCTCGACGCGGAGTTCGCTTCCGCCGCTCCCGCTCCCGCTTGACGCTCCTCGACGGCTAGGCCAGCTCGGCGATGAGCCGGAGTTGCTCGACGCGCTCCGCGAAGGTCCACGCCATCGGCGAGACCATGAGCGTGCCCACGCCCGCGTCGCGGAAGACCCTGAGACGGTCGCGCACCACGTCGGCCGGCCCGCACAGCGAGACCTCGTCGATCAGCTCGTCGGGCAGTGCCGCGCCGGCCTCCTCCTTCTTGCCCTCGAGGTAGAGGTCCTGCACCTCTCGCGCGGCGTCCTCGTAGCCGTAGCGCTGCACGAGGTTGTTGTAGAAGTTCTTCTTCCGCGAGCCCATCCCGCCGACGTAGAGGGCGAGGTAGGGGCGCATCGCGTTGCGCGCCGAGGCGCGGTCGTCGGTCACGAAGGCGTTCACGGTCGGGGCGATGTCGAAGTTCTCGAGCGAGCGGCCCGAGCGCGCCGCGCCCTCCTCGAGCAACGGACGAAACTCGCTCAGATGCTCGGGAGAGAGCAGCGTGGGGATCCACCCGTCAGCGATCTCTCCCGCCAGCGCGGTGTTCTTCGGACCGATCGCCGCGAGGTAGATCGGAATGGACTCCTGCACGGGCGAGATCGTCAGCTTCAGCGCCTTGCCCGGGCCGTCGGGCAGCGGCAGCTCGAGGGTCTCGCCGTGGAACTCGAGCTTCTCCCGCGCCAGCGCCTTGCGTACCACCGCGACGTACTCGCGGGTGCGCTGGAGCTGGCGCGCGAAGCGCTGGCCGTGCCACCCCTCGGCGACCTGCGGCCCCGAGGAGCCGATGCCGAGCAGCATCCGGCCCTGGGAGATCTGATCGAGCGTGGCGGCGGTCATCGCCGTCATCGCGGGGGAGCGAGCGGGCATCTGGAAGATCGCCGAGCCGATGCGGATCTTCGTCGTCTGCCCGGCGAGCCAGGCGAGGACGGTCGCCGCGTCCGAGCCGTAGGCCTCCGCCGACCAGACGGAGTCGTAGCCGAGGCGCTCGGCCTCCTGCACGAGCTTGAGCTGCTCCTCGGCGGTCAACCCGAGTCCCCAGTAGCCGATGTGCACGCCCAGCTTCATGCCTTCGCCCTTCCTGTCGATCATTCAGAAGGCCGGCAGCCTACGCGCCCGGATGTGCGGAGCGGCGTCCGGTCATCACGACGAGCGCCCCTGCGGTCAACGCTTGCCCTCCGAAAGGGCACGTACTACCCTGTGCCCCGCCTTCCGTCCTTGAGCTCACCCTTATGGCCCGACGAACCCACCGCGCCTCCACCCAATCGCTTCGCGAGGCGATCGACTGCCTGCCGCTGAACACGCGGGTGGCGATGCTCGAGGGCGTCCGCGCCAACGACATCATCGTCGGCGCCTACACCGATCGCAGCGGGGGCGTTTGCCCCATGCTGGCGGCGCATCGCTGCGGCGGGCGCACCGACTTCCTCACCTTCGCGCGCACGTGGGATCGCTTCGCCCACGCCAAGCGCTCGCGTCGCGCCACGCGCCGCGAGCTGCTCGTTCTCACCTCGCACCTCGAGGCGAGCATCCTCGCCGAGGAGAGCGCCGACGACCTCGCCCGGGCGGTGGCCGAGCATCGCGAGCTCGTGGCCAACCGGCCGCGGGCAGAGCGAGTGCGCCCCGGCGACCCCGACCGCTCCGCCGAGCTCGCCACGCGCCACGGGTGGTCGTGGCTGCGTCCCTTCCGCCGCCTCGACGAGTACGAGCGTGCGCTCGCCGCGGTCGAGGCGCAGCGCGAAGAGCTCGACGCCGCCTCCGAGCGCGAGCTCGAGCGCGTCTAGCTTGAGCGACCGGCGGAAGCGTGTGCGCTGAGGCGGCGCACGCGTACCCGCTTGCCCTAGGGGCTACCCGGGGGTACCCCATACGGTACCCGGGGGTAGCCCACCCACCCGGTCAACACCTTCGCCCCCGGCTCACCCTGAAGCGCTTGGAGAGCCCGCGCCCAGCCTCCTCCGCGGCTCAAAGCGCGTCGTCGCCCGGGCGCTGGAAGACGATCTCGGGGATGACGCAGGCGGGGGAGACGGCGAGCAGCATGCGCACCGACTCGGCGATGTCCTCGGGTTGGATCATGTCCTCGGCCTTGACCTGTCCCTTGACGAACTCGGTCATCGGCGTGTCGACGAAGCCGGGGCAGAGCGCGCACGACTTGATGCCCTCCGCGCCGAGCTCGCGGTTCATCGCCTGGGTGTAGCCGATGACCCCCGCCTTGGTGGCCGAGTAGACCGCCAGCCACGCTTGGCCCGACTTGCCGGCGATCGAGGCGGTGTTGACCACCAGCGCGCCCCGGTGCTCCTGACCCGCGGTGCGGAGCATCTCCGCGCACTCGCGGTAGAAGAGGACGATTGCGCGCAGGTTCACGGCGAGCTGCATGTCGAGCTTCTTGGTGGCGGTCTCGCCGACGGGGGAGCCGATGCCCACCCCGGCGTTGTTGACGAGCACGTCGAGGCGTCCGTAGCGCTCGCGGTGCGCGGCGACGACGGCCTGGATCTCCTCTTCCGAGCTCATGTTCGCCGGCACCGCCTGCACGTCGAGACCGGCCTGCTCGAGTTCCCGCGCGGCTCCCTCGAGCTTCTCGGGGCGCCGGGCGACGAGCGTGAGCCCGTGGCCCTGCTCGCCCAGCATCCGCGCCACGGCCAGGCCGATGCCGCTCGAGGCCCCCGTCACGATCGCTGCCCGCTCTGCCATGTCGTCCCGCTTTCGGTGGTGGAGGCCGGTCGAAGACGGCGTATCCAATCACGCGCGCCCGTACAGTGACCGGCGTGTCGGAGCGCACGCCGGAGATCGTCGTCGTCGCGCTCCTGCTGCTCCTCCTCGCCGCCGGGTTCGGGCTCGGTGGGGGAGGGGGCCAAGGAGCGGCGCGCGCGCGTCCGGCGCAGCCCGCCTCCGGCCCTGCTTCTCCGGCGCGAGCGAGCGCCACCCCGCCGGCGGCCGACCCCGCGCGCCGAGTGGCGCTCATCGCCGTGCGGGTGCAGGCGATCCGCGGCCTGCGCTTCCGCCACCGGCTCCTCCCGCGGCGGGTGAGCGCGGCGCAGGCCAGGCAGGAGGGGCTCGCTGACTTCGACCGCTCCTCGGCGCCGGCGCGCCTGCACGCCCAGGAGGAGCTCCTCGAGCTGCTCGGGCTGGTCCCGCCGGGCACGAACCTGCGCCGCCTGCAGGCTGCGGTGTTCGGCGAGCAGGTGGCCGGCTTCTACGATCCGCGCCTTAAGCGGCTGAGCATCGTGCAGGGCGTCGGCGGCTCGGGTGCCGGCGTGGGCGCGCTCGACGACATCACCCTCGCGCACGAGCTGAACCACGGGCTCGAGGATCAACGGTTCGGCATCCACGACACGAGCACGGGCGCCGATGACTCCTCGAGCGCCTACACCGCCCTCGTCGAGGGGACCGCCACCGAGGTCATGACCCGCTACGCGCTGCGCTACGTGTCCTCGGGGCAGTCGCTGAGCGGCGCCCTCGGCGTGCTCGCCCAGCAGCAACACACGATGAAGCTGCCGCCCTACTTCGAGGCCTCGCTGCTCTTTCCCTACGAGGCCGGCCAGCGCTTCGTCGAGTCGCTCTACGGCTTCGCGCACGGCTGGCGGCTCGTGAACCTCGCCCTGCGCTACCAGCCGCCGCTCTCCACCGAGCAGGTGCTTCATCCCGAGAAGTGGCTGCGGATCGAGAACCCGGTGCCCGTTCGTCTTGCCGTCGGCGCCCGCCTCGGGCGCGGCTGGCACCGCCTGACCGCGGGCGAGCTCGGCGAGTGGGACACCGGGCAGCTCTTGCTGCGAGCGGGCGCGAGCCCGCTCGTGGCGCGCGCCGCCGCCGCGGGGTGGGGAGGAGCACGCTATGAGCTCTGGCGCCACGGCTCCGGCGGCGCGGTGGCCGGCTGCTCGGCGCCGTGCCGCCGCCGCGACGCGCTGGTCGTCTCGTGGGCGTGGGACACGCCGCACGACGCGCGCGAGTTCGACGCCGCGCTACCGGCGTTGTTGGCGCGCGGGTTGCACGCCCGCGGTGGCGGCGGAAGCTCGTGGCATCTGTCCGGCGGCGCGGCGGCGGTGAGCCGACGCTCGCAGTCCACCACGCTCGCCTTCGCGCCCACGCGGCGGCTCGCGGCGGTGCTAGCGTCGCGCGCGGTTGCGCCCGCGGGGCGCGGCCAGGCCCGGTAGCTCAGTTGGTCAGAGCAGCGGACTCATAATCCGTCGCGCGCAGGTTCGAGTCCTGCCCGGGCCACTGAAAAAGGCCTGCACACGGGCATATTCGACAAGTGGCAAGAGTCACGATCGGCAACCTTGGTCCCGAATTGGTCCCGAGAATGCTCTAATGTATTGACCGCGGGACGCCCTAGAGGCCGTTCCGGGGGCCGACGCATGGGCACCGATCTCACCGACAATCCGACCAGCGGGCACGTCTTCAAACGCCCCGGAGCGCGCGGCGAGGTCTGGTACGCGAAGTACCGGCTGCCCGACGGCCGGCAGGTCAAGCGACGAGTCGGACCGGCTTGGAGCGGACGCGGCCGCCCGGCCGCAGGATTCGTGACCAAGCGTGGAGCGGAGGACTGGCTCCGCGATCAGCTCGACGAGGCGCGGCGCGGGACGCTCCCGGGGCTCATCCGCACCGGCGCGACTTTCGCGGACGCCTCGGCGGAGTGGCTGCGCTACTCCGAGTTCGAACGGGCGTGCAAGCCCTCGACCCTCGGCGATTACCGCCAGATCGCCCGGGCCCTCGACGAGCACTTCGGCCAGCGCGCGATCGAGAGCATCACCGGCTCCGACATCGAGCAGTGGAAGGGCGCATTCATGCGCCGCGGCGTCGGCAACCGCACCCTGCAGAAGTACTTGGTCTGCCTGCACGGAATCTTCAAGCGCGCCACCCGCGTCTGGGGACTGGCGCGCAACCCCGTCGCCGAAGTCGACCGGCCCCGGCTGGTGCGGCGCGCCGGCATCGACGTCTTCAGCCAAGAGGAAGTCCTCGCCCTGGTGCGGGCCGCGGCTGATGAGCAGGACGCCGCTCTGTTCCTGACCGCCGCCTACACCGGCCTTCGTCAAGGTGAGCTGCTTGCTCTGCGCTGGGGCGATATCGAGTTCCCCCTCGAGCTGATTCGAGTGCGGCGCAACTACACGCATGGGGAGGAGGGGACACCGAAGAGCGGCAAAGACCGGGCGGTCCCGCTTATGCCGGACGTCGCCGCAGCTCTCGCTCGCCTCGGAGGCAGAGAGCAGTTCACCGCGGAGCACGACCTCGTTTTCGGCAACGAAGTCGGTGAGTACCGCTCTCCGAGCGGCGTCAGTCAGCGCTACCGGGCTGCCTTGAAGGCGGCCGGACTGCGCGCTTTGCGTTTTCACGACTTACGGCACACGTTCGGCACGCACGCGATCCGCGCCGCGGATGCCCGGGAGGTCATGGAATGGATGGGCCACGCAGACCTGAAGACCACGCAGCTCTACCTCTCCTACCGCCCACAAGCCGACGCAGCCAGGCGTCTCGCCTCCGTCTTCGGCTCAGACACACCTGCGTCGCCGAGTCCGGGAGCGACTGAAGCGAGCACTGCCGCTTGATTCAGATCCGGTCGGGGTTGCGGCTTCCGCCGCAGAACGACCCTTCCGCTTGAGTCGGGAACCCTGGCGAAATGGCGCACACGCAGGCCGTCTACTACCGCGATCCCGGCGGCAGCGAGCCCGTCGACGACTTCATCGAGTCGCTGCCCGCGAAGCGCGCTGCCAAAATCGACGACTTCGTTGAAGAGCACCTGAACGGGCAGCCGCCGGGAGCGCCGCCACCAGAGCACCCAATCACCTCACAAATCGACGGTCAGCTCCGTGAGCTGCGGGTGCGTTTCGCCAACACGCGCTACCGCGTGCTCTACCAGCGTTCGGAGAATCTCATCGTGCTCCTGCACGCTTTCGAGAAGAACACCGGCGCCGTCCCGGACTCCGATAAGCAACTCGCACAGGCCCGAATGGCCGACTTCACTGGTCGCATGGACGCTCGTCCGCGGCGCCCGCCGCGGGCTGCGGGTAAGGACGCACCGGCGTCCGACCGATAACAGGATTGACTGGCTTATCAAAATGGATAAGCTCTGAACTCCTGATGACGACAACCACTGACAAACGGACCAGCCCCAAGGGCACGCTGGCAACGAAAGCCGCCCAACGGCGAGCGAAGCGCAGCGAGAGCTACCGGGAGGCACGCGACGAGTACGTCCAGATTCGCGAGCTGCGCAAGAAGAACTGGGTCGCCGCGCACATCCGAGAACGCCGCTACGAACTAGAGCTCACGCAGCGAGAAGTCGCCAAGCGGGCCGGGACCGCTCACTCCTACGTGTCCAAGCTTGAGCGCGGCGATCACATGCCGACCATCCCGGTGCTGAAGCGCATCCTTGCTGTCCTCGATGAAGACCTTCTCATCGGCATCGAAAGCCGAGGCGCTGACGAGGAGGTCGAACGCGAGGTGGCGACGGTCCCCGAGCTGACAGCCGCGTAAGGCGGCAAACGCCGCTGGCCCGGGCAATGCCGGACCCTCGCCCGGGCAATGCCGGACCCTCACTACTTCCGATCGCGTTTCGATGATTCTCGTCCGGAGCGTGTCGTGTCGCTGTCGTTGAACTTGCCGTCGCGGTTGGCTTGGCGGACCTCGCCGCCACCGCGGTTCTCGACTATTTCCCGAGCGCGGTCGACCGCCTCCTTCTTGGTGGTCGTGTGGGCGCTTGCGCGGTTGTGGTTTTCTTTGACGACGTCCCACCCGCCTCGGTCGCTGTTCGGGACCACGTAGCGGTCGTTGTCGTTGCCCTTACCCATGGGTTGCTCTCCTATGTCGTTTTCTGGGTGCGCTCCACGGCAGCATTCCGCCCGGGCCGGGTCCAGCGGCCAGCAGTCATCCTGCGGTTCGAGGGCGCGCCGCTCGTCGTTCGTCCAGGCGTGTGCGAAGGTCCCGCTCGTCGAGGCCAGCGGACTGCAGCAGTTCGGCTAGCCGAACCTTGGCCTGGGCGTGCTGTGCCTTGTTTTCTGGCGTCGCCAAAACATCGGCGCCCGCCTCCAGCACGACCCAGACGGTGACGGCATCATCGAGCAGCGACTGCTCGTTGTTCTGATGCACTCGGTACGCGCCGGTGTTGGCAACCATGTTGTTTGCGCTCCTCCCTATCCCTTGTGTGTCCTAGTCGTCCAGCAACGAGCGGCGTAGACGCGGTTGCGCGCGCCGTAACCGCCGCTTGGCGCTGTGCGCTCGCTCGCTCGTCCAGCCGTCTTGACGGGCGATCTCGGCCTCCGTCATGCCTACGGCGCGAGCCTCGGCGACAGCGAGCGCGTCCGCATCGACATCGCGACAGATCGACTGGCGCAGTTCTACCAACCGCATCTCCGCGTCCTCGCGGCTCAGGTCTTCTACGTTCTCGATCACTTCCAGCACTGGTTCTTTCGCTCGGTTCTTGCGCCGGACGTAATCGATCTTGGCCAAGCTCAGAGCCCGCAGCCCACGCGCCACGAGCGGTGGGGGCGTCGGATTCGGACGCTCGCGTACCAGGCGCAGCATCGCTTCTTGGGCGACGTCCTCGCGGTCGGCCCGCGGGATCGAGATCTCGCCGGTTGCGGCCGCGCGTGTGAGGCGCTCGGTAAGTGCCTTGAGCTCATCGGGGGTTGGCTCGGGTATCGCCACGTCACCCTCTACTTCGCGGGCCGCAACGATTTTCGGACACGCCGCTGAAGGGCACCCGGGAAGGCCCTGTGTCCGAAAATGGCACCTGTTGCGCGAAGTGGGACGTGAAGACGACGATACGCCCGCCCCCCGACGCTAAATCGAGACCAGGAGCGACACATGCCTCAGCCAGAGCGCCCGCCGCAGCCCGACAAGCCCGACAAGCCATCGCACCCGCCGCACCCGGATCCGCCAGGGCCGCCTGACCCTAAGCCCGGTCCGCCGCAGCCACCGGATCACGGTCGTCCGCGCCGCCACGCATGATCGACGACCGCCCCTGGTTCGAGCGCTTTCCGGAGTTGGAGGCCTGGGAGTTTCAGCGCTTCACAGAGCGCGGTCTTCCCGCGCAGGTGGACCAGGGGCGCCGCGACGACGGACAGCTAGTGATTGCGACGCAGCTCACCTACAGGGATGCGCCGTTGGCGATCGAGGTCCGCTACCCAAGCGAGTATCCCGAGCTGCCGCCCGTCGTCTACGGTCCTCCCAAGCTCCTGGACCGGCATCAGCATCAGATCGGGGCCAATTTCTGCCTGCTGGAACGGCCGCTCGATGATTGGAAGGCGCGCGACTGGGGGGCCGCGGATCTCGTCGCCGAGCAGCTTGTAGGTTTGCTCGCGGACACTGTCGCTGGAGCCGACGTGATGCGTGAGCGCGAGGCGCCGATGCCGGAGCCGAGCACCTCGTTCCTAAGTTACGCGCGCGACGCAGCGGTGATCGTCCCCGGCGAGCTTGCAGCTCTGGCCCAAGCGCAAGGTCAGCTCAGGCTTGGGCGCGTTACGCCCCACCTATACGTAGTCGAGAACATTGACTCGACCAAGAGCGAGGGGGCTCTCGACAAGGTTCTGCCAGCGCAGAAGCACATCACGGCGAAGTATCAGCGCTTCGATCAACCGCCGCTAGTCGACGATGGCAGCGGCGCTGCGGTTGTCGCCTGGTTGCGAGCACACCACCCGCATCTTCTATCGCGCCGACTGCCGCGAGCCTTGGTAAGAAATGGCAAGGCCCCGGCCCAGCCGACGACCGAGCTTCTCGCACTGGTGTTTCCCGAGGAGGGACCTGGGGTGGGCGAAACGCGGGATGCCTGGGTCTTTGTGTGCATCGACCGGAGCGACGGCAACGAGCGCCCCTTCCTCTTTCACGCGCAGGTGATATCGCCGACCGAACGTGCGCGTCGCATACCGGACCTACCTGGACTCCCGGAGAGTCGGGTCGTCGTCCTCGGCGTCGGGTCTGTCGGGGGAGACGTTGCCATCGAGCTCGCGCGCGCAGGCGTTGGGCACTTAGAACTCGTTGATTTCGACCGGTTCGAGGCGACCAACACGGTCCGTCATCCCCTTGGTCTCGATTTTGCGGGGCTGCCGAAGAACGGGGCAGTGGCGATCGCCTGCCACCGTGCAAACCCGTACTGCACCGCAGTCCCACACGACATGCGCCTCGGCGCCGACGATTGGTCAGTCGGCGATGCGCCGATAGAACGCCTGGCGCGACTGCTCGAGAACGCGGATCTCGTCATCGAAGCGACCGGGAGCCACCAGATCGCACAGTTCGCCTCTCGTCTTTGCGCGGATGCGGACTTGCCGCTCGTCGCCGGCTGGATGACCGATGGCTTCTACGGCGCCGAAGTTGTGCGTATCGCGCCGGGTGAAACCATGTGTTGGACCTGCTTCGCGTCGGGCCACCGGGGCGGCAGTCTCCCGCACGCCGAAAGCGGGCCGGAACAGACGGTGGTCGTACAGGGGTGCAGCCATCCGACAGTCGCCGGTGCCGGCTTCGATGTCGCCGAATGTGCCGCCCTGCTGACCCGTCTCTCGGTCGGGACCCTGGAGTCCGACACCTATCCGCAACAACCCTGGAATTACGCGGCCATAAGCTTCCGTCGCGCACCGGATGATCCGCAGACGCCGCGCATGGCTACCGACATGCTCGTACCCTGGGAGGGGTGCCATCAGTGCCAAGCTGTTGGATTGCCCGGCGCGCCTACGACGAACTAATCGCTGAGGCCGACAGGTGGACGCTCCGCGAGACGGGCGGAGCGCTACTCGGCTGGCGTGATGGCGATAGATCCTTCGTCGCTCGGGTCCTCGGGCCCGGCCCGCGAGCGCGCCACCGGCGTCATTCCTTCGAGCCCGACACTCGGTGGCAGAACGAGCAGGGTGCCAAGCTCTACGTCGACAGCAAACGCACCATCGCATTCCAGGGAGACTGGCACACCCATCCGTTTGGAGCGCCCACCCCGAGTAGGCAAGATCGAGACACAGCGCGGTCGCTGGCGGAGGACAGAGCGTTTCGAACCCCGGTGCCGCTCTACGCGATTCTTGGCCGTTCTAGTTGGCATTCCGGCCGACGGCGGTCATCCGAACTGGTTGTCAGGGAGGTGCGCAAAGGTGAGCTCGTAGAGGTCGACTACGAGGTGTTGGACCCGCGAGCGCACGTTCCAGCGGGTAGCGAAATGGAATGATCTTCCGAAGGGCGGGACCGCAACCGCTCCCTGAAACGTAGACACGTGATGGTCCATCAGCGCACCGACTTGGTGCTCCCCGCAACTCGACAGCGTGCCGGATCCCAAGTCCGTCACTGCATGAGGTGACCCTTTGCCCTCTCGGGGGACTTCTGCGCGATAACGGGGAGCTATGGCACCGCCCTGAAAATCGTGGGGTCCCCGGTTCGAGTCCGGGTCTCGCCATCTGGTACTTCCCTGCATAGCGCCCCTTTCTTGGCCGTGAGGGGGCGACCTCCAGGAGGCACCGCTCGAGCGAAAGCTGCGCGCGGAGTCCTAAAGCGGTCCAAAACCTGAGACTGGCTGAGGGTTCAGACGACGAATGAAGCACTCGTCCGCCGGGGACTCCTGGATCGCACCGCGACCCCGTTCGCTCTGTGGACCACGGCACGTCTGACCGCGAGGTCATCTTGGTTTTTCTCGTCGATCTGTTGATCGACGAGTCGCGTCCCTTCGGGCCGCTCCTTCCGTGGCGGCGCGACCGTGGTTGGCAAGGACCGGCCGTGGTGGCTGCGCTACCCGCGAAAGGAAAACTTTTCACACACTTGCACCAGGGTGCCCCCATCTGGTCTGGGGCTGCGGAGTGGGGTGGGTGCTCTCGATCGGGAAGCTCGGGGTGGGGCAGGCGGATTACTACTTGGAGGCGGTCGGCCAGGGGGTTGAGGACTACTACGCCGGCGCGGGTGAGGCGCCGGGCTCGTGGGCGGGCGGCGCTGCTGATGAGCTCGAGGTGTTCGGCCAGGTGGAGGGCGAGTTGCTGCACCGGGCGTTGTCGGGGCAGCATCCGCGGACCGGTGACCCGTTGGCCAAGCCGCCCGGAGGCGGTGTTCGCGTTCCCGGTTTCGATCTCACCTTCAGTGCGCCGAAGAGCGTGAGTTTGCTTTTCGGTCTCGGCGACGCTGGACTCTCAGGGGAGGTGCGTGGTGCGCATGAGGCGGCGGTGGCGGGGGCGTTGGGGTACATGGAGCGCCAGGCGGCGGTCGCTCGCCGCGGTCACGGCGGCACGGTGAGTGTGCTCGGGAACGGGTTTCTCGCGGCGGCGTTCGGGCATCGCACGAGCCGGGCGGGGGATCCGCAGCTGCATACGCATGTGTTGGTGGCGAACATGACCCGCGGGCCGGATGGGCGCTGGACGGCGCTCGACGCCCGGCGGTTGTATGTGAACGCGAAGACCGGCGGCTACCTGTATCAGGCCCAAGTACGGGCGGAGCTGACGCGGCGGCTGGGGGTGGAGTGGGGGCCGGTCCGCCGCGGCCAGGCCGACCTCGTCGGCATCCCGACGAAGGTGTTGCGCGCGTTCAGTCGCCGCCGCGTGGAGCTTGAGCAGCGGATGGCCGAGCGGGGGGAGCGCTCCTCGCGCGCGGCGCAGGTCGCGGCGCTTGACACCCGCCGCGCGAAGGACTACTGCGTCGCAGCGGAGTCGCTCGGGCAGGAGTGGCGTGAGCGCGCCCGCACCCTTGGCCTCGTGCCCGAGCACCTTCGAGACCTCCTTGATCGAACGGGTGCGCGTGAGCTTGACCCAGCCGCCGTGGCAGCGGTGGAGGATGAGCTCGTGGGCCCGGATGGGTTGACTGGGCGGCGGTCGACGTTCACGCGCCGCGACGTGGTGCAGGCGTGGTGTGAGCGCCTGCCCCAGGGCGCCGACGTCGACGTCGTCGAGGCGCTCGCCGACGAGCTGCTGGCCGGCGGTCGGGTGGTGCCGCTGGCGGCTGATGTGCGCGGGCTGACTCATAGCGACGTGGTGCGCCGCGCCGACGGCAGGGTCGTGCCCGCGACCGCTGAGGAGCGGCGGTACTCGACGCCGGAGCTGCTCGCCCTCGAACGTCAGATCATCGACGGCTCGCACGCCCGCCGCGACGAGCAGGCCGGGACCGTGGCGGCCGACCGGGTTGAGGAGGTGCTCCGCGCGCGGCCTGAGCTCTCGGCGGAGCAGGCGGGAATGGTCCGCCGGTTGATGAGCGGTGGGGAGGGGGTGCAGGTTGTCGTCGGGCCGGCGGGCACGGGCAAGACCTTCGCACTGGAGGCCGCTCGTGCGGGTTGGGAGGCGGAGGGCTACCGGGTGATCGGCGCGGCTTTGGCGCGCCGCGCCGCTCGCGAGCTCCAGGACGGCGCAGGGATCCCGTCGACGAGTTTGGCGGCGTTGCTCGCCGAGCTCCGGGAGGGCGGTGAGCGTGGGCTGCTCGCCGAGGGTCGGTCGGTGCTGGTGGTCGATGAGGCGGGGATGGTGGGCACCCGGATCTACGGGGAGCTGCTCGACCACGCCGCCCTAGCCCGAGCCAAGGTGGTGTTGGTGGGGGATCATCGTCAGTTGCCAGAGATCGACGCCGGCGGCGTGTTTCGTGGCCTGCTCGCCCGCGGGAGCGCGATCGAACTGAGCGAGAATCGTCGTCAGCGGGAGGGGTGGGAGCGCGACGCGCTCGCCGCCCTACGCGAAGGCGCCGCCGCCCCAGCACTCGCCGCCTACGCCCGCCACGGCCGCCTCGTCATCGAAGACACCGCGGGCGGGGTGCGTGAACGGCTCATCAGCGACTGGTGGCACGCCGCCCAGGACCCGAGCGGGGAGGAGGCGGTGATGATCGCTGCCCGCCGCGACGACGTCGCCGATCTCAACACCCGTGCCCGCCACCGCATGCGCGCTGGCCAGCACCTCGGCGACACCGAACTCCGCGTCGATGGTCGCGTGTTTGCGGTCGGTGACCGGGTGGTGGCGTTGCGCAACGCGCGGCGCCTCGACGTCCTCAACGGCACCCGCGCCACCATCACCGCAGTAGACCTCGAACACCGCTCCCTCACCGTCCAGACCACCGACGGTCGCACGCTCGAGCTCCCGGCCAGTTACCTCGACGCCCGCACCAACCGTGGTGGCCCGACGCTCGACCATGGCTATGCGATCACGGGGCATAAGGCGCAGGGGATGACCACCGGCCGCGCGTTCGTCCTCGGCAGCGAGGAGCTCTACCGCGAATGGGGGTACGTCGCGCTCAGCCGCGGGCGCACCGAGAACCACCTCTACCTCACCGCCCCCACCAACGACCGCGACGAGATCGCCCCGGCCGAAGCTCCCGGCGACCGGCTCAAGGCCCTCGCCCGCGCACTCGAACGCAGCCGCGGCCAACAACTCGCCACCGACACCCCGAGCCCGCAGCCGGACCTCGCCGGCCAGCCCACCGCGCTCCTGCGCCGAGAACACGCCGAGCTCACCCAGCGGCACGCCGGCGGGAATAACGCGCGGACCGACGAGCGTGAACGTGAAGCGCTCCAGCGCCAGCGCCACCAGGCGCACGCCGCCCTCGACACCGCGAGCCACCGCGCCCAAGAAGCCGATCAGCGGGGTGACCGGCCCGCCGCCGCGCGCGAGCAGGCAATCGCCGACCACGCCAATCAGCGCCTACACCAGCTCGACGCGCACATCCACGGGCTCAACCAACGGGAACAAAAACCCTCGGCGCCGAGCGAGGTCGAGCTCGTGCGCTACGCGGCGATCACCGACGAGCTCGAGCGCCGCGACCGCGTGCAACGCTTCGCGCTCGTTCTCGACCCGCCCGCGCACCTTACGGCTGCCCTCGGCTCTGTGCCTGTGGGGCTTGACGCGCGGGAGCGCTGGCAGCAGACCGCTGAGCGGATCGAGCGCTACCGCGACCACTACGGAATCACCGACCCTGACCGTGCCCTCGGAGAGAACCCCCAGGACCTACGCCAACGCTCCGACTGGCGTCAACTCCGGCATGAGATCCAACATGGTCGCGAGTCCATCACCCGCGAAGCCGACCGCGGCCGGGAACTCGAACGCTGAGCCGCGGGGGGTAATGCTGCCGGTCAGAGCAGCGCGGTAACCATCACCGCGGCCACGCCGATCACTAGCCCGGATCGTGCATCAACCGGCATGATGTGAGTGGTCGGCCGTGCGGGTGGAGAGCGGTGAGGTGTGAGTCGTGGTCTGGGGCCAGTTGAGGTCGTTGGTCAGCGTCGGGATCGTGATCTGGACGGCTGAGGGACGGCTCGTGGGCGGGCTACTAGTGCCGACCCAGTTAACCTCACCGACCTCACCGGCAAAGACGTTTTCGGTGACGTGGGAAACGGTCTCGCATCGGCCGTCAAGTACGGTTTCCAAGGGTTTGCGAGCGGCTTTGTCGACGGCTTCGGGCTCGGGTGCGCCTCTGCGCTTGAACTCGGCCCCGTAGGATGCGTCGGTGTCGGCCTCGTAAGCGGGGCGGCGGGGGGTATTATCGTCGGCGTCCCTTCGGCGGTCGGAGGCTTCATATATGGCGCAAGTGGTGGGCAGTAAAGCTATGGTGAGCCGTCCTCAGCCCACGTATCAGTATCGATGGGGGTCGATCGTCCGCTATGCGGTAGGATTAGTGGGGTCAGCAGCTACGTTTGCGCTCGTCGTAAGTGAGCCGACCATTTACCTTCCTCGCGCAATCCCGGGGACGGCGGCCGCCTTAGTTGTCCTGCCAGTGATGTTTGTATATTGTGCTGTTCGACTTGGGGCGTTGTTCGCGCACAGGAAACGATCGCGGTATGGTTAGCGCGCGTGACTTACCGTGATACAGCGCTACGCTCTCAAGACAATGTTGTTATTAGCGTGCGCGAGCGTGTTTCTGACGAGTGTCTTGCACATGTCGGCGTTTGTCGTGTTTGGAGGCGCTGGCGTACTCTTCCTATTTGAGCTGTGGCTACGAAGACCCGGGCGTAACCGCTGACTACCGCCGAAGATCTGGCCGATGCTGCTTGTCGGGGTGCCGGCAGTGGCGCGAAACCCTGAGATCGGTCCGGCTCGTGTGAGAGTCCTGTCCGCCCATAATGGGCGAGAGGAGGACCGACGTGAAAAGGCGACGTCATACGCCGGAGCAGGTGATCCGCAAGCTGCGCGAGGCGGACCGGCTGTTGTCGGAGGGCAGGTCGAACCCCGAGGTCGCGAAGGCTTTGGAGGTCTCGGAGAACACGTTGCATCGTTGGCGTGCGCAGTACGGCGGGATGAAGGCCAACGATGTGAAGCGCCTGAAGGAGCTCGAGCGCGAGAACTCCCAGCTCAAGCGGCTCGTCGCCGACAAGGAGCTGGAGAATCTGGGGTTGCGGGAGATCGCCCGGGGAAACTGGTGAGCCCGTCGCGCCGGCGCCAGGCGGTCCTGATGCTTCGGGATCGCCTTGAGGTGTCGGAGCGGCGGGCGTGTTTGATTGCTGGGCAGCATCGCTCAACCCAGCGTCATTGTCCGCAGGTCGGTGAGGACGATGCGGCGCTGCGGGCCGGGCTGCGCACGATCTCTGAGGAGCGTCCGCGGTGGGGATACCGTCGCGCGCACGCCCGGCTGCTGAAGGAGGGCTGGGGCGTGAACCGCAAGCGCACCCAGCGGTTGTGGCTCGAGGAGGGCCTGCGAGTCCCGCAGCGGCGGCGCCAGCGCCAGCGCCTGGGCGAGTCGACAGTCCCGGCGTCCCGTCTGGTCGCGGAGCGCCCCGATCACGTGTGGGCGCTTGACTTCCAGTTTGCCCAGACCGCCGACGGCAGGCTCCTGAAGCTGTTGCACGTCGTCGACGAGGTCACCCGCGAGGCGCTGGCGATGAGCTGCGAGCGGCGGATCGACGCCGATGGCACCGTCGCGGTACTCGACCGGCTGAGGGCCGCTCGGGGCCGGGCGCCTGAGCACATCCGTTGCGACAACGGACCCGAGCTGACGGCCAACGCGTTGCGCGACTGGTGCCGCTTCACCCGGGCCGGGAGCGCCTACATCGAACCCGGATCGTCGTGGCAGAACCCCTACGTCGAGTCGTTCAACTCCCGCGTCCGCGACGAGCTGCTCGGCGTCGAGCTGTTCTCCTGCCTCGCCGAAGCGAAGGTCATGGTCGCCGACTGGCGCGAGGACTACAACCACCACCGCCCGCACTCATCGCTCGGCATGAACGCGCCCGGCCAGTTCGCGGCGAGCTGGCGCCACAGCGCCGAAACGGCGAAGGGGATCACCTAGGGCACCCGACCAGAGGGCCACACGGATCGCCTCACAGCGCGCCGACCTCCAGCGAACCCGGCCAGATCGACGGGGATCCCCGGCCCCGGGCCAACCAGGACGCCCTCGGCGTCTCGCTCCGGTCGCCCTACGGGCTCCCTCCGCGAGACGCCGAACCCCCTGCACTACGCTTCAACCACCAACCCATCAACGACTCTCACACCCCGTGGACCGATGAACGGGGTCCGGCCACACTGGGCAGGCGCGCGAAGCCGACACGCAAGGTCGCCGGAGCCGGCGAGCTCGCTAGGTCTCGACTTCGAGGTAGGTACGTCGAGTGTGAGCTGCCGGCCTCGATCCGGCCCTGCACGCTTCCCCCCGCGAGGTGGCGGCGACTTCGGCGGAGCTGTACGCGCATCCGCCCGACGGCGTTCTTGGTCGAGCGGTCGATCCACGGAGAGCCGGTGGTCTTCCCTCGCTTCGGTGGACACCTAGCAACTGGCCTGTCTGGGCCGGTGTGGAGGATGTCCTGTCGTGCCAAAGACACCGCCGTATTCATTGGAGCTCCGGGGCCGAAGCGGTCCGGTTGCTGGGACGCGGGCTATACGGCGCGCCCTGATTGAGGATGGCGGCGTACTGGCGCCGAAGGGCTAGCGTGCCCAGCCGCGTCAAGGAATGTGGCTCGCGGTTGCCCTTGGCGCACGCGGCCGGGCCGTGATACATGATGGGCCTGGTGGGTGATTCGGGCCGGATTCTTGAATTCACCGTCGAAGACGACGACGCGCCAGGCGCGCTGCGGAGCTTTCGCGAGCTGGCCTTCCCGCACTTTCGGCGCTACGGGTACGAGTTCGAAGGTGCGGGGAACAGTTGGGCGCACTGGACGAAAGACAACGTGGTGAGCCGCGCCTATCTATTTCGCGACCGCGGCCAGGGCGGTGTTTCCGTGCTCGTCCCGGGACCTCCGGCGCTCGCTGAATCGCTTGCCGAAGTGATAGAGGCGCACCCCGCGTGGCACCCACGCTCGTCGCGGCCCTGAGGACCTCTCACCGCATTGCCTGCCCTGCTTCACCAAGGCGAGAAGGTGGCCCGTGCTCTGTGCCTTCGAACTAGCGCCTCGGAGGCGGAGCCGAGGTGCGGTTGGAGGTGCGGCCCGAAGAACCCCTGCAAAGCGGAGAGGCGACGACCGGAATCGAACCGGTGTAAACGGCTTTGCAGTTCCCTAGGTGGGGTTCCGCACAAGCTGATCCTCAGTGTTTACGGGCGCTGAGGTGTCGGCACATGTCCCGAGATTCGCTCAGTTCGGGACATGGTTCGGGACACGGTTTGCTCGCAGGGCGCCGGACAGGCGGGCCGCGTCGTCGGCGCCGGGGGTGTGGTGGATGTAGCGCATGGTCGTCGAGATGTGGGCGTGGCCCATCATCGCCATGACGTCGGGTAGCGGAAACGCCTGTACGGCGATGCTGCCGAAGGTGTGACGCAGATCGTGGAAGCGCAGTCGATCCAGGCCCGCAGTCTCGAGGTCTCGGTAGAAGCGTCGTCGAAGTGCCCACGAGTCGACGTGGTCGCCGGTCTCCGAGACGAACACGAGGTCGTCTTCGGCGGTGAAGTGCTCGCGAGCCCGCAGGCTCTGCAGGGGCTCGATGAGCTCGGGGATGAGGGGCACGGAGCGGACTTTGCCGGATTTTGGGGTGTGTTCTGCGCCGTCTGTGAAGCTGCGCCGCACATGGATGCGCTGAAGGCCCGCGTCGATGTCTTTCCAGCGCAGTGCGAGAAGCTCACCCTGCCGAAGGCCGGTGTAGGCCGCTGCGAGGTAGATAACTCGATCCTGACCAAAACCCGCTGAATCCGCTAGCTGTCCGACCTCGTCCGGCTGGAGCACCGAAAACTCCCCCGAATACCGATTCGGTTGGCGCTCGACGACCGCGGCGGGGTTCTCGCTAACGCCCCACACGCGTGCGGCCCGCTTGAAGATCCCATGCAACACAACGAGATGGCGGTTGATCGTCCGGGCGCTCAAGCGCCGTTCGGCGACCAGCTCGGCCCGATAGCCATCGACGCTCTCGACCGTAACGGCCTCCAGCGGCGAGTCCGCGAAGCGCGGGAGGAGATAGCCCTCGATCACGCCGCGATAGTCAGCAACGGTCGAAGCGCGGCGCTGTCGATCCTCCTGGATGTAGCGCAGGTACTCCGCGGCGGCGTCCGCAAATGTGATGCCAGTTCGAGCCTGTCCAGCTAGCGTCCCGCGTTCAGCGTCGGTGAGGATCGCCCGGAGGGCCGCCTCGGCCATCTTCTTCGTCAAGGAGCCCGCCGGCGGCCGACCGGAGCGCTCAGTCCAGGCTGGACCGAGAAGCTTCTGCACCTGACGGCCATCTGGCATCCGGTACTTGGCATACCAACGTGCTCCGCGCCGTCGCGCGACGAGCTGCACATGACCGCTGGCTCGGCCAGTTACTCCCGACATCATGTACCAGAATCTACTGAGAGCACCGGAGCCTAGCCGCGGTCACGACTGGCTTTGTCTCGCCTCCAACCCCTCGACGTTTGTGGTCCAGGCGGTCGTGGGTTCGAGTCCCATCGCTCACCCTCCGTCATAGCGCGGATTCGGCGCGGATACCCTGCCGGCCGAGCCAGAGCGAGGCATCAATGAGGCATCAATTGGTCGCTGAGAGCGTCCCTCTTCCGCGTTCGTGACTTGCCGACGACGCCATCGTCGGACGGGGCCGGGCGGGTCGCGGGTTCAAATCCTGTCTACCCGATCGAGCAAAAGTGTGGAGCTAACGGGGCGTTCTAGGATCGAGACGTAATTCTCAAGTTGCCCGGCACGGTCCAATTGCGGTCCAAGTCTTCCTAGAACCTTGCCAGCAGGCGTTAGCGATCTCACCCGGCTGAACAACAGAGCCTTCTCAGCTGCGTCCGGGCAGCGGGGCCGCTTCTGGCCGGCCGTGACCTTCCCGCGTTACGTCACCTGAGAGCCGAAGTCGGCACGGCTTCCGAACGCGGCAGGTGAGCCCGGCCTGCCGTACTTCGCGGGCGACCGGACGGGCGCGCCGAGCACGCCGGCAGGGAGCTGTCCGCTGCCTCGGCTAGATTCGCCTGCATAGAAGTGCTCCATAATCACAGCGGAGGAGTCACAGGATGGTGAAGCGGGAGATCAAGAGGGACGAGGTCATCGAGAAGTTCCGGCCGGCGCGGAATGTCCTCGAGGAGGCCGTGGTCCACGCCCGGAAGATGACCACCGTCAAGCGCATCGCCGAGGCCCACCCAGAGATCGAGCTCGATGCGGGTCGCAAACGTATAGCCGGACAGCTGCGCTGGTGGCTGCTTGCCGAGGCGCTCGCCAAGCAGATCGGGACGATTTCAGGCTTCACCGTGCTGAGCACAGAGGGCCAGATCAACGGAGGCCAGTTCGTGTTCGGGTTTCCGGGCGGAGTCTTCACCGTCAAGCGCGACCCGCACGACGAGAGCGACCCCGACGACGGCCGGTATCTCCAAGAGGCCTTCGACGGGCTCCGCGAGCGCATTGAGCTTGCGGACGGGATCGATGCTGAGGCGCCCATCACGGTCTACCTCGCGGTTACCTCGACGGACGCGCGGCTGAAGGTCTGTCACCCCACGCTCGAGGACGTCATGACGATTCCCCTCGAGGACCTCGCTGCCCCTGTCGAGCCGATGCGCTCCCGGGGAATGGCCGATCCGACTCGCCCCCGCGCCCGCGCCCGCGCCACTTCCACGCGGAGGTCGGCCGCCAAGCCTGGGGGCACCGAGCCCGGCGATGTCGCCGACACTCCCAGCTCCTAGCCGCCGGTGTCCACCGACTTCAATTTCCGGATGTCGCGCCTAGCGCGCGAGATGCTGGAGCTCACCCAGACCGCCACTGCGACCAATGCGCGGCTCAGCCAGGCTCGCCTGAGCCGAATCGAGTCCGGTCAGGTCCCTCCTACTCCCGGGGAGGTCGACGCCCTCGCGGCCGCGCTTCAAGTCCCTGCAGCGTTCCTTCGCGAACCCGGGGTGCCCGCCGCCGTGCCGCTATTCCGTAAACGCGCCATCCGCTCCGCGCGGCGCGTGTCCGCCATTCAAGGGCGTCTGAACGTCGCAGTGCTCATCGCTCAGCGCCTACTTGACGCTGGTGTCGATCTCGAGGCCCCTCAGCGCTTCCCCGACCCCGGTGATCTTCCCGCGGACGAGCCCGAACACGCAGCCGAGATCCTACGCCGCGACTGGCGGCTGCCCGCCGGGCCCATCGACGACGTCACCGCGATGATCGAGAGCGCCGCCGGCCTAGTCCTGCGCGTCGACTTCGGCACCAGCGACGCCACCGCCGCTTTCATCGCTACCCCAGCCGACGGACGCCTGTGGTTCTTGATCAACACCCGCGAGTCCGCCGGCGACCGCGTACGGCTCAGCCTTGCCCACGAACTAGGCCACGCGGTCCTACACCGGCTGCTGCCGGCTGTCGACGAACGCGAAGTCGAAGACCAAGCCTTCCGCTTTGCCGCCGCGCTGCTGCTGCCTAGCGATTCCTTTGACCAGGCGGTCCCCTACGACGCGCTGACCTTGCAGCGCGCGCGCCAACTCAAGGGCGCCTATGGCGTTTCCATCCAGGCGATTATCCGCGCTGCCCGCAGCCGCGATCGCATCTCTAGGGCTCGCTATACGAGTCTGTACAAGCAGCTCTCAGCGCGCCAGTGGCGCATCCACGAGCCCGACCCCATCGAAGTCGAGACTCCGAACCTGTGGCCTGAGGTCCTCGACGTGCACCGCACCGATCACGGGTACAGCGACGAAGAGCTTGCCGGCATCGCCCGTGTCGCCCCCGAAACGCTCAACGACCTCTTCCCGGACCATTTTGCGCCGCCGCGACCAAAGCTACGCAGCGTCCACGCAGCCCAAGTTTGACGCCAGACTGACGGACACGTGTGGTGCCTCAAACGACACTGAGCCAGGCCGAGTTTGACGGAGGTGATCTACCCCGGGAGTGATGGAGTCGGGTTTCTAGAGTCGTCCGGTAGATACGGAGATTCAGATGCCTCGCAGGTACCCGCCGGAGATGCGTCGTCAGGTGATCGAGCTGGCTCGGTCCGGGACGCGTGTCGAGCAGCTCGCCGTGACCTTTGCGATCAGCGAAGCGACGGTCTACAACTGGACCAAGCAGGACAAGATCGATCGTGGTGAGAGAGACGGACTAAGCACCGACCAGGCGATCGAGTTGATGGCGGCCAAGCGCCGGATCAAGCAGCTCGAGACAGAGCGCGCGGTCGCCAGGAAGGTCAACGAGGTCTTTCTGCGACATGACCTCGCCCAAAAGCCTCTACCCGGTGATCGACGCTCTGACCGGGCAGGGAACCGACGTTCGCCACGCCTGCCGAACCTTGGGTGTCTCGGAGTCCGGCTACTACGCGTGGAAGGACAGGCCGCTGGGCCAGGGCGCCCGGCAGCGACAGTGGCGCGCATGGTGCAGCGCCTGATGCGCGAGCACCGGCTCCCGAAGCCCGTCCGTTCGGAGCAGCGCCGACGCCGGCCTGGCTACTTCCAGGCACGCGCCCCGACGAGCTGTGGCATCTGGACATGACGTCCATCTGGGTGGCCGAGCACGGGTGGTGCTACAGAATCCACCGCTGATCAGTCTGACGAGGGAGACACTGCCGGTTTGGAATGACCGATCTTGCGTTCAAGGAGCGTCAGCCAGACGGCCACGAGGATCCACGATGCGAGGACGTCGGTCGGGTAGTGGACCGCGAGGTAGACGCGAGATAGTCCGATGAGTGCGACCAGTGCGACGGTTAGAGAGATAGCCGTTCGGCGTGCTCGGCGAAACCGTCCCGGATCGTGTGCGTGGAGGGACAACGCGATCATGAGTAGGCCTCCGTACAGCGCCATGGAGCTGCTGGCGTGACCGGACGGCCAGCTGAAGCCAGCGGCGCCCGCAAGCTGGTGGCCTCTGGGCCGAGGGCGGCTCACCGCGTGTTTGAGGATCTGGATGAGCACGACTGTGCCCGGGCTGGCGAGGAGCAGAAAGAGCGCATCGTGCCAATAGCGTCGCACCAGGAGAATCGCCATGCCGGCGAGGAAGAGCACGTCCAGCACGAGCGTGCCTCCGAGCTCGGTGAGGAAACGCATGGCGTCAGTGAGCGTTCCGTCGTTTGCTCCGCGGAGGTCTGTGACCAAAGCCGCGTCCCAGCCCGGCTGAGCGACGGTGATCAGGCGCCCCGTCACATAGCCAGCGAGCAGCAGCAGGCTCCAGCCGGCGGCAAGCAGCGCAGTCGCGCCAGTGGACGGCTGTCTCTTGGACGGGCCGAGAGGGTTCAGGGCGACCCTGTCAGGGGTGATTCAGCCACCGAAGGCGAAGATGAGGCTGACGACGACGCCGGCCGCCGCGCAGTAGATGGCGAATGGGGTCAGGCGGTTTGTCTCGAAGAACTTGAGTAGGAACTTCACGGCGAAGAACGTGGTGATGGCCGCACCCAGAGCCCCAACCAGCGCCGGACCGCGTACGCCGTTGCCTTCGGGGCCGAAGAGTTCCGGAAGCTTGAGGGCGGCGGCGGCGCCGATGATGGGCGTGGCGAGCAGGAATCCGTAGCGGGCGGCGTCTTCGTTGGAGAGGCCAAAGAGCAGGCCGCCGCCCATCGTGATGCCGGAGCGCGAGATGCCAGGGATTAGCGCGACGGCTTGGGCGCTGCCGACGCCGATGGCTTGGCGCCAGCTCAGCCCGGCGATGCGGGCATCCGCATCGCCGAGGTGGTCGTCAGGCGTTGGGGCTCTGCGGCGGCGACGTTCGAATAGAAACAAGAGGACGCCGTTGAGGATCAGGAAGGCGGCGGCGGAAGGGGCGGAGGCAAAGAGGCGGCGCAGCGGGTGTTCGAAGAGCAGCCCGAGGATGCCCGCCGGAACGGTGCCAACGATGAGGAGCCAGCCGAGCCGGGCGTCCGTGTCGGTGCCGATCTCGCGGTCACGCAACGAGCGGCCCAAACCACGAATGATGCGAGCCCAGTCGTTGCGAAAGAAGAGCAGCAGGACGATCGCCGTGGCCAGATGCGTCGCTACCAGAAACGTCAGGAAGAATTGGTCGTTCTGGTGGATGTTCCAGCCGGCAAGTCGGGGCAGGATGACGCCGTGGCCAAGGCTCGAAACGGGAAACGGCTCGGCTACTCCCTGAACGAGTCCGAGGATGATCGCCTGGAGGTAGGAGATCGGGTGGCCCATGGCCTAGTGCGCGGCCTCTGGGCGCCGGGGTCCGCTTTGGAACCAGGCGAAGACGAAGGAGCCCACCCCGACCACGAAGGCGGCGATGCCGTGCTTGATGTGGTGATGCGCTGAACCGGCCTCGTGTCCGGGAAAGAAGGAAGGCAGCGACTTCGCTGGGTCGACGATGTAGACGACGGCAACGACGAGGAGCAGTAGGCCCAGGCCGACGGCGGGGATGATCAGCTGGCGGCGAGGTGCGGTCATGAGAGTCCTTCGGGTTAGGTAGGGGCGGAGCCGGGAGGCTGAGGGCCGGTCGTTTCCGTGGCGTGGTCGGCGTAGACCACGCGACGCATGGTCAGTGTAACCCGCGTTACCGTACAATGGAACCATGGGTTGGCTCCTCCTCACCTACAAGTTGCCCTCGAACGAGCGATCCCGTGCCCGCGTGGCCGTCTGGCGCGAGGTTCGGCGCTGCGGCGGCCTTCATCTCCAGCAGTCCGTCGTCGCCTTCCCAGCCACGAGCAGCTTCCGTCCTGCAGTCGAGCGCTTTCGCTCTCTGGTGGCTGAGGTAGGTGGGGAAACGCTGGTGATCGAGGGAGAGCCGCTCGAGGAGTCCGACGGGCAGAGCCTCGTCGAGTCCTGGAACGCCGCGCGGGATGCCGAGTACGCCGAACTCGTGGGGGTCGGCGCGAAGTTCTTGACCGAAATCCACCACGAATTTGAGATTGAGAAGTTCACGCTGGCCGAGCTCGAAGAGGAAGAAGCCGAACTCGACAAGCTTCAGCGCTGGCACGCGCGTATCGCCGAGCGCGATATCCACGGCGCCTCGGGCGCGGGCGAAGCAGGCGAGGCGCTGGAGCGAGCGAGCGCGGAGCTCGCTCGCTACGCCGACGCGGTTTTTGAGCGGACGCAGCCCTGATGCTGCATCTGCTAAGCCAGGCGGCGCCGCTGGGCTACCTCATTCTGTTCGGTCTTGTCGCCGCCGAGTCCACAGGTGTCCCGGTGCCCGGAGAGACCGCGCTGATCACCGCCGCGATCCTCGGTCGCCGGGGCGGCTTTGAAATCACCGCCGTCATCGCGACGGCCGCAGTGGCGGCAATCATCGGCGACAACGTCGGCTATCTGATTGGCCGCAAGGGAGGACGCCGCTTGCTCGAGGCGGAGGGACCGCTTCATGAGCATCGGCTCAAGCTGCTGGAGCGGGGCGAGCCGTTCTTCAAGCGCCACGGGCCCAAGGCCGTCTTCCTCGGGCGCTGGGTCACGGGGCTGCGGATCGCGGCGGCCTGGCTGGCGGGCAGCACCCGGATGCGCTGGCCGCTGTTCCTGTTCTGGAATGCTCTGGGAGGCATCGCTTGGGCGGTCAGCATCGGGCTCCTCGCCTACTTCGTGGGCCCTGCCGTCGAGCGCTTCATCAAGCTCTTTGGTGTCGCGGGCCTTGCCGTCGCGGTTCTGACCGCACTCGGCGTCTTCGCGTGGAAGCGACGGCGCCGGCACGCGAGTGGTGCTGCTCGATGAGCCGAGACGTGCTCCTCTTCGCCGCGGTCTTCATCGCCTGCACCGTAGAAGGCGTTGAAGCCGTGACGATCGTCCTTGCTGCCGGTATCACCCGCGGGTGGCGTTCGGCGTGGGCCGGCACTGGAGCTGCCTTGCTCGTACTGGCCGTGATCGTGGCAGTGCTCGGTCCGGCGCTCACGGCGCTTCCCATCGATCTCCTGCGTTTGGTGGTGGGCGGTCTACTGCTCGTCTTCGGGTTGCAGTGGCTGCGCAAGGCGATCCTGCGCGCCAGCGGCTTCAAGGCCCTGCACGACGAAGAGGCCATATTCACGGCGGAGGTCGCAGCACTGCGCGCCGCTGGCCAGGAGCCGCACGGCGTCGATCCCTACGGGTTCACGGTCAGTTTCAAGGGCGTTCTGCTCGAGGGGCTCGAGGTGGCCTTCATCGTCGTCACGTTCGGCAGCAATCAACACAACGTGCCGCTTGCCGCGGTTGCTGGCGGCGCCGCCGTTGTGCTCGTGATCGTCGCTGGCGCCGTTGCGCACGCACCCCTGAGCAGGGTGCCGGAAAACACGCTGAAGTACGCCGTCGGCGTCATGCTCACCTCGTTCGGAATCTTCTGGGGCACTGAAGGCGCGGGCGCGCCCTGGCCCGGTGGAGACGCCGCCATCCTTGCCCTCATCGCGTTCACGCTGCTCACCTCCGTCGCCCTCGTCGCCGTCCTGCGCCGCCGACACCGACGGGGCGCACCGTCCACCGCCACGCCACCTCACGGGGTCGGGGCATGACGCGCCTTCGCGCCCTCGCCGCCTTCCTGTACGACTTCGTGGTCGGCGAGGATCCGGTCATTGCCGTGGTCGTCATCATCGGCCTCGGCATCACCGCCGCCATAGCCAAAGCCGGCATCGCCGCCTGGTGGGTGCTGCCCGCAGCCGTGCTGTTCGTCCTCACCATCTCGCTGCACCGCGCCAGCCGCTAATCGCTCGCGCTCCTACACTGTGCGCCCGATGGGAGCGCCAACCTCACGGTGGCTGGATCGGGTGCCGGCCATCGCGGCGGGGTGTGCTGCCGTAGTCGCGGGCGCGGAGCTCGCCGCCGCGACCAGCGGAGCAGTAGCACCGCAAGGGCGGGCCGTCCTGGCGCACCTCCCGGGTGACGCGCTAGCGAGCCTGCACGTCAGCCGGGTTCCGCTGGCTCTCGGTTTCGTGGCGCTCGCATACTTGCTCGTGCGCAGACGACGGCGCGGGTGGGAGCTATCCGTGGCTCTGCTGCTGACGCTGAGTGCGGCCAATCTTTTTGCCGCCCGTGACGTGATCGAGTCGCTCGTTTGCCTCGGCGGGGCTGGTGCGTTGGCGCTCCTGCGAGGTCGCTTCTACGTACTGCCGCAGAAACGCCGCGGACGCGAGTGGCTTGTGGTTGCCTCCGTACTGCTTGCCACCGCTGCCATCGCGTTGGTGGGGGCCGGAGCGGTGAGCCTCCTAACCCACCAAGACCTTGGGTTGCGAGAACTGGTCACCATGGCCGGCGCTCTGCTCTCGGTCATCCCAGTGCCCGACAGCTTGCCCGAGCCGGCCGACTGGCTGGCCGTGCTCGTCAACGTCGTCGCCTTGGGGTCTGTCGCGGTGGTGGGACGGACGCTCTTTGGGCCGCTCCGTGGCGCCCGGCCACCCGCCGCGAGTGAGCGAGATCGGGCGCGGGAGCTGGTCCGTGCGTTTGGCGATGACACGCTTGCCTTCTTCAAGCTCCGCCCCGACAAGCACTACCTCTTCACCGCCTCTGCGGACGCGGTGTTGGGATTCCGGATCGAGGCCGGTTGCCTGGTGATCTCGGGAGATCCGGTCGGTCCGATGCGGGCGCACCAGGAATTGCTGGCCCGAGCACGCACGTTCGCTCGCAAGCGAGGACTCAAGATCACGGTCGTCAACGCGAGTGAGGCGTTTGCAGCAACCTGTCAGCGCTTCGGCCTGCGGAGCATGTACCTGGGCGACGAGGCCATCGTCGCCACCGACTTCTCGCTCGAGGGCCGCCGCGTGCGCAAGGTGCGCCAGTCGGTCAATCGACTCAAGCGGCTGGGGTTCGCCGCCGAGCTCCGTCAGACGAGCGAACTGCCACCCGAGATCCGAGCAGAAGTCGCGGCCGTCTCGCGGGCAGCGCGAGGCCACGCGCCCGAACGCGGATTTTCGAGCGCCCTCAGTGCCGAGGACGGTCAGTTGGACAACGAGACGACGCTGCTCCTTGCCCGCGACGGCACTGGACGGCTGCGCGGCTTCCTCTACTTCGTCCCCTGCTACGGACGACCGGTGGTCTCGCTCAGCACGATGTGCCGTGACCCGGAGAGCCCGAACGGCCTGACGGAATTCATGATCGTGGCGGCGCTCGAGGGCCTGCACGTCCGTGGGGTCATCGAGGCGTCGCTCAACTACGCGGCGCTCGCACGCTACATCCACGAGCCAAGAAACTGGGGCCAGCGGACGCTTGGCCGGGTCGCAATCCTCGGCGATTCGCTCTTTCAAGTCGAAAGCCTCTACCGCTTCAACGCGAAATTCGCGCCACGCTGGCACCCCCGCTTCTTGGTCTATGAAGGCCGCCTAGGCCTGCTCCGGTCCGCCGCCGCCATCCTCCTGGCCGAGGGCCAGCTGTCTAAGCCGACCTGGCCGCGGCCACTGGCGCGGACCCCCATGCCACGTCAACCTCCCGAGTTCAAGCCAGGTACAAGCCGCCCTTGACTCCGACAGCGACCGAGCGAAGCCTCCGAGCTCGCCGCGCGCTCGCGGCGGCTACTCCTCGGTCTCGTACTTGAACGAGACGGCGAGTCGGACGCGGAAGTTCTTCACCTTGCCGTCCTCGATCGCGACGTCTTGGCGGACGACTTCGGCGATCCGCAGCCCACGCACCCTCTTGGCGGCCGTCTCGACAGCGTTCGTCGCGGCGGCCTCCCACGACTCGCTGCTAACTCCGATGATCTCGCTGACGCGATACACGCTCTCGGCCATGTCGCTCTCCCTATCTCGGTCCCGGATGTTTCCCGACCAGCTTCGCACGGGTCGCTTCCCCGCGGCAATCGGACTGTCGCTCGTGGCGGCACGGCTCGCCGTCCGGCTGGCCAACGGTGCGCTGACCTACGGCTTCAAGCGCGTGGAGATTCTGTCCGCCCAGGCCAACGGCGTGACGCTGCTCGTGCTGGCGTGCTTCATCACCTACGAGGCGAACAACCGGCTATTTGCTCCGCCGCACGGCCGCACGGCCGCACGGCCGCACGGCCGCAGTGCGCGCAGGTGAGGAGGTGGTCGCTGAGCGAACGACGGCGCCACCCGGCGCTGCTGAAAGCACGGAGTCAGGCGAGCTTCCGGGGGCGACCCCGTTCGCTCTGTGGACCACGGCACGCCTGACCGCGACGCATTCTTGGTTTTTCTCCGATTTGTTGATCGACGAGTCGCGTCCCTTCGGGCCGCTTCTTAGCGGTAGCGCGACCGGTGCTGGCAAGGACGGCCCGTTGGTGGCTGCGCTACCCGCGAAGGAAAACTTTTCACACACTTGCACCTGGGTGCCCCCGTCTGGTCTGGGGCTGCGGAGTGGGGTGGGTGTTGTCGATCGGGAAGCTCGGGGTGGGGCAGGCGGATTACTACTTGGAGGCGGTTGGCCAGGGGGTTGAGGACTACTACGCGGGCGCGGGTGAGGCGCCGGGCTCGTGGGCCGGGAGCGCTGCCGGTGAGCTCGAGCTATCGGCGGGCCGGGTGGAGGGCGAGCTGCTTCATCGCGTCCTGGCGGGCGAGGATCCGAAGACCGGGGAGGCGCTGGCGGGGTCGCGGGGCGGGGTTCGTGTGCCGGGATTTGATCTGACGTTTTCGGCGCCGAAGAGCGTGAGCGTGCTTTTTGGCCTCGGCGACGCGGAGGTCTCACGGGAGGTGCGTGGTGCGCATGAGGCGGCGGTGGCGGGGGCGTTGGGGTACATGGAGCGCCAGGGCGCGGTCGCTCGGCGTGGTCACGGCGGTGCGGAGAGTGTGCTGGGCAACGGTTTTGTGGCGGCGGCGTTTAGGCATCGCACGAGTCGCGCGGGGGATCCGCAGTTGCATACGCATGTGTTGGTGGCAAACATGACCAGGGGGCCGGATGGGCGGTGGACGGCGCTCGACGCCCGGCGGCTCTACGTCAACGCGAAGACCGGTGGTTATCTGTATCAGGCGCAGTTGCGGGCGGAGCTGACGCGGCGGCTGGGGGTGGAGTGGGGGCCGGTCCGCCGCGGCCAAGCCGACCTCGTCGGCATCCCGACGAAGGTGCTGGGGGCGTTCAGTCGCCGCCGCGCCGAGCTTGAGCAGCGGATGGTCGAGCGGGGGGAGTGCTCGTCGCGGGCGGCGCAAATCGCGGCGCTCGACACCCGCCGCGCGAAGGACTACAGCGTCGCCGCGGAGACGCTCGAGGGGGAGTGGCGTGAGCGTGCCCGCACCCTAGGCCTCGAGCCCGAGCAGCTGCGCGACCTCCTCGATCGGACGGGTGCGCGTGAGCTCGACCCGGGCGCCGTGGCAGCGGTCGAGGATGAGCTCGTGGGCCCGGAGGGGTTGACTGGGCGGCGGTCGACGTTCACGCGCCGCGACGTGCTGCAGGCGTGGTGTGAGCGCCTGCCCCAGGGCGCCGACGTCGAAGTGGTCGAGCGTCTGGTCGACGAGCTGCTGGCCGGCGATCGGGTGGTCCCGTTGGCCGCGGGCGTCCGCGGACTGACGCACAGCGACGTGGTCCGCCGCGCCGACAGCAGGGTCGTGCCCGCGACCGCTGAGGAACGCCGTTATTCCACGGCGGAGCTGCTCGCGCTCGAACGTCGGATCATCGACGGCTCCCGCGGCCGCCGCGGCGAGCAGGCCGGGACGGTGGCGCCCGACCGGGTTGAGGAGGTGCTCAGCGCGCGGCCGGAGCTCTCGACGGAGCAGGCGGGGATGGTTCGTGGGCTGCTCAGGGGTGGGGAGGGGGTGCAGGTTCTCGTCGGGCCGGCGGGGACGGGAAAGACCTTCGCGCTGGATGCCGCTCGTGCGGGTTGGGAGGCCGAGGGCTACCGGGTCATCGGCGCGGCGTTGGCGCGCCGCGCCGCCCGCGAGCTCCAAGACGGCGCCGGCATCCCCTCGACGAGTTTGGCGGCGTTGCTCGGCGAGCTGCGGGAGGGTGGTGAGCGTGGGTTGCTCGCCGAGGGTCGGACGGTGCTGGTGGTCGATGAGGCGGGCATGGTAGGCACGCGGACCTACGGGGAGCTGCTCGACCACGCCGCCCATGCCCACGCGAAGGTGGTGCTGGTGGGGGATGATCGTCAGTTGCCGGAGATCGACGCCGGCGGGGTCTTTCGCGGCTTGCTCGCCCGCGGCGGCGCGATTGAACTGAGTGAGAATCGTCGTCAGCGGGAGGGGTGGGAGCGCGACGCGCTCGCCGCCCTACGCGAAGGAGCCGCCGCCCCCGCACTCGCCGCCTACGCCCGCCACGGCCGGCTCGTCATGGCAGACACCGCGGGCGAGGTCCGTAAGCGGCTCATCGAGGACTGGTGGGAAGCCGCCCAGGACCCGGGTGGGGAGGAGGCGGTGATGATCGCCGCGCGCCGCGACGACGTCGCCGATCTCAACACCCGTGCCCGCAACCGCATGCGCGCCGGGCAGCACCTCGGCGACACAGAGCTCAACGTCGACGGCCGCGTGTTTGCGGTCGGTGATCTGGTGGTGGCGTTGCGCAACGCGCGTCGCCTTGACGTGCTCAACGGCACGCGGGCCACCATCACCGCCGTGGACCTCGAACACCGCTCGCTCACCGTCCAGACCACCGACGGCCGGATCGTCGAGCTCCCGGCCGGTTACCTCGACGCCCGCACCGACCGTGGTGGCCCGACCCTCGACCACGGTTACGCGATCACGGGGCATAAGGCGCAGGGGATGACCACAGGCCGCGCGTTCGTGCTCGGCAGTGAGGAGCTCTACCGCGAATGGGGATACGTCGCGCTCAGCCGCGGCCGCACCTCGAACCACCTCTACCTCACCGCCCCCACCCACGACCGTGACGAGATCGCCCCCGCCGAACCCACCACCAACCGGCTCACTGCTCTCACCCGCGCACTCCAACGCAGCCGCGCCCAACAACTCGCCACCGACACCCCCAACCCGCAGGCGGACCTCGCCGTGCAGCCCACCCCGCTTCTGCGCCGAGAACACGCCGAACTCACCCAGCGCCACGCCGGCGCCAAGAACGCGCGCGGCGACGAACGCGAACGAGCCGCCCTCGAGCGCCAGCGCCACCAGGCGTACGCCGCGCTCCAGACCGCGACCCGGCGCGCCCATGAAGCCGATCAGCGGGGCGACCAGCCGGCCGGGGGGCGCGAGCAGGCAATCTCCGATTACGCCCACCAGCAACTCGAGCAGCTCGCCCCTCGCACGGACCCGCTCGACCAGCGCCGACAAAACCCCCCGGCGCCGAGCGAGGCGGAGCTCGTGCGTTACGCGGCGATCACCGCCGAGCTCGAGCGCCGCGACCGCGTGCAACGCCTCGCGCTCGTGATCGAGCCGCCCGCGCACCTCACCGCTGCCCTCGGCTCCGTGCCCGTGGGGCTCGACGCGCGGGAGCGCTGGCAGCAAACCGCTGGGCGCATCGAGCGCTACCGCGACCACTACGGGATTACGGATCCGGAGCGTGCGCTCGGAGAGAACCCCCAAGACCTACGCCAACGCTCCGACTGGCGCCAACTCCGGTATGAGATCCGACATGACCGCGAAACCATCACCCGCGAACCCCACCGCGGCCGAGAACTCGAACGCTGAGCCGCCTGGGGCGATGCTGCCGGTCAGAGCAGCGCGGCGACCACCACCGCGGCCACGCCGATCACGAGGCCCACGAGACTCCACGCCGTCGTGATGCGCCACACATCGGCCTCGGGCCAGCGCGCGCGGGCGCGCAGCGCTACCACGGCGCCCACCGTGCTGCCCGCGGCGGCGAGCTGCAACACCAACCCGAGCTCAAGCTCAGGCACAGGCGAGAGGAGTTCAGCGAACGTCGGTACAACCGCGAGGAGGTGAAGGGGCAGAAAAGCGTGCATGGCGCCCGCTCCCGACGAGGCACCGCCGCCCGAGTGCTTCCACGCGGCGCGCTAACGCGCCGCGGCTCCCGGCTGCGGGCCTTGTCATCGTGCGCCAGCCCAACGCCGTTTCGCCGCTCCTCCCCCATCCCACCGGCGGAGCCTGCGAGTGCTCACGCTAGCGGCAACGCGCCACGTCGGACGGTTGCGTTTAGAAACTGGTGGGGTGGGTTGACAGCCGCTTAGGTGGGGTTTATGTTGCTCCGCGATCCGCTGAGTCTCCCGTTTCAGGGAGGGTCGGCGAGGAGAGGGACATGACGCGTTGCTCGGCTGACTGCCGGGCCGCACTTACTTCGGTGTGAGTCATCGAGTGGTGGTGTGGTTCGACGGCCGTCTTGGTTGCCTGCTGCGTTCCTGGGTTCGCAGTGTGTATGGCGCCGGGGGGTGGCCGTATGAGCCGTTTGAGCGGGCCGGGTCGGTCGAGAGGGCTTCTCGGTGCTCGTGGGCTTCGCGGTCGAGGCGGCATTGCGGCTGGTGTGTTGGCGTGCGTGGTGTTGTTCGTTTTCGCCGCGGTGGTGTTGGGGGATGCGTCGCGTGCGAATCGGGGCGGCGATGCGCCGGCCAATGATCCGCAGATGGAGCAGGCGCTTGCGCAGTCCCAGCAGGATGGGGAGCGCGAGAAGCAGCGGCGGGCGACGCCGCAGGCGCGTGAGGAGCGGATGCGTTCGCGGAGCGCTTACCGTGGGGCGGATGGCGCCAAGGCGCTTGAGGTCGCGAAGGCAAAGTTCGGGCGCGAGGTGTCCCGTCCGGCGTGGAAGAGCGCGGGGGAGGAGACCGGTCAGCGGGTCGTGAAGTTTTTGAGCGATCACAGCGCGGTGATCGAGGCCGGCTCGGGTCCGAAGTCGCTGGTCGAGTCGGTGCTGCCGATGCGCTCGACCGATCAGACGGGGCAGCCAGCGGCGATCGATCTGAGCCTTGAGCGCCACGGAAACGGTTTTAAGCCGAAGAACGCCGCCGGGACCGAGCTGCCCGATCATCTGGCGGACGGGCTGATGTTTCCCAAGTCACATGTGCGTCTCGGGCTGGGGGCGGTCGACGCGCGTGTGACGGCGCAGAGCGTCGATGGGAAGCTCTTTTATGCTGACGTGGCGCATGACACCGACTTCTTCGTGGCGCCGACGCCGACGGGGGTGCGGACCTACCATCAGCTGCGCTCGGATCAAAGCCCGGAGGATTTGCCGCTGAACCTGGCCCTGCCTGATGGGGCGCATCTGCATGCGCTTGACGGCGGGGTGGGCGTTGAGGTCATCGACGCCAACAACCACTCGATCATGGGGGTCTCGGCGCCTCACGCCACCGACGCCGGCGGTCAGCCGGTGCCTACGACCTATGAGGTGCACGGGAGCACGATCACTTTGCACGTCGCTCACCACGGATTGGATTGGATGTATCCGATCCTCGTTGATCCCGCGGTCACCGATGATTATGCGCCGGGCTACTACTACCCGGGCGGCTGGAATGGATGGGATCCCTACCCCGACTTCTCCTCGGGTCGCATCCGTGCGGACCCGGACACGACGGTGAACATGAAGCTCTACCTTCGGGCGACCGCGAACATGCAGCATTACCAGAACGAGAGCCGTTTCTATGCGGCGTATTCGATTCGCGACTCGTTTATCTGGAAGACGGGGTGGGACATGGACTTCGCGGCCGGCTGGCCCGACGGGCAGAGCTACGGGCCGCCGTTTTTGACCGCGCTGGGAATGGGGATTCGTGCCCCGTCGGGGGCGTGGGAGGGCCCCGCGGGCACCAACCCGGCGATTAGGACCGCTCCGGAGAACTTGATCGGGTTCAACGTGTGTGCGCGCACCAACTGTGCCGTGGACGGCACGCCGGGCAACGCGATGAAGTTCTATCTCCAGGCGCAGCGGAACTTCAAGAGCGCCTACGAGCCGCGCACTGGCCTGTTTGAGGGCAAGATCTACCGCTCAGACCACAACAACCCATACCTAAAAGATGAAGCCGTCGCTCCGCTGTCCAAGTCAGATCCGCTGTCCAACGATCAGTGGCAGCCTGAGAACAAGGGAAGCAGCTTCGATCTAAACGCGCATGACGGGGGTCTGGGCGTAAAGACAATCATCCTGATTCGCCCCGGTGTGTTTGATGTCCACACCGTTTCGAACTGCACGGGGACGTGGCTGTCGCAGTGCCCGGCCGACGCGTCCTCGACGTTCTCGTATAACACGAACGATGTTCCGGAGGGTGTGAGCACGTTTTACCGCAGCACGAAGGACATCATCGATCAGGGCGATCAGTCGAATCATCCTTATAACGTCAAGGTCGATAAGACCCCGCCGGATTCGCTGGCGCTGTCGGGGTCGTTGAACGACGCGAACGGCAAGGCGATCAGCGGCGATGCCTACTCGCTGCACGTCGATTCCCACGACGCGTATTCGGGGGTTCAGAGCGTGTCGGTCAAGGTCGATGGCAATGCGCCGCAGAGCTTCGCGAACTCGGGGTGCACGGCGAGCGGGTGCCCGGCGAGCTTCTCCCCGCCCGACTATTCGTTTGCCAACGCGACGGCGGGCGACGGGCTTCACTCGATTACCGTCACCGCGACCGACCAGGTCGGCCACGCGACACCCCCGAAGACGATTCAAGTGATCACCGACCGCCAGCCGCCGACGGTGAGCTCGGTGACCCATCAGGGGCTTAACGGCTGGAACGACGTGAATGACATCACCTCGACGGTCGCCGCACACGACGACGGGACCGGCGTCTCACAGCTTAAGCTCTTCCGTCCCACGCTGCCCGATCTGCTTAAGGACTTCGGGTGCGCGGGCACGGTCGCCGATCGCTGCCAGCTCGATCGCTCCAACCCGTTTCTCTATAACGCCGGCTCATTGCCGGAGGGCGATCAGACTTTGAGCGCGAAGGCCTACGACGCCGCCGGGCACGAGTCCGCGCCCGCTTCGTGGCACGTCAAGGTTGATCACACCCCGCCGACCCTGGCCGTCTCGGGAACGCTGGTCGACCAGGACGGCAAAGCGGTGGGCGACGGGCCCTTAGCGCTGCACGCCCAGGCGGGAGATTCGCTGTCGGGCGTGAAGAGCATCGCGGTCCAGGTCGACGCCGGCTCGCCTGACGTCGCGACTAACGCGAACTGCACGGGGGATGGGTGCCCGTCTTCGCAGACGCGCGACTGGTCCTTTGATCCTAAGCAGTACCCGGATGGCGTGCGCGACATTTCGGTCACCGCGACCGATCTGGTGGGGCGGCTCACGACCCGGCATATCAAGGTGATCGTCGATAACACCGCGCCGAACCTCGATGACCCCCAGCACACCAACCTTCCCGCCGGGTGGGCCAGGTCGGCGAACCCGAGCGTGACGGTCGGCGCTCACGACACCGGCTCGGGGGTGAAGAGCTTCACGTTGACGACGCCGACCACCGGGCTGGTGGGGATGGGCGCGCCGCTCGCCGGCCCCGGAACGCGGACGCAGACCCAGACGCTGTCGTGTGCGGGCTCGATCGCCGATCCGTGCCCGCATGACGCGACCTCCCAGTCGTTTTCCTACAGCTCGGAGGCCGATTCGATCGACCATCCCGAGACGGCGATGTCTGAGGGCCGCAACGCAATCTCGCTCAACGCGAGCGACGCGGTCGGACGTGTCTCGGCGGCCAAGCGGTGGCTGTTGAAGATCGATCGCTCCGGCCCGGATGTTCAGCTCTCGGGGCCTGTGGCGGACGGCCTGCCGCTGTCTACTAACGGCCAGTTGCACGTCCACGCGGTGGATGGGAGCACTCCGAGCGACCCGGCGCTTCAGGCCGCGGCGGCGCGCTCCGGGGTGCGCAAGATCACCGTGCTCATCGATGGCAAGGAGCAGAACCCGCAGCTTGATGAGAAGACCCAGAGCTGTGGCACAAGCTGCCCGGATTCGCTGGGAATGGACTTCGACTGGAGCTATCCGACCGATCTGCAGCGACTGGGAGCCCACCAGGTGACGGTCGTCGTCGTCGACCAGGCGGGCAACGAGACCCGCACGACGCGTCAGGTGACCAGCGCTTGCAGCCAGCAGTCACCGGCCGGGAACCCCGACCCGGCGCATGCGGGGTGCCCGGCGGTCGGAGAGCAGGACAACCTCGGCCTCGAGGACTGGTTTACCTACAAGTCGATCGCGACGGGGGCAGGCACCCGGGCGCACGTCAACCTGCAGACGGGGAACCTGGTGTGGAACGCGCTGCCGATCGTCAACCCGGGCCGCGGGCTCTCGACGTTTGCCAACGTGACCTACAACTCCCAGGTCCGCCTCGCGGATCTCTACGGGCACGTGCTTCCGGGCCAGCCCGTCCCGCAGGCCGCGGCCGATGGCACGGTCCCTGACACGCTGAACCCCAATCAGCTTGGCAGCGGCCAGCTCGGTCCGGGGTTCTCGATCGGGGTCTCGGGCGTGACGCGACTCAACGAGCCGCTCGATGTAACTCATGCCGATCAGGAGATCGGGCTGATCGACCCGGATGGCACCAAGCACGCGTTCGTGCGCAACACGCCGCGCGACGCGGCGTTCACGCCACCGCCGGGCGTGCACCTCTTTTTGCGGGAGTTCAAGACCGTCCCGGATGTGAACGATCCGCTGCTGCTCAAGTTCTATGCGATGACGCGCCCCGACGGGGTGACCTACTACTTCGATCCGCTCGGGTACGCGACCTCGATCGAGGATCGCAACGGCAACCAGATCACCTTTAAGTACGAGACCAACACAGCGATCCCGGTGGACTGCCCGCGCGGGGTGGTCGGCTCGCGGGCCGTGTGCCGGTTGAGCTCGATCACCGACCCGACGGGCCGCTCGCTGCAGATCAAGTACGAGCCGATCAATACCGACCCCGCCAAGGCGGGCGTCGACAACCAGCCCGTGCTGCCCAAGATCACTCAGCTGATCGACCACCAGAACCGGGTCACCGGCTTTGAGTACAACGCCAACGGGGAGCTCGCCAAGCTCACCGAAGGCGCCGCCACCGCCGCCGGTGGCGCGTACTCGGGCGGGCGGAGCTTCGCCTTTCACTGGACGAGCGCCACATCCGCGAATCCGACGAGCGGCACGGCGGCGGATCCGGCGCGCATCGACGCGGTCACCGATCCGCGGGCGCACAACACGAGCTTCGGCTACGACGACGGAAAGACGGGCGATAACAACTCGCCGGGCAGGATCCTCGCCGGAGTGCTCTCCCCCCGCCGGGTGAAGTGGGTCGCCGACCGCGATCAGGCCCCCGCGATCCCCGACCCGAACAACCCCTCGGCCTCAGACGCCTACGCCAAGACGCAGTTCTCTTATGAGACCAACAAGACCGACCAGCCCGACCCGAATAACCCCGGCCAGCATCAGTCGTGCTTCCCGCCGCCCGACGCGCTGCATCCCTCGGACTGCCTCAACTACGCCAAGGTGACCGACCAGCGTGGGTTCGCCGCGAACTACAAGCTCGACGCGCGCGGCCGCGCTTTGCGCGCCACCGACCCGCGGAGCGCGAACACCGACCTCGCGTGGGACCCGGATAACAACGTCGTCAAGCTCACGCAGGCGGCCGATAGTCCCGATGCGGCCGCGAGCACGATGACCTACAACAAGAACGGGCTGCTGACCGCGAAGACCGACCCGCTCGGGCACACCACCGGCCTCACCTACAAGGACTCGGCCGGCACCCAGAACGCCGACCTGGGCCGCGACACCTGCCAGCCTTTGAACACCCCGGCAGGCAGCGCCCTGCAATCCGGGCCTCTGTGCGACAAGTTCGTCTCCGACAAGGCGGGGATGACGACCGCGCGCGGGAACTCCTACGCCTACCACCCCGACCCCAGGGGCAACAACCTGGGGACCGATGACCCCGAGGGCGGCCAGACGCACACGAGCTTCGGCCCCCACGGCGAGATCGTCTCCGAGACCGACGCCGTCGGGAATGTGACGCAGTACCCGCTCGCGGACTTCGAGGCGAGCGGGATGCCGCAGACGAAGATCGACCCGCGCGGGAAGAAGTGGCAGTACCGCTACGACGCGGTCGGCAACGTGCTCTCGGTCACCGACCCGCGCGGCTCCTCGACGGATTACGGGACGCCGTACACGACGTCGTTGACCTACGACTCCTTTGACCGCCTCCGCGAGCAGCACATTCCCAAGGACTCGAGCCCGATCGCCGCGAGCGAAAGCGAGCGGTTCATCACCAAGAAGTCCGACTACGATCTCAACGACAACTCCATCACGACGACCGACGGGACCGGCGCGCAGGGCAAGACGGAGTTCACGGCGATGGACCAGCCGAGCACGGTCACCTCCCCCGCCGTCCCCCACGCCGGGGAGAGCGCCGCGGCGCCGGAGGTCTCCACCTACGCGTATGACCCGGCGCAGCACCTGATCGCGGAGACCAAGCCGATGGGCACCAGGTCCGGTGCGGCGGGGGGCTCCTACTCGACGAAGTACGTGCTCGACGAGAACGGCCAGCCCGTCGTCTCGATCCGCCGCTCGCGCGGCGCGAGTGATGATCAGAGCGATCTGCTCACCTCCTACGCCTACGACCTGCGCGGCAACCTGATTGGGATGGTCGACCCCAACGGAAACGCGGCGAACTTCGCCGGGATGGAGGCCGACGCGCAGACCGCGCGCGCCAACGCCGCCAGCGGCTGTCAGTCGAAGTGCCGTATGCGCTACGAGTACGACCTGGCCAACAACCGCACCGCGCAAGTCGAGGATCCGGGCGGCAAGAACTACCGCACCCAGACGGGGTATGACGAGGACAACAACAAGACCTCACGGATCGACCCGCGCGGCTTCCAGGCTGGCAACAACCAGGGGGACTACACGACGACGGTGGGCTATGACAAGCGCGACATGCTCACCGGGGTAAACCGGCCGCACGGCGGGATCAACCCGAGCGACGGGCTGACCTCCTACCACCGCCGCCCGGATGGGAAGATCGACCAGGTCAGCAAGCCCAACCGCTACCAGTACGGCAGCGGGTACACCACCTCCTATGACTACTGGCCCACCGGGCAGCTCAAGCAGTACACCCTGCCGCAGGCCCCGAATGAGTACCCCGCCGGGCAGGGCATGGTGCAGTACGCGCTTGATGACGCCGGCAACGCCACAGGCATCACCGACGCGCGCGGCAACCAGTTCACCAACACGTTCTTTGACTCGGGGGAGCTGAAGAGCACCACCCGCCCGTCGTGGTGGACCTATGACCCCCAGAAGCAAGGCTCTGGCCCCGACCCCAACACGATGGGCGGCCAGCAGGGCGGCGCGTCGGCGCAAACGCCGGGGCCGTTCGCGCTGCGCGAGCGCACCACGCAGGAGATGGCCCAGGGCGCCCAGCAGCAGAGCCCCTCCGATCACCCGAGCACGGTGCTGCAGGGCAACTTCGGCTCCACCGCCCCGGTGCCGATGCCCGAGCTGCTGCCCAAGGCGGGGGCGACGAGCTTCACCTACGACAACGCCATGCGCCTAAACGGCGTCAGCGACGCGGTGGGCAGCCAGAGCACCATGAGCTACGACGCGCTCGGGCGCACCACTCAGATGAGCCAGCCCTTCGACGCGCAAAGCAGCGACCCGGGCGCCCGGTCGATCACGCGCAAGATGGGCTATGACTACAACGGCAACCCCGTTGAGTCCACCGACGGGGACGGCAACACCTCGAAGTCCACCTTCGATCAGTTCGACCGCGTCACCCGCCAAGACGCCCCCGGTGCGGCCGGCGCTCCCGGCGCCCAACCCGCGACGGAGGCTATGAGCCGCCACTACGACGCCAACGGCAACGCGGTCTCGATGCTTGACCCGCGTGGGCTGAGCAGCACGATGCGCTATGACGCGCTTGACCGGCTCATGAGCAGCACCGCCCCTGGTGGGCGGACGAGCAGCTCGGAGTACGACGCGGCCGGGAACCCGACGGCGGAGACCTCCCCGAAGGGCAACGCGCCCGGCGCGCCCAAGAGCGACTACACCACCACGCAGGCCTTCGACGCGCGCAACGAGCTCGTCAAGCAGACCAACGGGCTCGGGCAGGACACGACCACGACCTACGACGGGGATGGCAACAAGCTCACCGTCACCAAGCCCGGCGCCCAGCGTGCCTCAGACGCCAGCACCGAGGCGCAGGTCACCTCGATGACCTACGACGGGCGCGACATGCCATGGGCGAGCACCACGAGCGGGGATAAGACCCGCACCCAGGTCACCGAGTTTGACCAGAACGGCAACCCGCGCCGGTCGCTCACCCCCTCCGGGGTGGACGGTGATACCAAGCGCGCGTCGATCACCGACACGGGCGGGCCGGTGGACGCGAGCAGCGACGCGGCCAAGAACGCCACCGTGCGCGAGTACACGCCCGACAACGTGCTCCAGAAGACCTGGCTTCCATGGGGCGATGACAACCCGAGCGATTTGAAGAATCCGAGCAACTCGACGCGCTTTCACCAGGACTTCACGATCGACGGGCTCGGCCGCACCACCACGGTCGGAACGCCGACCGACGCGGCGAGCGACTCGAATCCGACGAAGTACGGGTACTACGAGAACGGGTGGATCAAGTCGAGCACCGACCCGACCATTACCGCCACCGGCGATGACTACCGGCACACGGTCACCTACTCCTATGACCACCGCGGGAACCAGACGCGCTGGGACTCAAGCGGCAGCGACGCCCAGGCCGCCAGGCACATCACCCGCGGCTTCTACCCCAACGGATTGCTGCAGAGCCGCTCCGCGACGGCGTCGAACGCGCCGGATCGCTCCTATTCCTACTTCTATAACCCCGACCACGGCCTGGTGCAGACCGACGATCTGCGCAAGCAGACCGACGGCAGCCAGGACACGCGCACCACCAAGGTCTCCTACGACGACGCGAACCGGCCGATTCTCGTCGATCAGAGCCACGGGTGGGCCGGGGGACGCGGCAAGGACACCGCCACAAGCTATGACCTAAACGGCAACGCGATGCAGCGAATGACCGACGGTGTCGCGAGCACCCCGGGCGATCCCGCGCACCCCGGCTATCAGGGCGGCAAGACGACAGACTTCTCCTACGACGTGCTCGACCGCGAGCAGCGGATGCACGTCACGGGGACCGACGAGCACGACCGGACGTTCACGAGCGCCTACTGGCCCTCCGGCGACATCCAGACCCGCACCCGCCAGCAGGACACCGGCCCGAGCGTGACCGAGAACTCGTTCTACTTCTCAAACGGGCAGCTCTCGCGCAAGGAGCGCCACAAGCCCGACGGCACGATGGACGGGGAGGACGCCACCACCTACGCCTATAACCAGAACGGCGACGCGACCACCGATGAGCGCGGCACCCACGACTACAACGCGCGGGATCAGGAAACCGCGTGGACGCGCGCCGGGCACTACGGATACGCCGCGGGCAAGACGGTGAGCTACAAGCTCGATGGGGCGGGGCAGATCATCGACAGCCACGACAGCGTCGATCCGGGCACCGACACCCACTACGACTATCTCGCCGGGGGGCGGCTGCACAAGCAGACCACCACCGGCGGCGGGGTCTCCCAGACCGCGTACTACTGCTATGACGCGTTTGGGTCGAACACGAAGATCACCGACCAGGCCGGCGCGTCGGGCGGCGGGAACTGCGACATGAGCGCCACGACGCCGCAGACGACGCGCTACTGGTTTGACCCGTTTGAGCGGATGATGAAGTCACACTCGGCTGATCAGGGGACGCAGAGCTACTCCTACGACGGGCTTGATCGCCGCGACACCAAGTGCAAGGGCGATGACCCGGCCAACTGCGCGACGGGCGCGCGGACCGACTACTCCTACGTCGGGCTCTCCCAGAACCTCAGCAGCCAAAAGGCCGACGGGACCACCTCCACCGATATGAGCATGGGGTGGGACTACAACTCCAGCGGCGAGCCGATGGGGATGTCGAGCAAGCCCGCCACCCAGACCGCCGGGACGCAGATGAAGTACATGAGCTACGCCAAGGACGCCAAAGGCTCGATCAGCGGCCTCGAAGGCTCAGACGGCACCATCAAGGCCCCGGATCGCTACCACTACGACCCCTACGGCTCCCTCCAAGACACCTCAGCAGCCAAGCCCGCCGGCGATCCCGCCGCCAGCGCCGAGAAGACCCTCACCGGCGACGCGCGAAACAACCCCATGCGCTTTGAGGGCTTCTACTACGACTCCGGGGTCAAAACCTACGACATGCAAGCCCGCCAATACCGGCCCGACGCCGGACGCTTTCTCTCCCAAGACCGCTACGAAGCAGCCCAGGGAGACCTCAACCTCCAAGCCGACCCCCTCACCCAAAACCGGTACGCCTTCGCCGGCGGCAACCCCACCAACAACATCGAATTCGACGGCCACACCGGCAACAGCGCCCTCGACTGCCTCGCCAACGCCAACTGCGCCAACGCCCGATGGGGACACCACTCACAGTCGGGCAGCTCGCGATCCTCCGCCGGAGCGAGTGCCCAGGCGAGCAACATCGCTGTTGGACTCGCCGGTGCCCTCGGAGCAGTCGGACCGCGAGCTGCACCTAGCAAACCTAAATCAGAGGGATGTCACGTCAACGGCGTTGGACTCGGGCTCCCCCAGTTCGCCTGTGACGCTAGACAGACGCTCATCACCGAGCTCCAAGGGGCCGGTAGCCAGCTGAAGAGCGAAGCGACGGCGATCGGTAACACCGTTGCACACCCACTTCAAACGGCCAAAGGCATCGCCAATCACCCACTACAGGCAGCGGTATCCATCCCCAAGAACATCGTTGAGCCGTGTACTACAGGCGATCCTAATCGTGCTGGCGGCTCGTGTGTAGCAAATGTTCTCACGCTGGGCCTTGGCGGGATCGCAAGCAAGATCGGAAGAGCCGGTAAGGCAGTAGAGGACGCGGGGACGGCGGGCCGTGCAACGAACTTCATAGCTCATCCCAATGGCGAGGTGGTCCCTGTCCCCGATGGCGCTACTGGCCCGACTCAGGTGCGCAGCGGAAACGGGTTCCAGTTCCGCGGCGGCAGCGGTGGCCATGGGCTCGATCCGGGTGTGACGGACGTCCGGATCATGGATCCGGTCACCAAGGGTCCCTATCGCTATCCGAACGGATACGTCTCGTATTCGAATGCCGCAGGTCAGACGGTCGATCCCTTTGGAGGGGGCACGATTGGTCGGTCTAATCCGCTTTGGCATTGGCCCTTCTCGTCACCATGAACATCCACGAACTAATCACCGGACCGCTCGCTAGCGATCAACTCGGTGGTGCGGAAGCAAACGCCCTCACAGAGCCAGGTGCGCTGCAGGAGGCCCAACTCGTCGAGGCGCAGTTGGATGTTTCGACTGGTCGTCTTGGGCTTGTATTCGACTTGCGACAAGCGTTGCAGCTAAGGGCGGCCAACACAGGAATTCTAGTTTTTTACGGAGTACAACAGTTTGGTTGGAGTGGCAGCTTTCGCGAGACTGCGCGTACCGCATGGACAGTCGTCAACTCCGTGCCCGATAACGGCTACGGGAGCGCCAACCTCGCGCTGTACTTGGTTCCCGACGGAGAAGTTAATATCGTCGCGCGCGGTGGAACGTTCTACGTAGGTGACGTCCTTGGGTTACCCGAAGCGCCCCCCGACTTCACGGAATGCTCGTACGACGCCATTCGTGCCGGGATGCAGTCGTTGCAGTCGGCTGTTGTCTTGAGATATGCGATGAGAACCGAGTTGGCAGACGGAGCGAAGTTGCGCTGAGGGCGACGACGTACCCGTGAGTGCCCTTGGCACGCGACTTTCACGGGGCCGCCGATCGGCTCGGAGGGCTGACCTCCAGCTACCTCGCAAGCTGGGCATCACCTGGGACAGTACGGTCGCGAAATACGGGGCAACCCAGAAGCCATTGCCCAGAAGGCGAGTACGCCCGGCCGACTAGGTGCGCTCGGCGAGGCTGGGCCCTCTGGGGGCTACGACATCTGCGCCCTCCTCAACCCGTAGTGGTGCTCCTGGGAGATTTCGAGAATCTTCGCGCGCTCGGCATCTTGGACGATTCAGGCGAGAAGCCGGAGCTGTCGCTGCTTAGCGAGCATGACCCGGACATGCCCTGGGGTGAATGGGTTCAGGGCTGGTACTGCGGATCACCCCGCGCGTTCTTGTGCGTGTATTGGGACGCAGGAAAGATGTGGCTTGGCGACGCCGCCGGGAATCACGAGTTGCATCCTTCGATGGACGGCGAACAACTGACGCTTTCAGTCCGCGGACCGCGAGCGCGTTTCACGTTCGTCGGAGCAAACGGGCCCGACCTCACATACCGCTACATGCGAACCGGCGCTCAGATCCTGGAACGCAACTCGTACCCAGATCATGAACTTCCGCGTTGGCTAGTTGAAGGATGGCACGGCGAGCGTGGATACTTCACGCGAGAGCTCAAGAACGGAAAGTTGTTCCGAGTCGGAGGATCCGACTCAAGGGCGTCCGCGCGGGGCCCTGGCTGAGAAGCGCTCGGTTTCGCGTCCGGAAGGACCCTCCGCGCCAAACCGTCGTGTCTACCGAACCGGGGGAACTACAGTCTTGAGCTTGAGTGTGGTCTACTGTGAGCCGCCGCCGCCACGCGCGTCGCGGTTGCGGCCCCACAGAGTCTCAACAGCGACGAGCGAGAGGGACGACCGCTCGCGTCTACAGCCCGGTGGACAAGCAGCCCGCCGTGAACGCGCGTCTCTGTTTCCGATATGCCGCTTGAGGCGTGCCTCTGATAGTCAAGCCGTCGTGCCTGCTAGGAACGCTCTCTCCTGATCCGGCGAGCGACTGCGTGCGGGGGTGCTCAGGCGCGAGATACGTGACCTCTCGCGTGCGCTCGTTTACGCGCCCCTCGGGTGAGCAAAGCAGGTACACGAGACCGACTCGACAGTTGAAGCACGGTCGAGTTCGACAACGCGTCAAACGGCGCCCGCCGCGACGGAAGCGCCGACGCCCTCGCCGAGCATCCGATCGGCCTCGCGCAGCTTCCTGATGACCTGGTTGGGGGTATGGCGCTTTGCCTTCACCTTGCCTGGTTGCTCCTTGCCCATTGTCGCGGGCTCGAACAACTCTCAGGCGGGTCGGACCGATCTCAGGGGGCCGGGCCATGTGCACCCGGGCGTGGGCCTCCTCTGCCGCCTCGATCTCCTGCCCGAAGGCACCCGGCTTAGGCGACTCCGCGTCCCCCCCGTTGCGGCTTGGCCTTGTTGCGTCCCATATTTCGCTAGCCGGGACATATTCGCGACATCGCAGTAGACCCCAGAAATAAGTCTTACGCGCTTACCAGGCTAAGGCCAGAGGCGACGACCGGAGTCGAACCGGTGTAAACGGCTTTGCAGGCCGTTGCGCGCGAGCGCGGCGAAGTACCTCGACGCCCTTCGTGGAAAGCGGCAGGCCCTACGCAGTGGATTGCAGCGTGTTC
>JAABUK010000363.1_pt1 | contig 98431 bp, 164 predicted proteins | sample 5559141 | NCBI WGS metagenome assembly JAABUK01 (sample SAMN10711869, study PRJNA513367) | rock metagenome | isolation source: Antarctica rocks | place: Antarctica: Victoria Land, Pudding Butte nord | collected 2016-01-03
CTCCTTTGCCCAACCGACCCCATCTTACCCCTCTGGAGCTCCGCCTACTTCTGCGCATACGTCAAATGGCTTGGCGCCGAACGTGGCCTCTCTCGCCTCGGCCGATTTTGAAGTCGACGTCCGAACCGGCTTCCTGCCTGCAACCAAAAATGTGGAGCGATTGCCGGAGGCATGGGAGGTTTGGGAGGAAGCATTGGATGCTGCTCGAGGAGGTGGGATGGAGGGGAAAAGCTTGATGCTGGGTGGAGGCGGCGATCGGGAGGATCTATGGAGGGCGGGGATCGAGACTGTAAGTGGTCGGCGTCACACCTCGGGACCGATCTGATTCGGTCTGCAGATGACTGTGCTGGACACAGCGGGTCTGCGGGTCTCGCTCCCTTATTTGCGACGAGCCCACCTCGTCCTCACCTTCCTCCTTCACTTTTACGCTCACACATCCCCCTCCACGTCCACCCCGCGCACTACTCCACTTCCCATCCCCGCTTCCATCTCCGTTCCCCTCCTCACAATCTCGCCCCTCCTGGGTCTCCCACCGGTGGTTACGTATTCTGACACCGTACTCTACAACTTCCTTCCCGTCAACGACGCTGCATCTGTGGCCCTGCCCAATAATCCGCCCTCGCGGTGTCTGGCGAGTTTCACGAACACGCGTTCCGAGGATCAGTTTTATCTCATCTCGGCTCTTTGCGAGATTGCCGGCGCCGAAGCACTCCGACTCATGCGTCAATCACTCGATGAGCTGTTCCTGGGCGACGCGGTTGCGATCAAGCGACTGACCGTTTACCTCCGCAAGCTCGCGAAGCAAATCGATGGGATCGGAGACATCACGCTTTCGGTGATCAAAGAAGTAGACCCTGAGGATTTCTACCATCTCATCCGACCCTGGTTCAGAGGCGGTGATGCGGATGGGCCGACAAGCGCGGGTTGGGCATACCTAGGCCTTGACGACGAGGAGGGCGAATGGGCCGCCGAGAACCAGTCAACCAGCTCTAGCTCTTCTGCATCATTTTCAGGGCCAAAGGGTCGGCTCTTCTCGGGTCCGAGCGCAGGGCAGAGTAGTCTCATCCATGCTATCGACATCTTCCTCACCGTCGACCATTCGTACGACCTCGAATTGAAGTCAGAGGCCAGCGAGCAGTTATCAGATCAGAACCCGCCGCAATCGTCACCTGGAGAATCTTCCGCGTTATCTCAATCACCGACCGCAGCGACGACCATCATACTCGACTCCATGCCGGTGTCGACAGGGGGCTCTCAACCGCCTTCACGACCGAACGAAGCCACTTTCGTCCAGCGGATGCTCCAATACATGCCTCTTCAGCATCGTAATTTCCTACTCCACCTCAACACCCATCCCACACCTCTTCGGCCTCTCGTCATCTCGCACGCACAAAGCGATCCGCGCCTTGCGGAAGCTTACGACGAGGCTCTCGATGCGCTTCAGCGGTTCCGCGTGAAACACATGCGTGTGGTCAGCATCTTCATCATCCAGCAAGCGAGACGGCGACCCAGCGAGCGCATTCGTAAGCTGCTTGGGCAAGAGGGCGGAGACGAAGTCGAGGAGGAAGGGAAAGTGGACATAGGAGAGCTGAGGGGTACAGGAGGGTCTCCTTTGTTCAAATTTCTCAAGCGGTGTAGGGACAACACAACCCGGGCGAGGGTCGGAAAGGCGGCGGGTCCATCTTTTGAGCTAGTGGAGGGAGGTGAAACATAGAGGCATAGACTGCATGGCATGCACTGGCGCCTGATCATCTTGACCACAAACCTACTCTCAATGTGAAGGGAGGACTGATCTCAAGACTACAAGTCGATAAGGCTTGGATCTATAAGACGAAACGAACCCATGGACATAGCACCCAGTTGACCTGCCCGCCTCGAGCCTCAATAATGATCGGACTGACCACAGCTACAAAGCATTCATGACGTGTACGTCGCCTCGGCCTGAGTACGTTTACTTGATCTACATACATGCGTCATATCGTCAAAGTATGCGCATTCGACTTTCTCAGAAGAGGAGCTGGTAGCTGCGCTGGACTGAAACGCCAATCGAGCCCAAGAGCAGTCCTGAGCGGCCTCGACATCAGTCATCCGATTCTCAACAACCAAATAGCACGGACCAAGGATACCGATGTAAGACACCTTCGCCAAGCCGTAACCCTTAGCCGAAACATTAGCTCTCCGCTGGTAGTGTGAGACCGATTGACACACCCTGGTCTCCGGCTTGCCGGTAGCGTAGTTGAGGGTATAAGGGATCCGACCGAGTACCCAGGTGATGGTGAACGCCGTCGCCGCTTTCGGATGGAAGATGCCTTCCCACCTCGTTAGTCTCACCTGTCAGACGATTCCGAAAGGAGGCTGACCGAGGTAGCCGAGAAAGGCGAGGATATAAGGGCTGGACTCGAGGGTGTTGGCGTGAGCCCGTTGAGTACAGTTGTACCTCTGGACCCGCCTCTCAGCGCCTTTCTCAACCCGAAGAGGGATTGCTGCTGCCGGACTTACCATCTTCTTGGGATCAGCTTGGGCCTCCGCATCCGTCACATAGAGTGTCGGATATTTTATCCCAGTCTCCTTGCGAGCCATGGATGCCAGGGTCTGCTGCCATAGCTAGAAGACTGGGTCGGATAGCTGCTGGAGGAATAGAGAAATGCAGCCTACATTCAGGATGAAGGTGGAGAGCACTCCTAGACCGACAAGAGGGAACGCTGGAGGGACGACGATGGCGGACATGATAAGCTTACAGATTGCACAGGGGATATGGAGAAGGCAGAGACGCAGGCAAGGAACGCGAAGGTGTTCCCGGCTTGCGCGAATTTATTTTCTCCGCGGACTGAGTCTCTTATGTGAGGAAACTCTGACTTTGCTACCACTCTGACCTCCCGACGATCACTTGTTGACTGATATCGACATGCACGCGTTTAAACATCCTATGCTGACTCAATGACAGCTCGCAACCCCGCTGCTATCTGATCCGCGTTCATCCCCTGGGCCCACCACGTCTTACCCAGATTTTCATCTCCATCCTGCTCGGCGTCCTGTTCCTTCTGTCTTCCCTCTCCTGCCGGGCTAAGAGCATATCTCGCACCCTTTCTTCTTCCCGCCTCCTCACTGTCCACCACCCCTCGTTTCCGCTTGGCGAGGTATTCCAGGTACTCTATCGAATGGGATGGTTGGACGGGGACGTGAACGGTCCCAGGAGCGAGTGGCGGGCCCGAGAACCAGAGAACCTGTTGGCGAGCATCCCGTTCGAAGAGTCGGGCTAGGCGAGTCCGGCGTAAGAATGTCGTCGTTCTAGAAAGCGAGCACATACCGGTGTCATGGGGCAAGACCTCCCGCAAGGCAATCTGATCCATAATCTGCTGACCACCCATCATCGCCACGATCGTTCGACCCGCCTGACCCGAGCCAGAGGTATATTGCGGTTGCGCATTCTGTTGGGGATTGCGATATATCGATGTTGGTGTTGGTGCGGTCTGAGTGGGATACCTTAATGACCCTGGCACGGCTGGACGCGGATCATGATGCCCATTCGCGACGGGTGGTAAAGGGATATACGGCTGGGGCGGTGTCGGGTTTCCCCTTCGAGGTCGATCGGACGTCCGAACGACTCTTTTGGAAGGCTCGTCGAGATCTTCGTCGTCTTCTCCCGACGGCTTCGACTTCGGTTCGCCGATGAAGCCGGGGCCGGTGATACCGCGAAGGAAGGGGGACTTGACCATCGGCGGTTCCAGATGTCGCTCATAGGGCACCGTTGACATGAAGTTGGTTTGTCGCAGTTCCTGCCAGTCAAGGTCAGTCTAGAAGAGCAACATGGAGCGTACGCACGTCAGGTATGCAGCTTCCCCAGTTCTTGATCCGCACCGTCAGCCATTCGCGATCGTTATACCGGGAGTGGCAGATATCTTCGACCATTGGCTTTTGCTCGTGCCTCCACACATAATCACTCACATGAAGGCCACCCGGGATAGAACTCGCCGGCTTGCGGGCGACCGCGGATGTATTTGACGTAGAATTGGCACGACACTCTTTCGAGTACATCCTGAACAGGGTGATCGCAAAAGTGGCCTGAATCGCTTCAGCCGGAGTCTGCAAAGTGAACGCAAAGCTTACCAGATTTGAAGACTTCCCGTTCGAAGAACATCCGATCGGCAGTGTGGACTGTCTGCGTAACATCATGTACCGTAGATGACCCCTGATGATGCTCACCTGCTCCGGCCGGTAGTACCAGCATACCGTGAGATGGTGGGTGCGATATCCTTTCGTCGGAACGAAGGTCTTAAAGACCTGGCCAACGATCGGACGGGTCGCGTCGTCTGGATTGATCAGGTGGACATAGTCGCCTGAGGAATGTGGTCAGCTCGGCACGATGCTACGGTACGGCCAGCTGACCGACTCGAAAGGAAAGACCCTTGTGCCGCGCTTCATCGGTAAATGTCCGGTCCCTCGTCCCGACCCTGTATGTTGTTACGCCAAACCCGACGTCCTCCTCGGCCGCACCCGCTCTCAATTCCTGCGTCGTCTCGTGCAGTGGTCGCGCGTTGCCCGGGCCAGCGGGTAGTGACGCGAAGAGTGTTGAGGACGGTGCTGGCACACCCGAAGGAGGTAGGATGAGAGGGTATGGCGCCGTCAAAGCGTTGTATAGCCGCTGGAGGACGAGGACGTGGCCGTACTCTGCAGAACCGTCGCGATGAAACCGCCGAGCTTTCTCGAAGAGGTGGGTCATGTCAAGGTCGAAGTCGCGAAGAGTGCGGTAGCGATGCGAGGTGGCACTGGATCGGATGGCGCCGAAGGTGATGGGGGCCTGGCGTTGGTGAGCTTGGTATGGCAGAGAAAGACTTACGTGGAACGAGAGGTACGGGATGTCCGGCATCGCAGGTATTGCGTCGAACGCATCGGCAAGACGGGCGCCTCTGCTTCGTCAGTGAGCGTCCAAGAGCCAAAGCACTTACGAAGGATCTCGATACCCGCTGATCGCCTCGGCCACCCCCTTGATCCTGTTCGGCCACATCCGCTCCCCTCCGGCGTTCATCTCGTAATCCGGCGCACCCTCGCCCCACCATCCGCTTCCATCCACTCCGCAAAGGTTCACTCCTCCGGGTAGTCCAGGTTGCGGGCCAGACCATCTCGGCAACCTCGCATCGAGAGCCGCAACGATAGCCCGGTCCGCTTCGGTCTGACGGTATCTTCTGACCTTCTCGGACGGGGTCGGCGAGGTCGCGGTGATGTACGGCTGGGCTGAGGTACTGCGTGATCGGGAGGATTGACGCGGCATAAGGGGAGGTTCAGGAGTAGGCATGGGCGGTCGCGGTACAGGGGTTGCCGAGGCGCGAGGAGCGGACGGGACGCGTTGGTCTGGGTGTTTCGGAGGTCGACCTCGACGAGGAGGCGCACGGAAGTAAGGGTCAGGGTTGGCGAAGATGCCTTCGGTGGCTCTGGAGCGCCAGGCGTCTAATATCTGTGTCTGAGAAGTGTAAGTTGAAACAGAGGAAGGCGCGGAAAGGGACTCACCTCTAGTTGCTGCGCGTCAATCCATATCTGAGATTCCTGCTCATTGTCTGTGTGGGCGTCAGCTGACTTGAAAATGCAGATTGGAGAGAAGCACAATGCTTAGCATTGAGGAAGACGAGGTGAAGTTGTTTGAAGAAGGCTTCAGCGGTGTCATATGTTCCTTCTCTTAATCTGTTCTGCTTATCATTCAGCTACATCTCTCACAATTGACGGATCTCACTCACCGCTACATTATCCAGCGCTTCAGGTTCAGGGATCGCCTCGTAATAGTCCGCATAGTCTTCTTCATCTGGCAACTCGCGAAAGATATCCGCCGTACGCCGACTGGCGAAATGATCAGCTTTCCCGCCATCAGATGCAGGAAAGTGTCGCTCAATGCTAGCACCACACTATAATGGAAACGTGAAGCTTTTCGGGACCTATTGTAATCTCTCACTCACTTTCCATCTCTGGCTTGATATGCTGCTTCGAGAATACCTGTACAAGCCTGCCATTGCGCTTCATGCATGCCCTTGCCGGGGTAAGTGGAGGGAACGGGCGACGCGCCGGATTGAGACGCGTTGAAAGAGCTCGCTCTTCGAGGTGGCATCGCCGACAATGGCCAGTCGCTTTTGAGTCAAGGATCACTCATGCTGTATACCAGTCAACAACAAGGTGCAGCCCTCAATCCCATCCAGCTCTCGGCTCGATGAGCTACCTATAATTCGTCATCTACAACTGACGTGGCTATACGCACGCTTGATTGATGCTGGTATCAATATTGGTGTCCTCTGACAATAAGCCGTGAGGGTTCAATCCCCGGGATATCCAGCTTTTGATAAGGTCTTCCGTTCGAATCCCAACATGGTGGAGCCTCCGGGTTCTTGCATGCTCACCTTCGGGGAGAAGCGGAAGCAGCCTCGGCGATGTGGTACCAAACATGGAGGTTCGAACCCTCACGGACACGCTACAGACAATGTAGCAAGTAGCCTAGCTCCGGAAAGCGCTTACGTAGTGTCTCCTATGCACAACATGTATGGGGTGCAACCCAACACGAGACCCTAACGGCAACCATTCAACCATTCTTCACATGGAGTCAGGGTCAATTATCCGGCCCCCTCCAAAGACCAATCACTGCCGTGACTTGCCCGAGAAACACACGACAAAGCAGTTTTACTGTTGCGTCTTTTCATCCCTTGGACTCTGTCTCTCTATCAATCAGCTACTGCTCGTCATGTCCGCCGTTGTGCTCCCTCCAGCTTTCCCTCGACCAATGGTCTCGGAGTCATCTCCACCGTGGCCCTCAATATGTCCTTTTCCCGGCCGTGTCATTGATGTCGATTCAGCTATAGCAGCAGATCCTCGTCTCCAGTGTGCGCACAAAAGACTGGTGTGAAATATCCGACGCTATACTTGTCCAAGGCGGAGGCCCAAGCCGACCCAAAGAAAATGGTACGAATCACACTGTACTTCCCATCTCCGCTGATCGGTGCCCGGCGGTAAAGGTACGACTGCACCCAGAGGGCTCATGCCAATACTCTCGAGACGAGCCCTTACGTTCTCGCCCTCCTTGGCTTCCTCCGTGAGCCTCTCCACGCTGTCTGAACAAGTGGTGGGACTGCTGAAATGTGGATAGGCACTTTCCACCCTAAAGTCGCTACGGCTCTCACCGTCGCCTGGGCGTTTGGAAAGATTTTCTTTACCCTCAAACAGCAGCGGCACGCCAGAGACGAGGGTAAGCGATGCTGGTCAGACTGGTCGATAGTCGACCGATAGGATTGACATAAGAAAACGGCTTGGCTAGACTGGCTGACGTCGCCTTCCTCGGTGCGTAGCCCCAACTCCTGTCGAGAGTAAAGACAACTGATGTAGGCTGTTTTAGGATTGTTGTTCGGCTCTGTTTACGTCGCAGGGCAGCGCAGCTACCAGATCCTTTCTGATAGGCGTCGACCATGGATTCGTTGCTTGACGAGATGTATACGAGTTCATGTGCTCAAAGGCCGTTCTGGTCTAGGTCGGGAAGCAGAAGCTGAGCGAGATCAGGGTTTAAGCAGTGCGTTCGTCTGTGACCTGCTCGATCATCGTTCTTGAACCACGTAAAGGACCTGAACGGCTGCCCAGCTCAGCCCCGCTTCGTCCTCCCTGCTGCTGTCTGTCTTAAGGTACATCGTAGTAGAACCATGCAATGCCATGTATCCGAGTCCTGTAATCTAAAGGATATGAGAGCGCGGGATCGTTGCTGTGAATCGTTGACGCCATAAGCGACCCCTACTTTCTCTCCGACGGCGGCCCCATAATGTTCGCGACCATATCCCGATTCCACTTGCCCGGACTATTCATGACCTTCTTGCCTCCTAACGGAGATTCCTTCTCATTCTCCTTGTCCTTCTCCCTTTCTTCCTTCTTTCGGTTGATGGCAAAGGACATGGAGCGGCCAAATCCGCCTAGCTTGAATTTGGTAGGGTGTGGCGCACCAGCTGATGCCGGAGTCACGGTTCTCGCACTGATGATGCCAATCGATAGCGCATCGGCAGGTGCTGCCGGGAAACTTGGTCGAGAGATGTTCAAGGGGAAGAAAGGTGGAGGGGGGCGAGCATCATCGACTCTAGTTTTCACTCTGCCAGGCGTCCGGAACGGTGGATCGTCCGCTGCTTGTCCAGGCGAGTTCCTGCCAGGTGACATGTCCATGGCTCTGGCACCGCCGGGAGAAGACCGTAGAGGTAATGGTCGCGGAGACGGCAGATCGACCAGCTTCGAGATTTCCGCATATGTCGATTGAGAGTCGGGTAGTTGTGCTGGTTCGGCGCCGGGCGGCAAGGCGAATCTTTCGTACGCTGAAATGCTCGAGGTCCTCTTCCAATGTGTTGACCTCGGATTCTCATGCCACGGCGCGGGTTTGTCACTCTCGACCGCTGACACGACATCCCACCAGCCACCGGAAGTGGGGCGGCCATTGCTCGCGTCGAGGGTGTCCAGAACCGGAAGCTGCCGTGACGAGAGCGTCGATTCGACGATTGCCGAAGCACTGTGCTCGTTGCCATCAGGCTCCTGGCAGGTACTGCGACGCATAGGCATGCTAAAGGATCGCTTGTGCTCCTGTTTCGCGTCGGACGGAATGGATACTGTGGTCAGAACCGGTCTGATAGTCTGCGTGACAGCTGCTGATTGAGAGCGCCGGTGGATGGAGCCCGTCTTCTCCGTGGGGGCTGTGTGGATAGGAGGTGATGGGTCTCGAGGCGGAGCGCTCATGACCTTGTGCCTGACGAGATCGAAGATCTTGCCGTAAGACCCGTCGGGAAACTGAAAAGGTCACCAAGCGATAGGGAATGAAAACGGAAGATTTACTCTCTTCGCCACACTCTCTATCAACCCTATTATCCACTTGATAGTATCCTCCCCCGTCCCCCCCGCCGCCTCCACGAGCTCGTTCTCGTGATTCACCAGCTCCTGAATCACGACAAGTGCCGCAGCATCATCCAATCGCGGATTCACATACAGGGTCGCGGTTGTGGTCTGCACAGTCGGCTCGCGGAAGGGTACGTAATCGGGATCTGGCAGGGCGGGAAGGATGTCTAGATATGCTTCTGTAAGGCTTGACGGTAGCGGTGACGAGGGGAGCGAGTAGCTTCGGCGAAGGAGGAGGAAGACAGGGAGGAGATTCGGAGCCTGAGAAGTGGGATTCCGTCCAGCGAGGCACAGAGCCATTTCAATTTCGCCGAGATCTTTGCTGAGCTGATCTCCACCTGATTTCGTCCACTTATTCTTGAGCATGTAATCTCGCTTCTCGCGAGTGAGAAATTCGGAAACAAGCTCCATGGCGTATTCGGCGAGGGATGTTGGACCTGGGCTTCCACCGTCTGGTACTGAGGAAGCCAGTGAAGGTGACAGTAGGGAGGCGGATCTCTTCGGGGATGAAGCACTAGCGCCGGTGCCACTTTGATCTCTCTTGGAAAAGTAGCCCTTCTCTCCCCCTGGTGAGAAGCTCGATTGCCCTGGTGACAGATAGGGTGTATTGGCGGATTCAAGAGCTATAGCCTGACCTGCAGATGGATCCCTCGCGAAGGAAGCCAAAAGCTTGATGCAGGCCGATTTGGCGGGCGCGGGCAGCATGACAAGAAAGACGGCTTTCGCCGGCAAGGAGGTGCGGACTTTCGCGGAGCGAAAAGCGGGGCGCAGAGCTGGTCGGCGGGGCAAGGTCTGACGGGTTTAGTTCAAGCCTGGCAGAACTCGGCTTGCTCACCAATGCTTCGACACATTCCAGCTCCTTGCCCACTCCCCATCTCCCCTCCCCTTGCACTCTTCTCCGGATATGCTGCACAATGACTCTCTCCGCATCTCCAATCGCCAATAACAGGAGTTGATTGGCGAGCTCCTGTGGCGAAAAGTAGGACAGCGACATCCTCAAGGACAGTACAAGTGCCAAGCCGATTTTGTGCGGATCCTCAAGGTCCTGATCGATGGAAGGCTGAGATTTCGAACGCCGATGACCGGCGGGATCGTTCAAGGTGGTCGAAGCGCCCCGCAGTCCGTCCTCGACCTCGCCGAGCCGCTTACTGATATCCTCAAACCCGTCCCTCCCCAACGTTCCCTTCCCGCCCCGACCCGGCTTCTTCTCCCGCAACTTGCCTTCTCTGGCCAGCACATACTCGAGAATGACTTCTCGTGAGTGCTCCAGAGAAGGCGGCGGCTGGGATAGTAGGTGATTGATGATGGCGGCAGGGGACGCTGAGCGGGCGAGAGGAAACGGCCCCATGGGCGGAGTGAGGTCGGTGGGCGGGGGAACATTGGTGACATAGCGGGCTTGGTCAAAAGCGGCAGCGAGATGAGGTGGTGTCTAAGCTTTTTGCTTGAGCGTCTTGACCACATCATGAGATCTCCTCACCTTGTCTTCAAGCTCCGCCAATCCCACAGACACCTCGAATAGTGTATCACCCTTTCCCCGGCGGAACAAAATCCACTCCTCCAGAGCATCCGTCGCCTGTTCAGCCGAGGTCTCCTGCGATGTGAGGAATGGCACCAGATGGGAAGGAATGGAGACTTGAGGCATGGCGAGCTGGCGCAGAACACGCTTGATGGAAAGGTTATCTTGCACCTGCAGAGGTCGAGACTGTCATGACATGCACCGCTGCCAGACGGAGGTCTTCACTGCCTTCAGCAAAGCGGTCCTTCATGTAGCGCTGTGCGGAGATAGGGAGGACGATGGCCCGAATGCCGTCCGAAAGATTGTACGCGAGCTGTGTTCGACTAGTGCGAAAACGCGTAGATTTTGGGAGTCGTGCTCCGCGGATCTGAGCGGCTCTACCACGTGGCAAGCTCTGCTTGGGGACTCAAGTCTGCATCTGATAAGGCTCACGAGGTCTGATTCTAGCAACACGCCGGGGTACCACCCGGGTTCGGGAGGTCGTATGATCCCTCACTGACCTGCAACAGTCCCTCTGCCTATTGAATGCGCACTTGGGAAGCGGGAAACTGGAAGGAGGAATGGCTCAATCATTATGAAGGGAATGGGGGAATTTAAATGACGTGGACGACAGGAGCTGTATGGCTGGTTGAGGCATGTTCTATGCTTCGACGAACGGAAACCGACACTCCGCTGGGAACATCCTCTGGTGTCACATCTAGCGGTAGCTCAAAACCGTGACCTGCGGACATCAAGATGGACCAGCGCGGCAGCAATCTTCGCCGTGCCAAGTCGACCTCAAATTTGCGGTCCAGCTCGGCATCGATGTCCACTTTGAGTCAGCTCAGAAAGCCTGAAACGCTTCTTCGTAAGCCCAGCGTTCAACTTCGAGCCGCCGGTAGGAGCGTTTCGAATACGGAGTCATCTCTCTCCAGGGCGCCAAGCGGAATCACCCGGTCTCAGCTGCCGAATAGGTCTTTCGTCTCCGCCCCATCACGCGACGCTCCATCACCAGCGGTTCGGTCACCTTGGACGACCGCTCGAATCACCAAACCCACAGCTAGCCACTTGAAGGCGAGCTCCGGAGTGAAGTCATCATACACGTCTGCAAAAACCTGGGGCATTGCCACGAAGACCATCCCCGCTCGCGCTCGTTCCGACTCAAATCAGCTATGCAAACTCCCACCTCTGACTCCTAAGGCGCACAGACTGGATTCGGGCCGATCGATGGCCATCCTCCCTACGCTTTCGGTCAAGGCGTCGGCAAGACCCCTCGAAGCTTCGTCGGCGGCGCCAAAGATGGTCTCGGTTTTGACAAGCACGTCCCGGATGGCATGTAGCACGATATCGCGTACACGATCTTCCGCCAGCTCGAGCGAGAACCGGTCTACCGCAGACGTTTCGGAATCTGAACCGGGAGTCAATACCTTAGCAGGCATTTCTGTCGACGCTGTTAGGCACGATGGTAAGCTCTACTGTCCGGTAGAAAGGACGTCTAGGAACTGATGCTCGTCAGCTGCTACCCCTACGCGATCCATGCTTCTTCCACCCGCATGTTCTGGTCTACCGTTCACCTTCGACACACCTGCCTTTCCACGCCTCATGTCCATTCACTGTGCCGGAACACCGGAGAGCGGACACCTCATTCAAGACGCGGAGATGAGCTTCATCGCCGAAGGAGACTCGGAAGACGCTTTTATCGAAAAGATTGATCCCGCTTTTGCCGCGTCCCGAAATATCTCGTCGCCGTCGAAAAACGATGCGCTAGCAGTTGCAGAGGCGAAGATCTTGGAGATTCGGGCGGAGTGTGATCGAGCTTCAATGGCCGCAAGACTGGTGCGGGATGAGAGGGATGAAGCTCGAGCTGAAAGGGACGGCGCAAGACACGCTTATCATCGTTCACAGATGGACGAGGCCAAATTCGCCTTGCAGGGTGTGATTCGAGCCGGAACCGAAGCGCTTGAGGAAGAGCAAGGCGTTCGGGCTATCATCGGGTTATATAGGGATATGATGGACTCGGTCATGGCGATAGCGTCGTCTTTCAGATGACGTAGCTCACTTTCAGGGATAGATAACAACACCCAATGAAGTAAGATTTAGCATGATTAACATCGGCTTTTCTTGTTCTCGCCTCGTGGCCTGGTTATCGCTTTCCCGTGAATCTCGGAACTAAACCGTACCTGAGAGTGAGGCGACCTTCGGATCCCTGGCTGTTTCGCCGTGATAATGTGCGGATAAGGTTCTATTATATTTTTTTCAGACGACCATGCGGCGCATTGTAGTGCGCATGTGGGTCGCGAGACCTTAAAAGACTGCGACCATAATCTCATCTTTTGCCTCCTAACAGTCCACCGTCTGATCAACGTTTCAAGATGTCGCGGTATTCGCAGGAGGACAAGAAGGATGACGTGCAGGCATATGTCGGATCACCTGCCGTCGCCGAGTACGATACGGAGAAGGGGATGGCGGTGGTTGACGGTCACACGGCTATCCTTGTCAATGAGCCCCGTAAGTCACGAATTTGCTCTTCAAGACTTTCACTGACCTCTTTAGTCAACGCCGCTGAGGGCGGCGTCCATCGTACTCTCAAACAGCGGCACATGGCGATGATCGCGATCGGAGGTGCGATCGGTACCGGTATGCAGCTCGGGCTCCAACTCTATTTACGGCTGACAGCATTGCTTAGGTCTCTTTGTCGGGTCAGGCGCTTCGCTCAACACTGGTGGGCCCGTCGGTGTCTGGCTCGGGTATATCTTCATGGCTTCGATGGTGTGAGTGTGTCGCTTTGAATTGACATATGTCTCTCATAAGCTCAGCTACTCGATGATGGTCGCGCTCGGCGAGATGGCCGCGCTCTTCCCCGTTGCTGGAGGATTCACTCACTATGCCACTCGTTTCGTCGACCCCGCACTCGGCTTCGCTCTAGGCTTGGTGAGTCTTGCAGGGAAGGAAAGGCGTAGCTGAATCGCTCGCAGAACTACTGGTACTCTTACGCCATTACCCTCCCGACCGAGGTCGTCGCAGCCGCTATCGTCATCAGCTATTGGGACACCACCACCAACGTCGCCGTCTACATCACAGTCCTACTCGTCGCGGTCTTCATCGTCAACGCCTTTGGTGCGAGGGTGTACGGGGAGGCAGAGTTCTGGTTTTCTGCCGTCAAAGTCACCACGATTGTCGGTCTCATCATTCTCGGCATTATCCTCATGGCTGGTGGCGGACCGAATCACGATCCTATCGGCTTCCGGTACTGGCGCAACCCGGGGCCTTTCAATCACGTCTCGATTAACGGTGGGGACGGCATCGTCGAAGGCAGCTGGGGCGAATTCCTCGCTTTTTGGGCATCCTTGGTACAGGCCGCTTTCTCCTTCATCGGTACCGAGATCATCGCGACTACACTTGGCGAAGCTCAGAATCCGCGTCGGACCGTGCCCCGTGCGATCAAGCGGGTCTTCTACCGGCTGCTCTTCTTTTACGTATTCGGTATTTTCATCATCTCCGTCCTTGTCCCATATGACAACCCGAACCTGCTCAACGGGTCAGGCAATGCTACAGCCTCGCCCTTCGTCATCGCCATCAATAACGCCGGTATCAAAGTGCTCCCATCTATTGTCAACGCCGTCATCCTGCTCTCGGCATGGTCGGCCGGTAATTCCGACCTTTACGCCGCGTCTCGAACCTTTTACGCGCTTGCTCTCCAGGGTCAGGCCCCCAGGATCTTCCGTCGTTGCACGAAGCGTGGTCTCCCGGTATACTGCCTGATAATAACAGGAGCATTTGGTTGTCTCGGTGCGCTCCAGCTTTGTTGACAGCCTGACAGGGGAAACTGACGGTCTGAAAGGGTATCTCAATACCGGCGGGCACTCCGCGACGGTCGCTTTCAGTTGGCTCTACAACCTTTCCGCAATCACCGGGATCATCACTTGGTGGTGAGCCTACAGACTCTCCACCGTTTCACTGGTCTGACATCCCGCAGGACCATCCTCCTCTCATACATCCGATTCTACTACGGTCTCAAGAAGCAGGGCCTCCTGAGCACCCGAAAGTCCTTCCCGTATCGCGCCCCTTACCAGCCCTGGTTCTCGTTCTACGGCTTCTTCTTCTTCACCATCGTCATCATCGTCGTGAGTTCCGGCCGTCCCGTTCTTCGTGCGTCTAGACTGCTTACCCTGAACAGAACGGCTTCACCGTATTCCTCAAGGGCAACTGGAGCACCAGCAACTTCTTCGCCGCGTACATCACTCTGCCCATCTTTGCCATTTGCTGGGCCGGGTGGAAGATCGCCAAGAAGACCAAGATAGTCCCGCTCGCCGAGGTCAGTCTCTCTGCTTAGCCTGTCAACGATTTCGCACTGATCGTCCCTTGCCGCAGATCGATTTCACCACCGGTCGCCTGGAGCTGGACGAGATGGAGGCGCGCGACCAGGAGACCTATAAGGAGGACAAGTGGTACTCGAAGGTTTCGGGTATCCTCTTCTGAGCAGTACGCTTTCATGGGGTAGTCCGTGTCGTGGGAGATGCATGTTATGCGGTATCTCCACACTTTTGCAAGGGGTCAAAATTGTATGACCACCAGGCTCGGTGAGCGCTTTTGACCGAGGGGGTGTGACATCTGGTCGCTGGGTAATCGGGTCTTATAGGAACGAGACCGCATCTACGATCGACACGGAACACATCAGGCATGAGACGGGGAGTGAGTCTGTCTAGTGAGAATTGAGGCTTCTCCATATCACCATATCTCACTCATCGGTTCAGCTGCGAGTTTCCACAAGTCTCCGGAATTTCCCTTCCGACATGTTCGGCGTATTGGCCATGATGAGCTTCTGTATCGTCTTTGAAAGAGTGAGCGAGTATCTGCGGTTCTGGGCTGGTGAGAGCCAGGCTGCTGAATGAGATCAATTCTATGTTTGAGCGTCTCAAATCCATGCTCACGTTGTCTTCGGAGCGCTACTCATCGTCAACGTACTGAAAGTCTTTCTTGCTCGTCAGGAGTTTCAAAAGAGATGTCTTGTCAGCGTGTGCGATCGTCTTTGCTCGTGATCGCCGGAGGGACGAGAAGCGGAAGCGCAAGGGTGAGACATCCGCAGAGTGAGCGTCATGCGGATCCCGGTCGACCGTTGAGTTGATCTTGGCGCCGCATAGCCCCTTGGCCTGGTCAGGTCCAGGAGTGCCGGGTTTCGCAGCGAAATCAGCGTGCCACAAACCAAGTATGGTCTTTTGCTGTCGTCATACAAACGTCGTCCTTGGTCTGACGAGATTTTGTTGTTGCCGAAACCATCCACGTTCACACGGGGTTCATCCCATTTCTCTTCCAGCCTTAGCGTCTCTTCCTCATCAATAGTTCCACTTCAACCCTCACGATGTCTGCCATCGATCGACCCTATCCTTACCCCGTGACCAACTCCGACCTCATCCGCCTCCACTCCCTACAGAAGCATTTCGAAGCTGGATACTTTGCTCAAACCGTCTCGCTCGAATCCACGACCTCTGCCACCCCATCCGGACTGAGACTCGCTGCGCTTGGTAGGAAGGGACGGTCTGCGTGGGGACCAGCGACCGTGCTGACGGGTGGTAAGGAGGATGGAACGCCTGGAAAGGACGTGGACGCGACGGTCATTTACTACCTCCTCACGCCGGACTCTTACCGGGGGAAAATGCACATGAACCTCCATTCCGTAAATCCTCTCGACACCCCTTAATCCTGGACTTGCTGATGGATGATCTGTCGCAGCACATTCATCTCCACCACTCCGGCAGAGCACTCTACACCCTGATAGAGCCCCCTCAATCAAAACACGAGAAACCCACGATCCACCGCATCATCCTCGGACCCGACATCACCCGTGGCGAGGTATCCCAACTGTTCGTTCCAGGCGGATGGTGGAAGGTGTCCGAGATACCCGAGGAGGATAGATTATTGCTGGACGCGCCGGATTCGGGGAAGGAGCTGAAGGAGAGGATCGGGTGTTTGATTAGTGAGGTGGTGATTCCGGGTTGGAATCCGGATCAGCACGTCCTTATCGATGAGGAGAAGGTGAGGGTTCCTCTTCTCCTGACGAGAGAATATGAGAATTGGAGCTGAAGAAGATATAGCTCAAGGAGATGTGGGGAGGGCAGGAGGGGTGGGAGGTTTATGGGAAATATCTCACGTCGGGGCCCTAGGGCCCAGCTCAACCAGATGATGCTAGACGAGCGATAAATTCTCGTCATGCACAATGCATGTCTACCTCCCCTTCATCCACTCGTCAACCTGCGCCTGATCCACCCCATCTAACCGATGAACCAGGTAATCCACCTAAGCGTCACCCATCAGCTTCCTCTCTCCTCCTCAAGCGAGAAGGACTCACCTCCACATCCTTGGTCAACGGGATCACATAATCCTTATACATGTCCACAATCTCCCTGATATCAATCTTCCCCCTCATCCCCATCTCCTCATCCGGCACCACCACCACCCGTCCATCCGCGTCCATCTCACCGCCGTACAGCCTCGCTTTATTCTCCAGCCGGACCAGCAGGCGCGCTTCCACTTCGGGTTTGTAGATGAGGGATGTGAGGGCAGAAGTGTTGGGTGGGGAGGAGAGGATGTGGGGGATGAAGTCGTGGGGTGCGGAGAGGAATTTGCTCTCGGATACGAACATACCTCATCCCGTCAGCCCAGGCTGGTATTGGATTGGGAGTTGGCTTGATTCACCGAAGTGTATCCGCCGACTGAGAGCCTGGAGAACCTCGACGTCTCGTGTCGCAGCACTTCCATAATTCCCATCATCCCCCGCAGCACAGATACCGGGAGCTATCCGCTCGACGTAGAATCTCAGGATTCGGGAATTGGCGTTGACTGAGGGATGAGATGCTGCGGGGTAGTGGAGGAGGGGTGGGTAGGCTTGGGGGGCGATCACGGGTTTGGGGAGGTGGGTGAGAGGGACGAAGGGGTGTTCGTCCGGGCTGTCGGGGGTTCAGCCAGTTACCATTGACGAATAGCTCGGCAGACCTAGTGTATCGCCGTGCTTTGGCTGGAGGATGAATCACATCAGTAGCTGGATGTTTGTTGCATAAGAGGTCCCACCTACCGTGGAAGCTCTCGGTCTCAAACAAGAACCACTCCAACCAACTCCCCTCGAACCCCATATCCGCCTTGAACGCCCCAGCCTCATAGATCCGTTTGTTCAGCGCGAACTGAGCGCGCTCGATCAAAGCTGACGGAGCGCATCAGCTTAGCTCAGACGAGCTCGAGGTCAGAAATGTGGGGACCTCGCGCACAGAAGATGATGGTGTCCTCGAGACGGATGAGCTGATTCCGTATCCGGTCAAGCGAGAGGAGCTCGGACACGTCGGCGCCGGAGGTGAAGTTCATGGCGACACTCGACTTGGGAAGCGAGTCCTTTCGGACGCAATAGAACAAGAGTTTTGAGGCGTTGGGGGGGGGGAAATAACCAGTAGGAGCAACGCGACGACCTATCTGATTTCGGGCCGAAAAATGAATTTGGCTCAAACCCGGTACACAACAGTCGTCTCGAATACCGCCCAACGAGCTGGATGCAGGCAAGAGATATGCGAGAAATGATTAACTGATGACATGCATGCTATACTCCTCCTGCGTCTCCCTTCTGAAATCGTCCCCGCATGTCCTCGGATAACCATTCCACCGGGAAGCCTCTCACACCTCCCACGTCTGGCCTAGCCTTCATCGCCTCCGCCCGCTGCCACACATTCTTCCCCTGTCTATGATGATGTTTCCGTTGCCTAGCTAGCAAGTGCCGCATATCGATCGGTATGTCCGCGGACAAAGGTGAATTCGAATCCTGAATGCCCCAATCCCGATCAGCATCGGTACAATGGCGAGACGACAGGTGACTGACATCGGCAGCTTCGACGAGCTTCTCGAGAATATCCGACGCAGACTTCCGATTCATCCTCGGGTTCCTGAACCTTTCTTCACTGATCTTGACCCATCCCTCCCGGCCAATCGCTTGATCCCCGCCATTATACCCCTCGTTCCCCTCGATGTCCATCTCTTTCGCCCCAGGCCGGCCAGGCGACCATCGCGGTCCGGCGAGGAGCTTGAATCGATGCATCGCTTTGGGTGTCGAGAAAGGTAGGCCAGCAACGGGGGTAAGAAGGACTCGTTTCGCATGAACGGGTGAGAACGGATCGGAAAGGTCGATAATAGAAGTTATCCGGATTGGCGAAGTGGGCGGGGTAAACGGTTTACTCTGAGCTCGTAGGATCTTGTCGTTCGCCTCCACCTTCCTCGCTAGATCCTGAGCCTCTTTGATAGCTTCCAGCCGCATCCATCCTAGCGATGTCGGCTCGTCGAATTGGAAAGTCTGCAGATCTTTCAATCGGGGTATTCTCTTTACTCGCTCGGTCTTTCGACGGGCAGCACTGGCGGCAGCGGTGAGAGGTGCGGCAGAGCTGGAGGAGGACGAGAATTGGCGAGTGATCGCTCGGGCTGCGGAGGTGCTCATGATGGTTGATTTGGGTGGTCGACCCTGCGGAAAATTCGTTGGTGACACTGGATGCTATTTGTAGGTTTAATTACGGTTCGGCACGCCTAATGGCTAATGATCTTTGAGACTGCCTTTTGACCATCTGTTAGTCCAGAGTCCTGCCAATGTGACTCTGCAACTTGGAAGCTTATCCTTTTAATGCTTGGGTACGTCTTGCTTCGGGACGAGTGCCTAGACTTGCCTGAATAATGATATGCACAGCTCTTCGAATCTGTCCAAAACTCGATCCTTGGCGACGACTTTCCCGACCGGTCGATTGATTTGCATCTTATAAGAGTTCGTGCACTGCGAAGAAGGTCAAGACGATAGGAATCAGCCGGATGATTTTTCGATCACCTTCGGGAGATTCCTGAGACCTGAGACGCAAACAACTGCTGGAAATTCTTCTCACGCAATCGCTCGAGTAGGATGAAGTCTGCCTTCGACGGTCCTCACCATGTCGTCAAGGAGTTCCTCCTTCGCAAAGCTGTTCCTCCACCTCGACAGATTCAGGCACGAGAGACCTTGAATAGCTACCGCAGCCTGGTGCCAAGTTCATCGGTCAGCGTCATGCGTACACCCGAAGAGCGAAGGATTTTCGAAACCGACCGGAAAGGCAAGAAGCGTCCGAGGGTTTCCGAATCCGCCGGGTTTCCTTCACCGCGATCATCGGAGGGGCCGACCCGGCATATCTAGCTCGCGCAGTACACGCGTGATACTGGGCGCGATATGGCGACGCCAGTCTCGACCCGTTTGGTCACCCCTCCATAAAGCTCGAATGGGCATCTCACATCGATCCAAAGTCCCACATGCGCTGTGCTGTCCAAATGGCTACTTCTTGTATCTCATCGCTTGGGTCTCTGCGAAGATCAGAACCCTCACACAACCTCGTCACTTCCCCTCACCTCTCCCATCGACGATCGGATGAAGCAGGCACTCCATGTCCAATCGCGCACGTCATTTCCTCTTCTGTAGAGGATATGAGCGATCCACCGGGAATGTCGCGCGTCTCGCTTCCAACGTCTTCCTCCTCCCTCACAGACATTCGGATCGAAAACCCTGTATCTGCGCAACCTTTGCCCGGTTCGGCTCGTCGGAGAGGCGGGACCAGCGAAGACCTCATCGATCTGACCGAGGACGATCCTCCTCTCATTTCGCCCATTCCACCCAAAGCATCCGAGCCTGAGCAGGTGCTACGGTTTCCATCAGGCTTACCGCAGTTCCCGGCCGATTCTGCCGTCTTCACCGTTTTCGATCTCCCTTTCCGCGGTCGAGTAAATCTCTGTTCATACCTTGCAGCCTGAGACGCATTGCATCTTACATGACATCTATGCATTCTGGACACCGAAGTGCCCGAATTATGGGGAGTACAGGGTATGCTCCGATCTATAATCCAATTATCTATGACATTTACTCCAATACTCAACAATCTGAAGCCACGCTTCGCGGCTTCCGAAAAGGGGTGAAGAATCACTGCTCGCGCTGTTGCCGTAAGAGCAAGCAATTGAGCTGAAGCATTAAGATCGTTACCGCCCCGACTCTCTCCGCAAAGACCCTGGCTCTATCCCTCACATCCCCCTCGAAGTTGCTCTTCATAGCGATGTTGATACACACCGCTCCCTCCTTCAAGCTGGATGTCGCGATCTTGTAGGATTCGCTCGGAACAGCGGAGATGGCGACGTCACTTATGCCCAGAATCGTAGCGGTGTCGAGCTCGGTGCGAGATGGCAGGATAGGGTACGGGTTGGTAGATCTGCGATGAGGAGATATCGAGGGAGAGGACGAGGGCGGATTCATTGGCTAGCATCGCAGCGAGGGGACGACCGACGGTCTCAGATCTACTCGTAACCGTTAATCATTGCAATGGACGGGTCGACAACCGCACGAACCTGTTGATTACGGTGACGATCTCGCCGTTCAGCCTCTGTCCGGCTGGTGCAGAAGCCTCATACACCCTTTCAAGGGATTCCAAGATGAGAAGCACCACCAGAGGGGTGCAAGGATAGATGATGGCGTCGCTCATGGAAGTCGAAAGCTCGGCGAGAGATGGTGGCGCTGCGGCGTAGGATTCGCTAAGGTTCTCGGAGTGGACGCCTTCGACGTCGACTCGTGGCGAGATGAGTGCGCGGAGCTCGTCATCCTGTTCGATGTCGAAGTCTGAGCCTCTTTCATATTTCTGGGCGGTTGGACGTACCTTCTCTGGCCCGAAAAGAGGGAAGTAAACGATCAAGCCATCGACATCTTCGTCCTCGTTGATCTCCGCGATAGCCCGCTTGACCACCTCGAACCCCTCATTATCGCCCATGTCGCGACATGCCGAGATATCCCGCTGTTTGAAGCTGATCCCGTTCGCCGTGCAAATCTTGGTGGTGAGCGTGGCGTACTGATGACAGCCTTGGTCCCGTGTGGCCAGGAGCCCGATGGACTCCGTAATTCACGGGCGAGGAGCGCTTTGATCGGAGCGGCGACCGATGGGACGAAAAGGACGATTCCAGGTATCCGGACGTCGAGAGGCTGCCCGTGACGTCGATCTTGGGCGAGCTCGAAGAAAGGGGTCTTATCTCTGGGTGATTCGACGAGAATGGATGATGAGGAGATGGTCGAGCACGTCGAGGTGCGCGACAGGCTGCCTCATTGTAGGAAGCTAGTCTGGAGTGGGTCAATGATTGAGACGTCGGATAATATTACGCCCGACATGATGGGAATCAGGTGTAAGGTGAGCGATGGTGAGATTTGAGATATTTTTAGGTTTTGAGACGTATGAGTTTGCTCGTTCAGTGTATCGAGAGCTACGCCTTATATTCTACATGCATCAGCCTTCGCGACGGGGTCTGCTGAGGATAACGGCGATGGCGAGCCATGCTTTGTTTGCGCGCAAATATCGATCCGGTCCGGCCATGGTGATCATCTAGCACCTCATCTCCCGCCACGCAGAATATAAACAACGCACTCTATCATGCTTGACTCAGATATGCATGATCTCGCCGATCATGTCGACGACAGCCTCGGTGCCGACGAAATCGCTGTGACTTCCGCCCGTTCCTCGCCAGGTGATGAGCTCGCTCTTGCTACCATGGTGACCGGGTGATGGTGAATTGTCCATGTCCCGCAATTTTTTTAGTGCTTGTCTTGGATGCGTTACCTCCCTCCTGCAGAATGGAGGTGAGAGTATAGATATGTCTTTCGTTGATGAGCTCGTCGTCGGTCGAATCAGTCAGAAGGATCGGGCAAGTGATATCCTGAAAAATCAGACGAGCAATGGGTGTGAGGGGTGAGCAGCTTACACGGATCCGTTCGTCCAATGCCCATTCCTCGGTCATGGTGCTCTCCAAATACCCTGTGGCCACTTCAGCGCGGGTATCTGAGAGATTGAAAGATACTCTGCAGGCCAAGAGCCCGAACCATCCACTCTGTCGCCCCACAAAACTTCGGGGATCCTTACGAAGCTTCAGCTAGCTGCCTGCCGCTATCAAGTCCCCATACTCGGTGAAGAGGGTCGGTACTGTGGTAGGTGATCCATTGATCACGAGACACCTCGGCTCAACCCCTGTTCAAGTTCCATCAGGAATTATCCGTTCATTAATAATACCACTTGCCCTCCTTCTCCAGATTCCTGACGAGATCCGCCGCGATGGAGCCTCCCAGGCTGTGTCCCAGGACGCCAATCATCTCCTTGGGCTTCTTTTCGGGAGAGTCCCGCTGGAGGATGCCGTTGAGATAGTCCCAGGCCGAGCGTGCATCATCGAAGAAGCCCTGCTCTGTTGGAACACCGGGAGATAGACCATATCCACGGTAATCGATTGCTAGGATATTGCTGCCGGCTTATGAGCTGATCAGACTTTCTTGGTGTCGTGACGACGCACCAATCGAGACGAGATGCGATCAGAGAGAACGCCCGAACACGATGAGGACCAGCGACAGTCCAGCCCTTCGTTTCTAAGTCTTCCTCATATCATCGGGTGACCTGAACTGACAGTACCGTGGAAGAACAGGATTGTCGGCCTCTCTGAGAATGCCTTTTCGAAAATCTCGTCAGAGAATGGCTCAGTCGGCTTCTCCTTTCACAGTCTCTGGTAGTACGAGAGCGGACTGCAAGAGCATAAGAGACAGGAAAGGTTTCATGAGGACACGCTCACAAGGTGTGCCACCCATGTAGCTTGTTACCGTCTCTCCTTGAATCCAGACGTTGCGGACGGAGAATGCTGCGAGACATATGAGCTGATGAGTACTCAAGTGGAAAAATGGTGTCACGGGCTGCACCATGGTGTGTGATCGTCGATCTTCTCAAACGGATCCGCAGATCGAGTGTACAGCTGCATAACCCGCTCGACATTCCGGTCGTGAGTCAACCTAGACGATAGCACTGTCAAAATTCTACTCGAGGAGGTACCTCACTCTCGCTGGACATCCGGCCTCGTCAAGCTCGCCAATTTGAAGACGTTCCAGACAGCATATCCCGTGAGTAATGCCACCGGGACAAGCGCAGCTGTTTGTGGAGGGATGTCAGAGAGCTTTTCGACGAGGGCGGGCATGACTTCGCCTTGTTGAGTGAAAGTAGAAGAGAAGAATTCATTACGTCAGACTTCTTAAAGGAATGATGGATGAAACGTTGTAGGGTTGCAGGCCCGAATAGCTGTCGGGACCAAACCGATCGTATTTGGCGTGGAAATGAGATAGTACAGGTTGGTCCCGACAGCATTGGACAACTAATCTTCGACATCGCCGCGTGGCATGTATAAGCTCTGCAGAATTCCGTCTTCCCGCACTGCTAAACGCAGTTTTTGAGAGGCGGTAGCCTCGGCCAGAAGCACTCGCCAACTCGATACAGAATGTCGACCCCATGACAGATTGACCTGGACATCATGTCACTCGTACGTGTGATTTCTTGAGAATGTTCTGGCATTCTCCAGCAACTGACTGTGATCGTCATAGCTCCTTTATACCTTAGACTTCAAGGTAGACAATGGTGTGAAGATATCCCTGTTGATGGGCGTGATCGGCCTTCGAGCTCAAAGGACCCCACCTGACGAACCGCTAAAGACCGAGCCGGACGCACAGCGATCGACTTGATTATATCATTTCTGATTCCACAGGTTTCCACTGACTGCTCTCTCATTCTACTTTGCTCACGACTGTCATCTTGTGACCCAACTTGCAGCTCAGACATCGTTTCCAACGCGTCATGGCATCCCTTACCCCACCTTCAGAATCCGGAGAGGCGAAATTATCCTCCCCACCCTCTTCCATCTCCACCTCGACGCACCAAAAAGCATTCTCCTTGTCCTCGCTCAACAAACCGGACGTCTCGGCACCCGAGCAGACCGGGAAGGAAGGTGAAAAGGGCAAAGTCAGAGGTCTGTTTGGCAAGCTCGGACCTTCCAAGAGGAAACCCAGCTCCGGTTCGCTCTCCATCTCCAACGATGACAAGCCAATCCAATCCCCACCCAGTACCGTAACAGCCACCCCTACCCCTTCCACCGAACAGCTGAAGGTCAAAACCGCGCAGTCCAGCACTGTCACTCCATCTGGCACTTTAGCCATTCCGAATGACTCGGATCTGTTCCGACAGTCACTCGTTAGCGCACAACGTGCCGTCGATCATCTATCTTCCATCAACACAATTCTCACAGGTGTTGGAGCGGTGACTTCCTTGGGCGCCGGATGGGTTCCTGGGCTGGCGCAGGGTGTTCAGCTCGTTCTGATGATGTTGGACCAGGCGAAGACTATCAACGTGGGGAAAGTTGCGGCGATACGTCTGGTCAGTCTAACCCCGTTGTTCGGCGCTGTGATAGGTGATATGCGTCCTCGGTCATCCCTCCCTTTCCCTTTGTCTACGTCCGTGCAGTGCTGATCCGTCCAGGTGGAACGATCTGCAGCGGTACTAGCCGCTGTGGAACAAGCCGTGATTGACGCGCATGGCGTTGTGTTTCCTTCCATGGAAGCGAATATCGGCCAGCTTCTGCAGTGAGTCTTACGGCACCGTTCGTTTGCGTAACTTCTGTCTGACTTGAGGATCGCAGAAATCTCCATAATACCTCATACGTCTTGACGAAGCAGGTCGATCGTCCGTTCCTCAAGCTGTATCTACATGCGAACGATACTGCCGGGCAGATCACCAAAGCCACCGAGGATCTGCAGGACTTCATCGTTATGTTTCAGGTGAGCAATTCAGTGGCGAAATCGAGGATACGACCTGACCCTCCCTGGTCAGTTACAAGCGCTCATTTCCACATCTGGGTGGCAGGAACAGTCTCGCCTGGATCATCAGCACGACCTCGAGGTCTTGGTCCAGAAACTCGACGAAGGGCGGAAGGATGATCAAGCGATGTTAAGCCTTCTGCAAATGAAAGGTGAGCTTCCTTGGCTCATGTAGACATCTCATCGACGTGAAATTTAGCCGAACAACAGCAAGAGGCAATGAAGACCCTGCAACGCACGCTCGACTGCCTCCTCGCTATCCAGGGACATCAGCACATCGAGCAGTACTCCACATCCTCCATGTCTGGACCCGATTCTCCAGCCCGATTGGACGAAGGCGATGCTCACCCCGTTCCCTTTATTCAGATGGACTCGAAGCAGATCTCGGCACCAAAGTCGATTGAAAACCGCCAGCTAAGTCAGCTTGACTTGACAGCATCTTTGTCGAGAGCCCAGGGTCCTGAAGAAGCGGGAGACATGACGGCATCAAGCATAGATACTGTGCAGAGCCACCGGGACTTCTGCGAAAGAGCGCTAGACGTGAGTTGCCTCTCACCGTGGACAAACAATGCTGACGTCTCTCCAGGTCCTCCGGCGTACTTCATCCGGGACTGATACGGGAGTACCGGACGTGAGAGCTCTATCGATTTCCCGACTTGGGACTGACCTTGAAATAGTGGACGATCACGTCACTCGAGGTGTCGCATGAAGAGAGAATCAGGTGAGCTTCGTTCCGCTGGTATTCAACCTTTATTGATTTGCGTCGAAGCTCGGGATATTTCTCCGTGGTTTGGCGAGGAAGGTGGCAGAAGCAAGCGGTTGCCATTAAGGAACTCAGCTCAACCACAGATCGTACCCTCTTCATCAAAGAAGTGGAAGTCTGGCGACAATTGAAAGACAGCGTGTTCATCCTTCCGTTTCTTGGGGCGTCCAGTACAACGGGTCCTCCACCGTGGTTCTTTGTCAGCCCGTACAGTTGAGTCAGCTTGCCACCATGTTAATAATACTGACAAGGACGCAGTGATGAACGGTAGCATCCTGAACTATCTCCGCAGTGATGCTGGGATCCAATCCAATAAGACAGCACTGGTACATCAGATGGCACAGGGTATGGAGTATTTACACTCTCGTGACATTTTGCACGGCGACTTCAAGGTTGGTCCTATCCAGTCCGCTGTATGCCGATCTGACTCCTTTTTTTGATGAATTCTCAATCAGGCAGGCAATGTGCTTGTTACGGACGTCGGACAAGCCATTATTTGCGACTTTGGACTGAGTCAGCTCAAACTCGACATTTCCATTCGGTCTCGCAACGAGCCAGCAGCACAGCACGCCATTGCGGGTACAATGCGCTGGCAGAGTCCCGAGCGTCTGGCTGGTGGGCGACTGACGTGGCAGTGCGATGTGTACGCTTTCGCCATAGCCGTCTATGAGGTGAATTCGCACTGTCCAATCCGAGTACTGATGCCTCGCATAGGTGTTTACTGGACAAGTTCCCTTTGGCTACGTTGATGACAATGCGGTCAGAACGAGTATCCAGAGTGAGCAGTCTGAGCATCTTTGACAATAAAGTATGCTTATGCTTGTAGAGGGGGACCGACCACTAAGACCCCAGAACGTGTCAGATGCTATGTGGACCTTGGTCACCTTGTGCTGGAGTCAAGATCCCAATGATCGGCCCAATTTCGAAGACGTCAGCCAGCGGCTCGCTGCGATGTACAAAGCTCCTCATTCGCAGGCGACCGGTCAGTCCATAACTGAGATATGATAGGGGCGTTGACGAAGGTGTTGTAGCTTCAACAGAGATGAGTGAAAGCAGTATATACATCACCGGTACTGAGGACCCGGTCCTTGATGAGCAATGGTAAGTCATCCTCAGCAGCATCCAGGTATCGTCTAAACAGTTCACAGTGCGATCTCGCCCGAATCCAATACCCTTCCGGTTCCTGACACGCAGGACAGCAACTCCTCTCTTTCGGAATCATTCCAGACTCTACCAGCCGATCCTGAGAATCATCTGTCCTTCGAGTCCGATCGCGCTGAGAGGTATTACCGACACTACCTCGGCCACGACTTCGACGATCGCTTGACGCTACCGCTCTGGTTCCCCTCAGCGATTTCGCTTGGTTCCGTCGGGTATGTCCGTCATGGGCAATTCATCAAGCTCATGGACGCGCATCATCCTCCGCTCGAAATCAAGGAGCTTCCGCCGATGCCGTATCTTGACGAGTTCAGCTCGCTCCAAACCACAAAGGTACCCGTCAATGTGCGGAATGCTGCTGAGAGGGGTCTGGACATGGTCAATGCCTTCACTCATTTCATTCGTACCAGCGGAGAAAGGTCGAAGTGAGTCGGCCTTATCCCAGTGGAGATGATCTGACATGTTTTTTCAGGAAAGCAGTCAGCCGACGCATTTCGCATCCGCTGAGGCCCGGCATGAAGCAAGCATCCCTCGTGGTCGATGACGGTGTTTTCGAGATCTTCAAATCTTTTTCCGAGGCGAGAGCCTATCTTATCGTGAATATCGACTGGATCTTGCACCATTTTGGAGATAGTCATGCCATCGCCAAGGAGGACGTGATTGTGGTGAGTCTCCCTTGCATGGGTACAAGCTGTCAGATAACGACAGTCGCCTCAGGTCGTCGGAACCCTTACAGCCCAGAACTATGCCATGATCGTCAGCAACTTCGCTCCCAGGACGACCCTCACCTTCAACGTTCACGCGAAGCCCATGCTCAAGGAACAATGGGGTACATGGTCGATCAACAGCCAGCCGCCAAATGTCGATATCACAAAGGCGTTCCAGTCAACTACGCCGCCGAATTCTCAAGCTGCTTCGCGAAGGCCAAAGTCCCCAAAGGGGGTGGACGAGCAGGACCTGAAATTCACTTGTAAAGTCTCGAGCATATCAGACTCGCCGATGTGAGTACTGTCGTCAATGCCTACCGCTATCTTCTGCTAATCGAAATGATATGCTCTTCAGGGAAGCCGTACTCCTCGCCAAGCTTAGATTCCCTCCCGGCGGCACGGACCCTTCTCTTTATCCTTGATGAATTGAGCGAGCTGATGCGGTCTCTGGAGGATGGACTTTACATTACGCCATATCACGACGTTGTACATGATTGACACGTCAGAAGGTTCTGCAGATGCCGGCTGATCAGATGGTCGCTTTCTCTTCACTCGCTGAAATCGCCATACAGTCTGCGATTGGCATCTAGAGCACGGTGGAAGGGGTGCATTCTCCCCATCTTTCGATTTGGCACTCCCCGTCGATTGATTATATGCATATTGATCGCCACAATTACTTGTCCATATGGTACAGCCAAACCAAGGCTCCTGCTCCTATATAACAACGAAGGAGATCAAGCGTGACAAAATAGTGTAATTGACGTCGAGATATAGACAGATGCTAGGTGACAATATCCACAACCCTCAACCCCGCCTACTCTTGCCAGAGGGTATCCCTATGCTCGCCGAAGCCGAGCTCCTCGCCCGACCTACTCCCATCGCCATTCTCCTCGTGGTCCGACACATCGCTCCTTGCCCTCTTGGTACCCCTGACCTCGCTCATCCCGTCCCACGGAGATTGAGCGGGGGCGAGTGTAGCAGCCGTACCCGGGACCTCGCTCGGTCCAGCAGCAGGCATCTGCCCCGTCATCGGGACCTGATCCTCCCCATACAGCGGAGGCTGCGGCTCGTGATGCGGGTAAGCGTACCCGTGACTCATGATGTGAGGGGTATAGTGATCCTCGGGCGAGGCCATTGCGACGCTGACGGTTCGGGTCACGTTGGAAGCGATCCTCGGACGGTTATACATGGGGAATGGTTTGATAGCGCGGCCAGAAGGCGGTTGGTGCCGCTGCTGCTGCTGCTGCTGCTGTTGCTGTTGCTGGTAAACTGACGGCGGTGGAGTAGGGAGGGTCAAGGTGACATGGGCGAGGTCACCGGCGGGATCGTTCTGCGCCATGCCGGGGCGCCACTCGATCATCCCTTGGTCGATCGGTGGCCACTTGTTTTTTCCCACCACCCTAGTGTCTTCGTGAGATATGAGACGGCTATGCTTGTGGATAGACTTACTTGTCGAGGATATCGCGACGAGTATACTTGTAGTTCTCACACCTCTCCACAATCTTACGCCTGACATCCCTCACAGCGATTCGGGTATTATACTCCAGCTCGGTCCATCTCTCCTCTGGCCCCTCGTACTTGCGATCACATCTCGCCGTGAAGTTATCGAGCTGAGCAAGCACCCGACGTCCCTTCTGGAAGTAGCTACGCAGGCTTTCCGCTTTCTCGGTGGGCGTGCAGGTGGAAGGGATGGAACCGATGAGCGGGACGGAGTCGCAGTTGATCGTGAGATCGTTGTTGAGGGTATAATAGAAGAGCGGGAAAAGGTGAGGGATCTCAGGGTAGACTTCAAGCAGACCCCAAAGGGATAGCTCTACTTTGCGGACCGACTACGCATCATCAGCGAGTGTGGCGGAGATGGAAGGCAGTACTGACCCGATTACTGGTGTATTTGCGACCATATGAGTGCTTCGACGCCCTCGAGCGTTTGGTCGGACGGAACTCGTCCTCCTCCTCAATCCCGAAGTCCTGCCCGGACGAGTACTCATCTTCGCCTTCACTGTCTTCCGACATAGGGACGCCATCGAGATCGGCGTACGAGACATTTCGATGGAGAGAAGCGATACGTGGCGAAGCTCGCACTAGAGGACTGGATCAGCGACTAAGAAGCCGCGACTGGATGTCGCCGCTGACCTGGACGCTCACTGAAGATACGCTTCCTCTGAGGCGTCGATGCATTGTGGGACCTCTCGTGGCTGATCCCGCCAATATTCCGGGAACGCACGAACTAAACCGGCGAGTCAGGCTCGACCAGAGATGTGAGGAAACAGACTCACTGAATTACCGGCTGCACCCAAGCCCACATTCTCGAGCAGCTTCTTGTTGTTCATGATCTGAGCTGCCCTTTCTCGCTCGTACTCGGTATCGCCGTGCAATCCGACAATGTCAGGCTTGGTCTCACCCCGCTCGGCAGAAAGAGCGAAATGCTCAGTCGAGTAGCCACGGCTGAAGTAGTCACCCTCGGGTTGCGGGTGCAGACCGAGACCGAGGCCATGACCTAGAAGGTCGATGTTAGGAGTGAAGGTGCCGGGGTAGAATGGCCTGTTGCGACCGAGCGAGTCGGAGACCTTGCGTAGCTCCTGCTCGGAAGAGTTGAGTCGATCATGACGCTCCTCGTAGTGAGGAGTGAGGAGGCGGTGACCGACATTATGTGGCGCATCGCTCGCCCCGGATGTCGAGCGGGACATCGGGTAGCTATTTTGATTGAACAGAGCGGGATTGATGTGCCGCTGCTCCGGGTCTTGGAAGTTGAAGGATGGTGGTGGGATTGAGTAGGCGCCCGCGCTAGGAGGAGCATCGTTCGGCAGCGTCGCGGAATGTGGCGAAGAATAGCGAGACGAGATAGTGTGCTCTGTCGCCGAAGTCATCGGATGACCATGAGAAATCGTGCGGATCATCGCGTGCGAGTGACGCGAATCGAAGATCGGTGTATTCGATGACCATATTGGTATCGGCGGGGTGGTATTGGGAAGGCCGCTCATGTAGCCTTGGTGTGGGGGAGGCAGGGGTAGAGAGAGCCCCGAGGGCTGATATTGGTGGAACGGCTGAGGATGCGAGGACGGATAGGCGGAGAGAGGGTGTCCAGAATCCGCGTGGTTGGGCGCAGGCGAGAAGTTGCCACCCGGCTGAATCTTGAGCGATTCTTGCGAGATCGGGCGCCTGATCCTCGGTGACTCGGCAAGGGAGGAATGGATACCTTGGTGCGTCTGAGGACGCGGGGAGAAGTCGAAAGCGGATTGGAGGTGGACAGACGCCATATCGCAAGTGGCGAAATCGAGATTCGGGCGACCGAGATTTAGTGGCCGTAGAGTACCGAGAAACGCTCCTCGACAGCGGTAGAGAGGTTTGGTCGCAGAATGACAAGTCCAAGTGCTGCAAGGAGTTCCGTAAAGTTGATCAAAGGACAAAAGCGAAATAGTAAAGGCGTGAGGAAAAGAGGGGGGGAAGGGGGTTCGAGGCTTCCGTTAAATGGACGGTGGGTGATAAGCGACCGCAGCTGTAGTCCGGGCAGAAACACGTTAGCTCCTGATGGAAAGCAGCATCGCCACCTCCTTCGCCGAAGCATCATGTTTCACTCACCCGGATTCGGCCTTGGGCCAAGTACCCCACGACGCGGGAGGAGAGAGGTATCGCTCGACTGCGGCAGTATAAAGGAAGCGCGCGATGGGTGGAGCGGATTCGGCGCCAACGGCGGAAGCGGTGGAAAGTTCGTGAAAGGTGTGTTGTAGATCCGGAAAGGGAGCCGTCAATGGAGTTCACGGGGATGCATTGACGGATGGTGTACGGATATTTGAGGGGAGATGGGTCGAAATGGCGGATGCAGGCGTTGGCGATTCGCGAAAGGGGTCGTTTGGCAAAGGAGAGTCGGACCGAGTCAAAGGAGGGACCAGCGTCAGCGCGAACCTCATGACTTTACCGGCACGGGAAGGTAGGGATGGGTGCCAGAGGAGAGAGAGCTGTTGAGAATAGGTGGACAGGTTGTCATGTCAAAGGAGTCCATCGACAGATGCACGGGAGTGGAAAGGGGAGATATCATCTCAAAAGAACAAGGCGGAAACGGCAGGATGATCTGAAAGGACACCAGATGTGTGAAAGCTAAGGGGAGGTAAGGAGAACAGGCGTGACTGAAGGCTCAAATTGACAGGGAGGGGTTCCAGCGATGATGCAATTCTACGCACCTTTCGGATCTGCCAGAATAAAGGCGCCGCTGTTCAGATTGTGTACCTGAATTTCGAAGCTGAGTGCTTTGTAGTGGAACCGTAACGACCGGAATGCCTTGAGTTGAGTCGAGGCTTTTGAGATGTTGGGAACAGCGTCCGGAAGTCTCGCAAGAGCTGTAGGTGGTCTAGATTGATTTCGGGTGTCCCCCTATCGGACGTCAATACCGAAGTAGAAGTTCGTCCAACTTTGCTTTCGTTGGGTTGTTCGTCGTCGTCGAGAGAGACAGGAGACCGACGAGGGAAACACTCTGGACGGGGAGGGAAGTTGTGATATGGTGTTTTACGGAATGTGTGTGTGGGTGGTCGGCGGCGATGCCGGCGGCTGATGAACCCTGTCATTTCTTTGGTCAGGACTCGGTTTTGAGCAATGAGCACATGCAAATCGCGCGTGGGTAATGAATCGGTTGAATCGAGATGCGATGTAAGATGGGAAGGTTAGCGCGGCTCACTGCTAACGGGAGTATGGGCGTTGTCGGGGTCCTTTGAGGTTCCGAAGCGGATGTATAATCGCCTTTGGGTTGATGGAACTGATCCTTTGGGTCGATACTGATTGTCGAAAGGGAGCAGGTCAAGAGGTGGAAAGGAATGTAGTCTAGCAGATAAATCGCGGAGATGGCGATCAAGTCATTTGACATGTCAGCTCGAGAAAAGAAGCAAGTTGCGCCCTAATGACGTGTTTGGCGATGTAGACGGTCAGTTGCCTCCTCCTCCAACTCGTGCCTCGCCAAACAGTCGTTTCGGAGCCCCAAATTCTCGCATCAATGCTGTCATCCGCTTGATCCATCGCCATCAGGGGCACCGGGAGACCACGAGCTCGGGCTACCGCCGGCCAGTTGTATTTGCCGCTGCTCTCCTCTGATGGCTCCCCAGGAACCTTGTGTGTGAACGGCATGAATTGATCAGCGTCAGTCCTTGGGGAGGCCAATCTCCGTCGTTCAACGTGCCGCGGCTCGGATCAAATCGCTCGTTTCGAACCTTGTTCTTCGGGACAGATAGGATCATGCATGCGATGTCTGCTGGCGGTGAACGATAAGAGATGATGGATGAGATATACAAGCCAGACCGTCCACCCCCACGTCTGCCGCCGAATCCGCCTTCGATACGCCGTCCGAAAGCTTGATCGGTTGCTCAGGGGTCAAACCCACTCGGCTGGGTGGAGCGCCGGGAGCAGGGACCTCCTGATCTTCCCAAGGGGGGCGGGGACGAGTATGTTGCACAAGAGCACGGTGTGCTGGTGGGGATCCGGCGCTTCGAGATGTCATGGCAAATAGGTGTATGTCCGGATGTTGAAGCTAGGTCGCGACGAGTTATCGATTTGACATCGCCATCTTTGCCTGTTCTCGGATCCCCTTAAGTTGAGTTCGGGTCTCGTCACCGCTGATAGGTCACACGGATATCGATAATGTCCGAGATATCGGTGGATTCTGGGCTGGAATTGGACTAAGATGTGATGTAGGTGATGTGGCGGATGTCCTGGGCGTTGCCGGGTATACATGTGTGTCTCGTATTATAGTGATGGGTCGCGTCGGTATCGATACAATGTCGCCAGTCTCGCCAACACCCTACTCTCTCTCACTGTCGTCCTCTCCCTTCTCCCCAGTACGCCTTATACAGACACCGCACAAGCTCGTTCATATGAGGACACGGATGTTGCGCGGGCGATGCGACGTTTGGCAATGGCATGTGATGTGAGGCTTGGTCGGGCGAACGGGACAGGTCGAAGGATGATGAGCGGGATGATGAGGAAGATGTGGAGTGGTGATGTGGGAAAGAAGGGCGGGAGAGGAGTGGTAGGGGGCTGGCGATGGAGGTCATGACGATGTAACGGTGATAAGGCAGCGAGTCAAATCTGTTTCTGAGTGGTGGATTTGGGTATGAATGATTGATGAAATCGGAATGCTCAGATCCGTATATTTGACACGATCGGAGTTGACCGCACGCGTCCCGGAAGTCGGCCCGCAACCATACGCGGTCGGCAATTGTGGAGCCCGAGAAGCCGAAAGCCGTCAAGCGGGTCACACATCTAAGCAAAGTGACCTTTTACGTAATAATCTTTTATTGGGAAATGTTTTAATGACAAATCACGACACTGCAGTCTGCCAATCATCGTGTCTCTCCGATTTGACCGCTGTCTATAATCTCATCTCTCTCTCCGAAATGCCAATTGCTAACAGTTACCCCTCTCGCTCTAATCCGATGAGCACGAAAGTGGTTCTCGGCTCGATGTCCCGCGCCGACGAGTATCAGCAGATCCTTACCGGCTTGAAGGAATCGGCTGGTGGTCATGAGAAGGTGCAGGGTGAGATGGTCGATCGGGTTCTAGACAATGGCAAGTCAGCTTCACCAATGCTCTTCTCCATTGGTCCACACTGAATCGAGAACGAGGGCAAGCTGATCGAGGCTTTGCAGCGACATCCCTACCTGCTCCACCTGTCACGATCCACCTCGTCCTCCCTCTCCCATTACCCGAGCAGCTCTTCCCCGCGATCCCACCTTCGACCCAACTCTTCGTCCACCTACCGGCACCCGTCGCCGAACAGCAAACGGCTGCCCTCCACCTCACACTCGCAAAGCGGAACTTTGCTCCTCTCCTTCCAGCCCCCTCGACTAATATTATCGCCTACACTTCTCCTTCCGGAACCTCCCTCCCATCCGTACCGTCTGTTCCAGTACCTGCCCCACCACTAGCCCTGCCCCGTCGATCGACCAACAAATCCGCCAAAGCCGCTCTTTGGGCACTCGATTCCCCTCTCCTACCCAATGGCGGCAAATCCCTCCTCACACCCGAGGACAAAGCCCGTCCCGAATGCGTCTTCCCCTCCTCAGCGAGCAAACCAATCAAGCGTCGGCGTGCATGTAAGGACTGTACATGTGGCCTTGCAGAGGTGGAGCAGGAGGAGGAGGCGCAGTCCGCCGCAGCGGTGAGGGAGGCGCAAAAGGCGTTCTTCTTGGAAGGGGATGATGATATTCCGGATGAGCTGAAGGAGGCGACGTCCGGTACGGAGGGGGTTTGGCCGGTCGAGAAGAGGGCGGAGGCGAAGAAGACGAGTAGTTGTGGGAGCTGTTATTTGGGGGATGCGTTTAGATGCTCGAGCTGTCCGTACCTTGGTGAGTGGTGCGATGAAATTCGAAAGGGTTGTTGCTGATGAAGGGATGCAGGGATGCCGCCGTTCAAGCCTGGGCAGAAGGTACAGCTGTCGATCGGGGATGACATCTGAGGAACGCGGCGGATTAAACCTAGATTCCCTACAGGTCATTCCGCGACCCCATGGAGATATGCAATTCGATTGTAAGCGATATCAACGTTTCGTCTGCGTTCCCTCTTCTCTTCTGCACTCTCGCGAATTCGCCCATCACAGTCATCCATCAGGTACGCGCCGGAATCATGAATGCTTCAACGATGCATGCAATTCACACGACATCCTTCAACTCGATACTATGGCAATTCGTAGTCTCAAGCTTGACGCTCACCAAACCGGGAGCTGAGATCCCTCGAGATCAGCGTACATCCAAAGAACGGTAGCAGCACACTCACTGCGCTTGGTGGCCTTCCTCGAAGCGAGCGCGTCGTCCACCGGGGAGGGGTTGGCGGACGCGGAGCCCTGCTTGACTGAGGAGACGAATGCGCGGACGTTTGCTTCGATACTTGATAGTGGGAAGTGCATCTAACGGGTATCAGCCGGGACCACCTGACACTCTGAATGAGCTTACTCGACCAATGACTTAAGAAGATTCGTTAGCGAGGCGATCAATGGATTATCGTGAGGACGCACCAGCCATGACCCAACCCCTCTCATCCGCCTTCCAATCCAAACTCCCCTTCGCCTCCTTGATCCTCGCCACCAACTCCTCGCCCTCCCCCACTCCACCTCTCCTAGTCGTCGGCATCAATCCCTTCGGCCCCAGAAACCTCGCCAACGCCTGCGTCACACTCGGCAGCATCCCCGGTGTGGACAGCACCTTTGTCGGGGTGATCTCGCCACTCAAAAGGGGTTCGAACAGCTCATCTCCGCCGAGATAGGTTACACCTACTTCCTCCACTAGTCTGCGGGATGCGGAGTTGGGCTCGGCGAAGACGAGGACAGTGTCGGATGAGCGTCGTGGGTCCATAGGTAGGGTGATTCGACCGCGAAGGGGAGCTGCGTGTTTGGGTTTCGTCTTGTTCTTCTCGCGGATGCGGATCATGAGTGTATAAGTGGACTGGGGACTGGCGATCTCGAATGCCTATACGCGTACGTGAGTGTTGGGAGCGGGGAGGGAAGGAGGGGCGACACATACGCGGAGGACTCTGGCGGCTTCGGGCAGGTCCATGGTGTATTCGCTCTTGACTGGTTTCTTCCGGTTGTCTTTCACGGCGGCGGATGTGGAAGGAGTGGTGGCGATGGTGCGGGAGGTGCTGGCGATGGGTTGTTTGGGAAGGGTAGAGTTCTGAGATGATTTAGCGAATTTTCCACGCGACTCCTGGTCCGTCTGCACGAATGAGACCCGGCCGGTCCCAACCGTCTGCACGTCGCCTCGCTTCATCCGCGCTTAGGCGTCTTCCTTTCCTCTTCCGCGAGCTGAAAGGACTCGCTCACCCTTACCGCTGCTACCCTCGCCTTCGCCCCGTTCCCCACAGCGCTGACAGCTCTCAAGGACATGCCCGTCTTCCCCTCAACCTCCGTCTTCCGCACTGCCGATTGGGCGGCTGCCTTCTTCCCGGCCTGTCGAGGAGGGGTGATCTGAGCTGGAACTGAACCTGGAACTGGAGCTGGAACTGGAGCTGGCTGCTGTACTGCCGGCTTCTTGGCCTTTGGCGGATATGGATTTCTCGCTCGATCGTAATCCTCCCTCGACCTCTTCTGAAACTGTTCAAACCTCTTCTCAAGATGCTTCACGAGTCTCCCTCGATGACGCCAGTACTGCTCGATGGGATCGTCCGATACCTTGCGTCGGTCCTTGTTCTTCTCTGCCTTCTCCTCCGGCCCTGGCAGCTGTGCAGGTGGGAATTGCTTCGTTGTCGGAGTAGGATTTGACGAAGCAGTCTCCCAACCAGTTTCGTCCCCTTCTGAACCCGGGGTTTCCGACATGATCAGGACTTTCCCAAACAGGAAAGATGCCGAAGGAAAATGATTCAATCCGCCCTGATGTTGGGGTTTGGATACATTCCTCAGACCCAACTTTCATATCTTTCATCAAACTCCTCCCAAACAGCTCGGTAGAAGTCCCCTTTGATCACGATACCCTTTGTCTCAGTCTCCGCTTGAATCGCGCCTATTTACTCAGAGGCTCTTGAGGTTTGACGAACGTGTGCGTCTTGGTCCTTTGCTTCCCCACCATCCTTCGTCGCATACCCATTGATGGTTGCTGATGCTCCTTTACTGTTCCCAATCAAATTCGTTACTCCGCCTTTCTCATCATACATTGACTTCATTCTGCGGTATTCTCCCCGCGGAACCATTCGCTCTAAACTCGATAACCCATGTCCAAACCCCTCCGCTGGATACCTTCCTCCCGTCCCTCTTCCCCACCGCCTACCTCTTTTGACCTTCTCAACTCTCAGGCGGACCTCAGCAGCCCGTCAAAATGAACGCTTTGTCTCTCGACAACCCTGGCTCCCAGCTTGCCTGGCTCTCGAGCCTGCAAACCGGGTTCAATGACTTTACGCCAGAACAGAAATTCCTCCGCAAGGTATGTCAGCTTCTCTTCGGGTCCTAAGCTTTGCAGCTGTCGAGCCACCGATGAAGTGCTGATGTTGGTCCAGACCTCGATCATTGCGACCATAGGGCCTAAGACCAACAATGTCGAAGTGCTTCAACAGCTCATGGAGGCAGGGATGAACATTGGTGAGCTGGGAACTCCAACATATTCAGTTATAGCTAATCTCAAGGGATACAGTCCGCATGAACTTCTCGCATGGATCTTACGAGTATCACCAATCGGTGATTGACAATTCTCGCGAGGCCGCCAAGAAATACGCCGGTCGCCCTATCGCTATTGCCCTAGACACCAAAGGGCCCGAGATCAGGACGGGTTTGATGAAGAACGACACGGACGTGAGTCCTCTTGTCTGAGCTGCTGACGGATGGTACGAAATCTGTCGAGAGCTTCACTGATACCTTTGGTGATTTAGATCCCTATTCCTGCTGGTCACGAGTTTTGGGTGACTACCGACAGGGCGTATGCTGAGGCTTGTACGGACGAGTACCTCTACATAGACTACGTGAGTTTAGCAATTCCCCTCAAGCGTGATCTCGCAGGCTCGACTAATTTCCGATCCAGGCAAATATCGTCAAGGTTACGTCTCCTGGCAAGCTCATTTACGTCGACGACGGTGAGCGAGCTTCTCCCTCATGATTCGCAGCTCAATTCTGTTAGGTATCCTGTCTCTCCAGGTCCGGTCAATCTCCGGTGAAAAGATCCGCGTCAAATCGCTCAACAGTGGTACCCTGTCCTCCCGCAAGGGAGTCAATCTACCTAAAACCCCCGTTGATCTGCCAGCCCTCTCCGAGAAGGACCAAAAGGATCTCGCCTTCGGCGTCAAGAACGGGGTCGACATGATCTTTGCGTCCTTCATCCGATCGGCCGACGATGTCAAGCATATTCGCAGGGTGCTTGGGACGGAAGGACCCAACATCAAGATTGTCGTCAAAATCGAGAATGAACAGGGCGTCATGAACTTCGACGAGATCCTCAAGGAAACGGACGGTGTCATGGTGGCTCGCGGTGATCTAGGTATTGAGATTCCGGCGAGCCAGGTCTTCATGGCGCAGAAGATGATGATTGCAAAGTGCAATGTTGCGGGAAAGCCGGTCATCTGTGCGACGCAAATGCTCGAGGTGAGCAGGCTTGTCATACTGTCTAGCAAGGCTGACTCGACCATGAACAGTCTATGACAGTTCGTCTCTGGCACTCAAACCGTTCTAACTCTTCCCGGCTGACCACGCCTTCTCAGTATAACCCCCGCCCGACCCGTGCTGAGGTATCCGACGTGGCGAATGCTGTGCTTGACGGTGCCGACTGCGTCATGCTCTCGGGAGAAACTGCCAAGGGCAAGTACCCTATTGATGCTGGTGAGTGAACGCATTTGATTGCGCCAATCCAGCTTATCGCTCCTTCGGCAGTCAAGATGATGGCCGAAATCGCATTCCTCGCCGAGTCCGCCATTTGTTATCCACCTCTCTTCGATCAAATCCGACAACTTACGCCTCGACCGACCAACACACCCGAGACTCTCGCCATGTCCGCCGTGGCGGCTGCCATCGAGCAAGATGCCGGCGCCATCATTGTGCTCTCCACTAGGTCCGCAATGCGTTCTCTCCTTCAATGGCTTTGCTGAACCGATGCAGCGGGGTTACTGCCCGCCTGATCTCGAAATTCCGTCCTCGATGCCCCATTGTCTGCGGTGAGTTTCCTTACACCGGCCATGGCTGTTCCCTTCTGAGATCCGCAGTCACTCGGAACGAGCAGACCGCTCGCCAACTTCACCTCTCTCGAGGCGTCTATCCCGTGCATTATCCTGAGCCTCGCGGAATTCCGTCGGAGAAGTGGCAGATCGACGTTGACAACAGGATCCGGTCAGCACCTCCTCGATACCCTTGCTGTTGGCTGAGCGTGGCGCACAGGTTTGGACTTCGTGTAGCGCTGCAGCTCGGCATCGTCAAACCCGAAGCGACTGTCATGGCGGTTCAGGGCTGGAAGGGTGGTCTTGGTCACGTAAATACCACGTCTAAAACATACTCATCATTGCTGAAGCCTCATCCTATCGCAGACCAATACGCTGCGTATTCTCTCGTAAGTCGTCATGTGCTGAAAGAGTACTTTGCTGATGAAGCTCAGGGTGCCTTCCGACTCATCTGACCTCGATATCCATCCCATCGAAGTCAATTGATCAGCGCTACTCGCGATACCTTTCAAAACCTGTGTAACGGTTCACTCCTTAAGCGATTACGCAATTAGATTTCCAAACGACGCATATGATGGTATGAGATATGCCGATGGCATGTCCTTCTGCAGCGCAACACATCTGTTCACAGCCGTCTATTCAGAACACGAAGGCTGTACCCGGAACAAGACGACGCAGACACACTCATCGACACCGCATCTTCCGCAGAGAAGCAGACAAACAATAACACAGATCGGATGCCCAGTCCTTTCTTTTCAAGATCCTCGGTCAAATCTCAGCAGGTCATACGTCTGTGCTGACGCACGACTGTACACTGCACACAGTCTCCCCTGTCGCTTTCTGCCAAACGGCAAGGCCACACCGAGCAAGGGAGCTGATCCATCGCTCCGTTATCACCCGCCGATCTCACGTGTGCCAGCAACGCTTACAATTCTGAGTCTCAGATGTAACACATCTGATGGAACATCATACCCTTCCTTCCGAAGAACTCTGTCGGCTGAAACTGACGGCGCATCCCAAAAAGGGATATTTGACCTCGCTCCTGACCGGACTCTGACGTTCTCAATTTCCTCATCACCCATCCACACTATCTTGTTATCGACAATGGCCTCTTCCAATCTGTTCGAGGACAAGGATAACACCAAAGGCGACACCGCTTGAGGCATGACTGCTGACTCTGCGGCCGCTTTTCTTGATCTAATTATGACTCCAGAGCTCAAACAGTCTGACGGCTGCGGCTACAAACTTCTAGGCGAGCATGAATTCCCAATCTCGGACCACATGACGTGAGGCTCCCTACCTTGGACATCAGGCCGTCTATTAATTTCGCAGATCCCATATGATGGAGGTGTACGATGAGTCGCGTCTGAAGGAGGACCGATGTGTGAGCATCCAACTCTTTGATGCCTTGTGCGCTAATTTTGATGATCAGAGCAACGCGCTGATCATCAGGGTGCTTGAAGATGATCAGATTGAAGAGAGGGACCCGTATAAAGCGTTGACGTATGACAACATGATTGACCTGTGCTGTGCGATCAAGCAGACCAATCGGACGTATCTCAGGGAGTGCTGGGGTTTATCGGATGCGACAGAGGCGGAAAGGACAATCCGGAGCCTGACCTGAAGATAACGGTATTTCATCCTCATTTTCACTGAGCTTCTGATGGATGACACCATTCACAGAGTGACATGGGCATAAAACAGGTACGTATCCGTCCAATCCAAGTAATACGACTTAATCCTTGCATAGGTCATGTGGACGTGCGATGACAGGATCTCCGGAACGGTCAACTCGAAGTTCTCAGCCTACCTCCCAAGCCAAGGACTCGTGATCGACGGATCAATACCGACTCGTCTCTACGAACCATCCAGAGGAAAGCAATATCCACATTGGGCTGACCTGATCGTCCGCAGTGCTTTTCTCTCGGGCGGCTCAAGCAACTCAACCAGCTGTCCCAAGAGGATGGATGAAAGCTTTGTGGAGCGTTACACCCTTGACAATGTAAGCCACAAGGGCAAAACTCGGGGTAGTCTGGATTCAAGAGCCCTTCCGGAGGAAATCAAGAAGCGTACCATGGACAACGTCGATCAGGCTGGGGTCAAGGCACCAAGGTGAGTCTCTGGAAGATGATCTGCTGATTACACGTATAGATTCACATGAAGCAGCTCGATCAACCCTGGTAGAACCGTGATGGTGTGCCTCGGTTCTCCATGACGGACCTCTTGAGCAACGGGTCAAGTGTGTCCCAGGGCAATCGGAGAATCTGAGTCCCCGAATTGTAAGATCCCAATGAAGCCCCACTGTCCATGCATTTCGATATCAAGTCTCTTACTTTACACCGGGACGATGCCATGCTGAGCGCCTCCATTCCATCCCAATCCCTCTCACCACCGATGATCGGCGCCGCGTATTATGCCCCACGATACCGGGGTGTGTGTATTGTACAGTGCGAAGCGTTTGTATATGTCGATCAATACTCTCAGCTTGTTACAGGTGTCAGGGGTGAACTGAAATCAGTCATCCTGGAATGGGCCTCCATCGTGTATGTTGCGAGTGGCGGGGAACGTAAATCCCGTGCGTACTTGGGCGGCCCCGTCCTTCGTTTCCGCCACACTACTCTGACTAAGCGCCGGGAAATGGTGCGTAGAGAGCTGCTCATCACCTCCGTTGTTATCCTCGATGATTTCGACGTGTTGCGGCTAAGCTTCCCATACCACGAAGTCGTTTCTCGAGAGGGCATCATTGACGATCCCTTCAACGAGTTCTGCCACCGAACCAAAGGTTACGTTCCCCCAATCAGGCCAGGACTCTCCAAACTTGCTGATTGAGTCTCTCCAACCAACACTCTCCACATCCAACATTGCGCCCAATACTTTCAAGAGTGATTCTTACTGATCGATCATGGACAAGGACGATTCCGCGAGTGATATCGCCTCAATCATGACGGTTGATTCGGCAGCGACTCTGGTCGACCGAGTCTCGAGTCTAATCCCAAGCATGTCCGTCCAGCCCCCTCACGAGGTCCTGGGTCGGCACGAGCGCCTGCGGTACAATGCTCTTGGAGTATGGCTGAGTCTACCGGTGGCGTGGTTGTGGCCGATGAGGTATTCCAGATACATGGAGTGCTCTTACTCGACGAGGCAGGTCTACATGTCGACTCCTTTGTATGTACGTCTCTTCATGGGGACGTTTGCTGATGATGGCTATCAGGGCGATACGATGCTTGTCGAACACTCGAGGAAGGGAATCCTGATACATAGAGGAGCGCTTATATTCTTATATGCCTGTGAGCTATGACAATATGGTCGAGCTCCTGGCAATGATCAAGACAAGCGTGAGATCGGGCGAGAATCACTCGGAGGACGGTCCAAGGCTCGATGAGGATCTCATGGTATGTCTAAATCCGTCATACTGAGAATGGTAACCGATTCATTGTGACATGGAGCAAGATGGGGAATCGAACGGTACGAAGATGATCACTCAATCGAAGGATCTTGCTGGATCTCCGTTCAGCTTGTCTTGATGCCCATCCAAAGGCTCCCCGAGACCATCGATTGGAGGTTCTCAGCGATCCTTCCAAGGCAACGATTTATGATCGAAAGATCGATGCCTACTGCCCTCTTCAAACAATCGTCTGATCCTAAGCACTCCCAAGGATTGACATCGGAGATGTGCATCGCTGACCTGATCACACGCAGTGCTTTCCTCTCTGCCGCAGATCCCCTCTGTCCAAACAAGATGGACTCCAAGTTTCTTGAAGATTATACCAGACACAATGTGGTCCATCGCGATGCCAAGGATGGTTGTTTACACCCAAGGGCTCTCCGTCAAGGTGTGACTGATGACATTCTGGGGTTCGAAGGTGATAGCGGCGAGGTGAGTCCATCACTGAAGTCGAAGCTGATCGCACGTTCAGGTCCAGATGGAGCCGATGAAAGATGAGCAGGGTGAGCGCTGTTGTGACGGAGAAGGGGGTGCCTCGCTTTGGGTCAAGATACTCGTCTAAACACTACTACAGCAGGGTGTCAAAGTGCTAGTTGGACGGGTATACCGAAGTGATAGTCGGGGATTCGTCAGTGACTCGTGCTGATAGTTCCACTTCAGTATGAATGAGTTTTTCACAACTCGTCAGAATCAGAGCAAATCCAAGGCCGTCTGACGGTATTCTGACGTAGCGAGCAGGGCTAGGACGACGCATCGGAGTCGTTCTCAGACGTTGCCACGCAAGAGGGTCAAAGCGAGATCATAATTAGCTCAGTACCTCAACATGCGACATGAGCCCGTCCGCACCCCAGCTTCGACGAGCGTGAACTGTGACTGTCGTCAAACCATTAATATCCCCCTGACCACCTCATCCCCTCGTCTCCCTATTCCCTTCCCTCTCGACCTCACCAGACCCAACATCCGAGCTTCCTCGCAGAACCGAATGAAAATCGCGTGCAGCCGTGCAGACGTCTCTTCGTCCATCTCTTCATGCCCCAGCGTCTGATCGTCTGGAGAGGTAGCAGCCTCGCGCTTTCTTCGTGACTTCCTCGTTGTCCCATTCGTCTCAGCCTCTGGCGGCTCTACTTCCGCCGAAGTCTTCTCCACCGGCTTCGCTACGTCTGTTGCTTCTAGCGTCGCGCTTCGGAAGCCCTCGAGCCAGTCCCAAAGGTTGACGGATCTTCCAGCAGCCTTCCAAAGTCCAAAGAGGGTCTCCAGCTCGTGTAGATCGCCTCGCTCCGCCAAATCTGCCTCGCGACGCCCGTTTGTATCTCTGTTCGTGATGACGGGGCTAGGTGATGTTGACTGAGACATATCTTGTCTCGGCCGTCGCTGCCTTCGTGAAGGAGCGTGTTCCTTCCGGACAGGAGCGCCCTTACGACCGGACTTCCGGATCGAGGGTGAGGGGGATCGCACCTCTTGTTCTTCAGGGCCACCGCCGTCCACATGTACATCAGCGACTTGGGACGGTGGGGCAAAAGCTTTTGGTTGCGAAAGGGCATGGAGAATCGATATCCGTGGCGCCGGGTCCAGGGTCTGCGCAGATTCAAGTCAGTCACGGCGTGGCAGACCATCAGGCCGAAACGGACAGCGAGCAGGTCAGGATGAGGGTCAAGATTCAACATGGATCCTCCGGGGACATCTGAGGCACCTTTCCGCTGCACAGCGTCCAGGATTGCTTGCAGCTCGGAGAGGTGATCATCATCGTCGCTGGAGCGCTTCCGGTCAGCGCTAGGCTACATCGCATGAAGATCTCTCACCGCTTGTCCTCTCTTTCTCCGGTCATATCCAGATTTGCAAGAGGGGAGCTGACGCTATGTCGAACGAGCAGCCACTATTGATGTCAGCTCTTCATCCGGCTGCGGCTTATCGTCCTCGGCCCTACCCTCAATGCCTTGAGCGCACCCGTCGCTCCCTCTCCAATCATTGCCTCCTGCCGATACATCTGTTCGGCGAGACGATCGGAAATAGTCAGGGGTACAGCCATCGGATCTTTGCCGGTCTGCAGCGCATGTCAGCTCTATTGGTGATCAACCTATGATCACCTTTAGGATCGCATTGATGGCGGATCCTCTGTTCCGGGCCTTTCCAGCTTGTAGGATCGAAAGATCGATAGCACTTGGCTCTATGTGGGTCCACGAAGATATGAAGGTCGTGATCGACGGAACCGAGAGAAGAAGTCTGAGAGGGAGTTTCGGATGTAGTCTGAACTCGACATCAGTTGGGATCAGCTCCTTGCAGATCGACTCACGTGAAGATGTAGATCAGCTCTTCGAGGACAGCATTCGGTATGAGCTGGGGTTGCTGGATATGTAGCAGCAATGGCGAGCCTACTAGAGTTCAGCCTAAGATAGATCTAGGTGCGAGAGACTCACGGTCCTTCTGCTCCTTCCACCACCTTTCGACCTCATCGATGCCCGTTCGACCAGTCTTCTTTGCGGCCAAAGCCTTCGTGTCGGCTCAGCCGCTACCTCAGGATCGGCGAAAAGCTTACAGCTTCCCCAACGAATCCCACAGCTACTGCTCGCACGGCCGCGACCAGGTCCATTGCATCTCTCGCATGTAAGGTAAGGACATGAGTCACCAATGTCGATAGAAGAGGGGGGAGAGAAGCGGAAATGTCTGCGAGCTTATCAGCGCATGAATCCAGCAATATGACGAACGACAGACGCTGGATGACCGCAATGGGCAATCGATATATAGGAAACGATTTTCGTAGCAGAGGCGGTACGGCACATCGGTCGAGCCAGTCTGCAACATCGTCAAGCTGTTCCGAGGTTCGCGAGGCTTCGTATCCCTAGCGAGATCGTCAGCCTGACGTCCGATCATTTCTGCAGCAAATACCTCGTGTGCAGCTTGATATATGTCAAAATATCCAAAGAGCTCGCTTAGGCGCCTATTGGGTTTCGAAGGTCCGGGGTCTTTCTCGTCTACGTTGGGATCAGGCTGGACACATAGGGCGATGGCTCTGAAGCGTACCTAGCGGTCGGAAGGGCACAACAAAGACCCCCTGCGTAGGATTCAGCGGGACGGCGTGGGCAACACGGCTCTTCGATCACCTTGCTGAGCGATTGAAAGTCTTCCTCCATGACTACAGCTCTCTATCACAGGAACCGAAGGGCTCGAGAAGACAGGATATCGTAGAGATTTTTGTGGGATCGACAGACACGGAAATGTCGGGATCTTAACGCCTTGACCTCTCATCTAGAGTCACGGATATCGACCCGACGCGAGTCACTCTGGTCGATCAAGACAGAGATCGTATCGAGTCAGTTCTGTTGTCGATTCTGCGAGGTCGGCAACTGATTCATGTTCAGGTTCTCGGCCACAATTGACCACGTGGGGACAGATGGACCACGAATTCCTTTCTTCCGGCATGCATGAAATCTGCTATGACTAAGACCGCACCCCGCCCTTGATGCTTAGACCTGGGCGGTGCGCAAGGTTCAAGTCCTCATCTCCCACTTTCACCCGCTGGCAGTAGTGAAACAACAGGTGCACTTCATTCACGCTGTCGTCCTCCAACACCGCCATCATGACGTCGACCAAAGCCACCCCAACCCCGGTTCCTACCCCACAGAAAACAGTCCTTGCCCCTCTCACCATGCCTATCATGTTCCTCTGCGGAGGCTTAGCAGGATGTGCAGCGGTGACTGTCTGTACGTATTCCTCCATTCGCAGCTGCACCAATCGGACTGAGAGACGTGACATAGCGAACATTCCTGAAACCATGAAGACCCGACTACAATTGCAGGGCGAGCTACAACGAGCGGACAGCAATACTCCGAGGATATACAAGAATGTCTTCGACGTGTTTGCAAAGACATGGCGGAATGAGGGTATCAGGGGCCTGCAGCGGGGATTGCTACCAGCTGTGCGTCAACACCCGTCCTCTTGACCTCGTCCTTTGGCCTTCACTGATGTCGAGCTTCTTCGTGGAGTAGTACGGCTACCAAGTGAGCTACAACAGTGGAAGTCTTTGCGGAGAGCTGATGCGTACAGCAGATCTTATTGAACGGGTCCCGACTTGGCTTTTACGAGCCAATCCGGAAAAACCTGAACCGGTTGGTCGGGAGACGACCGGAGGAGGGACTGGTGTCTACGGCATTGACGGCTGGAGCCTTGACCGGATGTATTGGAGGTGTGTCTGTTTGCGAGCTTCCTGGCGACCCGCTCACCGCTGTCGCTCCCAACAGCTGCGCTCGGCTCTCCCCTGTTTCTGGTGAAAGCTCGTATACAGGCCTATTCCCCTGCCCTCCCTGTTGGGGCGCAGCATTATTATCGTGGTTCTTGGGACGCCCTCACTACTATCTTGCGGAGCGGTGGAGTTTTCGGATTATGGCGGGGAGTGAATGCTGCTCTGTTGAGAACGGCTTTGGTGAGTTCCTGATGTCTGTCGGATTCAACCTTACTTGATATTCACGACCGGCTGCAGGGGTCTTCAGTGCAATTGCCATCATACAATCTAGGGAAATCGATACTGGTCAAAAACGGATGGAAGGATAATTCGATGACGACGTATCTCGTTGCATCCTCCGTTAGCGGTGTTTGTGTGTGCGCAGCCATGCAACCGGCAGATACGGTCCTCACGAGAGTGTACAACCGTGAGTCTCATTTTCCGGCGAAAGAAAAGCCGAGAATGCCTTCTATCAGATGCTTGGGCGGTGTGGATGAAGGTTGATAATGGGCATTCAGAAAATACGATCACAGATCCCGTGACCGGTCGGGTTCGAGGCGCATTGTACTCAAATCCCTTCGACTGCCTGTGGAAGACGTTCAAAACGGAAGGAATAGCTGGATGGTACAAAGGTACGCATGGGCCGCCCTTCTCTTTACTCGCTCGACGCTGACATGAACATAGGGACCACTGCTCACTTCCTCCGCATCTTCCCACATACCATGATCACCCTTGTGGCCAATGAGGTGAGTCCGCGCTCAGCACCCCTAAGGAATCCCCTAACCTGTTTCGTCATAGGTCATCATCAACGCGTATCGGAGATTTAATAGATGATCTGAAGGGGGACCTGGTCGCTTGGACCAGTGTGATATCACATAGACGCATCTAGCACTGCATGTGATATACTTTGGTTGTAGGTGAGGAAGCAGAGTGTGTCCAGAGAAGAAATTTGTCAAGTCTCTGTGTAAAGGGTCTTTCAAGGGTCTTGGCCAGTGGCGTCACGTTGATTGCGCCCAGGCGACTCGACGCGAAGGGGTGGAGAGCGACAGCGCCCGTGACCGTCCCTCACACATGCAAAACGCCTCTGGTGAAAGAGGTGTACGGGGTATGATTCTGCTCCAGAATACAGATGACAAACAGCATCACGAATCAATCACATCGACGACACCTGCGAACAGTATCAGCTCGATTCCCCTCTCGCGAAAGCAGACGCACCAGACTTCGTCTTCTCGTCCTCCTGAACCATCCTCTCCACGATCCGCTTAGCTTCCCAATTATCAACCTGATCGTTCGGCTTCAAGCCGTAGGTTTGCATGAACTTCTCCCACCCGCCAAAGGAATTGAGAATGTCGCGGCCGGTAGCGGATAGTTGCGGAGGTCCTGCAGGGGTTGATCACAGGTCATTCGGACGATGGGGAGACGGAGATGGAAAAGGCGTACCTAGGCTGTCTTTCGTGTTGTCACCACTTGAAGTTGAGGGTTCCTCCTGAGCCATCCTCTCGATGATCCGCTTGGCTTCCCAGACGTCGACTTGATTGTGGGGGTTCAGTCCGTATGTCTGCATGAACTTCTCCCATCCTCCGAATGACTTGATGATGCCCCGTCCGGTTTCCGATAGGTGGGGGTCTACAAGGCTCGACTCAGCTCGAATCGCTACGATAAGGAGTGGTGGAAACGCACCTATGCTGTCTTTCGTCGTACTCGAGTCCACGACATTAGGAGTGGAAGTGTCCTCCTGAGCCATCCTCTCGACTATCCGTTTGGCCTCCCACATATCGACTGGGTTATTGGGCCTTAGCCCGTATGTCTGCATGAACTTGTCCCATCCTCCAAACGATTTGATGATCCCGCGTCCGGCGTCAGTCAGATGGGGGTCTACAAAGGTTGGATTAGCTGGTTGAACGAGAAGAGACGGGCGATGGGTACCTAGGTTGTCTTTGGATGACCCTTCGATAGGAGCAGAAGTCGTGGAATCCTCCTGAGCCATTCTCTCGATGATCCGCTTAGCCTCCCAGCCATCAACCTGATCATGCGGTTTCAGCCCGTAAGTCTGCATGAATTTTTCCCATCCTCCAAAAGACTTGATGATACCGCGTGCACGTTCGGATAACTCGGGACCTGCAATGGTTGCGCTCATGCTCAGCTCGGACTGTGATGAGAGAGATGAGCGATAGGTACCTTGGCTGTCTTCTTCTTTCGTTGACATTTGGCCAACAACTGGATTTGCGGAGTCCAGAGCCATCTTCTCCACCATCCGCTTCGCTTCCCACATATCCACCTGATCGTGAGGCTTCATATTGTAGGTCTCCATGAACTTGGTCCATCCTCCAAAGGATTTCACCATCGCTTGTCCCTCCGGGGAAAGGTTGGGGCCTACAGGTATAGGCTCAGCTCCTGAATCAGTAGGGACCAGACGATGAAGTACCTAGGCTGTCTCTGGACTGCATCTTGATGGTTGAAGGGATGATGGGTGAACGAGAACCGTGGGAATACAGTTCCGAAACAACGGCACTCGATCATCGCCACCCAGGACCCGGAGAATTTGATGTCTTGGCAGGGATAATTGGACGCCTAACTTTGGATAGATAATGCTCGACGCCATTCAAGCGTGGTAGGACAGGGCCGGATTACCCCCACCTTCCAGAACTTTCAACGTTATGACGTTGACGACATTCGTTTCAAATTTGTGCTGCTGCCGTCCCTTGGCCCGCCCTCTCGTCCAGTACATCTAGGATCTGCAGCTCACGGCTACTAATCCCTGACGATCCGTGCCAGGCAGTTCGAGTCCGTCGACGTCCAGAGCCGAGGTGGATTTCTGCCCGGCACCCTCCCAAGTCAACCGTATATATCACATTGCCTTAAGACATGTCCCTCTCCCGAATTCGCTAAGATACATGACCCGTTCGAGTCGCAAATCCTTTCCAATCTGGCCACATATCAGCTCTACCTCGTGATGCAAGGCAGACCTACCTCATCTCTTCCCTCATACTTCATACTTCCTGTGCCATCCTCTGTACAATCTTCTTCGCCTCCTGTATTTCATCCTGATCATGCGCCTTCGGCCCGTACAATTTCATGAACTCCGTCCATCCTCCGTAGGATTTGACCACTTCACGTTCGGCAGGGGGAGAGGGGAGGCGCTGGACTTGACCAGCTCCCATCGTGCGACCACAATGGGAAGGTTTACTTAGGCTGTCTGGCGCGGGCATTTGATAGCGAGAGTGTTGAACAGGGAGTGATGGAGGTTGTCACATCCCGACGCCGCATGAAAGAGCAGCGTTGCATGACCTGTAGCGATTGCGGAATTTTGCCTGAAAACGCGGCCATGTGGCATTGGAATTCTCTGAGACGTCCAATCAACCGAAAGTCCACTGAGCCAAAGCCCGGAATCCGTTGCCATGATGTCGACCTTCGCTACTCTGGTCCGTAACAGTCCCTTTCCGATTCTGGCACTGCGGAGATGTGGAGAGTGCGCTCTACGAATACCGAAGCCTTCATCATATGTCCCAAGCCGATCGATCGCGTCGACCTCGAGACTCCGAGCGGAGGTGAAGCCCGGTCCAGCACTCAGCCAGACCAACCGTAGGTCCTACCTTCTTACCAGTCTTCGAATGACAGCCGAAAATATCGCAGGCGCCGAGATCACCCTCCGTCGATTCTGGAAGACCGTCCACATCAACCAAGAGCCCACCGGTCCGTCCGCCCCGTCCTCCCATTCCAATCAAATCAAATCACTGATCCAGCCTCAGGGGAATACCAAATCAGCCTCGATCGTCGGAACCTCAAGACTCCTGCTGGATCGCGCCTACTCGTCCCTAAGAACCGACGGCTTATGGCGGTCCTCATCGCGACGGAATGGGAGAATCAGGATGAGGTGCTGAAGCAACATAGTCTACCCCTCGTACGCCTGCATTCTGGTTGTCTCTGTAGCTGTGTAAAGGCTGTCTGGGAGACTGACTGCAAGGCTGATACCAGAGTAGACGAGCTTGGCGTCGAGAGCGCTTGATGGACTGGGACAGGAGAATATCCGGGTCGGAGAGGTGGATGCGTTGATGCATTATCTCGAGACGGATACCATACTGTTGGCGTCCCTCAGCCTTACCTGCCTGCTCATATACTCATGACCGCATAGCTTTCCGGAACACAATCCGGCACCGCTCGTGCGCATGCAGAAACTCCACTGGGACCCGCTCTTCGCTTGGATCAAAGACGAGTTCGGTGTCGTACTCCGGGTGGCAGAGGGGTTCTCGCCTGCTAGGCAGAGTTCGGAGACGGCGGAGACGTTGAGAAAGGTTGTGGAGGAGATGGATATTTGGGAGCTGGCAGGTTTGTCGAGCTCCACGTCGGGGGCATTATGGCTGAGTCCGCGGACTAGCGTTTGAGCGAGCGGTATATACCGCCAAATCGTTTATCATCGCCCTAGCCCTTTTCCGTGGGCGATTGACGGCGCATGAGGCGGCTGATGCGAGTCATGTGGAGGTGCGGAGTCAGATCGAGCTCTGGGGAGAAGTCGAGGACTGTGACTTACCCTTCCTTTTCTTCTAGACCTCGCTCACCAGGGTCTAGCCCACGATGTGGATTATCAGGATATCCGACGAGCTCTGGGGAGCGTCACCTGCTCGCTCATCAAAGCCTGATCCGCATGCTCCGCGTACGGTACACTCATCCCACATGCATATCATCTCTGCCTCCCCCGCTCCGCCTCCTCCTTCCCACTCACCGTCACCTCCGACATCTTATCTTCCAACTGCTCCTCCTTGATCGCAATTTTCATCCTCCGCTCCATCAACACGATGTCCATTCCGCACGCACAATCCCTCCAGGACGGTCCTCCTGTGGGTAGGTAATTCAATTCTGAGAGCACACCGGACATATCCCACTGTTGTTCCCCACTGACCGCCGGGTCGTGGTCGTGTTGCGAGTGGGGGAGATCGGTAAAGGAACAGACCTGACAGAGACGATCTTCTATAGTTGTCTTGCATACGGGACAAGGAGCGTTGGCGAGGTGGTTACTGAATCGATCGCTTTTGTGTGTCTCGTCTGCGCAAGTCAGCGGGTACAGTCGAGAGAGATAGTCAGACGTACAGGAGGGAAGATCGATGATCTGTGGCTGGAGAAGACACTGGCGATGCATACTCGTATCAGCGAACACTCGGCCATGTGGTGTGGACTTACCGATGGGAGAATGATGGGTCGAGAGATTTTGAGAAGACGCAAACCTCCCGGTCCGGGACGGGACATCTTCTCGGACCGATCGGTCTCGCCGTATACGGAGAAGTACACCTCGGTGACCAGACTATGAGACACCTTTATGGGCGTGATGATACTGATTGATGTCAGCGCAGTCTTCGCTCGTCGAGATGAGGACACGTACCCGCCTACAGTGGATGGCCGGGCATGATCGTCATTCGGCAACTGGCCTTTACTGCTGATCTCCAGATCGCCACTTACCCTCCCCCCTGCATCTTTCCCTCGCCAGAGCGCCGGCATGTTTTGGTCGGGGTGTTGGGCGTTCTCTAGGCGGTCTCTTACCTTCCTCAGTGACGTAAAATAGCGAGTCGAGGTGAGCGGTTTCACCTCTTCAGGGTTATCCCGAGGCGAAGTGATCGAATGGGTTTGGCTAAGCACGATTCGAAAGCAGAAGAATGTGACGGTAGATGGGAGGGCGGCGAGGGTGAATCGAGCTTGCAGAAGAGCGCAGATGGTCCACTGCGAAACAATTCGGAGCCGCACCGACCGAGATTGCCTATCCTCACCACGTCCGAATACATTCTCAGGTTGTACAACGCTATACCTGCTAACTCGCCCGTCACTCGCTCATCCAGCTCCGAGCTACCCCACCCTGACGGAGAGGGATTGTAAATGTTCGTGACCGTCCGATCAATGTATACCGAGCCCTTGAGCCAATCGTCTCCCGATCCTTCCTCGTACGGCGGTGCTTGAGGCAAGCTCGCTTCTTTCCGGGTGACGGACAAGGCGGTCGAATTCAGTCCCACTTCGTGACGAGGTGAGCCTGATCGAGAGCGAGATCCTGGTCCTGGTGATCGAGGCGCCTTGCGTGCAGTCGAAGCCGAGGGTCGGCGAAAGGAAAAGATGGAAGACATGGGTGACTCGGTTTCCGTTACGCCTTCCACCTCGCCGTATAGGCGATGCTTTATCTGGGCGTTGAGATGCCAGTCGTGAGACGCTGGATTGGCCGGGAGGATGATTGAGAAGTCAAACCTGCTCTTTAGGTCACCCGGAAATTCCTTCGTTCCCCTCGGCTGAGTCTCCCCAGTCCCCTATGCATTCTCGCTTACCCCTCTACATTTTCTTTACTAGGCTTCCTGGGGACGGGTTCGCCATTCTACCCGCCCTCCCCTCCCACCCTCCCCCTCCCTACATTTGCACACCGAAGTATCCCCAGATCTATCACTCACTTTTGCATCCCCTCATCCAACCAAAGCCCCTCTGAATTCCCGCCAATAATCTCCACCTTCCTATCAAAAATCGTATCCTCCTCCCCCATCCTCCCCGGACCCATATCGAGTATGCATTTGCTGATCATGCCCACTCGAATCGCCCTACATCGTCTCCGTCCGCTTCCCGGCGGTAGGGTGATTTCCAGTTCCCCATGGGGATCTGGTCGTTTCGCGGTCCATCGCTATATAATGAGTTCTGCGGGTTCATGGGGTCGCTCGGGGGCTTCATGTAGACTGCACCGTATGAGGGGATATGGAGAGCGAGGATGGGGACGGCGGGTGCTGGAGGAGGAGCCGGAAGAGCCGGAGGCGGGAGATAGGAGGCGGAGCATACTCGAGGCTGTTGAGGTAGGGCGGTCAAGGCGAGAAGGACGATCTGTCTATGGTTCGGCGTGTGAGCGGAACATGCAGTTAGTCGATTTCGAGTGCCGGCTGCAAAATCTAGTCGATGGATGAAGAATCGGAGGAAACAAATTCCTCGGGAACTGCCACAGAGAGCAGACGGAGCCTTTTCGGTGGAGGACGATCCAAATCACCAAACCTAATCTTCCTTTCTCCTCTCTCTTCTTGTCCGAAAATCCTCTGCTCTTCTTTGCGACGCAGCTATAGAAGTCAGGAGACTGGTCTGACCGTATGGATCCGTTCACCAATTTCGAGGGTGCCTCCCAAGTCCGTTTACCCCATCAATTTTTCAACCCTTTACCACCTCCATTCTGCCTGCTGATGCGACACCTCAGTATGGCGGAGATCAAGAGGACACCACCTCAGCGTACTCAGCAGCGCCCACCACTACCACCTCTCGAATCGACGCTCAGCCTCGCCACGAAACAAGCTTTCGGTCCGTATCCGATTTGAATGCGGGGATCGAGGATCTAGCGCTGGACGCCGGGGCGTCGCGGTTGAGAGATGATGCGGCGAGAGGTGGAGAGGATGAGGATTTTGAGCAGGTATGGGATGGTATGGGCGGACAACCGAATGCAAAGCATGCTTGCAGGTGAGCTCTGCGTTATTGGCTGGGAGAGCGTTCTGTGAGAGATGCTAATCCAGGTTCGGTAGCTACTGCGGCATACATAACCCGCAATGCGTCGTCAAGGTGAAGTACTTCTTGATTACAGCAGGATGCCTGCTGATCTTGCTCGCAGTGCTTGCCCTGCGGCAAGTGGTTCTGTAACTCTCGCGGCAATACCTCAGCATCTCATATCGTCAATCACCTGGTGAAGGCTAAGCACAAGGAGGTCATTTTACACAAAGAGAGTGCGTTAGGAGAGACTATTCCTGAATGTAAGAGCCATTCCTCGGTTGGGTCGGCGTAGAGCTGACATTGAATCGCTTGCCAGGCTACAATTGCGGTAGCAAGAACGTCTTCATGCTTGGATTCATACCCGCGAAATCCGACACCGTCGTGGTCCTACTCTGCCGGTAAGTGGCCAAATGTTTCATCGTCGTCACTAGCTCCCATCCGGCCGTAGTCAACCCTGCGCTGCCCTAACCAATTCCCGAGACATCAATTGGGACACCTCACAATGGTCTGCGATCATTGACGATCGATCCTTCCTCTCTTGGCTAGTCAAGGTTCCGTCTGAGGCAGAACAGCTCCGAGCCAGACAAATCTCAATGGCACACATCGCCAAGCTAGAGGAGCTGTGGAGGGAGAATCCGCAGGCGAAGTTGGAGGATGCCGATGCTCAGAACGGGGAAGAGGAGATGCAGCCCATTTTGCTTAGGTGCGCTCATCCCCGCGTCTAGGCGTATCGCTAAAACAAAAGGCAGATATGAGGACGCCTATCAGTATCAGAACATCTTCGGGCCCCTCGTGAAGATCGAGGCGGACTATGACAAGCGGATGAAGGAGTCACAAACCGAGAACGACATCGCAGTCAGGTGGGATATGGGTTTGAACCAGAAACGATTAGCCTGGTTCTGTATGCCAAAGCTGGAAAGCGGAGAAGTGAGACTTGCGGTTGGAGACGAGTTACGAATCAAGTTCGTCGGCGCAACAAGTACGGGTCTGGGAGGTATGGAGGGAATGCAGGCGTTCTCGAAGGGTGGATGGGCGAGTGCTGGTGCTTCCGAGTCTGGCTGGGAGGGCGTTGGAAGTGTAATCAAGATTCCCAATAGTAGGTCGGCTGAAGTAGAAGGGAGTCGAGGCTGACTCGGGCAGACGTTTCCGATGAGATTGGCCTGGAGCTGCGACGAAACGACGGGGTGCCTACCGACTGCACACATGGCTTCTCTGTCGATTTCGTCTGGAAGGCAACTAGCTTTGACCGAATGCAGGCGGCTCTGAAACAATTTGCAATCGACGAAAAGAGTGTTAGCGGGTACATCGTGCGTCCATCACCTGTTGTTTGGATCTGGCACTCACATCCATTCTCAGTATCACAAGCTCCTAGGTCATGAGCTTGAGCCTCAAGTTTTACGAACTCAGATGCCCAAACGTTTCTCCGCACCAAACCTTCCCGAGCTCAACCACTCTCAAATGGCAGCTGTCAAAGCTGTTCTGCAGAAACCTCTCAGTCTCATCCAAGGTCCACCGGGTACCGGCAAAACCGTCACCTCCGCGTCTATCGTCTATCATCTCGCTAAGATGAATCCCGGTCAAGTCCTGGTCTGCGCGCCGTCCAACGTCGCCGTGGACCACCTGTGCGATAAGATCCATCAGACAGGACTCAAGGTCGTCCGAGTTGCCGCCAAATCGCGCGAGGCTCTCGACTCGTCCGTGGCCTTCCTCTCGTTGCACAGCCAAGTCGCGAACGCGGGTACGCACCCGGAGCTGCAGAAGCTCATTCAGCTTCGGAATGACCAGGGCGAGCTGAGCCAGAACGATGAGAGGAAATACAAGTCTCTTGTGCGGACTTGCGAGAAGGATATCCTCAACGCTGCGGACGTCATTTGCGTTACTTGTGTCGGGGCGGGGGATCCGCGGTTGGCGAAATTCAAGTTCCGGACGGTCCTGATCGACGAGGCTACCCAATCTGCGGAGCCGGGTGAGTTACTTGCATTCAAAGTAGTCGGAGCTGATCTCGTTCACAGAGTGTATGATCCCACTTGTCATGGGATGCAAGCAAGCCGTCCTTGTCGGTGATCATCAACAGCTCGGTCCAGTCATCATGAACAAGAAGGCTGCACGAGCCGGTCTTTCACAGTCCCTTTTCGAGCGCCTCGTCGTCCTTGGCAATCGACCCATCCGACTGCAAGTTCAATATCGAATGCACCCTTGCCTCTCTGAGTTCCCGTCCAATATGTTCTATGAGGGCACTCTTCAAAACGGTGTCACTGCGCCGGAGCGATTGCGGAAGAACGTCGATTTCCCCTGGCCGGTTGCGGACACGCCAATGTTCTTCCACCAGAATCTCGGAACCGAGGAGATCTCATCCAGCGGGACGTCATTCTTGAATCGAACGGAAGCTTCGAATGTCGAGAAGATGGTGACCAAGTTCTTCAAGTCGGGTGTTTTGCCAGGTCAGATCGGTGTGATCACCCCGTACGAGGGACAAAGGTCATACATCGCGACGTATATGCAACTTCACGGGGCACTCAAGAAGGATCTCTACAAGGAGGTCGAGGTGGCGAGCGTCGATGCTTTCCAGGGACGTGAGAAGGATTACATCATTCTCAGCTGTGTGAGGAGCAACGAGCATCAGGGGATCGGTTTCTTGAATGACCCGCGGCGACTCAACGTGGCTTTGACACGGGCGAAGTACGGTGTGGTCATCCTGGGGAATCCGAAGGTGCTGAGTAAGGTGAGTAAACGGATCTATGATGCGCATGTCACCTGAATCAATGCAGCACCCGCTTTGGCTGTACCTCCTCACCCACTACAAGGAGAAGTCCACCTTCGTCGAAGGTCCTCTCAGCAATTTACAACCGAGTATGATCCAGTTCAGCCGCCCAAAGAAGTCGCTGGCCAGCGCACTCGATCCATTTCGACGGCACGAGTCGGCGGCCAACGAGTACCTCAATAGAGGTCGTGTACCTGGTCCAGCGCCAAGCCGATTCGACCCTGCGTACTACCGCACCCACGATACCACTTCCTTCGTGCCACCCGATGCCGAATCCGTCATCAGCCAAGCGGTCACGTCTTCGTTCCCCGTGTTCCCGAACGGAGGCGCCTTGGGAAAAGGAAAGACATACACTGGCTACGCGAGCTCGGTCATTTCGCAGCAACCCGGCGATGCTGCGTCAGTCACCGATGGCGGCCTCGCCCCACCGACTCGAGCATCAAGCATCGCGTTCTCGCAGTATGATCGCTTGCCGAACGAGGAGAGCAAGGGAAGGCGAAGGCTTTCGATCGGCAGTATGGCGCCGAGCGATGCACCGACCGCTTCCATGTATCATGGGTACAAGGCGGGTGACGATGATGCTCAATCGATCGCGCCGAGTCAGGCGGGAATGACGGAATTCTAGGGGAGGGACTGGATATGCTCTCGAAGAGCTTCCGCAGCACTAGTGAAGCCGCTCTGCTTTGAAGCCAGCGACGAGGATGAAGCCGCAGCCTATAAGAGCCATTTAGCCGGCGTCGTCGCCTTAAGCGGGGAAGCAGATCAGCATCATCAGGAGCGATGATCAGATGCAGCCCTACAACCTCATTCTAACTTTCACTGCGTTGCTTGCGCTGTCAGCAGAGCGCGCTCTGCTGACGGTACAGGCTGTTTAGCAGTCGGCTGGAAGATAAGAGTTCGCCATAGAAGCGCTCATTTTTGAGGGTGGACGACCTCCACCTCGTCGATCGTTGACCAAAATTCGTGACATCCGCCTGCTGGACTCCCTTTCTCCTCAATCATCTCCAGCGCGTAGAATCTATTCAAGCCACCAGCATCACGTACTATGTCTGTCTACCACGTCAGTAAGTTCACACCCTCCTCCACTCAACCTCTATCCAGCTAAGTGGCCCAGTCGCCTTCAAGCTCTCCGACCCCGCCCACCTCCCCCGCCTGACCTCCGAATTTCTAGCCCTCGAACAAAAAGTCACCCGGAACGGGAAACCCATCTTCAAGTCCATCAAGGGCGGGAAGCAGATCAGTACGGAGGCGTATCATCATGATATGCAGGTGGTATTTGTAGTCGAATTCGCCGTACGTTCCCACCCCGCTTCCCGATTACAAGCTTGAGATTGACGAGAGGGGGTTTGGGTAGAACCATGATGACATGGCGTATTACATCGATCGTGCAAAGGAACACGATGAGTTCAAGGTGGGGTTTCCTCCTCGTATAGTGCTCAAGACTGGCGCTGAGTGAACTAGATGATGGCTAGGAACGAGCTCGGCGCAGCCGGGTTCATCGCTATGGATTTCGAGGATCAGGACTTCCCAAAGTAGTTGCGTGGGTCAAGAAGGGAGTGGGAAGCAAACCCGTTTTCGGCGCATGCATGCTCGATCGAGGTTTGGTCTACTCACCAACGCACAATGACGCTTCTCAGCCCGGATATCCGAGATCTCTTAACCTCCCTCTCACCCTTGAGCTTGTCATCCCCGTCGCTCTCATCACCACCTTTCCCGTTAAACTATCGCCAAGATGTCTTTCTATCACATCAGTCAGCTCATCTCACTTTGCATTCCATACATCCCCTCTCATCGCGTTAAAAACCCAATGAGCAACTTCCCTCAGTCGCATTCAAGCTCGCCGACCCGTCCAACCTCCCACGGATCACCCAAGATTTCCTCGATCTCGAGAAGACAGCCGTGCGTGATGGACGGCGGGTGATCAAGTCCGTCAAAGGAGGGGGCCAGGTCACTACAGAGCAATTCAATCAGGATATGCAGCTGGTCTTCGTCGTGGAATTTACCGTTGAGTCCCTGTGCCTCATTTCCCCTTCCCCCTTTCCCCTTCCCATGCCCCCTTCCCCGGTCGACGTCCCTTCCGGTCGCCGTGAGATCAAAATCGAGCGAGGAGACGGGGCTGATGAAAGACATAGAGCGAGGCGGATCGCGAGCGGTATATCGAGTCCAGCGCACGTCGCGTCCAAAGTGTGGGGTCGAGCAGATTTGAGCGGGAGAGACAGAGATGCTGAATTGGCACAGATGTTCTTCGGAAAGGGCATGAACCCGAAGGGAGCCAACACCCTTGATTTCAAGGATGGAGACTATCCACAATGATCTCGAATCGAATATGAATGGGAACGTCATGATGGTCGTGTGCATGCCGATGATCGTATGAACAAACTCAAAGTCTAATGATGTATTATTGGTGATCACTGTCGGCTCTGAGCTCGGGTTTCGCTATTTCCGCTTCTTCACCGCTTGCCCATTCCCATTGCCTATCGCCCCATTCATCCCCATCCCCGCTCCCGGCACGAACTCGTCCCTCACGTCTGCTGATAACGGCTCTGCTTCTTCTGCTCCGGTCCCGTGACCCTGCTGAGCTAGGAATTCTTCGCCCCGGATGGTGAGGTATGCTTCCAGCCTGCGCATTGCCGTCAGCTTCAAGAATCCGATAGAATCCCCGGGAAACGCACAAATGGGCATTTCTCGAATTCGCTCGCCAAGCTGCTAATCCGATATCACCAAGCAGCGGTATGAACCTGAATCTGTATCAGCTTTCATCGTCGGAATCGAGGGAAGCACCCACCCCAGTCCCGCCGAGATCGCGTTGTTGAGCAACATCTTCGATAACAGATCCTTCGGGATATCAAGCTTGTTCGCGGGTCGGACCACCAATCCATAATTCAGGCCAGCATCGACAATATCCCCCAAGCCGGGTATGATACCTACCACCAAACCCCCCCTTAGCATACATCTGAATTGGGGTGGAGACGGGTTGACGCACCGATGAAGAACGTCCACCCCACTCGGAAACCGCAGAGATTCATCCCCTTATCCAGGTAATGTGCACGTTTCCGGATCTTCCGAAGGGCTTTCTCATCGCGCTTCGATAGGCCCGGGGGGACGCCGCGCTGACGGGTCACTATCAGCTAAGCTGAGAGAAGTACAGGAGAGGACACACCTTGACTTTCTTGACTTTTCCCTTGGCATCGACGACCTCGTCGTAGTACGGGTCGACCGGGGCATACTGCGCCATGCGCTGTTTGAGAACTTTCTGAGGGTCCACATCAGTCGATGATATACGGGGACGAGGTGGTAACTCACTCCAGCAGCTTTCTGAGCGATCGCAGTCATGTCGACGGGTTTTGAACAGGGGTATGGTCGGCGGAAACGGGATGTGAAGACGAGGAAGATGCGATGTAGGTCAACCGAGCCTTTTCAACTGAAACCGAGGGCGGCGACAAACAACGGATGACGCATATACACGTGGGATCGGTGCAGTGGCAATTTGCGATTTGCTTCCCTTGTTCCTCGAAACGGCCGTGGATTCACGGGCCGAGAGGTATTTTTTTAGAATGCATCTTGAAGCTCTCTTCGAAATGGCCGTGCCTGGCGATTCCTATTCAGAAAAGCCCAGTGGATCTACCGCTTCGCTTGTTTCGGGGAAGAAGATTAAGGCGGCTCCATCCCCATCAAGATATGTCATAACAGCAGCCAGGGTAGATCATCCCAAAAGCGATCTTTTATGATGTCCGCGTGCAGCACGCACACCTCACCTGTCAACCCTTCATACGGTTTCGGCTGCTTGCCCTTCGTGCCACTCGCCTTTGGAGGCACGCTAGTTCGCCCGTCTTCCCCGACCGCTATACGATTTTCGGCCTGGGGTGGTACACGAAGCAAAGTGCTTCCTTTCCGGAACTCCTGAGGTAGGTCGTTGTAATTGATCCCGAAGCGAGAGAATAGGAGCTCGTTCTTGTCCTTAGAATCGGTCCCCTGAGTCCTTCATTTAGCGCAATCATTCCGCAAGCATCAGGTTTGTCGCTGACCTGTAAGGTCATGTTTGCCTCGGTCGGAGTCATCTCATCCTTGACCAGCGCCCAAAACGTCGTATTATATAAATTGTTGATATGCGCTACATGCCTGGTCAGTTCCGCTACGCAAGGTTTAGGTATTTGGTCCGCAAGGTTTAGGTATTTGGTCCCCTTGGTGCGGCTCACTATCTGCTTGTCGCCAAGCGAAGTAATCCCGCACTTCTTTCGCCCCGGGGTAAAGCACGACCCGGCTATCGAAGCTCGGCGGATACCGCAATCTCGTTTCCGGGAAGTAGTCTCGCCAGTGGAACACGTAGGATGAGGTGAACAGGGAGACGATGGAGGAGTTGATCTTGCTATATCATCTCATCAGCTTCGGAAGCCCCAGCTTAGATTCAGGTGGACTGACCTTCTTCGACGCTTATATAGATTTGAAGAACGTCGTATCAAGAAGCTAAGCTACATCAGTTCAGCATTATTTCCTTCGAGAACAGAAGTACGAACCTGTACTCGTCGCTCTCCCCGAAAGCAAGTACCACATCCTCGTACTCCTCCATCACTGACCTTGCAGCACGATCCATAAGGTCAAGTGCACGGACATCGTTGGGTTTCACAAAGGCATGAGTATTCGAGAAACTAGAATTTCTTAGCGAGGTGTTTGTGACCCCAGGATGAGGAAACCCACTTGTGGAATCCCCGCCCATCGATGCGCACGACGATGTAGGTGTTCGGGACGAGTGGGTCGGGGAGCTCGAAGTTCCGGACGTACTCGAATCGCGATTTCGCCATGAGCGGGTTTCTGGGGACTGCAGTACATAGGAAGTGAAAACAACAGACTCGTTTCCTGCTATGCAATCGGGATGAAGTACGGCTAAAATTGGTTTCTCACGGTGTCCGTCCTCTCTCAACCCTAATTATGGACGACCTGCTTGCTATCGGCGACCCCATTCGACCTGATCACCAAGGCCCATCCCATCATGGCCTTCCCCTGCTCTCGACACGCCTCTTCCTCTGCTCTCCGCCACTTTGCACGGTCTACTTCCATCCGCACGATCTCGAACACCCCACCACGTCACGAAGAATACTACAACCCCTGGTCCTCCAAGACCCACCTTAAACCCCCACCCTCCATCCCCTCCCCTCTCCCCGCAATCTACCCCCAGAAAATCGTCCTATCCGATGGATCTACTTTCACATCCTATACCACCGCGCCTACACCCTCCACCATCCGGCTGACCCGGGACGTGACGAACAACCCTTTGTGGAAGCCTGGAGCGGATCGGAGGGGGTTGGGCGAGGATGGGGAGGGCCGGGTGGGGAAGTTCAGGAGGCGGTTTGAGGGTGTGCACCTTGGCGGAATCTCAAGTGCCCAAGAGAGTGAGGTCCCGGAGGAGGCGGATGGGGTGAGGGTGGGGGAGAGGGAGATCAGCTTTGGGGAGGTGGATTTGGAGTGGATGGGTGAAGGGGCGAGAGAGGAGAAGGCGCCAAAAGTGCGGGAGAGAACGGGGGCGGCGAAGGGTGGTAAGAAGAAGTGAGGTGGGACATGCATACAATGTGGCGTTACGTGCATATTGTACGAGAGAAGCGTTGCCAAGGATGTCATACCGATTCCATTACGGAAGAATCCCCATCCTCGTCGTCGTCTTCACTATCGCTCAAGACAGGTGGTCGTCCCTCGGCCTTGGGAACCACGGGACGCCCCTCGTCCTTAATGATCACCTCTGCCGGGTCACGAAAGTGCTGGACCAATACTTTGTTCATCCTGCTCCCCATCAATCCCTTTGCCACTGATCCAGAGATGAGGACTCACGTAAACATGTGTAGTCTATCCGTATGAAAGACGCTCCGCAACGGCTCGTCGCACAAGATATACCGCTTATCCGTCTGATCCTGGAGGTCCCTCGCCTTGACATAATCCCATATCCTCTTGACCGTCTGGGGTCGACTCAATCGCGGTTCACCCACCAACTCTGACAGCGCGTCACTACCACCCATCTCCATCAATACCAACCCATCCCAACACTGGAGGATATAAGGTACCTAAGGATCAATTCCTTGTTGAACGCATCGTTCCCCGCCCTCCTCTTCCTCGGCCTCTCCTCACCATCACTCCCAACCCTTGCAGCACTCTTGACCTTGCTTACCTTCTTCCGCTTGACCGCCCTTCCACCCCTAGCACTCCGGCTCGCCCGTCCGTTGCCCACAGCATCGAATTCCCTCTGGAGACGCGCAGCCATCTCCTCATCCGTCTCTACCTTGACTTCGCGCTTGACTGCCTTCTTGCGGAGAGGTTCGGGCTGGGATGATTGGGGATGGGCGAGCTCGGATTTCGTTAGGGGGACATCGGGGGATGAGAGGGAGGGGGAGGCAGCGGAGGTGAGCTCTTCGTAGATCCTCCCGATCTATTGGAGTAAGCAAAGGTGGAGATGAAGAAAGAGGGATCGCGGACATGCTCGTCGATGGAGGATCGGTTCGCTCGGATGGTCGTCTCGTCTTCGCCGCGGTTGATCAGCTCCTTTCGGACTGCCTTGGCGGAACTGTAAAGGGCCTCGGTCAGGGAAGTCTCGTGAAGAGCAGCAATAGACTTACACGACGGAGAGGTCGCTGGTCTCGAGGATCTTTCGGATCGCCGGGAGCAAACCAGCTACGTACTATGACGCGCTGAATCAGTCTCATCCTCAAGGTGGACGGGCCTAGGCAGATTTACCGAGGTAGACATGGCTGGGAAGGATTGACCGGGCAAGAAATGACAAGAATCGTCAACTTTCTTTGCACACCCTAGACCTGCCAGAATCAATACAACGAGGTAAGACTCGGTCGGCTAGGGCCGCCGGTGGGGCGGGATTTTGTTGTTCCCGGCGACAGAATCCCAACAAGGCGTCGTCGCTTAGCTGTATCCCAACAACCGCGGAGATGCTGGACAACATACACTGGAGGCATGCGCAATCTCTTCGTTCACTTCTCAGCCGCTTCAGCTAGATTTCAACCGTATTTGCTCCGTCAACGCGGACGCAAGCATGCCAAGGACCACAACCTGACCAGTCACCCGACGCCTGCGCTACAACGGAGCATTCGTAGTGCTGTTTCCGCTTCGACAGGCGAGCTTCGCCTCCACAGCTTGGTGCCGCCATGTCTATCGAGTACCACGCTCTCCGCTGGCCGGGTGTGCTTTGCGCCATACGCGTGGACTGAAGCCGTTGCATCATAAGAAGAATGTCCGCCTCGACACCTCCATTTTGGGCTGTCCGTGACATGAGCGTCGAATCAATCGGTTGCAGGAAATTCGACTGACCTTCCATTTCCACTCGTATTCCTGGTCCTCGTCCAGGGGCGGTATCCCCATCTGCTGCGCACTCGCCCGCTTCTCCTGTCCTTTCCCCATCTCCTCCATAGCCTCATCCTCATCCCTCTTCTCCTGTCTGCTGATCTCCTCCTCGTCAATATCTTCCGGATCGCCTCCTCGAGGGACCTGCCCATCGCCGGCCGTCACTGCAGGTAGTCCCTTTCGAAGCCATCGAAGCTTTAAGGTGAAGCGTGGTCCGATCTCTTGTAGTCTGGCCGAAGTAGCCGAGGCGAACATGTACCTGTAAATGAGTAAGCTGGGATTTGGAAAGCGTGAATCAAGCGTACCGGTGCCGCCGAAAGAACAGGAAGTCTCGTTGATTGTGGAGAGTGACGACTTGTCGTCCGCGAAATTGGGGAAGAGGGGGAAAGAGGGAGCCGAAGAGCCGTCCAACGGAATTTCCAAGAAGAGTGGTGAAGTTGTTCAGGATGAGCTCGGCTGACATGCGGAGCGATCAGCTCAAGTCGCCTGAATCTCCGACTAGGTATGCTCACGAGAATGCGGTGAGGGTCGTGCATGACCCTGGGTACGATGTCACAGTTCAGCATGCATTCTCAGTGGTTTCAACCAAGTCACGTAAATCTGCGATCCCAGCTGGACGCTACTCAGCTTGAAGTACGCCGTCGGCCCAGCAGGTAACTGCATCAGGGTGATCGCATCTGTCGATTATGAGCTCGTACTCCCTCCCCCATCATAGCACTCACTGGGCGTCTTATGATCCTGGTTGACCGCGATGACCGCCGCAAACCCCCTCTTCGCCGCCCACCTCGCCACCCGTCCAAGCTCGAAACCCCTGCCCTTTGGCCGCTTGAAGAACTGTCCGCCAGGGAAGATACTCCGGAGGTCGTCACAGAACTGGTACGTCTCTTTGCAAGGGCTGGGAGAGGTGGTGACGAGGATTCGAGGTGGAGCGGGTGGAGGAAGGTCCGCCTCTTCCTCCTCCTCCTCTACAGCCTCGCCCGTGACTTCCCGCTCGGCGTCCAAGGGCGCATCTTTCGGAACAGCTGCCACGTCTGCCGAAGTCGCTGCTGTCAATGCCTGTGCGTCGGGCATGACCTCATCCTCATCATCAACTTCCTCTGCGTTGACGGGCACCTCATCTCGGGGCTGTGAAGGTCCAGCTTCGCCATTGATCGCCCTAGACGCCTCTGCGACTCGCTCCGCAGCTATTCTTAGAGTCCCGGGATTTGCCGTGAGGTAAGATGTAGAGTCGAAGATGCGAGTATTGTCGAGGGTCCGAGGGATGTTCTTCGCCAGTCTCTCCTGTTCACACCTTATGAGCATCACCCAGGCGCTGCACACGATGACTCACCTTCTTGCGTTCTTCTCCTAATCCTTTCTCTTTCTCTGCCTTCTTGTTCTACCAGACCCGTCAGCCACAAGCTCAATGTGTGTCCCTCGCATCCCTCGCAATGGACAACCACTCACATCCAGACGGCGCTTGAGCTTTGCTTGTCCCTTCTCCCGCTTGCTCTTTCGATGCACTTCCGAGCGTTTGAGTGCATTGTGGATCTTTTTGTCGGGCGCCATGATGAGATTGGCGAAACTCGTCGAAGCACTCGACGAGAAGAGCACATGCGAGGTCGAATGGGGTTTGCAAATCTGGGTAGGCACGAATTACGTAAGCAGATAGGGAAACAAAGGCAAAAATCAAACAGCGTATAGGAAGCAGAAGAAAGCGGCTCACATTCCCGCTCTTCCGCCCCATCGTCCTCACCTCAGGCGGCTACACGGACAACGCCCACTACTAACCTCCTACAGGCGTGGAAGAGGTTCATGTCTCCAGTGGGCCTTTAGCACCATGCTCACCGAGATCTCGATGGTCCTTACGAAGGCTCGAGCGGTCGGAATGAAATCGGCGAAACACCTTCCCAGTCGGGTAATTTAGTCGCGCGCGTTACTTTTAGTTTGTTCTACTTCCCGTTTGCAAAAGTCATCCCTTTACATTTCATTCCTGATTCCTTACGCTAAGCCCGAGGCGACTCTTGCAACATACATGCCTCCCCTCGTGACATCACGGTCAGCCAACTCGCCGAAGCTGTCCAAGAGCTTCTCACGTGTCAACTCATTCAAGCGAGAATGGGGAGATGATGATGTCCCAACAAAGCAGTCCGGACTCAAAGGATCATCCCCGGAGATGGAATGGTTGCCTAGTCCGGAGCAGTCAATATACTGCTACGTGCCGGAACGAGCTCGCTGATCCGGTCTACAGAGCCAAGCGGAAAGGGCCTGTATCTGACTTCGCGATGACTTCTCCTCCCCGATTTCCTGCCGCTGAGACCGCTGCGGAACGCCGCCGTAAAGCGATTCTCGCGGCGATGAGCCCCAACACACGGCTCTCACCATCAGCCTCCTCCTATCCGTCCAACCACATTACCCAGACCCTTCCTACCATACCTTCCGCACAGAAACCGCTTCCAACTCAAGAACTCCCTTCCGTCCCTTCCACCTCTCTTCACCCGGTGTTGGATTCCAGGAAGAGACAGCTGCCATGGGATGAAGACATCACGTAGGCCCCTCTTCGTGCCCTCCCCTTTCCCCCCCTCGCTCCCCAAGAAGAGCGGTGAAGCTGATGATCGTAGTACCGCCAAGAAAGCGATGGCACGGCCAACCTCGGCAGCTAGCAAGAGGTCAACCTCCGCCGGATCGAGCGCGCCCGGCTTGAACATCAAACAGAAAATCGTGCTGAGTACAGAGCAACAAAAGGTGCTGTCTCACGTGGTGGCGGAGGGGAAGAACATATTCTTCACGGGTAGTGCCGGTGAGTCGTGTCACCCATGCTAAGCAGTGCCTGACGAGACTGATTCTCGGTCAGGTACCGGTAAATCCGTGCTTCTTCGCGAAATTATCAAGAATTTGCGCAAAAAGTATGCCACTGCGGCGGATGCGGTAGCGGTCACGGCCTCGACGGGGATCGCTGCATGCAACATTGGCGGAGTAACCCTCCATTCTTTTGGTGGAGCGGGTCTGGCCATCGAGAAGCCTGAGGTCCTGGTGTCCAAGATTAGGAAAAACAAGAAGGCTTCCGCTCGTTGGTTGAGAACGAAGGTGCTGATAGTCGACGAGGGTGAGTCGCTGCTGGAGTGCAGCGAGATTCGGCTGAATGAAGCAGTGTCGATGGTGGATGGAGACCTGTTCGACAAGTTCTGCAAGATCGGTCAGATGCTGCGCAAAGTCCCTAGCAAGCCTTGGGGCGGAATTCAAATCATCGTGACGGGCGACTTTTTCCAACTACCACCGGTGACGAAAGGCGGCGGTCAACCGAAATTCTGTTTCGAGGCGCAGACATGGGATGAAACGATCGACCTATCGGTCAACTTGACCAAGGTATTCCGGCAGAAAGACCAGAGTAGGCAAAGTTGCCCCGAAAAGATCAGACTTGACGTGTCGTAGGATTCGTCGACATGCTGAACGAGATGCGATTCGGAAAACTCAGTCAATCTTCCATCTCCGCCTTCAAAGCGCTCTCCCGGCCGATCCACTATCACGACGGTATCGAGCCCACTGAGCTGTTCCCACGACGCGAAGACGTAGACAGATCCAATGGCACTCGTCTAGACGTCCTGAATACCGATGGATGGTCGTATAATGCTACCGACGGCGGAGCGGTGGCCGATCCGGTTCAGCGCGAGAAGCTCCTGTCCAACTTCATGGCGCCTCAATCGATCAATCTAAAAGTTAAAGCTCAGGTCATGCTCATCAAGAACGTTGATGAGACACTTGCCAACGGAAGTATGGGTAAAGTGATCGGGTTCTGCCATAAGCAGCTGTATTTCCCAGACAGCCAGGGAAGGTGGAAAGAGGATGGGGACTTGGAGGATGTGGACGAAGAGGAGAGGGAGAAACGGTTGAAGATCAGGTCAACGTTGGAGGCGAAGATATCATCGGGATCCAAGCCGCTACCCGTCGTCCAGTTCAAGGTGCCAGGAGGAGGATCGAGGGATATGCTTGTGGAGGCGGATATTTTTAAAGCGGAATTACCGAATGGAGAGGTCCAGGCGTCACGGAGTCAGGTGAGTACGGCGCCTCTTGTTATATCCGCTGACTTGTCCCATAGCTACCGCTCATCCTTGCTTGGGCGATGTCGATACATAAATCCCAAGGACAGAGTAAGCCTTCTGATTGACCCTTTACCGCCCATATCTCGGATATTCACTCACTAGACGCTGACGTATTCTAGCCCTCGACCGCGTCAAAGTCGATCTAGGAAAGGTGTTCGAGAAGGGCCAAGCCTATGTCGCGCTGTCTCGAGCTACCTCGCTAGAAGGCCTGCAGGTCACAGGGTTTAGCAAGGAAAAGGTGAGTGATGCCGTGGTCCTCTTATCCCTACTTACGTCCGCATGCACAGGTCATGGCACATCGCAAAGTCGCACAATGGTCGTCGAGCCTTCGTGACCTGAACCTTTGAGCCAAAGCGTTCCCGCACCATCGGGAGTCTTTGATTTCTTCCCCCGTCATTGGGATCTATACGATACAACGTTCATGCACTTGTACCTGGATGACTGCCAACAAAGATGATGTAGGGATCGGAGACTTGTTCTTGACAACCAGAGGTGTCTGTCACCCTCGATTTCGTGAACGATTCAATGGCAATCCTTATCAGCCTGTCAACGGATATCTCCGCTTGCGCGTCTACGGCCTTCCGGTGTTCTTTTAAGATCACTCCTTTCTCCGTTCCCCGCGGACGAACTTCGTGGGGTCTTCTGACTCGCAAAATCTTCCGCAGCCTAAGCTATATATCCCCATCCCCAGCTCGCTGTTTCCTTACCTTGATGAGAATTAGTCCTATACTGAGTCTCAAGTCCTTTTCCGATCCTTATCTTCCCGATCTCGCAGCACTACTACCATGGCGTATCCTAACGACTCCAAGTCCGCTGGAACCTATGTGAGTGACAACAATGCTCCTGCTGGGAACGCGCAAGCGAGTCCAGTCGCGCTTCATATCCGATGTTCACACCCAACGTCGCTTCGGTTCCGCAACGGCCCATCCGCTCCTCTCCACTCGGGGAAACGACGTCGAGTCACGCCCGGCACAACGATACGATACGAATGATGAGCGGAGCTCGCTGCTCCTGTCTCATACGGACCAGGAGATTGGACTCGAAGGACTAGAGAAGACGAGTACGGGAGATGTGAAGGGTCTCGTCGAGGTGTCTGATACGCTCGAGATAACCACCTCAGTGTAAGTGTTTTTTCTTGGGGAATTGAGTGCCTGCTGATACGAAGTCGTAGCGGCGACGTGGACTTGGGAGTGACTAACGCATCGCCACCATCTCACACTGCATTTTTCGATCGTCTGGACGGGATCTCATCCTCTGACACCGGTCTCCAAGTTCAGCAAGCCTCGAAGGACGTATGCGATCTGCCTCCCGTTGCCGTCAACGTTGGCACAAGCACCGGTCGCGTGAAAGTCCGCTATGTTGGCTGGGAGGAGCCATGTCGTGCTCTCAGCCAGAACATCCACACCTCCGTCGGAGACGTGCAAGGTCTGTGTCCACTTGTCGAACGGCTCCCTTTACTGACCACTGACCATGCTATTCAGTCGTCGGGCATCTCCTATGCCAAGCGCCGTACCACCTCTCGACCTCACTCGGAGGGGTCAATTTTGCCTTCCCGAGCACTACCCCTCACGATCCGACGGGTTTGGGTAGCAAATGGGTCATGACGGTCAACAAGAATGATCGAGTCACTAGCAAGAGCTGGTGGGGTGAGGTGATGCCTTGGCGAGCACAGCGAGGTGGAATCTCATCAAGCTCAGGCTGGTCAGGGCCCAGAGTGGTACCGAAGGGAGAAGGGGATGTTTGTCCGCACCTCGACCGGGGAAATAATGCTTACGTTCTGAACGTGTTTCTCATCAAAAAGTATCTAGCTGTAATTATCTCGCTACTGTCTCCATTGGACGTCCGTACACGTAAAGTCCATGCATCGTGCATGTGAATGCTGCTAGCGAACAAGAGCAGGTCCTCCTCACTCCTGGTCCATGCAGATCATACGCGTCGCAGTACCCTATCATATGCGTCGCATTACTTGACCACATCCTTGCAAACCCTACAAGATCCTTCTAGCCGAATTAAATTCTCTCATTCTCTCTATACCTCACGAATCTCCCCTCGCTCAGGCTTCTCCCGCTTCTCATTCTCCTCCCTCTCCTTCGCCGCCTTCTCCCTCATCTTCCCCCGATCCCCCGTCCACCTCTCAAACAGAATAGCCAGAGGCAGACAGATGAGCTCCACGCCGATGAGCGTGAAGATGATCCCGAAGTGGTAGCCTATTCGTGAGACAAGGTCCGTGCCGAAGGCGATGATCTTGTATGCCTACGAAGAATTACCGTCAGACCTGAGAACCTGCGCAACAGAGGTGTATTGGGAGGAGGAAGAGGAGACGTACCTCTACGTTGTGGTTGAATGGGACCCAATAGAGGGATTTGTAGAAGGATGGCATGAGCTCGATGGGGTAGAAGGATGAGGCTGTCCTCGTTAGCTCGTATACTCATCCGTGAACTATCGGAACTCACTGATGTTAACTAAAGTCACGATAATGTCAGCATGGATGTATTTGGACATGGGGATAACGCACTGATGATCCACATTATGAGGAAGAAGGGTAGCCACGACACGCCCAAAATCGCCAGGGCGGTCTCGAGAGCGAAGCCTTCAGCGAGGACCGTGACGTAGTTAAGAGCCCAGAGTGTCACGAAACCAGCTATGTTACGGACAATCGTCAGCAAGAGGACAGAGCTAAGGGACGATCGGCGCACCGTGAGGAAGGAAGTTCTCGAGGGGGACTTGGAAAGCTCGGACAACCAGGGTCTGCCACAATGACTACGACACGATGTCAGCGAGGTAGCAGGATGCTCGAGTCAGAAACATACCATGAAGAAGTAGGCGATGATTGGCCAACCGAAACGTAGGGCCAACATGCTCTTGAACGTCAACTTCACGAGAAGACCGGACTTCATCCGTGCGATCCCGCCGTAGAAGACGAGGTAGAACGCGAAAATGACCTAGACCACCCGTCTATCAGATTTGAGGAGGACGAGGAGGGTGAACGCACAAAGTAGATCAGGGAAGCTTCCATCGGCGCGGCTGATGACCAAGCGGAATTCTGGATGGAACGGAGATCGAAGATTGTGTAACCGAAACCGACGCCCAATGCTTGCGGGACTTTCTGGGCCAAAGCAATGGCATTTACGTTGCCAGCCGATGACGAGACAAACGATTGCAGAGCCTGGCCACGGGCTGTTGCGAGTGGATGCGATAGAGCTTGGACGAGCTGACGGAATCTGGTGTTAGCCGGAGTATGTTTGCATTGAGAGCCACTCACGAAAGCCTCGATATAGAGCAGTGTCACCTGATAGAACCTCGCACTTGCAAAGTACAGCCCGATGGATCCAGTCGGATCATAAGTCGCGTCCCCGTTCGCTAACGCCGCCCTCCAAGCCGAAGTTGCATTCGCGTTGATCACCACCGCGCCCCAGCATTTCTGCGAATACACCTCCTGCTTCACATCCTCCAGCCCATTCGGATACTCGCTAGCATCGTGCACTTCCCAACCGAGATGTGGGATCGACCTGGGGAGCGCAGCTTCATACTGCACCTCGTTGAGCATTGGTGCGTTCAGGAAGGAGTTCGGATCGGTATCGAAGGTGACGTAGTGGACCGTCAGGCGGGAAAAGTATGTTTCGAGCTTGTAGGTCGATCCCCAGAAGATTGAGAGGCAGACCCAGAGCCACAGCGTGATGAAGCCGTAGATGAAAGCACCTTTCTGCGAAAGGACGATTCTGTCAATAAGACCGCTCAAAACCCGATTCGCTAGAGGGTCGCTCACCCTGATGGCAGCTCTACGGGGTTCGCGAAGTTGTGGATGATGGATATGATATTTCTCATCCATCTGTACCTCTTCCCAACCTCGAGGTTCCTCCTTCCCTCCTTGCGCTAGGAATTTCTTACCCGCATGTGCGGCCCCTGTGGCCCCTGCGATTACTCCAGCCTTCTCCAGATGCGCATCGGTGGGTTCGCCGATATCACGGAACTTCTGTTTTTGAGGCTGAGACTTCTCGGATTCGTTGTGGACTGTTGAAGAAGAATTGGTCGGGGAAGTGGACGGGTGAACGGCGAGTGTTCGCCCGTTACGCTCATCCAGGTCGTCAGGATAGCTCTGTGGATTGTCGACCTCGTGGTAAGAGCCCGGGCGCGTCAGAGACCCCATGTCGCTCATGTATGGTTCCCCGGGTTGAGCAGAAGCTCCCCAAGTACTCGCCGCTGTACGATACCCATCGCCGAGCGGAGCCGCTATTCCTGCGGAGCTGGCTCGCACAGGATAGTTCCCCTCATACCTTTGCGGTATTCTGGAGGCCGGACTCAACGTGGTGTCCGAGATTGAAGGGCCAGCCGATGACGATCCCGGATTATCGATAGCTCCCGTGGAGCTCGAGGGATTATGACGGTCATGGATTGACAGAGGACGTCCGAGATCGAGCCAAGTTGTGGACATGATCGACCTGTCTCGACGAATGTCGGCGATCGGTGAACCGTATTATTTATCAGTCAAATGGAGCGATCGGCACTTGTTTTTTGTATGTCATTCAACCGGTTACGGCCGGAAAGCAGTCCATCCTCATTTCTTCTCTGGCCGAGATCACCATGAAGGTTTTCGACAACTCTCCCACTGCTGCCCAGGTCATCACCTCGCGAGAGACAGTCGATGGAAAGCGACGATATGGGTTCTTTACGCCAGAGCTGGCGAAGGAGCGGAAGGAATGGGCGAAGCTTACGTTCCTGGTGAGCAAATTTCTGTGTTCCCAATGTTCTGGCTGATGAGATGCAAGACATTCGGGATGATCACCGTCCTCATGTTCCTCTTCCTCTCCATCTACTTCGGTGAGCCGATCATTCCCGACTCAAGTTTCGGTTGATAGGTAACTAGGCTCGTACTTTGTCCAAATCGACCGAGCCACCCACTTCTCCGTCGAAGTCATCGATCTCGACTCCCTCGCTTCCCCTTCTGGCTCCGTCTCACATCCTGCCATCCTCGGGCCCGCCGTCCGTACCGCCATCCAAGAAGCCGAGACCACCGCCCCTCATCTGGGATGGTTCGAAGCGGACCCATCCACGCTTCAGAATTTCCGGCTTACACCGGATTCTCAGGGGATGGACGTGTATGAATATGGCTTGAACGCGGTTAATAACCAGGACGTCTGGGCGGTGATGATCATCAACGCGAATGCCACGAGTGGGGTTTGGTCGGCCCTTACTTCTGGGTCCATGTGGGAACGTGAGTTTGCCTGTTGCACTCGCCGTGCTTGGAGCTTCGAGATCGAGATATGCTGAGGTGAGCAGCGACCGGCGCCATCACCTTCATCTACGAGGAAGCCCGCAACTTCTACGGGGAGGACCAATATGTCTCGCGTCTCGCAACACAGCTCATCTCGACAACAACGTCTGCCGCCGCTACGACCCTAGCCGGTCAAGTCTTAGCGCTCGGTAACGCTTCTGCAGTCCTCAGCGCCGCACCGACGGGGAGTCTGATTGGGGCTTTCAGCTATAACTCACACAATACACATCCCTTCAACCAGGATGCCGTGAGTGTCGGCCTTACTGATTTTAGTCTCCGGCTGATTGATGGAGTAATAGGGTATCGCGTCGACCACGGTCGGGACTGTCTATCTCATCATTGTGAGCGGTGATACTCAGCTTCTGCATTCTGCTGATCTCCTCTCAGTTCACCTTCCTCATCTCAGTGACGTGGAATACCCAAGGTCTCCCACTCATCCAAGACAAGCTCTCGATCCGCTCAGAGATCCTCGTCAAGGTACTCATTCCCTTCATCGGTGAGTTCTCCCTACGCCTTTCGCTCTATGCCGGATTGACATCTCGCTAGCCTACTTCTGGCTCGCCTTGCACTACTCCCTCGTCTCTCTAGCCTTCCTCGTCAAATTCAACCGCAAATACGGGAATGGCGGGTTCGTCCTTTACTGGATGGCCAACTGGATCACCATGTCCGCTCTCGGATTCGTCATGGAGACGGTGTTCCTCTGGTTAGGACCGTTCTTCCCGTTCTTCCTGATCTTCTGGACCATCATCAATGTGGGTTGCCTGCAGCAGACCGGCATTCACGGAACTTCTCTGACGAACCTTCAGGTGTCGGTCGCATTCCTGGATATTGCCGATGCTGGAACATTCTACCGATACGGGTGAGTTCCTTCGTCGCTCGATCAAGGTCGGCCAGCTGATGGTGGGCAGATACATGCTCCCCGTCTGGAATCTCGGTGAGTTCAGCGCCATTCTGATTCACCGGTCTACTGCTCATACTGCCTAGTCGATGGTGCAAAGAGCATCATCTTCGCGACCAAGAACCACCTCGTGCAGAACTTCGCCGTCACTCTCGGGTATGTTGAATCTCTTAAACACCTCAAGCCTCTGGCACATGCGTCATCTACCTCGTCGTGAACGCTGACGGTGGCATTAGATGGATGGTCACCTGGATATGCCTCCTCGCCATCACCGTCGTCGTTCAACGGCGGAGGAAGGAGGCTGGCAAGATGCGGGCGAAGTGGGACGAGATGAAGCGGGTTGACGAGAAGCGGATGGCGGGCGAGGCGCGATAGCTAAAGTGTGGGACCATGGGTATATGAAATGCATGTATCGATCCTTTGCTCCGGAAAGATGTGGGATCAGTTGTTGAGGGATGTCTGGTCGCCGCAGTTCAGACACTGCAGATCATCAGCTTCTTCTCCAATCACGCAACTCCTTTATCGGAGGCATGTGGACAGGACTCAAAAACAGCCTAAGGCCTGACCGACCTTGTAGAACACGGTACTCCCCTCATCCGCCGACCTCAGCTGCATGACCTTATAGCTCAACCCCACATGTCCGCACTTCTGGCATTTCTCCTGGGCCTGTCCCCCAGCCTCCATCAGCACCGTCACCTCTCACCGCAACCCTCAAGCCCAATCATGCGGCGGAGAAGGAACGCACGATGGGATCCCGTTCCTTCGCCGCCTCTCCGTCCCGCACTTTATTCTGGACCAACGCCCTCTTACTCCTCAGCGGACTCGGAAAGGCATTTGGTGAGGAGTACGTCTTGGTAGGGAGGTTCTCATACGCTGGAACATCTCTTCAGCTCTTGTCATCAAAGAAGCGTACGGATATGGGAGGATGGTGTGGGCGGAGAACCCACAGGAAGCAGGCTCGAGTCTCCCGCATTGGGTACAGGGGATCTCGTCTTGGTTATCGTTTGGGAGGTCGAGGAGGGTTCCACATGCTGGGCAGAATAGGAGAGCTCCGATGCGGTGGGCGGAGACGCGGGAGGGGGCCATGCAAATGAGGTAGGGCGACTGCTTGGTCGAGATGCTGTTAGTGAGCTAGTATATTTCAGTTGTTGAGATATGGGTTCAAGCCAATTTTGAAATTTGATTTGATTCCCGCACACTCGCGATCCCGATATTCAACGGGGAGGACCGCTCAAACTCTCTCCAGCTACACACTTTGCCGCGGATGACCTTCGCCTCTTGCAATTGTCTTCGTGCAAGCCATGCATCACATCTCCAAGTCCGGCTCAAAGCCACATGCACAAGGATGGAACGTCACTAGAATGAAGCCCATGACGGATCAAGGCAAAGGATGTCGAAAGCGAAACGAGCGAAGCCTTAATTAAGGATGGAAAGGATTATACGCTCAAGACAGGGGAGAACATCTAAGCGGTGGCAGCAACAGCGGGCACTGCAGAGGGTGCTGAGCTTGACTCGGACTCCTAATACCGAGTAAGCGTCTATACAAGCAATGAGGATCCTCTCGCTCACCTGCTCAATCTTGATGGGCTCAGCGAGAACGGGCTGGTCGAGTGTGGGCGCCATGTCGGCGATGGGCGATGTTGATTCGGTCTTCAACTCCGCTTCCTCCTTGGTCACCTCGTCCCTCGGCGTGGTCGACTGCTCCTTCTTGCCCAAGCCTTTAGCCCATCCGGTGATGCGCGCAGACAGCCGTCGGTTTGTTTTGGGCATCTTGGGCTGAAGTGGTTCAGAGCAGCGCTCATGACTGATTGCTTGACTCACTGCTTCCTCCTTGTTGGCCACAGCATCTTCGACAGGCTTGTCCGCAGCAACGGTCTCGGTCACCGGAGCAGGAGCGATGTCACTGATCAGGTCAGCTCGGCTAAGATTTCGGCGGACGGCTCACGCGTTCATTGGTGCCTTAATCTCCGGCTCGGTCTCTGCGACAGCGGCTGTTGATGACTCCGCGACCAGTGCCTCAACGACAGGCTCGACGGGGGTGTTGACGACGGCCGGCACGTTGGCCACCTCCTTCGGCTCAGTGATTGCCTTCTGTTCCTCGGCCGCAGATGCGATGGAATTATCGGACGGGCGAGCGGAAAAAGGGGTAGCTTCGGCCGTCACGGGCTCTACGATTGGCTCGGTCTTTTCGATCTGACCCGGCCGTCAGCGATGAAGGGTCGTGATGATTACAAACTCACCTTGGGAGTCTTGACCTTCTTCTCTTTCTTGGGAGACTTGCTGCCGCTAAGAAGCCTGGCGAAGAAGCCTTTGCCCTCAGCCTTGGTCTTCTCGACCTTCTCCTGGGCATTGTCAGCATATGCGCCGAATCCCATTTGATGTACTCACCTTCGCCGCAGCCTTTTTGTCATCCGCCTTGACATCGTTAGTCTCCTCTGCGGGCTTTGCCGCCTCGACCGGCTTCGCCTCCTCGACAGGCTCGTCTGCCTGAACTCCCTCCAGGTTGGTCGCCGGCTCTGCGATGGTGTGCTCGGTGCCGGTCTCGGCGTGAGTCGTAGTCGGCTGATGGTTGACCTGCAGTTGGCACGGGGATCACAGGATGAGTGGAGGCAAGAGAAGAGGTCGAGAGGGAGCAGCGGGAACAAGATGAACCAGTCAGTCTCAGCCAAAGCTCAGATGCTGGGAGAGGCAGAAGACGAGACTCACGTCGTCCTTCACCGGCTCGTCGACCGACGTCGTAGTGACGTCCTCGGGGGCAGGTGCAGCGGGCAGCGCTTTCGGTGACTCAATTTCTGTCGCGATCTTGGGCGGCACATCGGGAGGGGAGTCGACAGTAGTCTTGACAGCGGGACTGTCTGTAATCGGCTCGGCGGCGATGGCAGCCTGGGAGCCGTGAGGGTGCAAGAAGTCGAGGAGGGTCATTGTGATGAGAAGGGGAAGGATAGGAAGGAATGGCGATTATAGGTGATGATACAGGATAGGGCGCGAAGGTCAGCGTTTGCTCAGTTGGTGTTGAGGAAAGGTGTGATGGTGAGAAGAACAAAGGCTGACAAGGCGATGAAACGGATGAAGAGCTGCATCAGAAATAAGGTGACACGGCAAAGAGCGTGGATCTGGATGTTGTGAAAACGAATGGACTGGGAGAGAGAAGGTATTAAGACCTGGCGCGCCAAGGTTGAATGGGGACAAACGGCACACGGCACAACAGGGGTTTGGGGGCGAGATCTCGGTCGGGCGAACAGATGGCTGAGTCCTTCAGGCCAGGAGTCGCTCGAATTTTTGGGCTTATGCCCAGTATTCAATTATAGGAGATGAGAGGATTCGCCAAAGGCATTCATTGACAAGCAGTGCAACAGCGAGTTTGCAAAGGAGGACGGACGCACCTGCTTCACTTCTTGGACGGACATCTTGAGAGACAATCGAATGATGACAGTGTCTATGGCACGACGCCAGGTCAAAATCCAGATGTTAATCACAAGAAATTCTGCTGCGATATCAAGCAGGAGAACAGACAACAGGGGAAAGGAAGAGAAAAAACGGGTTGTTTCGAATTGTGATGGGGATTGTGCCAAAGGGATGTACTACGGGGGTCTTGGGTCTCGACCCGCACAAGCCTAGTAAAAAATGTCTCGCACAGACAAGAAAAAGGGCGCGATCACCTCCAAAGATTTGCTTTACCCGCGGGTGGCGATGACCTGAAGGGATGAAACGCTTCTGTAAACCGGGTATTAGCGTGCCTGATACCCTTCCTTCGCCGTGATTGCCGCGTTTCATCTGATCGCTTTTGTCCAGTCTTTTTGGGCGATTGATTCTCGCCTTGCGTGAGATACCTGCCAATCGGAGCAATCAGCGATGGCTTCGTATAGGGGCTGCTCTGAAAATGATGTCGAAGGCGGAATCACTGCCTCAGTGAGGGCAGAGCTCCGACCAATGGGGGATACCCCTGTCTACGGTTGACCTGTATCGGTGCTCGGGCTAAGGAGATTGTGCTTTTGGAATTCTTGCTTTGCCAGGACCATACCTTTGCCCAAAGTACGCACTATAGTGTGATGATAACGATTTTCACCACATATCACGCATAGGAGAGAGACCCATCGGTACAAATCTCTGAGCTGAGCCTGCACTCAATGGAATCAAAATCTCGTGAGGCAAGCAGCTCAAAGTTGTCAGTCAGGACCAGTCCTTCTCCCTGTAGCTGCCTTCGGAACTGTTCTGGATCTGCTTTTCCAGCCTTATAACGTCCTTACCTAGATGACGTGGTGTCTCTAATTTTACGACACTTTACCGACCGCTGACCAGTAGTTCGACACCGCACAACTCCCATGACCGCGAGCTGCGAGGAATCATTGGGTGCGTACCCGGAAAGGATGATTCCGCTTCTGTCCTTGAGCGCGAAGGGCAATCGATCGCAGCGATGCGAACGGATGACTCCGAAGTCGACTGAATCGTATGTCAAGGAAAGATCAATATGCCAGGCGTGGCTGCGGTCTGGACCACAAAAGACCAGCATGATTGCGCGGCCATCAAGCGCCAGCTGCAATTGCCACTTTCGTGTTGGACACAAACCTCCACCTGCCATGTTCCCGCAATTGACGTCTTTCTGTTTGACTCGTCTTTGATAACGACAAAATACGCGATACCTACCTGCGTCTTCTATCATCATTCCTGTCAACCATAGGCACCGTCGCCAACCCCTCGGTCCCCCCTCACTTCAGCATCTCAAATCGGACTAGCTACAAGTCGTCGCGTTGTTGCCACTCGCGCGCCTTACTGTAATTACCAGCATTCCTGTAGCTACCTCATCCACTCTCTTCCCTCGTGCTTCCCTCCTTTGACCGGTGATCCTGTACGTGTCTTCGGGTTGTATCATCTTTCGTAACCTGCTAAGCGCGAGTGTTAGATCTTCTCCTGTATGCAGATCAACACATTCTCCAGCTCCACGTTTGTTTTCAGCTCGGTCTAGATCTACAATCTCCCCTCTCCGCTCTCTGGAGACGCTTCATGCCATTGTCGGACAATGTCGACCCAGCAAGGCGACAGAGATCCGACAATGGAAAGGCTGAGAAGACGGATACGACCGCGGGTATGGGTTCGGCGAGGACGGGTCGAAGGGGCATCCGTGAGTGCTTACGTGACAGCATCTGCCAGCATGGACACACTAATGAGTTCGTCTTTGCAGCTCAGGACCTGGAGTGAGCTATCCTCATAGAGATTGCGCTCTCTATGGCTGACGTGACCTGATGCAGCGAATCGTCCAACTCCATCCTGACACCAATCCTCTCCCATCTCCCTTCCCTCGCCGGCATACCATCGCTCAGAGGCTTCCTTCCCACCTCCCCCTCCAAGCAAGTCAACGGCCATGCATCTGCTCCATATATCATCCGCGCAACATGGCAAGAAGCGGACCTGGGTGACGGGCGAGGCAAGACGTGAGCATACCCAAAAGTCTTTCAGGCTTACAGCTGACGAGATGCCCGTAGTCCGCTACTGCTAATCACTCCCAAGCATCATGCTCTCCAGATCTTTCGTCTCCCTGCGAACGTCATTCCGGATGACCCGCATGTCCAGGAAACCTTCCCTGCTCCTGAAGAGGTCTTCAACCTCCCCGTTATCCGATATACCTCCGACACGGTCAGGACAGCTCTGCCCGGTGCATCAGTGAGCGATACGAGCTGTGGTGGACATGAGCATGTTCTGGAGGCGAAACTGCTGGAAATCGGTAGACTCACGGAGGAGTCTGGAGCCCTTGTGATTTTGATGTAAGTTTATTCTATGCTGTACCGGCCTAGACTTACTCCTAGGACAGCACCGTCACCTTACCCGCTCGGAGATCGTCTGCGCTCGGTGCCCTGGCTCTGATTGTCGCGAGCTTGCGAACGGGCTTTGCCCTTCGGAGAGTCGACCTGGGACCGGGAAGGGCTGCATCAGTCGCCAGCTCTACAAGGGTTATAGCTGTGGTGAGTGAATGGGTTTATGGTCCGCGTCATACTCATATACACACAGTCCGTATCATATCCTCAGCCAGAGATCCACCTGCTGGATGCTTCTTCCCTTATCCCTTCCTGTGCCCCCATCTGCGATCTACCTGTACATTCAAACACAGGTCTTCCCACCTTCTCCCTCTCCGGTCGTCTCCTAGCATTTGTCACGTCTGAGCCGCCCCGTACGGCTGGACCCGATGGCTTGGGCTCGCTCGTGACCGCTAGGTCCACGTCACGAGTTCGCTCATCTGGCTCACTTCCCTCGCCTAACCGTTTAACGGACCGCCAGTCGCCATCGGCGGAAACGACTACTCAGGGCGCACTGCTCAATTCGGCGGCAGAAATCAGCGGTGGCGTCGCGCGGGGCGTCTGGGCGGGGATCAAGTTGGGCGCGAGGGCTGCTGGCAGGGCTCGGAATGGGAGACTGGCCAGGAGTGCGCCAGTCGAGGGGTCTGTCTCGCTTGACGACGATGACGATCGGCGTGGTGGCGGGGATAGCGAGTCAAGATCGCTGGACGAGTCAAGCGTTATCGACGAGCCGATGTCAACAGGCAGCTCGCTGGGTGGAGGCGAGTGGATCAAGGTAGTCGACCTGAAGCCCCGGTCCGCACGGAAAGCACCACCTAAGAAAGATTCACCCTCCTTGGCGACCACTTCTGGTGCGCCATCGATCTCGGCCTCGCAATACCCACCTGAAGCATCATCATCCGAAGGACCCGAGGTCACTGCTCATTTCCGATTGCCCCTCAATCAATTTCTCGCACCTTCCTTCCCTGCTGAGCCCTCTCAAATCAAGCGCCACTCATCTGCCCTTCGCCCTCAACCTATCTCAAATCTGTCGTTCTCACCATCCGGTACGCAGCTCTTCGCAGCAGCCGCAGATGGCCGCATCTTCCACGTTTTTGACATCCACCCGGCTGGCGCCTTGAGTCATGAAATTAAAGGCGAGTGTAAGGGAGAAGTCTGGCATCTGTACGAGCTGCGGCGAGGCTCGACTGCGGCGAGTGTATGCGAGGTCACCTGGGACAAGGATGGCAGGTGGCTTGGCGTCGGGACCGGTCTGGGTACCATCCGTATGTCAGCGATCCGCCTCATTATTGGCTTCAAATACTGAGAATCGCTTTAGACGTGTTTCCCATCTCCCCTTCGGGCGGGCGACCATCTGCCGCGAGTCATGTCAGTCAACGCATCGCCAATCCCGAACAGCTACACCCTCTGTCCACCATCGTCCACGCCCTTGTTCGCTTGCGGCCTCGACGAGCTTTCGCAGACGTTGAAGAGGAGGACTTGCCTCATGCCTCAGCTATCCAAACGCCCGGCGTCTTTACCTTCCTGAAATACCGCCAACATCCGCTCGAAAAGGGCATGTTCTGCGACGACATGGTGATCTTCCGATCATCAGTGGCTGAAGTGGAGCTCGCCCGCCTATCCGTTCGCCAGATCAATCGTAGCAAGATTTCAAGCACCGATGGCGTGTCTACGCAACGACGAGCCAGCGCTCTAACAGAAATGATACGTAGTCGAGCTGGTCTCACGGAGCCCAATGACCTCTCCGTTACCGGCGCCATCAGAGCTCGGTGGTGCTTGCCGCTCGGTTCCAATACGGAATCGCCAATCTTGCTGATCAGCCGATCCAAGCAGTGGAAAGCGTTGGCGGTAGATCCGCAGCGATCGAGGTAAGCCCTGAGCAGCGGTTCTTCGCATTGCGTCTGACCGTCACTTAGAAGCCTCGCCCATGCTGAGATACAGTCGCATTGCAATAAATGCCGGATCCTTCCGCCTTCGCCCTATCTCTCCCGCCAAATCGACTTTTTCGCTGCCAAGCCCATCGACGAGAATTCTCCGCTCTCCATACTCGACCTTGAAGCACGCGCGCACCGCCTCGTATTTCGGCGCGAAGTGGAAGCCCAAGCCTCTTCGCCGGAACTGAAGTCATTCGACGAGCCGCTTCTCTCGGCTTTACACACCGTCATCGAGTCCCCCACTGCTGGCCAGATACCTGGTCTTCCCAATGGGTATCCAGCGAGAAACAGGTGGAGAAGCTCGGTGCCGATCCGACATGTCGCTGCTGGACTTGGGGATGGTGTGCATCGGGTCCGACGGGAGTATGTGCGTGCTCAGCATTCGCGGTCATTTCGGAGAGCGAGTGCGGCGGCTGCGAACAAGCTCAGCTTCGAGGAGGATGCGGTGTTTGCCTCAGGTGACGAGGGGTCGAGCCCTTCCAGTGGGGTTCTGCCGGGAAGTTCGGTGGCGGAGGATGATAGGGAGGAGCCTGATGGCTGGGGAGAGGGATGGGATGAAGAGTACAGACGGGCGGTGGAGGATGATGGAGGACCGGATGATCTGGTATTGGGACTGCTGGAGGAGGAGGAGGAGGAAAGACGGAAGTGGGAGATCAAGCAGAAGGTGATTGGAGTGCACAATGTGAAGTGAAGAAGGGCTCTATCTTGCGTGTTGTCATATCTCTCTATTTGGATGGTTTGTAAGCAGGCAGTTGTAGGTATAGCAGCAGTAGGTAACAATATAGGTCGGATGGGATGCGGTGTTGACGATTTGAGCTGGCTTGGCAAAATCGAGACGCGACTCGGTGGACTCCACCTCCACATGCCTGCTTTCACCATTCCTCATTTTGTTCTCCCTACCTCGTTTTCTGTTGGCCCTTCCCCCTTTCATCCGACTGATATCCGCCATGCCACCAAAGGGTGGGAACGCGAAGAAAGAAGGCGGTCGTGCGAAGAAAGCGGAGAACGAGGTCTGTCGTCCTCATGAGATTCTCTCACTCGAATCCTTAACGCGCAAGGGCAGGAGAAGAAAGCTGAAGCCGAGGCCAAAGGGAGAGCAGCGAGGGAAGCTGAAGAATGGAAGGATGGAGGTAAGTCGAGGTGTGCAGGATCATGCTGATGAGCTAGCAAAGGGCAGCTCGAAGACGGAGGCTGCGGCTGCGAGGGCTGCTGAAGCGGGTGCGTCCACCGTCCCTATGTGAAGTACACCATGTGATCCTCTTTCCTCTCCCTCGTCACCTTCCACCTCATGATGAATGCCGCACCTCCGCCGCCCCCTTTCCTCCCCCCATCCCCCTCCCCCTCCCCTCCTTCACTCCTCCCTCCGCCCGCCCCGCTCCGCCCCCGCCAGCCCGAAACAAAGCCGAGCGCGAAGCCCTGCTCGCTGCCGAAGAGTCCTCCCTCCCGTCCAAACCCAAATCCGCGCTCAAAGCAGGGGCTAAGAAGAAACCTCCCTCCGACATCCCCAAAGCCACTGGCGCTGGACTCGCTGGGTTCGGGCTTGACGATCCGATGGGATTGCGGACGGCCAAGGGTGAGGATGGGGAGGTGGTTGAGGGTGGAGAGTTGAGTGCTACGGGGGTGCAGGGAATGTTGGAGGCCATGGAGATTGTCAATCAGAGGACGGATAGGGAGACGTTGGGCGCGAAGGTGCGTGATGGGGTGACTCGTTGTACTCTGGCGGGCGGAGCTGATGTGGATGTAGGCTGGGTTGTTGGTTGAGAAACATCCAGAGGTGAGCTCGGCCATGCAGGGGTATGTTCCAGCTGATCGCGTCGAAAGCGACGATTCAAAGCTGCCTTCGAGGCGTACTTGGAACGAGAGATGCCGAAGCTCCGCGAAGAGGTGAACTCCTTGCCTCTCTTGACATGATCAAGGCTGACTCGACATCAGCACCCCGGACTGCGACAGAACCAGATGCGAGACCTCTTGTTCAAGCAATTCCAGAAGGCTCCCGAGAATCGTTAGTCCCCTCTTTGTAGATTTTGGGTGGAGAACCGAGCTGATGATGTGGGATTGCAGCTTTCAACCAAGCGCAGGTAGCTTACAACGCTACGAAGGATGACAGGGTGGACGCGCTGCGGCAGGTTATGGATGCGAGAGAGGCGAAGTATCGGGTGGAGTCTTGAGGCAACTCATTCGCTGAGCACCAATAGGTGATCAGCAGTAGAAGACAGAGCATGTAGCATGTTTCCCATGGAAAGGGCGCTCTGATTTTTATTCAAGCTTGAGAGGCTACCTAAAGCAGATCGCGCGCTTTCGGCGAGAACAGCGAAGGGGACTGTGGACGACTCAGCCTTCAGAGCTGTATGACTGATGGGCGGTTCCAATCGTCATCCCGCTGGAACCCCTCCGGGGATGATCACTTGATCCTTTCTCCTGCGCCAGCAAGTGAATGGTCATGACCGGGTCTGCATGTCTGCTTGCACTACGTCGCTCAAGCCTCCTGAGCTCGCATGCGCCTCCTCTGGTCACGCTCCTCCGCGATCGAAAGCTTCACACCCTTGCCCTTCGGCAGCGAGACCTGTGCCTTCGCGCCCTCGCCAATCACGAAGATGTTCGACAACCTGGGCCTCAATCAGCACTGAGAGACAGTCTCCCGTGGAGCAGGCTGACCTCGTCGCGAACGTCCTGTCCAGCACATCCCTCACGTGCACGATATCGAACCCGCCCAAGTGCCTCTCCTTATGCACGATCACACCCGAACGTCCCATGTTCCTCCCGCCAGTGATCATGACGACATTTCCAGGCTCGAACTTGATGTGGTCCACGATCTTGTTCTGCACAAAGTCGAATTTGACGGTGTCATTGACCTTGATGGCCGGGTCGGGGTAGCGGATGGTACGGCCGTCATGGGTGACGATGTGGGGGACAGCCTTGGCGCCGAGCTGATGCTTGCGGACTTTGCACAGCTTAAATGTCGCTTCCTCTGGGCTGATTCGGTGGATGGTGAATCGACCTTTGATGTCGTACAGGAGACGGAAGTGCTCGCCGGATCGCTCAATCGTGATGACATCTGGGCGAATGTTAGCGGAGCAAGTGTTTTGTTGTGGATTGATGTACCCATGAATCCAGCAGGGTATGTCTCATCGGTGCGGACTTTCCCATCAACCTTGACAAGGCGTTGCTTCATGATAGCGGTGACCTCGCGGCCGGTGAGAGCGTACTTGAGCCGATTACGAAGGAACACGGTAAGGGGAAGGGATTCGCGAAGCTTGTGTGGACCAGGGGAAGGGCGCGGAGCCTGTATACAAGATTAGCGGCACGGACTGGAATGAGCGTTGGTAGACTCACATAGGTCCCTCCCAACTTGTCCAGCATCCATGACGAGGGAGCAGCGAGACGCTTGAGATGCTTTTTCGGCCCGCGACCCTGTGACAAAGAATGTCAGCACATTGAAAGCATTATCCGATCCCCTATATTGCTCGAGCTTCCAAAACGCGCTGAGACCCGCACGCAACACTCTGCTAAGCGAAGCCAACACCAAGTGCAGGATCACGTCGTCCTCGGCAGGTCTCGGTTTGCGAGACTACGCCGACACGCTTTGCGCTCCCCATACTCGCTGTCCTCCTCGCCGATACGCATGTCACGGTTCACAGAAGTTACAGAAGAAGGAAGACTCACCATTTTGAGTTGATGAGGAGAGAGTAAATGACGGGGCGGAAGACCAAGGAAGCAACCAAGACGGAAGTGACGGAAGAAGCCAACGGAATCGGTTGTGGCGGTGAGGGAACAGCCGGTCTTCAGGCTGTCTTCGGCTTATGTTTTATGTCCGATGATAACGCTTTGATAGCGTTAGGAGCTTCCCCCAGCTAGCCTTGCACTTTGCTAACGAACTCTCTGATGACCGAACCTTGAGCAATCCACTTCAATCCAGAATGGAATACCTTCGCTGGTCCTTCTACCATCTCTACGTCCGTTTCAGGTTTCTCAACATCTGCTAGACTTGGCAACACCAAGTTCACCATTCCATATCTTCATGATCTCCCTTGGAGAAAGCGGACTGTAAGATGATAGTGATCTAGGTTCAAGTTTTATCGTGACATGGATCAAGGATATTGGTCTAGCGGTATGAACAGATTCGTCATATCGTGATATCGTCGCTACTACCATCCTCTACGGATCAAGGTCCTCTGTCGTCTCGTAAAACTCCTTGGCGAACCTCTGCTGCACCTCCAAGCTCGACTCAGTCTGCGTGACTGGTATCAGCACGGGAATGATCTCTCTCAGCAAAGGAGGACTCACGGAAGTCGGAGCCATGCCGCGAACAAGCAGATACTTGCGTCCAGCTTTCCCTTCATTGGCATGATTTAGCATGATGAGGGACAAGCTCACCGAGCAGTTCCGCATCGACCTGACCGCTAAAGGCAATTTTCTTCCCGCCGAAAGCGGCGCCGCCTGCTTCCTCAAGGATACAAATACCCGCCTACAATAGTTCGTTCAGCCTATCATACCTCGTCATCAGGCAGCTGTCTACGTACGCAAACATCCCATGGCCAGCACTATCGCAACGACAAATCAGCCTGAGCTCGTGAGAAATTGCGCCCACTCACACCGATCTCCCAGTACATGTCCAATCCCCCAGCAGCCACCATGGATATATTCAGAGCTGCGCTCCCCATACTCCGTAGCGCATGCACCATCTTCCCCCCTTCGTCCGGATGCGCAGTCAAAGTCTGGAAGGTTTTGATCTTGCTCGGCAACGTCGGGGAGGATCGGGAGGAGCCATACTCGACGCCTATTCTGGGTGCTCTGTCAGCGAGATCCGAAAGACCCGAGGTGAAGAGCGGACGAGGCTTGGCGCAATGAGGTGAACGGCTTAGGCTTGCCAGTGAGCGGAAGTTTAGTCTGTTGGTTCTGGAAGGCGCCGCGGCCCTTCGCGGCGGAATACTGCTTGGATGTCACCAGACGGATTTCAAGGGTTGGAGGACCTACGAGCAGGTCGAGGAAGGGGTTGTAGATGACGCCGACGACTGGGACACCTTTGACAGCTAGGCCAATGGAGGTAGCGACCATAGGGAAGCCATGGATCTATGCCATTCAACTTCCATTCAGCTTGGAACGGAAAGGCTCACGAAGTTTGTTGTCCCATCGATCGGACTGTCGCATATCAGCCTCTGATTTGTCAGATGAGGGGGACAACGGACTCGACAATCCAGGTTGGCTCATCCGTGATCTTTTCTCCGTTATAGCTCTCTTCCCCGATACTACCCTTCCCGTATCAGCCGGGTTCGCCCAATATTTGAAAGAACCGTACAACATGTGATCCGGGTAGGTCTCGGTAATCCGCTGAACAATGAAAGCCTCGACAGCTTTGTCGACTTCGGTCACGAGCTTCGTATGACATCAATGTCTGTCAGGGGGGACGGGGACGAGTCCATTATGAGGCTGGCACACTCACGTCGACCGAGTTCAGCTTCTCCTTCTCCGCTGCTGCTTCGGAAGCGAAGCGCTCTTCCTGGCCTTTCCGGATCATCTCGCCGGCCTGACCTCATATCAGCTCGGATCAAAGTAAGCGAAGTATGATAAAGAACACTGACGTCCAGCGCTAGCTTGATGGTGAAGGCGAGGATCGCGTCAAGGTCGAGGTTGGCGGACGCCATGTCGACGATTTATCTCTGCTCCCAGGTTCAATGGGTACCTTGGATCAAATTGGCAAGGAGTCTGACTTCTTGGACAGCTAAGCGAGGTGTGTCCGCTGCGAGCAATGCCAAACGGACACAGGCCGATTGAGTGTGTTTGTCAACGCTGCACGTGTCTGACTTTTGATTGTAGATGCGAGGCTCTATCGCTTTGCAAAGGATCGCACTTAGAAGCGAATGGTGCGGGAAGTCTTATGCCCAATGACCGTCGAATAGCATCTCCATATCATCCAACTTGACCCTTCATACATCGAAGGTTCAACTTGTTCACTACGGCAACATTCGATCTAAAGAGAGATGCCAGATGTCCCATCCCACTCGGCAACTCCCAAAGCATCCCGCTCAACGAGCCCAACAGACCCCTCGAGCCGACTAAAGCCCTCGGTCGTCCCAAGTTGAATGGATCAGTCAATCTAGCCTCCCTTTCCCCGTCCGAGCGCCGGCGAGTCTGGGCGCCGATCGTGAATAAAGAAGGCGGGGTAAGACACGGTAGGAACACCGGTCAGGATGAGGTCAGAACTGGGACGCGGACTGGCCAAGGCTGGGACGCAGCCAGAAGTTATCGATTAGAAGCAGGTGACAGGAAGATGTGGTATCAAGAATCGTCTGACGCTCAGCGTTGACGATGACTCGATGCATGCTTTGTGAAGACCTGGGAATGGACTAGATGCGTCGTGATCGAGCCGTTCGAGGAGGCGGAATGCGAAAGCAGAACAGAAGGCATGAAGGTGCTATCGTACAGGAAAGCACAATTCTTTCGCAAGCTGTCCCGAGCATCTCCGGAAAGGTTTCCCTGACCCGCATTTAATAATGCTTTAATTTACTGTATTCGTCATTGATGGGGATTAGAACATCATCCAGCCTCCGGATGCCATCAACAGCTCCCATTTCCTCTGTCTGATGTTATCTCCACGCTCATGCAGCTTTATACCCACTGATCTAGGGCTGACTCTTCGCTTTTGGTCTATACTGAGCTCACTTTGAGCTTTCGCTACCCCTCGCCATGCCCCCATCCCATCTATCAAATATTGACTTTCCGATCGGCTTATTGCAGAAGGTGACTACACCAAGCCCCCCCGGTCGGCCTCCTTAGGAAGATTCACCACTAAGTGCCCAGCAAACTGCTCGGATAGCGGCCTAGCAACGTCAAGTCCCGTATCCTCCGCCCGAAACACAGGATTCGCTCGAAGGGGACACAGAAAACCTCCCGTCCCAAGGGGCTTAGGGGGTTAGGGGGTTAGCTACTCAGTTCGCGGGCCACTGGAATCTCCAGACTTTAGTCCAAGCCCGTTTCCACCCCGTTCGATTACCGAAAGTGACTCCAGCGTTCCCCTTGCGCGGATCTTTGTCGAAGCTTGACAAACTCGAGCGATTTTGCCGAATTTGACCGTCCAGACTTTTCATTGGGTTCTCAAACCGGCGCAGATTCATCGATCAGCCTATTTGGAGTGTCTTCACAAGGATACCACCTCGACGCGCTTTCTGCGAGACCGCATGGGGCACCTTCGTCAAGATACAGCGCATGAGACAATGGAAATGAGGATGGAGCACATCCCTAGATTCTTTGATTCGCAGGTGAGCAGATTGCAATCATTGTTTGCAGAATATCCATTGAATCCGACAACAGCCGCACGACTATGTCGCAAAAGGATCGGCTGGTCTGGCGTACAATATTCGGTAGCAATGGTGGCTGCCAGCGCATACCGAAAAGAGTAATGCCGATGTCTACCGTTCGTCGAAGGAAGAACTGGAGCAGTTTGCCAGAGGAGTGAGGCAAGGCGAAGGCGGAAAAGAGACTCCACGACCAATTCGAACGCATTCGTGCGAAGTCCTCTTACTGGTGGGTGGCAGGAATGACAGGGACTGATGTCAAATATGTTGAGTGACAGCCGGTCAAGTCAGACAGCAGACTTGTACTGTGACATCAAGACCCTCTTGCTTCATTCACCTGCACCCCCTCCAATACCCAAAATCTCGTCCCACATCCGCTCGGTCCTACATGAAGCTGCTCTAGGCTTGGGCATGACTGAGAACAGGCCAAGGAATCGGACGTTTCGTATCTTGTTCAGTGCTTGCAAGTGCTGATAGGATCGAAAGGGTATTACCAATCAGCTGACAGAGTTGCTTATCACACTGATAGCGAGATTACTCTGGATTTGCCAGAAGGTGTTCGGCCCTGCAAACGACAGCCTCTCGAACCGCATTGATTAAGAAGTGGTAGACCTCCGAATCCGCATACTGAGAGATCATGATCGCTACTACATCGATCGCTACTACATCAATATCGAAGTATCAGTACTAGCTATTCAATATACATCAATACGCACCTAGAACCATTTGGTGAAAGTTCGTTGCTCGTGCTCAAAATTGTTACTGGGCAGCGCAGATCGTTCTTGTTCCGGAAGAAGAATCCATGTTATGGCCTCGTGATAATGAATGTAGGATTGCCGTTTCGAGGGTGAAAGCGCTAGGAGCGACACACTGCATACGTTGGCTAGTCGCATTCACTCCAGGAAGCGCAGGATTGGAATACTGGTAACTGCTTCGATCAGCCAACGAATGGTCAAGCTCACGCAATGACGTCTACAGGATGCCGCCGGCAGATGACACCGCGCACTGAGAGGATGTCCATCGAGTTTCGTCGTTCGCAGCACAGATTCGACTGCCGTTTGGAAATCGCGCGCTGTGGGCAGACGATGCGGAGCTTCGGTCGGGACGAAATATCGTCGCTGTGCCGGGCGATACAAGAAGATGATTACTGCCCGAACTTCACGGTGATCGACAGAGATGATGCGGAACGCAATGCTATCGAGCAAGTCTTTCCAGAACTGGCTATCCGGGTCTGCCAATTTCACCTGGTCCAGGCACGTCGATCCAAAGCGCGTTTGCTATTCGGTCGCTCTCCTGGGGAGGCAAAAACGCGTGCATTCCTGGGAGCTCTTCGCAAATGTCAGCAGTGTCCGATCGAAACCGGAGGCCGGAATACTATCAATGGTTTCGACAAGACATCGACCATATCGCCCAGGATGGCGGTCAATCGACCATCAGTCTGACTACCTATCTGAATCGCGAATGGTTTAGTCATTGGTGGAGATTATACTGTGTGGACTATGGCACTCAGGCACATTTGACAAGAGATGGAGCTCTGTCGACGAATAATTTGGCCGAAGCCTCATTCAAGACTTTCGATCGTGTCTTCCTCAGTTGCCGGGTAAACAAGAGGTCTGTTTCTCTAGAAGTAACAAGTGAAACATAGCTGATGTGCTTCAGATTGGATCGACTATTGATCATCATTCTTACTGTCTTCTTCCCTTCTACGAGAGTCACCCAAATGAAACTTCCCGCCCAGATCCCAATCTCGTCAACCGAATCCTCGATGGAACTGAGGCTTGGCAATCGATACCATCGCATCGACTCCCTCCAACCCTGACGCACCTTGCAAACCCTTTCGTAGCCGAAACAAACCGACGAATTCGGACCCACATCTGTCGTCGCCGAAGAGATAATGGGCGCCAGTATTGCAGTTGCGATTACTTCACGGGCACTGGAAAACGCTGTGCTGGTCTCTGGGCGTTCTCTGTGGTTGAGCTAGTTGGGCAGCTTACAGAATGTGAGCGGGATTCTGAGGCCAATCAAGTGGAAGGTAACAAAGTCGACTTGACGGATCAGCCTGGTTTAGCCCATGAAAGAGTGGGCGGGCAATGTTTTGCAGGAGCATCCACTCGTCAGTCTACGAGGCCTTTTGGCGCATTCGGAAGCCTTCACAATAAGAAAATGTCAAAGTTCAAGGAATACCGAGCGATTGGGAACTTACATCAGCGAGCAGCGTATGACAGACGGCTGAAGATGCAGAGGTCAGTCTCATGGAGCCCATTCAAAGCTCTCGGAGTGAGTTACATCCATTCGCATAAATACAGCTAGTTCTCGCGCAATACAGCTAGTAATCCCGGGGCGCCTAGGAAAATTAGAGCACAATAAAGTACAGAATTGCTACAGGCCGAGCCCATTCACTGTAGGATATACTCCTCCAGCGAGCTTCCTCGCTTTGTCCTTACAAAGGACAGACCGCCCATCTGTAGCGTCTTCCTGTAGCGTCTTCCTGACTCCTTTCGCAAAGGCTCCTCTTCGCCTGCCTTTCACCCTCAGCTTTACTGGAGTCGCGCCCAAAATAGATCGAGGGGCTACTCCCCAATCATGGCGTCCATCCAAGCTATCGATCATGCTTTCCCAAACGGCAACGGTACTACCAGCGCTGCGGACGCTGGAGCTGGAGGGATGACGAACAATGAGAAGGCTGCTGTCAGCGGGTTGTTGGCACGGGACGAGAACAAGGGCGCTGCTATCCATGTACGGTATTCTGAGCTAGACGACGAACACGAGCTGATCACCGGGTCGTAGTCCTTCGACCCAGACGCGACTCCCGAGCAGAAGGCGGCGGCGGCGGGGAAGGCGAAGGATCAGCTTGCAGCTCTGCCGGGAGCTCATAAAAGGCAGGAGTCAAAGGAGAAGGGTGGCCGAGGTAAGTGATGACGTTCACCTGGTCATGCTGTCTGACAGGACCGACTCACGAAAGAGTAGTGCTGATCTGCTTACAGCTGTGATGATCGATACCTCGAGCGCGACTTCTGCCCGTACCCCGACTGTGACGCTGAACGAGATTGACAAGGCGTCTCGGGCGGAAGGTCAGGAAATTGGAAGTGTGAGCTGGGCTCCGGACTGCGGCCCTCAAGCTCTTTGCTGACAAAGCGTTACGTGCAGGACTCCTTGCCGGGAGCAATATCCGCAGGCGCAGCACCGCCCGTCCCGACATGGGTCAGTCAGCAGTATGAACGGCGCGTAATCCAGCTGATACCTCACCTATGTAGATGATGACCGGCTGGCGACAAGTCGCTGGACTCGACTCCATCGCAGCACGAGATACCAAGACGCAAGAGGAGACGGGTGTCTTAGCCGACTACATCTCCGAGCAGGCGTATGGCTCGTGGTATCATAATGCTGGAATTGTTTGTCCCGCTCGAACCCCTGTCGTATCCTCCCGCTGACAGGGTTCGATGCTCAGATCGGCTTTGCCGTGCTCACGACCCGCTTTGTGACGGTCATCGGACTCGGACTAGGCTGGATAATCCTTATCCTCGCTGCTTGCGCTTCATATTACACGCTTTCAATCGCCCGGACACGGAATCGGGCAAGAGACGATATCCAGAGGGAGCTGGTGAAGACGCGCCTAGTGACGGAGACCGAGAGCGCGGACTGGCTGAATGGGTTCTTGGATCGGTTCTGGCTGATGTGAGTGTATGAGGGGGAGGCATGACCCTTGTACTGATGTGTGCAGATATGAGCCGGTTTTGAGTCAAACCATTGTAGCGAGTGTGGATGCGGTATTGGCGAGTAGCACACCCTCCTTCTTGGAAAGCATCCGGTTGACTACCTTCACTTGTCAGCGCATCTCAATTCTGAACAAGAGCTTGGCTGATCCCGTCACCCTTCAAGTGGGAACAAAAGGCATGTTCCACAGATGATATGGCCTGGTCTCTGCTGACGTTTCTGCAGCACCCCGAATAGACTACGTTCGTACTTTTCCAAAGACGTGAGTGCTTTCCATTTGATGTTTCAGCTGCTGATGTCCGCGTAGTCCGGAAGACATTGTCATCATGGACTGGGCTCTTTCGTTCACTCCCAACGATCTGCAAGATATCACCCCTCGACAAGCCGCGAAGCGCGTCAATCCGAAGATTGTCCTCTCAATCAAGGTTGGAAAGGGTGCGGTGTCCAAGTCATTGCCCATCCTGCTTGAGGATATGAGCTTTACTGGCCGCATGAGGTGAGGAGCGGCAGCGGCATATCGGTTGTAGAAGAATGGCTGATAGTGGTACCAGGATCAAGCTCAAGCTCATGACAAACTTCCCACATGTCCAGACGATCGACATGAGCTTCATCGAGAAGCCAACATTCGACTATGTGATGAAGCCCCTCGGCGGCGATACCTTCGGCTTCGACATCAATAATATCCCAGGTTTGGCGCCGTTCATCCGTGATCAGGTCCATGCCAATCTCGGTCCGATGATGTATGATCCCAACGTTTTCACCATCGATCTTCAAGCCTTGTTATCCGGTAACCCACTTGACTCCGCCATCGGCGTGCTCAAGGTCACCGTCCTCGACGGCCGCGGTCTCAAAGCTGTCAAGCTTGGCGGAGGGGCTCCTGATCCGTACGTCGCCATCGCGCTTGGTGCAAAGCCATCGATCTCCCAGACGAAGACCATCCCATCAACTGCGAATCCCTCTTGGCATGAAACGCAATTCATCCTCATAAACACGCTAGCCGATGTTCTGAATTTACACTTATTCGACTACAATGATCACCGACCTGACAACCTCCTCGGCACGGTTACGCACGAGCTGGCGGCACTGAACGAGGATGCCGAGCAGGAAGGTCTGGTCGGGAAGATCATCGGTGGTGGCAAGGATCGAGGCGAGCTACGGTACGATCTGTCGTACTTCCCGGTCCTCACAGCTGCAAAGGCTGCCGACGGTACCATTGAACCCTTGCCGAATACTCAGACCGGGATCGTCCGCCTGACCATTCATCAGGCGAAGGACCTCCACGTGACCAGAGGCACCGGCGAGTTGAGTCCGTCGGCCAGACTATACCTCGGGGGAAGCAAGAAACCGGTCCATCAGACACCCGTGATTAAGCATGCCAATCAACCTATCTTCGAATCTTCGTGCGAGTTCCTGGTTCCGGAGAAGCACAACAGCGTCGTCACCATTCAAATCATCAACAATAAGGACTACGCACCGGACCCAAAGCTTGGACAGCTTACGGTCAAGCTGGCCGATCTGCTCGAGGCGAAAGAGCGGCAGCAGGACTGGTTCCCGCTGTTCGGTAGTCGAGCGGGCAAAGTTCGCTTGACAACCGAGTGGAAACCCGTCGCGATGACGGGAAGCATGTCTGGCGCAGCGGTCTATGTCCCGCCCATCGGTATTCTACGCATCTGGCTCAAGAAGGCGGTCGACGTGAAAAATGTCGAGGCGACCCTTGGCGGCAAGAGCGACCCTTACGTCCGCGTATTGGCCAATAATAAGACCCTTGCTCGCACAGAGGTGATAAACAACAATCTCAACCCGGAATGGGACCAGATACTCTATGTTCCAGTTCACAATCCGCGGGAGAATATCATCCTTGAGGTAATGGATTTCCAAAACATCGGCAAGGACCGGTCCCTTGGTTACGTCGAGGTCAAGGTGTCGGATTTCGCTTCGACTGGAGGTGATTCGCGTTATCCTTTCGTCTCAAAAGGACCGCAGTCCCGAGAAGACCGAATTCGACTTGACAAGGCGAATTCGTACAAGGGACAGTTGTTGTACGAGGCAGAGTTCAAGCCGGCCATGTCGCTTCGCGGCGGCGTCTCGTTCGATGCTCAAAAAAACGAATTCGAAGTTGCCGCTGAACAAGCGACCGGAAACGAGCTTACGACGCCGAGTCTACCGAACGGGGCCTCTTCAATCAGCCCGATCAGTCCGATCAGCGCAAATTCAGTGGACGGAGGGAACGTTGCATCTTCAGCGTCCCACCGACCATCGGTGTCTCTGGGCGGACAGTCTGTCCACTCCGTCCTGACGAAGGAATCGAAGGCCGGCGGAGAGGCGACGGCTGCGGAGAACCCGGAAGAGGGGGTGGAGATTTCTCAGGATCAGCTACTTGCTTGTCGTGAGTCCACATGGTTTTACTCCAATGTTTACTGACTTGCTTCAGAATCTGGGGTATTGGTGTTCCAGGTGGTGTCTGGCCAATTAGCACGCCGAGGATCCCTCGAGGTCATGTTCGACGATGGCTATTGGCCCTCTTTCACGTCGGCACGCGCTCGCAGCAACCATCTGACATGGGATCAGGCCGGTCAAACGCTCTGCGCTCATAAGCTATTCTGATACCTTCTAGATTGGCGAAGGCTTCGTCCGCGAACTCGACTTCAGCCGGATCTGGCTCCGTATAAACGCGGCGGACGATAGCGAGAACGAGGATATCGTCGCGGAGTTCCGATGCGATACCAAATATTTCCTTGAGCAGTGCCTGGTGAGCGCTGATCACTGCGGTATCATCCGACTTGACGGCTGACGATCTGGTGTACCACAGAGAAAGCCGACAGACTTCTTATTGTCCCAGGCCGATGGGTCGAATCGCTCGGTCATCAACCTGAGCGCCAGATACGTGCCTGTTGACATCGAGCTCCAGCCCAGAGAGAGCATCAACAGTCAGTCGTTCCCGAAGTCAGCCATGAGGCCATCTGCTGACGTCGTGAAGATATGGGCGTCCTGCGGGTGGATGTCGTGAGTGCCAAAGGCCTCATGGCGGCGGACAGGAGCGGAAAGTCAGATGTGAGTACAATCAACTTCTTGATTATCCTGGACTGACCTGTAATCAGCCATACGTCGTGTTCAACCTCAACGGGGCAAAGGTCTTCAAGTCGGAAACGAAGAAGAAGTCAGTCTCCTTGCATACCCTTATTCGCCATGCTGATCGCTTCAAAGGACGTTGTCTCCGGTGTGGAACGAGAGCTTCGAGGTGATGATACCCTCTCGGGTGGGTGCGAAGTTTGGCTTCGAGATCAATGACTGGGATAGGGTGGGTCCTCTACTCTGTATCTACCATAGTTTGACATTGGATAGGTCGGCACCGCAACGCACCTGGGGCTGGGTCCGATCGATCTCGCCTCGCTTGAGCCATTCGAAGCTGTTGAGCTCGAGCTACCGGTAACGCACGATAAAGGCGGTGACAAGGGCACACTATCAATCCGGATGCTCTTCCAGCCTGAAAGTGAGCGCTTATGACCCTCCTTCGAGGTACGATACTGATGTTCCCAAGTCATCGCGCGGTCAAGACAAAAGACAAGTACATTCTCCACCGCCGGTCGAGCGGTCACCACGATCGGAGGCGTTCCGTTGGCCGCTGGTAAAGGCGTGCTTCATGGCGGAGGAGCGGTCGCCTCGGGCGTGGGTCACGGTCTCGGCAGTGTGGGCGGTTTCGCAGGTCGGCGAATCGGCTTGATCAAGAAGAAGGACAAATCAGGCAAGGAGGTACTTGTGGATGCGGACGAAGCTGGCGAACCTCTGTTACCTCAAGAAAACGGACACAGTGTCGGATACGAGCAACCACCTGGTGTTGCCGAGCCAGCACATGTCAATGGAGTCACCGCGAACCAGACGGAGGTATTGGCAACACCTCTCCCATCGGGTAACGGATCAGGTCCATCCGAACCAGGGACTTTGACGGTGACGGTGGTTGGCGCACAGGGTCTGAGGAGCAAAGAAGGGAGCGGGACGAAAGCGTATGTTCAACTGCGGATGGGCGGAAAGATACACAAAACGGGTCATGTCAGGGGCACCGAGCCGGAGTGGTAGGTCGCCATCATTCGAGCGGAATGTCCGCTGATAGGATCAGGAATGAGACCGTATCATTCAATGTCGTTCCGGGATCGTCATCGATGGTCGCAACTGTGCACGGTGAGAGCCAGGTCATGTTCAGCCACAGACAGCACCATTGACGTGCTCTCCTAGACCACCATACGATGGGCAAAGACCTCGAGCTTGGAGAAGCCGAGGTCGATGTGGGTGAACACGTTGTACCTCTCCCTGCATACTAACGCGACTACCCCTTAGATCTGGCAATACATCCAACGCGCAGTCCCGAACGCCGATGTCTCTCTCGACTTGCGTGACGGCGCTGGCATTCTCCGCCTTCGGTTCGACTGGAACGCAGGCATGAGTCCTGTCCCAAAATCGGTCGGTGCGCGAGGACGGACGGCTAGTATAGGGTCGAAAGGACCGGATAGTCCCAGTCGATTCTCGATGATGAAGAGGCGGGAAAAGGTGGAGAAGGGGTAAAAGAAGGCTTGTTTAGGTATCGGACTTTTGGACTTTCTTGTTTGACTTTCTTGTTTGATGATGCTGGTAATGGTTATACCTCTGCTTGGATACCGTTGTAACGATTGATGGGAGAATGTGCATGTCGGGCGCTTCTATCAATCTGTGATTGAGCTGCTCAAATCGGGCCAGGGATCTGTTCGAGGCGCTTCAGGTTCCGGTCGAGCTGGTTCAGGCTGCTTCCCAGACTCCATGAAGCGGACGTAATCCACCACCGTCCACCCCTCTCTCGGATTCCACAACCCCTCCCCTTCACCCTGCCCCTTCGCCTGATCCCCCACCTTCTTCCCTTCCCCACCCATCTCCTCATCCTCGT
>JAABUK010000364.1_pt1 | contig 98231 bp, 73 predicted proteins | sample 5559141 | NCBI WGS metagenome assembly JAABUK01 (sample SAMN10711869, study PRJNA513367) | rock metagenome | isolation source: Antarctica rocks | place: Antarctica: Victoria Land, Pudding Butte nord | collected 2016-01-03
GAAGACCAGTAGAGTCGGATTGATCCTTATAAAACGCTCTTGCGTTCGGCTAACCCCGGATCGACGCTCCCACCCCACGCGCTCAAATTCCGGCAAGCAGCTATCGTCCGCCGCATACCCCAATCACAAATAAGCCACCAAGCCCCGTTCCGGGAGGCACGCTCAAAATCGCCCACATCCGCGCCGCCAGCCACAAAACCGTCATCGCGCTCACCACGGAATACTCCAGCATCTCCGGCATCGTCCGCCGGCTCAGCCGCGTCCCTCAATCCGCAAACACAGCCAGATGCACCGGAGCTTCCACCAGCCCGGCCAGCTTCAGTCACTAATACAACCCAGCCTGCTCGCCCGAATACCCGGCAAGCGCTTCCCGATTCGCAGTCTCAAATTCAATCCGAACCGCAGCCCGCGCCTCCTCAGTCTCCACCCTCAAAAATCGCCAAGGCTCACCCAACCCCACCGAAAGCGCCGACCGTGTCAATTCAAGTAAGGTATCGAGCAACCCTTCCGGCAGCGACTGCGGCCGGAGCCTTCGAACATCCCGCCGCCAATCCAGCATTTCCCGAAACTGTTCTTGAAACTCCTCGCTAGAGACGCCACAACCCAATGTACCCCGGCCCTTGGCGGGCAAGTAGGAGCAAAATACCCTACTTCGTTATCGCTAGGATTTTTCGAAATAAAACAGAGTTGGACCGTTGCTTACGGAAGACAAAACATGGAAGTGTCTCATTGACGAAAGATTTGCTGAATGTCTTCTTGGAGGTTTCGAAACGCAGAAAGTGACTGCAGCGGTGAATAATCGTCAATATAATTTGTTATCAGATGAACGCGCTGTCTGACTGGAAATCGCGAACGGCGATGTGCGTTTTTGCCGCTTGCCCTTACTAGGACATCGTGAAGGAGTTTCTTGGGATCAAGAACATCTTCCAGTGTCGTCAAATCTGGCAATACTAAGGTCTCTATCCCGTTCGGGTTTCCGGCGGCGGATCTGATAGAGGATTCGTCAAACAGCAGCCAAGCCTCAGACATTCGCACCGGAACGACAGGCACGTAGGCGGTTGAAATCTGCTTCAGGTTTTTGGCAATCTCCTCACGTCGCCATTCTGGAGGTTGACCCTCGGAATCTCTATGTACGAACAACAGGTCACAAGGATACAAATCTAACGCAGCAGCAAGCTTCGCTTGTATATTGGGTTGACGGGGAATCCGACCGAAGTCGGCCCATTGCGAGACAATAGGCCCCTGTATCGATTGTTTGAGCGCCCACGTCAAGATTGGGATGAGTATTTTATCGGAACTGCCGTCTGAAACAAATGTGTAAGTCAACCAGCTATCTCGGCAAAAGGAATCTTGTATTGCCTCATTTCCTCACGATCAATGACCCTTCTATCCGCGCTCTCATCGTTGGAGCCGTAGCCCTGGGCACTTTCTTCAGCAAGGGAAACAGGATTCAGATAAGCCAATAACTTCCCTTTTGTGATTGAACTGGTCAATTCGCTCTTATCGCGCCAGGTTCCGCGCAAACAGCTTAGCCGCAAGCCCTTTGCTAAGCGGCCGTCTTGAGGCATCTCAACCAGTTCAGCCATGAGCAGACTATCCTCTGGCACCTGCATGACCACAGACGGCGAGTGAGTGTTTATGATGACCTGGCGAAGTGGGTTGGCGGTACCCTCAAATTCAACAGTATGTACATCGGTCGTTAAGTCACGCAAAAGTTGTATCATTGCTGGAATCCGTTCCGGATGAATCCCATTTTCGGGTTCTTCCATGCAGACGAGCCCCCTGGGATCCGGATCGAGCGAGAGCACTGCAAGGGCCAGAAAGCGCAAAGTGCCATCGGATAGTGCTCTCGCTGGATACGCAGTGCCGTCACTTCCTTTTACGTAGGCAGTTAGTAGTTGTCGTCGTTCATCACGATCCACGTAAACAAACCTTACGTCATTTATTAATTGGGCGACTCGGTTTGCTACCTCGCTGTAGACAACGGCGGCATTTGAGCCATTTTGACTAGTGGCGTTCGCGAGATGATATAGCGCAGCGGGTAAATGGGCACCATCGCTAGCTAAGTCCACGGGCGCTGTAAAGTTATCTGGTTCACGCATTGAGGAAGGTTCAAGCTGCAAAAACCTCCACGCTTGCATTTCACGCTTCACCAATGTTGCGGTTGGAGACTCTGCAGAGTTTGCTGCGGACAAAACTGTTCGAGGAAGGTTTGCCGCTCTCAAAGTCTGCGGTTTCCCGCTGCTGCCCCCGTCCTGATGAACTTTGATGACGCGATCGGGACCATCTCCTTCGGTGGAAATGTACTTTGGCGTTCTTCGCTTGTTTGTAACCGTTCTTTTTCGCCAGGCGCTGGAAGGCCCGAAAGGAAGGTGTTGAACCGCCTCCCCTCGAGTTATGTGACTCAATTCCTCGCGCACCAATTCTAGGGAGCCAAGGGCTCTTGCGGTCTCATCTTCTTTGTAACGAAGACTCAAGGAATACCGAACAAAAGTGCTGCTCGCTCGAGCAGGTTGGCCAAGGTCGTCCGCTCCGGATTCGGAAATGATCATCTCCGCTTCAAATGCTATTTCCCCGCCATAGTAGTCTCCGATGTGATGGAACAATCCTCGAATATCCCCACTTTTTTTGCCTTGGTCCCTTACTGCCAGCGCTGCATCGATTAGAGTCCTATCGGCGAGGGCGCTTAAGAAAACAATTGCGTCCAACAAGTTGGACTTTCCGACCCCGTTTGCCCCCGCGATGCACGTAAACGGACCAAAGCTCACATCGACGCCTATCAAATTCTTGAAGCCGGAAACTTTCAGTCTTGTAAGCATTTTCTGATGCAAAGTATAACCCGGGCAACATACCAGACACTTTGAGAAAGCGGTAAGCAGGTTTGCTTGTTGAATAAGGATTTTAGCGGCCTGCGGTCTCAACCTCCGTCCGCATACCCCGTTGTCTCACCAGTAAGGCCAGTGAGATCTAATTCGGTGACGCCCGCGGCAACAACTTTTGATACTTAATAATCATCCACTTACGCTTTTCCTCCCCTACCCAGCGCCATTCTTGATGCTCCTCTGAAGCCGAGGGCACCACAACATGAGCACCAGCGCAAAACAGATTCTCGCAAACCAGCAAAATTCCGAACACTCCGCCGGTCCCAACACCGCGGAGGGCAAAAGAGCCATCTCTCTAAACGCACTCCGTCACGGCCTAACCAGCCAGCTAGTCGTTCTGCCAAACGAAGATCACGGCCGCTACGTCCGTTTCAGCGGCGCACTGAACCTCGATCTCAAGCCGCAAGGCACAGTAGAAAAAATGCTAGCCCAAACCATCTGCGACACCCAATGGCGTCTCGAACGAGGCCGCGCCATGGAAGCCACCATCTTAGCCATGGGCCATCTTGAACCGCAGCCAGACCACATAGCCGACCTCGAAATCCGCGACGTCCAAACCGCCATGATCGAAGCCAATGCCTGGGAGCGACACGAACGAACGCTCCACAACATCCACCTCCTGGAAGCCCGCCTGAACCGCACGCTCTATAAGGCCATGGCCGAACTCCGCGAGCACCAAGCCCGCCGCAAAAAGGAGGCCGACGATGAACTCGCCGACGCCGTAGCCGCCTTCAATTACCACAAACAAAACCACCTAACCTTCACGCCCTCCGAATTCGGCTTTGTTTTTACAACCTCCGAACTCCGCCAAGCCGCACTCCGCCAACAATGGAAAAAATCAACGAAATAACGCCAACAATCATGCCAAATCAGCGCTGAAAATTGACAATCAGGCACCGGTAAACGAAAATCATCCCACCAGCGGCCACGTCCCAGCCACTGGTCCATCTCAGCGCCGAGCCAAGGCTGTATCATGCCTAATTCATCTCTCTCACGCTATGTCTAAATCCAAATTCCTCACCGGCGCTCTCCTGGCTCTTTCCGCCACCCTTCCCGCCGCGGCTCAAACCAATGACACCGCCAAGCTCCTCCAGGAACTCATCCGCATTGATACCAGCAACCCGCCCGGTAACGAAGCCAAATTGGCCGCATTCCTCAAGACGAAGTTCGAACCCCTCGGCTTCCAGATCGATATCATCCCCACGCCCGACCCCAACAAGGCCCACTTCATCGCGCGCCTGAAAGGCGATGGCACCAAGAAGCCTATCCTCCTCGCCGCCCATGCCGATGTCGTCGGTGTCGAACGCGAAAAGTGGACCGTCGATCCCTTCGCCGGAGTCATCAAAGACGGTTACATCCTCGGTCGCGGCGCCATCGATTTCAAAGGCGGTCTCGCCGTTTTCGCCCAAGCCGTCATGCAGCTCGCCAGGAATAAGGTCCACCTCACGCGCGACGTTATCTTCCTCTCCGAAGCCGATGAAGAAGGCGGCCTGTACAACACCTCTACCCTCGCCAAAGACCACTGGGACAAGATCGATTGCGAATTCTCTCTGAACGAAGGCGGCTGGATCATCAAGAATCCCGATGGCACCGTCCGCTACATCAGCATCTCCACAGCCGATAAGTCGGGCGTCTCGCTCCTGGTCACCGCCCGCGGCACCTCCACCCACTCCTCCATGCCCCGGCCCGATAACGCCATCTTCATCCTCTCGAAAGCCATGGCCAAAATCGCCGATTACGATACCCAGCCGAAGCTCATCGAAAGCACCCGTGAGTTCTTCACCACGCTCGAAAAGACAAGTAAGCCGCCTATGTCCACTTACTTTCACAACTTACTCAACAGCAATGATCCGGCATTAGTCAAACAAGCCGATCAAGCCATTAGTCAAGATCCGCTCCTCCACGCCATCATGCGCAACACCATTGCGCCCGTCTTTCTCACCGCCGGGTTTCGTGGCAATGTCATCCCCGGTTCCGCTGACGCTACTCTCAACTTCCGCACCATCCCCGGCACCAACACCGAAGAGCTCATCAGTGAAATGAAAGCCGTCATCAATGATCCGCGCGTCGACGTCACGTTGGCCGGGGCCAGAGCCGGCATGCCCGGTGGAGCCGCCTATGCCGAATACCAGAAGATGGCCGCTGGAATGAAGCCCTCTACCAAAGAGAGCGAACTCTTCCGCGCGCTCGTCAAGCAGTCGAACGCCGTCTTCCCTGGCGTCCCCGTCACAACTTATCTCTTCCAGGCCGGTACCGATTCCGCCGCCTGGCGCAGCCGAGGTATCCCCGTCTACGGCATCTATCCCTACTCCATTAGCGCCGAAGACCTCACCCGCATGCACGGCAACGATGAACGCGTCCCCGTCCAGTCACTCCAGCAAGGCACAGATCTGATCTACAAGGTTCTGCTTCAGGTGGCCGCCCAATGACGAAGCACGAACAAGTTACTTCCGCGGCGCGAATTGATAAGGAGCATCGGCCTTGAACACCGGCCGACCCTTCCCCTGGGATACGGCATATCCAACTTCAAACAGCACCCGCAAATCCTCCACCGCCCCGCTCAAGTCCCAATCGGGTTTCACTTGGTCGGTGACCTTGTGATAGTCATTCCGGATATAGTTGTCGCGCACTTTGTCGCCATACCCGGCAGGCTTGCCAACATAGTCGATCCCCGGCGTGGTTTCAAGGGAAGGCACACCGCCCTTGGCGAACTCCAGGTGATCGGATCGGAAGTAAAACCCTTCCGAAGGATCCGTATCTCCAGTAACTACACGTCCCTGTTTCTTCGCGGCACTTACTACCAGATCATCCAATGTCGAATTCCCCAAACCCAGAACACTAATGTCGTGAGTACGCCCCCAACCCCAGTTACTAAAGTAATCGAGGTTGATATCCGCCAGCGTATGTGTCAGCGGATAGAGCGGATGCTTCACATAGTACAGCGCACCCAGCAACCCCTTCTCCTCAGCCGTAGTCCACAGGAACAAAACACTTCGGTTTGGTTTAGCCTGCGTAAACGCCCGTGCCAGTTCCAGCACGCCGGCCGCGCCTGCCGCGTTGTCACTCGCGCCGTGATAGATCTTCTCCCCGTCTGTACCCAGATGGTCCCAGTGCCCGCTATAGATCACGTACTGGTCCCGCAGCTTCGCGTTACTGCCCACAACTTTCGCTACCACGTTTGCCGAATCCACCTGTCGCAAGGTGTTCTGCAGTTTGAACGAAGCGTTGGCTTGCAGTGCCGTCGCTTGAAAGTCTGCGGTCAACGCGCGCGCCCGAAACTCGTTCAGGTCAAACCCCAAATTTCGAAACAGCTCCTGCGCTTTCGGCTCCGCCAATTGCACCTGCGCCGAAACCCGGCTTGTCGATGTTCCATCCCGCAAAATCATCGTCTCGCGCGGCGCGTTCTGCACGAAGCGCGCCAGATTCGCCACGCCGTTTCGCGGCACGAATACGGTAATTACCGCTACCGCACCGCGCGCGTAAGCGGTCTCGGCTTTGGTCGAAGGCCGCCCGTAAAAAGAAAGGGCATCCCCCAGAAACATCTTCGGGTCCAGCTTGGAACTGTCCTTCTGGTCCTTCACCGGCGGGTCGCCAGAGAGCAGCACCACCGTCTTGCCTTTCACATCGATTCCCTTGTAATCGTCCCAGTGAAATTCCGGAGCCACCACCCCATATCCCGCAAACACCAGACCCGATTCGTGAATCGAAACCGAAGGAACAGGCTGCTGCGAACTCGCCAGATAATCCTGCCGCGCCTTCATCGCAAACGGCTTCCCACCAATAGAGAGGCTCACCGTCCCCTCAGACCGTATGCCCCACAAAGCCACCTTCTGCACAAAGGTCCCGTCCGGATTCCCCGGCTTCAATCCCATCTTCCGGCATTGCTCGGTCAGGTACGCAACGGTCTTCTCTTCGCCCGGTGTCCCTGGTGCTCGCCCCCCAAAGTCGTCGGAGGCCAGCACGCGAATGTGAGACAACAAGCCCGGCCCGGTGATGGCAGATTCAGGGTTTGCGGCACCATACATGGCCACCGTCGCGATCCAAAGCGCTTTTCGCATTCCCAATTATGGCCGAGCCAGATACTTCTCGTACAACTTGCGTCTCCGCGATTCCAAATCCACTGCTTCGCCCTGAATAAACACCCGCTTCACGCTAGTGGTCACCTCCAAAGGGTCGCCATCGGTTACCACCAAATCAGCTTGCTTGCCCTCTTCAATCGAGCCCAGGCTCTTCTCCAATCCGAAGATCCGTGCCGCGCTCAACGAGACAGCTTTATAAGCCTCATCATGTGGCAGGCCGAAGGGCACCGCAGCCGCGGCTTGATATGGCAGATTCCTGCTCCCGACTCCGCCGAACGTGCCGATCGAAAATGGAATACCCGCGCGATACAACTCGGCAGGCGTAGTGAAAGCCCTGTCATAGGGATCGTCTTCGTCGGTTGGCAAACTCCACGTAGGCTGCAGCACCACCGCAATATCGCGCTTCTTGATCAGGTCCAGCACCTTATAACACTCCGCCGCATCCGCCAGAATGATCTTCACTTTCTGCTTGTCCCCAAAAACAATTGCTTCTCGAATCTCGCGCTCGCGCACTGCCGTCACGAACAGCTTCGCGTTGCCATTCAAAACTGGCAACATCGCCTCGAATCGCAGGTCCGTCTTCGTGTGACCCTTGCGATAGCGCCGGGCCTGATCGAAGAAATCGTTCAGCCTGTGCAGCCGGTCGTCGTGAATCTTCTTTGCTTCCGCATACGGCACCGGCTCCTGCCGCACGGCAGTCTCCGGCTCTTCATCGTCTCCCTCGGATTCATGTGGCACCAGCCGCGTCGTCTCAATCGCCGGAAAGCGCAAGTGCATCGCAACAGTCGGCGTCTCACCCGCCTCGCTACGCAGACGAGTCAACGAAAGTTGTCCCGAAATCAGATCGCCTTCCGGCACGGTTACCGCGCGGGTAACCCCATTCTCACGCGCCATTGCAATCGGTTCCGCCGCCCAATTCACAGCGCTTCCAGAACGCAACTGCGGCGAAAAGAGCCCCAACTCCCGCGCATCCGGATTCAAACCGTTCATCCCCAGCGTGGAAGCCGAATCGATCATCCCCGGGTACACATGCTGCCCCGTAACGTCGATCACCGGAACGCCCTCCGGCGCAGCCAGCCCTCGGCCCACGCCCACAATCTTGCCATCGCGCACCAGCACGGAAGCATTCTCCAGCACCGGTCCGGAGATGGTGTGTACAGTGCCGCCGCGCAGCAGAAACGCACCCTGCCCATACAACGGCAAACAAGCCACAACCGACAATATCCACCCAGCGCTCACAGAATAAGCGTAGCGCCGGCCCATGGCCGGTGCCTTTTCCCGCTACCCTACCGGATATGCTGCACGAACCCATCAACCCCACCGGAGAAGCCATGGCCCTCACTCATGGCGCGGGCGGCGACTGCAACTCCGCTCTGCTGCTTGCCATCGCGGATGCATTTGCGGAAGCAGGTGTCGCAGTCTTACGTTTCAATCTCGCGTTTCGCGAACTGCGCCGCCCGCCATCGCCCGCCACCGGACCCAAAGATCGCGACAGCATCCGCCAGGCTCTGGAAAGCTTGCGCTCGCAAATCAAGGGTCCGCTTTATCTCGCAGGCCAGTCATACGGCGGCCGTCAAGCCAGCATGCTGGCCGCGGAAGAGCCGCAAACTGCCACCGCGCTCGCGCTATTTTCATACCCGCTCCATCCCCCAGGAAAGGCCAATCAAATGAGAACCGATCACTTCCCGCAACTTCATACTCCCGCGCTATTCATTCACGGACCTCGCGATCCCTTCGCCACAACCGAAGAGCTTGAAGCCGCGCGCAAGCTGATCCCCGCGCCCACCGCAATCCACGAAGTCCCCAAAGCCGGCCATGACCTGCTTCGCGGCCGGTTCGCGATTGCGCCGGTCATCTCGGCTCTGCGCGCACTCGCCTCGCTTGCTACGCTAGCCGCCATCACGCTCTCCGCTCAAACCACACACAAGCTCCCCGCAACGCCGAAGACGGTCGTAGTCGGCTATTACTCCGCTGCTGCACCACCCGCTCTTCGCATCAAATCCGGCGACAGTGTCGAGATTGAGACAGTCTCAGGAAATGGCAAGCGCCTCGAAGCAGCAGGCGCGAAGGGCATCCCCCAAAGCTTGTACGACATCAACGACAAGGTAACCGATAAAGGCCCCGGCGGCCACATCCTCACGGGTCCCGTCTTCATCGAAGGTGCCGAACCTGGCGACACGCTGGAGGTCCGCATCGTCAAGATCGATCTCGCCGTGCCCTTTGCCTACAACGCCTTCCGCCCCGGCTCCGGCTTCCTGCCGGACGATTTTCCATACTCCCGTTTCAAAGTCATCCCGCTTGATCGCGCCCGTATGGTGGCGCAGTTTGCACCCGGCATTGAGATTCCGCTGCATCCATTTTTCGGCAGCATGGGCGTCGCTCCGCCAGAAGGCACGGGCCGCCTCAGTTCCACCGCCCCCTGGTATCACGCCGGCAATATGGATAACAAGGAACTCGTCGCGGGCACCACCCTGTTCATTCCCGTTCAAGCCAAGGGCGCGCTCTTCGAAGTCGGCGATGCGCACGCCGGTCAAGGCAATGGCGAAGTGGATATCACCGCGCTAGAAACTTCACTCAACGGCACCTTCCAGTTCATCGTCCGCAAGGACATGCACCTGAAGTGGCCCCGCGCGGAGACGCCCACGCACTACATCACCATGGGCTTCCATGAAGACTTGACCGAAGCCACCACGCTCGCCACGCGCGACATGATCGATTTCCTGGTCACCGAAAAACACCTCAGCCGCGACGATGCTTACATGCTCACCAGCGTGGCCGCCGACCTCAGCATCAGCCAGTTAGTCGATACCAAGAAGGGAGTTCACGCCTCCATCCCGAAGAACATCTTCGTCGCATCAGGTGCTTCGGCGGTACCATAAACAATAGAAACGAATCCTAAATGTCCGCGAAAGACGAATCGCCACTGGGCGTCAACAGTTGGCTGGAAGATGAACTGCGTCAGCAGTTCCAACATGATCGCAGCTCAGTCGACGCGAGCTGGAAATCCCTCTTCGAACAGAATGGCACCAATGGGGTAACCGCGAAAAACGGCACCGCTGCAACGGCCACTCCAAAGTTGCCTGCCGCACCGGGCGCGCTCGCGTCCGGCGAAGAGCTAATGCCCTTGCGCGGGGCTGCTGCCCGTATTGCGGAGAACATGGCCGCCAGCCTTACGGTGCCCATTGCCACTTCGCAGCGCACCATCCCTGTTAAGGTCATCGATGAAAATCGCCGACTGATTAATCACTACCGCACACTCACAGGCAAGAGTAAGGTCAGCTTCACTCACCTGATCGGCTGGGCGCTTGTCCAAGCCGTTGAAGCGAATCCCGCCATCAACCACGCCTTCTCCGATTCGTCGGGCGATCCCACGCGCATCCTGCGTCACGAAATCAATCTCGGCCTTGCCATCGATGTCGCCGGAAAGAACGGTGCCCGCAGCCTCATGGTCCCGAACATCAAGAACGCCGGTTCCCTCAGCTTCACCGGTTTCCTAAAAGCCTTTGACGATCTGGTATCCCGCGCGCGCGTCAACAAACTCGGACCCGCGGATTTCGCCGGCACCACACTATCGCTCACCAATCCCGGCACGGTCGGCACCATGGCTTCCATCCCGCGCCTCATGCCGGGCCAAGGCGCCATCATCGCGATCGGCGCGATGGATTTCGCTCCCGGTTTTCGGGGGGTCGCCCCTGAAACGCAAGCCTCGCTCGGCATTAGCAAGGTGATGACAGTGACCTGCACTTATGATCACCGCATCATCCAAGGCGCTGAATCCGGCACCTTCCTCGCCAGCCTCCAAGCGCTGCTCGATGGCGATAAGAATTTCTACACCGATATCTTCTACGCTCTTCACATTCCCTATCAGCCTGTGAAGTGGGAAACCGATCACAAGGGCGCAACCCAATCCCTTACTGTCGATGCCACCAAACAATCGGCCGTGTTGCAGATCATCAACGCTTATCGCGTCCGCGGCCACCTCATGGCCGATCTCGATCCGCTGACCGGCAAGGATCCCGATTACCACGCCGAACTCGATCCCCTCACTTACGGGCTCACTATCTGGGACCTGGAACGCGAATACTCGAGCGGCAACCTGGGTGGAGTCTCCGGCGGAACCGCTACTTTGCGGGAAATTCTCGATCAGCTTCGAGCCACGTATTGCGGCAAGGTCGCCTGTGAGTACATGCACATTCAGTTTCCTGAGCAGAAGCGCTGGCTTCAGGAACGCATGGAGCCCCAGCAGAACCACTGGCCGCTTTCGCGCGATCTTCAACTCAGCATTCTCGATGACTTAATGGCTGCGGAAGAGTTCGAACACTTCCTGCATGCCCGCTTCGTTGGCCAAAAGCGCTTCTCTCTTGAGGGCGCTGAAACAGTCATCCCGATTCTTGAAGAAATCCTGAGCCGCGCGGCAGATTCCGGTGCCAGCGAAGTAATCGTCGGCATGGCTCACCGCGGGCGTCTCAATATGCTTGCCAATACTGTCGGTAAGCCGCTCTCGGAAATCTTCGCCGAATTCGAAGGCAACGCCGATACCTCTACCATTCAAGGTTCCGGCGACGTCAAATATCACCTGGGTGCCAGCGGGCATCGCAAGGTTTTCTCGGGCAAAGATATTCAAGTCTTTCTCGCCTCGAACCCCAGTCACCTCGAAGCAGTAGATCCCGTCGTCGAAGGCATGGTGCGCCCCAAGCAGGACCTGATGGGCGATACAGCCCGCGCGCGCGTGATCCCGGTTCTCATTCATGGTGACGCCGCGTTTGCCGGTCAGGGTGTGGTTGCCGAAACACTGAATCTTTCGCAGCTCGATGGCTATTCCACGGGCGGCACGGTACACCTGATCATCAATAACCAGATCGGCTTCACCACGCTTCCCGATGGCGCGCGTTCCACTACTTACTCAACCGACGTGGCACGCATGGTGCAGGCACCGGTTTTTCATGTGAATGGCGATGATCCGGAAGCTTCCGTCCGCGTCGTTCAGCTCGCCTTTGACTTCCGCCAGCAGTTTAAGAAGGACGTGGTCATCGATATGTTCTGCTACCGCCGCCACGGCCATAACGAAGGCGACGACCCCGCTTACACCCAGCCTCTTCTATATAGAAAAATAGACAAGCAGCCCTCAGTGGCGGTTCTCTATACGGAACAGCTCGTCAAATCGAAGGTGATGACCGCGGCTGAAGCGGAAGAGATTCGCAAGCGCGCCAAGAGCCGCTATACACAGGCTTTCGATGCCGGCCGCAAAACCACCAAGCCGCTACCCGCTGTGGAACCCGAAGCGCCACAATCGCCCGAAACGTTCATCCCGCGCGCACTTGCGGAACAGGTGGTGGACCGCATGACCGCGTTCCCTGAAACCTTTACTGTTCATCCCAAGCTCCGGCAATTCAATGAAAAACGCCGCGAAGCCATCCTGAAAAACGGCACCATGGATTGGGCTTATGGTGAAGCGCTGGCCTTCGGCTCTCTCGTTCTGGAAGGAACACCCGTGCGCCTTAGCGGTCAGGATTCCGGCCGCGGTACTTTCTCGCAACGCCACTTGGCTTTTTACGATTATGAGACCGGGGACAAGTACATCCCCATGCGCCATCTCGCTCCCACCCAGGCGCGCTTCGATGTCTACGATTCTTCCCTCTCCGAATACGCCGTGCTCGGGTTCGAGTTTGGCTACACCCTCGCGCAACCGAAGGCGCTGGTTCTATGGGAAGCTCAGTTCGGCGATTTCGGCAACGGCGCTCAGATCATGATCGATCAGTTCATCACCACCGCTGAATCGAAATGGGGAGTCACCACCAGCCTTGTCATGCTGCTGCCTCATGGGTATGAGGGCCAGGGTCCGGAACACTCCAGCGCGCGCATCGAACGCTTCCTTGAACTTGCGGCATGCAACAACATGATCGTCGCGGATTGCACAACGCCCGCCCAGTACTTCCACATCCTGCGCCGCCAGACCAAGCTGCCCGCTCGCAAGCCGCTGGTCATCTTCACGCCCAAGAGTCTGCTCCGCAACGCCAAAGCCGTCTCCACGTTTGACGAAGTTACAAACGGTGCCTTCCAGGAACTCATTCCGGATGCCGCCGTCACAACTCCCCGGCGCGTTGTCTTCTCAACGGGCAAGGTGTATTACGATCTGCTCGCTCAACGCGATAAACTCAACATCACCGATATTGCGCTCGTACGCCTGGAGCAGATGTATCCTTTCCCGCACGAAGATGTGCAAAAGCTGCTCGCGGGCTGTAAGCCCGACGTGGAATTGGTCTGGTGCCAGGAAGAACCGCAAAATATGGGAGCGTGGCGCTTCGTTCATGAGCTCTTCGCCCGTCCCATGCGTTACGCCGGACGTCCGGAAAACCCCAGCCCCGCGACTGGTTCGAAGAAGCGCCATGATCAGGAACAGCTGGACCTAGTTTCACAGGCTCTAAGCTAAGTCTTTGCCGCATCGTTATCGCATCATGCTTTTCATCCTGCTTTCCTGCGCTTCCGGGAAAGCGCAGGAAAGCAAAATGCCCGATGAGCCCGTTGCTCCGGTGCGCTGGAATATGTACTACCAGGCAACGTCCGTCGGTCAGTATCACGGAACATTTCGTTCCCCTTACTCCGGCCAGTTCAGTCTTCAGAACTACAAGGAGCGTGATGTCTCGCTCACCACCACCTTGTTTTTCGGCCTGCGTCTCACCCCCAACACGCAGCTCTATTTCAACCCGGAGATCGCCGGCGGACGCGGGTTCAGCGGTGTCTCGGGCCTGGCAAACTCCTCGAATGGGGAACTGCCCCGCGTGGCATCCGCAACCCCTAAACCATACCTAGCGCGCCTGTACATCTCTCATGACATCGGCTTCGGCACCGAAACGGAATCCTTCGAAAGCGAAGAAAACCAACTCGCCGGCCCGCGGCCTCTGAACCGCTACACTGTCACCGCGGGCCGCTTTACGCTCACCGATTTCTTTGATAATAACCGCTACTCGCACGACCCGCGAACGCAGTTCCTCGGCTGGGGAGTCATGTTCAATGGCGCATGGGATTACCCCGCTGACGTCCGCGGTTATACCTGGGGCTGGGTTCATGAATTGCACCTGAAGAATTGGTCTGTCCGTTACGCCAGCGCCGCCATGCCGCGCGTCGCCAACGGCCTGCGCCTCGATCGCCGTCTCCTCCGCAATCGCGGGGACGTTTATGAAGGGGAATACCGCTTCAAAGCCCGTCAGCATCAGGGCACCATCCGTCTGTTGCACTATCGCAACCATGCCAACGCAGGTACATACGCTGAGGCCATTCAGCAAGCCGGTCAATGGTTCGCGCCATCGGTCACCAGTACCCACCGAAATGGAACTCTCAAGTACGGCTTCGGCATCAACGCGGAGCAGGAGCTTACGAAGGACATCGGCATCTTCGGCCGCCTGGGTTGGAATGACGGCAAGACGGAGAGCTTCGCCTTTACCGCAATCGACCGCTTAGCGACACTCGGCGTCTCCGTCACTGGCGAGCGCTGGCACCGGCCCCATGACACCGCGGCCACGGAAATTACGTTTAGCGGCATCTCCGGTGTGCACGCCGTTTATCTGGCGCGCGGCGGGTATGACTTCATCATCGGCGATGGCCGCCTGAACTACGGGCCGGAGACCATTTCAGAGAGCTATTACAGCGCCCGCCTCTTCCCCGGCTTCTTCACCAGTTTCACTCTCCAACACGTCACGAACCCGGCCTACAATAAAGACCGAGGCCCAGTATGGATCCCTTCGTTGCGCTTGCACCTGGAGCTAGGGAAACGCTAAGCGAAATCAAATGAGCTTCTCAAATATCCGCGTGTGCGCGGCTTGTGGCGTCAAAAACCGGGTGACCGCGAAACACCTGGCCGATGCGGGACGGTGTGCCTCCTGCAAAGCAGCGCTCCCCCCTCTTAGCTTGCCGCTTGAAGCTGACTCTGCCGCGTTCGATGAAATCATAGGCAGCGCCAAAGTGCCTGTGCTTGTCGATTTCTGGGCTTCCTGGTGCGGGCCTTGCCGAACGGTTGCTCCTGAAGTTTCCGCCTTGGCTGCGGAGTTAGCGGGACGCGCAATCGTTTTGAAAGTAAACACCGAAGATCATCCGGAGCTTGCCGGTCGTTATAACGTCCAGAGCATTCCTAACTTCGTTGTCTTGCGCGATGGCCGGGTAACCATGCAGCGGTCCGGTGCCGCTCCTCGTTCGGAGATGAGACGGTGGATCGAGGGCGCTTAGCTCTGAAACATGCCGTTGGGGAGCACCACATGTTTTTGGCCGCGCCACTCAATCGTATTGCCGAAAAAGCCTGCCACCCATGTCGCGAAGCTGAAAATATCCTGCAGTGGAATCAAATAGAACTTGCGGCGTGTCAGGGGATCGTGCAACACACAGGCGGCAACAGCAAACGCCGACCCCGCGCGAAAGATCGCTGTCAGCAGAACGAATGGCCAGGTCGCGGGCGCAATCAGAAGCATGATCAGCGCCAAGGGCAGGGGATTGGTGAATACTTCACCCACGTAGCCCCAGGGCCTCGATCGGCGCGTGCTTCTTGCCCAGCGCAGGCGATGCCGCACGTTGGCTGCAAAGGTTTGGCTCCCAATCCGATGCTCAATCACATACGAGGAGAGAATCACGCGGCGCCCCGATTGCGCCACCAGCTTACCCAACATAAAATCTTCCGCCAGGTAATTTTCAAGGGCCTCCATCCCGCCAATGCCTTCGAGCGCGTTTCTGCGGACCGCCAAGGTGCAGCCCAAAGCAAAATCCATCCCACTCAGCAGCCGTGCTACCAGAACGCCGCTCAGGAATTCCGTGTTCATGCCGATCGCTTCAAGACTGCTCCAGAAGCTATTTCCCGGGATAGCGCGATACGGGCACGTGACTAAACCGATGTCCGGGTCCAGCAGCTCCGAAGCAAGAACACGAGTCATCTCCGCAGTCACGCGGATGTCACTATCCGCCATCACCAGAATGTCGTATCGGGCATGCTGAATTATCTGCTGCAAGCTGAACACCTTACCGTTGGGCCGGGGAGAATCTCCGGTGACCACCAAGCGCGCGGGCACGTTGGGATATTCGCTCATCAGCTTGCGGGCTACCATCGCGCCCTGCTCGCCTTCATGGTTCACTGCAAGAAGGAGTTCAAACCCCGCATAGTTTTGGAGGAAGAAGCTGCGCAGATTTTCCTCAAGGCCCTCATCAGCTTTAAAGAGAGGCTTCAAGATAGAGACAGGTTCTGTGGTGACCTTCCTAGGAGGTGAGATCTTCAGGTAATTCCGGGCAGCCACCATGATGAGGATGCAATACACCACTGAGCCCGAAAGCACGGTTGTCAGCAGCGTGAGTATGATGACGGTCAAGGTCTCTGGTTATTATGCGAAATCTGGTGGCCGGCACAGCGGGCCACATCGATCATGGAAAAACGAGTCTCATTCGAGCACTGACGGGTATTGAAACCGATAGGCTTGCTGAAGAGAAGCGGCGTGGCATTACAATCGACCTCGGTTTCGCACATCTGCAACTGACGCCAGAGATCCGGGTGGGTTTCGTCGATGTTCCGGGTCATGAGCGCTTTGTCAAGAATATGCTTGCCGGAGTGGGTGGTATTGACTTGGTTCTGTTTGTCGTGGCGGCGGATGAATCCATCAAGCCTCAGACACGTGAGCATTTTGAGATCTGCCGGTTGCTGGGTATCCGGCATGGAATTGTGGTCATCACGAAGGCCGATCTGGTGGACTCCGAAATTGTGGAACTGGTTAAGCTGGAGCTGGAAGAGTTCACCGCGAAGTCATTTCTTGCGAATGCGCCGGTTGTAGCCGTCAGTTCGCGAACGGGAGCGGGACTTGCGGAATTGCAGCGGGCCATCAAAGACGCTGCCGTGCGGATTCCAGTGCGCGGAAATGACGGGGCTCCACGGTTGCCCATCGATCGGGCTTTCTCCGCTAAGGGATTCGGGACTGTGGTTACAGGCACTCTCACCTCGGGATCGATTTCGCCGGAAGATGAATTGCAACTCTATCCCACGGACCGGATCTTGCGCGTACGTGGCGTGCAGGTATTTAGCAAGGCGGCAAGTCGCGCCGATGCCGGACAACGCACCGCCGTCAATCTTGCAGGCATCGAACCCGCTGAGATTCATCGGGGCATGATGCTCTCCAGCCCTGGCCGTTTCGCTCCGGTCACCACGGTGGATTGCTCTTTAGAATTGCTGGCTTCCGCGAAACCCCTGAAAAACCACGCGCCCGTTCACTTCCATTCGGGAACTGCGGAGATAGAGGCCGAAGTAAGACTCTTCAATCGCCAGACACTCGTGCGCCCCGGCACTCAAAGCTGGGTCCGGATCGTCTTGCGTGAACCTGCTCTGCTGCTTCCGGGCGATAGGTTCATCATTCGCATGTTTTCGCCAGTGACCACGATCGGTGGCGGCCGCGTCGTAGATACCGGGGCCTATTGCTATCGCAGGCAGGATCGCGCCGCGGATCGCCTTCAACTACTCGATTCCGGCACCAACGCGGAACGTGCCGCTCTGTTTGTAAATGAAGCGCCGTTCGGGCTTGCGGTGAAGGTTCTCGCGGACCGGCTTGCTATTCCTGAGGGGGAAGTGCGCCTGACGATTCCAGGCGTCCAATTGCTTCGGTCTGAAGATTGGCTTATTTCACGTTCTACGCTTGCCGCGCAACGCGCCATCTTAGTCGAGCAGGTCAGGGCATTTCATCACGAGCACCCACTGCTGCCTGGCCTTCCGAAAGCGTCGCTCACGGTGCCGGTTGCTTTGATCCCGGAACTTCTGCGCAGCAGCACGGAAGTGATCAGTGAACGAGATATCATCCGGCTTCGCGCGCACAAAGTGATTCTGCAGGAAGATGAGACCGCGGCCAGAAGCGCTATTGAAAATGCTTTCGCATCCGCCGGTTTGGCTGTCCCGGCTCTTGCCGAAGTTCTTGCGCAATCCGGCATTGAAGACAAACGCGCGCGATCGGTTCTTCAGTTGCTTTTGCGAGAGCAGCGTCTGGTTAAGGTGTCGAGCGACCTTGTCTTTCACTCGTCCGCGCTGGACCGGCTGCGGCAGATGTTAACCGAACGCAAGGGTTCCCGAATCTCTGTCGGGGATTTCAAAGAGTTGACCGGCATCACACGCAAATACGCAATACCTCTGTTGGAGTATGCGGACCGGGAAAAATGGACGCGGCGCGAAGGCGATGCGCGGGTTGTCAACTAAACTATGACTACGCATGGGTAATGCCGCCGATCTGACTTCGCAATCCATTGCCCGCATGGCCCACATGCGTCATCTGGTGGCACAGCTTCAATCTCTTGAAGCGAAGTTGCGCGAGGGCGGCGGTGAAACGCGGATCGCAAAGCAGCACAAAGCCGGTAAGCTGACGGCGCGGGAGCGGATCTCCGCTCTGATCGACCCTGGCTCGCACTTCCTCGAAATTGGGCTGCTGGTTGCTCATGACATGTACGAAGGACAGGCCCCGGGAGCGGGCGTGGTTACGGGTCTGGTTCACATCGAAGGCAGGCCTGCGGTGATCGTCGCCAATGACGCGACCGTGAAAGCCGGGGCGTGGTGGCCGGAGACGATTACGAAGATATTGCGAGCGCAGGAGATTGCGATTCGCAACCGCGCGCCTATTGTTTATCTGGTTGATTCCGCGGGTGTGAATCTGCCCTATCAGGACGGTATCTTCCCTGGGCAGTACGGCGCGGGCCGCATCTTTCTTTATAATTCGCTCATGCGGAACAAGCTCCGCATCCCGCAAATCGCGGCGGTGATGGGGCCGTGCATTGCGGGCGGCGCGTATCTGCCGGCGCTGTCTGATTTCGTGATCATGGTGGAGCACACCAGCTTCATGGGGTTGGGCGGCGCGAACCTGGTGAAGGGTGCGACAGGCCAGCTCATCGATCAGGAGACTCTGGGCGGCGCGCACACTCACACGGAGATCTCTGGCGTAGCGCACTATATGGCCAAAGACGATCACGAATGTTTAGCCCAGATTCGTGAAAGGTTTCGCGATTTGCCGGTACCTGCAGCGATAAAAAAATCGCCGGCACCGGTTTCGGACGGGCTATATGAAGTGCTGCCTGTGGATCACCGTTTGCCGTATGACGTTGAAGAAGTCCTCTTCCGGTTTCTCGATCGCGATGGCTACCTGGAGTTTCAGCCCTTGCATGCGCCGGAAATGCTGTGCGCCAATGCCCATCTCAATGGCCGTGCCATCGCGGTGATCGCGAATCGCAGGGGCTTTCTGAAAGGAGCGGGCATGAAGCGGATCGGCGGAATTGTGTACACGGAATCCGCGCGCAAAGTGGCTTACTTTGTGGACATGGCGGAGCGCGCCGGTACGCCGATTTTGTATGTTCAGGATGTTTCAGGCTTTATGGTGGGCGCGGACTCTGAACAGTCGGGAATTATCCGTGCCGGGGCCGATATGGTGGAGGCTATGGCGACGGCCACCGTACCGAAGATCGTGCTCACTACAAATCATGCCAGCGGGGCAGGGTATTACGCCATGGCTGGGCAGGGCTTCGACCCCCACTTCACGTTTGCCTGGCCCACCGCACGGATCGGAGTCATGGAGGGCGATAGTGCTGTTGTCGCGCTCTATTCCGCTGAGCTGGAACGCGTGAAGCAGAGCGGCCAGGCGATGCCGGAAGATTTGGAAGAAGCGATACGGCGCACCAGGGCTGATTACGATCGCTGGCTGGATGCGCGGTACGCGGCGGCGCGTGGACACGTGGATGCTCTGATCGACCCCATGGATACCCGCGCCATCCTAACTCAGGCTTTCGAGATGGCAAAGCAGCGCAGCACCTCTCCTGCTTTAGAAGTTCTCTTATGATCAGAATCGGTAATGGCCAGGGGTTCTGGGGGGATTGGCTGGAGGCTCCCGTTCGGTTGGCAGAGCAGGGGCCGCTCGATTACCTGATTCTTGACTATCTGGCGGAGGTCACCATGAGCGTTCTGCAAAAGCAAAAGCAGGCCGACCCTGCGCGTGGCTATGCCAGCGATTTTCCACCCTTGATGGCAAGGCTCGCGCCTACACTGAAGCAAAAAAAAATCAAGGTAGTCGCCAATGCCGGAGGAGTCAATCCTCGGGCTTGCGCCGAAGCCGTGAGGAGGCTTGCGCCGGAATTGAAAGTGGCTGTTGTTACGGGGGACGACATTTACGATCGGCTGGATGACTTGCTGGCCCGCGGTTATGAAATGCAAGACATGGATACCGGTGCCGCGCTCAGCGGCATTCGCGATCGCATCCAAAGCGCAAACGCTTATATCGGCGCATTTCCCTTAGCCGAAGCGCTGGCTACAGGTGCCGATGTCGTGATCGCCGGCCGCTCCACTGACACAGCACTGGCTCTTGCGCCTATGGTGTACGAGTTTGGCTGGCTACCCAACGATTACAACATGCTGGCAGCCGGGACCATCGCCGGCCATATTGTGGAGTGTGGCGCGCAATGCACTGGGGGCAACTCGCAATGCGATTGGCAAAGCATTCCGGATATGGAGAATATCGGCTATCCCATCATTGAAGCCGAACCGGATGGGACGTTCGTAATCACCAAGCATGAAGGGACTGGCGGCCGCGTTACGGTGGACACGGTGAAAGAGCAGTTGCTCTATGAATTAGGTGACCCTAAGCGGTACCTGACACCGGACTGCACGGCGGATTTCACCACCATACGGGTTGCACCTGCTGGTGAGAATCGCGTGCGAGTCTATGGCATTGAAGGTAGCGAACGTCCGCCAACGTTGAAGCTTTCGATCAGCTTTGCCGATGGCTGGAAGAGCATCGGGACGCTGGTTTATTCAGCACCGGACGCGTTCGCAAAGGCAGAAGCGGCTGACAGAATCGTACGCAAGCGGTTAGTGGGGCTGGGCTTACACTTTCAGGAGATCCGTACTGAATTTTTCGGCATGAATGCGTGTAACGGAGCGGTTGCGCCGCCGAATCAGGATCCACCTGAAATCCAACTGCGCATCGGGGTTCGCGATGCGGATCGCAAAGCGGTGGATCGGTTTACGCGCGAACTGATCCCGCTTGTCCTGAACGGGCCACCTGGCGCTACGGGTTTCGGTGAGGGGCGCCCGCCCGTGCGCGAAATTGTAGCTTACTGGTCCGCGCTTCTACCGCGGGAAGAGATCACCACGAAGGTGGAGGTATTCGAATGAAGCTCAGCCAGATAGCACATACGCGGTCCGGGGATAAGGGCGATACCGCGAATATCGGGGTTATTGCTTGGCGTAAAGAGGACTATGCCGTTCTCAAGCGCGAAGTTACTGCTGAGCGGGTGAAGGCGTATTTCGGTGATCTGGTGCAAGGCAAGGTGGAGCGTTTTGAGCTGCCGAATTTGGGCGCTCTCAATTTTCTGCTGCACGGCAGTTTGGGAGGCGGAGGCACGGTGACGCTGCGGGTGGACGCGCAGGGGAAAACGTACGGCGCGGCGCTGCTAAACATGGAAATCGATGCTTGAAATTTCAACTGAGGGCGAAGTACGCCGCTTGCATTTGAACCGTCCAGAAAAACGCAATGCCCTCAGCTTTGAGCTATGCCGCCAACTTACTGCCGCGCTCGATATAGCCGATCAGGATCCACTTATCCACGCCATTCTGCTGACGGCAGCACCGCCGGCTTTTTGCGCGGGAATGGATTTGAAGGAGATCGGAATAGTTCCCGAATCGGACCTGAGCGAAATTCATGATTCCTTGTTCACGGTGAATACCAGACTGACCACCCCTCTCATCGCCGCCGTGAACGGACCGGCTGTGGCGGGCGGCACGGGGCTGGTAGCAAACGCGCACATTACGATTGCTCATCCGAAATCTAAATTCGGGCTTCCCGAAGTGAAGATCGGGCTTTGGCCGCTGCTGGTGTTCAGGGCTGTCAGCCAAGCGGTCGGCCAGCGCCGGGCAACGGAGTGGAGCTTAACGGGCCGCACGATTCAAGCGGGGGAAGCGCAAGCAAGCGGTTTGATTACCGAACTTCATGACAACCCGGAACAGCGGGCGAACGAGATAGCGCAAAGCATTGCAAGCTTCCGCCGCGACGCCATCTCCGTTGGATTGGATTACGTTAATGGCGACCAGTCCGGGGAACGCGCACGCCTACTGAGAGCACTGTTGCTACCCTAAAAGAGCACCAGTATGAAAACCTCAAATCCAGTTTTTACCGGAACCACCTACGATGTAACGGGCACGCGCGCGGGTTATGGTCAGGGCATGACTGTTTCCGGCACGGTCAACAAAGCCGGCATTCTTCTGGTTCTAGTTCTCTGCACCGCGATATACACCTGGAACCAGGCAATTTCTTCCGGCGACCTCTCCTCAGTGGGAGGGTACACCATGATTGGCGCTATCGGCGGCTTTATTGCTGCTATGGTAACGGTTTTCAAGAAGGAATGGGCCGGCGTAACTGCCCCTGTGTATGCGCTGCTCGAAGGCTTATTTCTCGGCAGCATTTCCGCCATGTTTGAGATGCGGTTTCCGGGCATTGCCATGGAATCTGTCGCGCTTACTTTCGGCACCTGTTTCGCGATGCTTCTTGCTTACCGCAGCGGGCTGATTAAGCCAACCGCGAAATTTCAAACCGGCATTATCGCCGCGACCGGCGGCATTGCCATTACTTACTTTGCTTCCATGCTGCTCGGTTTCTTCCACATCCAGATTCCCGGTATTTTCGGCTCTGGACCTATCGGGATCGTGTTTAGCCTGGCGGTGGTGGCAGTTGCCGCATTGAACCTGATTTTGGATTTCAACTTTATCGAACAGGGCGCTCTCTCTAATGCTCCGAAGTACATGGAATGGTATAGCGCCTTCGGTTTGATGGTCACGCTGGTGTGGCTTTATCTGGAAATTCTGCGGCTGTTCTCCAAGCTTCGCGACCGCCGCTAGGGCAGTGATTACTGACCGGCCGTGGCCGGTCCCACAAACGCGAACAGAGTGTCGCCCGCACCTGCTACCAGGTATTGCTTGCCGTCCAATTCATACGTCATCGGTCCGTTGCCTAAGGACGTCCCCATCTGGAAATGCCAGAGCGGCTTTCCCTCAGCGGAATCGAAGGCGATCAGATTACCCGAGTAATCTCCTGTGAAAACTACCTTTCCCGCAGTGGAAAGGATCCCGGGTCCGCCCAGGCCGCCCCCTCCGCCCATCGGATAGGAATGAATCCAGCGAGCCTTCCCTGTTTTAGTATCGATTGCCTCGAGGACATGTTCAGACCACAATCCGCGGCCGGAACCGCCGTAGCCTTCGGGGCGTTCGTCGGTGTCGGTCAGATACCCCAAACTGTAACCGCGGGTTGCGTTCACGTAGAACAATCCGGTTGTGGGATCAAGGCTTGGAGGCATCCAGTTTGTTCCGCCTCCTCCCGGGATATCGATCAGGGAGCCATCCACTTTTGGCTCCTTCGCTGGATCGGGAATGGGCTGTCCTTTGGCGTCGATTCCTTTCGCCCAATTCGTTCCCACGAACGGCGAGGTAAGAATGCTCTTCCCGTTGGTCCGGTCGAGCACGAAGAAAAAGCCGTTGCGTGCGGCCTGCGCCAAGAGCTTGCGCGGCTTTCCTGCCACTTCCCCATCGAAGAGAACTGGTGTTTCCACGTTGTCCCAGTCATGCGTATCGTGGGGCGAGGCTTGGAAATACCAGACCAGCTTCCCGGTATCGGGGTTCAAGGCAACGATAGAGCACGTCCATAAGTTGGTGCCCTTGCGCCCTTGCCCTGCAAAGACCGGATTGGGATTGCCGGTGCCCCAATAGAGTAGGTTGAGTTCCGGATCATAGGTGCCGGGCAGCCAAGTCATGCCGCCGCCGTGTTCCATCGCGCCCTTGTTCGGCCACGTTTCCGCGCCGGGTTCGCCTACCCGCGGTTCGCTGTTCCATCGCCACTGTAGATCACCGGTTTCCGGATTGCGAGCTTCCAGAAAGCCCGGCACATCCATGGCATCTCCGCCTACGCCGACGATGATGTGATTGCCCACCACCATCGGTGCCATGGTGGTGAAGTATTGCATTTTTTCATCGGCTACTTTCTTGCGCCATCGCTCTTTACCGTCTTTCGCATTCAGCGAAATGAACCAGCCGTCGGGGCCCAGGAAATAGAGCCAGTTGCCGTACATTCCCACGCCGCGATTGCCCACAAGGTGGCCGCCTTTATCCACCCAGTCGTAGCGCCAGAGCTCTTCGCCGGTTCGCGCGTTGATCGCCCATACATGATCCGGGATGGTGAAGTACAGGATTCCGTTCACCATCAAGGGAGTGGATTTTATGGCGGGACTGCCTACACCCCTCTGCTGGCCGACGTTGGTGATGCGATACATCCAGGAGAGCGAAAGCGAACGGACGTTCGTGGAATCGATTTGCTTCAGGGTGCTGAAGCGGCGGCCGGAATAATCACCGTTGTAGGTGGGCCAGGTATCGGTAGGCTGCTCAAGCAATTTTTTCGGATTGAGCATCTGCCCGAAGCAGATTGCGGGGGCCAGGGTAAGAAAGGCAGCAATCAGCCGCTGAGGAAATTTCATTTGAGGGTCGCCAGGTAAGCCGTTAGGTTGTGCATCTCGGAATCGGAATAGTGCTTGAGAAGTTCGCGATGTCCGGCAAGTTTATCTTCGACATCCACTTTGATGCCGGGGGAGAGAGCATAGGAACGATATTCTCCCGTGGAATCGTAGAGCGAGACATTGAAATCATCCAGGCGTTTCAAGGTTCCGGAAATCGCTTGCCCGGAAGGCAGTGTCACCTTGACTTCACTCACCTTGGCTCCGCTGGCTTGAAATCCGTGAGCCGTTGGGTAAAGGAAAGCCTGTTGCAGGTCGGAGGGCTGGAATTTGGAACCCACATGGGCCAGATCGCCGGTAATGGAGTGGCATGTTGTGCAGGTCCCGGCACCATTGAAATACAAGCTGCCAGCCTTTGCGTCCCCGGTGATAATGTTCTGAACCTGATAGAGCCCCCTGTTCACGGCTAGCTCAACCTTCATGTGAAGGAATTGAGCGATGTCAGAAAGCTGAGCATCGGTGAAGCCGGCGAACGGAGGCATGCCCTTATCGGGACGCCCGTTGTGAATGACGGGCCCAATTAGTTCTGCTTTTTCATCATGCAGCACCAGGGGGGAACGGACCAAGTCAGGGCCTTCGGCGCCGTTCGCCTTTGCGCCATGGCAAAAGCCGCAATTGGGGCCATACAGTTTTTCACCACGGTCCGCGGCTGCGGCATCGGGCGCTGGACCCAATCCTAGAAATTCTCTGGTATCACCCCGTCCACCGGCACGCCTGGCGGGTGCGCCCGCAGCGGGCGCTTGGGCGAAAGCGGAAAGCACGCTTGCACACAGGCTGACAACAACATAAGCGTAATGCCGCTTCATAATGGCCCTATTTTAGAACATCACTCCGGGAGCGCGAAGCTGTACAGAACGTTCGCCGAAGATACTGCCACGTATTGTTTCCCTTCTACTGAGTAACTGATGGGAGACGAAGGGATGCTGGCACCGGCACCGAATCGCCAGAGCGCTTTGCCGGTCTTGGCATCGAGAGCGATGAAGTTGCCTTCGTTCGAAGCCGCAAAGACCAAGCCACCCGCGGTGGCCAGCACTCCGGGTTGGAGTGCATTTTCTGCAAGCTCAAATTTCCATTGCACCTTACCGGTTTCGGGGTCCATTGCCATTACGCCTTGAGAAGGAGGAGCGGCTCCCTCGGCAGACGGGGGACGGAAGCCACCGCCTGAGCCGCGCCCCTGGTATTGCTTGCCGGGTTCGAATGGCGCGGGACCGATGGAATATCGGCCGGGCCCGTCGTAGTACATGAAGTACATCCATCCGGTTTGAGGGCTGTAGGAAGGCGCTTGGAAGTTTGTTCCGCCCCCGATTGAGGGATAGACCGTTGTGCCTTCCGGGTTCGCGCGCCAGTTCGGCGTGGTGATCGGCCTGCCTTGCTTATCCCACCCGCTTACCCACGTTGCCCGCACAAAAGGCGAGGCAGCTAACAGCTTGCCGTCGTTCCGATCGAGCACGTAGAATACGCCGTTTCGATCCGCGTGGAGCAAGAGCTTGCGCGGAACTCCATGCCAGAGGCGGTCCACAAGCACCATGTCTTCCGTGGAATCCCAATCGTGAGTATCGTTCGGCGTGAATTGATAGTGCCACTTGCGCTTTCCGGTATCGGGGTCGAGCGCGACCACGGAACAACTGAACAGGTTGTCCCCTTTGCGAACATCGCCATTGATATCCGGGCCGGGGTTGCCGATTGCCCAAAAGACAGTGTTCGATTCCGCGTCGTAGCTGCCTGTGAGCCAGGTGGGGGAACCGCCGCGCTCCCAACTGTCACCTTCCCAGGTATCGTTGCCGAATTCGCCCTTGCCGGGGATGGTGTACCAGCGCCAGAGTCTTTTGCCCGTAGCGGGATCATAGGCATCGAGAAAAGCACGCACGCCAAACTCCCCGCCAGCGATTCCCGTGATGATCTTGTCTTTGACTACCAGCGGGGGCGAGGTGATGGCGTAGCCAAGCATGCTGTCGGCAACTTGCACTTCCCATAGGAAGGCTCCGGTGCGAACATCCAGGGCAACGAGCGCGGCATCGAGAGTGCCGAAAAAGAGGCGGTTGCCAAGGATGGAGACGCCGCGGTTCACCCGGTTGATTTCGTATGGGTTAGTTACCTTCTGCTTGCGTTGATAGCGCCAGATCTGCCTGCCGGTGCGGGCATCGAGAGCCATCACTTGAGCGGTGCCGCCGACAGGACCGGTGGTGTACATAATTCCATCCACCACCAGTGGGACCGACTCCACGATGCCATCACCGGGGAGCTGAACCGCCCACTTGGCTTGCAAATTCTTGATGTTTGCCGTTGTGATCTGGTTGAGTGCGGAGTAATGTTTGCCACCCAGATCGCCCCAGTACGTTAGATAGTTTTGCGGCTCCTTTTCCGCATTTAGAATGCGGTTCCAGGTGAGCCCCTCGCCTGTCCTACGCTGACTTACCTGCTGGCCGTCCAGGGTCTTGAGGAATGCAACTAAGTTGTCGATTTCCGGCTTAGTGAGACGCTTGGCGAAATCATCGGGCATGAGCGACTTCGATTCCACTTTTAACGCGCTTAGCTGCGACTTTTCAAACGAGTGGTAGACGCCTGCGGTGTCAACCATTTCAACCGCAAAGGAATCCTGACCTTTCTGTATTCCGCGATATTCTTTGCCGTTCAGAGTAGCGGTTACGGTAGCAGGGCGAATGGGGAATCCACGGCCTCTGCCGCGTGGGGCATTCGGCGAGGCCTGATTGGGATCGACTATTTTGGCGTGAAGTTGCTGAACGGAATTCAGCCCGGCAGCGGAAAGGTCCGGCCCTACCGCTGTGCCAATCCCGTTTACCTGATGGCATGCGGCGCAATTTGCTTTACCTGTAAAGAGGAGCCGCCCTTCGCTAGGTGACCCGGGAACAATTTCACGCGATGTTAACGGAAGCGCGGAGCTTGCCGATAAACTGCGCAGATAAGTGACGACCTGCCAGATCTGATCGGTGGAGAACTGGTTGAACCCGGGCATTTGAGTACCGCGAATGCCGCTTCGGATGTTAATAAAGATTTCACCATCGGCATTGCCTCTGGCAAAAACGCCAGTAGCCAGCGATGGTGCGCGGTCCCCCTTGGCGTCTGTTCCATGACAGGCGACACATGCCTGGTTATACAAAGAGTGGCCCGCTGCGACGGCTTGGGCATTTCCAGAGAACGGATTTTTTTGAGCTTCCGCCCGGTCTTCCTGGGCTGGCACCGGTGCTATCAAAAAAGGAGAAAATAATGTGGCGATGGCGAATAGGATGGTTTGCAGCTTCATGTTCCGGTTTGGCGCCGAAAGGAATCTGGCGCAATTCATTCTCGCACCCGACCCATTTTTCGCTGTCCGATTTTGCTGTGAAATGCCAATAAAACATGTTAAATTTCATTGAATAGGTGGTCTATGAAACGTCTTGTATTTTTGTTGCTGTGTAGCCTTTCGGCATCCGTTGCTCAAACCATAACGGGTACCATCACCGGGTCGGTTACCGACCCCTCCGGTTCGGCTGTCGGGAATGCGAAAGTAACCGCGCGGAATACAGCGACAAACGTAACCAACACCGTGGAAGTAAATTCCTCGGGGACTTACAACGCCCTTTTCCTGCCCGTGGGCCCTTATACGGTAACGGTAGAGGCTGCGGGGTTTAAGAAATCCGTCATTGGCCCGATTACGCTCGAAGTAAATCAGAGTGCGCGCGTGGATGTGCAGATGGAAGTGGGCCAGGTGAGTGACTCGGTTCAGGTTTCGGCTACAGCCGTGATTCTCCAGACCGAATCCGCTACTACCGGCGAGACAATTACCGGCAACACGGTGACAAACATTCCGCTGAAAGGCAGAAACTTTGCAGCGGTCACGCTGCTGGTTCCCGGTGCCATTAATCCGAATATAGGCAATTTCACCGGCATTGGGCGCAACACCTCGGGTGGGCGACCATATGTGAACGGCAACCGTGAGCAGAGTAATAATTTTCTCTTGGATGGCGAAGAGTTCAACGATTCGATCGATAATCTGATCGGATATAACCCCAGCCCTGATGCACTGGAAGAAGTGAAAGTGCAGACCGGCAACACCGGCGCGGAATTCGGCAACGCGAACGGAGCCGTTGTGAACATGACCGTCAAGAGCGGCACGAATCAATATCACGGGAACGTATTTGAGTTTTTGCAGAATAACAAGCTGAACGCAAATGGTTTTTTCAACAACCGCAACCGCATCCCGCGCAACGCATTCAAGCGCAATATTTACGGTGGGACGTTCGGTGGACCGATCAAGAAAGATAAACTGTTCTTTTTTGTCGATTATCAAGGCGCGAAGGACCGCAATGAGGGACCCGCCAGCGCGACCGTGGCTCCGCTTGCGTACCGTACGGGAAACCTTTCGGCACTTCTGACGCCAACTACCGGGACCGCGAGGACGGTGCTCGATCCAATCACCGGCGTTGCTTTTCCGGGCAATGTTATCCCGCCTAGCCGGATTGTGAATCCGGTTGCCAAGGCTCTTTTCGCTGACCCCCGGTTTTATCCGGCACCGAACAATTTGGGGACTGGCCCCTTGGGACTTGGTTCCAACTACCTTGCCACTTCGGCAAGCGGTGTGAATAACGATCAGGGTGACGGCAAGATCGATTATCGGATGAGCAATAAAGATACGCTAAGCGGGCGGTTTTCCATTAGCCGCGCGTTTAATCTGCCGATTCGTGTAGCGCTTCCCACAACGATTAATTCAGCTAGTTCTTATCCCACCACCGGCGGCGTGATCAGTTATATCAGAGTGATCTCGCCAACTATTGTGAATGAAGCCCGCGCTGCCTTTACACGGATACGGCTGACGGATCAGGTGGTGGATGTTTACGGTCTGTTCGGACTCACCGGGAATCAGAAGCTTGGCATTCCTGGAGGCCAGCCTGTCCCTGGAATCAGCAGCATTGCACTCGGGGGCACGGAAGGGATTAGCGGTATTGGTTCCGTCGGTATCGGTAATGACAGCATCACGAATGAATTCCAGTATTCAGATAATTTCACCAAGCAACTTGGACGGCACGTACTGAAGTTCGGTGGCCAAGCGGCCCGCTATCAGCAAAACCGGTATTATTCCGGCAACAACGGCCAGCTTGGGCTATTCACATACGATGGGCGCTTCAGCGGGTCGTCGTTCGCGGATTTTTTGCTTGATGACTTAGCGGCGAGTGGACGCGGAAGTGTAACGGGCAAGTGGGGTCACCGGCACTGGCGCGACGGTTTGTTCGCACAGGATGATTTCCGAGTTTCTTCCACACTCACATTGAATCTTGGCCTGCGTTGGGAATATACGCAGCCCGTCTATGAGGTGGCTGACAGGCAGATCAATGTAAATATCAACACTGGTGCGGTATCTCAAGCTGGAAAGAACGGGGCGAGCCGCGCGCTTTTTAATCCTTACTACAAGCAATTTGAACCCAAGCTCGGTTTCGCCTGGTCTCCGGAATTCTTCGGCCGCAAGAGGTTTGTGATCCGCGGGGGCTATGGCATCACCAGCTTTATGGAAGGTACCGGAGCGAACTTGCGGCTGCCGCTCAACCCGCCCTTCTTTTTTGAATCCGATATTGCTTATCCGACCAGCGCGCCTGGCACCATTAGCACCGGCTTCAACGGCTTGACTGCCCGTAACGTGCTTCAAGGCCAGATCCGCGCGTGGAATCCGGATTTACGGCCCGCGTTTATTCAGCAATACAACATCACGACGGAATACGAAATTGCTCCCTCTATGTCGCTGAACGTCGCTTACGTCGGGCAGAAGGGAACTCACTTGGTGGATCCGCGCGAAGGTAATCAGGCGCGCATTCCTTCTGCAACCAACCTGCAAGCGAACCGTCCGCTATTCGGGGTTTTGCCGCTGGTAACGCAAATCAGCTACACGGATTCCAGCGCGACGATGAACTACAATGCGCTGCAGGCCAGTGTCCGCAAGCGTTATAGCGGAGGCCTGGAGTTCCTGGCATCGTATACGCTAAGCAAAACGCTGAGCGACAATCTTGGTTATTACGGCTCTGGTGGCGTTGACGGGCAAAGTGCTTACTGGCAGAATGCTTATGACCGCCATGGGGATTATGGCCCGGCCTTTTTCGATGCGCTGCACAACTTCGCGTTCTCAGCTTCCTATGATCTTCCCTTCGGGCGGGGCCGCAAATACGGATCTAACGTGAATCGCTTTGTCGATTCCGCCTTTGGTGGCTGGATATTGGGAAACATTTACAGCACGCACTCGGGTTTTCCTATTACCTTTACGTCACCTAACACTTCCAATGTGGGAGCACGCACCGCTCGGGCGAACCACTACCGACAGCTGAATATCGTCAACCAGACGTTTGAAAATTGGTACGGCACGGACCCTTCCGCAAAGCCATGCACCGGAGCTGACAACGGCGTCTGTGCATACGGAGTACAAGTCGTGAACCAGTTCGGAAACACGGGAGTGGGCACAGAGCGGGCTCCTTCTTTCTCTAATGTTGACCTTTCGCTGAGCAAACGGTTCAACATAACGGAAAGCAAATATTTCGCCTTGCGCGCCGATTTCTTCAACGCCTTCAATGGCGTGAGCTTCAGCCCGCCGGACCGTACCACCAACAACAGCACGTTTGGCCTGATTACCGGACAAATCAACCAGCCCCGTAACGTGCAGCTTGCATTTAAGTTTTATTTCTAACCAGTATTCTAAAATTATGCGAAGAAGGGCACTTCTACAATTACCGGCGTTGTTGCCGTCCATCTTGGGTGCGCGGGAACTGGATGTGCCGAAGTACAAAGTGGTCAGCCCCGGGGCTGACCCGAATTATGGTGATGTCGGAATGCCGGGCCGTTACCCAGGGCGAGTGGTGAGTGTGCATTCGCCTACCTGCATCGATGATGTTTCAGCTGCGGTGAACCAATTAGCGGTGAACGGCATGATTTCTTCCGGCATGAGCACGCTTACGGGCCTGAAAGATTCGCGCGATGCTTGGGCGAGTTTCTTCGCGCCGAAAGACGTTGTCGGTATCAAGGTGAATTGCTCTGGCGCTCCACAGGTATGTTCGCGGCCGGAAGTTGTAGGCGACATTGTGCGTAATCTGATTGCAGTCGGCTTACCAGCGAAAAACATCTGGATTTACGAGCGGTTTATTGACCAGCTTGAATCGGTTCATTACGACCGGTTCGTGCCTTCGGGCGTGAACATTACAGCAGTCGAGATGCAGCGCAGGTCTATCGTGGGATACGATCCTTTCATTTACGTGGAGACGAATTTCTTTGGCGAAGAGGACACGCGTTCCAATCTGGTCCGTCTGGTAAGCGAGCGCTTCGACAAAATCATCAACGTGCCGAACATGAAAGATCATGGCGCGGCGGGCGTTACGGGCTGCTTGAAAAACATCGCTTACGGCAACTTCTCAAACGTGGCCCGTTCCCACTATCAGGAAAAGACGAATACAAGAACCTTTATCGGCACACTGGCCAGCGTGGAACCGCTTCGTTCAAAGACAGTTTTGAATGTGATGGACGGTCTCCGCGGCGTCTGGCACGGTGGTCCGTTTGTGCGCGATGTAAAATTTGCTTTTTATCCCAAGCAGATGAAATTTGGAACGGACCCGGTTGCGATGGATCGCCTGCTGATTGATGTGATTGAAGAGAAGCGCAAGATGGAAGGCGCGGTATCGGTCTGGAACCGCGAGCCGAAGTACCTGAGCACAACACGCGAGCTGGACGCGAATAAGAATGCTTTCATTCGCGAACCGGGGCACATTGAATTTGCTGGGACACTGGGCTTAGGTACGTACGATCTTAGTGCTATTCGAGAACAAGTCCTGCATGTCGCATGATTGCTAACGCCACATGATAGCCGCTCTCCTTTCTCTTCATCTGCTTGCCGGAAGTGCGCCTCCTGATGCCGTGCCGCTGGAACCTGTCGGTGTAGATTATCGCGTGGCAACCGCCGGTGCAACGGCAGCACCGTGGGTGAATGCAAACGGCTGGCGATTCCTGGTGAATCCGGAGCGTGCTTTCGTTAGCGAGGCAAAAGGGCCTGCTCTACCCCTGGCAATGGCTGAGGCGTTTGCATGGCGCGGGAACGTTTGGTTTCGTGTAGAAGATTCTGACCGCCCTTCCTTCGACCAAACATTAGCTTTTCTGGCGAGCCTGCCGAAAATCAATGTCAATTCTCGGGCACAAATCGGCGTGGTGAACGATGGTTCGCCCGATTCGGGTGAAGTGCTGAAACTACTGATACGGAGAAATCTGATGGCTGTGCCAGTCGCTTCAATGGGACCCGCACCGCCATTTACAGTCAAGCTCGATACGCCAGAGTACCCACGCGAATCGGCCAAGAACCCCGCTGCGTTTGCCGCCGGAGTTCGTTCCCGCCTAGGTGATGAAAAACGACTTTTGCGTGTATATGGCACGGATGTGGTTCTGGCCCATTTCGAAACAGGTTCCGGCCATGCTCGCGTTCATCTGCTGAACTATTCCAATCGAGAGGTTCAGGGTGCCCGGGTTCGCGTGCTGGGCCACTATCGCCTGGACGGCTATCATGCTCTGGCTCAACCCGAGACCGGTGTTCAGGATTTTGCAGTCAATGCAGGCGCGACGGAATTTACCATCCCGTCGCTGACCCGGTACGCGGTTATCGATCTGGTGCGTGACGAGCCCATGCTTATTAGTAAGAGGATGAAGCGTGATCTCAAACTCACGGCCGACCCGAAGGCACCTGAGTGGCGCGACGCTGAGCCGGTAAGCGCGGCGAAAAATTATATGGGGCAGCAGGTGCCGTTACCCCCGACAGAAATTCGTTCACGCTGGACCAAGAGAAATCTGTACCTGCTATTTTCCTGTCCCTACGATGAACTCAATTTAAAGTCGGACCCCAACACCAAGGCCGAAACCCAGAAGTTATGGAATTGGGATGTCGCTGAAGCTTTCTTGGGCTCGGACCAGGATCATCCGGAGCGTTACCGCGAGTTTCAGGTGTCGCCTCAGGGCGAGTGGGTGGATCTTGAGATTGATCGGGTTCATCCGAAACCGGATGGAGGCGCCGGGTGGAATTCCGGTTTTGAAGTGAAGGCGCGGATCGATGCTCAGCACAAAATCTGGTACGGGGCAATGAAGATCCCGCTGGCTTCCTTCTCACCGGCTGCTGGCATGGAGTTACGGGCGGGCTTGTACCGCCTTCAAGGCGCAGCCGCAAGAAAGCAGTACATCGCTTGGCAACCTACGGGTGAGCGGAACTTTCATGTGCCGCAGGCCTTTGGGGTCTTACGCCTGCAAAAGTGACGCTACGGATGTTCGCCGGGCGGCGGTGCATTCGGATCTACTCGTTTGCCGTTGACGGCTGGCGGTAGCCAACCATCGAATGACGGGCCATTCTGGAGGAACTTCGTATCCTTACTGAGTGGGTGGCCTTTCGCGTATAGCGCCGCATTGGCTTGGCCGAAAATTTTGCCAGCCCGCAAAACGTCGTCGCGGACTTTCGTCATCATGCTCTGGTAGCGGTCATCGGACTGTGGAAAGCCTGAGAACGAACTCAGATCGTTATTGCCGATCAACACCACATCGACACCCGGCACTGAAGCGATATCGAAGGCGTTCGCCACGCCCGTCGGGGTTTCGATCATGATGGCAACAATCATGTTGTCATTTACAGTCTTGCGGTAATCGACGCCATTGATTCCCCAGATGCTAATGGCCTGCCCTTGGCCGGCGCTGCGCCGCGCGACCGGCGGGTACCTGGCCCATTTAACAGCTTCCCTGGCCCGGTCTACATCATCGACCGTGGGAATAATCACGCCGAGTGCGCCGATGTCGGTTGCGTGTTGGATGTGCCATTCCTGCGCATCGGGCAGACGCACCATCGGGATCGCACCCGCGTGAGGGCACTTAGCGATCATGGCTTCCACATCGCGGAATTCGAGAGTGCTGTGCTGCATCTCAAACCAGGCGTAATCGTAATGTTTGGCAGCTTCGCAGTATGCCGCGGGATCGAACTTCGATTGCGTGAAGCTGAAGACCTGCTTGCCCTCAAGCATCTTCTGCTTCGCTGTGTTGTAAAGCTTGGGCGAAGCAGATTGTTGAGCTTGAGAAAAGCCGCTCATGAGAGTGGCGGCGAGCAATATACCAGAGAGTTGCGAAATCATGATTAGTGACTATATCGCAAACAAGCGGAGAACTTAAACCAAAATGTCTTTGACTACTTCGCCGTATACGTCAGTCAAGCGGAAATCGCGCCCCGCGTAGCGATAAGTTAATTTCTTGTGGTCAACGCCCATGGCATGCAAAACAGTGGCTTGCAGGTCATGGATGGAGACACGGTTTACTTCCGACTTGAAGCCGAATTCATCGGTGCTTCCGTAAGCTAAGCCGCCCTTGAATCCGCCGCCGGCTACCCACATAGTGAAGCCGAACGGATTGTGATCGCGCCCGCTTCCGCTTTCCGAAACCGGCGTGCGGCCAAATTCGCCGCCCCAGACCACGATGGTGTCGTCAAGCAAACCGCGCCGTTTCAGATCGCGAATCAGCGCCGCTGCGGCCTGGTCCATGGGAGGGCAATTCTTGCGGTAGTTCTTTTCCAAATCCTTATGATCGTCCCAACCGCCTGAGCCTACATGAACGAAACGAACGCCGCGTTCTACCAGTCGGCGGGCCAGCAGGCAGCCGTTCGCAAACGGCGTGTTGCCATACTCTTCGCGGGTGGCCTCGCTTTCTTTGCGGATATCGAAAGCATCGGTCGCTTCCGCCTGCATGCGGTAGGCCGCTTCCATGGATTTGATGCGCCCGTCCAGGTAATCGTCATGGCCGAAAGATGCGCCGAAATCGCGGTTTAGCGCCTGCATAGCGTCCAGTTGCTTTCGCTGTTCCGCTTTATCCATCCACTGGTTACGAAGATTGGGAATCATCTTTTCCGGCTCGGTTTCGGCGTCGGAGAAAAAGGTTCCCTGGTGTTCAGGGGGAAGAAAACCGGAGCGAGTGGCGGAACCGCCTAATCCACCGCCGCCCTGGCCGGAATCGAGGGCAACGAAAGAAGGCAGGTTCTGGTTTTCAGAGCCGAGCCCGTAGGAGATCCACGAGCCTAAGGAGGGCCGATTCAGAATGATGCTTCCGGTGTGATACAGACTCAGTGCCGGAGTATGAGTCGGATTAAACGAATACATCGAACGGATTACGCAAAGGTCATCGACAACCGAGGCGAGGTTCGGAATTGCGTCGCTGACATCGATACCGCTCTGCCCATACTTCTTGAAGGTAAACGGGCTAGGCATCAGACCGCCGGTCTGGCGCTCTGTGCGGAGATCAACGGCACCGGGACGCTGGCCTTGATATTTCAGGAGCCCGGGTTTTGGGTCGAAGGTGTCTACGTGGGAGGGTCCGCCCGAAAGAAAGAGACTAATTACGCGCTTTGCTTTACCGGGCGTCCGGACACCAGCGTATTTGCCAAGCTCAAACGCGGCAGCCTGTGCCGGTGTGCCTAACATTGCCGCTAATCCAAGAGAGCCTACGCCCCCAAAAACAGACTGAATTACTTCGCGGCGCGACATTCTATTTCTCATGGCCAAAAGATCTCCTCATTGGTGGATAGCAGCACTTGCGCATACTGCGAGAGTGTGCCGGTAGCAAGATAGGTAAGCCCCAAATTCAATTCTTTCGGACTGGGGTTGCGCGAAAGAACCTTTTGATAAACCTTTCGCAATTTTTCCGCATCCCCCGGTTCGGCTTTCACGCTGTCTACCAAAGCAGCGGCTTCATCATGCAGAAAACTGCTGTTCATCACAAAGAGCTGCTGCAAGGAGGTAGTGGTGGAATCACGACTTCCGGCAGTTTGCATAGGGTCAGGGAAGTCGTAATTTTTTAGCAAGCTGTTAAGCCGTGAACGGCTGACGCGCCCGTAAATTGTGCGGCGGACCATCGCGGTGCCTTCCAGATCTTCTGAAGGTCCGTACATCTTGTCACTCAGTCTTCCCGCTGACCGAAGAAGAGTATCGCGGTAAGCTTCCACATCCAGACGCCGGGGATTCATGCGCCACAGAAGCGTGTTGATTGTGTCAAGACTCTCGCCATCGGCGCGGGGCTTGCTCGCTTGGCGGTAAGTTGCGGAGAGCATGATTTCACGGTTGAGCCACTTGAGCGACCATCCATGAGCAATGAAGCGCGCTGCAAGGTCATCGAGTAATTCAGGGTGCGATGGCTTTTCGCCCTGGACTCCGAAATCGCTCGGCGTCGGCGCGAGAGGACGGCCGAAGTGCCAGCCCCACACACGGTTTACAATCACGCGGGCGGCCAGTGGCGAGCCTTCTGTGAAAATCTTTTCCCCTAGATCGAGCCGGCCGGAACCATGGGTAAAGTTTGCATCGCCTTTCGCAAGAACGGTGGGGAAATGCCGCGGTACCACTTCGCCAGGGGTGGCTACGTTGCCGTGCAAAAGTACGGGCACGTCACGTGCTTCGCCTTGTTTGTAGTTGATGAATGTGAAATGTTCGTCTGAACCATCCACGTACTGAGCGGCGTCAAAAACGGCGTTTGTGAAGGGCTCGGTGGAAGTGAGGATGCGGAGACGATTGCGCGGGGGCGGCGGCACCTTTGGGGCACCTTCGATAACACCTCCTGCGACGTCTCCGGTAACGGCGGGCATGGGCGGACGACGCGGGCCGAAGGTCCAGTTCTTTTCCAGGCTGTTCACCAGTTGCGGATATTGTTCCCTCAACGTTTCCATCTCTGCTTTGAGAGATTCAATTTCATTCTTCCACTTTGCTACGCGCTCAGCGGCACCATCCACGGTGGAGGCTTCCGCCGTCAGCATGTTGGCTGAGTAATGAAGATCGAACAAGCGGTTCTGCACCCAGAAATAACGGTTTTCCACTTCTGGCGTTACCTCAAAGAGGGGGCGTTCCACACGCATGGTGGAAGCAAAAACTCCGGCGAGGCCGTAATAATCTTTGGTAAGAATCGGATCGAACTTATGATCGTGGCATCGGGCACAAGCCACGGTCATGCCCAGCAATCCGCGCGAGACCGCGTCCACGCGTTCGTCCCAATCATCTGTCAGGAAGCCGCCGACAACATCTTTGGAAAGGCGCAGATCTTTGTGATAGACAGGAGCGGCACCCAGATAGCCCAGCGCGCGCATGTCTTCCCGGGCGGTGCCCGGCATCAAGTCAGCGGCTAGCTGCAGCTTGACGAAGCGGTCATACGGAACATCTTTATTGACAGCTTCGATGATCCAATCGCGATAGCGCCACGCATACAGGTAAGCGGGGTTTGTTGCTTCGCCAGTGGGATTGTCTTCTCCGAAGCGCGCCACATCCATCCAGTGGCGTCCCCAACGTTCGCCATATTGCGGTGAGGCGAGCAAGCGATCAATTAGCTTCGGCCAGGCTTCGGGCCGTTGATCGGTCAGGAATTCCTGAATTTCTTCAAACGTGGGCCGGTAACCGACTAAATCGAGATATGCGCGTATCACCAGGGTCCGGCCGTCAGCGGCGGGCGACGGCTTCAGCTTCTTTTGTTCCAGCTTGGCCAGGATGAAAGCGTCAATTTTACTTCTTTCCCAACGAAGATTGCGGACCTTGGGGGCGCGAACTTCTTGAACGGGCTGGAACGCCCACCATTTCCGGCCATCGGCAATGGACATGCCTTTTAAAGGTTTGGGCGCACCGCTAGCGGACTTCGGTTTGTCAACGCGAGTATCCGGTGCTCCTGCTTTAACCCACTGTTCAAAATCAGCCTGCACTTCTGCGGAGAGTTTGCCGGTGGGAGGCATTTGCAACTGCGGGTCGGTGTAGCTCAGGGCTTTGAGCATCAGGCTTGAAGCTGAATCGCCTGGCGTGATGGCTGGTCCTGATGAGCCTCCGGCAAGCAGACCGGCTTTGGTATCGAGCGCCAAGCCGCCCATGGGAGCTTTCATATTGGACGAATGGCAGGGGTAGCACTTCGCCGCAAGGACCGGGCGGATTTTCGCTTCAAAGAAAGCCGTATCCGGTGCTTGAGCGCCCAACGGCAGGGAAGATAAAAGGAGGAGCAGCCAGCTTGGTGGATTACTACTGATTGGCACGGATCTTGATTTTACCATTGGCTAAACTTCGTTGCGTGCGCGGGCGGGTGGAAGGGATTAGCGAAGCCAGGAGTCATAATCAGCCCAAGTGCATCCGCGAGTTTTTCACTTTAGGCATCAATTTGAAAGGCAGATTGTTTCTTCTGCGCACGGGCATGGCTCACCGTTGGTAGAAGTGCAGTGGCCTAGCGGAAAGGTCCAGCAACTTACGAATGGAGACGCTGACCGGGTGCTTACCGTGAGAGAGCAGCGGTAGCGCTCTGCATTACACTTGAGCGTAAGTGCTCCTTAAATTAGCGGCCCCGGGGCTGCTTGTGCTTGCGGCGGGCGGGCAGACGCTGGATCAAGCTAAGCGCGCTTTCGATGTCCGGCGATATTCGGAAGCGGCCAGGCTTTTTGAACAAGCGCGGCAGCAGGACCCTGCGTGCGAAATACCGTTTTATCTGGGGCTCGCGCGATATCGCCTGCATCAAGTGGACCCGGCGCTGATCGCTTTTCAAGAAGCGGCCAAGTGCAATCCAAAGCTCACATTGGCGTACGTGGCGCTGGGAGAAGCTTATGCGGAGCGCGGCAACGATGCTGAAGCGCTTCCTGCTTTCGAAAAGGTTTTAGTTCTGGAACCAGCGAACCTGCCAGCTCTGCGCGGTAGCGCGGCGATTTACCTACGTAAGAAGCTGAACGATAAGGCTGTCGCGGTGTTAGAGCAGGTAGTAAAACAAGAGCCGGCCAATGCTCAGGCTCACGCAGATTTAGGCGCGGCGTACTTCGGAGCCAGCAATCTGACTGATGCTGAGAAGCAGTTCGATGACGCAATCGCATTAAATCCCCAATCTGCGTCAGCGCTGCTGGGCAGAGCAAACGTTCTGTTACGCAAGGGGAAAGAGGAGCAGGCGATCGAGGTGCTGCGCCAGGTGACGGTGCTTTCTCCCCAGGCTTTTCAACCGCATTTCGTACTCGGGTCAGCATATAACCATTTGGGGCGTTTTGCGGACGCGGCAAAAGAATTGGAGGCGGCGCTGCGGCTGGGCTCGGCTGATTCTGAGGTTTATTACCAACTCGCCCGCGCGGAAGGCGGCTTAGGCAGGGTGGAGAAACGAAAAGCGGCCCTCGCGAAGTTTGCCGAACTTCGACAGCAGGCGCTTTCCGATATTGAGTCCCGGCGGCAGGCGAACAAATTGATGGAGCAAGCGAAAGAAGCCTTGGCGACGGGAGATCTGCCCGGAGCTTTGGCGCGCATGCAACAAGCAAACGAATTCAGCCGCCACGATGAAAGGGTCCTATTTCGTATGGCGAGTTTGGATTATGACCTGGGTCATTATCCGGCAGCCCGCGATTCGGTTCAGGAAGCTATCGCGCTAACCCCATCGCAGTGGGTCTATCATCTTTTGCTCGGCCTCATTGAGGGCCGTGCCGGAAGGCTGGAAGAAGCGCGCGCCAGCCTGACCAAGGCGGTTCACTTGAACCCGTCTGCGGCGGATGCGCACAACGCTTTGGGGGAAGTGCACCTGCGCCGGAGCGAGAATAGCGCCGCGGTCGCGAGCTTTCAAAGAGCTTGCGAACTTGACCCCGAACAGACGGCTTATCGTCTAAATCTGGAAATCGCGCGAAAGGCCGTTGCCAAGTGATTAGTATCTGAACCTTAAACTGAATTCTATATTCCGGGGCTGATTTGTCTGCGGATTGCTGAACTGACCGTAAGATGCGTTGGTGACGTTGGTCTGCAGATTGCCCAAAAGATGGCGGTTAGCAATATTGAACGCAGAGGCCCGAAACTCGATATTCTTGCCTTCTGTTTGGCCGATGGGGAAGTCTTTGCTGAGAGCAATATCCTCGCTGAGCTGAAAAGGCTGGCGCAGACTGGGAATTACAGAGGGAGCATCGCCATAGACTCCGTTGGCAGGCTGAACAAAGGCGGCCGGGTTTAAGTAGCGGCTAGTAGGATCTTTCGAATTGAAATTCGGATTGATCAACGGCTGCCCAGGTACGTAACTGGGCCGCGAAACACCTGCTCCGTAGAGGTTCTGCCCAGACGAAACACCCAACGGGGCCCCGCTCTGATAATGCTGCACGGCGGAGGCTCGCCAGTTTCCGAGCAGCGCATTCATAACCGGGTGGAGGTTAGCCCCGAACGCTCTTCCTTTGCCGTAAGGCAGATCATAAATAGTTGCGGCGGAAAATACGTGAGTGCGGTCTGAGGTGGAAATTGCTTTCTCAGTATTTTGCGCGTACACGTTGGCGGATGTATTATTCGAAATGAATTTCGACCACGTGTAGGAGATTAGAGAGTAAAGGCCGTTCGAATAGTTGTGCTGAAAGCTGGTTTCGAGAGCATTCCAGGTGCTGTGACCGCCGTTAGTCGTGCCGCCAAAATTCGGGTTGTATTGCGGAAAAGGCGTGAGTGACCGGGCCAGCGAAAAGTTCATCGGGTATCCCGCATAGGGCAGCTTATAACCGCTGTTTACAACGATCGGATTAGAGATCACGCTGCTAAGAGGCGAACTCAGCAAGCTTCCGTAGATGCCGATGTATTTCGGATCGAGCTGATTATAATTCTGGTTGGATTGCAACTGGTTCCCGTCATTAGCGTGATAACTGGCACGTATCAATGTTTTGGGAGACAAGCTGTGCTCAATGGTGAAGTTGTAATCATAAAACTGCCCCACTTTACCATCTGAGAAATAACTTGGGTTGCCGGCGTTCTGTATCGAGGGATTCACAATTGGCGGCTTTCCGTTTGTTACCAGGGTGCCGAAAGTGTTGTAGCCGTCTTTGAGCAGGAACGAGACGCCACTCGAGAGGAAACTGTCGACCGCGCCGAAATTGCCGCCAAAGCCCTGGATACCGCCGTCGGCATTTCCATCTTCACGATTGGAATCATAAAGAATACCGCCGCCTGCACGGATGACGGTTTTGGGAGATACCTGGAAAGCGAACCCAAAGCGTGGGCCCCAGGCGTTCTTTCGGTAATCCAGAAGATGGTCACGGCCGGTGCGGCCTGGCCCTTCACCAGCAAAAATCAGGGCTCCCGGTAAGTTGCCAGCGGCGGGGTTCAGTGCTTTGGGATCGAAGTTGCTGTTTTGAAAATTCGCTTCCTGGCGAGAAATCGGCAAATCGTATCGCAAGCCGGCATTAATCGTGAGACGGTTTGAAATCTTAATGTCGTCTTGAAGAAAACCAGCAACGTACGGATAGATGTACTTGATTTTGGCGCTGTAATTGAAGCTACCGCCGGAGGCAGTACCGAGAAGGAAAGAAGCGTAATCGAAGCCAGTTGTGCCGCTCACGCTCGGGTTGCCGGTCGCTGATGCATTGAAACTGGCGCTGCCCGCGCATCCATTGCAATCCTCGCGTGAATAGGTGGCGCGCACGAGTTCGAATCCAGCCTTCAGAGAGTGTTTGCCTTTCAGCCAAGTAGCCGTATCAGTCAAGCTGAAAGTTCTGCTGGGCGAACGCGTGGAGATGGTGGTATTCCGGTTTCCATAATTGCCCAGATTGTAAGCACTGTAATTCGGAGTCTTTCCATAGCTCAGAACGCCCGGGATCGCGGTTGCTTTTCCATACGGGCCATCGAACGGGCCAAGATTCGTGTTGCCTTGTTCCCCAAGATCGCGCTGATTGTAGCCGAATGCGAAATGGTTCAGCAGGTTCGCTGAGAGGGTCTGATCTCCATTGATCCGGACCCATTTCGTGGTGCCAAATTCCTGAAAACCTTCGCTGATGGGACCGGGGATGGGCCCATTCAATTGATAGCTATTAAAATATTGACGGCTAAAGACACCGCTGAAGTGCATTGCCTGTGTGGCGTTGTAATCACCCTTCACCGCGTAAACACCCTGGTTTTCTCCCGGTGTGCGAGATCCGTTATTGACGATCGCGTTGTTGTTGAACAAACTATTCGGGTTTGAGGGGAGCGGTACGTTGCTTTCCAGAAGAGAAGCAACGGGATTAATACGGCTAGGGCAAATAACGTTCAAAACTCCATTGCAGGAAAGGCGCGGCCGCTGAGAAGCATCGCTGATCAGGTTGCCGCTTGCATCGAAGGGATCGTAGATAGGAATGACGGCACCTTTGGAATCGACAAGAGTGCGGAAGTCTCCTGACCGGAAGGCGGCAGGGGCAAGGCTGATTAAGCCTGAGTTCGACACATCTTTAGCGCGCGAACGTTCACCAGAGAGAAAGAAGAAGGCTTTATTCCGCAAATCAAAGAGCTTGGGGATGCGAACGGGGCCTCCAAAACTTGCCGCTTCAAGATTCTGATTGTGAACCACGGGGTGGGCGGAGGTAGGGGCAGTATAAAAGAAGCCGCTAGCGTTAAGGGCCTGGTTGCGGATCACTCCGAACGCCGTGCCGTGAAATTCATTCGTTCCGGATTTAGTGGTGTAATTCAGGATTCCGTTTGAGGCGCGGCCAAATTCCGCCGAGTAGGCACTGGTTTGAACTTTGAATTCTTCGATGCCTTCCGCGCTCACGACGCGCATCTGAGGATCGTTTTTCCGCTCACTTTGCGCTTCCGAGCCGTCAAGCAATTGGCTCGCGCCATTTCCCAGGCCGCCAGCGATACGGATGTTTGCAGTGGTGCTGTCCGGGTCGCCCGCGAGATTCGTGTTGACTCCGGGAGCAAGAGAGGTAAACGCCACATTGCTGCGCAAACCGCCATTTGCAAAGAGCGGCAAGTCGTTGATCGCCTTGTTACTGATAACTTGGCCGAGATCGCTCTTATCGGTCTGCAGGAGCGAAATATTTGCCTGCACTTCCACGGCATCGGTCGTGGAGCCTAACTGGAGCTGGAGATCGACGTGGGTTGTGGTGTTCACATCTACGTGCACCTGTGGTGTCTCGGCGCTACGGAAACCGGTTTTCGAAACCGTGACCAGATAATCGCCTGCCGGCAGATTTACAAACGTGTAAGTTCCGGCATTGCCCGACACAATTTCGCGGGAGAGATTCGTCAAGGGATTTTTGGCTACGATTTTTGCGTCGGAAACAATCCCGCCGGAACTATCAGTAATGAGGCCGCTGATGGCGCCACGGTCTTGGGAAAAAGCCATGCTTGCCAAAAACGTTAAAGCGAGTAAAGCACGAGCGAACAACATAAAAAATCTCCCTGGAAGGCCACTTTCAGGCCTGTTCCAGAGGCTATCACACGAGGTCCGTTATCTGGGTGAGCAACGCCATTATTGAGTTCGCGTTGCGGCGCCAGATAAAGTAATAAGTGGGCACACTAGGAGGCTCACCTTTATGCGGCTACCCCATATTCTGGTTGCAACTCTACTGACGGTCTTGCCCGCACCCGGCGAAACTACAAAGAATCCGTTTCCTACGCCGCTTCATGCAGTGGATGGGGTGATCAAAGTACGGCTCGCGGAATTTGCAAGCATTCCCTACGTGGACGGCGAAGCACCTCGAATGAATCTGCTTCTCGATGAACCAGGCACAAAACGCCTCTTTCTTCATACGATGCGAGGAGCGATTTATTCCATCAGTTACGACGGCCAGAAGGTGATCGAGTATTTGAATGTAAACGCGGAAAAGTGGGGAATAAATGTTCAATTTTCCAGCCATGATCGCGGCTTCCAGAGTTTCGCGTTCCACCCGCAATTCAATCAGCCGGGCAAATCTGGCTACGGCAAACTCTACACTTATACCGATACTGCGAACATGAACGCGAAAGCCGACTTTCTTCCTGACGGAAAAGGGCACACCCACGATACCGTCCTGCTAGAATGGACCGCGAAGAACCCGCTAGCCGATAGTTACGACGGCGGAGCGCCACGCGAAATCTTCCGGACCGCAAAGCCTTTTCAGATTCACAACGGCGGGCAACTCGCGTTTAACCCGCTTGCAAAACCAGGCAGCGCCGACTACGGCTTGCTTTACGTAGGGGTCGCCGATGGCGGCAATGGCGGTGACCCGTATCGACATGCGCAGAATCTTTCAGTTGCCTTCGGCAAAATTCTCCGGATCGACCCTCTCGGCACGGGTAGCGCCAACGGCCAATATGGCATCCCTTCCATCAATCCATTTGTAAAGAATGTGAAAGCTGGAACGCTTGGCGAGATCTACGCGTACGGGTGCCGCAACCCACAGCGCTTTTCATGGGATGAGAAGAACGGCAACATGTTTATGGCGGACATCGGGCAATCCGTTGTAGAAAAAATCACCTTGGTGACGCCGGGTGCCAATCTGGGTTGGAATGTCTGGGAGGGAAGCTTCCGATATGGGCCTCTGGGCGTAGAGTCTGATAAACCGCGAAGCGATCCGGAGGTGACGTATCCAATTATTGAATTCGGCCACAAAGACCCGATCCTGCAGAACAGTGTCGCGGTCACTGGTGTGATTGCGTATCGGGATACAGCCATCAAACAGCTTAAGAACAAGCTGATTTTCGGCGACAATCCGAGTGGCGAACTGTTTTATGTGGACGCTGACAATCTTCCTAAGGGAGGCCAAGATGCGATTCGAAGGATTCTGTTCGACGATCAGGGGACAACAAAAACCCTGCTGCAATTCATTCAGGAAAAGAATATTTCACAGGGCAAACCTGCTTCCCGCCGCACGGACATGCGCATCAACCTGGGGCCGAAAGGGCAAATCTTTGTAATGAACAAGATGGATGGCGTGATCCGGATGATTCTTCCGTAAAGAGTCTTCGATAAGCTCGCTACACTGAATAACAGAAGAGCACTAACCGGGTTTGCGGGCACCTTACTTGCATTTTAAGTTCATAAGATTCGCGTTCTTTCTACTGCTGGGCGTTTCTTCATTGGCCGCGAGGAAACTGGATGTCTACCTAATCGATGTAGAGGGCGGTAAGTCCGTGCTTCTGGTTTCTCCATCGGGCCAATCGATGGTCATCGACCTGGGATGGCCTGCCTTAAGAGATCACGCGCCTTCAACCGATCGCATTGTGGACGCCGTAAGAGCCGCTGGATCAAGGCGGATCGATTTCCTGGTGATCTCCCATTTCGATGTGGATCATATTGGCGATTTGGGCGCACTTGCCGCAAAAATTCCGGTGGGGCGCGTTTTCGATCACGGGGGCGCGCAGACCAATCCGCGCTTCAAGGCCTATGCCGCTATGCGAGATAAAATCGGCCACACCGTGTTGAAACCGGGCGACAAGTTGCCGATGAAAGGCGTGAGTGTTGAGGTGGTTTCAGCAGGAGGCAAGCTGATTCAGAGGAGTGGTAACCCGAACCCGCTCTGCGATACGAACCCACAGAAAGACCAATTGCCCACTGACCGGGAAGACGACAATTCTATAGGACTGCTGATTGCTTCAGGCAAATTCCGCATGCTGGATCTGGCCGACCTGGAAGCTCACCACAGTCACGACCTGGTTTGTCCCGCGAATACGATCGGCCATGTGAGCGTGTATAACGTAAACGTTCACGGGCAATTCAAGGGGATCGCTCCCGAACTAACAGGTGCCGTGCACGCACCAGTCTTCATTCAGGCAAACGGGCCCCGCAAAGGAGCTGATGCACAGTCATGGCCGGTGCTGAAATCCGCGCCGGGACTTCAGGATATCTGGCAGCTTCATACATCATTGAACGCGGGCAAGGGTGCGAACCCGCCGGATGATTTCATCGCCAACCTGGATGGTCCAGACCGGTTCAAGTGGCTCAAAATTTCAGCCGAGAAAAGCGGACGATTTACCGTGGTGAATACAAGGAACGGATTCAGTAAGTCTTATTGAAACCGCTAATTCGCCTCTGGTTGTCCGATAGTGGCAATTCCGATTCTAGTGCGGCCATCGCGGGCCTTAATAGAAACTATTCGCTTCAGACTGCCTTCGATGTGTACGATGTCCTTGTCGGAAACGGTCCAATCGGGCAATTTCCCCCGATACCACTCCCGTACTTGAGCCACTGAATCCGGTGTTGAGTATTCCGAGGCGGCGATCGAGAATTGTTTGTCGCCGGAGCCCCAATCGAAATTGATGGTTGCGCCGCCTGACTTCTTTTTCTCCCGTTCGGCTCCCGGGTAGATTGGCACCGTTCCCGGATCGGCGCGCATGTCATCGCGGGCGTCCACGCGAACCGAACCGAAAGGTGTTTCTACGCGAACTCGGTTGCCCTCCGCGGTGGGCGAATTTCTGACGCGGATATTCGGAATAATGTAGCTGACCGCTATTACGGCCAGGCAAACTAGTACTACGGCTGCGGCAAGTAGCCCCTTCCACATAGATCCCCTCATGAGCCTGTTACGCATGCCTTGCTCAGATAGTTCACAAGCATGTTAGCTTTTCTTGAGATGGAACCGTTAAACCTGATTGTGGTCACGAACCCGAAAGAGCCGGCACCGCCCTTGATGGAGCGCATGCCGGAATATGTACAAGTGACCGAGGGCCACACCGCCGACGCATTTCACGAGTCAGTTCACAATGCTGAGGCAATTCTTAGCTGGGGTGGCAAGCGCGAGGTGATGGAGTATCTGCTATCGGCCACACCTAAGCTGCGGTGGATACACTCCCGCTCAGCCGGGCTCGATAGCCTCCTTTTTCCGGCACTGGTGGAAAGCCCTTTACCTTTAACCAACGGGCGGGGAGTATTCAGCCAGTCGCTGGGTGAGTTTGTGCTCGCGGCCATGCTTTATTTTGCGAAGGATTTCCGGCGCATGATCCGGAACCAGGAAGCGGGACGCTGGGAGCAGTTTAACGTTCACGAAATCAGCGGTCAGACGATGGGTATTGTGGGGTACGGCGACATCGGGCGAGCCTGCGCTTGGCGTGCAAAGGCGATGGGGATGCGCGTCCTAGCAATGCGGCGCCGTCCTGAGCAATCGGCGGGAGATCCGAATGTGGAGCACGTCTATGGTTTCGATGGTCTGCATGAAATGATCCGGCAGTGCGATTACGTGGTCGCGGCGGCGCCTTTAACTCCAGAAACTAAGAGCCTGATCAGCACTGCTGAATTTGCGGCTATGAAGCCTTCCGCAATTATCTTGAATGTGGGGAGGGGACCGGTAATTGATGAGCCAGCCATGTTTGAGGCACTTCAATCCGGCAGGATTCGGGGCGCGGGTCTTGACGTGTTTACGGTGGAACCTCTACCGGATGGCCATCCGTTTTACAAAATGGAAAACGTTCTGCTTTCCCCGCATTGCTCTGACAACACTCAGGACTGGCTGGAGCAGGCAATGCTGTTTTTCTACAAAAATCTGGAGCATTTCAGGAACGGCGAACCTCTGGAAAACGTAGTGGACAAGCGTTCAGGCTATTGACCCAGGTAACGGGAGTAGAGCGAGCGGGCAATTCCCGCGTCCGACGTGCCCTTGATGATTGCGCGGCCATCGGGAAAAACCGTGAGTTCATATGGCTCACGAAAAAACCGGAGGGCGAAATCGTTTTGCCGCACAGCGCCCAATGGTCTTAACGAGTCGGCTAGGGCGGGAAGGTTAATTGGTCGATCGCCGTGTATCTGAACGGCGTTCCGGCCACACAGGCTTACAGGCGAACGACGCTTCCCTTCCAGCCAATCGAAGCGGCGGTGTAAGCAGGTGGGGCAATCCGGGTCCCGATCCGGGAGTGGTGCTTCGCGCGTGGTGTTCACCCATACATCCGCCGTATAGATGGTGTTTCGAAGCGCTGCACGTGTACCGGAAAGCAGCTTGAGAGCCTCCGTAACCTGCATGGTGGCGATCAGCATTGTGATGGTGCTGAGTACTCCTTGCGTTTCGCAGGTGGGCTGAATGCCGGATGGCGGATCGGGATACAGACAGCGAAAACATGCGGTCTCACCGGGCAGCACGGTTATGGTAAGTCCATAAGTTCCAACAGCACCGCCGTAAATCCAGGGAGTGCCGGTTTCGACAGCATAATCATTGATCAGGTAGCGGGTTTCGAAGTTGTCGGTCGCATCGAGAATAACGGAGGCGTCCGCGCAGAGCTCCCGGATGTTGCGCGGTTCTAAATCAGCGACTTCGGCTTCAATCCGAACACTGGAGTTAAGCGCTTTCAACCGGGTTGCGGCCGCTATTGCTTTCGGAGTAGCATCGAGCGCGTCCTGCTCTGAAAAGAGAAATTGCCGGTGCAGATTTCCTGGTTCGACAAAGTCACGATCCACAAGGGTGACGCTGCCTATACCCGCTCGCACTAGAGCCTCAGCCTGCAATGTGCCCAGAGCGCCGCAGCCGATGATTGCCGCATGGGATTGGGCTAAAAGCTTCTGTCTGTTTTCGCCCCAAATAGCAAGTTTTTCCTGACGGCTATAACGTTCTTTGAACTGGTCTGGAATGATTATCCGATGATAACAACGCTAGGATAAGAAAGGTGCTCTACCGCTATGTTGCCGCGGCCCTCATGAGCTGCAGCGCACTTCTAGCAGGCGCGCAGCAGTATGAGGGCAAGCCAATTTCCGTAATCAGTTTTGACCCGGTGATCCAACCGCTGGATCCGGCTGAGCTTGCCGCAATATTGCCGTTGAAAACAAAGACGCCCTTGCGGCTCACTGACGTGAAAGTTGCTATTGAGCGGTTATATGCAACAGGCCGGTACCGGGATATTGAGGTAAATGCCCTTCCCGTTGGCTCCGATCAAGTGGCGATCCAATTTATCACGAAGAATAGCTGGTTCATCGGGCACGTCTCGGTCTCCGGCAACATTCCAGAACCGCCAATTTCGGGGCAGATGGTGAATGCCTCGCGGCTGTATTTGGGTACGCCCTTTCTAGAGGCTGATGTGAAGACAGCGCAGGGAAATATTTCCAGGCTGCTGACTTTAGATGGTTTTTACGATGCGATTGTAAAGCCGGAGATTGAATATTCAGATGTCGCTGAGCAGGTGAATGTCAATTTCGTTATAACTCCTGGTAAGAGATCTCGCTTTACCGCGCCGAATCTTTCGGGCGATTTCCAACTGCCCACGAACCAGATTATGCGCGCCACCAAGTGGAAGCAAAGCTACCACAGTAAGTGGCGTCACATCACGCAAGCTAAGGTGCGGCAGGGCCTTGAAGGCGTGCGCGGAAAATTTGAGAAATCGGATCGGCTGCTGGCGACGGTGCAATTGAAATCGCTTGAATACAATGCAAGCACGCGTACAGCAACGCCTACGCTGGAAATTCAGGCAGGCCCGAAGGTGGATATCCGTACTGTCGGCGCGAAGGTGAAGCGCAAAGATCTTAAAAACAATGTGCCCGTTTTTCAGGAGCACACCGTTGATAACGATTTGCTGGAAGAAGGTCGCCGCAACCTGCGTGAAGAGTTTCAGGCCAAGGGCTATTTTGAAGCGGAAGTTGAGTTCAAATCAGAGCGTCCGGTGAACGGAAAGCAGGAAATCGATTATTTGATTAACCCCGGGGAGAGACACCGCTTCGTTCACCTGGAAGTCCAGGGGAATAAATACTTCACCACTGAAGCAATTCGCGAACGGATGTTTCTGCTGCCTAAAAGTTTTCAGTACCGGCGCGGGCGATATAGCGAGGTGTTCACTCGCCGTGACGAGCAGACTATTGAAAACCTCTATAAATCGAACGGTTTCCGCGACGTTGCTGTTACCGCGGATACAATCGACGATTATCTGGGTAAAGCCGGCGATATTTCAGTGACCATCAAGATTGTTGAGGGCGCGCAATATGTCGTCTCCAGCTTAAAAGTGGAAGGTGTTGAACGCGTGAGCCTGAGAAGTATTCTGCCTACCTTGAGTAGCGCAGAGGACCAGCCCTTTAGCGAGTTCAATGTGGCCAGTGACCGTGACACCCTTCTGAATTATTATTTCGAGAATGGCTACCCGAACGCGAATTTTGAATACAGCACAACACCTGGATCGAAACCTAACTTAGTGAACCTGCAATTCAAGATTACTGAGGGAAGCCGGCAAACGGTGCGGCAAGTAATTACAAGCGGCCTGGAGTACACGAAAGCGAATTTGGTGAACGGGCGGATTTCTTTGAACCCGGGCAATCCGCTCTCGCCTGTCGAGATGTCAGAGACGCAAAGGCGGCTTTATGATTTGGGGATATTCGCGCAGGTCAACATGGCGATTCAAAACCCTGACGGGGACACGGAGCGCAAGTACGTTATCTACGACATGGAAGAGGCCCGGCGCTATTCATTCACGGCCGGTTTCGGTGCCCAAATTGCGAATATCGGTGGGAGCAACGCTGCTTCAAGTCTGGCTGATCCGGCTGGTAGGGCTGGATTCAGTCCTCGGGTGTCACTCGATCTAACGCGCATCAACTTTATGGGAATCGGGCACACGGTGAGTATCCGGACCCGGTATTCGAGCCTGAGCCGTAGGGGGCTTGTGGATTACCTGGCACCCCGAATTTTCGGCCGTGAGAGGCTGGACGCGAATTTCACGATTCTCTATGACCGTTCGAACGACGTAAAGACTTTTTCCGCCACGCGCCAAGAAGCCAGCGTGCAGCTTACCGACCGGATTTCAAAATCAATGACGGGCTTTTTCCGGTTTGGGTACCGCAATGTAAAGGTGGGCGCGCTGAAGATTGATCCCGGTTTGCTGCCAAGATTTTCCCAATCGGTGCGCATTGGAATTGTTTCAGCCAACTTCATCCAAGACCGACGCGATGATCCAACAGACGCGCATAAGGGCATCTACAACACGCTCGATCTAGGCCTTGCCACGAAAGCCATTGGCTCCCAGGCAGGTTTTCTACGTGTTCTGGCGCGCAATGCAACATACCACCCCGTAGGCAAAAAGTATGTTCTCGCGCGGCAAACTTCTATCGGTTTGATGCCGTCGTTCGAAGCTCAGAAGGGCTTCGTTCCTACAGCGAACGACCGTGACCCTATTCCTCTGCCCGAACGCCTATACGGGGGCGGCGGGAATTCCCTGCGGGGCTTTCCGGAAAATCAGGCGGGCCCCCGAGACTTGCGCACCGGCTTCCCGCTGGGTGGTTCGGCGCTGCTCTTCAACACCACCGAACTGCGTTTCCCCTTATTGGGCGATAGCGTTGGCGGCGTGCTGTTTCACGATTTTGGAAACATCTTCGATAAGCCCAGCGATATCTCATTCCGATTCAAGCAGAAGGACCTGCAGGATTTCAACTATATGGTTCATGCCGCGGGCGCGGGAATTCGGTATAAGACACCCATCGGGCCTGTGCGCCTGGATCTTGCGTATAGCGTGAATGCTCCAAAGTTTAACGGGTTTCCTGGAACTTATAATCAGTTGCTATTGTGCTCCATAAATAACACCTGCGTCGCTTCCGTTCAGCGCGTCAGCCGCTTGCAGTTTTTCTTTTCCATCGGGCAGGCATTCTAATGCGGCTGGCAATTCTTCTCTTTCTGGCGAATACGGCTGCGGCGGAATTGTTAGATAGGGTAGCGGTGACCATTGGCAACCAGGTGATTACACAATCCGACATTGAGAGAGAAATCAGAATGTCGGCTTTTTTGAACAATGAACCGGCGCAGCTCACCGCCAAGGTGAAGCGCGAAGCAGCTGACCGTCTGATGGAACAACTTTTGGTACGTCGTGAAATGGAATTGGGCAGGTATGGGGAAGGTTCTCCTGCGGAAGCAGCCGCGATGCTGGATAAATTAGAGAAAACCAGAGCCCGCAGCCAGGGAGAGTTTGATAAAGAATTAAAAGCCGCAGGCATTACCAAGCAACAACTGCAGGATCACCTGCTATGGGGTTTAAGGCTTTCTACTTTTGTGGATTTAAGGTTCCGCCCCGCGGTGCAGGTAGCGCGGGAGGATGTAGACACGTATTATCGGGACAAGATCCTGCCCGACACAAAGAGCGGTAAAAAGCCGGATTTGGCGGAGGTTCGCCAGCAGATCCTTCAGACGCTATCGGCGGATCGTGCGGACCAGCAGATGGATGCATGGCTAAAAGACGCACGTACCCGCGCGCATGTTGAGATTCACAAAGCCGCCTTCGAGGATGGCCAGTGAACCGCCGCACCAAGATCGCACTTGGCGTCACCGGTGGTCTGGTCGGGCTACTGCTGCTTCTCGGGCTGATTGGGGTATATATCGCGCAGAGCGATTGGCTTAGGGAGAAGTTCAGAATCCGGATTGTGACCGAACTGGAGACAGCAACCGGCGGCGAGGTCACTATTGGCAAATTCAAGTTCGATTGGAAAACGCTGACTGCGGAACTTGACGATGTAATCATTCATGGAACGGAGCCACGCACCGGCCCTCCGCTGCTTCGCGTTAAGACTCTGGTTATGGGGCTGAAGATTATTTCGCTAGTAAAGCGTGATTTCGATATCTCCTTTTTGCGGGCTGAAGAACCCAAAGTTTATTTGCTGGTGGGTGCGAACGGGTCCACCAACATCCCCAACCCCAAGGTGCCTACCAAAAGCGATAAAGGCCCTGTTGAAACCATCCTCGATTTAAAAGTCGGCGAGTTTGCGATCAATCACGGGCAGGCTGACGTGCACACCGCGGGACAGGTGCCCAGGACGCAAAGCTACGATGCCGTGGGGCAGAATTTGCAGGTTAACTTGGGTTATGAGCCCGCCGGTCCGGATTACAAAGGAAAATTGAAGTTGGCGCCTTTGCAACTTCGCTATGGACCCTATGCGAACGTGCCCGTTGATGTCGATCTGGACATAACTCTTGAAAAGAATCGCTTGCGCGTGACGGGCGGCAAGCTGAATACAGCAGATTCGCACGTGGAACTTTCAGGAGAACTGAATAACTTCTCGAACCCTGTCGTTACGGCTCAATACACGGGAAAGTTTTCCGTCAAAGAAGCTGGGGAAATTCTAAAGTTGAAATCGCGCCAATCTGGCTCGGTGGAGTTGGGCGGCAATGCGCGCTATGTCAACGCGACTGATTACCTGGTCACTGGCAGCATCCGCGGGCGCGAAGTTGCCTTTGCACAGCCCGGATTCAGCATTCGGAATGCGCGTGTAGACAGCGCGCTTGCAATCGACCCGAAACAAGTTAAGCTCGACGGCTTGCGTGTTGCGGCACTGGGCGGCACGTTTGCGGGCAATGCGTCGATCGAAGAGTTCGATCGATATGAGGCGAAGGGCAAAGTCACTGGCTTTGATATCCGCTCGCTAGCGGCTCTTGCGACGAAAGAGAAGCTGCCGTACGATGGCGCGGTAAGTGGTCCTGTAGAAGTGCACGGCAGGTTGAGCGATTTACACAACCAGCATCTGGCTGTTAGCGCGAAGCTCGCGATCACGCCCGTAAAGGGGTCAGAACCGGTGCGCGGCATTCTGGATGCGAAATATGATGGCGCCTCCGGCATGCTTAAACTTGCGCCAAGTTACATCACTCTTGGCAGTAGCAGGATCGATCTATCGGGAGTGTTGGGGCAGGCCGTGAAGATCCATCTGGAGAGCAAAAATTTAAACGATCTGCTGCCCGCCTTGGCATCCGCCGGAACCAAAGCCATGCCTGTTTCTCTTGTGACGGGGAGCGCCGCGGGAAGCGTGATTTTCGATGGCGTAATCACGGGCAAGCTGGACAACCCGCGCGTGGCGGGGCATGTCACAGGTCGCAATTTCATTTATCAGCAACAAACGGTGGATATGCTGGACGCCGATCTAACCGCGCAGAGCAGCGGGGCTACAGTAACACGCGGGGCCCTTGCTTATAAGATGTTGCGCTCTACTTTCTCCGGCACGGTCGGGCTACGGAATTGGAAGGCAGAGAACTTTGAGCCGCTCACTGCCGCTCTGGCAGTTCAAAATGCGAGTATTCCTGACCTGTTAGCGCTGGCCGGTCAAAAGGATTTGCCTGTTACGGGTGTGCTGAATACAACGGCGCAGATCACGGGCACGGTGGGTAATCCACAAGCTGCAGCCGATTTGAACGTAGTGAATGGAAGCATCTATCAAGAGCCGTTCGACAGGCTTACGGGGAAATTGAATTATCTCAATGGCGAAACGCAGGCAGGGACATTTCAATTACGCGCGGGCACCAAGCAGGTCGATCTAAAAGCCACCTACACACATACCGCAACGGACTTCCTGACGGGCAATCTCAAATTCGATGTAGCCAGCAACCGCATGATGCTCAATCAGTTCGTGAATGCCAGAAGGATGCAGCCTGGCGTGAACGGAACCGTGGAACTGAAGGGGCAGGGAGCCCTCTTCGTAAGCCAGGTGAAGGGGCCGAAGGACAGCTCTACTACTAAGGTGAGCCTTGGCTCTCTAAGTGGAAACGTGAGCGCGACCGGAATTGTAATGGAGGGACGCGCGCTGGGGGATGCAACGCTTGTCGCGAGCACCCAGGGTCAGACCGTGAAAGCCCATTTGGAAAGCAACCTGGCACAATCTTCCATCCGTGGCGATGGCAGCGTGGGTTTAACGGCAGATTACCCAACCCAAGCTACAGTTACTTTCAGCAAGGTGGATCTTGCCACCATACGCAGGCTCCTCGCGCCCCCCAAAGCGGGCCAAATGCAGTTTGGCGGAACAGTAGAGGGCAAAGTGGAATTGAGCGGTCCGGCTGCTACGCCACGGCTGATGACCGCGCGACTGGAGATTCCATCTTTGCTGGTGAAGCCGGATCCGGTCACCGGGCCAACTGCACGTCTGGGCGACTTAAGCATCAGAAATACTGAGCCGATCCGGATCACGATGGCTAACCAAATTGTGCGTGTGGAAAGCGCCAAACTAAAAGCCCGCAATACCGATTTTTCTGTGCTGGGAGAAGTGAGGCTTGCCGATAAGCAGCAACTTGCCCTTAGCGGTATTGGCACGGTGGATGCCTCGCTGGCTCAGATCTTCGATAAAGATTTAACCAGTTCCGGAACCTTGACTCTGAACGCAAATGTTCGTGGCAGCTTTGACGTCCCGCAAATTACCGGCCGAGCCGATCTGAAAGGTCTCAACGTGTCATACGCCGGCTTGCCGAATGGCATTTCGAATGGCAACGGCCGAATTCTCTTTGATGGAAGCCGAGCCACTATTGAGACGCTTACGGCACAGACAGGCGGCGGCAATTTGAAGCTGACCGGCTTTGCAGCCTTCGGCGGTCCTTCCTTAGCTTTTCGGTTGGAAGCGAATGCCAACGGGGTACGCGTGCGGTATCCAGAAGGCGTAAGTTCGGTAAGCGATGCGGCACTGACCCTGACCGGAACCTCAGAGCGGAGCGTGTTGGCTGGCGACGTTACCATTCAAAAAATTGCTTACAACCCCCGAAGCGATCTGGGGTCTATCCTTTCTTCAGGTCCCTCTTCCGCTCCCTCCGCCGCACCCACGGGCATCCTGGCGGGTATGCAATACGACGTACGGGTACAAACGTCACCTGACATTACGTTCCAGAGTGGCTTGGCGCAGGATTTGGAAACGGAAGCGAATTTGCGGCTACGCGGCAGTGCCACGAATCCTGCATTGCTGGGCCGCGTGATTATCACGCAAGGAAATCTGACCTTCTTCGGCAACAAGTACACCATCAACCAGGGCACTATCAATTTTTATAATCCGGTCAGAATTGAGCCAATACTCAATATCGATCTAGAGACGAAAGCTCGCGGCGTGGATGTTACGCTCACCGTGTCGGGACCCATCAGCAAGCTGAACGTAACCTACCGAAGCGATCCGCCGCTGCAGTTTGCCGATATTGTCGGCTTGCTGGCAACCGGGAAAACTCCGAGCGATCCCACGATAGCCGCACGGCAGACCGGTACTCAACAAAGCTGGCAGCAGCTTGGGGCGACGGCACTAGTCGGTCAGGCGATTGCAAATCCGGTAGCAGGCCGGCTTCAGCGGTTCTTCGGAGTCAGCAAACTGAAGATCGATCCGCTGCTTCCGGGCTTGGGCGGCTCCGGCGGAGGATCGAGCGGAGGTAGCCCCGGAGCCCGCCTGTCTATTGAGCAGCAGATTACGCCGAATATCATTTTCGATTACGTGATCAACACGAACTCTACTTCGTCTCAACTGGTCCGTGTGGAGTGGGCTTTCAGCAAGCAGTGGTCGGCTGTAATTCTAAGAGAAGAAAATTCAGCCTTCGGTATCGATTTTCAATACAAGCAACGATTCAAGTAGGCGTCAACGCCGCTGGCACTTTGGGCAGTAGTGGCTGGAACGCTGGGTGATCACGATGCGGCGGATGGGCGTGCCGCAGTTTACACAAGGCTCGCCTTTCCTGCCGTAAATGCGATGTTGATTCTGGAACGAGCCGCGCTGGTTTTCAGCATCCACGTAATCTGAGACGCTGCTGCCCCGCGCGACTACGGCTTCGCCAAGTACGTCTTGTACCGCTGCATGCAACAAAAGAGCGCGCCTGCGGGAAACGGCGCGGGCCGATGGATGAATGCCCGCGCGGAATAAAGCTTCATCTGCGTAAATGTTCCCTAAACCTCGCACGAAAAGCTGGTTCAACAGGCGGCTTTTAATTCGGCCTTTCCGCGCTGCCAATCGCTCCAGAAACTCTGCTTCAGGAACCACAAGAGCGTCAGGCCCCAGTCTCGCGACGCGTTCGGGCAATGTTTCCGAACTTTCCATACCGCCGAATGTTCGGGCGTCCGTATAAGTGAGTTCACCATTTGAAAGCGTGAAAATTATATGCGTATGTTTCTCTCTGGACGCATTCCATCGCAGCTTGCCCGTCATTCCCAGGTGAACAATCAGATAGCCGGAGGGCGCAAGAACCATCACGATAAATTTTCCATGCCTGGTCACGTTCAGAATGGTGCGACCTTGGGGCGGCTTGCCTTTGAATATACGGGGCAGCAGAATCTCAACGTTCTCAATGCGCTGTCCAGTCAGGTAAGGCGCTAAGCTGCGCACCACGGTTTCTACTTCAGGTAATTCGGGCACGCTTGGATGTTAAACTCCGCGCGCGTCCAGCACTTCGCGCACCCTGGTGAGCAGAGCGTCTGGTGTAAATGGCTTGTGCAGGAACATGTGCTCCCTTTCCATGCCCGCGGGCGGATCGCGATATCCGGAAACATAAAGCACTTTTAAAGATGGATTCATTTCGGCTAGCCTGTCACCAAGCTCAATGCCTGTCATGTTCGGCATCACCACATCCGTGACTACCATATCGATCCGCCCGGTATTCGCTTCATAAGCGGCAAGCGCCTCCTTTCCATCGCGAGTTTCAAGCACGGTATATCCGTTGGTTGCCAGCACTGCGTGAATGAGTGTGCGAACGCCATCTTCGTCGTCAGCAACAAGTATGGTTTCCGTTCCGCGAGGCCCGCGGGCGCGTGTAGTCCGGAGTGCCGCGCCGGCATTGTCTTTCTGGCGGGGAAAGAAAATCTCGAAAATGGTGCCTGAGTTTGGTTCACTGTACACGTTCACGTGTCCGTGCGCCTGCTGCACAATCCCGTAAACAATGGAAAGGCCAAGCCCGCTCCCCTCGCCACGGTTTTTTGTCGTGAAGAACGGCTCGAATAAGTGTCCGCGCGTTTCCGCATTCATGCCAAGGCCGGTATCGCTTACCGCTAACAAGACGTAGTTACCCGGTTCCATTCCGGGCCGTGAGCCTGTTTGGCCAGGTTTGATTTCGGTGTCCAAAGCTTCAATCACGAACCTGCCGCCCTTGGGCATGGCGTCGCGCGAGTTCATGGCTAAATTCACAATCACTTGTTCCAACCGAGCGGGGTCGGCCTTGATTTTACCAACAGAGGCACTTGGCATCACCACTACCGAAATCTGATCTCCCATCAGGCGTTTTAGCATGGTTTCCATGCCGCTTAGCAAAAGCGGAAGGTCCATAATTTTCGCATGCGTATTTTGCCCACGGCTGAACGCCAATAATTGACGTGTCAGACCGGCGGCGCGTTCCGCGGCGGAGAAAATCTCCTCAGCGAACCTGCGCAGCGGGTTTGTGGCTGCCATTTCAGAACGCAACATCTCGCTATAGCCCGTTATGACTGTAAGCAGATTATTAAATTCGCCAGCGACCCCTCCTGCCAGCCTGCCCACCGCTGCCATTTTTTGCGATTGGTTGAGCTGATCCTGCAACTGCCGGCGGGCGGTGATATCGCGCAAGACAAAGATCGCGCCAGAAATTTTGCCGTTCTGATCGCGTATGGGTGAGGCGCTTTCTTCCACGGAAATGGAATGACCATGGCGCGACGTTAGCATTTTGTGTGTGTTGCTCTGATAGGATTCGCCATCCGTGAGAAGCAATTTCAAAGGCGTATCCACGGCGTCTCCGCTCACATCGTCTTTTAATATCAGCACTTTGGCTAGCGGTTGGTTGCGTGCTTCCGATAGTGGGCAGCCAATCATCGCCTCAGCAACCGGATTCAGAAATGTCACGCGCCCGGCTCCATCGGTTACCAGCACCGCGTCACCAATGCTGGTAAGCGTGGCCGTTAACCGCACTTTGCTGTAGCGGAGCTCTGCCACCAAAAAAGTAACAAGCAGTGACGTCAGGACGAACGTCAGAAGTCGCGCGGCTTCAGTCCAACTGCTGATCGCAAGGCTATACAGAGGCGGAGCGAAAAAGAAATCGATTACTGCAGTGCTGAGAACGGTGGCCAACAAGCCTGCATTACGGCCGAAAAACCAGGAAGACACCAGCGTGACAGTAACAAACGGAAGGAAGAAATTCGGTTCGATAATCTGCTTGAGAATAAGTGAGGTAACCATTGCCCAAGCGATCAGGCCGCACACGATGGCGTAGGTCACAACAGCGGAGCGTTGTGTGGGCATTAGGCTGGGTGGATCAGAGATCATTGTAACGGGAAGCTTCACCCGCGGGCCGGGTCTTCCAGCGCCGGTGAATCCAAAGCCACTGATCGGGATACTCGGCAATTGCCATTTCCACCGCTGTTTGAATGGCGGCAGTGTCGCGGGCGGAGTCGCCGGTCAGAGGTACTTCCGGGTAAAAGCGAAGGATATACTTCCGTTCCGCCTCAGACCAGACCGCAAAGCCCGGAATAACAGCCGCTCCAGAATGGTTGGCTAGTTTCGCGAAGCTAATATTCACGCACGCGGGTATGCCAAAGAATGGGACAAAAACACCGGTGTCGGCACCCGCATTCTGGTCAACCAGAATGCCAACAGCCTTATTCTCGCGAAGCGCTTTCAAAATGGGACGAGCGAAATCACGCTTCCCGATGAGCGTGTTACCAGACAAGGCGCGGCGCTTTTCCACAAAGCGGTCGATCAGTAAGTTATCAAGTGGCCGGACCACCACTTGCATCGGTTGCGCCATTAGGGCATGGGAGAAAGCGCTGAGTTCCCAGTTGCCCAGATGCGCGGTGGCAAAAAGGACGCCCTTCCCCCGCGCTAAAGCTTCAGTGAAATGACTGAATCCTTCATAGCGAATCCATTCGTGAACAGTTCGTTTCGAAATTGACGGGAAGCGCGCAAAAGCGACGAGAAGCCGGCCTAAGGAGCGAAAAACGCCATCGGTAATTGCTGAACGTTGTGGCGGCGTGAGTTCCGGCAAAGCAAACTCCAGGTTCCTGAGCGCGATGCGGCGGAGGCGGGGAACCGCGCGATCCAAAATGCTCGCATAGAACAGGCCCAGCCTGTCAGCGATCGCGCGAGGTGCATATTCTAACGACGCCACGATAATACGCGCCGCACTGTACTCAATTAGTTCGAGGGCTCTGGATTTCTGTGCGATACCGCGGTTCCTATGCGATCCATCCGCCACCCAGAATCAGGTCGGCGTCTTGAAATACAGCCGCTTGCCCGGGCGTAACGGCACGTTGCGGTTCATCAAAGCGAACCTCCACGCCGTCCGAAATTGGATAAAGCGTGGCGTGAGCGGGCTGGTGGCGGTGCCGAATCTTCACCTGAGCGCGGCGGGGTGCGCTGATGGGCGCAATCGAAACCCAATTCACATCTTTCGCCACCAGAGTAGAGCAAAGCAGAGCCTCACTGGCCCCAACGGTCACTTGATGGCTCCCGGGGTCAGTTGAAATGACGTACAGCGGTTCGGGAGCTGAGATGCCCAGCCCCTTACGCTGACCCACAGTAAAATGATGCACTCCCGCGTGAGAACCCAACAGTTCACCCGCCTGTGACACGATCTTTCCCTTCGCCTGGGGAGCGGCGGACCCTTGCTCTTTCAAATAAGCATCCAGGAACGCCGCGTAATCGTTGTTCGGAACAAAGCAGATTTCATAGCTCTCCGGCTTTTCAGCAACCGCTAGATTCAGTGTCCGCGCTAAATCGCGAACGTCCGATTTTTTCTTTTCTCCCAAAGGGAATAGGGTGCGGGAGAGTTGAGCCTGGGTAAGTCCGAACAGAAAATATGTCTGATCTTTGGTGGAATCTAAAGCGGTGCGCAATTCATATCGGCCGGTCTCCACATTGCGTGTGATGCGCGCGTAATGGCCTGTAGCCACGTGTTCGGCACCCACGGTATCCGCCATAGCGAGAAATTGATCAAACTTGATGAAATTATTACAGAGCGTGCAGGGAATGGGCGTGCGCCCCGCTAGATATTCCGCCACAAACGGAGCAACAACATGCTCTTCAAATTGCTGTTCGAAATTTACGACGTAGTAAGGAATGCCGATCTGTTCGGCGACATGCCTGGCGTCGTAAACATCATCGAGCGAACAGCAGCGACCGGTAGTTTTATCCGAAGCAAGTTCCGGAAGACGGCGCTGATTCCAGAGTTGCATGGTCATCCCCACCACGCGCTTGCCTTCACTCGCGAGCAAGGCAGCGACGGCGGAGCTATCGAGTCCGCCGGACATAGCCACGACGATCGGTGCTTGGCTTTCAGGCATGTGAAGGAACCCTGTTTTTTAGATGCGGTTCTGTAGAGATGCGGCGCAAGTGAGCTACGCTTTCCTCCACAGCCTGAATCAAGGCTTCTACTTCCGCAAGGGTATTCTGTGGCCCTAATGAAAATCGCAGAGAACTCCTGGCGTCTCGAGGTGCCAAACCGATTGCGGTCAGCACGTGAGACGGTTCCACGGCACCGCTCGAACAAGCTGCACCGCTAGAGACGGCAAAGCCGCGCAAATCGAGTGAAATCAGCAGAGCCTCGCCTTCAATTCCATCGAAGCGGATATTCGTGGTGTTCGGGATACGAGCACCTTGCCCATTCACGGTTGCGCAACTAATTCGGGTCAGAGTTTGCCGCTCCAAAAGGTCACGCAGCGCGCCGACTCCAGACCAATCGGCTGTTTCCACCGCAGAGGCAAAAGCAACAGCGCCCGCAACATTCTCCGTACCAGGCCGTCGATCGCCCTCGTGATGACCACCCCAAGAGATTGCATTCAGCGGGGTGCCTTTGCGGACATACAGCGCCCCTATTCCCTTAGGAGCCCCTAGCTTATGACCAGAGACAGAATAAAGGTCCACACCAAGTTCTGTGAGGCTGACCGGAATCTTTCCGAACGCCTGAACGCCATCGGCGTGAAGCAAAACGCCCGCTGCGCGCGTAATTTTTGCAATTTCCGCAAGAGGTTGAATGGTGCCAAGTTCATTGCTCGCGTGAATCACGGAAACCAGCTTTGTTTTAGCCCGGAGAGCCTGACCGATAGCAGCCGGATCGACAATTCCGGTGTGCGGCATGGAAACTACCGTGACTGAAGTGCCTGCCAATTCTAGAGCGGCAGCCGTCGCCAGCACCGCCGGATGCTCGATTGCGGTAATTACGATGTGGTCTCCCGGTCCGGCAACTCCGCGCAGCGCTAGATTATCGGCTTCCGTGCCACCGCTTACGAAAACAATTTCTTTCGCGTTCGCACCCAAACCTTGAGCAATCACGCGGCGGGCGCCTTCCAGTTTTTGTTTGGCAATTTGCCCGAAGCGGTGAATGCTAGACGCGTTCCCGTATCCTTCGTCGAGCGCTGCCAGGTAAGCCTGCCGCACGGGAGCGGTCAGGGGAGAGGTCGCGTTGTGATCGAAATAGTGGTGCCGCACTTCTCTTTCAGTTTAGCTTTGTAAGGTGAGCAACACTTCAGCCCTTACGCCGGTAGTCACGTTATTGACAGATTTCGGGCTGCGGGATCATTTTGCGGGCGTACTGCAAGGCGCTTTACTGAGTGTGTGCCCGGCTGCACGGATTGTGGACATTTCGCACGAAGTGACAGCGTTCGACATTCTGGAAGGCGCCTTCCTGCTGGCGCAATCCTGGCGCTATTTCCCTGTGGGAACCATTCACGTGGTGGTGGTAGATCCGGGAGTGGGCAGCAACCGCAGGCCGATTATCGTGCAGGCCGCGGGGCACATTTTTGTGGCACCGGATAACGGTGTGCTGTCCATGGTTTATGGCGAAGAGGAGCACGCTGTTTGGCACGCAAGCGACGAGCGCTTTTTCCGCCAGCCGGTGAGCCAAACGTTTCATGGGCGGGATGTCTTTGCACCCATCGCAGGGCACTTGGCTTTGGGTGTCGCGCCCGGTGAGTTTGGTCCGGCAATCGATGACTACATGCGCCTGCCGATAGAAAAGCCGGTGCGCACCGCCAGGCGCGGGTGGACGGGTGCCGTCCTGAAAATCGACCGGTTCGGCAATATGATTACGAACTTTCGCGCGGACGAGTTTGCGCGTGTTTACGAACAGGATTTCGAGGTGTTGGCGGGCTTGCGCGCTATCGAAAAAGTTCAGCGCAACTATGCCGCGGCTTTCCCAGGCGAAATCTTCTTTATCGAAGGGAGTTCGGGGTATTTCGAAATTGCAGCATCCCAGGCGAGCGCGGCTAAAATTCTGGGGTGCGGGGTAGGGGCTCCAATAGAGCTTCGGCTGTTGTAGATTCGGGCCGGTAGAAACTCAACGTGTTGTCACCTTGCCGGAGTTCGCGATGACGCGTCAGGCACCCATATGAAGCAGACAGGGGAGTACGCGACGAGTGCTGAGCAATCACGATTTTGGCGCGTGTGCCAGGCTCCCCCAGCGTTTCGAGCGTAATGGAATATTCCGCTGTGAGCGGATACGGCGGGTCAAGAAATACAATATCCGCCAAGCTGGATGACAGCCTTTTCCGCACGGTACCGCGCAGGAGCGACGTGCGAGTTGCTGCATCGATCAACTTTAAATTGGCTTCAATTACGGTGATTGCTTCTTTCCATTTTTCGATGAAAACCACATGAGCGGCCCCACGGCTGAGTGCTTCAATCCCTATGGCGCCGGAGCCGGCATAAGCATCCAGGAAAACGCAGCCCGTCAGCGCGGGCGCAAGAATATTGAACAGAGATTCGCGCAGACGGTCCGGGGTGGGGCGCACCTCAAGGCCTGGAACCGATTTCAAGAGGCGGCTTCGAAACTCACCAGCGATAACGCGCACGTTTCAGTATCGAATGCGCAAGGCGCGCACTGTCGGTCGTTTTACCTGGCCGAAATGGGATACTGATGGCTGGTACCCCCCCATGAACTCGGCACTGGTTGAAATTGCGCCTTCCCTGTCGAGCAAAGAGATTGAAGCGTTCTGCCGTCACAATCGAATTCGCAAGTTGTCCTTATTCGGCTCGATCTTAACGCCGCAGTTCCGCCCGGATAGTGACGTCGATTTTCTTGTTGAGTTTGAGGCCGGGTGTACACCAGGCCTGTTTGGCTTAATGCGAATGAAAACGGAACTTTCCGCAATGGTAGGCAGAGCAGTCGATCTGCGGACACCAGGAGACTTAAGCCGTTACTATCGTGATCGGGTTGTGGCAGCGGCGGCGGTACAGTATGAGCGAAGCTGATCGTGAGCGATTAGCCCATATGTTGGACGCTTCGCGCGAGGCGATTTCACTTCTAGACGGACGTGCTCGCGATGGCTTTGGAAGAGACAGGATGCTGCTTCTGGCCGTCATCAAGGCTGTCGAGATTGTCGGCGAAGCGGCTCGTAAGGTTTCCGCCGAACAGCGTTCAAACATTTCCGGGGTTCCTTAGATAGAGTTAGTTTCAATGCGGAATCACCTAACCCCAGCACTCTTTCTTACTCGGTATAGCCCGCCAGGCGTTCACTACCTGCCGAAGCAAAGAATATTGGGACCGGCCGCGACCGCTACATATTGCTCGCCTCCGGCCATAAACGTCATGGGTGAGGCCTTCATGCGCACGTTCGTAGGAAAGTGCCATAGCGTTTTCCCGTTTCGCTGGTCCACCCCATCGAACCCTCCATTTGGCTGGCCATAAAAAACCAACCTGCCAGCCGTAGCAAGAACACCACTCCATGTCTTCGCTCGCGCCGGTCCCGGTTGCGGAATCTCCCAAACGATTTCTCCTGTTTCGATATTTAATGCCCGCAAGAAACGTTGGCCCGTCTGCTCAGGGTAGCTGCCTGGCGAATTGCCCACGCATTCTTCCAGTGCCAAAACGTAATAGAGCCGAGTCAACGGAGAGTACGCTGTTGCATCCCAATTCGCCGCATCGCTCGGGCAGCCGCGGGGGTCATTTACCACCGGCCGGCCATCCTGTCCAATGCCGGAAGCCCAGTCCACGCGCCGCAGAAACGGTTTCGCCAGCAACACCTTGCCATTCGTACGATCAAGCGCATAGAAAAAGCCGTTGCGGTCGGCATGCAACAGCAGCTTGAAGGGTTTCCCCTGGTACACCGTATCGGTAAGAACAACCGGCTCCGTCGCGTCCCGATCCAGCACATCGTGCGGAGTGAATTGGTAGTGCCATTTCAGGTCTCCCGTCGCAGCATCCAAAGCGATGACGCAATTTGTATAAAGGTTATCCCCTGCCCGGTCCCGGTCGTCACTATCGGGCCAGGGGTTACCCGTGGGCCAGAACAACGTGTTCGATGCCCGGTCGAAAGAACCGGTGAGCCAAGTAGACCCTCCGCCCGCGACAGGTTCCGAACCCCTCCAAGTTTCGATTCCTCTCTCGCCTTTCGCTGGCACGGTCCAGTGCCGCCAGACTAAGCCGCCCGTTGCAGTATCGAAAGCGGCGACAAAGCCCCGGATGCCCTGGTCGGCTCCCGCAACCCCCACCACTACCGTTTGATTCACGACCAGCGGCGCCATGGTGCCCCCGTAGTTCTGCTTATCGCTTGGACTGGCTGAAGTCTCCCAAAGCAGCTTGCCCGTCGCACGCTCAAGAGCCAGAAGGTGCGCATTGTCGGTCAAAAAGAACACCTTCGATCCCGCAATAGCCACCCCCCGATTGGTGCCCAGTTTGGCATCGCCCACCACTCCGCTGCTCACTGCGCGCGAATAGCGCCACAGCGAAGCGCCTGTCAGCGCGTCAAGAGCGATCACCTGATTGGGTCCGGTCACATACAGAACGCCATCCGCGGCAAGCGGCGTCGTTTCCAACCCGAAATTCTGGATGGGGAAAACCCACCTCAGCTTGAGAGTCCCTACGTTTGAGGTATCGATCTGCTTGAGTGGACTATACCGGTTGCCGGATTCATTCCCGTTGTAGGTCAACCAATCACCCGGTTGGGGAGCACCCCACGTGAGTTGGCGGGAAGGCTCGGCGGCATTGGCGTTTTCCAAAACCGTTTCTTCGTTCATGCGGCGCAGGTGCTTTGCCAAAATCATAAGCACAGGCGCAGGTAGGTCGGCAAATCCCGGCATTCCCGCTCCCGGGTTTCCGCTCTTCAGGAAACCCTCCAACTGTTCCATCGACTGTGCGGCAATCCGTGGATTCATCACAAGGCTGGGCCCCTGTGCCGTGCCGCGCGCGTCATTACCGTGGCAGCCGCCGCAGTTCCGGGTGTACAGTCGCTTCGTGACGAACGCCTTCGCTTGCAACTGAGAGGCAGTGTTGTGTTTGGCGTACAGACCAACTCCCAGAAGCGCTGTTACTAAGACTAATGCGCCGACCGTCCAGGAAAGAAAAGTCCTTTTTCGTGTGTGTTTCATGTTTGCCGCGCCTTTAAAGAGGGAATTACATCTGGTGTGGGAAGGGCGGATAAAATCTCGAAACTGACGAGTACAGTTCCACCAGCCAATTGGCCAGCCATTTACAAGTCCTTAAACTTACGGATTCCTGCGCTCTTTACCGACTTAGCACGCTTTGGGTTTGCAAACTTGCCAACACATGCTACTATCTGACAGGCACTAGACTGGTTTCCTCTTTTCAACTGCCTCACACCCCCAACGGAGTTAACACAACCACTGAATGAGCTTTACAGTATTTTTAGGTAATCTACCGAACTGGGTTACTGCGGACGAGATTAAGCAATGGCTTTCCGCGGAAGACCTGGTAGCGGATTCGGTAAAAGTCATCCGCAACCATGAAACGCAGGAATCCAAGGGATTTGCGTTTGTGGAAGCGCCCACGGCAGACGAGATGCAGGCGATTATTCGCCGATTCGATCGCGCACCGCTTGAAGATAAGCTGTTGCGAGCGAATCCCGCTCAGCCGTCTAAGGGCAAAGGACAACCTGTAAACGGAAGTGCAGCGCCTTCTCCACGTGAAGCACGCGTGGGAGTGGGTGTGGGCGCCGGAGCGAGTAACGGTACAGGAAACGGTCGCAGAACTCGGGGCAAAAAACGCGAACGGGACGGCGAACCCAAAAGCGCTTTCGCAGCTGAATTAGCAAAAGCACTATAGAGGCTGATCATTCAACCCGTTTCACTAGTGTGAATTGCGGGCACGCACAATCGCCCGGATATCGGCGAATTTTCTAGATTTAACGCCACTGGTAAGAGCATTGCCCGAAAGGTCCTATGATTTCTCCATGGCACCCTATGCCTGCTCTGGCAGCAGCTTTATTCTGTCTGTGTACGCTGAGTGCCGGCCAGCCTCCGCAGGATGTCAATCATCTCGCGTCCTCTGTCAACGTTAATTCCCGCTACATCATTGAGCAGGTGGAAGTGTCGGGTTTCCCGGCACAAAAGCTGAGCGATTCTCTTCAGACTAAACTCCGCAAGCTTTTAGGCACCCCGTATGACACCGAAGCAATAAACGACTTTGTTCATTCGCTTCGCAAAGATCTTCATGCCAAGACCGTAACACAGCACTTGGCGCGTGGTTCGGCGCCGGAGATGGTGAAAGTTGTTTTCGAAGTGGAACGGCGGTCGGTCGCGCTCGATATTTCCGTCCCTAAATTTCTATATCACTCGAAGCAGGGCTGGAGTGCGCAAATGCTGGCCTCCACCACGGTGGCCAGGAATCACAGTTTTGTGTTTGGGCTGGTAAGCGATGGCGACGAACTGACCGAGCGTTTTACCGGAACACAGGCGGCATACGAAAATCTGCACGTAGGGTCTGACCGGCTCAGGTTTCGTTTTGCGTTTGAAGATTATCACCAACAGTGGAATCGGGCTACAAATCTTGCTTTGAGTGATCCTACGCTGCTTAGCCCCGCGCTTCGCACCGTGTCGCCAGAGCTATATCGCGCCCGTCGCAATTTTCAACCCACATTCTCTATTGCCGTCACGCCTTCGCTGGTTGTCACATCGGGGCTTAGCTTTGAGCGGCTGCAGGAGACACTTCCTTTTTCGCAGATTGAAGGGGCAAACGCTTTTACCGCCGCCGTTCAATTCCACAAACGGTTCGATGGTGAAATTACTGGCGGTCGAACAGCGGACGCGGCATATAGCATCAGAGTCGCAACCAAGGCGCTGGGTAGTGACTATCTCTATAATCGCCACCATTGGACGGCGGGTTACAGCTTCACTCGCGGCCGTCACACAATTTCCGATCAGATGACGGCGGGGTACATCTCCGGCCGTGCACCTTTGTTTGAGCGTTTTGTACTGGGCACCAGTTCACTCTTGCGCGGCTGGAATCGTTACGAGATCGATCCTCTGGGCGGCAACCGTCTGCTGCACAATTCTGTTGAGTATCGTTATCGCAAGGGCAATGTCTTCTACGACGCCGGTTCTTTATGGAGCCGTGGCAAGGTGCCGAGTCTGAAGCACTCGGTTGGAATTGGCATTCGGCAGAGCATCTTTTCGCTTGCCGTCGCGTTCCCGGTGCGCAGGGGCCGAATTGACCCAATCCTGATGGTAGGCATGAATTATTGATGTTTTGCTTGACGCGAAGATGGTTCCTACTGGCAGGTGTAACCGCGCCTTTCGCCGCTGCGCTGGGTGCACAGGAACTAGCCGCGCGTCTTGATTCCGCGAACTTGCTCCGCGTCGCCGCACCTGGTTTGCACTTTTTAAAAGGCAAGCCTCTGGAGCGGCTAAAAGACGGTGCGACGGTTGCCCTTATGGGCCAGATTACTCTTTCACTTGATGCGAACGTCACCATAGCCACACGAGCTATTGCGCGGTTCGCCTTAAGCTATGACATCTGGGAAGAGCGTTTTTCTGTTAGCCGCTTTGCGCTTATGCACGAAGAAACCGCGGCCCCGCGCGCCTCGCATCTTTCATCCGAAGCAGCGGAGGCGTGGTGCCTGGACCACTTGTCGGTGGACACTTCAATTTTGCCGGCTGGGCGCCAGTTCTGGATTCGTTTAGAACTGCGTGTGGACGATGGAAGGGAAGGCAGCCAGATTATTGGCGAACCCGGGATCAACCTCACGCGGCTGATTGAGATTTTTAGTCGGCCCGCGCGCGCCCAGCAGCAGCGCTGGCAGATCGATTACGGTCCGGTACGCGTAACAGATCTGCGGAGGAGTTCCTAATGACCACCCTTCGCAACAAGCTAGTGCTGGTCTTTCTGGCTGCGACTCTGGTGCCCCTCTTAGTGACGTTGTGGATTACAACATCTCTGCTGGAACGCAGTTTGAGCTACGCTTCCACGCAGGAATTGGATACCCTGTCGCGAACTCTAGAAAACACGGGCCGCGAATACTATCAGGCTGCCCGCCAGCAGTTAAAGCAAGATGCGGTAAGCGGCCGCGCCTCCGCGGTAAAACCCGTCCGCTCTAAATGGAGTGAAGCACAGAAAGAGTTCTGGGTTTCTGGTGACGCTGAACGTTTTCGTTTAGAGGGTGCGCGGCAGGAGCGCTTGCAATATATGGTCCGTGAGCCTTCAGGCCTGGCCGTTTACGCGATGCCGCTCGGTCTCGAAATGGCGGGCGTGACGGAACAATATCGGCTTGCCCGTCAGACTATCGCAGATAATCGGGCGCGCAACCTGCGCCGCGGCTTCAATTACACATATGTGGTTTTAACCGTCGCCATCTGGCTGGCGTCGCTGCTGGTTTTGATTTTTCTTGCGAAACGCATCAGCAAACCGATACAACAATTAACGGCGGGTTTGAGCGAACTCGCGAAAGGCAACTTTTCAGCCCGCTTACCGCCGCTTTCCGGGTTAGGGCGGCAGGATGAAGTAGCTCTCGCCACCAGTGCATTCAACGAAACAGCGGGCCAGCTGCAATTCAGCCGCGACCGGCTGGTTTATCTCACTCAACTGGCAAGCTGGCAGGTGTTGGCCCGCAAAATGGCGCATGAAGTAAAGAATTCCCTCACTCCTATTCGGCTAACAGTGGAGGAAATGGTAGCGCGGTATTCGGAAAGCGACCGGAGCTTTTTGGAGCAAGCGGCCAGCATTGTGGTGGATGAAGTGGAGTCTTTGGAACGCCGGGTACGGGCTTTCTCGGAGTTCTCCGCTGAGCCCGAGGTGTTTGCTGAAAAAATCGATGTGAATCAGGTTCTGGAAGAACGGATTGCGTTTCTGAAAAGCGCACATCCGGAAGTGAGTTACGCCGTCCGCCTCTCTGAGGCCATGCCCAGCGCGATGGCGGACGAAGATCTGGTGAAAGGAATTCTTGTCAATCTTCTCGAAAATGCCGCCGAGGCCGCAGGTTCAGGCGGGCAAATTCTGGCATCTACCTCCACTTCTTCCGAACGAGTGCTGATTGAAGTTCATGATTCCGGCCCTGGTCTGAGTGAACAGGCACGCAACTCGCTTTTTCAGCCCACAATCTCATTCAAGAAACGTGGCATGGGGTTAGGGCTTTCCATCGCGCGCAAAAGCGCCCTGATCCTGGGTGGCGACCTTGTTCTGGTTAGCGGCGAACTGGGTGGGGCGGGCTTTCGCGTAGTGCTTCCGGTGGCACATGATCACTAGACGCGTTTTGATAGTGGATGACGAGGAGAATATCGGCCGATCACTGCGGCTGATTCTGGAACGCGAAGGATACGCGGTAAACGTCTTCAAGTCGGTGGCGGACTTTCGCCGATTCCCTGATCCGCAACGCATCGATGTTTTCCTTTTTGACGTTCGGCTTCCTGACGGAAGCGGGATCGATCTACTTCGGTCTTTGCAACAGCAGGAAGTCCGATCACCCGTCATTATGATCTCTGGTCACGCTACTATCGCCGATGCCGTGGAAGCAACACGGGCGGGCGCTTTTGACTTTTTGGAAAAACCGCTGAGCCGGGAGCGCGTCCTGGTGGCTCTGAAGAATGCCCTGTCACAAGCCACACTGCGGCAGGAGAATGAGAAGCTTCGTGAAATTGTCGGTCCCGGCCCGCGCATGATCGGCTCCAGCCCGGCGTTTGAACGCGCCGTTATGCAGGCGACAATGGCAGCTAAATCCGATGCCCGCGTTTTGCTGGTGGGCGAATCTGGCACGGGGAAGGAATTGCTTGCCGCGCATTTGCATGAGTTGAGTCCCTTCAAAGCGGGACCGTTCGTGAAGGTAAACTGCGCGGCAATTCCCACCGAGTTGATCGAAAGTGAGCTGTTCGGACATGAGAAAGGCGCATTTACCGGAGCTACCGCCGCCCGCAGGGGTAAATTTGAGCTGGCGGATGGCGGCACGCTCTTCCTGGACGAGGTGGGAGATCTGCACGCGGGCTCACAGGCAAAACTTCTGCGCGTGCTTCAGGAAGGTGAATTTCATCGTGTGGGCGGGGAGCAGACCATTCGTGTTTCCGTGCGCGTTATTTCCGCGACAAACCGTGATCTGCAGGCCATGGTTGCGCAAGGCAAGTTTCGCGAGGATCTGTATTATCGGGTGAGCGTGGTCCCCATTCAGGTTCCGCCGCTGCGCGAGCGCCCTCAGGATGTGCGGGCGCTGGCGCTCTACTTCCTGGAAGAATTTTGCTCACGAAACAACTTCAGGCCCAAGCATTTGGATGAAGAGGTTTTCGAGCTCTTGGAAGGCTACAACTGGCCGGGGAATGCGCGAGAATTGCGCAATGTCATTGAACGAATGGCGATTTTGACTCAGGGCGAACAGATTCCCGGGGCATCGATCCCAGTGGAAATTCGCCTGCAACGTGACGCCGGTCCGAGGTCCACCGTGCAGGAAGCGCGGGAGGGTGCTGAACGCGACCACCTGATGCGCGCGCTGGATTCAGCGGGATGGAACGTCTCCGCCGCCGCCCGCGTTTTGGGCATTGAGCGCACAAATTTGCATAAGCGCATTCGTGCGCTAGGATTGACCCGTGCTCATTAGATTTCTTTGTGTCCTCTGCTGCATCGGTACCGTTTGGGGCCAAGGCACTAACTTTTTCATCCAGGGTTCAGACCCGCAATTCGGCATGTACGCCAAAGATAAGAACTTCGTTCAGGAAACGGCGAATTTTGAATTCTTCATCGCCAACGTAAACCGATTGCAACCGATGTTCGCCATCGTTTGCGGAGACCTGATCAATAAGACTGGTGACAGCGCGCAAATCGCGGAATATTACCGGATTGCGGGCAAGCTGAACCCGTCTATCAAGCTCTATAGCGTCGCCGGGAATCACGATGTGGGCAATGAACCTACGCCCGAGAGCCTGGCAGCCTATCGCAAGAATTTCGGCATGGATTGGTACAGCTTCCAGGAGACCGGAATTTACGGAATCGTGCTCGATTCCAGCGTGATCGCTTTTCCAGGTAAAGTGCAATCTGAAGCGGCGAAACAGGAGCAATGGTTACGCGCGGAATTAGAGAAGGCGAAATTGAGTGGCCGAACCATTGTGATTTTTCAGCACATCCCCTGGTTCCTTTCGAATCCTGATGAGGCGGACCAGTATTTCAACATCACAATGCCCATCCGAGCGAAGTACTTGGAATTATTCGCTGAATCAGGGGTCCGCTATATGTTCGCGGGCCACTATCACCGGAACGCCGCGGGCACAGGCACTAACAACCTGGCCATGATCACCACGGGCCCAATTGGCATGCCCATCGGGCCGGATTCTTCAGGCTTCCGGATCGTGACGCTGAAGGGCGGGGAACTTCAGCAGCAGTATTACGGTTTGGGTAACATTCCGAACACCTACCCGCCGCCACCGCCTGCAGTACACTGAAAAGTTCGCATGAAATTGCAAAGCCACACCATCACGCAGGGCCGCGATCGCGCGCCCGCCCGCTCCATGTACAAGGCCATCGGCTTTACGGATGAAGACCTGCGCAAGCCGATCATCGGCATCGCCAATACATGGACCGAAACCATGAATTGCAACTATAAGTTGCGGGATTTAGCGGTTCACGTCAAAGCAGGGGTTCGCGCCGCCGGTGGAACACCCATGGAGTTTAATACCATCGCCATCAGCGACGGCATCACGATGGGCACTGAAGGCATGAAGGCCTCACTCGTCAGCCGAGAAGTGATTGCGGATTCTATCGAGTTAGTAGCGCGCGGGCACATGTTCGACGGCATTGTCGCTCTGGTTGCGTGTGACAAGACGATCCCAGGTGCCGCTATGGCTCTGTTGCGCCTAAATATTCCGAGCATCATCATGTACGGCGGTTCCATTCTGCCAGGCCGCCACAAAGGACATGACATCACGATCCAGGATGTCTTTGAGGCCGTCGGCGCGAATGCGGCCGGAAAGATGACCGATTTCGAATTGCTTGAGATTGAAAACCATGCCTGCCCCGGTGCGGGAGCATGCGGCGGCCAATTTACCGCAAATACGATGGCTACCGTAATGGAACTGATTGGCCTTTCGCCGATGGGAACCGCGTCAGTGCCGCAGGTGGATATTCGCAAGGAAGATGTAGCCCGCCGGTGTGGAGACCTGGTGATGCGTTGCGTGCGCAATGATTTGAAGCCACGAGATATTGCTACGCGCAAAGCATTTGAGAACGCGATTGCGGGCGTGGCGGCCACCGGGGGATCGACCAACGCCGTACTCCATCTGCTGGCGATGGCAGTGGAATGCGGGGTTGAAGTCAAGATCGATGACTTTCAGACCATCAGCAACCGTACGCCAACCATCGTTGATATAAAGCCGGGCGGCAAGTATGTCGCGGTGGATATCGATAAAGCGGGAGGCATTCCCGTGATTGCAAAACGCATGGTGGAAGGTGATTATGTGGATCCTTCAGCCATCACCTGCACCGGCCGCACATTTGGCGAAGAAGCAGCGGATGCGGTGGAAACCACGGGACAGCAGGTAATCCGCCCGTTGAGCAATCCTCTAAAAGCTACGGGCGGTCTGGCGATTTTGCGAGGCTCACTTGCGCCAGAAGGCTGCGTAATCAAGCTAGCCGGCCATAACAAGCGGACGCATCACGGCCCCGCACGCGTCTTCAATCGCGAAGAAGACGCCATGGCTGCGGTGCAGGGCGGCAAAATTAACGCGGGTGACGTGGTGGTCATTCGTTATGAAGGGCCGCGCGGCGGTCCTGGAATGCGCGAGATGCTGGGTGTTACAGGAGCAATCGTCGGTGTAGGGCTCTCAGACAGCGTCGCGTTGCTGACCGATGGGCGTTTTAGCGGTGCTACGCACGGGTTTATGATTGCCCACGTGTCGCCAGAGGCTGCGAACGGCGGACCCATCGCGGCCGTGGCTGAAGGCGACATGATCCTGGTCGACGTGCAAGCCGGCGTTTTGAATCTCGAGGTGGCGCCGGAGGAAATACACCGCCGGTTGGCCGCCTGGGAATCTCCCTCGCCCCGCTACAAATCCGGCGTTTTCGCGAAGTATACGGCACTGGTGGGCTCCGCCTCGGAAGGCGCGGTAACTTCGCGCTTCTAAGGCCGGATGAATATCCTATTCATCGGCGATATTTTCGCCCACGAGGGCCGGCGCCTGGTGACGGATCACCTGGCTGATATTCGCGATGCGCAAAAAATCGATCTCATCATTGCGAATAGTGAAAATTCCGCTGGTGGTTTTGGGGTGACTCCCGCCACGGCTGAAGAGCTATTTGCCCTGGGTGTCGACGTACAAACCGGCGGCAACCATAGCTTCGATAAGCGCGAGATTTACGATTATATGGGAAGCCACCCACGGCTGCTGCGCCCCGCAAATTTCGCTCCCGGCGTGCCAGGTTCGGGACTAGCCACAGTGACTGCCCGCAATGGCGTGCAATGCGCTGTGCTCAACCTGCAAGGCCGCACGTACATGGGAAATTCCGATTGCCCTTTTCGAAAAGCAGACGAGTTGCTCGCCGCGCTTGACCCTGAAATTCGGGTTCGTTTTGTTGATTTTCATGCCGAGGTAACCAGCGAGAAAGTGGCCATGGGCTGGCATTTGGACGGGCGGGTATCGGCCGTGATCGGAACGCACACGCACATCCCGACAGCCGATACGCGTGTGCTGCCTGGTGGAACAGCTTATCAGACAGACGCCGGGATGACGGGGCCGTACGATTCCGTCATTGGCGTGGAGAAACAGATGATTGTGCGGCGATTCATGACAGGAATGCCGGTGAAGATGGAGGCCGCGAAGAACATGGTGGAATTTCACTCCGTGATTGTCGATGTCGACGAAGCAACCGGATTAGCCCGCGGCATCCGGCGGCACATGTTGCGGGCAGATTAGCCTCTTACTTTTTACCTGTTACCCAAATGGTGGTCAGGCGTCCCGGACCGCTACTGGCTATCCCGTTAATTACGAAAACCAGCGGAGTAATGTTGTTTGTGAGTTCCGTAGCGACGACATCTTCCGGAATTTTCACATTTACCTGCCACACGCCAACCAAACCCGGGGCAAGACCTGAGTACTGGACATTGGCATCGTCTATCACTTTTGTCCCGACAATTACCTGAGGCTTTGAAGACGTGGGAGCGGCTGTTATAGGTGCTACTCCATCCGGCGGCGCATTGGGAACCACGCCCTCGCCGGTGCCGAATATCGAGATAACCGAGCCATTTGTAGCCGGATGATCCTTACCGTTAATTGTTCCATCCTGATTGATCACAGCAGCTTGACCCGCACCCGGAGTTAACGGGTTTAAAGCAAAAATCGCAGGGGAGGAAACATTCAGCGGAATGGGGAAATTACCCAAAATCTGACCCGTATCCGGGCGGGAGACTATAAGATCGCCATTTCCATTGACGGGTGCGCCCTGAGGAACTACGAAGTTGATCTGATTCGGTCCGACAAAATAAAGCGGCGCCGGAATCCCGTTCAAAGTCACCTGCACGCCGGCAAGCTGAGTAGGTAATGGTGAACCGCCGGCAGTTGCTGTACCGGTGCCGAACTGCTTATCGAACAAGGCAAAGATGGTGGCGATGCTGCCTGGAGCGAGAGCCTGGTTTGCCACGGAGAGATAGCTTGCCGCATTGAAGGTGCTTAATGCCGGATAGTTAATCTGCACGCGGTTACTCGCGTCGGCTGTGTAAAGATTGCCGAATGCGTCTTGGGTAACAGCCAGGGGTCCCCCATCAGGGATGCTGAAGTTCGATGCAAAACCATTCAAAGGCTGATCGTTGAACTTTGGATACCGGAGCACTGCGTTGGCGCCCGCTGCTGCAACAAAAACTTCGAGACTAACCGGGTTCACATAAACGCCGCGTGCCCCGGAAATTCCCGTAAGGATGCGGGACGGGCGCGGGTCATTGGTTTGGCTGGGGGCGCGCTCGAAAATGACTACCCGCGCGTTTCCAGCATCGGCGACGTACAGGCGATCATCCGTATCGGTGGCGATGCCGCGCGGCTGGCTGAATCTGTTATCAGCCGCGGAGCCCCCGGTTGCTGAAGATGTATTGAAATCAGGCTGTCCAAAAACGATGGACGCAGCCTGCCCGTTAGTAAACGAATCGGCTGAACCTGAAAAATACAGCACGCGGTTCAGCGCCGCGTCTGAGACTAGAAGACCATTGTTGCTGGCGAAAGCAATTCCATATGGAAAAGCCATGGTTGAAGCCGAGGCGTCCTGAATCTTGGAAGTAAAGCTCCGTTGGCCGATTACCAAATTGGCAACGGGCAGAGGTCCAGGCTGGGCAAATGGATTTGCAAAACGGAGCACCCTGCCGTTGCCCGAATCGGCGACGTAGAGATTTCCAGCGGGATCGAGAGCCAACCCTGTCGGCTGAAACAAGCCGCTCGCATTCGGGCTATTCACATCGTTCGATGGATAGTTGATCTGAGTACGTGAAAAATCAGGCTGGCCAATTACAATATCAGCGCGGCTGCCTGACTTAATGTTGCGCAGATCACGAAACCCGAGGATCCGGTTGTTGTAAGTATCGGATACGTACAGGTGCGGAGGATTAGATTTCAGGTCTGCCACGATACCGGCTTCGCTCGCCCCGGCTGCGCTCACAAAACGGAACTCGCGCCCTTCCACCAGATTCGGAGCGTTCGCATTAAACAGATCCTGCCCCAGTACTCTGGTCGCCGTCCCAATTGAATTCCCCGAGTAGGGAACAACAATCACGCGGTTATTTCCGCTATCGGCAATGAATAACTCGGTAGGAGAGACTGCCACGGCGGCCGGGGAAGCCAAGCGGTCAGGGCCTGCTTCCGGCAAACCCAAATTGGGAAAGCGGCTTGAAAAATCTACCTGGCCGAAAAGGTATTGAATTTGAGCTTGTTGCGTAAAATTATTGGAAGTAAACTGGTCCGCCGGTTTGAACGCAAGCAACCGGTTATTTTGGGTATCCACAATCCCGATTCCGTTGTTTATAACAAACAGGGCGCCGGTTGCAGCACCAAATTGCTGCTCGCTCACGGAAGGGGGTTGCGGCGAGACGTTTAAGGGAACCACTCCCAAGATACGGGATGCAGGCTGGCCATTTCTGACAAAAGGCGGATTAAAGATCAAGATGCGGGAACGAACGCCACCCTGCGATTCCGCGACGTACAACCTGCCCTGCTGGTCAAAAGCGATACCGGTCGGAATGGCCAAGCCGCTCAAGTTGGCAGCATCATTGTTCGGGGTATTGGTTGCGAAATCTAACTGGCCGAGAACCAAGTCGGCCGCAGGCGCGTTCTTCGCATTGGGACCCAGCAATGCCGCCGGATAACGGAGCACGCGATTGTTGCCGGCATCAGCTACAAAGAGGTTGCCGCTCGCATCGAAGGCAAGGTAGCCCGCAAACGCACCCGCGGGGTTGATGAAGGTCAGAGATTGCGCTGATATGCCATTGAAATTCGAATTATTGCTGGTAAAGCCAAGTTGCCCAATCACCAAATCAGGAAGTTGATCGGTTTGACTAGCTGGCTTTGGAAACCGCAGCACGCGGTTATTTCCCGAATCGAGAACGTAGAGGTTGCTTTGCGCGTCCACGGCAAGCCCGGTTGGCAAGCTAAGACCCCCGTTCCGACGGCCGTTTCCAGGACCCTGCTGTGAAGTGCTCTGAAAATCCACCTGGCCAATCACAAAATCGGCTTTTTGGCCATTGGTGAACGAAGTAGCATTCCGAAAACCCAGAACCCGGTTGTTCCCAGAATCCGCCACGTACAGTATGGGCGGCGTTGCATTCAGATCAAGCGCGATTCCCTGAGGAGAGTTGAATTCACGCCCCTCCACCAAATTAAGACTGCTTTGAGCGGCGCTTGGCTGGCCAATAATTCGTGTAGGAGCGGGATTTAGCCGGAATTGAGCTAAGATCTGCGATGAAAAGGAAACAGCGAGAATATAAGGCAGGCAGAAGAGAAGTTTTTTCATGAGGACGCGGTAAGGCCAAACGGCCCCGTACCCTCTAAAAATACCATGCGGCGCTAGTTCAGCCACTCTGCTTGAAGAGAGCTTTAGGGATCTTAATTCACGAAATTGGCCCCTCCCTTGCTCCGCTTTAGTGAAAGGAGCATGCAAATGAAAAACATCGCCGCGTTCGGCCTGTACCGGACGCAAGCACATGTTGAGGAAGCGGTGGAAGCCTTGAAAAACGGCGGGTTCCGCAACACCGACATTTCGGTTTTACTACCTGAAAACATCGGCTCAAGGGATCTGGGACATGAGAAACACACCAAAGCTCCCGAAGGTGCCACGACGGGCGCGGCCTCCGGAGCAATTCTGGGCGGAACTCTTGGGTGGCTTGCCGGAATCGGTGCGCTGGCTATTCCGGGCATTGGCCCTTTCTTGGCGGCGGGACCAATCATTGCGGCCTTAGCTGGCGTGGGTGCAGTGGGCGCTCTAGGCGGAATTACAGGCGCGCTAGTGGGAACCGGGATGCCGGAGTATGAGGCGAAACGCTACGAAGGCAGGATCAAGCATGGCGGGATTTTGCTTTCCATCCACTGCGACAACGAAGATTGGGTGAAGCGCGGAAAAGAAATTCTTTTAAGGACGGGTGCGGAGGACGTGGCAAGTTCCGGTGAAGCTTCGGCTGACTACGGCGCAAGCGATAAGCCTTTGCCGAGAACGCGCGGGAGTATCGGTTCCGTTTAGGAACCCTGTATAGGTCGAAGTTGGCTCTTAAAACGCGTGTCAGCGCTGTAAGTTACTTGAACACTTGTCCGTTAGTGTGGGGGTTGTTGCATGGACCTCAACTTGGCCGTTTCGACCTGCGTTTTGAGTTGCCCTCGCTTTGTGCCGAATCTCTGGAAAATGGTTCGGTGGATATTGGCCTGGTTCCTGTCATTGAAGCGTTTCGCCAAAATCTGGAATTAGCCTCTGATGTTTGCATCTCCTCGGACGGCCCGGTGCGCAGCATTTTTCTGGTGCACCGGAAGCCAATCCTACAAATTCGTTCCGTCGCGCTCGATTCCAGTTCGCGGACATCAGTTGCGCTTACACGGATTGTGCTAGCAGAGCGTTATGGGTTGCGGCCCGCGGAGCACCGGGCGGCACTTGATGTGATAGGCATGCTCGAAACAGCCGATGCCGCGCTCTTGATTGGAGACCCGGCTTTACGGCTTCAACAGGATGATTCGTTTCAGGTGCTGGATTTAGGGAGTGAGTGGAAGCTTTTGACTGGGTTGCCGATGGTGTACGCGGTTTGGGCCGGCAAAGCCGACATGGTTCCGGCCGGAGCTGAAATCACGTTCCGCGAATCCTACGAATGGGGCAAAATGCACCTGGGTGAAATCGTCGGGACAGAAGCGGCAAAGCGCGGGGTGGCATGTGATGACGCGCTTGAATATCTTTCGAAACACATTCTCTATGAGCTTGACGGTCCCGCCCGCAGAGGCATGTTTGAGTTCCGGCGCTTAGCCGCTATCCACGGTGCAATAGGCCCGTTTCACCAGGGTAGCGTTGACTTGAGTAAGCCATCGGGCATAGGATAATCTTCAACAAAAGGGGATCATTCCATGTTCCGAAGCTCTCGAGCTTTTTTGCTTTTCATCGCGTTTCTTAGCCCTTCCCTGCTTCATGCGCAGGGTCTGACCGGCCAGCTCTCCGGGAGCGTAACGGACCCTAGCGGTGCCAGCCTCGCCGCAGCCGATATTTCCGTAGCAAACGTCCAGAACGGCCAGAGCCGCACGGTCAAAACCGACAACCAGGGACACTTTGTTGTTACCGAACTGCTTCCCGGCACGTTCACTCTCCAAATCGCGGCATCCGGTTTCAAGAAATATGAACAGCGAGAGATTATGATCTCCGCTACCGAACGCGTCACCCTCCCGCCCATCGTGATGCAGGTTGGCGCGCTTAGCGATACGGTATCCGTCACCGGCGAAGCCGCCGTCGTGCAGACAGAAAGCGCGGAACGCTCCGGCTTGATCAACACCCGCCAGATGCAGGAACTTCCGCTGAAAGGCCGTTCCTACCTGGGTACCGCGAAGCTGCTTCCCGGCATTATCGATAGCGCCAACCGCGAATCGCCCGGCTGGAATGATCTGGTCGGCATCAACATCAACGGCACGCGCGGGCTCTATCAATCTCAATCTCGATGGCATTACCAGCCTCGATACCGGTTCCATGGTCGGCCCCTATCTCGCTCCTAGTCTCGATGCGGTGGCTGAAGTGAAAGTCTTGCTGAGTAACTATCAGGCCGAGTACGGCCGCAGTTCAGGCGGCACCATCAACACGGTCATCAAAAGCGGCACGCGCGAATTTCATGGCGGTGTTTATTACTTCCTGCGCAATGAAGATCTGAATGCCAATGAGTGGAAGAACAACCGCGACGGCCTGCCACGCCCGCGCTACCGGTTCAACAACCCCGGCTATTTCGTCGGCGGCCCGGTCATCATTCCCGGCCTGAACGTCAATAAGACCCACGACAAGCTGTTCTTCTTCTGGTCACAGGATTTGCTGCCGCTCACCATCCCCAGCGGTGTCGGTAACTACACGTTCCCCACCTCGCTCGAGCGCTCCGGCGACTTCACCAAATCCGGTGTCACCGTCATCGACCCACTCACCCATGTAGCTTTCCCCAACAACATCATCCCAAACAGCCGCTTCGATCCGAATGGCGTGAAGTTGCTCAGCCTCCTGCCGCTCCCAAACACCACCTCACCCGGTAATCAGTACAACTTCACCAGCATTAGTATCAACAAGCAGCCGCGCCGCGATTCCATCCTGCGCCTCGATTACAACATCTCGCCGAAGAATCAATTTTACGTTCGCCTCATTCAGGATTACCAGGCATCGCAAGGAGGCTTCGGCTTGCTCGCAGGCCTGGGCAGCACTCAGAACTGGTCGCAGTTGCCCATCAGTTATGAGATCCATAGTGCCGGAATTGCCTCTACGCTCATTCACACCTTCAGCCCAAACAAGATCAACGAGTTCACCTTCGGCATAAATCGCGCCCTGCAGACAGTGGCTCCATTGAGTGCAGCGGCATTGGCTGCCAATGACCGCACTAAAGTGGGTTTGCAAATTCCACAGTTCTATCCAAAGAACAATCCGTATAACCTGATTCCGAACGCAACCTTCGGCGGTGTTCCCCTGAACGGCAACTTGGGCGTGGAAGGCCGGTTCCCCTTCTTCGGCACCAATAACATCTGGAATTACTCTGACAACTTCTCTTACATCCGCGGTAAGCACGGCATGAAGTTCGGGTTGTTCGTGGAACACGGTACGCGCAACGCCGCCCGCTCTACCGCTTTTAATGGCACGTTCGCCTTTGATCGCGATGCCACTAATCCGCTCGATACCGGGTACCCCTATGCCAACGCTCTGCTGGGCGTTGTGGATTCGTACACGGAAGCCGATGGGCACCCGAACGCGCACGGTCGCTATACCAACATTGAGTGGTACGCGCAGGATAGCTGGAAAGCCACTCGCAATCTTACGCTCGATTTCGGTGTGCGTTTCTATCACATCGCACCCACCATCAGCTCGCGCGATCTCTTAGGCGCATTCGACCCGGCCACTTACAACGCAGCCCTGCAGCCGCCGCTCATCCAGCCTTATCTCGACCCCACAACGAACGTCCGCTCCGGGCGCGATCCGGTGACGGGTCAATTGGTTCCCTCCGTCAAGATCGGCACTTTCTCTTCTGCCGCCGGCACTCCGTACCAAGGTGTAAAGATTTACAAAGAAAGCATTCTGAATACGCCCTCCATTCAGGCTACGCCCAGGCTAGGTTTGGCTTGGGACGTCTTCGGAAATGGCAAGACTGCGCTCCGCACTGGTTTTGGCATGTTCAGCGACCGCTTTAGTGACGATCAGATTCTGCAACTGGTCCAGTCCCCGCCGCTAGTAAAGACCGCTTCGGCCAACTACACAACCATCAGCAATCTGCTTGCGACACCACTCAGCTTAAGCCCTACCAACGTCACCGCGGTGCAGCGCAACTTCTCACCGCCCACTGTCTATAACTGGAGTTTCGGCATCCAGCAGAACATCGGCTTTGGCACGGTGGTGGATATTGCTTACGTGGGTAACACACAGAAGCACCTGCTGAATACCCGCAACATCAACGCGGTCCCTTACGGAACAAATTTCCTGCCCTCCAGCATTGATCCCACGGTGACCGGCAACAAGCCGTATAGCTCGAACTTACTGCGGCCAATTCGGGGTTTTGGGGATATCAACTATCTGGAATTTGCCGGGATCGGAAACTATAACGCTTTGCAAATGCAGCTCACGAAACGCTTTTCCCGGAGGTTGACTTACAACATGGCTTACACCTGGTCGAAAGCGCTTGACCTTGTGGATGGAGTCGGCGGAGTTGTTAATCCGGTTCTCAATTACCGCTCGCGGAACTACGGCCCGGCAGGTTTTGACCGTACTCATGTCCTGACGCTGAATTATGTCTATAATTTGCCGGGAGTCAGTAAGTACTGGAACAATACCTTTACCCGGGTCGGGTTGGATGGCTGGGAGCTTTCGGGCGTCAGCAACTTCCAGACTGGTGGCCCTCTTACCCAGGCCGGTTCTCCCCTTGGCTTGAGCTACTCACTCACTTACTCGGCTGATCTGACCGGCGGTACCGGCAATGGCCTTGATAGCCGTACCGTACTGGTTGGAGATCCGCATGGCCGCGGTCCGCAGGGCCAATACTTCAACGTCGATGCTGTCAAAGCTCCGCTGCCCGGCTTATCGGTAAACGGAATTGGCAACGCTTCGAAAGCGCCTATTTATGGACCCGGTTTGAACAATTGGGACATCTCCATGTTCAAGAACTTCCGGCTCGGCGCAAATGAATCGCGCCGGTTGCAAGCGCGCTTTGAAACGTACAACACCTTCAACCACACCCAGTACAACGCTGTCGATTTAGGTGCTCGCTTCGATCAGAACAATAAACAGACGAACACCAACTATGGCTATTTCAGTGGCGCGGCGCTGGCCCGGCGTCTGGTTGTGGGCCTGAAGTTCTACTTCTGATAATTTAGACCATGCGGAAAATTACACTCTGGGCAGCCTTGGCGGGCTGCGGCATGCTGATGTTCGGAGCCGAATGGCCAACTGACGGCGGCAATCGTCAGCGGACAAACTGGCAACCAAACGAGACGGTCCTGAACAAGGACAACGTGAAAGGCATGCAACTTCTCTGGAAGCTGCAACTCGACAATCAGCCGCAGGAGATGCATGCGCTCTTCCCGCCGCTCCTGATCGAGGGTGTCAAGACCTCAGCCGGCGTCAAACAAATCGCGCTCGAGGCGGGTATCTCAGATAACCTCTATGCCATCGATGTTGAGACTGGCACAGTGATCTGGAAGAAGCATTTCGATTATCCAACTCCCGCGCGTAGAGGCCGCCCCGGTGATCCGCTCTGTCCCCCTGGCCAAACCGCCACACCCGTCATCGGGCCGGCCAACAGCGATGGTTCCCGCGCCGTATACGCGCTCTCAGGTGATGGCCAAGTTCACTCCCTGAACGTAGCGAACGGCGAAGACCTTACCCCGCCATTCCAGTTCGGTTACCCGAACGGAAAAAGCTACGCTTTGAACCTTTACCAGGACACACTGTACACCACTACCTCGCAAAGCTGCGCGGGCAACCCGAACCAGATCTGGGCAGTCAACCTCAAAGATTCGGCTCACAAAGTGATGACCGCAAACCCGAAAAGCGGCGGTTTGTGGGGCCGCACCGGTGCTTCGATCGATTCCTCCGGCGTCGCGTGGGCACCCACCGGCGATGGCCGTTATGAGCCCGCGAACAAGGTCTACGGCAACGGCTTGATCGGCGCGAAAGTAGAAAAGGGTGAGCTGACCATCCGCGATTGGTACATCCCTTCCAATTCCGTCTGGCTGCAAAAGCGCGATCTCGATATGCAGGTCACGCCTGCAATATTTCCTTTCAACGGCCGCGAATTGATGGTCACCGGCAGCAAGGAATGCCGCGTTTATCTGCTGGATACCAAAAATGCGGGCGGCGAAAATCACCAGACGCCCATGTACCGCACGCCCTTGCTGTGCAACGAAGAAGTGGATTTTCAAAGCGCGGGAATTTGGGGCAGCATGGCGAGTTGGCAGGATTCGAAAGGCACGCGATGGGCGCTCACTCCGTTCTGGGGCCCCTCCCATCCCGCCTTCAAACCTCCGGTTCAATATGGAAAGGTAGAGCATGGAGCCGTGGTCGCTTTCAAGGTGGAAGAAAAAGACGGCAAGCCTGTCCTGAACCCCGCTTGGATGTCGCGGGATATGGATCAGGCAGAGCCCCCCATAATTGCAAATGGAGTGGTCTTTGCCTACGGCAACGGCGAGAACACGCGCCAGGCTTATGCTGATAAGGGGCTTGCCGATTTCAGCCCGCTGCGCATCAAAGCTTCCACTCACGCTGTGCTGTATGCGCTTGACGCCGGAACAGGTAAAGAGCTTTTCTCCAGCGGCGATCAGATCAAGAGCTTTAATCACTTCAGTGGTCTCTCAGTCGCGAATGGCCGCGTCTACATAGCAACCTTTGATAGCATCCTCTACTGTTTCGGTCTGCCAGGGTCCAAATAGCATGAAGAGTTTTTGCGCATTTGCCTCACTTTCGCTTGCCTCGGCTACGTTTTTGACGGGGCAGGGCAGGCCACTCGATTGGCCCTTCTCCGGCGGCGATGCTCAGCGCTCCGGCTGGCAGAAAAGCGACCTCCGCATTACCAAAGAGAACGTCAAAGATTTCCAGTTGGTTCTAAAGCACAAGCTCGAAACCAAAAGCGGCGAGCGTTCCCTCACGCCGCCTGTCGTTATCGGCAATCTGATCTCGTACAAAGGTTTCAAGGAACTGGCTTTCGTACAAGGAAGCTCCGGCCAGATCTGGGCCCTTGACGCTGACATAAACCGCATTTTCTGGCAGAAGCAGCTTGCCTCGAAAGGCGCGGGTTGCTCCGGGGGCGCAATGGGTACGCCCACGCTGACGCCACCCACCAACTTTGCCGCTGCCCGCCCGCGTCCTGCACCGCCGGGCACACAAAGCCCTGGCATCCCTGCCTCGCCCGCCGCGACCCCCGTCACGGCTGCGCGGCCGTCCGTGCTGGGCAGCACCGGCTTCGGTTCACCACGCCCGGCGTTCGCACTTTCTAAAGACGGCCGGCTGCATGTCCTGAACACTTCCACCGGGGATGACCTTGTCGAGCCGATCGCGTTCCTTCCGCAAAATTCGCGAGCTTCCAGTCTCACTATTTCCGACGGCGTGCTGTACACCACCACCACAGATTGTTCCGGTAAAGCCGGCGCCGTGTGGGCCATCGATCTGAACGGGGATGAGAAAAAAGTCTCCAGCTACACACTCAAGGGCACCGTTCCGGCCGGCTTAGGCGGCTTAGCCATAGGCACTGCGGGAACCGTCTACGCAGCTGGCGCGGATGGCTCCGTCGCAGCTCTAGCAACCAAAGTGCTGACCGAAAGCGGTACGTTCCCGGGCACAGGTAAAGCCGGCGCCCAGGCCACTCCGGTCGTCTTCACTTATAAAGAACGCGACATGATTGTCGCTCCTACCGCGGATGGGCGCTTAACCCTTCTCGATTCGAAGCAGATCGCAACTGCAGCCTACCAGACGCCTCCCGTCGGCAAAATATGGGGAGGCATTTCAAGCTGGCTCGATACCGACGGCACCCGCTGGATCGCGGCACCGGTATGGGGTCCTGTCAGTACCGAAATCAAATTCGGCATTGCCAATGGCGCAGCGGCGAACGGCTCGGTTGTGGCCTTCAAAGTGGAAGAGCCCAACGGCCTTCCGGTCTTGACTCCCGCCTGGATCTCGCGCAATTTGGAGTCACCCGAACCTCCGGTCATCACCAGCGGCGTTGTCTTTGCACTCGCGACTGGCAAGAAGGGTGGTCATGCGACGCTGTACGCCTTCGATGCCGCCACGGGAAACGAGATGTACTCCACCAAAGAGGAAGTAACGCAGCCTGCTAATCTCAACGGCGTCACCATCGCGAATGGCCGCGTTTTCTTCACCACTATCGACGGCACGCTGTACGGCTTCGGCATCCATCTCGAGATCTAAATCTCGATCGGGAATCCATAGCAGTAGAGCGTTGTACCGGCCACAAAGTAAACGTGGCCATTCGCAATTGCGAGACTGTCCTGAGCGGGTTCAATCCCGTGCGAAGTACTCCTGAAAATCTGCTTGCGAGTGGCAAGTTCGGTCACGATCAGTTCCGATCCCGATACGGTGAACGCCAAACCGTTTGCAGTGACAGGCGGCAGGATGCCAGGTGCGGGTCCCGGCTTGACGCGAAACGGCGATCCCGCCGTGTTGAGCGTGTGACTGTACTCACCGATCTGTGGCCGTCCGCAGCCGCCCGAAACGTAGGTTGTCACCACACGGCTAGTGAGCGTCAGATCGGAGGCTATACTCCCAGCCGGGAGAAATGGTTCAGGTAGCGAGAGGTCCTTGGCATCCGTTGGGCGCACCGTGTGTAGCTGGCCATCGCTGGTGAGAACAAAGAGAGATCGCCGCGGCGTCGAAGCGTCATCGCCTTCGGGAGCAGGTCCGTTGTAGGGGGCAAGCACCGGCGCGGCGGTTAAGCCCGTCTTGCAATCCGAAGAAGGAGCCTCGAAGTGCCGCTTCCAGAACAGCCGCCCCAGATCGGCGTCAATGGAATACAGGTTGTCGTTCGCGCCCGCGAGGAAGACCAATTCTTTGATTCCGCGATGGGTGAAAATGGGCCCCAAGACCACAGGCGCGGTGACTCGCTCCTCGAAGCTGAACTTCCACAAAAGCTTTAGATTCGCGGCAGTGGCCGCCGACAATTCCTTCTCAGCGGGTTGTGAGCGGGTGTGCCTGGGGTCGGCGGAGGCGCTAAGCCAGTCGGCTATGGCCAGCGTACAAGCCAGAAAAACGGAAAGCATCAAGTCCAGTCTATGGTCTCGTAGCGATCTATGACAAAGACGTAGAAAAATGTACCTAGCACCGCGAAGATAGCGCACACCATGAAGGCGTAGTAGAACTCGCCAGTCTCACGCACCACCCACCCGGTAAACCACGGTGCCAATATGCCTGGGATGTTGCCCACCGCGTTCGCGAGGCCGGTCCATTTGCCGGACGCAAGCGGACCCGACAGCGTCTGCGCCAGTGCCCAGTGATTGGAACTGAAGAAGCCGAATGCGAAGCAACCGAGACTTAGCAGCACTAGTGAGATGGTCTGGTCTTTTACCATCGCAGCTGGCAGGATAAGTGTCGAGAACAGCAGTCCGCCCGCGATGAATGCTTTGCGGACGCGAACCGGCTGCCCACCTCTCGAAATGCAACGATCGGCCAACAAGCCGCCGAATGAGGATGCCAGAGCTACGGCCCAGTAGGGTAGGGAACCGAGCACAGCCATTTGCTTCGGCGTATAGTGGCGCTCCGTCACAAAATAAGAGGGCAGCCACAGCACAATGAAATACCAAACGTAATTAGCGCAAAGCAGGCCCAGATAGTTGCCCCACGCCGCGCGCAAACTCAAAATCCGTTTCAGGCTGGGCGTAGGCAGTTTGTCTTTGAGTTCCACAATCTGGTCTTTGGGGGCCCAAATAAACCACGGCACCAGCCAGAGAAGGCTCGCGAAGCCCATTCCCCAGAAGAAGACCCGCCAACCCAGTTCGGCCATGAACAACCCGCCTAGCAAAACTCCGAGCGCGGGCCCTAGTTTCGATCCCGAATCGATCAACCCGTTGGCTAAGCCCCGATGATGTTCCGGGAAGTTGGCGGAAATAATTTTCGAGTAAGCCGGATACGCCACCGATTCACCCATGCCCAAAACAAGACGGAGCAACAGCAACTCAGATGCAGTAGAGATCGAACCAGTAATCAGCGTTGCAACCGACCACACGAAGAAACCCGTCGCGTAGACGTGATTCACGTTGAAGCGGTCCACCAGCCAGCCCGAGACAATCTGCATGGGCGCATAGGTCCAGAAGAACGCGGAGAGCAGCTTTCCAAATTCGTAGGGATCGAGCTTGAGGTCGCTCCGTAGTAGCGGTCCGGCAATTCCCAAGCTGCCACGGTCGATGTAATTGATGCAGACCGAGAGCACCAGCAGCGAGAGAAAAATCCACTGCGGTCTCGTCATGCGGCGTGGCGGATGAGTGATGTGGGGTGCGGCAGTTGCCATACGAGTAGCGCCATCTTATCATTCAACTTGCCTGTTTCCCGTTTGCGCTGGCTTGCGGTCAGCGTCTTTGTTCTCTCCTCTTCGCTGAATTACCTGGACCGTGGCCTGCTTGCAGCGCTAGCTCCGGCGATTAAAGACGAGTTCCGAATCGATGATGAAGGCTTTGGGTATTTGGTCGCCGCGTTCTCACTCGCTTATGCACTGAGTTCTCCCTTGGCGGGATTAGCTCTCGACCGTTTCGGCTTAAACCGGGCGAGCATGCTGCTGGTGGGTTTCTGGAGCGCGGTAAGTGCAGTGACGGGCATGACGCGGAACTTTGCGCAGCTGGTGGCGTGCCGGATTGCGTTAGGGTTGGGCGAATCCGGGGGCATACCCGCAGTCGCCAAGATGGGTGCCGTGTATCTTCCTCCCGATCAGCGTGCGCTAGGCTCTGCGCTGGGGCAAGTTGGCCTAACGCTTGGTGGCACGTTGGCGCCAATTCTGGGTGTCGGCTTGGCCGTGCGGTACGGATGGCGGTTTCCATTTCTGATTACTGGATTGCTGGGCTTCGTCTGGCTGCCCCTGTGGTGGTTTATCTCTCGACGGATTCCGCCTCACCAGGACTTGGAACGAAAACCTGACTCTACCGGGCCGCTTGACCGAAGGTTGATTCTTCTGGTGGTGGCGAATGTGATGTGGATGGGGATCTACTCGCTGTGGACTAACTGGACCACTTTGTACCTTGAGAGAGTGCACCACCTATCACTGGCGCAAACCGCCGCCTACGCCTGGATACCACCGGTTGCTTCCAACTTAGGCGGCTTCTTAGGGGGATGGCTGGCGCTCCGCTGGATTCGGGGCGGTGAGGCGGCAGTGCCGGCGCGCGTACGCGTTATCTTACTTAGTGCTTTGGGCGGCCTTTTTAACTTACTCGTCCCATTTGCGCCGGGACCGGGGTGGGGGATAGCCGCTATTTCCCTGAGTTACTTTTGGACCCTGGCAGGTAGCGTGAATCTTTACACCATTCCGGTTGATTTGTACGGTTCAGCGCGGGCTGGACGTGCAATTGCGGCACTGGTCTTCGCTTATGGACTATTGCAGACAATTATTTCGCCACTTATCGGCAGAGTGGTAAAAACCGCGGGCTACGGCCCAGTGTGTTGGATGGTGGCGTTACCTCCGCTCGCGGCATGGGCACTGTTACGATTCGGACTACCAAAATTAAATTTCCTTCCCAGAAGTACTTAGTATCAGTCTGCCGTGTTTTACGCCTTTGGTGCTGATCAGCTTATCGGCAATTGCTTGCACAGCGCTGGCCTTACCCTTCACAATTATTACTTCCAGGCAGTTATCGTGATCCAAATGAACATGAAGCGTGGAGAGAATTTGTTCGTGATGATCATGCTGAAGATCGGTCAATTTTTCATTTAGCATCCGGACGTGGTGATCATAGACCATAGTCACGGTGCCCACCACCTGACTGTCGGGTGATTCCCAGGATTTTTGCACCAATTCATCCCGAATCATGTCGCGGAAAGCCTCGGAGCGGTTCGTGTAGCCGCGAGAAGAAATCAATTGATCGAATTTTCGCAACAATTCCGAATCAATCGCTACACCGATACGGCTGAGTTCACTCATGCAGGAAATTATACCCAGGCACAACAAAGCCCGATTGAGGCGGTAACCTCATCGGGCTAAGAATAAGACCGGATTATGTATGAAAACCGCTATTCCGCTTGGGCCGTATTTTTCCGATGTTCCGCCCAGCGTTTTTTCTGGGCCGCGGCAATTCGTTTCCGAGCGTCTGGACTCAAAACCCGCTTCTTGCCATTAGCTGGCTTTCCCGCAGGCGCTGAAGCTTCATTATGACTGCTGCTGCTTAATGGTGATACATTTTTCAAACCGCCAATCATGCTCCGAATCTCTCGGATTTTTGCATCAATTTCTGCTTTTTTGTGCTCATAACCCAATAGGGCATGAGTCAGCATGTCTGTGTCCTGTTTTGCTTTGCCACGTGGCATTAAGATCCTCCCTTGCTGACTGTAACATAATCGTTGTTTGAGGCTAGTCATCCAAAGGGTAAGTTCAGCGAAATTGTGGGCGGACGAACTCTATTGCGGAGCTATTTCTGCAGGCTTAGCAGTATTCGTCGGAATTGCGAAGGGAGATACTCCGGGTGACGCGGATATCCTTGCTGCTAAGATAGCGGGTCTCCGGATTTTTAAAGATAACGCCGGTAAGATGAACAGGGATGTGCGTCAGGTTGACGGCGGTGTTCTGTTGATTCCGAACTTCACGCTTTATGCAAACACCGCGAAAGGCAAGAGGCCGAGCTTCGATCAGGCGGCTCCGCCCGACGAAGCGCGCGTTTTATACAATCACTTCGTGATGCGGGTACGGGAAATCGGGTTGCATGTAGTAACCGGCGTATTTCAGGCGCATATGCGCGTGGTATTGGAAAACGATGGGCCCGTGACTCTAATCTGTGACTCTCCACCGAAATCTTAGAAAGATCAGGGGCGCGCTTTATAGCGCTCATAGAGTTGATGATGCTTGTTTTCCAGATCGACCATCTTGCCTCGGATGAATAACTGCTTCACCTGAGTGGGCTCTTCCAGCGGGTCTCCGGTCGTTACCATAAAATCAGCTGATTTGCCCTCTTCAATAGTGCCTAATTGGCTCGCAACACCCCAGATCTGTGCTGCGTTTACCGTGATGGCTTTCATGGCCTCTTCCTTGGGAAGGCCGAAGCCGACGGCAGCGGCAGCTTGGTAAGGAAGGTTACGCGAAAACTCATTGCTGAAGGTGCCGAAGGAAAACTTGACTCCCGCCTTGTATAAGTTGGCTGGAGTGGTAAATGGGCGGTCATAGGGATCGTCTTCTTCGCCAGGCAAAGCCAGCGTGGGACCGAGAATAACCGGTATATCGCGGCTCTTCAACTCAGCAGAAACTTTATCGGCGTCGATAGCCTGACACATGATGACTTTGATCTTCTGTTTATCTGCAAACGCTATAGCATCCCGTATCGCTCTCTCCCGTACGGCGGTGATTAATAAGGGAGTTTTGCCCTCTATAACAGGCAACATTGCTTCCAGTTTCAGGTTTGTCTGAAAGCCGGGTAGTTTGGCGGCTTTCGCTCGCGAATAGCGGTGGGCTTCTTCGAAGAAGTTGTTCAATTCAATCATGTCCTTCTCGAAGGTCTTTTTTGCTTCATCATAGGGAACGCGGCCGCCGCCGAAACCTCCTCCGAACCCGCGTCCAGGGGAACCGCCAATGGTGGGCATGTGCAGATGCATGGCGGCTGAGCGTTTCACTTCCATCTCTTCCGTTGTCCATCCATTCAGGTTGATGAGCGAAGCCTGACCTGAAATACCCAAGCCATCGGGCAATGCGATGACACTAGTGATGCCGTTTGCGCGTGTTACCGGAATGTGTTCGCTATCCGGGTTCACAGCGATGGACGCGCGCAACTGGGGGTTGAATTTGCCAATTTCGGCTATGTCGGAAGTCTCGCGCACGGCCCCGATCTCGCTCAGCCCGATCGTGGAAGCGGAATCGATCATGCCGGGATACACCTGCATGCCTCCCGCTTCGATCACACTAACACCGGCGGGCGCGCTTAGGTTCTCACCTACTCCGGCAATCTTACCGTCGCGCACCAGAATCGAACCATTCTGGATATCGCGGCCGGCCATGGTGTGGATGGTGGCACCGCGCAACAGAAACGTGTTGTCTTCAGCGGCAACAGAAGGTGCGGCACAAATCAGGAATAAAGTTACAACACGAATCATAAAGACGGTCTCCGACCAGCGCCGGGCGCGGGTGTGTTCTTTTTCTGCTCTTCGGCGGCTTTGGTGATCAGCCTTTTCTTTTCTTTCTCGTGTTCCGGGCGGCCGTTGATATCGGTCTCGCGATCAAAGTTGACCTTGCCGTCGATGAACACTTTCTCCACCTTCGCCATGGTGGAGAGCGGGTGCGCGTCATAGATCACCAGATCGGCATCCTTGCCGACCTCAATTGAACCTACGCGCTTATCGATCATTAACTGTTTGGCGGGATTAATGGTGATGGTGGAGAGCGCTTCGTCTTCCGTAAGCCCACCGTACTTCATAGTCTTGGCCGCTTCGGTATTGAGGTGGCGCATCAGTTCCGCGTCATCGGAATTCAGGGATACCAGAACGCCTTTGCGCATCATGATTGCCGCGTTGTAAGGGATGGCATCATACGCTTCTACTTTGTAAGCCCACCAATCGCTAAAGGTGGAAGCGCCGGCACCGTGCGCGGCAATTTCCTTAGCGACTTTGTAGCCTTCGAGGACGTGCTGCAAGGTGCGGATCTTGAAGCCGTAATCATCGGCCACGCGAAGCAGCATCAGAATCTCATCCTGGCGGTAGCAGTGAGCATGCACCAGACGTTTGCCTTCGAGCACCTCGACAAGCGGCTCCATCTTCAGATCGCGGGCAGGCGGGATGGCAACCTCGCCTTTCGCGCGCTTGGCTTCGTATGCGGTCCAGTTGGCTTGGTAAGCCTTTGCGTCAGTAAATGCCTGGCGGATTACGTCTTCCACGCCCATGCGGGTTGCAGGGTAGCGCGCGGGTGCGGAAACGACCCCAAAGGACTGCGCGGCACCGCGGCGTTTGGGATTTTCACCCAGCGCGAATTTGATGCCGGGCATGGCACCTTCGAAAAGCAACTCCTGACCATTCTTCGCACCCCACCGTGTTTTGACTACGACGCATTTGCCGCCGATGGAGTTTGCGCTGCCGTGCAAAATGTTCGCTGTGGTGACGCCTCCGGCGAGCGCGCGATAGATGGCGACATCTTCCGGGTTCAGCACGTCACCGATGCCGACCATGGAAGACACGGAGACGGAACCTTCATTGATGGCTTCGGCAATGATGTGCGAGTGGCAATCGATAATGCCGGGCATGATGAACTTGCCGGTGGCATCGATCACAGTGGCTCCAGCGGGCATGGGTATGTTTGCGCCGACAGCCGCGATTTTGCCATCGCGAATCAGGACCGACCCGTTTTTGATTGTTCCTTTTGTAACGGTCAAGACGGTGGCGTTCTGGATCAGAATCGGGGCGGCACCATAAGCTGCGCTGGCCAAAACGATTAGTGCTGAAAGAATTCGCTTCATTGAGTTTTTTCCGTTGTGCCGTGGGCGGGAACCACTTCTGGAACGGGTTCATATTTCATGCCATCGACGAACACATATTTGACTTTGGTTTTGTCCTGGAAGAGGTCGCCTTCCGTGACGAGAAGGTTTGCAATCTTGCCTTTATCGATCGAGCCCAGGCGGTCGGCAACACCGTAGATTTCAGCAGGGCTGAGCGTCATGGCGCGGACAGCGTCGGCTGGTGCAAGCCCGGCGTCGATGGCGCGTTTGACGGCACGAACTACTTCTTTCGGTGTGGCAAGGCCATCGGAATAGAAGGCGAATTTTACACCGCCTTTGGCAAGCGCCGCCGGAGCGGACGGGGCTTTATCGCGCATTTCGAGTTCATGCAGCGGATCGTTCAAGGCCGGGTCAGCATCGCGGGCGCGTTCGGGCCACTTTAAGCTGACCAGTATGGGTACCTTTGCTTTCTGAAGTAATTCAACAGAGCGCCAAGCTTCGTCGCCGCCGTAGAGCACGGCGTTGATTTTCACTTCCTGGGCGAAGCGAAGCATGCGATCTATTTCCACCATGCGGCGAGCGGGGAGCAACGCCCGCGGACTGTTGATGACGGCTTCGAGCGTACGGTCGTAGGCGGGCCGCATCAGGCCTTGAGGATGCTTCGCGTAGATGGCGTTAGCGGCTTTATAGTGATCGGCATCCAGGTAGATTTGGCGGATGTAGGCGATGACGCCCATCAGAGAACCCGGGTAGGTTGCGAACGATGTGCTGCGCATGGTGAGGTACAGGCCGGCTGAGGGGACTACGACCATCTGACCGGGGCGTTCGCCGGCGAGCGAGAACATGGCACCTTGGCCCGCAAAGATATTGGTGTTGGGGAAGGTCACGGCTGTGGTGAAGCCGGCATCGCGGGCGGTTGTGATGGTGGCGTCGGTGGCAACCAGTTGGTCCGCGATTTTCAAGTAACTGGTATTACTAGGGCGGTCTTCGGGTCCATTGATGACCGGTTGGGGTGCCGTGGGGAATGGGACGGGGCCTGGCGATCCGGCACCTCTGCGGCCGCCAGCAACTGCCGCAGGGGGAGCCAGGCCGGGAACGCCCCAAGTGCTTAACGCGTCAACCAGGCCGGGATACACGGTGAGACCTTTGCCTTCGATAACCCAGGCATCGGCGGGGGCGGTGATGTTCGGGCCTACCGCTTCGATAATGCCGTCGCGCACAACAACTGTGCCGCTTTCGATCGGCGGGCCGGAAACGCGCATAATGCGCGCGCCATGGATCGCGAAAACCTGTGGACCTTCAGCGGCTGAGGCGGCCGCGCAGAGTGCGAGGAAGAGTACGGGGAGGAGTGCAGGGAAACCGTGTTTCATAATTGGTGAGTCGTTATACTGGTACGTTTTGAAGGGAAATGGTTACAAGCTGACGGGGAACGTGACAGACATATCTTACAAGCAAGCAGGCGTAGACATCGATGAAGCCGATCGCGCGGTGGCGGAAATCCGCAAGATGGCGCGCGCGACATTCACGCGTGGCGTGCTGACCGATATTGGCAGCTTTGGGGCGTGTTTCGAGATGCCGAAGATGCGCAAGCCGGTGCTGATCAGCAGCGTGGATGGCGTGGGCACTAAGTTGAAAGTGGCATTTGCGACGGGGCGTCACTCGACTGTTGGGGAAGATCTGGTGAACCATTGCGTGAATGACATCGCTGTCCAGGGGGCGACGCCACTTTTCTTCATGGACTACTTTGCAGTGGGCAAACTGGATGTCCGGGTAGCTGCTTCCGTGGTTTCGGGCATGGCGCGTGGGTGTAAGGAGAATGGATGCGCGCTAATCGGTGGTGAGACTGCCGAAATGCCGGGTTTGTACGCGAACGGGGAGTATGACCTTGCGGGCACCATCGTGGGTGCGGCGGAGAAAGATCGGATTATCACAGGGCAGAGCATCGGCGTAGGAGATGTGCTGCTGGCGCTGCCTTCGACGGGGCTGCACACGAATGGGTATTCGCTGGCGCGGAAGGTGCTGTTTGAGGTAGGAGGATTCACGGCGGCGAGTAAGTTGCCGGAGTTAGATGGCTTACTGGGTGATGAGTTACTGAAGGTGCATCGCAGTTACTTGCGGGCTATTCAGGCGCTGCGGAAAGCCGGTGTGCTGAAGGGTGCGGCGCATATCACCGGCGGCGGCATTACCGATAACACTCCTCGTATGCTGCCTAAGGGTAGGGCGGCTATTGTGGATACTTCGGCTTGGACCGTGCCTGCGATTTTTGAGGTGATGCGCGGGCTGGGGAACATACCGGAAGGGGACTGGCGGCGGACTTTCAATCTGGGGATTGGGATGATCTTTGCGGTGGGGGAACCTGATGGGGCGAAAGCTCTGCGGGTGTTGCGGCGTTTGGATGAGGTGCCGGTGGTGCTCGGGGTGGTAGGGAAGCAGAAGCGCGGGGGCGCTCGCGTGGTGTACGTTTGACGCGTTTGGGTATTCTGCTTTCGGGGCGGGGGTCTAACTTCGAAGCGATTGCCGATGCGGATTTACCGGCGCAGATTGCTGTGGTGATAAGTAACAAGGCGGATGCGCCTGGGTTAGCAGCGGCGCGGCGGCGTGGGTTGACGGCTGTTGCCAATCCAGTGGCGGGGCGCTCGCGCGAGGCTTATGACTTATCGCTGGTTGAGATAATTCGTGAGCATCAGGTGAATCTGGTTTGTCTGGCGGGGTATATGCGCCTGTTGAGCCCTGTATTTATCGCGGCATTTCGGGGTCGCATTTTGAATATCCATCCTTCACTGTTGCCCGCGTTTCCTGGGTTGGATTCGCAGCGGCAGGCGCTGCAGCACGGCGTCAAGATTGCGGGTTGTACGGTGCACTGGGTGACGGAGGAAATGGACGCCGGGCCTATCGTGTTGCAGGCTGCAGTGCCGGTGCTGGAGGGGGATACGGTCGAGACGCTTTCAGCGCGGATATTGGAACAGGAGCACCGTCTGTATCCAGAAGCGATCCGGATTGCGCTACGGTCTTCGGGCCAGGTTAGTTGATAGCGGTTTGTCCAGGTATTCGATCCAACCATCCATCATTTCCATTTCGCTGGCTTCGCCCCATCTGACTACTTGGGTGGGATCGGGGTTGAGTGGGTTATTCGACGAGTTATCGAAGTGGGAGATGATGGCGAGCCTTGTGCCGGAAGGGAGATACTTCGGTTCCGTCAGCTTGTAAGTAATCTGCCAGTTAAAGTTGTAATTCGGAACTAAGAGCAGTGTTTCACGCTTGCCATCGGGATAAGTCACTTCGAATTTCGAATCTTTGCCGCGCAGGTGCATGTGCGGGGTCAGACTGGTGATGTACATGTCCTGCTTGAAGGTGTGGCACTCGGTTACTTCCACGTTGGGAGCACCGGCAGGCAGCCGGAATAAGAGGGCAGATAGATCGACGCGCTTGGCTGCCTGCAAGGGTGGTTGCTTCGCGAAGATCAGGCCAACGCTGGTTTCATCGGATTCCGGCTTACCGGTGGAATGGGAGTAGTGTAATTGGAACGATAAGTTAGAGCCTGCAGGAATGCGGCGCGCGGTTCCTTCCGGGAATACATCCGCTCCACGGCCCGGTAGGTAGGACGCCAACATACCCCAGGAGCCAAATTTTGCATCGATGGGCTTGCCACCCGGCAAGTAACTGTTGTCATCGACGACACACCCATTGTCGATTACGGGAGCTTCGGGACGAATCCAGGCCAGCTTGCCTTCGTGTACCATCAGCCACTTGCGATAGGCCGACTGCGGATCGGGCGTGGCGGCCGGCGTTTTCGCGGCGGTGGCGGGAGCAATTGCGGCTGCTTCCACCTGAACATGCGCGTGATGGACTACTTTGCGATTGCCGGGACGGAGCTCAGCGGCAATTACCCAGCGATCTTCCGTGAAGTTTGTTGGCACCACAAATTTTTCATATTCGTCCGGACCTTTGGCGGTCAGCTCATGCCGAGGAATCGCGATTACAAGGTCCGGCTTACCGATTTTCCAATCTGTTGAGTACTCCGGCGCGGCGGGGAGCTTTGCGGGATCGCCTTCGGGCTTGCCGCCATCCACCCAGGCTTTGATGGTCGCGATTTCGGCATTGGTGAGGCTGGAATCGTTCGTGAATTTGCCGTAGTGAGGGTCCGCTTTCCAGGGAGGCATGGTGCGGGTGAGGACGGCTTCGCGAATTGATGCAGCCCAGGGCTTGACCTGCTGATAGGTGAGAAGCGACATGGGCGCGAGGTCGTTCGGGTGATGGCAGTTGGTGCAATGCTGGTAGAGCAGCGGGGCGACATCGGCGGTGAAGGTAGGCACTGCGGCCGACGCGCTGCAGGTGAGGAGAGCGAGAGTGAAATACTTCATCCCGCTCATTACTCTATCACTCTGCGTTCAAAACGACCCAGCCGGGCAGGGAAGCGGGCTGATTGTTCAGAAAGACAATGCGGCGCGTTTTGGGGAAGGGCAGGCCGGAACGGATCGCGCTGGCATACGTGTTTTGCGCTTGCAGTATCTTGCGGGCACTTTCAGCGGTGGTATCGAGTAGCGCCGATTTGCCGAGGAAGCCGGCACCCCAACCGAGGGAGAGTAGGCAGCCTTTGGAATTTTCGGCTTGAGCGAGAGATTGCTGGAGCGCCGCAATTTGTTGCTTGAGGGCCGCGAGGCCGGTCCACTCCGCGTATTGTTTGTGAGCTTGCAACTGTTTGGCTGCGTATTGATTGGCGGCTTTGAAAACAGCGTCGCGTGTGACCGGTTCGCGCCAGCGAAGAATGCGGCGTATTTCCGGGCCGTTCAGAAACTGATTTTCGTTCCAGGTGCCTTCGAACTTCGTGCCGGGAACTGCCATTTCAATGAAGGCCGGGGTGCTCTCTTCCGCGCGAGTGACGCTTCCGCGCGGTGCTTGCTTCCAGGCAACCTGATAGCTGCCCTGCTTGGCTTGCAGGGTGGAGGTGCGGACTAAAAAAACCTTAAAGACGCTGGAGGGT
>JAABUK010000365.1_pt1 | contig 98213 bp, 59 predicted proteins | sample 5559141 | NCBI WGS metagenome assembly JAABUK01 (sample SAMN10711869, study PRJNA513367) | rock metagenome | isolation source: Antarctica rocks | place: Antarctica: Victoria Land, Pudding Butte nord | collected 2016-01-03
ATTACGTCGAAGTCCGATAATTATTATCGCGCTACTAGTCCTAGCGTACGATAGCGGTCGTATCGGGGTATAATAATACTTCTCGGGTAATAACTAGCGGCGAAGCTAGATAATTTAATATCGCTCCCCTATATACGCCGTAGAGGGAGTCGAGATAAAAGTAGAATATAATATGAACGGGGGAGCGCGAATATACCTAAATTTTATAATAATTATATATCTCCTTCTTTAATATATATCGCTATCGTACTTATTTATCTAAATATTAACTAAATATAATATATCGATATAGTAATTCTAGATACTAGTGGACTAGTTAAATATTAATATATTTAACGAAATTAAGTTACTTATCGTCGTTAAGAGTATTATCGTCGATTATAATAATAATAGTTTCGCTACGGGCTCTATCCCTCCCTATATACTTACTCTTTTATATATAATTTAATATAGTTCGCGGTATATATACGTAAACGATTAAGCGGATATCGGGGATATCGATACCTAGTTTTAATATATTAATAGCGGTAATAACTCGGGTCCGTCTTTATCTAAACTTTTATATTATTACTTTTTTATTCTCGGTATTATAAAAGTATACTTTATAACCTAACTCCTCGGCTATTCGTTATATTTCTTTAATAATATTATTATATATAATAATCTTCTTATCGCGATACTCCTCTAGCTTAATATCGATATATTTATAAATAATCCGTCGTCGTTCTTTATCTTCTATCGTAGCGACTTTATATACGGAATAATAAATATTACGTTATATTATTTTAACTCGAAATAAATAAATTTTATTATAATCGAATTATATATAATCGTATAATATATTTTCTTTATTAGGCGGTAATATTATTATTAATAATACTATTTATATCCCTACCCCCGTTAACTAGCCCTATTTCTATAAATATTTATAAAAGTTCTTTTTATTATAGAGTATTAAATAATACTCGTCGATAATAATATAATCTAGCTTCTTAACCTACTTTAAATAATTAATATAAATATAGAAATCGTTACCGATAGCGGACTCGGGAGTAATTAATATTATAATAGTACTACTAGGGGGCGATTAATAATTTTATTCTTCGTATAAAATCCCTAGCTACCGATAACGACGTTTAATATTTTATCGTAATACGATTAATAGTATTATTATAATAATAGTACCTCTTTACTCTATTTATACGGGTAGTATAAATAATAAACTTTTCCTACCTCCCGTATTTATAACGGTAATAATAGGACTCTCGCTTTATAAAATAGTATAATTACGGGCTTTTATACCCCTCGGAATTCGATATTTAGCCCGACGATAACTTTTAACCTAAATTATATATCGGTATAATATAAATACTTTAATCGTTAGATACGCGAATTATTTACTTTATCGTCGAATATAATAGTTTTATACTTATCTCTATAGCTAGCTTTTTAGTCGACGGTATTAATTAAACCTAATTATATATACTACGCTTCGTTAAATTAACGGAATTTGGCTCGCTTCTCGGCTATATACCTAAATAACTCCTCGATTAATTATATATAAATAGTATTTATAATATAGGACGTATAGCCGGTTTATTTATCGTAAATATTATTATAAATCTTATCCTCTTATACCCGATCTAAATTATTATCGTCGTATTTAAATACTTCTTTCCGCGGTAAATAACGACGATTAATAACGATAACGATCTTTTAGTATAATTAGATATTAATAGAAATATTTATATAACCTTAACTAGCTCGCTTTAAGACTTTTTATATATAATCGCTAGTCTATTCTCGTCCGTTAATATTATCGGGTTATATATATTAGGAATACTTTATTAACCGATATATAGTAGCCTCTAATTATCTACGAAATAGTAGTATTAATTATAAATATTATACTATTAACTCGCCTACTTCGCGGGGTAAATATCGATAAATAATTTTAACGTCTCTATTTATAGTATACCCTTTATAGTAACGGGCGATAAAGATAATAACTTAATTTTCTACGAAAATACTTCGATAATCGCCTTAAATAGTATTATTATAACGGAGACTAAGGAGTTCGGGGGCTCGTACGGACCCTCTATTAATAATATATACTATAATTAATAATAATCTAAGAAATTAGGAAATATCGTCTATATATTTCTTTATTTAATAATAATTTTATACGAACTTAAAGCCGGACTAACTAAATTAACAATATAGTAACGGGGATCGATTAATATAATCGAATAATTACTACTCCCCTAGTTATATACTAGCTCGGCTATTAATATCGCTAATAATACTAGTTTATATATTATATTTATTATAAAGAAAATTCTACTCTAGTTATTTCTCGACGGGATTTTTACGAACCTAAAACTATAGAATATATAGGGTATTAATAATATCGCTAAATATTAATCTTTTTATTAATATTTACTTAACTTCGCCGATAACCTTATAGACTATAGCGCGGAAATTTATTATATTAAATTATAGGTTTTTATAAATTATCTTCTCGTTATTATTAATTTAATTAACGTAATTTATCGTAGTAGTATTATAATAGATCTTTATCCTATATATACATAGGTCTAATATCTACTATATAAATCTATAACTACTACGTATTATAAATCGATTTATTATATCAGTTACGTATATTAAATTTCCTAAATCCGTAATATTATTTATATTATTTTATTATAATCTTTCCAATATTTATTAAACTACTAGAAACCGGTTAATTTTAATTACGGCCGATAAAATTAAAGAATACTAGTCCGTTTTTATTTATCTTTATTTAATAACCCTTAATACCGCTATTATATAAATTAACGGGTAATCGTACTCGGTCCGTCGAATCTTTTAGTCAAATATATTCGTTAATAAATAATTAATTCTTTAGCCTCCTTTATAAATATCGGCGGATATTAACTAGATTTAATTATTTTTTTAAGCTAGCGGCCTAGATATCTAGGAGATTTATTAACCGAATTCTCCGTCGCTTTCTCTAAGCTAACGGCTCTAGCGGCGCGGACGAATCGGGACTATACTTTCTACTACTCGGGATTAAATAAATACTTCGGGCTTTCCTACTCGTATTCTTTCTAAATATAAATAAAAAATATAATAATTCGCCGTTATAACCTTATATACTTAGTTAATCTAATAGGGTTTATATATAATTATAGTAAATAATATCGAGTTTAATACTTCTCGGTACGAATCGCCTTTAGACGGATAAATACTTTAACTCGAGTAATTATACTATATTAATAGAACGAAATTAATTTCTTAATAATATTTTATATTATAATCGTAATAGGCTCTACCTCGGTATCGGGCTCGTTAATAAATTTTATTATTTCTTAAAAATCTAAACCTTCTAGATATAAAATTTATTATATTCATTTTAGTTATAAGTTTACTTTCGTAGATTACCCCGCCTTAATAACGCCTTTTTTATATCGTAGGATACTTTTATATATTTAAACGATATTATTTTAAACCTAGGTTTATACCGGTAGCTCGGAGTCGAATTCGAGGTTATTATCGTAGGGTTTTTATATTTTAAAATACTCGGATCTCTTACCCTAAATAAAGAATTACTAATAATAAATATTCGTTCGTTATAGTCGACTAATTAATAAGCTAGCTTAATAACGATCCTAGATTTTAAAATTATAATACTAGTTATTAATTTAATTATAATTATTTAAATAGTAAGATTTAATACCTTTTATAATTCTAATAATAAATTTATATTAAAATAAACTACTAGGATTTATTCGGTATTAAATATTATTCGTTAAAAACTATAAACCTAGAATAGGCGAAGGGATATTCTAAGGAAATAAAAGATACTCTAAGTCTTTCTCCGTTCGGATAATACTAGGTTATTTATTAATATACTACTAGATTTCCTTTTATTTCTTTAATAAATAATTATAATTTTTACTAAAGAGATCTCTATCTAAACGGCTAGGTATTAAAGTAAATATATATAATTTATAAAACTAAATAGTATACTCGGGGATCGGAGTTAGGTATTTAATAAAAATAAGTTTATTAACTAGCGGAGGCGAGTTTAAAAGTAGAATAATCGAGACTAAAGATTCTTTAAAATTAAACTCGAAACCGAGTACTAAACTTTCTTATATATTTATAATAAAATATATAAAATTATAGAAGACTATTACGAAAGTAATCCGAAAGATATTATTTCTACTTTATATAGGAAGCGGGCGTCGATTACCCGAGTATTATCCGAGCGTTTATACCGATATAAGCGGCTTTACGTAATAATAGTATAATAATATCGGCCTAGCTTCGTCCTAGAATAAATCCCATTTATATACTATTTATAAATATTACGTTTATTTATTCTAATAATTAAAGTAATTTAAATATATTTTTAACTCGATAATTTACTCTACGAGTTATCCCTATACGATTTTATACTTATATAAATTAATAATTACTTAATTATAACCTTAATCGTATACTAAGAAATAAATTTATATTTATATATATTTTCTTCCTACTTTAATTATTAGGGTAGTTTAAATCCCTTGACCGAAGATTTAATTTCGCGTAGCCCTAACCTCCCTAATTATTAGGGAGGTTAAAGCTATCGCGTTATTAAGGTAGAAGAGAAATACGGGATATTAAAACTACCGAAGTTAACTATAAAGAGTATTTTTTTATATATAGATAGTAATATTTATCTAAAAATCTTAACTAAAATATATATCGAATACGTTTATTAAGCTCTATAACTTATAAAATAAAACCTTTTTATTATATATAACTATAATCGAGTTCTAAATTTATAGGTTTACTTTATATTCTTAAGGTTAAAGAGGCGGGCGTCGATTACCCAAATATTATCCGAGTGGTCGTACCGATATTATTTATTTTCTATATATTAATTACTTTTTATTTCTTTATCCGATTTTATTAAACGGAATATTTTTAGAATACGCGAGCTGAGCTTTATAGATCGTATATAAAAAATTAAGAGTTTCGCGTATTAGATTTATCTAGGACGGGTATATAAATTTCGTTTAAAAGAGTATATAAATTCAGGTCCCCCCGGCCCGGAAAAATTATTATTCCTATATAGATCTAGCCTAGATCCATTAAGGTATTTAGATTAAGATATAGTCGACTTTAAGAAGAAGACTTTTATACTTTCGTCCTAACTTTCTCGCTTTCGTCCCATCTTTCATATAGGTATAGATGAATTTAATAGAGAAACTTGGCGCGTAATAATTAAAGAATCATATAAGTATAGATTGATTTAGTAGAGAAACTTGGCGCGTAATAATTAAAGAATTATATAAATATAGATTAATTTAGTAGAGAAACTTAGCGCGTAATAATTTATTATTTATATAAATATAGATCGATTTAGTAGTAAGGCTTAGCGCGTAATAATTTATTATTCATATAGGTATAGATAGATTTAGTAGTGAAACTTGGCGCGTGATAATTATTACTAAGCGATAAAAATTCAATCGCGGTAAAGTTTTAAAGTTAAAGTAGTAGCGGGTAATAGCGATCATCACGAATATCGATATTTTAAGATACTATCATCTAGTATAAGAGCTTAATGATATTAGATAATTACATTCTAAAACGGAGAAGTTAATTGTAATACTATTAAGTAAGATATTTGAAAGTTTGGAGGAATTTAAGGGAAGTATCGTCTAAACCTAACGTACTCTAGGGTAGTAGAATCCAATGGACAGCCACAGGCGCCCTCATTACCCATAGCATGGGTAGCAACTTATTACTAGCACTGACTAGGCCAAAGTTCAAGCAGAAGCACGTCTAGCCATGCCACAGAGATCGCCTACGACCTTGGATTTCAGCACGACGACAGATTCCCCTTCGCAATTTGTGTCAACATATGAGCCTCATGCGGGCTGTGAAAAGAATGCGGTGCGGATCCAGGAGCCTTCGACAGAGTCCATTTTCGACGAATTTGACATATTTGCAAATTTTACAAAGGAGGCTCATGATGCATCTGGTACCAACTTTGATTGGTGAGCACACCCGTCTTGAATTATGTTGGTTGGATTCCAGACGTTGAATTCACCATTGTTTTTTCCAGGTATTCCGTGGTATCCCCCATACGAGAGACGATTCCGACTCAGGAGCCGACAAGACTCCCTACTCCGATAGATTTCTGCGCGCCATCGATGGATATCAACGCCGGTCAACAGAATTCCACAAGACCCTCTCCATCCCACAGTAGCCAAGGCGACGACGAAGAAGTTCCATTGCAGGATATGGCCTTACTGTAACATTAGAAAAACCTTTGTCGAGTCAATCATCTTGTGCTAATACTTGTTACAGGCATCGTAATTATTTTCAAGTGTTTTACACAGTCATGCCAATCTTGGACATGAAACGCTTCTCCACAGAGCTTGCAAAAGATTCCAACTCGCCGCCAATACGCAGTCTCAATTACGCAGTAGCCCTGATCGGGACAACAATATCCTCAAAATACGCACGCTTGCAACAGCCATGCTATAACATGGCCCGGAAATACATGGAATTGTGCGAGCGAGACGAAGATCATACGAATTTGAGTAGTCTGAACCTGTTTCAAGCATTGCTGTTTATCATCAGATATGAAATCACAGCCAAGAGATTCACGCGGGCGTGGATGACGCTGGGTCGAGCGATCAGACTCGCCAAGATGTTGAACCTGCATCAAATGGACAGAGGTGTAGATTCAAGCGATGGTGGTACCGGGGCTTCTTCGGATCTACAAATGTGTTTGCCGCCAACGCAAGACCCCACGAGTTTGGAGGAGCGGCGACGGTCTTTCTGGGCGCTGTACATCTTCGAGGGCTACGCTAGTACCCGATCCAAGATGCCGTGCCAATTCCATGAAGCTCAGGTATACCTTCCTCTCTTTCTCCTAACCCCTTCATCGCCCATCACCGACGCTTAATATTCTATCCGGCCCGTTTCCAGTGTGGGACCAATCTATACTGGCCGATGAGCCATAGTGGTCCCTTACTAGGAAAGGTACCGATGTTACCACCTTGGTTCCCGCAGCCACCCACAAGACCTACCGTATCTTAGTGTCTACATCGACCTCAACCTCACTAACTCCCCCTCCAGATCTACGTAGCCCTTCCCTCCCCCGGCGACCTCAGCCCCGAGTTCATCCCTTCGCCCATGCCCCTCCTCAACTCCCTCTCCACCCGCTCCGCCTCCTCCTCGCTCTCCTCCTACACCGGCATTGTCCTTATCTCGGCCCTCGGTCGCCTTTGTTACTCGCATGTCTGGGTCCTCGCCCCTGACCCGTCTCCCCAAACCAACACTTCCCACAACGATACCAACCCCGGCTTCTGGGACCGTCACTACGCCCTCGTCAAAGCCATCAACGACCGCACCGCCCTCCTCCAAAGGCATCTCACCCCTCAAGCGATCCAAGCGGACCCACTGGCGTTTGGGTTGCACATCAATTTCTGCGCCGTGGATATCTTTCTGCACGAGGCCGCCGTCGACGAAGTACAGAAGCAGCAGTTGCCGCAGCTCGTGGCGGTCGAAAGCTGCAAGCGTTCTGCCGCCGCGGCGTGCAAGATTGCGAATGCGGTAAGGATAAATTGGCCTGTGCAGCGGTCCGAGGCGAGTCCTTCCCCCTTCCCTTGCCCCGATTCCCCTCCCTCCGACCAACTCTTCGCAACCCTCCCGAACCCTACCCAAACCCCCCCGCCCCCCACCCCACCCCACCATACTAACCCCTCCTTTCCCATAGCACGACATCTTCACCCTCCAAGCCACCTTCATAGCCTGGCCGCTAGTAATGGGTCTCAGCGCGCTGAGCCGCAACCTGCACGATTGCGCCGAGGACGCGACGGCAAATGGCGTCGCGGACTATTTGAGGCTGTTGCTGGGCGCGCTTGATCAGGTCGAGGAGGAGGGCGGGTATTGGCATCGGTGTGTGGGGGGGAGTGTGGGGGTGTTGAGGGAGTGGGATGGAAGGGGAATGAGCAGGAGGATAGAATAGATAGGGATTAGAATAGTCAAGATAGAGTTGAGAATAGATTGCGTGGTTTTCCATTGAACGTTTTGAAGGGAAGGGGCGTTTCAATCATGTAGAATTGCAGTCATTTTCTATGGTTGAACAAGGGAAACACTCACTAAATTACACGTACTCGTACAGGTTCCTCAAATGAGGTCCGAATCAGCTCGATCTAGATTCTTGCATGGAAGCGTACCATTCATCTGTCTTGAAATATCTATCGCAGAGTCGTATGCCGTTGTTGTCAAGCTTAGTCGCTTCTTTGCACTCATTATTTGAAAAGTCTTTCTTCATAACATCTGATATTTTGACTTTAAGAATTGAAGACTTATACCTGTGCAACTCGATTTTCCCTCGCCCAATCTCTGAGACTCTCATCTCGTTCAGCGGTAATTTCTCCTTCTTCTTCTCATCTCTTCCTCTTTTTTTGATTTGGAAATGAGAAAGGGGGGGTAAAGTAAGGTAAGCAAGGAGAAAGGCAGAATTGTCGAATTAGACGAAAAGAAAGGCGAACTCTTGTGCCTGATTGTTTGAAGGACTAGGTGGCTTGGGAAAACACTTGGGTATTGGACGAAGGTGGGGAGCTTTGGTGGGGAGGGGGGGGTTTATATGATAGCGAGTAGGTATAGAAAGCGAAAGTATTCGCAGTGGGATATTTAGTTTGGAAGGGGTTGGATATGTAGTAATGTTATGGAGCATGTGTAAGTAGTTAAAGGGTTTTTACGTCATAATTACATGAATGATCCCTAATGCGCTCGAAAAAAAAAGAGGACGATGCTCGTGGGATCCGGCCCATCGGCGGGCATGCTTTGCTTACCAGATGGATTTCTTAAGGCTTACCCCACAGCAGCGCCAGTAAGCGAAAGTCTCGTTCTCTGCATACAAAATTGAGTCAGCGTTTCGAAGTAGTGAGATAAACAGGCACGCCATGACTTACCCCCAGGAAAAACGACAGCACAAGACTCAGTGCCGCCCCCACGACGAAAAACATCCAGATGTTGCGCATGGCGTCGGTAATCTGGGGAATTACCAGCGCTTTAGCCTCGGCGGATAGGTTTTTGTACGTCTGGCTGCTGGTGCCGGCGATCAGGGTTGCGATTTCGGCGGGGGAGGCGTGGGGGAGGGTTGGGGCAAGGTTCAGGAGGGAGAAGTTTTGGTAAAGCGTGCCGGAGATAGCGAGGAAGACTATCATGCCGAGATCTTGGGCTGGGAGTGGTGATGTGGTTAAAATAGGGGTTACGACAGGGATAAAAGCAGGGGCGGGGGTTAGTGAATAAGGGGTTTACATATTGTCATGGCTCCAACGGCGTTGGCGATGTCTTTGATGGAAACAAGGGATTGTACGATGGCAAAACCTGCGACGAGATAGCAGCCTGATCCGGAACCGACTAGGATGGTGTAGCCGTAGATTTTGGATGTAGGCGTGTCCGGGTTGACAGTGTCTGTTTTGTGGTTAGTGGGAAAGATTGTCGAGCTTCAGCAGCAGAGAACATACACATCAAGGCAGAACCAATGAGGATTAGCATACTGCCAAGGACGTACCATGGCGTAACGTAGCCGAGTTTTGGCATGAAGGCACCGTTCAGCATGGAGAAGACCACCATAAAGATGATGAACGGTAGCAGCCGAACCCCGGCCTCGAGCGGCCCATCTCCCTAGCAGCTGTCAGTGAGTTACTAATGATAGAGAAATTGTACATACCCGTAAAAATTGGAAATAGAGCGGTATGTAGTAGGTCATCGTCTACAGAACTTATCAGCAAAATCACGCGCATGACACATAGTCAGGCTACCAACTAGCATAATCCCAGAAACCAAGAACACTTGAAGCTGCAAGTTTACCAGGATGGGTCGCTTTAAGAAGTGTGCTGGGTAGAGTCTGTTCTCCATGGACACTCCAGGATGAAAGATTGTCAACAGAATGGTGATGACTAGAACGATGCCGGTCACGGTCCATAGGGCAATTTCAGTTCCGGAAGTCCAAGCATATGTAGTACCACCAAAGCTCACTGCCAGGGTGAAGCATGCAGCGCCAGCTAAGAAGACGATAGTCGCGGTCCAGTCAATCATCCTGAGCTTTTGCTTGAGAGATTTACCTGGTTGCGGATTCACATTCGGAAAGAGTAGGAGATATGCAGGAGCGAAAATGGCGCCGATTACAAGGTTAATGTAGAAAGCCTATGCGAATCAGCAAAATATGAGACAGCTCAGGAGTGAGATTCTCTTCAACGCACCCATCGCCAGGTGGCACTGCTCGTTGCAAAAGCGCCACCAACCTGCTCCTCGATAAGCGCAAATCAAGCACGATAGATTGGATGGGGAAATACTACTGGGCCTAGCACACTTCCTGTGCCCCATAATACAGCTATACCGGACATATACATGGGTCTCTCCTTCATGGTAGTCAAAACAGCAATGTATGTCAAACAACCAGAGTGCATGCCACAACCGCCAATACCAGCGATTACGCGGGCAATGATTAACACGGTCATATTGGGTGAAGCTCCACAAATGGCACTCCCAACTTCGAAGAGGAGCACGTTGAATATGTAGATCCACTTGATATTGAAGACGCCGTTTACCTTGCCCCAAGGAAGAATGGTCATTGTCCCTAGAGCAAACCCGACTCCAATCCACGGAAGTAATTCCACCTGACCAAAGTCGGCAAGAATGGCTGGCTGTATATCTGCGACCTTTTAGGGGTTAGTCACGGGCCTGAGCTGGAGAACAAGCCAAGCACAAAACATACAATGGTATTATCAAGTGCAAAGAGAAACGTCGTGGATAACATGGAACCGTAAGCCGTCGCCCACTAGCCTAGTATCAGCATTGACATGTTACTCTATACTGCAAAGGTCTAAGTTTCGCACCTTCCATCCATGAAGCTGACGTGGAGATTCTTCTTTCACGTTGCTTGTACCAGAGCCGGTGGTTGGGCTTGCATCACCTATCTTGCTGACCAGCACTGTTTGCAATTCCAGTCCATCTGCGGCTACGAGACCGGGTCCGTTGATTTCCCCCATAATCTTTACTTCTGCTAGAGTCTTCACGAGCTTCAAGTCCTTGTTGAGGCGCTTGATCCTCGTCAAGGCTCACCCAGAAGGGTGGAAAATCCTTGAGCAGGCTAGGAAACTCGGGCCAAGGCGCCATATCATGCAGCAACCTGCATACACGGACAGGCAAGGCCGCCCTCGACGTGTGGAGCATGCTGTGGAGTCGAGATAGGGAACGGGCACGGAGGTTGAGGCGGCCGCTTTTCCTCCGCTGATCGACTACGCTAGAGGAATAAGAAGCTAGCATTGAATATGTGTAGTAATAAGAATAGTACACTATCTACACATAGATTGACTAAATCTACACAGGCTTTGCTATACGTACACCCAACTTAGCTAGCCAAGATTTTTCTCACGTACCTCCGAGCTCTGCTCGCTGACTCGGAGCCTCCTTCCCGCGTTCAAATCACGAAGGTAGTCGGCTTGTGGAGTTGCCGACGTCCGTGACCGATAGGCATGAAGACGATAGTGAGGTTTTACAAGGATAGCTTGTAAGAGTGCTCGCGAAGCGTGATCGAGTAATACTACGGTTTCGTCAATCATCTCAAGCATATCGTAGGCTGGTATGACTCTTTTCGACTAATCGATTGATTTGTGAAAAATGCGCCACGGGAGCAATTGGTATGAAGCTGATGAACTGAGATCGCAGCTGCCAAACAGGATCTCAGAAGCGATGACCTTGAGAATACTCTGAAGATCTCTTTCTGAGGGGTACGGCAATGAAGATATGTGGGACATCTTCTAATTTCTGCCATCACACCTATTTATCCAGACCCCCGATTCATTCACCACTTGTCATGATTCCCCACTTTGTGTATGACTGCATTTGCCACTTGAATGGACAATCTCTATCTCGTCAAACCGCATGTATACCGCTACATAGTACCCGTAGTTATTCTAAATCTTCATTTAAGCTCGCCAGTCTGGAGGTTCTTAGCCGCTTATAAGTGGAAACTTCTCATCATCGGTCGATGTTTTGTCTTTCTTCGCCCTCGTTGCTAGATACTCATCTACCAAGCCCTTGTACTCAACTGGCTTATATGGCGTGAACATTTCAGTAATTGGGTTGCTTTTCCGGTTGACTTTAAGACCAAGGTCTCGCATGAGAGTATCGATGTACTTGAGAATCCAGATATTAGTAAAATGGACACGCAGGGAGGGAAAAAGTGCCAGTACTCACAGATAGATAATCGTAAATGAGGTAAGCGTGCTTTTTACCTTGCTCAAGATAACGTTTGCGCGTCCAGGCATTGAAGGTAGCGCATTCCTGCTCCATTTCATTCTGGTTTGGTAACTCAAGCCAACCGAGCATAAATGCGACGCCCCAAAGAGCTTGCACCTCCCCGGTCAGGGGAGTGAAAACGGAATGAATCAGTCCGGGAAAAATAATTGAGCGGTCACCATGAGCAGCCATATGCGGAACAACAAGCCGGCGATAATGCCTACTGGGCCCGTGCGTAGGCTTCGTTATGACCTTCGTTGACGGCATTGGGGAGTACCGTAAGAAAGGCAGCAGACGGTTTACTTCCCGCTCGCCTTGCGCATCGAGCTCAGTCCATCTTGAACCTTTATTGCTGTCATAGTGCAAGCCACATTCCTCTTGAAGTTCCTTGCTGAAAGCTTTGTAGCCTTTGTCAAAGCCCGTACATTGGATGACGATGTCAGTAGCAACAGAGTGGCCATTCTTTAAGTTAACGACGTCGTGGTGAGAAAACGAGTCTATTTCTGTTTGGTGCACGGTAACGTTACCGGCATGCAAGACTTTCCAGAAGTCAGGCACACTCGCGATACCGATACCACCGCTCCCCCAAAACATACTGTAGTAACGTTAGTAGCTGTATATCTTGCAGCGAAGCTTTTTAAAATACCCGTAACCGTACGGCTTCGGCCTGAGCTTCTCGGCATTCACACTCTTAGAATAACCGGCATGCTGTGCGGATAAGACGGTGGAAGTACGCCAATACAGCGCGGTCAGAGCTCTCCCGACGATTGTGCGTTGCAGGAAAGTATACCAGAATCCGGAAGTATTCATAATGCTCGGACTGAAGCTTGCGGCCATTCTTGTGGAAACGTGATCGACTGTGTTCCAGAGGCCAATGAATGTGGGTGCAGAGATCGCTAAGGGACCGGATGGACTCTCTCGCATCACCCAGTCCACCTCCTTGCCCGCTTTGAGCAGTAGGAAGACTGTGTCATACGATGACTTACCAGCACCCACAACGGTTACCCGTTGAGTTTGATTATCGATATGGTCGAGGTAAACACCGATCTGTTGGGAGTGAATGATGGGTTTTCCAAAGCCTTTCTGCGGCAGCGAAGGCATAATGGTACTTGAGGTAGGACCAGTGGCATAGATCAGTCTTTCACATTCAATGCTCTGTCCATCATTGACTTTCAGGGCCCACCCGCAGCCATCGCGGCCTCTTTCAACGCTGACGACATTCGTTCTTAAGCGTGTTCGGCGGATCAAATCATGATGTCTCGCAAAATCAACAAGATACTCGTGCACAGTCATGCCAGGGATATAGCCATCGAGAGAAACCCCCTCTTTCTTCATCGGAAAGAAGGAGAATTCAAACAGCGGATGGCTGATCTGGGCGTAGAGACTGGGGTATATTTTTTCCCTGCTCCATGACCCTCCGATTGACAAGCCGTCGTCAACGATAAGCAGACTGATCTCAGGCACGACTTTCAAGTAGGTCCGGGCTGCTATTAGGCCATTCCATCCTAAAGGTAGCTGAGGTTAGCAAGCTGCAAATCAGCTTTTGGGCAAGATGAAGAGATGACAAGACGAGGAGCGACAAATCGAATACCCGAGTTTCATTATGATTGCCAACGAGATGTGCGGCTGCTTGTCTTTTACATTCCTCAAACAATGAGAAGCAGAAAGGAACACTTACCAGCACCGACGACTACAACGTCGACATGTTCCACGGTTCGCCTGGCCGTAGCCATGATTCAAGCAATATCCTAGGTCTGTAATAGAAGCAACTTCAAGATCTGACACTCAATTATGGCTCGACTCATGAAGAAGTTTTGGACTTGGTCGTACGGCGGAAATACCGCTTTTGCTGGATAACATCAATTACCCGCTTGGCATGAACTCCGGTCGGCCTTCTGCACTGCTATCACAGTACCTCTCGAGTTGAAGATACGGGCTGCTAAGAATGGTGCCGTATTCCTTCAGCCAGGCGGCCGATGGGATCCGTCTTGCTGTATGGCTGAACGGCACCTGCATTTTGCGCACCGCCTGGATTTTACGGCCCGTTCGAGTTCTTGTCAATCTTCAGGTGCACGTTGTGGCTCACCTCTTGTGGCCGTCCAAGCTGCCAAGCATATGCTGACCTCCGACTTCGCCTTTCGACGCTGGCGGTTATTGACCTTTCTGCCTGCGGCCGTGTATCCCGAGCGGGATCACTTTTTCCTTGTACTTGTCCCTCTAATGAATACTAGAGTATTACCATGGTCCTCGTCCTTCTGCATGGTAATCACAAGACGCCGACAATCTCCTTCGTTACATGGTACTTAGCACTCTGTCATTTGGACGGCAAAGAATATGCCTTTCATCATGGAGAACACGCCGTCTAGCTCTGGGGATGGGGATTTTGCACATTTTGACAACGATCTTGCATTCGATGCTCAGCATATTGTCAGCGACTGCGAATATGCTGGAACTGCATTCTCTGGAAATTCAGAAAAGCCACTAAGTGAACAGTTGGAGCCAATTGCTGTCGTAGGAATGGGTAACGAGATATTTTCTTCTCCATATTATTTCCATGTATCTTCCCTAACTTGCGGATAGGTTGCCACCTCCCAGGCGACGTCAAGTCGCCCGCAGAGTTTTGGGACATGATGATCAATAAGGAGACTGGTCAAATGCCTAGAGTTCCCTCCTCTAGATTCAACATTGATGCCCATTATCACAGCAACAACGACCGACCTGGCAGCTTTGGTGTTCTCGGTGGCTATTTTCTGAAAGAAACTCTCCAAGAATTTGACCCTAGTTTCTTTGGTATTACCCCTGTTGAAGCTATGTGGATGGATCCTCAACAGCGCAAGCTTCTTGAAGTTGTCTATGAATCATTGGAGTCTGGTGGCGTTACCTTGAAAGATGTGTCTGGATCATCCACTGCTTGTTTCATCGCCAGCTTCACCGCAGATTTTCAGCAGATGGCTTTCAAAGAACCAGCTTTTCGTCACAGCTTGGCTGCCACCGGCGTCGACCCAGGAATTATTAGTAACCGAATTAGTCACGTCTTTAACCTCAAAGGTCCTAGTATAGTGGTCAATACCGCTTGTTCTTCGTCAGTCTATGCTATGCACAATGCCTGTAACGCTCTGAGGAATCAGGAATGCTCGGCTGCTATCGTTGGAGGTGTCAACCTCGTGCTCACTGTTGATCAGCACATGAACACAGCCAAATTAGGCGTCCTTTCTCCGACTTCTACTTGTCATACCTTTGATGCTTCTGCTGATGGATATGGCCGTGCTGAGGGTATTGGTGCTGTCTATCTCAAACGGCTGAGCGACGCTGTTCGAGATGGTGATCCAATTCGAGGCCTCATTCGATCCAGTGCAACAAACAATAACGGCATAGTTCCAGCGGTTGGCATCACCCATCCGAGCCTCGCCGGGCAAGCCAATGTTATCAGGCATGCGTATTATCGTGGTGGCCAGCTCGATCCTCGATTGACTGGCTACTTCGAATGCCATGGTACGGGAACTGCCGTGGGAGACCCTCTAGAGGTCAACGCTCTAGCCAACGCCATGAACGGAACTCGGCAGTCCGGAGATGGTCCATTGCTCATTGGAGCTGTGAAGACCAACATCGGGCATAGCGAGGCTGCCAGTGGCTTATCTGCTGTCATCAAAGCAATTCTAACTGTCGAGAGAGGAATCATTCCTCCGACTCGCGGAGTAACCAATCCAACCCCTGCTATCGATTGGAAAGGCTGGAAGGTACAAGTTCCCAATGAACCGACTCCATTCCCTTCGCATCTTCCAGTCAAGCGAGTGAGCGTCAATTCGTTCGGTTATGGGTATGTTTTCATCTTATTCGACGTTTCGTCTATACTCACTGTACGGCAGTGGTACCAACGCGCACATCATTGTGGAGAGTGCCGACTCTTTTCTTTTGCAACCCCAAACATATAAATACCATTCTCCACAGAAAGAATTCAAGGTTAGGTCACCACGAGGGACTTTCAATCGCAATCGTCCTTTTCTTCTACCCTTCTCAGCCCACGATAAGCCAACATTGAAACGCAATATCGAAGCCCATGGCGCTGTTGCAAGCCGTTATAATCTTTTGGATCTTTCATACACCCTCGCCAATCGCCGGACACACTTCGCAAGCAGAGGTATAGTTGTGGCGAGCTATGCAAATATCGAAACAGTATTTGAGACCAACCTTCAAGAGTTCATCTTCGCTGACAAGAAAAAAACGCCTACTGTGGGATTCGTCTTCACAGGCCAAGGCGCTCAATGGGCCAGGATGGGAGTAGAACTTATGACGTACTATCCGAGCTTCTTGTGGAGCATCAGACAACTCGATAAAGCGCTTGAAGATCTTGAAGACTCTCCTGACTGGACCTTGGAGGATGCTCTTACTGAAGACCCACAATCATCCCGGGTAAACGAAGCCGAATTCTCGCAACCACTCTGTACAGCAATTCAAGTCGCGCTAGTACAGCTCCTTGGACTCTGGGGTATCACACCCACCGTCACCTGCGGCCACTCATCAGGAGAGATTGCAGCAGCGTTCAGTGCTGGTCTTATCTCCGCCTCAGAGGCCATCATACTTGGCTATTACCGTGGCAAAGTTGTTCGAGATATCAATACGAACGGTGCGATGCTGGCTGTTGGACTTGGTGCTGAAGCAGTCTGCCCTTATCTCGAGAAAGTGAAGGGTGATGTGGTTGTCGCGTGCCATAATTCACCTTCAGGTGTCACCCTCAGCGGCAACGCCGTCGCGCTCGAAACAATAGAGAAGGCTCTCAGCGCTGACAACGTCTTCGTCAGATTTGTGAAGACCAACGGAAAGGCATATCATTCGCATCATATGCAGCCTGCAGCTGCGAAGTACGAAGCATTGGTTCGCCGTGCTAAAATGAACATGGTACTGGAATCACCCCTATCGGTAAAGGCAAAGATGGTTTCCACAGTCACCAACTCGATCGTACCTAAAGAGACCGTCCTTGACGAGACTTACTGGAGTGCCAATCTTTTGAGTCCTGTTCTTTTCAATCAAGTCGTACGAACTATTGGAACCAGCCCAGAATTTGCAAACGTTGATATGTTGATAGAGGTTGGACCCCACTCGGCCCTTTCCGGACCCATTAGGCAAATCAAGACAGTGTTCAACTTCGAGAAGCTACAGTACCTACCGACGCTAATAAGAGGCACAGACTCAGCGTCATCACTCTTGAAGTTGGCGGGTGAGCTTTTCCTAAGAGATTTTCCATTGGACATGGAACGGGTTACTATGCTTGAGAAACCCTCTCATAGTGGAAAGATATCATCCGAGAAGGGCAGCCTAGTTGTGGACTTGCCAACTTACCAGTGGAATATCAATAAGAAATTCTGGGCCGAGGCACGTCAAAGCCGCGAGCATCGTGCGCCAAAATTTCCTCGCCACGATCTTTTGGGATCGCTAATGGTTGGTGGCTCTCTAGCCCAACCCACCTGGCGAAATGTCCTGCGTATTCGTGATTTACCTTGGCTCAAGGATCACTCTTTGGGTGGTGAGGCAGTTTTCCCAGCCGCAGGGTACTTCTCTATGGCAATGGAAGCTATCACACAGCTGAATGAGATGTTGGCCACTGGGGCCGCTGTCGAAGGATACGTCTTGAGAGATGTCTCCATCAAGAACGCTCTTGTCACACCGGACGATGATAATGGCATTGAGGTCTTACTTACCATGCGGCCCTCCCTTCATGGTGAGGGTGAAGCTCAAAATGTTTGGTGGGACTTCAACGTGTCTTCTGTGTCCGAAGCTGGACACCGTAGTGATCACGTGGCTGGTAGCATCAGCATCAATACCCGCCATCAACGACCCGCCGTAAGAAAGGTGCCAAATCTACCTCAACGGGCTTCCGGAAAGGCCTGGAACCAAGCATTGAGGGACGTTGGATTCGATTACGGCCCGACCTTCCAAGACATGGAAGACATCTACTCTGATGGAAAAATCTATGCCGCCGCATGCAAAACCAAGCTCAAGAATAAAGTCGAGATCATGACCGGAGAATCTCGGCATGTTCTGCACCCTGCGAGTGTAGACTCCTGCCTGCAATTACTGATTGTGGCTATCTATGCTGGCCGGACGAGTGCAATGTCTTCTGGCGCTGTGCCAATACAAGTTGATGAAGTAGCCATATGGAAGCCTACAGATGCTCAAATTACTGGTTCGACGGCGCAAGCCTTTTCCTGGATTGATCAACGTGGCGTTCGCTCCTTTATCGGCAGCAATCAATTGGTGGCCGGCGACGGCGAGGTACTCATGGAAATAAGCGACATGCGATGCTCATTATACGAGGCTGCAGTACCTCAGCGCGTCACTGAGCCTTCAAGACCTCAACCGTATGGAGAGATGGTTTGGAAACTCGACATCGACTCATTACGTGGTTCAGAGCAGCTAGACGTTCCGTCATTGGTCGAACTCGCAGAATTCAAGACCCCAGGACTCCGAACTCTGGCAATAGGCTCGGATGTTGGCAAGGCTGTTCTTGACAAAGTTCCAGGTCTAAATCTCACTGTAACAGAGACTACCACCGAGCGTACAGAGCTCCTTGGGCAGGAACTCAAAGACTTCAAGAACGCCAAAGCGCAAACATTTGACCTGGCTTTAGGCCTCGAGAGCCAGTCCATTGGAGCAGGTTCATTTGATTTCGTCATTGCATCTGCTCGTTCCTCAAACCATGTCGCCAATATTAGAAAGTTACTGCCAGTTGGTGGTCGTTCAATTTTGGAGTCCGCAAAACCAATGTCGGTCGAGACTCTCGAGCGTGCTGACTTCTCTGGCATCGACTTCCAATTCCAGGTATCAGGGAGGCCTGAGGTCGTTGTCACTACTGCCATCAAACCCACTTCGAACGGCATCAGCAATGGTTTCTTGCACAAGATACGACTCGTATACCGCCAGCAGCCTCCAGCCATCTTGATTCAAACCAAAAAAGCATTCGAGATGCTCAGTTACGATGTCATCGTTTCTAGACTTGAAGATCCCATACAAGCTGGTGAAAATATTGCGATACTCGCCGACTTTGAGAGCCCACTTCTTTCGACAATCACAGAGCAGGAGTTTCTCAGCTTGCAGAAGATTACCAACAGCGCCAACTCGATTTTGTGGGCTTCTGCCGGGGGTCTTCTTGCTGGCAAGAAGCCGGAGCTCGCAATGGCTTCCGGCTTGATGCGGTCTCTCGCGTCTGAGCAAGCGTCGCTCAAGGTCGTCACCGTCGATTTTGACACCGACAATACGTCAAAAACGGATATCGCGAGCATCATCTCTCGAAAAGCTCTACAACAGATTGAGAAGGTTGTTTCGATTGAAAGCGAGTATTGCATCTCCGAGGGTCAGGCTTATATCAGTCGCCTTATCTCAAATGACACCATTAACGACGTGTACTCGGTAGACGAGACAGACATCAAATCAGTGGCTTTTGATCCTAAACAGCATCTTGTTGGAAAGCTAAAGTCTGGAAAAGTCATCTTTGAGACTGACGACGAAGCAGAAAACGCCCTGGGCCCAGAAGAAGTTGAGGTCAAGGTCTCGTTTACCGGCTTGAATAAGGAAGATGCGCTGATCATCTCTGGTTCGGACTATCCAACCACCTTCAGCCACGAGATTGGTGGGATCGTGCAGCGAGTTGGATTTGCCACTAAGAACTTTGCTGTTGGTGACCGAGTTGTGGGTTTCAGCTTCAACAAGTTTGCAACATTTCAACGGGTTCGCGAAGGTCTCCTGCAACGAGTTGAACAGACTGAGTCTATGATTGAGATGGCAACTCTTCCAATGGGGCACGGGACGGCGTTGTATGGCTTGAAGACACTCGCGAATTTGCAGCCAGGAGAAAGTGTACTGATCCTACATGGATCCGGGCTGGCCGGCGCAGCCGCAATAAAAGTGGTACAAGCAATGGGTGCAAATCCATATGTCACCGTCGCCACCGAGGCTCAGGCCAGTGCCGTCATGTTGAAGTATGGACTCGAGGAAACGCAGGTCCTGCTAGCGTCGGAGCTGTCAAAAATTCAAAGGGCAAACGGTCAATTCAAAGTCGATGTCATCTTTAGTTCTGGCTGGGTCGATGCTTCCATTGCCAGGGAGACTTGGAGACATATTGCACCGTTCGGCCGTTTCATTGATTGTGGCCGAAAAAATGTTCTTTCGCGAAGTGTTCTCGATACCGTTCCCATCCATCGCGGAGCAAACTATCTGGCGTTTGATATGTTGGACCTGTACGCATGGAAGCCGGATACTTTGTCTCAACTGCTGGCTCTGACCGTCAGTCTCTATCGCCAAGGAGAAATACCCACACCGCAATTTTCTGTCAAGAATCTGGCAGAGCTGAATTATTGCGTAACGTCCTTTTGTGACAACTTTGACACCGGCAAGACCCTTATCGCACACGAGAAGTCAGAGGGCCTCTTGGACGTGTTACCCACGCATCCATCTTTAAGACTGTCTCCCAACGCCACATATCTCCTCGTTGGCTGTCTTGGTGGCCTTGGACGTAGCCTAACCTCTTGGATGACAAAGAAAGGAGCTCGGCACTTTGCATTCCTGTCCAGATCTGGTGCCGACTCGAAGCAGGCTTCTACCCTAGTCAAAGAACTCGAAGTAGCGGGAGCCGAGGTACAGATTATAAGAGGGGATGCAAGTATTAGAGCAGATGTGGACAGAGCTGTCCAAAGTGTGCCTGCCAACCATCCCATTCGAGGCGTGATCCAAGCCGCAATGGTTCTCAGAGTGCGTATTCTTTCCCTCTACTCGCTCACCTAATGCAAACACAAATACTAAATCTACACCACCTAGGATGGCTTATTTCACAACATGCCCTACGAGAACTGGAAAAGCTCGACCTCCCCCAAAGTCGAAGGGACCCAAAACCTCCATTCCGCTCTCCACTCCCACCCCCTCGACTTCTTCCTCACTACCAGCTCCGTCTCTGGCACCCTCGGAACCCCAGGTCAAAGCAACTACGCCGCCGCAAACACCTACCTCGATGCCCTCGCCCGCCACCGCCACTCCCACCAACAACCCGCCGCCTCCATCATCCTCCCCATGGTCCTCGGCGTCGGCGTTGTTGCTGAGAATGTCGAGCTTGAAGACGCCCTCCGGCGAAAAGGCATGTACGGCATCGACGAAGACCAGCTGCTCGCCACCTTCGAAGTCGCTATTCTCGAGCAGCAACAGCACCAACGCGCCACAAACCTCGTCGTCGGCCTCGATCCCGCTCAACTCCGCAAAGCTATCGCCGAAGCCGGCGACGACGTCGACAGCTTCTGGACCCAAGACGCGCGCTTCAGAACTACCGTACACTCCATGAGCGCCGGCAGCAACGACTGCACCGGCGCCGGAGCTTCGCAAACCATCCTCGCTACCATTAGGAGCGGTGAGCTTGCACCCGCTGAAGCCGAGCAGATGGTTAGGGAACAATTTGTGGCGAAGTTGGCGCGGATTTTGATGCTGGGGGTGGAGGACTTTGAGGAGGAGGGGCGCAGCGTGGCGAGTTATGGCATTGATAGTATGATTGGGGCGGAGTTGCGGAATTGGATCTTCAAGGAGCTGGGCATTGATATTCCGTTTCAGCAGCTTTTGGGGCCGGAGCTGACGGTTGAGAAGGCCGCAAGGATGGTTTGTGAGAATCAGGGGGTTGGGGTTGGGGAGGGGTAGATGAGGGAAATTTCGATGAGAATAGAGATGGTCCTTTCAGATTGATTTCGGTTTTTTCCATTAGAAAATATTAAATTGATGATTTTCTCTACACGGTGAGCGCTTGGCTATCAGGGTCTGATGCGGTAGTTGCGATGTGCAAGGTTGTGAAACTATTATCATCAGCACACCAGAGAGTTGTCTCCGATACAAAATGTCACGTCACGGCGGGTAGCACGTTAACATAAAGAAGATGTTTCCGTCTGGTATATCTTTGTACCAACGACGTTCTCAGGATACTCTCTGTTCAATGTAGTGCACAATGGGATTTGGATTGGTTGAAGTGCAGGGAGATTAATGATGGTAAATGGAGAGTTTAGCATTTATCAGCAGAGCATTAAGGGATGTCCTTGGGACGATGATATGGTTGCGTTTGAGGGGATAGACGTTATTTGGAGGTGACTATTGCATACAGGATGAACACGTTGTGGATTGGAAACTGAATAAGCGTGACAAGATTTTGCATGATGACTTGCCCTAATAATTACAGGAATGCTTCAGTCCGCAGTGTGGCCATCCTGTAAACGACCCAAACCCCGTGACAAAACAGAGCACAAATTGAAGAATGGAACGCGCTCCTTCTTCCCTTTTTCCCTTCTCCCCTTCTCCCCTCTTTTCCCTAAGCCAATGCCAGAACAATGCATATTGCACTTCGCGCTATATCCTCGGATTCTCGATTTTGCTCTCGTCCCATCACCAAATCACTGCACCTTCCGGGACACAGCATGCTCCCTCAACCTAGACTCACGAATTGCTAAAGCAAAGGAGCCAGCCGCGCCTGGGCCGAGCACGACAGAGCCCACAGCAAGGTACGCTAGCTCGCGCATTTCCGTTGCCGACATCTTCCGAGGAGAGCTCTTTGCATCATCGCCTCCGGCGCGATTCGAGAGGAGACAATGAGCGAAGACAATGATAGATACCGCGACAACGATGTAGTCGAATTGGGTGAATAGGTGATAGCCTTCCAAGAGCGTATGATACTCCGCTGGCTGCGCTGCGGAAGGGGTCAAGGTTGAGTTGACGGGTGAGGTGGAGAAAGAGTTGACTTTGCTTGGGGAAGGGATGAAGAGGCGTGTCAGTGCTAGGTCTGGGTTTGTCGATACCAGACAGCCGATGATGGTGGAAATGTGAACGGCGGCGGCGACTGTACCGGACAAAATGAAGGAGGCGACGATCCATGGCTTGTCAACGTTGGGGTTCTTGGCGTCTTTCTTGGATACCAGGCCATGACGCGGCCACATGATGGCGATGCTGAGCAAGCAGATGGTGACCATCAGGAACGGCGTTGCTTGGAAAATGGCAATGTAGCCATGGTGCTGCCAGGTACTGTAATTGAGCCAAGCTGGGGCAAAGAGGAACAAGGGGAACATGACTGTAGGCAGCGTAGTGATGAATAATGCTATGGCCTCGTTCAAGGGGATTGTTGGGTCTCGGGCGGTGGCTGCGCTTCGAGTGATGAAGTAGAAATAGATTGGTTGGACAAGAGCGGCGCCCATGGCGTTCCAGAGGATCACGAACGGGACGGGACTGTATGGCGATGTTGATATTGATGGAATGAAACAAGTTTGCGGCTCGGAAATCTTAATAGAACGGAGAAGAGAACTTACTGTCTCAAAGCCATATTTTGGACACCCCTACGACGACTCTCGATGAAGACCCACGCGCTGGTGCTTGAGAGTACAAAGTTCAAGTCAAAGAACAAAAGCCTCGGCCCTGCCGACAAGCCATTGGAGAGAATCTCGTAGAAGGCGGTGAGGAAGGTCAGACGGTCGTCGAGTAAGGAGATGCCAGTGTAGGTTGAACGTAAGGCGCGGCCATCAGGGAAGAAGCCTTTTTTGATGGCAGCGCCCATGTTGTCGAGCGTGCCATTGAAGAAGGAGACGATCCATAAGAGGCAAAAGCCTATGCCAGCGAGAGCCAGGAGTTGGGTTGGCGAGGTACGATGCATGGCATATGACTTTTACTTTTGTTCATACACATACATCTTCTCCATCGTTCTTGTTGTCTGGTACAAATAGCCTTAGCTACAAGACCAATTATTAGGACCGACCATTCCAAGAACCGATTTGACGACCCTTTCGTAGGCATGACACCGATGACTCCGAGCGGCCATGGACGGTGATGTCCGGTCAAGAGAGTGTCTGCCATCAGGCCATCATAGTCCAGTAGCAGGCCGCTTTGTAATTGATCTGGTGTTCTTGTTCGCAAATTTCGAAGAAGTATGGTGTCAGTCACTAATACGTTTTGGGTCTAGGCCAGGTCGTCGTCGGGCCGTCGGCCGCTCTTCCTCCGCCCCGCTCCCCGCTCTTCTCCGCCTTGCACAAACGACGTCCACATAGTAAGCCAAGTGGAAGAAGAATCTCTATGGGACCATAGAATCCACGAACGATTAGCAGGATTCCCTGTTTCAGCTCTCCAGCCGCAGCCTTGAGCCACCATCTGCATTGGTGTGCGGCGCCATCTTTCTGAGTGGCGTCCAAATCTCTCTAGTTATTGGGGTCATCTTGAGGTCAAATAGCTGTCTTCAACATGGAGGTTCATGTGGTATCCAAGCTCGATAACGAACAGCACGCCACGTTCTCTGTCCAAGAATCTTCCTCCTATGCTGTAAAACTTCCGCCGTCTTCGATTCGTGTTCGCACCTTGTTGGTTAGTCTCACCTCGAACAACTTGAGCTATGCTCGAGGAGGCCACTTTCTGCACTGGTGCGTTCCTCAATGCTTCTCGGTACTTGAAAAAGTCATGTGGTCTCTTTGGCTTCTAGTGTATCATCGATCCTTGAGATTTCCTTTCCTTTGACTTGATGAGCTAAAGAATTGTTGCCTCTAATCTTCGCAACTCAGGTGGGAAACATATCCCGTTCCTGCCAGTGCTCCGACTCCATATAACGACCGCTCATCTTGGGGTATTGTACCAGCGTGGGGCTACGCCACAGTCCTCGAAAGCACCACTTCAATGCCACCAGGAACTGTCGTCTGGGGCTTCTGGCCTACATCTACTGTCTCTACCGACCTCAAGCTTCAAGCGACTGAACCAAAAGGGCACTGGCTTGAGATCAGCGCCCATCGTCAAGTATTAGCAAACCTCTACAACCGCTACAACGAAATACCCAACTTCCCTGTCTCGCTGTCTTCCCTCGATCCCGGAAACGATGAATTGGAACTTAAAGCATGGAGCACTCTCTTCCGCGGTGTCTGGGAAGGGGCTTACCTCCTCAACCAGCACGTCTTCTCGCCCAACGCCCAAACCCAACCGCCCATCCATCCTCTAGGTACGGGTATGAGCTGGACGGCTGCAGATGCAAATCTCTCGTCCGCCATTATAGTCAATCTATCTGCATCCGGCAAGACCGCGCGCTCCTTTGCATACCATGTGTCTAGGAGACCAAAATCAGCAGGACCTCTAGGATTACTGCAAGTTACTTCGTCGCCGTCTCAAATCTCAGAAGCTACCGAGAACTTACAGTCACCCTATCCAACCAGAACAATCTCATACTCCGATATCTCCGAGTCCGTGGATTGGATGGCTAGCCTAAAACCGTCCAAAACTATCATCGTAGATTTTGGCGCCCGTGGCAATACCTTGGACCAACTACTCAGCTCAATTGAGAACCACGCGACCTTACAATCCTCCAAACCCGTCATCATCCAAGTAGGCAATCAACAAAAAGTACCCTCCCCGTACCCACGCTTCTCCGCCTCCCAAAACACCCATCACTAATCCCCCCGCCCAACAGGTCTACACCAAACAAGAATTCCTCGCAACCCGAGACGCCATGACCCGCCTTGCCAAAATCCAATACAATACTGCCGGCGTGCTCGACACGGTCCTGCACTCAAACGGCGCAGAAACCTATTTCGAGACTGTAACGCCGCTGTGGGAGCAATGGCTACGCGAGCGGCATCGCAGCGTACCGGATATGCGGATTGTGTGGGGGAAAGGGGTTGAGGGGGATGAGGGGGTGGAGGGGGGGTGGGGGAGGCTTTGTCAGGGCCAGGTAGGGGCGGGGGAGGGTTTGGTATTTTGGATGTAGGAGGGTTTGGGGGGGTTATGGGTTTGGTGAATAGGGGATAGACGTAAGATCCACAGAAACACGGAATAGGTCAGACAAGAGGTAAAGTCTATCGAGCTGACGAAACAGTGTATTTGGTTCAATGGATGATTGATCCAAGTATTTGCTTGGCTGTGATCTATCCAAACACTTTATGAAATGCTCGTCCCTTACAACCATGTTTAACTGGGGGGGGGAAATCGAGAAAACGTTATTCCAATGAGATAGTAACGGTCCATGTGGGACTGTGACTCGCGCTAGGCTACCGCCTAAGCTAGAGGGGTTTCTTCCTAGACACACCCTAACACACACCCTCAGAGTATTTTTACGGACTACACATTTCGGGCACCTGAGCCTCGAAGAACCCATGAGTCTCCAGGGGTCCACTAGCGCTTAGGGCTTAGGGCTACCATTAGCGCAAATCAAGATTAATGGCGTTGTTCTCCGTACGGCAGCTTGCTCTAAAAAGAAAATCTATATAGCCAACCCCATTCCCTCACGCAATCACCGCAAACCCGCCAAACACCTGTCTCCCCTCCCCCCCAACAACCAACCAAAGCACCGACGAAAACACCACCAGCGCCCCAAAAACCATCGGCAAAATCCCCCTTGCTCTCGCCATTTCCTTTCCCCCAGCCACCGTCATCTTACTATCCCGAGCCTCCTTCCCCTCCTTCCACCCCAGTGTGCCCCTGTCCTCCTCAAACGCCACAAAATCCAACTTTGGCGCCTCGCTGCACGTCTTGGCCACGTTCTTCGCCACCACATCCAGCCCCACAACCGGCATCACCCAGCGCTGCACAAGGTACATGAGCCAGCCGTCGTAGGCCTGCAGACGGGTCAGCATCCAGCTGACTTGGAATATTTCCTTGACGCGGGTTAGGCGCGAGGATTGGTAGGATTCCAGGGCGGTGAGGACCTCGGTGTCGGAGGGATTTTTGTTGGGGTGCTGGGAGAGGAGGGAGTGGAGAGTGTTGGCGAGGGCGACGGCGGATTCCATGGCTGTGGAGCCGCCAAAGGCGGCGTTGGGGGTTACCTTTTGTGGGGAGCAGGGTTAGGGGTAGGATTCTTCGCGAGGATGTGGGGTGGGGAGTGGAGTGGGTAGGGTAGGGTAAGGATCGGAATCTATGAATGGGTGACGGTACCTTGTGGACGGAGTCGCCGGCTAGGACCGTGCGGCCGAAGAACCAGTGGTCGAGGACGCCTTCTTCCAACGAAACTAGGTGGGCTCTGGTGCGGTTGCGCCAGAGTTCTCCAAACAAGAGGGACTCGGAGACGGGATAGTCAGCGAGTTTGATGGCGAGGGCGTCCATGTCTTCTTGCGTGTATCGGGCACGGTTGGGCCATCGGCATTTCTTGTCTTCGGGGAGCTTGCAGTGAGCGACGAAGAAGATGGTGTCGGGCTGGCAGAGAATGAGGAAGGAAAATTTGTCGTTGGAGACGCAGTGCATGTCGTATTTTCCCAGGCCTGATTGCATGGGGGCGTATGCTATCAAGGCGTTGTAGGTTGTCACCATTGCTATATTGAAGAACTGTCAGTTTTGATGTGCGGGTGGCCAATAGCAGGGTGATAGTCTCTCTTACACCTCTTCTCGGCAGCTGAGATGAAACCCGGTATGGCTTCATTTGCATGCTTCCACATGAGCTCCCGCACCTTGCTGTGGACACCATCGGCTCCAACGACAAGATCTCCCACTTGTTCTGTTCCATCACCCAGAATCACTCGAACAGATCCATTTTCTTCGATGATATCATCAATACGACTTCTCTCGATGACTTTAGACTTGTCACCCAGCTGGTCGTAAAGAGTCTGTAGATAAGCTCTCCTCTCAAGAGTGAGAGTTGTGTAGCCCGTCCTGTATTTCTTGTCATCTTAAGCCGTCAAGTGTTGCCTTAAAGTATATACCGTTTTGCGATTGCTTCAAAGAATCTGTCATGCAGGAAAGATTTGCCGTTCGAATCACGGAAGTGGAATTCTTCCATCGTAGCGCATTGAGCGGAAAGGGCATCCAAACAACCAATCTGGTGCAAGATTCTGCAGCCGTGTGGATGTATTGTGATGCTGGTACCCCAAGGGGGTGCTACAATGCCCTTGTCCAGAAGAACATAATCGATCTTAGCTTTTTCCAGCGAGTGGGCGAGTGTCAAGCCAGCAACACCAGCCCCAACAATGACGACCTTGAAAGGAGTGTCCTTGACAATCGGTGCCTCTACAGGTACCGCCATGACAAGTAGAGTGAGAAGAATCTGTTTCTAAGCAAAGTTTGACTGAGAACGTGAGACGCAATAGCACTTCGCGATAGTAGAAGTGGATGAACAAATATTTTCGCTATACTTGAAGTGCAAGAACGAAAGCCCATGACCGTCGGCGCAATACGGGACCGAAATTGTTCATCCGGTCAGACCATATTGCCACTATGTACATGATGAGAAATGATAGCGGGAAACAGACGGCCGTTAGCCCAGTATATTAAATCGTTAGAAAAGCGGACGAGATGTGCGAGATTAGGAGGGAGCTAGCGTTGGCGTACTAGTACTAAGGGGGGCACGGCCGCCTTCTTCCGTGTCAATTTTCCCCTCCTGGGTCAACCCCCGCCCTCCAAACTCTTCCTTGGCCGCGCATGTGTGACCAAAATGTCCAAGTCCACCCCACGATCCTCTTTGACGAGTTTCTTATCCCCTAAACCACTACATTTAGCTTGAGTTGGGCTTATAAGCCATTGGATACGCTGTTGATGATACCGGGGACCGAGGAGTTAGGTATTACGCCGGATTTGGAGGCATTTGAGGGATATTGCGACTTGTACCCTGGAACCCTGTGTGGCGGAGATTAGGCCCAAGGTAGAGAAGAGGAGGGTGAAGGGTGGGTATGCGTAAATTTGATCATACCGGTTGGAGTCTTTTTGATCGTACTCGAACGGGTTTGATATTGGCCTTGGGACTATGTGCTTATTAGTATCAATGCGTATTATTTTCGGCAAATTGGGTATCACAGTTTTCTATACCCGTAGCAAGAAGCCCTCTATATGTCCTTAGCAAAGATAGAGTGCATTTCTTCGGGATTTTCTGCACCTGCAATCACAACCATTAGCAGCGCTCAAGCATCCATCCTATCCGTCTGTCCTTCTTCTCTCATCCAGCTTCCTTACTCCGCCCTTCGCTCAAAGCAGGTCTCAATCTCCATCCTATGACTGTGTCCTGGGTACTTCGACGATCCCAGTCTACGTTTTGGCCCGCGGCTGCTTTTTTCATCGTTAATCGTTGCAATCTTTGATGGTGAAGTGGTAACATCTAGTCCGTGTATTTCTGTTTGTGGCTGGTTCCATGAATTCAGCGAGCTGGTAATCTTGTGCTTTCTGTGATGGATGTGTGAGGGCTGTGGCAAAATGATCGTTGGGAGAAATAGAGAAGTATATGGAAGCAGCGAGCATCATGTCTTGCGGTCTCAGTAGTGCGAACATGAGGAAGCGATAGACTAGGGGCAGGCGAGATTTCGGCTTAGAGGAGATGGGAATTGGGAGCTGGGAGCGTGCGCGGGATTAGGTACTGCTGGAAGTGCGAATATATCGGGAGTGGAAGATTTGAGGGACAATAATTTTGAATACTGTATAGTATTATAGGCTACAAAACAACGCAGAAATATTTCTGTGGGGGACTTTAGTCAGAGTCAGGCAAGTCTATCTGATAATGGGTCCATCTAGACTAAGAGATCGTCTCGTATCGAAGCCTCGATGTCCTTCAGTATTGGCCGGAAATTATCCGTGTCCGTCAGATTGGTGTAGTGGACACGTAACTTTCGATCCCTCTTTCGCCCGATGGTAAGAAATTTATACACCAAGAAGTCCTGTGCGGCCTTGCTGTCGTCCTGTGCTCCGGTATAATCGGGAAAGTACTGACTGATCGGCGAACGGTAAACTTTCTCTCGGAAGAGGTCCAACTTCGAAATTAAAAGAATCACGGTAGACGACTTGAACCAGGTAAGAAACATTAATGCGTCGAACAGCAAGAGCGCCTCTTCTAGTTAGTTCTAGTATGGGTGAATCAGCAAGATATAGGAATTTTGAGCGGCAGGGCTTCAAGGAGGAGACTACCTACCGCTATATTATCCTCAACAAGACATTCATCGTACCCGCTCAAAGGTGCAGTGAGAATTAAAAAACACCTTGAAAACATGTACCCATTTCTTGCGTTTAGAACGAACACCGCTAACATTGAAAAGCAGGTAATTAAGCTTCCCGAATTGGAGACGGGTCTCTGTAATGTCTCTTGTAAGGACAAATGAGTGAAGCACGCCCTGATCGTTTGGAAGATATTGACGCGAAAACAATCGGTCGATGTTCTCGAAGTAGCTAGCAGAGATTAGCGCTTGTGCAATTCATGCTGGGGGATCTGTTCCATACTACTGGAAATTGTTATGTAAGGCATATTCATTGCCTCTCTTGACAACGCGCGGAAACCCTTCGTCCGCAAACAGTGCCTTCATCGAGGCCAAACAGGTCTGCGGGAACTGGTCATCCAGCCCAATATCGTCGTACTCAGTGTCATAGCCTTCATTCAAGATCTGCTCGTGATGCTGCCAGAATGTCAGTATTAGATTGGCAACAACTCAGAAATTCCTATGCTCACTGATGAAGTATCTGATTCGTACTCAAGCCCCCACTCTTTCCTTTGTTGGAAAACAATCCTGAAAGCCACCCTGATGTTGCTGAAGACAAGTCGCCGAACTTCTTTTCTTTCCTCCGTGGTGAAGCCGACTCTATAAAGGAGTCGTATCTGCTTTAGAATAGTAGACTTCCCGGATAGACAAGCTCCTAGTGGAAGATCAACCATTATATATCTACTATGGCGGATACTAGGAATAGCAAAATGCAGCATCACTCAACAAGCAATACTATTTTGGTTTGCCTCTCCAATACTCTCTTCGCCGTTGGTTTGGCCTTCAGGTGAGATTTGAGCAATCTCTTGAGAAGGTTCCCATTCTTGAATCCGATGGCACCAATCATAGGGTCGGCTGGTGATAGGCTGCTGCCCTCGACGCTAGACGTATTGTCCCGGAGCCTTCTAACCTCAGAAGTAAACTCATCGATTGGGCGGGCATAGGTTCCTGCATCTTGAAGAATTTCGTACTGTTGAGCGTTCCACAACTCATGGCAGAAGATTGGTAGAGAAATAACAGAGAGGCTTGGAATCTGTGCAGGACTAATGCCTGAAAAAAAAGAGAGTCCAGCACCCGAATCTTCCGTTGAAAAAAGAGATGATATCGAGTGCCGGTGAGTTTTACGAGAGTACACTCTAGATGCGTAGAGCTCAGACTCCAATTTAAGATCATACTGAACTACTCGTCAGGCTACAGACGAAGACGAGTATTGTCGTCCAGAGGAATCTTGATAATTGGAATTAGCGGACGAGGCAATATCAATCACATCTGGTGGCGGCTCTTTTCGATCGCCCTTCTGCCTGATTGTTTGAGCAAGCATATCGCGGTCCCAATTATCTTCAGCCTTGAGGATGATAGTCGATGCATCATCATTCTATAGCGGCGCTCGAAGGGTTGAGGTAGGGGATCGAATTAAAGTAGCAAATCTTGTCTCTATACTTGCCACCCGTCGCGGGACATCTCCACTTGTTTGAAGGATCTGCTTAACAGCGCTCGTGAGATGCCAGATCGACGTCTGTGCTGCTTCTGTGGAAGCACTGAACAAAAAGTAATTCGTCAGCGACACAGATATAGGCTCAATGGCCTTTCACAATGCCCGCCAAGTAAACATTGTCAATATAAGATTTAAGGAGCTTTTCGACGCACGGACGCGAGTCAGGATCTCGTCCACTTTCTCCTTATTCTTTGTCCAGCGCAATCTAGCGATCGTAGACATCGGTTGGTCAAGGTTGAAAGAATCCAGCATCTTGTTGCGCTCCGATATATTCATGACAAGGGACGTGCTTATGACGATGATTTGTTCCACTGAGACAGCTTCTTTTCGAGTTCTCTCGGTATTCCTGGTACCTCGAATGAACGGCGCCAATTGAGCAAGGCAGAGGCTTAGGTCGGAAAGCTCGGTCAGCACGCTGCGGATTGATTTAGGCGTATCTCTGTTCTTCTCGATGAATCCTGCCAGTGCTGTCGTGGCCTTCGCGGCGACTGCCAAAATCCCTGTGATAGACACTATCGCGCTTAAATGGTCCATGTTGAGCAACAATCATGGGCATGACCGAAGCCTACGATGAGAGATTTTATGAAATGGGAAGCATTTGACTTTCAAGCCTTGCTACGCCTGAATCTCGTAGGGTCGAACTAATGCACTGCCACGCGCACAAGGCCGGTTCCGCAGCCTCCTTTTGCCAACCATGGCTTGGTTGAGTAAGAATGGTCTGTATTTCAGAGTCCAATTCCACTCTCTATGAGTATTCCGGCGCCAAAGAATAGTGAATAGGCTAGAAGTCAGGTCAATGGACGCTTTTCCGGAGCTGAACTGGCCTAGAATGCTAAGCTGATGGAATACAGGAGATTCAACGCGGTCAGCGTCAGGCTTCGAAGCCTTAATTAAGCTTAATATGTCCTTACCTCTAGGCTTCGTGGAGTAAGTCCTATCTAAAGCATGTGTGCATTTAAATCATATGAGCGTCAAGAGAAAAGCAAACAAGGTAGACGAATTTACCTAACAACGGTCCAAACTCATCAGCCGTCCACTCATAGAGCTGTAGCCACTAAGGTCGGCAATGTGCACACACGACACGCCATACATAGCAAGACATAAACCGCGCAAAACAGCACTCGTTGACCCGGGATCTTAGCAAAGCTCTCGATACAACGGTAATTCCATGCGCTATCTATCTATGCTGGAGCTGACAATTCACTTGGTGGAGCAAAAAGAACGAAAGACGCCACCACTAATTCCGAGTTAATTCCGAGTTCCAGGGGGAAGATTGGAAGGCAGATCACGCAAGAGCGGTCCCTTACTCCGTACCAATCAGAAGAAAGCAGTGCGACTCTCCATCGGACCGAGTTGCCATCTGGATTCTGAAACGCTCCCTAACAGGCACCGTTCCTTGATCTCAGCCTTATCGATGATGTTTAATGGAAATGATCTTCCGGAGTACGGGGATCACGGTCCACATGGTCTCGGGGAAACCCCACTTTCCTGCTGCAACTGGTATTTTGCAGAACACTAGTGAGGATTAGTCAGCGGATCTTTAGCTGTTCACGAATTGTCAACCTGGCTACCCCACCATAGTGCCTGTCGTACTCCGTAGTGCTTTCTAGTTGCGTTTCAACCTATATGTCGTGCTCTCAGCCGTCTCGAGCAGCGCCAAGGGCCCTGTCAAAGCATGCCAGCCGAGGAAAGAAAAGGCGATTTGGAGAAGGCAGATCAACCACTCATCTTCAACGGCTCATGATAATCTCTCGTAGTGTCCCTGTCGATGCATGTCCTGAGCGGCCTGACGTAACCACGGCTGGCTCTGCTAGTAGCGTCATCTACGATATTGAATGAGGTCGTCCTGCGATCTTTTGTACCTGACTTGTCGTCCTCGGTCCACAGACCGTTTTATCCTTAAGTATGCTAGTGCCCAGCTACTGCTTCTGTCAACGGCATACCTGTCGCCGCTCCACCTTCATTTAACACCAGCGGAGACAGATAGCAAGAGATGAGATGTGAAGCTGAGGTCCGCCGTTGAAGTTGCCAAAGGGTTGCGACTTTGCCCTCGTGCATTGACTTCGGAAATCGCGCGGCTGGCCCTTTCTCCATTGTACCACCGCGACAAGATGCCTGTCGATACTCCTCAGCTTAACCACCTAGGGGTGGTATACATCGTGCTCGCTGCCTTCTGGACGACCGTGTTACTCGCCGGCTCAGCCGCCTTATGGCGATTCCGGCATCATGAGAGCATCCGCAAGCGCAAAACAGGCCTCACCATTGCGGCCGTCTTGATCCTCCAAATCTACTGGTGCTCTAACATGATCATCTACCCACTCAACGGAGCCTATCCATGCACAGTCAACTACTGGGTGATGAGCATCTACTTTCCGGTTGGAATCGCGCTATTCGCGCTACACAATATACAGCTACTCAGCATCAGCGCGCGACAGAGAGATCTCAGACATCATCCCTTCAGACGCTCGGACCGCTTGACATTGGATCATCTCAAATTCTGGAGATATCGCTCTTCATGGGACCACATGACGCTTCTTTCGCAGATTTACTTCGGCATCAGCCTGTGTATTGTTGTTCAGGTAAGTCTGGGCATACAGTACCCTCCTACAAGTGCAGAATACTAATCAAACTCTCATCCAAGGTCTTTCTCTCGCTCATCGTATTCTTGGTATCGCGCAGATTCGTCCCATTCGGCATCACCGGGCATCCTGTGCCCCACAAGTTCTGCCTTCGTGGTTGGCAATGGTAAGACCCCCCTTCCACTACAAGCACATAAGTCTTGCTCACTTTTCCAATCACCAGGGCGGTAACAATCTGGTACCAAGCTTTCTGGGCCTACATCTTCGGGCCCTGGCTCCTCTGGCGGATCCGCCACATCAAAGACATTTTCCATTGGAAGCTCCAAACAATACTAGCCATCATCTCCGGCCTGCCAGGCCTACCCATGTGGCTCATCTCCACCCATGTCGACAGCTTCGCCCCAGTAACTGCAAAGTTCCCCACAGGACTATGGTTTAATCCGGGCATCTGCGTCATGCAAGGCGTCGCGCTCTTCTTTCCCCTGTACGAAGTCTACACTGCCTCGCGGCACCACTTCCAGACCTGGGGCTCGCAGGAGAAGATGCTGCAGCCGTCGTCATCGTTGACCTCCTCGGACGCCGATCTCGAGAGCCAGATCAAGGGCAGCAAGCACAGCTTGCAAGCGTTCGAGCTGGCGCTACAGAATAATTCTGGCGAGCTCCTTGACTATGCATCTACGCGGGAGTTCACGGGCGAGAATATAATCTTCCTGGCCAGTGTCCGTGACTTCAAGGCTGCGTGGGCGGCGCAGCAGGCACTGTCTAGCAGAAACGATAATGATGAGTCGCAGCCCAGCCCGGAGCACGAGCAGCAGCAGAAATTCTTCACCCTCGCAACCGACATCTTCGACCGCAGCGTCAGCCTACACACCTCCGCCTTCCCCATCAACATCGAAAGCCACGTCTACCACGAACTGGACGACATCTTCGGCCGCGACGTGGTCCCCACCTCCTCCGTCATCGCGCCCTTTGCCGATAAATGGTCCCTTTCGGCTATTGCGGAAATCACCAAGATCTCCAACGCGCACTCGTCCAAGGGGAACAAGCCGGCGCAGCATGCGCTTAATTCTGGTGGGGGGATTACGGGAGGGGTGCTGCATAATGCGTCGAGCGAGCACATTTTGCCGTCGGGGACAGATTCGATTCCTGAGGGGTTTGGGCCCGGGGTGTTTGATCGGGCGGAGAGGAGTGTTAAGTATCTGGTTTTTACGAATACGTGGGTTAGATATGTAAATTCTTGGCGGGGATCGAATGCGTCGACGCTGTCGACGGGTAGTGTAGTTGATCTTAAGGGGCAGGGGTATCCGTCTAAGACGTTAAGTGCGCCGAGGGTAGATCTGTAGGAGAATCGATCGCGTACGTCCTATATGAAAAGAGCTGCTAATATATATATAAAATCGAAACATACCGAACAGAAATAAACTATCATAAAGATTAGACTTATCTATATCTATCCTAATCCTCGAGATATATATCCCAAATCAAATAATTCCCTAAATAATACTATTATACTATACTATCCTCTCTACTAGTAGAGGGCTCGTTTATAGAGTTGAGTCCCGCTACTAAACTAAACGAGCTCTCTTTCTACCGGTAGAGAAGATACCCCTCGCCTTTACCTTTACCCTCTTTATTATAAATCCTAATAACCTCGCTAGCGCCTCCCGATCCTCCTCTTCTTCCTACCGCCTCTATTTTTTATTTAATCTCTACTTTCCCCTATAACCCCCTCAACTAATCCTCTAGATTTCTATACTATACTAGTATAGGACCTCTTCTCGTAAATAGTTACCGATCTTTTTAAGACTTTCCGAACTAAGTCTTATCTCTTTCCTATAACGGTCTTTAAATACCTTAAAAGTCGTACTCTATAATTCCGTAGCTTCGTCCACGACTATATAACTACGTTCTTATAGAAATAACTATAGAGTAGCGTTGGAATATTCGTCCCTAACAAGCCGTTGCTCTATAGTAGAAACGTTGCGTATCCTACTAATCTCAGAAGGTTAGAGGCCGGATCAAGTCACGATCAATATAATTTCGACCCGAGATTATGAACCTAGGATCGGCAGGTCCATTTCTTGCCCTGTCCGAGACAAGTTCCACGGGATCCTGGCGCAGATTAGGATGGCGCGTGTACCCTGAGCCCAACTTTGACCTCACAGCCTCCAATTCAACGCACGTAATACTTGCTTATTGCCTTGCTTTTTGTTCATGTTCTGAGATGTCTACTCGATATCTCTGTTGCTCCACATCCTCGTCTCTAAAGTGCACTGTATAGTGCCCTCGTAGGCAAAGTGGGCGAAAAGGGCCGGCAGTAACGTCGAGCGTAAGGAGCCTGGGTTCTGTTCTACTATGCTGTCTCTGTAATCTGGAGCGTCGAATCTGGCGTCGTATATATATCCACAAGTGCTTGGAGATCTCTAGGGTAGGCTTCGGCTCCCGGTTTCTATGTGGACCGAAAATCTTTAGATCAAGGTTGACGTGGAGAGGGCCTAAGAACCAGAGATGGCTGGCAAGATGGTTGAGGGTTTGGTATGGCTTAGAACGAACGATTGTCAGCATTGCGATCGAACCCATTACAAGGCCTCGTACCAATTCTCTCACGCATCGAAGATCAAGGCCAAGGCCGCACAGTTTTGGGCAATGTTTCGCAATCATTTGCAGGTCCTCCCGTTGAAGATATAATTGGTCATACTGCTGCTCCAAGGGTACGTTCTCATGGAGCCTCAACGACTTAAGGTTGTTGCCCAGGTGTTTTAGTACCCTTCCATCCTGGAATCCGATGAGGGTAGTGAAATCGCCCAAATCCAACACTTCAAGCCTCTCGCAAAGAAGCAAAATGTCCGACGACGGAGTCTTGTCGCTTTCTGAGACTGCGCTGATTTTTAGGTACCTCAAACAGTGAGGCTGAAGAGCCATGTTTGAAAGGAATCGTGAATTACCCATCACTAATCTTTGAAGGTGTTTCCAGTCAAGACTACCCATCAAGGGAGCTGTCACAATAGTCAGCAATTCTTCTCCTCCAGGGCGAGGGATTGCGATTACGTAGACTATTCATATTGAGTATATGACCATCAACCTCCAATGATCGTAATCTGAACGGGCCCGGTAAAACGAGATCGGAAGGATTGGGAATTTCTTCATTCGGCGGGCATTCGCATGTGATAGAGAGATTTTGTAGACTCGATGAAGAAGCTGTTCCTTGGATCTTGGCGAGAAATTGAGTATGAGCTGCGGCAGTGGTTGCGCGATAACAGGTGTCGAAGGAGAAAAGCGAGGGAGGGCCATCCGAGAAGGAGGCCATAAGATGGTCCTGCGTGCTCCAATCTCGAACGTACAATTTGCACTTTGGGACGTTTTCTTGTAACGCACGGTATAGCCATGGTGGTATACGACACTTAGCGTCCCATCTGAGTCTCAATATTAGTTTATGAATCCATGTCGCAGATGACGATCGACGATTATTTAAGGACAGTATGTTCCAGTCTTCTTATGGCCACAGAAGATTACATAGGGAGCTTGGAGGGATGAGCTTAGGGTTGGAAGCCGGAGGTCGTCTGAAGGTACGGGAGATAATGGAAAGTAGTTACAGATTACTTACATGAACACTCTAAGCCGGCTCAAAGTTGGCATAAGATCAGCGAGAAGGTCAAAGACTGTCTGAACCTCGTCTCCATTGGCGAGATTGGGGCTTGGAGCCCAGAGGACAGAGATTTGATGAACGTTCTTGCTTTTGTTTTTGTGACTCATCAGTCTTTCGAAAGCGCGCGGTTGACCAGATTCCTAGGTTGATTGAAATAGAAAACCAATTTGCGATACACGAGTGGTTCTGATAGCGTATAGAACCTGCGAGAGACTAAACACAAGCTCAGCATGGATTTTGGTGATGACTGTTGCCGGGAATTAGCGTATGCAGAAAGCTGCGGAATCCTTGGCATTTTTTTGATTTTTTTTTCTCCCCGTACCTGGGCCATAATTACTAGCAAATAGGTAGAGATATTAATAATTATTTAATAATAATTACTGGACGCTTAAAATAAGTATTTATAAAGCTATACACAGCCCTAACGTTAGTACTAACGCTATTATTACTAGGAATTATAACTAGGCCACTCGCCCCCTCCCTATACGTATGTATCCTCCGTTTCTTACTCCTAGGCTAGCGCCTTAATACTATCGCCCTCGAAGTACACTACGGTAAAACTATTATCTACGATATAAAGCGGAATCTCTTTATATACGGCTTCTTATTTCGGCCTTAATTTCGTCTTAAAGATATTTTTTATACTAGAATTATTAAAGCTACCGAGGATTTCCTAGTAAAGTATTTTAATAAAAGATTATATTTACTATAAAAGAAACTAGTATAGTTTCTATAAAAAGAGTAGAATATTTAAATCTATTAATTAATAGTCTTTAGATATTTAAAAAGTATATAGATAAATAATAAACTAGCGTAGTATATAGAGTATAAATAAAATATAGAGTTTAGGATAAACTAGGAGTTATAAATATTTTATCTTATTATTATTAAATAACTAGTATTTATTAATAAATCGCTATTCAACGAGTCTATAAACTGGCGGTATTATATATATATATTAATTAACTACCTAGCTCGTTACTATATTAGCCGAAAATAAAGTTATTTATAAAAAGTACTTCCTACCTATATAATTAATAATTATCTACTTTATAATATTATTAAGGAAGGCTAGTTTAACGTAAACGAGTTTTTTAAATAAATTATTAACGAATTACTTCTTTATTATAACTTATTCCTAGGCCTTAAAAGTATAATTATTATAAATAATATTAACTTTTATTACTACCCCCGAATAATAGAAGTTATCCGAGAATATAATTACGATATTCGCTTCTTCTCTCCCTATTTACCCGATTTTAACCCGATTAAATTAAATTTTAATATTCTAAAGATATAATTTAAATAATATTTTAATTATTTATAATTATAATTTAACGGGATCTTTAGCGACTTCGTATAGTACGCGGTAAATAAAAATTAGTATAATTACTTCGTAAAAAAGTACTTTAAATATAACACTAAAGGATATATATTTAAAATTAATATAAAATAACTAGAAGGGCGAATATTAACTAGCGATATATAAATCGATTTTAAATAATAAATAAAAACTAGATTTATACTATAAAATATTTATTATTTTATCTTCGTTACTCTCGCTTTTACTCTCGCTCTTTAATTTTACTTTATTTATTTTTTACCCTTCTTTTTATTCTTTATACCCTAGAGTTAAAAAACTTTAAATTATTTATATTTAATATTAATAAGATTTAAATATCTTTAAATTAATTTTAAATCTCTACGGTATTTTATCGGGAATCCCCTTCGTTATAACTATATAATATATAAATAAAGTTATATCCGATATTCTTTTTAAATTATTAATTTACTATATCTATTTAATTATTATTTATTATATTTTATATATCCGGTTTTATTTACGCTCGTCACGTACCCTATTTATTTTCTAGTGAAAGAATTCTTTTATAATTTTATTCTCCTCCTTATTAATATTTAAAGGATTAAAGTGAATAACTAGTTATTACGGAGGAGTATATAGAAACTAGAGGAGCTAGGGGAGTTAAGGCTCTAGTTAAAACGATAATAAATAAACTAGATACTATTATTACTACTACGATAGCGGTTATTACTAGTAGGACGGAGGAGGATAATAAGAAAACTAAAAATATTAAAATTAATTAAGTTACTTCCGTAACTTTAAAAACATCCTCTCTATATTATTAATAACGATTTCTACTATTCGTAACTCTATTTATTATTAATTCATAATTACAATATTATTTATCTAGTTTTTACTTTTATTCCTATTTACTTTATTTACCTCTCTCTCTTTATATACTAGTCCTCTACGGGATATAAATATAACGGGGCTATTTAAACTCTTTTATAATTTATATAAATATATTGAAAAGTATTCGAGTAATACTTTTACGTCGCCGTTAATTATAACTTTACTCTATTATATTTATTTAAAATAAACGACGTTATAATACTTTCTAAATAAATTAACGAAATAAAAACTATTTTTATTAAAGTAATTAATATTATAATATTACTACTTATTTATAAAATTAGTATTAAAATTACTAGCTACTTTAAAACCCTTTTATTAAATATATATTTAATTTAATAATTTATTAATTTATATAGTCTTATACTTCGGTACTTATTTAATAGGATCCGACGATAGTATTTTATAAAAGCGCTTTAATTTAGTCTTCGTAAATACTATCGCCGAAACTTTAATTTTTATTATTAATTTAGGTGTCTATTTAGTAATCTTTTTTAAAATAATTTTTAATATCTTTCCTTATTCTAACTCCGAGAAGTCGTTAATTAATTATTATTTCCGTGGCGCTCGCGGCTTTATTGTTTTTATAGTAATAAATTAGTTCTAAATTTCCTAGCCTAGTTTAAAGTCGTTTCTTTTATTAATAATATTAACTAGTTACTATTTAAAATTATATAAATTAAATTGGTCGGCGGTTATCCGCTTAACCGATAATATTTATTATAAACTTTTATTAACGCGAAGAGTAGTTAAAATAATTAAAACGGGGTTAATTTATTAATTGTCTATTTTTATTTCGTCTAGCTTTAACGTCGGTAACTTTATTAAATTATCTTTTCGTTACTCTCTCTCCTCTCGCCGACGGCGATATATTTCCGGTTTATTATATTTAGCGACCTCTTTATCCTAGGCCTATTATTCTTTCTACTCCCGTTTTTATTTATATTAAATAGTAGTAATTTACTTATTAAAGACTTTCTTTTAGGCCGTACGAGTTTACCGGGTAATAATATTATTTTTAAATATATTCTAGTTATTTAATCCGGCTACGTCGAAAATATAATTACCTCGTAATAGAAACGGTAGCGACGAAGGTATAGTATACCCGCTTTTAATATAATATTATTATCTCTTTTACTCCCGGTTTTTATTCTATTCTTTATATAATCTTCGTTTAAATTCTTCCTAATTAAGCTTTTCTAACGACGACGTCGTTAATTCGGTATCGTTATATTTTACCTACCCCTTAAAATATTCCTTATTAATACGTTTTTTTTATTTTACTTACTTTAACTCTTCCCGTTACTTCTACTCTTTTAATTATTAAATAAAACGTACCCGGTTAATCTACTTTTTACGCGTAGTTAAAATACGGGGAGTATTCTTCTTTTTTTAATACTTTTATAATTATACCTCCCGTTAATATTATTCGAGTTAGGTATAAATAAACGGCTTTCTATTCTTAATAAAAAGAGATTTAAAATTAATAAAAAACTCGTTTCGACTATAACGACTAGAAGATATAATATTATAACTCTAGGAATTAATATTAATAACTATATCCAAACTTTATTTAATACTAATAGGGCGATAATTATATTCATTTTAATAATTATTAATATCTTTATTTATTTACTAGTAATTATAGCCTAGGTACGGGGAGAAAAAAAATTAAAAAAATACTAAAAATTCTATAGTTTTCTATTTACGCTAAAAGTCCTAGAGGCGCACACTAGGGGGTATATAATACAATTCGGATTTAGTTATTAATATCGTAGTATTTAGATTTATATATAATCCCTATATAAATCTAAATACTACTATATTAATTATATTACCGTTACCGCTTTGAATACTAACGTAGTATATTATTATTATATATATAATTATTATTAATCCACCCTATTTATACTTTCTATATATTATTATTACTCTTCTACCCTATTATTCCGCTCTATACTATTAACTAAATTAATTTAAAAATACCGTATTAATAATCCGTTACTCCTACGACTCCCGCTCGTTAATATTTATAGCGGCGATAAAGTTATTCCTAGATCACTTCCTTATAGAGGTAAACGATTTAATATTACTCTTTATTTTTAATATAAAACTCTTTACTTTTACTTTATAAAACTACGATTTACTTTTAATTTACTTTTATATTTAAATAGATTTAGGTTATCGCCGTCTAAATATTAACGAAGTAAATAAAGTAAAAGAGTTTTCTTAATTACTAAAAAAGGGTTTATAGAATTATATTAATTTTTTAAATTAACGGCGGCGTAGTTTAAATTAAAGTAATAAAGATTATTATTAAATAAATAAGAGTAGAACTTCGAGTAGGTTATTAATAATATTACCGTCGCTCTATTTTTACTCCTACTCTTACTCTCGCTTTTATATATATTCTTTATATCTTTAATATAATATATATAAATATAACTCTTCCGCTCTTTATTATATAAACCGACGACTATAGTAAAGTCTTAGTTAAATACCTAGTTTTATAGACACTCCTATATTTACTCGGGAATATCGAATATCTCTTTATCGGCGGGAGTTTTAAAATATTTAAATAAAGTTTTATTAATAACTCTTTAAATAATAGAGACGGAAGACGGGTTAAAGATTATATATAGAGTCTAAATTTATACTTCGGATTAGTATAGAGATCCTTAAAGGGAATACTAGTATAGGGTAGGGTAAAATAGGGTATAGAGTAGAGATCGCGGTTCGATCTCTACTCTAAACTAGGGTAGGGTAGGGTAGAGATCTTTTAAAGATCTCTATTATACTAAAGCGGATTTCTAATAATTATTCTAATAACGCTACTATCTTTATAAATATATATATTTATAGTTACTACGGCCTCTATAAATACGCGTATTTATAATTACTACTATTACTATCTTTATAGATATATATATTTATAGCTACTATTATCTTTATAAATATATATATTTATAACTACTACTACCCTTATAGATATATACGTATTTATAACTACTACTACGTTTATAGATATATATACTCATGGCTACTACTATTTTTATAGATATATATATTTATAGTTACTACTACCTCTATAGATATATATATTTATAACTACTACTACCTCTATAGATATATATATATTTATAACTACTACTACCCCTATTATAGATTAATAATAAGATATATTATAGATTATACTATAAAGAGACGATTATTATAATAATTATTATAATTAATATCTACTATTATTCTTTACTCTTTATCTTTTAATTAATTTTGAATCGAAATATTTTTAAAAATAAAGTAATAAATTTAAGAGAAAACGCTAATATTAAAATATATTAATGAATTTTTAAAAAGAATTAATTTTAAATTTTAAATTAAATTATTATTTAAGTGTCTCCTTAATTTCAAAATAAAAGAATTAAACTACGTCTTCAATATAATCTTCGATTATATTTAACTTTAAATTAATAATAGTTTTAATTTTAATATTAATTTAAATAATTATAAATTCAAGTATTTATTCTATAAATACGCGCATCTATAGGGTTAGTAGTAATTATAAGTATATATATTTATAGAGGTAGTAATAGTTATAAATATATATATTTATAAGGGTAGTAGTAGTTATAAATATATATATCTATAAGGGTAGTAATAGTAGTAACTATAAATATATATATCTATAGAGGTAGTAGTAGTTATAAGTATATATATTTATAGAGGTAGTAATAGTTATAAATATATATATATCTATAAAAGTAGTAGTAGTTATAAATATATATATTTATAAAAATAGTAGCGTTATTAGAATAATTATTAGAAATCCGCTTTAGTATAGTAGAGATCTCTAAGGGATCTCTATTTTACTCTATTTTATTTTAAACTCTATATTAATAAATCCCTATACTAGGTTAAGGTAGGGATTATACCTCGATTTCTACTCTACTCTATATTAATCCGAAGCGTATCTAAGTTATAACTAGTAGGTAGGCGATAACGAGGTAAAAGAAGAGTAATAAAGAGAGGCGATAAAGAGAGGGCGATAAAGAGAGGCGATAATAATATAAATAATAATATATAGAAAGGATATAGGTAAGGGTAGGAAATTTATATATATATAATTCAAAAAGCGGTTAATAATTAGTTAATATAACTATATTTTTATATTATATTAAAATATATTAAACTTTCCGCTAAACTATTATTAACGATTAATTATAATTTATTATTAAGATAATTCTTTACGTAATTTTATATTTTAAATCTTAATTAATAATATATCTTTAAATAGTTTTATTATTACTCTATATTATACTCTTAAATATATTTATTACTACTCTATATTATACCCCTAAATCGCTTTATTTCTACTCTATAGTATTTATTCTTAAATATCTTTATTATTACTTTATAATATAGCCCTAAATAACTCTATTACTACTTTATAATATACCTCCGAATAATTTTATTATTACTCTATAATATACCTCTAAATAATTTTATTACTCCTCTATATTATACCTTTAAATCGCTTTATTACTACTCTATAATATTTACTTTTAAATATCTCTATTACTAATTTATAATATAACTCTAAATGAATTTATTATTACTTTATAATATACCTCTAAATAACTTTATTACTACTCTATATTATACCCCTAAATCGCTCTATTACTACTTTATAGTATTTACTCCTAAATACTTTTATTATTACCCTATAATATGGCCCTAAATAGTTCTATTACTATTTTATAATATACCCTTAAATGGCTTTATTATTACTTTATAATATATTTCCAAATAACCTTATTATTACCCTATAGTATATACTTTTAAATAATTCTATTATTATTTTATAATATACTCCTAAACGCCCTATTACTACTCTATAATATATACTCCGAAATATTTTATTATTACTCTATCGTATACTCCTAAATATCTCTATTACTACCCGATAATATATTTTTAAATAATTTTATTATTATTCTATAATTTATTCTTAAATATATCGGTAAAGCGGTAAATTTATATTCTACCGAAAAAGACGGAAAAGGCGTTTAAATCTATTTAATTTATATACTAGCCCTAGAGATCGTTTTAATATTTATTTTCGTTAAGAGTTACTAAGAGTAGGCTTTTCCCATTAGTAGTTATTATTTACTATCTTATATAATTATATTAAATACGAATACGCGCGAATCGTATCGGGCGATTATATTATAATCGGAGTATTATATTTATTAAACGCGTAAATTACTATTAATAGATCGTGTTTAATAAATATATATATCGTTATTAAAATAATACGTTTATTAAACGTATAAATCTATATTATTATCCTATTTATTTATATCGTTATTTATAACTTTATCGATTTTAATAGTTTCTTTATTTTTATCGCTTTATTAATTTTTAGTAATTTCTCCGCCGTAATTTAAATCGCCGCTTTTACCACTACCGTTACTATTATTAATACTATATAAATTTACGCGCTTAATACTAAATATATATTTATTAGAGTTCTATAAATAATTATTAATCCTATTCGATATATAATTATTATTTATTTTTTTCCGACTTCCTTACTATATTATTTAATTAATATATTATTATTTATTAAACTTTACGTAAATTATATCGTTATTTTTATTCTTCTTTAATTTTACCCTTTTTAAATTTTATTATTATTTATAATCTTTTCCCTAGTTATTTAATATAAACTTAATATTTATTTTTATTATCGCTCGATATAATCGAGTTAATATTATTTCTTTTATATTAAACCCGATTAAGTTTTTCTAATATAAAGGCGGCCTAGAATTCCTTAAATCTTTATAATTTAAAGGTAATTTAATCTTCTAGTTATTTTTCTCTTTATATAATATTAAGAGTATACTTCTCTTCAAAGATAAAAGTTTTATATAAATTACTCTACGCTTTAGCCCTTATATTATTATCGGGTTCTTTTATTCTAACGGAGGTTTATTTAAGATTCCGTAGTAAGAATAAAAACGATTCGGGGGCGATATTTTATTATAAATAATAAATTAACTAGGTCTAAAATAGTTACGTTTTATTAAATTTATATATTAAGAATTTAATACCGGTGTATAAATAGTAGTAAAGGTTAGGGGTATTAGAATATATAGGTTATAAAGAAATAAATTATAAATACCTAATTAATTTATTTTAGGGTTATCGCTTTACGCGTATTAACTTATATATTTTTTATATTACTAGTTAATATAAAAAGATTACTTTAGAGTTTATTATCCGAAAAGTTAATTTATTCGTTATTATTTAAACTATTAACGAACAGTAGATTATATATTTGACGATTACCGAGGTCTATTATAATTATATCGTTATTAAAGTCGAATTTTTCTAGATTTTTAATAGCGTTCTTTACTCCCTTTAATAATACTCTACGAATATAAATTTTATATTTTTTATCGTCGAGATTTATTTATACCCTTTATATTCTTCTTTATTAATTTAATACGGACTCTCGTTAACTAGTTATAATATATTTATTAATAATAAAAAAGAATACGAGTATTTACTCTAGACCCTCTCCTCTTTAAACTTCTTAATTTTATACTCTCTAATAAGGTACTCCGAGATAATATATATTATTATTATAACGGTAAATATAATTAAGAGATCGGGGAGGGGTTTAAAGAATTTTTTTATATTCTCTTCGTTAATAAAATCGTTCTTCGATAATTTAAATATTATATAAACGAGTACTTTTATTAAAATAAGGTTCGTTTTTTTTTTTTTTTATTATCGATTTATATTTTCGTTAGTTACGCTATTAGACTAGAGTATATTTTATATCGAAATATATAAAAGTTTAGCGGTATAATAATCTAGCGGCGAGAGAGATTACGTTTTATTATAAACTATTCTATATATATATAATAATTATTATAATTCGTATAATCGTTAAGGCGTAAGCGCGCTATTATTTAAAAAAGTCGAATAACTATATATTAAATTAACTTTAATATAAAATATCTATTTAAATAAATTTAATTTTTTATACTTCGATTAAAATCGGCCGATTATTAACCCTATTAAATTTAATTCCGATTTTAAACCCCGAGTTCTTAGTTACGACCTCTTATATATAATATATCCGATTATTAATTTATTAAGGGTTATTATCCGGTTAAAGCTCTCTACCTTTACCCGAATTACGGATATATTTAATTAGGACGATTATTTTTAAAAACTTCTCGTAGTTAAAAACGATAATAATATATATTTTATAAAACTCTACCTTCGTTTAATATTTCGTATTACTTTAAAGATAAAGATCGTATTTATATTAATTTTTATAAATATTAAATAATTATAGAATATGGATTAACTTTACCGCTAGAGCCTCCCTTTATTTAATTTTTTATAAGATAATTTACCTACGATAACTCTAGCCTATAATTAAATTAATTAGATTCGATTATATATAATCCGAGATATTTACTCTTATCTTTATATATTTATTATCTAGGAAAGCTTTAGAGTAACTTTATTTTTTATTATTTCTAAACTATTTATTCTCTTTATCGCTAGAATCCGAATTATTATAATTATATTCTAATTCCGAGTTAGAGTAATAAGTATTCCGCTACGAGTCTTTATAGGATATATTATTTTTATAATAATTTTAAAAAGTGGCCGGATTAATATTAAATATCTTTTAATTATAAATTATAAGTTTACCCTATTAGATAGTATATTATTAAAGTATAAATTATAAATTTATATATTATTTTAATCGGATTAAATAAAGCGGAAGAAGGGTATTAAAAAGTAGTAATTATTAATAAAAATAAAATTTACGCGGTCGGAGGAAAGGGGGGAAATTACCTATTTTTAAAAAATTAAACTTAATAGGATTAGACCCTAGGGGTCTAATTTTAGTTTATCGAATATAATTAATATTTATTAAATATTATAAATATTAATTCTCGAGGTTTATATTAAAGAAACCGGTTATTTTTAATTATTAGATTTATTATTACGATTAATACCCTTTTTCTTATTTAAATTTAATACTTTTTTAATTATATATCGAGAGCCTCGCCGCCTAGGTTACTTGAGTTTCGATTAAAAATCTCGGTCCTTTAAGGGGGGGGCTTATTACTATATATATTATATAGTACTTAATTAATAATTCTCGGATATTAAAAGAAAAACGCTTAATATTTTAAATATCTATTTCTACTAGCGCTACTTTCTATTCTTATTTATTAAAGATAACTATATTTAATAAACTAAGGCGGGCGTAGATAATTATATTTTTTTTATTATTATAACCTAGGTCGGCTTTAATTAAAGATATAAATTTTTTAAAATCGAGGTCGTTTATATTTATTAGCCCTATATATATACCGCTCTTCTAAATATCCTAAACTATATAGATTATACTCTAGTTTATACCGTTTTTAATATATAATATTATATAGCGGATAGAGTTAATCCGATTAATATTTTTATTTATATAAATAAAGTTCGGCCTATTATTTAATTCTTTTAATAACTTGGCGCTCGAGAGTCTCTAATTTTTTTAGGTATTTATATAATATTATTTAATCTTTACCCGCCTTCTTTTATTATAGTTATTTCTTTAAGCGAGGAAAAGTAAATATTAATCCTTCTATTATTTAAAGATATCGCCGAATATATAAGCGAATTTATTATAGATACCGGCGAAAATAAATTATAAATAATCTCTTATATTTATTATATTTAGTTTTTAACCTAAGAGATTTATAACCTCTAATTATTTCTATAATTATATAAAGATTAATAAATATACGGCTTTATCGATACCTAGCTTCGCTTTTATAATCTTCGCCGATTATATTATATTATTAAAATCTTTTAAATTTATTCTTAATTAGCCCGTCTCTAGTTATTATAAATATTACATTTAATAATCTTCCGTATATCCGTTAATATCGAGGTATTACTTTATTATTTATTTATTTTAACGGTAAAATCGGGTAATAAGAAAAAGACCGAGCCCTAGCCTTAATTAATATAAGAGTAATTAACCTATATTTTATAATAGAACGATTTTTTATTATTTATAATCGAATATATTATAATTTACCCCCGTAACTTGTCCTATAATATTTATTATTTTAGTTATTCGCATATAGTCTATAGATTAAATAGTATATTATAAGTTTAAATATTATATTAATTATATAATCTACCTTCGCTTATTATAATTATAGTAGATTTAATTATTTACTTATATCCTTTATATTAGAAAGTTCTCGTTATAAATTAAATTATATAAATCTTAATCGGTATAGTTATTAATATAAAATACGTTATTTTTTCCTATAGTTTTACCTATATATACCGGTATAATATATATACTCTTTATAACTTTCATTATTATAGGGATAATTTAATACCCCCCGAGTATCCTCTATTTAATAGTTAAATTTACCGGTTATAATTTTACCTTTATTATACTATAGGTTTTATATAAAGAGCCTTTATTACGGATTTTTAGAAAATTAACGAGGGTATAATTATATTAAAATAATTTACTTTTAGTATTTTAATAGTTTATATCCGATATTATTAAAAGAAGTTAGAGTTAGGTAGGACTTTAGCTATAAAGAGAAATTATATAAAATTATAATTATATTTTTTATACTAAAACGTAGTCACGTCTTTACTCTCTTTAATTTTATTAATTAATTTTATATATTACGCGGTCCGTAATTAGGTTCTTTAGATTTTCCGAATCTTTTTTATTTAATTTCTAGTATTATAAAAACGGATAAAGATAAATAAAATATAAGTCGACCTAGGTAGGATTAATTTCTCTCCCGTTTATAATTTTAATAGTTATCGGTTCTTTACCCCCCTCCTACCGGCGTTAATATATATAAATAGTTAATACCTTTAGAAGATATTCGATATATAGTTTCTTTTATATTATAGATAGTAGGTATTAATATATAGTATTAAATCCTACTTTTAAAGCTCTCTTCTTTTTTTAAAACTTTAAATTATATTAAAATCTAAATAATTAAATCCCGCGATTAAATTTTAGTACTTTAATTATAAAGGTTATTATTTTTAAAATAAATAATCTTATTATAAAATAAAATAAATTATCCTTTATAACTAGTATTCGTAGGTAACGGGAAGTATAATAAACGAGTTATTTTTAAAAGACCTCTTATTTATTAATTAACTCGAAGAAAGATTTAATTAAATAACGATATACTATTTCTTTATATTCGATATTATAGTTATCCGTAGCGCCGAATATTCGAATTTACTTTATATAATATATTATTATATAAAGCTTTAGGATATTAAAATAACCGTTTAAATTTACTCTATTATTTAGTTTATATTAACGAAAATAGTCCTTTAGTTTATTAAAATAGTAGAGTATATTTTAAAGATATCCTAGTATTTTATCGTTATATAAACGGTATTAAATAATTAATATAAAGTTTATAAATACCCGTACGTAATAAAGTTCCCTTCTATATAAATCGGCTAGTAGCGGAGTAATTATTAATATTAATTATTATATAATCGCTCTTCGGTCTTTATTTATCTATTATACGACGGCGTTATAATATTTATAATTCTTTAAATTATAGAAGATTAGAATAATATAAAATCTTTCGTTTAATTATATTATTTTTAATATATTCTTTAGTCCTACCTTCGCCCCCTTTAATTTCCTAGTAGTAGGCGCGCTTTTTTTAATAACTAAAATAATTTATTTAAAGAGATAATTAACCGTACTTTTAAATAATTAATATAATATATCGACTAGTATAACTTTATATATATTAACCGTAGTATATAATTAAATAAAATTATATATTAGATATATTTATTAATTATTATTCTTTAGGATATTTTCTTTATATTATCGCCGAATTTAAAATTAAATAAAAGAGTAGGTTTAAAGGCGCTATTTATTTCAAAAGTTTCTTTATTTATTTAATAATATTATATAAATCGTATATTATCGGCCGCTTTTAACTCTTATAATTAAAATCTACTCTTTATAATTTATTATAAAGCCTACGATAATCGGATAATAGAATTAGATCTTTTAGTTTATATATATAATAAAGAGACCTATAATCGTTATAATTCTAATTATTAATTTAAATTTAGGACTTTAAAATTATCTTAGGTAAAAGTTTTTATTATATTTACAATCGAGTATAATTAATATAGATTTATACTATATATCGGATTTAATATATTCGCCGTTATTAAATATAATAAATAGAAGTCCTAGGAGTATTAAATTTAATTATTTTTAACCTCGTTATATTTATACTTTTAAATTCCTTATAGTAAAATAGATTAACTATATAATTAAATTACTTTTATATTATATAAATAAAGTCTTATCTATAAAAAGAAATAATAATATTATAATAACTCTATTAAGAAACTTCTTTTATATTTATTATTATTAGTCGCCGGTATATATCTCGATATATACGCGTTTATTATTATTATTATACTAGTATATAAATTTAAATATTATTTTATTTTTAAACGACCGGTACCCTAAAAGAAATCGGAGGGCTTTAATAATATCTCGATATAAGATATTATAATTCTTTAGCTCGGTCCTCTAAATCTTTAATTAAATATTAAATATCTATTTTATCTATTTATCTTCGTCGATACTAAATATAATATTATTTTATATTTCGGTTAAGTTATTAATATTCTTATAATTAAAGAGACTATATAATAATTTAAATCGAATATTACGGAAAAATTTATCGCGACCGCCTTTAGTTACTTTTTCCTCGTAAAACTATTAGGCGAGCGCGTAGTCGTATATACTCGGAAATAAATAATATATTTATTTTATTTTATTAATAGGTTAAGAATATTTATTAAGCTTTATAAAATTAATATTTATTTTATCGGGTTTAGTATTTATCTCTACGCGATAATTATTACCTTCCGTAAACGTTTTTATTTAAATATATAAGGATATAAATAAAAGACCTTTATACCTAATATTAAAGGATAGAATTAATAATTTCTTTTATTTACTATATTTTAAATTATTATAACTAGGCCGGTTCGAGGGCGTTTAGTAAATAATAATCTTTATATTTATATTAATATTTTTTATATCGACGGCGAAAGACCCTACGTTAATTTCTTCTATATTATTTATTTTTATAACCTCGTTATCTCTTTAAGTATATATCGCTAGTTTTATTAATTACGGGAGTCGCTAAAATAAAGAGGGTAAAACTCGCGATTTTTTATATAAATAATTATTAATAAAGATTTTATAGTACGGTAGGTATCTATTAAATTTATTAAAATTTACGAAATTCCGCCTATAATATTTATATATACGTAGTACTATAATATCTATTTACCGCGGTAATACTATCGCTTTATAATTATTATACTATATATATAATTAGGTAAGATCGGATATCCGGAATAAAAATCGAAAAAGAGATAGTATTTAATAAACGAGTTTAATATTTATTAAATATACTTTCCTATATAATATATATTATTAAATAATATTTAATTTATTTCCTATTAAATTATAGTCTTCCGTATAATAATAAGAGTAGATTCTTCGAACAAATACGTAGTTAATATCTAGATTTATTATATAATAAAACTTTAGAGGCTACCCGCCGCGAGCCGATTTATATTAATAAATAAATAGTATCTTAGCGGTCTAATATTTAGATTTTTTAAATTCTTATCTTTAGAATAGTCTACTACTAGACGTTCCGCCGATATTAAAGAATAACGGCTTAGTTTATTTATAATTTCACCGGTTTATATATATCTAGTCTTCTCTATTATTTAATTTATTAATTATACTCGGGATTAAGGCTATTAATAATTATTATAATAAAATAAATAAAAGGAGTTATTATTAAAAGATCCGAGACGTATATATATTCTTTACGTTTATACCGATAATAAAAGAGGGAGTAATATAGCTCCGAAACCCTCCCCTATTAAAAAAGCGAAAATATTAAGAATTAATAATAATAATAAACCGTAAGGGCCTATAAATAATATTTAATTTATAACTATAATAAATAATAGCTTATAATATAATATAAATAATATTAATAATCGGTTTCTCGAAGGTTTCTATACCGCGCGTTAGGCGAAAGTCTTTTTAACTAGCTCGAAGATAAATTTAAACTAAACCTTTTATCTCTTTTTAATAAAATTTAGCTTTTATACTATTAATATTCTTAATCTATTAATTTATAAAAGAAATAAATAGTTTATTTATAAATTATCTCGATTTACTTTTTATTTAATTTAACCGTATAATTATATCGAGAATATATATAATTAAATAAAAGGGTTATTAGGGCTACGGATATTTACTTTTAATTATAAAGAATATATCGGCTTTAATAATCGAGTAGGTACTTTATTTATAAATATCCTTCGTATTATTATTATAATTAATTATAAATAGGCCGGACCCGTTAAACCTAAAGTCGTTTTTAAAAAGTATACTCCTATAATTAAAACGAGTATTAATATTAATATTTTTATTAACGACGAGTAAATCTTATTATTATTTCTAAAAAAAAAAAAATATAAAATATAAAACTACTACCGTCGAGCCCAATTTAATTAATAATAAGGATATTAATAGTAATATCGTTATAAAAGATATTACCGTTATTAATAGAAATATAACTACCGAAGGTACTCTCGCTAAAGAGAAATATATTTATAACTATAAATTTAAATACCTTAAGGCTTCTTTAATTAAACGCGCCGAGAAGTACTCTATAATTATAATAACCTTCGAGGATAACGATATTACTAGTATAAATATTTAACTCGCGGATAAGAATTAATATAAAGATAAATTTATTTCCGGAAATTTAATTAAAGAGGAATAAGAGGATAAAGATTATCCTTTAAATAAAAAATTACTACTTTATAAGTTAATAAGAGTTTTTATAATAAATATTAATAAAGATCGTACCTTATATCGAATCGCTTTAAGGTATAATTTAATTAATTTATTCTACTCGGCGGCTTATAAATATAAAGCCCGAATATAAAGTTATTAAATAATTATAATTATTTCTTTTACTTTTATCTCTACCGAAGACTATTTATTAAGGGTTAATTTATAAAATAAAATCGTAATAACGAAACTAAATTATAATCCTCGATATATTAATTTATTTAAGACCGGATTCTTTAACTTTATTTTTTTTACTATTTTATTCCCGAGTACCTCGGTAATAATAACCGGCGAATATACCGGTATTTATATATACTAAAGTATTTATTATATAACGAGTTAACGTCTAAGATACCCGCCGATTAAGATATTTATTATCGTGAAATTTATATCTTTATATTATATTAACTACTTATTTTAAAATAATACGAGCTTTTTAGAAATTATTTATCTAAAATTTATATAGATATTTAATTATAGATACTCTACTACTAGAAATCTTACTTTTTATAAATATTATTAATTAGTTATAAAAAGAAGATTATTATAATTAATATTTTATTTTATTTATTTAGCTTTAAACGCGGCTACGCTATAAAGAATTTAATATATTTTCAATTATTATAAATACTTTTATATTTTTATTTACCGACTATAGTATTTCTACTTCTTTATTTATATATAATTACTATTAATAAGAGTAGTTATATACGAGGAATTACGAGCCTCGTAAATAAATAATTACTATTATTTTAGAATTCCGCTAATGGACTCCGTAGTTTTATTTTATTAAACTTAATCTATATCGACAATCCTTATATTTTAAATTATTTATAATTTATTTTACTTTTTATTTAATTTCCTTATATAATCGCCGAGTTAGGAATAATAGTATAAGGAGAGATTATTTTTTACGTAAATAAATAATTACTATTAATAAGAATTTTAATTAATAGATTTTATAATTTCGCTTCTTTAAACTCTTATTTATTCTATACCCCTTTATACTCTAGATAATAATATCTTATTAATTTATTATACCGAGTAAATAATAAATTATAGTTACTCGCCTAGATAAAGATAACCCCGGTAAAATTATTAACGACGTATATATAAATCTTTAAATTATCGAGCGCGACGAAGCCGATAATCCTATTAAAGAGTAAACCGATAATAATACTACGCCTATAAAGAAAAAGAACCCTTCGTATAAAACGAGAATTATCTTCGAAGGTTAAGGTAAACCTATTAAATAATTTAAAAATAAAGATATTTATATAATATATAAGATTTATATAGATAAAAATAATAACTAGTTATTTAGTATATATCTAGATTAAGGCTTTTATTAATAAAGAAAGACCTACTCCCGATTACTCTCGCGAAGAGTAATTACTTTATATTTAAGTATTCCGGTTAAACGCTATAAATAATATTTAAAACGAGTCGTTAGTCTATATATATCCTAGGGCTTTTATAAATAAACCCGCCTAAAATAATTTTATTAAATAAATATACCTCGATTATTATATAAATTTATAAGAGGTCGGAGTAGTTACCTATTATATTATAAAGTAATTAATATATATAGAATTTTCGTTCCGCTTAGCGAAGGTATAGATCAAAGGAATTTTATAAAAAATAAATAATTTAAGCGTCTTCTAATATATTTAAAATTAACTACTCGACGTATTTACTAAATTAAATAATAATATAATTAAATTTACTATTTTCTTTTCGACTTTAGAGGCGGATTTATTTTTTATCCTATATAACGAAATATTATTTATATTTAATCTTAAGCGAGTATATATACTATATATTTATTAATTTAATAATTTAGCCGATACGAAATATAAAGTTTAGAAAAGTTAAATTATACTAGTAATAGACCGTCTAAAAGTTAATTTACCGTTTAATTTAATATATATTAATAGTAACGAGTACTAGATTACCGAGGGTATATCTATTATTTACTAAAAAGAGAACGAGATAAAAGATATTAAGAATTCCTAATTCTAAAAATACTAACTACGCGCCTTAATAATTATATTAAGGGGTAATTATATTTATATAAACTTCCTCCGTTTACCCTCGAACTACGAATATCGCTTTTCGACGGAAAATAACTTCGTAATTAAATTTCTTATTAAAGAATAAATAATAGTTATCCTATTAAAACCCTTTCCTTATATTAATTTACTCGATTATATTATTATATTTAACCGTTTTTAAAAGTACGAAAAGAATAATTAAAGTAATTTAAAATTAAAATTAATCTTTAATTTAATAAACCCGTAAAATATATTACGCGAAGAGTTTAAGAAGTTCTACTTCGATATAAAACCGATAATAATTAAAGTTATTCCTCTTTTATCCGATATCCTATATAAATTTAAACTAGCCGTTATTAAAATACTAAATCTCGTATATAAAGAAGATATAAATTATATTTATAACCCTCGATAATAACGATTTATTATCGGATAAAATCTATATACCTAGACTATAATTAATATTCTTTAAAGAATAGATTTTAAGGCTAAACTCGAATAATAAAATATCGATTTAAATAAATTTTAGGTAGATATATTAAAATATTTATTATATATATTTAATAGCCTCGGACTCTTAAAGACACTATAAGGAACTAAGAAAATAAAACTCGATATAATTATTATTATATTATTTATATCGGCCGGTAAAAAAGTAAAGGTCCTAAATTTAATAAATAAAATAATAAACTTTTTTATTACGAAATTAAATACCGAATTTACTCGGCTCGATAAAAAAGGAATTAAAATTATAAAGAAATATATAATTCGTTTTTATTTATTTATAACCGAATAGGCCGTCGTCTAAAATAAGAATTAATGATATATAATTTACGATATTAATAATTCACGATAATAACCTAGCTCTTCGCTCCTTTAAAATTAATATAATTAGTTTATAATAATTATAATAAATAAAGCTAGAAAAATACCTTTTAATATTATAAACTATTATTATAAACTTTATAATACGAGCTTCGGTACTTTATTATTATAAATTATAGGCCTTCTCGGTCGATTTAACTTAAATATTAATTTTATTCTTATTAATAATATTATTATAGGCGGTAATAATACCCTTAAAGATATATAACTAGACGATAATAAAATTATTAAAAGCGGCGAGTTATAAAACGAGAGCGATTCTTAAATTAATATAATATAAACTAGTAACGCTCTTTAACCCGATAAATTATAAAATAATTAAAGATAAAGAGATTTAAATTATAATAATAATAATCTTATCGACTATAATAACGAAGATATTATCTTAATAAATAATATAGATTTCGAGGATTACGGGGGTAGAGCGGGGCCTATATTTAAAAATATAATTTTCTAAAAAATTAAAAAATTATAATAAATAATAAAAAAGAATATTAAGTATAAATTAAACGAAACCGGGAATATAACCCACTGCTAAAAACTTTATAAATACTTTCGCGAGATATTCTATAAAGTTAAGAATAACGATATATTCGATAACGAGGAGGAATATTATATATTTAAAATACTCGAATTATTACTCTTAAAGGATATTTTTATAAAGGATATCGTTATTATTATTATAACTTTTATTAACTCGGGTTATATAATCCTAAAGAAGAATTTTAAAGACGATTATATTATTATTTAAGAAATTAATAAAGTCGATAATGAGAAACTCTTCGTTACTTTAATATAATACGAGACTACTATATATTTATTAAGAGACGATAAATAATTACTATTTAAAAAATAAAATATAAAGTATAATCCTTTCGCTAAATAAATAAATAAAAGTATATATAAATATTAGGTAATCCTAGGCTACCCTAAATACGACCTAACGAAATAATACCGAACTATTATAAATATTATTAATATTATCTTTAGAATTTAATATAGAAGTTTTATTACCTTTATAATAAATCCGGCTAGTCGCCCTAATATCGTTATAACTATTAAAATATATAAGGACTTATTTAATACTCTTATAAACTTTATTTAAATTAATATTAACGGATAATATTATAAAATAAGTTTCTCCTAATCCGGTTAAAACGAGCGGGAGTTATAATTTATTATAAAACTTTACTAATATTATATTTAAAGAGGAATTAAAGTTAAAGATATCTTTATCCTTATAAATTATCTCGTATAAATTAATTTTACGAGACGAGCGCTAGCGCTTATTATAGGATTAAAAGATATAAATACCGGAATTATTAATAATTATTAAAGCGAAGAGAAGTCTATAGTAATTCTTTATATAATAGGATCCGAGAAACTAGGTTTTATATTCTTTAGTCCCCGCCTTTTTACTAAGGTTTTCTATATAGGCGATACTTTAACAATTATTATAAACTAAATAAAGATTTAATTATACGAGAAAAAGTATAAACGATTCTACTATAATTATTTATAAAGACTTTTAATAGAAATAGATATTTATATTAAATACGAAGAGGAGCTCCTAGTATTTAATTTTATTAAATATAACTACGATTTAAACTCGGATAATAATTTTTAAAATAAGAATTTATATATAATAAATTAATCGGAGGAAGATCCTAGTAATATTATATATATAAAAGAAGGAAATTAGATTCGATAATAATTAAGATATTACGGAAGTTTATAATATTTAAGACCCGATTACTTCGGGATCTAATATTAATATAGAGAATTTAACGACTCTTATTATCGACGATACGTATAGTTAAAGAAGAGGCTATAATATAGGATATATAATAATCTTTAATATTGGTAACGGTAATACGTATAGTTAGGAATTTAACGAGAATATAAAATTAAATATTATATTAAACCTAAAGTTATTTAATTTATTATATTAAATACAAGTAAAGGTAGAAGGTTTAATGAATTTTCGAGGGTTTAAAGAACTAGCGAGTACCTATTATTATAGAATAAAATTATAAATTAATATATTCTATAGTTTATTAAAAACTTCTTTATTAGCCCCTTTATAAAGGAGTAATTATAATATATAAAATACTCTTAATAATTTACCTACCCTAACTAGGTACGAGCTATTTATATAAAAAATATTAGAACTATAATAGGAATATTATATATACCGCGTTATTTCGGAATAGTACCCCTTATATATAGCCTAGAAAGTAGTATATTATATCTATTTTTCTTTAATAAATAATAGGGCGGTTTAATTTTACTTTCCCTTTTATTTTAATAAATTTATTAACTACGAATAATACCTTAACTATAAAATATACTATATATAATTAATAAGTTATTATATATATATAATCGATTACTCTTCCTACTAGCCTTTATATATAAAGGATACGGTAGTTATAATTATTAAACTAAGAGATCGAACCGAGTAAAGTAAATATAAATACCGACCGCGAGCGATTCTTATATTTAAATATTATTTTTAATTAACTACGAGCCCTATTATTAGAACCTACGATTATTATTAAAAAATATAATTAAATTATAATTACGACTTTATTTATAAAATTATAAGTAATATATTAAAGCTAGAAACTATATTATTTACCCTATATTATTAAAGTTAAGGCTACGATACCTCTATATAAATATAAAAATTATAATAATAACGAATTTAACCTTATTTTTAAAAATTTAATAAAGTTTTATTTAAAGACTATTACGGAGGGTAAAGATTAAGAACTAGTAAAAGAAGAGATTAAAGTATAATTAATATTAAATTTCTTAATAGACTTTAAATAATACGTAGCTAGAGTTATTAAAAACGAGTTTATTATTATTTTAACTTTAAAGTACGAAGATAATATTCTAAAACTTTTTAATAGTCTAAATAACGACGGTATTTAGAGTACTCTTATTATTTTAATATAACGTATCGCCTATAATATAAAATAATAATTAAAAGATACTAGCGAAAAGTTATTATATAAATTAAATTAATTATAATAATCTTTCTTATCTCTTAACGAGATATTAAATTAAACGCGGATAAAAGATACTATATTATTACCTATTATACTAAAGCGGTAGACGAATTACGCGGTTATATAAGAATCTAATCTACTAGACGTTAATTTTAAAATAAGGTATAATAATTTAATAATTAGGTTTACTCTCGCGGATATTATTAAATTAATTAACCCTCCGTTAAATTTAAAAAAAAAATATTAAATATAATACTACTAATATTTATTAAATATTTAAGCGAAGATCTAGGGTTAAATATTTCGTTATTATTAGAAATCTAATTTAAATACTAAGGAAATAAATTTATAATTAAATTATTAAAAGACCGCTAACTCCGCGGAGTAATTAAAGAAATTATTAATAATAAAAATAACGACTTTATATTTGAACTTATACTAGTAAACTAAGAATTAATTTAATAACTCCTTTTATCTTTAATAAAAATAGTGAAATCTCGAGGTAAATAAACCTTTATTCCGTTTCTCGATACTATTTACGGCGTACGGTTAATATCGGGTAGTAGAAATAATAATAAAAAATAATTCCGAAAACGAGATCCGTAGCCTAAGGCGAGGAAAATATAAATATAAAATAAATATCGTAAATAAAAAATAGTAAATAAAAGGGACTATTAGATAGATTACTAATAGATATTAATTAAATAATAAATTCATAAAGCGAGTTCGATAAATATCGAGAGTAGAAACGACCGAAAAGTAACTATCCTAGTATACTATATATATTCCGGATTATTAAAAATAATAGTACCCGTCCTAGTATATACTTTAGGTTCCCGATTAAAGAAAATTAATCTATTAACCTTAATATATACTTTAAGTCGGTTTTATATAATATTTTCTTTATTAAAACCTCTAACGATTTAATTAATCTTAAAACGAGTATAAATAATAAAACTATATAATTTTTATAAACTCTTACTAATAACCTTAAAGGTAAAAATAATAGCGATCGAAATATAAAGAATAACGGAACCCCTATAACGCGCGATAATAAAAGAGTTAATTAAATTATAATAAATAATTAGCCCCTAGTAGATATAGTATAATTAAAAATAATAACTCGACCGATCCCGCCTACGGTAGACGATTTATTTAAATAATTATAAAAAGGCTTTACGGATACTAAAACCGTATATAATAAGAAAATAATTAAACGCGTAGTTACTAGCCAAATATTTAAATTAATATTTATCCCGGAGTAAAACGAAGTAAAAGATATTTTAATTAAGGAAAAAGAAAATATTAAAAAGTCCTTAAAGAAAAAAGCGAAGGATAAATAAATTAATAATTAAATCTAAATACTAAAATTAATAAATCGGGTTAAATTATCGAATATATAATTTATTAAAGTAACGGAATATATATACCGGAATAATAGAAAATAAGAGGACTATTATCTTCTTTTTAAACTAAATAATATTAAAGATTATAAAACTAGAAAAAAGATTTATATAAAAGAAATAATAATAGGTTTTACTTTATTCTAAATACTCGGTATATTCGTTTTATTCGAAATAGAGGTTTTCTAAAACGGGGGATATTTTATAAATATTATAGGGTTTAGAAAAATAATACGACTAGCCCCTATCGAGTTTAGAATTAATAATTAATAAAGAGTTTAGACTTTATAAACTCTCGGTATAATTTATCTAAATTATTTACTCGTATTAAGTTATAAAGACGTAAAGAAAGTTAGGAAGGAAAAAAGATATAATCTATATTTTACGGAGGGAATAACGAAGGATTTTTAATTACCTAAGGTATATTACTCGTCCGGGAACCCCTAAGGGATCTAATATATATATATCGATTCTAATATATCTAAAAAACTTATATTAAGTTACGGCCCTAACCTCTTCTTTCTCTTTATAAGTTCATTATCCTATTAATTAAATTTAATAAATACGTAGATAAAATAAAAGAATAAAACTTTTAGATAGGTATTATAATAAACCTATAATAATCCTAAATTAAAAACTTATACCGTAAAACTAAATATATTAAATCCCGATCTTTTAATAAAATTAAAATAGGTTCTTTATTTTAACGAAGATTATAACTTCTTAAAGATATTTTATTTTATATCTTTAACCTCGTTTCCTAATTAAATTAATAAAGTTTTAACGGATAAAATTCCCGCGGTAAAAAAAAGAGGTAATAAAGTTAGGATATAAAAATAATAATACTAGTAAAATATAGGATAGAATAGGATTATAATAAACGAAATATATACCGAGAATAACGAGACTATAGGGACGATTATTAAGATTCGGAAGATTAATAATATAATACCGGGTTAGAAACCTCGAAAGATTTTAATTAACGGGACTCCGTTTAAATTATTACCGAGGATAATAATAAGTTAGATAAATACGTTTATAAATAATAAATAAATTATACTATTTTTTAAAAAAGATTACCCTCGCCTAAATAAGGCGCGTAAGCGCCTGAAATATTATATAAAAAATAAATTTATTAAAATTAGTAAAAGGTATAAAAGCTTTATCCGGAGTATATATAATAATAACGATATTAAAGACGAGTACGAGTAGTATAAAAAGACTATAATTATTATTATTCGAATATTTTAGGTACGACGTATATTAGACTCTACTTTTTTCGGGGAACCACTAGTTAAATTTAAATCTAATTATTATTTCGACTATTTTTTAAATTATTTATAACGATATAAATTATTACTAGAATATTACTTTAAAGAAATAAATTAAAGAGTTCGGTAAATTTATCGTAATATTATACTCGCCTTTACGAGTTATAAAAAGAATATTATATTATAGATTATAGTATATTTATAACTCGCGGTTATATATTATATTAGAATTCTATTATTATTTCCTAAACTAGTTCTTTATAAAGATACGAAGGACTTTAAACTAACGGGTAATAAATTAAAGGATAATAATTAATTTAAATTAAAAAAAAAGAAACTTTATAAATTAAAATAAAAGAATTTAATCTTCGAAAAGAGTATTAATTAAATCGCTAGAGTAAATAACTATCTTAAAATATAAATACTAGATATTCTTAGAAATAAAATATAAGGAATCGATATAAAAATAGTTATTATAATTATATCCCTTATTTTAACTTTTATTATCTACTAGGTAAATATTTTTAACGGAATCCTATATTATAATATAGGCCTTATCCTACGCTAGGAATATCGTATTAATAATTATATAAATAATCTATTTAATATAAAAGAGGCCTATCGCCTTAATCTACGGAGGTATATTTAAATTAAAATAAATTAAAATCGTTAGACTCTTTTAAGAGGGTAAAAATAATATAAAAAATATATTTTTAAAACTTATACTTTAATTTCTAATAAAATCCACCGTACTTTTAAATATAAAGTAGATATTTACGGCCTCTAAATATATTATTATTTTTAATTTTAAATAGCTAGTAAGCGCTAAAGACTAGACTATATACTATATTAATCGAATCGGTTAAAACCGCGCGATATATATAATTAAATTCGTAAATATAATTTCTAAGGTAGATATAATTATCTATAATAAATAAAGAGTTTAATAATAAATATATTAAATAATAAAAGGCTCTATAAAGGAGTCGGAGAGTTATAAACTCCGCGAAGTTTTAAAGGAGTATATTTATAATAACGAAGACGAGTAGGACGAGTATAATTAATTATAGAAAAATAAATAAATTATTACTATAAGAGTATAACGAGAGGATAATAATATTTATAAAAAAAGATATTAAAAGGGTAGACTAGTAGTATTAATATTTAAAAAGAGTTCGATAATATAGGGGAGATAAAATAGTCGTAAATTCTATAAATCTAAAAAGATTTAAATATACTAAAATAATCTAATAATCCTATATTTAACGATTACGGTCTTATTATTAATTCGGAGATATTAAAAATTAATACTTATATTCTTAAATTATCTAAGGTACTCTTCGTATAAAATTTTATAATTAAATTTATCTTTTCTAGTCGTTAGGATTTATATAGAAAGATATTTCTCCTCTTTAATATTTAGCCGTTAAAATTTTAGGGTATTTATATCCTAAAATTAAATAAAGATCGTCGAGCGCTTATAATTAATAAATAGGTAAATAATTTTAAAAGAAACTTTATAAAACTCTATCGTTAATATAATAGAAAAGTCGAGAATATTAACCCTCCCATTATTAACGGCCATATTAATAATACCGAGGTTATTAATATAATATTTATAATTATTAGAAATTAATCGAAGTCGCGTCCCTAGATACTTCTAGTTATTTCTAATAATAAAAGCGCCGATATTTATAATCGGATTAAACGTAACTACGACGTCCGTTTTAAAGTTATATTATAATATATCTAGGCGAGTAATATTATTAAAAACGCTCTTTAATACTATTTTAATATATTTATAAAATTTAATTATAAACTCGGGGGTACTATCTTTATAATTAAATCGAAAACTAAATATTTCGAGGAGCCTACGATAATTATTAGTATTAATATCTTTTATATAGTACCCGGCCTAGAGTAAATTTTTATAATTATTATAATTATCTCTATCGATCGGACTACCTCTCGTTATATTATTATAGTCGAGACGAACGGCTCCTATATTAAGATAATTACCTCTAATAATATTAACTTTATACTTCGTTCTTTAATAAATTAATAGTAGAAGAATATTAACGGGGGTAGTTTACCTAAATATATTTATTATTTCCGTAACAATATTTCTAAAAGTTAATTTAGTCTATTTTTAAAATATAAAATTATTAATATAAAGTATTTATTTACGGATTTAGGCTAGAATTATCCTAGTAATAAAATTAAATTCATTATTGTAATTACCGAGAAATATTATTATATTCGCTTCTTCCCTTTTATAGGTCCTATAATTAATAAAAATAATAATCCTATATTTAGTATAATTATTAATTATAATATTATTTACCCCTTCGAGAATAATATTTATCTTTATTTATATATAGTTATCTAGGGTACTACTCGATTTACTTATTATTATATATTAATAAATAAGGTTAATATTCTATTAGATCGATTTTAGGTAATACTTTATAAATATTATTATTAATATTAATATATAACTACTCCCGTATTTCTTTATAAGTTTAGTTTTAAACTTATAAGAATATATTAAACTAATAGAAAATAGTCCTTATAATATATTATATTTATTTAATAATTAAGTATAATAAGGTTTATATCGATATAGCTACTACCGAGAGGGTTATATGTTAAAAAGAGCGACGGAAATTAAATAGGGAGGTATAATCTTATTCTAATAAAATAAAGTTATAGACCGAGTAGTTTAAATTCTAGCCAGTCGAGCCTTAAGACTAGATAAGTTTTAATATATAGTATATTTAAGTTCATAAAGTCGTATAAGAATATTTATTAAATATCGTAAATAATAAATACATTTAATGAATATAGTAGATTAATAATATTAATATATAATATTTATATAAATACGCGAGTAAATATACGATTAATATTAATATATATTATATCTAACCCATAATTTAAATTATATAAATTAAATAATTAAATAAATTATTTACGAGTTTAAGCTAGTTTAATATGTAATTTATTAATAAATAGTAATAAAACGTTTAATGAACCTGCTCGGAGCTATAGATAGCGGAATATACGGGTATTATACTTAGAAAAAACTTGTGCGGTCTCCCGCTTTACCGATATAACTTCATTACTACTCTATAATATATATTTTTAAATAATTATATTATTACTTTATAATTAACTTTTAAAAAAAATTATATATTATTAAATATATTTATAACTATTTTATAATATATCTCTAAATAATATACTCTTTAATAATTTTATTACTAGTTTATAATATATTTTAGAATATTTTAAAATAATTTTATAATTACTTTTATAATTAACGATATATTTATCTCTTTAATTAATTTTATAACTAATCTTTATATAATAATATATTAATATATACTCGAGAAATTTGAATATTTATTTATATATTAAATATCTAATAAGATAGTAATATTATTAGAAGATTAATAAGAAACTTATATAATTTATAATAAGATAAATAATAAAATAAATCTATAAATTAGATTCTAATTTTTATTATTTATAATAATTTAGATATAGATATAATATAAAATTTAATTTAATTTAATAGAATAATTCGTAATAATTATATACTAAATAATTTATATATTATTATTACTTTTGATTTCTATTTCTTTCTAAATATATATATAGATATAGAATTAATATATTAAAAAGTAATAACTAATATATAAATAATTTTATTAAATATAATATAATAAATTAACTATATAAATTAAATTTAGTATTAAATATTTATATTAATAAGTTAAAATTTATTTTAAAATAATATAACTTTTATTTATTAAAATCCTATTTTAAGTCGTACGAAAATATATAAATAAAAGAGAAAAGCCTTTTTTTTTTTCTAAATTATATTTTATATATAAAATATTTTATTTAGATATTTACTATAATTTAATTTAAACTCCGAGATATAGAGAGAATTAATATTATATTTAGATAAATTTATAATAGAAAAGTATTATTATTAATATTAAAATTAATTAAAATAATATTTATTTAATAGTAGTTAGTATTTTATAATATAGTAATTATAAATAGAATTATAAAAACTATATTTAAAATAATAATAAATATATAAATATTAAAATTAATTTTAAAATAGTTTTATAATTTATAAATAAATAAATAAATCTAATATCTAAAATATCGTAAAATTATCTAGAAATAATAATTACTTTATTAATCTATAAATATTTCTTATTATTAATAAGAAAGAGAAGAGAAATTAAAATAATATAAAATAATAGAAATAATAGAAATAATAGAAATAATATATAAAAGTATTTTATATATAACTAGAATACTACTCTCTATATATTTCGTAAATAAATAACTTATATTAATTATACTTATTATAGAAACTTAATAAATATAATAATATAAAATAATAATATAAAAAGTAAAGTAAATCTTATAAAGAGTATTAATAATTAATAAAAGATTTAATTCTATAATATTAAAGACAAGTAATAAGAATATATATATTAAGGAAATCTAGATAATTATATTAAAGAGTAGTTAGAGATATTTATATAATGTAATTTAGAAACTCTAGAAATAATAGTAATTATAATAGAAATTAATATTAAATAATAAATTATAGATAAATAAATAAATAAATAAATAAAGTAGTAATAAATATATAAATATATAAATATATAAAGTAGTAATAAATAAATAAATAAATAAATAAATAAATAAATAAATAAATAAATAAATAAATAAATAAATAAATAAATAAATAAATAAATAAATAAATAAATAAATAAATATACTTCAAATTTATTATCGTTTCTAATATATAATTTTATTATTTATTTATAGTTTACTCTTATCGCTCCCGTAATCTCTCTACGAAAATAATAACTTTATAGATTAATAATATAATATAAATTCATAAAAAAATTAAATCTTTAAATCTTTCTATTATTTATATAGATAAAAAATAATTATTATTATTATAAAAATAAATGAGAATATATAAAGATATTAGAATCTAGTATATTAAAAGTAGATATTAAAATAAATCTATATTATAAATATAATTATTATATTAATAAAAAATATATAAAATAAAATAAAATAATATTTATATTATTTAAATAGTAATAATTCTAATTAATATAAACTCTATAAATTATTTTAAAATAAATCTCGAAATTAATAATTAAATAATTAGAGTAAATAATTAATAGAAATAAAATATATTATATTTTTATATATTTAAACTTGAAAAAATATTAATATTATAGTATATTTAGCGAATATATAATTATATATATAATTAATAAATTTTATAACTATATTATATAATCTAAATTAAGCCTTACCGCCCCCGTAATCTCCTTGCGGAGATGGCGACCCTCTAGTAGATTTGTATGGGGATTATATACAAATCTAAATACTGCGGCATTAACAGCTAAATCCGAACTGTGCTGTGCGCCCCCTGGTGTGCGCCCCCAGGACTTCCTGGACTGTTGCACCTGCAGAGAGGTTAATTTTGTTACTGAATGGTAATCTCGACGACTGCCACAGACCCAATTGAATATGTCCGACAAGGCGTCATCATGCAGAACCAATCGATTGAATTGCTTGCCGTTCGAGATTCTCTTGGAGCTCTGCACTGCTACCTTTCTCTTGAAGAAGGAGGGAAGCTTCCGAAGCATAGCTTTGATCTTTCAACCATTGAGAAACACTAAGATAGTGGATTTAGAATGCAATCGGGATGGCGAGATAAGATAGCTGTACAGGCTTTATTGTCCATTCGGCGCGCGACTTTGTAGGTACCCTTGATCCGGCAAGGGCGTCATAAGTGTAAGCCGCTTTGCTTGGCGCGCTAGGCCGAACTACACCCTAAGGCTCTGTGGTAATCTCTTTAGTATCTATAAGTCTAATTTCGTTACTATTAACATAAGTACTGGTATTTCAAGAAGTAATATCGGTACCTTGATAAGTTTTAGCTGAAAGATAGTATTAAATGATACCATTATGTTATAGAGCTACCCTGCTATCTTGCAGAGAAACACGCTTCCGCGAGGCCGAGGGGAACCAGAAACACGCACCAGTCGACAGCGCCAATCACCTCAAAATTGACGAAGCATAGCAGCAGAGCGACCCGATGGACGAAATCATCTTCACACCACGGCTGAAATTGACTCTCGTAACGAAAGCGGAAACAGGAAGTCTGGAGCTTGGGTGGTTTCATGAACTGCGTAGCAACGAAAAGGCTACGTGGTGGAGGTAAGAAGTGCTCATCGTTGCTCCGTTTTGTGGAGCTTCGTTCTCTAAGTTGACCTCGCGATTGACTTTGTGAAGCATCTATGGCCAGGCGAAGTCCATCGAGGATACGGAGAAGTTCATGAAACGATGTCTGCCAACCAGTGAAGGAGAAGAGAACACATACAGAGTCGCCTATCTGGTGCACAAAGTCGTTGAATTAATGAGCGGTTCTGTGGAAGGCGAACCGCAACCCGCAGAACAAGGGGAAAAACCAGCAGAATTTGTCGGCCTTGTGACTCTGACATCGTTGGATGCTGGCAGCCTTGCGTTGCCGGAGCATCTCACGTTACCGACGGCGGTCGTGTCTACGGTACTGAATATCGAACTCGCGTATTTATTCTTGCCCATCGGATGGGGTAAGGGATATGCAACCGAGGCGGTGGAGGCCGTGTTTGAGTCATGCAAGAGGGCGCGATCTTTCTGGACACCTTTCACAAAGCTGTACATCAGAGCAATTGTGAATGAAGAGAATCCAGCGAGTCTACGAGTGATGGAAAAGATTGGAATGAGGAATCTTGGTGTTTATGATTGGACTGGGAAAGCTACCTTCCTTGCTGGAGAATGGCGAGAGCGGGATAGTCTCCATATCTTTGGCGTGCATTTGCTGACGTGACGAAGGTAGGGTGTCAGCGGTGAGATCGTTCAACTGAAGGTCCTGAAAGCAGACCCGAGACTACAGGTTTATGCAAATTGTAGAATGATACTATTGTGACTATAAAAAATGCTATTCTATCTGCCAGATAAGAGATGAAAAAGGACACATCTCAGCTAATGCGAGACTATCGAAGTAGTACTCAATACTTTCCGAAGTTGACACTTTCGCTGAAGCTCTGTGAGGAGCCTCCTTCGTGGTGCTGCCCTTGGCCATGTTGACCTTGTTGTCTCTGCTGATGCTGCTGCTGCTCTGAATTCTGGTGGTGTGCCTTGAGCTTGTGGGTGTCAGGCTTCAAAATGGACGATCTGGCAGGGCCCCCGCCTGCTCCGAAGATTCCAGGCGCGACGTATGGCATTCCAAAAGTGGCTCTGTCTTCGTGTACAATCAAAGCGGTCAGGTTCTTTCGAGCCTGACGGTGGTATCAGTTGGAAGCTCGTGAATGAGGAGGACAATCTCCAGACCTGGCGATTCTGCAGCTCCTGTCGAGCTGGTCAAAAAGAACCTCGTAAGATGGTTCGACGGAGAATTTGACGAATTGGACTCATACAGTCATACTACGATCAATGGGAAGGCCTGGGGGCGCACACCAGGGGGCGCACAACACAGTTCGGATTTAGCCATTAATGCCGCAGTACTTAGATTTGTATGGGCATTACACGTAAAACTAAGTATTTAGCGTGTGCAGAAAGCTGTGTATTCCTTGGCATTTTCTTTTATATTTTTTCCCCCTACTACAGCCCCACCACCGGTACCAGCTCTATAAATAACTCTTCTAATTTATTTACTTTATATAAGTAGATAACTCTATTCAAGGCGATTTTAATACCGTAGGAATCAATTTAATTAAATAACTTTAATAGAAATATTAGAGATTGAAATTTTAATTTAATAATTAATAAATAAAATAAATCTATTAATATTATTTTAAGCCTAATAACTTATTAAATACTCTCTTAATTTTAATAATATAAATAAACTAATATTATTAATAAAGAGGAGGTATTTATAAAGTTAGAAAAAAACTATATATAACGAGAGTATTATCTATATATTAATTATAATACTAAAAGCTTATTATAAAGTTAGAATAATAATTTACGAAAGAGGTTAAAGAAGTTATAAAGAGAGAAAATAAATAAACGAGCGAGTTTATTTTAATAATAAACTATCGCGCTAAAAATTTAAATATTATTATATATTAATACGCGCCTCCGCTTCGCTTCCTCGGTCTTATTAATAACTACTATTATTATTATAATAATTATACTATTACTAATCTCTACGTATAATATTTCATTACTAGTATTTATTATAATATAGTAAAAATATATAATAAGAGTAATTATTATTATTCTATTTTAAATATTATAAATATTATAAAAACCGATATTATTTTATAATAAGTACTATAGGCTAATATTATAGGAATATTATTATTATAAAAACTCTTTTTCCTTATTTTCTTTATAGGGTTTAAAGATTTTTAATAAATTTCCTTTAATTATATTAAATATTATTATTTAATAATTAAATTTGAATTATAATTATAAAGAGATTATTATTAAAGAAGTAATATCGCGCGTAGGATAATTTTTTTACTTTATTTCCTTAATAAAATTTAAAGACTTTTTAATAAGTATTTTATATATATTTTATAATATAATTTAAACTCCTAGAGATTAAAGTTTAAAAAGAGAGGGAGAATTATTAAAAAATAATATTATATATATTATTATATTACTATTTTATATAACCTCGGTTCTAATTATTTTTATAATATATATCGTTATAATATATACTAGTCTCGAATATACGGAGGTTTTAGTAATTATATATTAATTTAATATACTCTAGGTTTTAGATCTTTAAAAATTAGTTTTTTAATTAAATTTATTTACTTATTTAAACCTCGTAATTATTTTATATCTTTTATATTATTTAAATCGGTTATTTAAATATTAATAAACGAAGTTACTTTATATATATATACTTTATTATTTACTTTTTATATAATTTATATATATATAAATATTTTATTATTATCTCGATATATAATCTATATATACTCTTATATATAAAATTATATATATAGTTTATTACTACTCTTATATATAATCTTATATATATATTTATATTTTTTTATTATATTTAAATATAACCTACTATTAGAACCGGTATAAAAACAATTTTACTATAATATATTAAATAAAATAACGAAATAAAGAGTAAAAGTAGGAGTTCTTTATATAAAGATATTTAAGAATATTAAAGTAGTAATAATATACTAGACTCGATTTAATATAATAATATATAATTTATTAAATATATATTATATAAAGACGATTACGGTCGTAATATATATACTCTATTAAATAGTATAAAGATTAAGACGATTAGGAGAATAATTAAAATATATTAAATCTTATATTAATTTTAAATTAACTTATCTATATTAATTATATATTATTTATATATAAATATAGTAATAAATTATATATATATAATATAATAAATTATATATAGAGGTAGAAATAAATTATATATAATAATAGAAATAAACTATTTATATTATTAATAATAAAATATATATATATATATATATATAAATTATTAGGAAGTAGTAATAAACTATATATACTCTATTATAATTTTTATTTATACTTTTATAATTAATTTATTATTACTTTTATTACTATTTATATCGGGTTCTTTATAAATATAAAGTATATTTATAACTACGTTATAGAATAAAGTAGGAATTATTTTCTTTTCTCTTTTCTTGAAGAAATATAAAGGATAGAGAAAAGATAAATCTAGAATTATTCTCTTTTTTATTTAAAAAAAAGAAAGGATTTTTTAATATTTCTTTTCTTCTTTCTTAATAAAGTTGACCCTATTTATAGTTTATATATATATATATATAAAGTTTATTAATTAAGATAATAATTAAAATAAATAATAAATATTTTTAAAGTCGTTAATAATATTTCATAAATTATATTAGTTATTATTCTTAGTAATAAATTATCTACGCGTGTTTCTAGAGTTATTATAATAACGATAATATAATTAAAATATATTAAGATTTAATAGCCCGATTAAAGAAACTAATCTTTATACTACCCTCGATTTAGATAATTAATATATATTATAATATCCTAGAGCGACGAATCGTAATTATTTATATATTAATTTCTAATTAATATTATTTGTATAGAAATTATACTAATTTTTATATAATATTTTAATAAGGATTTTATCTTTTAACGAAATTCTTTTTTATTTTAATTATTAATATTTATTTACCCACCTAATATTTTTATTAATATTTTTAATAATTTGATATTCTTCGCCTATAGAGTAATATATTTATTATATATAATTACGCTTTCGGATTAGCGTAGGGATCCCTAAAGGGAATACTAGCGTAGAGTAGGGTAAGGTAGGGCGTGAGGTAGGGATCGCGGTTCGATCCCTACTTTAAGCTAGGGTAGGGTAGGGTAGGGATCCCTTAGGGATCCCCACTACGCTAAGGCGGATTTCTAATAATTATTCTAATAACGCTGCTGCCCCCATAGATATACGTACTCATGGCTACTGCTGCCCCCATAGATATGCGCACTCATGGCTGCTGCTGCCCCCATAGATGCGCGCACTCATAGCTACTGCTACTGCTGCCCCCATAGATATACGCACTCATGGCTGCTGCTGCCCCTATAGATGCGCGCACTCATGGCTACTGCTACTGCTGCCCCTATAGATATGCGCACTCATGGCTACTGCTGCCCCCATAGATATGCGCACTCATGGCTGCTGCTGCCCTATAGATTTGCGCACTCATGGCTGCTGCTGCCCCCATAGATATGCGCACTCATGGCTACTACTGCCCCCATAGATATGCGCACTCATGGCTGCTGCTGCCCTATAGATATGCGCACTCATGGCTGCTGCTGCCCCCATAGATATGCGCACTCATGGCTACTACTGCCCCCATAGATATGCGCACTCATGGCTACTACTGCCCCCATAGATATGCGCGTACTCATGGCTACTACTACCCCCATTATAGATTAATAATAAGATATATTATAGATTATACTATAAAGAGACGATTATTATAATGATTATTATAATTAATATCTACTATTATTCTTCACTCTTTACTTTTTAACCGATTTTGAATCGAAATATTCTTAAAAATAAAATAATAAGTTTAAGGGAAAACACTAATATTAAAACGTATTAATAAATATTTAAAAAGAGTTAATTTTAAATTTAAAACTAAACTATTATTTAAACGTTCTCTTAATTTTAAAATAAACGGATAAAACTACGTCTTTAATATAATCTTTAGTTATATCTAACTTTAGGTTAATAATAGTCTTAATTTTAATATTAGCCTAAATAATTATAGGTCCGAGCGCTTATTCTATAAATGCGCGTATCTATAGGGGTAGTAGTAGCTATGAGTACGTATATCTATAGGGGTAGTACCTTAGTAGTAGTAGTTATAAATACGCGTATCTATAGGGGTATCAGTAGCTATGAGTATATATATCTATAGGCACAGCAGTAGTTATAAGTGTGTATATCTATAGGGGTAGTAGTAGTCGTAGCTATAAGTGCGCGTATCTATAGAGGTAGTAGTAGCTATAAGTATATATATCTATAGGGGTAGTAGCAGCCATAAATATATATATCTATAAGGGTAATAGTAGCTATAAGTGTGTATATCTATTTAGAAATCCGTCTTGGCGTAGTAGGGATCTCTTAATAAATCCCTACCCTACTCTACCCTACTCTACGCCCTACGTCAATAGATCCCCACGCTAAGTTAGGGTAGGGATTATACCTCGATCCCTACTCTACCCCACGTTAATCCGAAGCGTATATATAATATATAAATAAATTATTAAATAAATTATATTTTAAATAGTCGAAATTAGAAAATTAATTAATTATAATAAATTTAAATAAAGTTTATCGAAACTTATTCTTTAACGTATAATATAATATTATAAATATTCTACTCTATTAATTTACTTTATAATATAGAGAGAAAAGTTAAAAGAAAGAGAAGAGAGTAGATAATAATAATAGTAATAATAATATATATATATATATAAAAGAGAGTATAAAGAATAGAGAGAGAGTATAAAAAAGAATAAAAATATCATAGAGTGGACTTTAGTAGGAGTGTTACTATAGATATTTATTAAGACGGCGGGCTAAGCTCTACCGCTAGCCCTATCGGGACTAGGGTAACTCTAGGATTCTAATATATTAGGGCCAAATCCTCTATAGAATAATCAATATCTTTTATACTATATATTATTATATTAACCCCTTATTAAATAGTAGTAACGGCTATACTAACGTAGAACCATACCTCTTCTATATTAATAAGAACGATTATATTAATTATAAATAGTAAAATAACCCCTAAAACGGCTAATATACTCCCTATTAACTACTATATTCAAAATAACTTACTCCGTATCGACAGCGAGCTTTATTTATATTATACCTATTTAGCGCTTCCGTACCGTACTCTACTACCTTAAATAAGTATTTCTAAACTCTTTATTAAGTTATTAAAGTAATTTATTCAATACCCTTTTTATTTAAGGTATTTATAGTAAATATTAAATTAAGTATTTAGAACGTCCCTTTATTTATTTCCCTTTTATTAATATAGTTATTTATTTTAGTAAATTACCTATTAGGTAAATGTCTAGCCTAGTAAATATATTACTAACTATATCTTTTATACTTCCGCTACAGAAAAAAGAATACTAGAATATTAATCTTTTAATACTACTCTTATTATTCGCCTAGTATTACTACTTTTAGTATTTATTATTAATTATCACCTTAGTTATTACCTTAGAAGAAGTTTAACTAAGCCTTATTATAGTTAATTTTACTTTCTATTTATAAGAATTCCTATTCTTAAGTAAATATATCCTAAAATAAATAAAAGTTATTTTTAATATTAGACGAGTAATTACCTAGATAATTATACGGTCTCTTTATCCTCCTACTAAAGTACCTCTTTAGTATTTATTAAAAAGGGGCCGGAAAGCGAAGTAGTTTAACGACGACCTTTTAGAGTACGCTAAGTTTAAATAACCTACTATATAACTACCCTAGGTTATAGATAAGACGTTCGTAATACTATTTATCGGTACCTTCCGAAGGGATATTAAAGAGTTACGTTAACGCCTATAAGAGGAGTAGCCTTTAGAGGACGAATTTAAAAACGAAGAAATTATAACTCCTCCCGAGCCCGAGCAGCCTATTATAGATTCCGAATAAATAATATAATTTATAGAATTACTAGAAATTCAGGCCTTTATTATTAGGCTAGTAACTAGGATAAAGGAAGGCCCAATAAGACCTTAAAGCCTATTAAGAGTAAATAATTTAACTAGTTAAAATAATACTAGTACTAGGGTAAACGCTTAAGATAAATTAAAACTCGAAGAGATTAAATTCTTCGACCCTAAAGGCGATAAAAAGGATAATTTATTTACTTTAAAAAGATATATTATATATAAGAACGTTTTCGACTTTAAGGATCGCGTTAACGATATAATTAAATAATACGACGAAGAGGAGGTACGAAAACTTCTACCTTTATATCTTAAAGGAGCAACCCTTAAATAGTTCTCGAATAAACTAAATATTAATATTAAGGCGCTAATATGTACCTTCGCTAGCCCTAAATAAATAGGTCGTTTTATTAAATAATTTAAAATAAAGACGCTAGAAGCTATACGTAAACTTCGTTTTAATAAATATAAATTTATTTAGGTACGTACTAGTAAAACGCCTAGGTAGTATATAAATAAAATATTTAACTTAATTAGGGCCGCCGATATTCCTAGTATATATTAATAAATATTTATAATCTACGACTATATTAGTTTTAATTTTAAGTCTTTTATTAATCCGCCTAAGCCTAACGTCCTATTAGATAAATTCCTTAATTTATTTAACGCTAAGGAAGAAGCCTAGCTAGGAATAATACGAAGTAATAAAACGACTAGGCCTCTACCGCCTCCTAAACTAAAGGGTTTACGGTAAAACTAATAGAATTATTAATAGCCTAACCGGTTCCGTTTATAGTAAAACTAGTTACTTTAAATTACTTCTTATTAATTCATTAATCTAGCTTATTAGAATATACTAAATATCCCTTAAATATAGTAGTAGCCTCGTTAAATTTAACCGCTACCTACTTAGTTATAGATTATTAGTAATAATACTAGAAACGTACCTTTCCCTCTTAGAAATAGAAATCGTCTTAATTATTAACTACGCCAAGAAAACCGCGGGCCTATAACCGGTAGTTATAATCTTAATCGTTTCGGGTAATAGTAAATACCCCCTAGGTATATAACTATTTATTATAAAATCGAAATATAAAAGGACTACTCTCAAGAAGACGGTGTTATAAAGTTATAAATAGAAAAATAATCTACACTTAATGTTAATTACGTTAATAAGTAGAGCTAGGATTAGTAGTAAAAGGATTACTATAATAAATAAAATAAAATATCCGGCTATTAAATAACTATTATTAATTCGCCTAAATAAGTCGAGTATCGTATTTATAAAGAGTTATTCTTTTTTAAAAACGTACTATATACGTATTTTAGAAATTAAAATTTAGGTAGGAACCCTACTAAAACCTCCTACCCTAGACGTTTAATTATAAATACTATTTAGAAAAGTAAGTAGCTTTTAGTAATAAACGAGAATACGGAAACTTATTATTAAATTAAAACGAATAACGAATTACTAAAACAGAAGTTTATTATTAAATTAAACTACGACTCTTCTAAAAATACGGGAATAGGATAAGCGTTTAAGAAATACTAGTATACCGGTATTCGGGTCGGCTTAAACCCTAGAATTAAAATAGAAAAGGGCTATAAGGATACTAGCTATAAAATAATTATCGTCGATTATAAATTTATAATATACTTCTTTCTAAAAGCTAGAATCCGTACTATAATAACCCTACTCCAAGTTACCGGTATTAATACTAACCGTTATATTATTTCTAAATATATCGTTACCTCCTTATACTTCCCCGGGAAAGGGAGTAGTAATAAAATAATAACCGAAACCGCCCCTAAGGAAGTCTATATTATAGATAATCTTAAAGTAAATATATTTATTAATATAGACGTTATGGCCCCTAAAGGGATTAATATACTAGTATCTCGGTAAATCGCCTATATCGGTAGCTACGATATAGAGTACCCTATCGACGTCTATTTAAGAGATATAAATATAAACCGGCCGGTATATACTACGAAAATAAAGGTTATCCCCCTATAAACTACAATAATTATCGAAGTCTATAAATTTAATCTATTAATACGAGACTATTTTTTTAAATTAGTAGATACTAACCTATACCTCTTTACCGGAATCGTTAACGATAGAATAAAATTAATACTTATAAAGAATAAGACGGATAAATACGTTAAAATCCCTAGGAATATAAAGCTAGGCTAAATAATCGAGGTTTAGTTTAATAACTATTATAATATTATTATAAACGATGACGACGTTCGTAAACTCGCTATACAAAGGCCTCTTTAGAAGTATAAAGAAGTTTTTATTAAAAATACTTTTAATAGTACGGTTATCGCTAGCTCTAGTTTATTACTTTTTAAATAATTTTTAAAGGGTAAAGATATAAAGAACCTAATTAGTTCCCGGCCTTCTATTTTATTAATAGAGGTAATTACTTCGGTAAAAGATAGTATCCTTTTAAACGGTATTATTATTTATAATAAATAACCGGAGCTAGTAAAGGTTATTAATTAATTCCCTATACTTTAGGTAGAAGGAGGCTTTATTAATATTCTAGAAAATAAATAAATATATATACTACTACGCGCCGACTAGGAAGATAAAGTACTTAAAACGGTATATATTTATCCTATAAATAACGAGAGCCGGAAGATTATTAACGAAACCTTTAATAAACTATATATTTAGGGACGACTTAAATAGACGATATAAATTACTCTATTTAACTTCCTAGTCTTCGTTATTTAAATTATAAAATTAGACGGTACTAAGAAGGGCCGTATTATTATTAATATTCGAGGTTTAAATACTATAGTTATAGTAGACGTCTACTATTTACCTCTATAGAATAATATAATTAGCGCCGTTAAGGATTATCGTTAAATTACCGTTATCGACGCGGCTAGTTTCTTTTATTAATAGTGTGTATATTTTAAAGATAAATATAAGTTTACCGTCGTATTATACCGCGGTTAAGAGACTTTTAATATTACGGTAATAGGATTTAAAAACTCGCCTACGTATATATAGCGGTAAATAGACCGGATCCTACGTATTTATAAGGTATTCGCCCGAGTATATATTAATAACGTTATAGTATTCTCTTAGACCCTCGAGGATTATATTTAGTACCTATATACGGTATTTTCTTTATTCGCCAAGTTTAATATTTTGGTTAACTTTAAAAAGGCGTTTATCGGCTATTCGTTAATTATACTATTTAACTAGAAAGTTAACTCGTTCGGGTTATTAACTTCTAAAGAAAAGTTTATAATTATTAAATAACTAACTTTTCTTTAAATATTAATAGTACTTAAGATATACCTAGGAATAACTAGTTAACTAAAAGATTATATTAAAGATTATACTACTCTAACTAGGTCTTTATAAAATAAGAAAACCGCGCTACTAAATAAAGTACCCCCTATAGGCGCTCAGCGATAGGAATATATTAAGAAAACTAGTTTCAAATTACCTTCCCTATAGGAGATCCGTTTATTTAAAATTATTTAGAATACCCTTTCTAAACCTTCCTTTCTATACTACTTCGACGATAAAAAGAAACTATTTATCGACTTTAATACTAGTAAGGAATTCGGTTACGGGGTTATAATTTATTATATTATAAAAGAACTAAAAAGCCCTTATCCCGACTAGAAGTAAATTTAACCTATCCTTTTCCTTAACCGATTTCTTAAGGATATAGAAATATACTATTAACCTACTAAAATAAAACTAGTAGGAATAGTATAGGTATTTATTAAAATTAAATATATAGTCGAATTAACCCCTAAAACGGTCGTCTATACTAATTATAGAGCTACGATTAATATAGTTAAATAAATAAATATAACTACCTTATCTACGGTAAAGACTAATTTATATATCGTACGGGCCTTAGATTATATTTAGTATTTTTAAAATATAGAGATCCGTTATAAACCTAGCGCTAAATATATAGTACTAGACGCCCTATCCCGACTATAGTAGAAGGACGTAGTTAGGGACTTTTTAGAAAACGAGCTAAATATACTTTAAATATATATATATGAGGTCTATATATTAATAGAAATAAACGCGTAGTTTAAATAAGAATTACTTTAAAGGTACTAGAATAACGACTATTAGGCCAAAATAAATCATATATTTAACTATAACGTAGAAACCGGCGAGGACGTCGTAGATCTTTCTTTTTCGAAGGGAGATAACGGTTTAATATAATATACCGATAATTTGGTTATTAATCGCGTATATATACCGGAGCGCCTATATATACCTTCTTTATATATTAAAACTATATTTAACATCGTATATTCTAGTTTATATATAGGAAGATATAAATACTATAAGATAATAACTAGGTATTAATATATATATAAACTAAATAAGAAACTAGGGGAGTATTTACGATATTATTTATAATACTAGTTATTTAATACTCCTAGGTATAAGCCTTATAGAGTACTATAATTTATTCTTATACCGCCCTCTCCTTTTTATACGATTTTTATCGATTTTATCCTAGCCTTACCCCTTTCATAGGAAGGATTCGATAATATTATAACTATTATATATAAATTTTCCCGAAAGGTAACCGCGATTCTAGGAAAATTAATATAAAAGATAAAGTAATAAATATATATACTTTTACGTCGCCTATACTTAGTGGACTAAAGTATTCCGAAGGTTATTCTTTCCGACCGCGACTAGAAGTTTATAAATACTCTATAGAAGACTTTATTTAATAAACTTAAAGTAAGTTTAATATTTTCTATTATTTATTATTTATAAACGGATAAATTAAGCGAGCGTATAAATTAAACTATTAAAATTATATTATAATTCTAGATCGCTACTTTATAAAACTTTAAAGTCTAGGAAGAGGTACTACCTTTTATAATTATATAATATAATAATATATTCTCTTAATTTATTAACTATACCCTAAATAAAATAGCTTTCGGTTTTATTATTAATAACGCGTTAGACCTAAGAAACTAGGAGAATAACGTTTTACTAAAGAAACTAGTATATATTTAAACTTCGGATATAATTACCTATATTTAAATATACGATAAGAAGTATTATAATCGTATTTATTACTTTTATTATTTCCGTTAAGGGGACTAGGCCTTACTACGCTTATATAAAGATTATAATATTCCGGTAAATAAACTTACTGGTCGTAAATACGGTTAATAAATAACTAGGTTATTTAAGGTTTTTAATTATATCGGTAGACTCGTATACCGCCTTAATATCCCGGAAAATTAGAAGATTTATAACGTATTTTTAATAATATAACTAGAGTAGTGCCTACTACCGGATAAAGACTCTTTTAAATATCTACGGCCTACTAACCCTAAAGTAGTAGAAACCGAGCGAGACGACTTAAAGCTAGAATAAAAACTAAAATATATCCTCGATAAACGCGTTATTAAAAAGGGGAAGGGTTACGCTACCGAATACCTCTTATCCTAGAAAAGCTAGGGATCTATATAGGACCGTTAAATAAATATTAAAAATATTTTCGCGGGCGAATTTATTAAAAAATATAAATAGTAGGCTAAACGTTAAGCTAAATTCTTCTTCTAAAGTCGATAACTCTAGAAGTATAATTATATTTCCTTTTTATATTATCGCCCTTTACCTACCTTTATTAGGAAATAGTCGTTATATTAAATCTACCTATCGAGTTCTATTTAGAGTACGGGCACTACGATAATATTAAAGAGGTACTATACCGAGAACTAGTAAAACTACTTTTTAATAGTTTTAAATTATTCGCCTAGTCGTACGTAGAGTTATATGACCCGAATATCCTAATATAGTATTATTTATATACTCCTTTATATAGATTTAGGTATATACCCCTCGTTATCGCTACTTCTTAACTAAATAGTATATTTATATAGGAAAGAGTTTCGGATAATATAAAAATTATATAATTATTTAGCCGAATCGGGACTAGCTCCGCGCTAAAATAGTTTTAACTGTAAAAGTACTATTAAACGATTTTTATCTAGATCTAGCCTAAATCTAGCCTAGATTTACATTAAGATTTTATTTTATTAATATATATTTAAGGCCCTAGTCCTTTAATACTAATACTCCTATAATATTATATATATACGTTTTTATTTTATTAATATTATAGCTCCTACCGTTAGTTACCTATATTATCTCTATACCGCCCTATCGCCTTACCTCGCTGTCGCGATTTTAATACTAAACTTTACGGCTCTACGTTAAACTTTAAGGCTCTGCGGGCCTACCCGTAATTAGTCGATAATTTAGAATATATACTATTTACTTATTTACTTTTATATATAGACGCTATTTACGTTATTACTTATATAAGCGTATTAACGAGGGTGTTAACTTCTTTCTTTTAAATTAGGCGATCTATTACAGGGTAGACTTTAGTAGGAGTATTACTATAAATATTTACTAAGACGGCGGGCTAAGCTCTACCGCTAGCTCTATCGGGATTAGGGTAATTCTAGGATTCTAGTATATTAAGGCTAAATCCTCTATAGAATAATTAATATCTTTTATATTATATACTATTATATTAACCCCTTGTCAAAAAATTATAATAATATAAATACTCTATATATAAGTAGGACTCTCTAGAGAGAAATATTATAATTTTTAAATATTTAATACTATAAATATTCAATTCTCTATCTTTTATATATATAATAAATATTAAATATTGAAATAAAATAATATTTATATTAATTTCGAAATATTCTATATAATTAATATATTTAATTATATATTTTGAAATCACGAATATATTAAAGCCTCGATAATTAATAATTAATAATTAATTTTTGAAATCGAATTTTATTCGAAAATAAATAGAATTTTTATTATTTAAATTTATTATCTCTTAATTATTTATTAAAAAATAATTATATCTCTGAATTATAGTAGTCTAAGAAATATTTAGAAAATATTATATTTTTATTATCGAGAAGTTATAAAGACTTATTAGAAAAATATTTATAATATTTATTTTATTTATTTTATTTATTTTATTTATTTTATTTATTTTATTAAATAGAAATAATTAAAGTTAAATATTTATTTATTAAATCGAGATTATAAAGTATGAATATATATTTCTAAAAAAAAAAACTTTATAACTAGAATAGATAAATATATAACTTTACAAAATTATTAAAAAATCAAGATATTTTAATATAATATCGAGAGATTATAGATCTCCTATAATTACTCGATATAAATTAAATATTATTTTAGAAATATAATAAATAAGAGTATAGATAATATATTATTTATTATTTATAATTATCTCCTCGAGAACTAAACTTCCTAGGTTATTAAATTAAATAAAAAAATTATTAAAACGAGGATATTATTCAATTTAATATTTAGAATCTAATAATTATTTATACTATAAGTAATAAGTTTAGAAAATCTAATTTAATTCTAATTAATATATAATTTTATAATTTAATTAATTATTAAATTAATTATTATATATTTAAAATATATATAACTCGTTATTATTAACTTAGTTTAATAAATTATAATATTTAGTAATTTTATAATATTTATTATCTTAATTAATTTCTAAATAAAAATAATTTAATTTAAAATATAATATAATTAATTAATAAGAGTTTATTTATTTATTTATTTATTTATTTATTTATTTAAAATATTAGAAATATTAGAAATAATCGAAATTTAAATAATATATATAAATCGCTAACAAATTTCATAGAAATCTATTTTCTCTTATTTTTTCGTAGAGTTTAGAGAGTTTTCTTAAATATATATTTTATTTATTTAAAAATTATATAACTTAAAATTTAGAAAATTTAAAATAAAGTAATATTATTATATAATATATAAATAGTTAAATTAATATTTATTATAATATATTTTTCTCTATCTCTCTTATAGTAGGTTTTAAAGAACTTTTACAAAATAATAATTATAATAAATTTCTAATGCGAATTCTTTAAAGAAAGAGATAATTATTATATTATATTAAAAAAACTAATTAGAAATAGAGCCTCGATTTAAAGATTACTAATTATATATAATATAAAAATAATATTATTATAGATATTATAATTAAGAAACTTTTTATATTATAATTAAAATATAATAATATTAGAGATTTTATCTAAAGAGTATATAATTCCTAATTTCTAATATTCTTTTAAAATTAATTCTATTATTATGTAAAAGAAACTTCTATTATTATATAAAAGAAACTTTAGGCCCCAAAGACCCCCAAGTGTAAAGAGAAAGCATTTCCATTCATTCATATTCTGGGCCTCAACCCTACGGAGAGTATATAGTAGCGCTCTCGTACCGCCTACGGGAGAGTCGCAGATAGCTTGCGCAAGTGCAGCATCCAAGGTATTCGTGCTCTTTTATAACATGGAGGTTGTGTAATTGAATAGGCTTTCAGGCTTCAAGGAGACCAGAGACTGGTAGAGCGACGAAAGGGTGGCATCCTTAACGACGATGCCAGTGTTGGGGTCCTCCGCGTTACCAACAACGTGTTGGGCGCAAAGCCCTGTTGGAAGGACAATCTTAAAAATACTGCCGTTCTCGTCTTCGATAGTGGCGGAGAGGGTGCTGGCGAAGAAGTCTGTGTAGGCGATAGCACGTAGTCCCCCTGCCGCTTGCATTGCTAGCCATCGAGGGGCCAGGACATCGGGTGCTAGGGCACACATCGAGAAAGCATTTGGAGCTGAAACCCTCACATCGTGGACGCCACCAGTACACGACTGCACTAGCGCAGTATCGGTATTTACAAGATATGCGGGTGGTTTGGCTACCATGTGTTGTCCAATCGTGATGTTGTCATTCCATGAAGAAGTGATCGGATGTAGGCCAAAGAGAACTAGTTACAACTGCTGGTTTTGAGACATGAAAATATCGTTGCCTCTTTCCACGTCAGAAGAAAGCAGGACAGTCAGAACGTTAGCAAGAGGTATGTTCAAAAGTGACAATGTAGATCTGTCTTGAGTGGAGAAGTATTCTGCACTACGTTCGCTGGATAGTCATTGCTATCAGTCTTTATAGATTTTTACATTGGTTGAATGATTTGGAATACAGCTGATGCCACCACGCGGATCGTAACAATCTCGGCCCTTAGGCGCGGTGTGGACAACGTCTTGTAACATAAGCGAAAATTGTCGCGCTTGGAGGGGGATAGCAACTCCTTGTAAAAGAATCATATATGCACAGCTCCCATATACTCCGTCTATATGTTAATGTCCACAAATGTTCTGTGGCATGAGCTATCACTCCATTGGCCCGCTTGACATCGAATGTATGCACATATCAACGGGCGGACCGAGATGGCGTTTTTTTTCAAGGCGGCCAGGCAGGCAGGCAAGTCGGGCTTCTCACGCTCAAGTGTTTCAAATCGGCAGGCAGAAAAAGGCGTCTCCCGCTGAAACACACCGATCCTTACTACATAAAATTACCGGGAGGATATCCAATTCTGTTCCCAATATCTAGATACGCACCACGTGATTTGCTTGAAACTCAGAGATCTCATTGAACGTCGCCGAAGAAAAGGGGGTATAACGTGGGTTCTGGAAGGCTTGCAGACTGAAATTCTTCGCAAATTGCCATTGGTATTTCACTCTTCGGAGGAGTCGCGCGTTTTGATCGAGATAGTCTTGCCAGCCCTTATCGGCCCACAGAATGTCAAAGCTTCGATTGTCTACCACCCTGATGTGTATATTGTGTCTTCTGCAACCAGCGAACCCAGGCTATCGGTTCTCCCGCTTAGAGACAGCGGTCACTTTGACACTCTCGCTCTAATCCGTCGTGACAGCTCTTGGGGGGCTTCCAACCGAGACGGTAAGAAACTCATTTGTTCCCAATATAGCTGTCCCTCCAGTCTGACCGACTCTGATATCACCAACTGCACAAGACATGATGATCCTAGAAGCCGCTAGAGCAATACTCGGCCACGAACTTCCGTCGTCACGACCAAATTTCAAGCCGACATGCACCTGACAAGAACCATTCTTGGTTGTTAATGGTAAGACGAAGGGATCTTGGTCTGGGTTACCGCCCGTGTGGAATACCCCTGGCGTTGTGGAGCCTGGGAGACTCCATACGGCGCGGGCACAGTCGTAGGTGTTTGCTCGGCCGTCATGGCTGAGGAGGCGCCCTGGGTAGCATTGGTACTTGACAGGCTCGTTAACGAGGGTGGTAAGTTTGGTCGTAAAGTTCTGCGGGCTAAGAATGGACAAGGCGTGAGAGAAGCTGAGGAATAAAGGTATAGCTAAAAGTAGAGCGATCTGGATCAAAATCGTCATGATGATGTCAATAGACCATTCGAGGTGCCAGACTTTCAAACCATACGGGAGGGCGATGAATGTTTCCTGATTCATGTGACTCTTGATAATATATGCAGGATCTTAGGAGGTCAAAGTACTGTACAAGCGCAAGCGAATATATGTATCGGCTGTCGCATGGGCGAGCGAGTTTTCCCCACGCACGGACCGTAGCTGTAGACGCGATGCACCCAGTGACACTTGTTTGCCAAGGGAGGTGGGGTGGACGTTCCGCCGCTTTGCTGCTCGCTAGTGGACTACTGCTTGTATCGATGGACTCTACGAATTCCATCCAGATACTCACAGTAAGTGTAGTTGAAAGTGACCTGCCCGCTAGGCTCGCTTCTAGCCTCCCCTCAGACCGATGCGTACGGTGCCAATGTGAATCTTGCAAGCTACATGACCGCTTGCTACAACATCCTAGCCAGTCACACAAGTTCTCAATATTCGATGCTCGTACGCAAGGTCGATAGGATGATCAATCAATCTGCCGTCTTTCGAGTCGCAGGTCGCTCGTAATTTGACATCCTTCATACTCATTTACTCACTAGGCGATAGTCGTTGTGCAATTGATGATGAGACACCTCTCGAGGACAAATAGGATAAAGGTACCTCAGGGCCATTATTTTGCGGCGGCGGAGCGACTTATGGCACGGGGTCTAGACGTCCTTCAACTTAAGGCCATTTTCGAGATATCAGAATCTGGATGGGTCTTTTGCATGCTTCCTCTTCTCTCTTTAGAGGACTTTGGGAAATGCTGTTTGGATGTTCACAGTGGAGAATGTATTGATAGGACTTTTGTCGGAAATGGAGATTGGTTGTAAAAGCGAGACGCTTGGCGTCTTGGCACGCTAACGGAGTTTTCTCTTATACCAGGTTATGAATCTGTATCTCATCAATTTCAGCGCTGGACCAGACTTCTGCCCCCTTATTCCGTCATTCTGTTTCTGCTGATATCATACTTGAAGGACCTGCGGGCAGCACCCGCTTCACAGGCGGATCGTCCGCCCTTTGGGAGCAGTTGTTTATGTCATTTTATTTTTCTCCAATATCTCGCGGTTCGTACGCCTCTCTATAATTTGCACTGGGACTCTGAACGCGAGCACTATGGTACTATATCGTCTCATTCACAGGTGCTTCTTCCCAGCTGCTTTGCAATTCTGGGTTGGAGAAAACCTTGTTTCAGCAGCTGTAACGCATATGGAATTGTCTCGTCGGCCCATTTGCGCCCAGCCTTTCGGCCCAAGCTCAGAAAAGAGCAGACCGATTGGTCTTCTTTCCCTTCTCTTTCTAGGTGTCGCCTAACACCCTATGATATTCGAGCAATCAATCTGACACGAATGACGGGCTTGTATCCACTCAGTCTTAAGGGACCAGACAGCGAGGCGTACCAATTGAGGTGAAACCAATTGAGAATGGTGTTTGGTCTGGCACTGTGCTATTATAGTTGGCTGTGACTTCCAATAGTAGCAAAGTTTTTGATTTGCTATTGAAGACACCGTCTCGGAATTTTACCGCTAGCACAGCCAAGGTCCTAATCAGACAAATATGCTATTCCAGTACAGTGCAAAGTTCTTGCAAGTAAACACCATTTCCAAGACATCCGCTGAGTACCCAGACGATGAGAACCCCTGTATTGGACACAGTCAGCATCCTTTTGGCTGCGTTTTGCTGCATCTAGAACCTCTGCCGATTTCCATGATGTATGACAAATGGAGAGAAGTGCACAACACGCTCTCTTGGATTTTTCTGCATCAAAGGATAAACTAGCAAATGCATCTAGATCATTCGTGGCAGGTAATGCAGCACTAGCACGCAGACGATCTTGACACATCGGACATACGAGATGTTCACACCTCTAGTCAGTCGGAGAGCAACACCCTCAAAGATAGCTATCCGATCCCTGCGGCCCCTGTGATACGTTATCAACTTGATATGTCATGATGTACGATAGCTTGGCATACATTGCTCTCAGAATTCGCAGCTGTGAATGAGCTATTCTATTTGGGGCGGAGCACAAGCCGTCGGGAAAGCTTTACATGTACCTTCTGTCTTTCCCATGTTCGACCTTGGTTCTCCTCCGAATACGAGACCGAAGACTCAGTCAAGTGGTCATCGAATTATCTTGCGCATAATCCTCGGGTCCACTTCTTGTATCACTTCGGCTGAGAGAATATTGTGACCTCGACATCTGTGGACGCTAACCACCACCTGATGCAGCGTACCTTCTCATTCACTTCCTTGCCGATGGCCAACGTGATTACATACATCATCACCCCCAGCTTACATCGGCTTTGGGAATTGCGTGGCATGTTTGAAGACGTACGTGGATGCCACCAAAGTTTGTGATGCATACATTGAAGAACCTCATTTGGAGCCCATCGTCGAAGCGCTAACTTTAAGTGGTCCGGGAGCTTCGTCCGTGGCATCGCTTCTTCAAATCTGATTATCGACTGACGCGCTGACTTCGTTTCGATGGGTCTTACGTTACTTTTGAGGAGTCTGGGCATGCTTTCCAATGTTGGAAAACCCATGCGGTGTCTTGTTGGGATTCATGGAAGCCCTTGCCGACAGGATCGCAATTCCCGACTATTTGATAATGGCGCTGCACGGTAGACTTGGACCATCAATGACGCCGACCAACTTGTTGAATGATTACAAGGTCATAGAGACTTGATGGCATTCACATAGCTCCCACATCTGCCATTTATTGAGGTCTGCTTGTTCAACCCTCTCTCTCTACACCATTCTTTCCATGCTTTCTTTATGCAAAGTTCTCTCTTCTCCGAAACATCACACTGCTTGAGAGCCCTTGCGAATTTGTACAAACCACACCATCAGTCCGCGTTCTCATCGCCCTCCCCCAACATGTGGTTCCTATCTTCCGTTCAAAAGTTGTTTTACAATTGGGGCCAAAGCTTGGAGTTCCAGAAACCAACGGTTGCTTCTATAAGAGCTCATACAATGGGTGCCTCTCTTTCCGCGTATCTTCGCATGAAGGTCCACCCAGACATCCAAGTCAACACCTGGTCCCGGATCATCGTCAAGGGCGAACACCAACGGGATACCACAATTGCTCGCATCCCATCCAATGAGAAGATGGACAAACCCTTCAATTGGCAGCGTCCCACCGCCTCGGTAGATGGCTCCGGGACTCTTGTGTTGCGTGTCTTCCCAGGTATCGACTACGTGGAGCATTACGCTGCCATCGTAGCTACATATCTGTCGCTGGAAGGCCAAAACCCAAGCAGCGTTCAATATATCCTGCCTTCTCCAAAGGAGCGCCTCATGCCTTTGCTGGACTCCAACCTCTCATTCATGGGCGCAGTCGATATCGTGGTCATCGGCTACGTTGATGGGATGGACCGCTGGACTCAGGGTCCTTGGGACTGCGAAGACGAGCTCTTCTCGTGGAAGATCACCACAACCAAGAAAGGCTATCGTCTAGCATTCCTGGGCTGCCGAATCTGTTTTTGGGGAGACATTGGCGGTAACGTGGTCCGAGTGCTTCAAAGACTGAATGGGGTAAAATGCGTGCTGTATGTGGGCAAGCTGGGCAGCTTGCGGGCTAAACACATCCCAAATCACAGTCTCGCCTCGGGCGGCCAGAGTCTCCTCCTTGGCGACATGGCAACGTGGAAGAATCCGCTGGAGCCACACTTGCACCATGCTCCAAGCGTCAAGCGCGGCGTCCATTGTTCGCTGGGGTCAGTGCTGAATGAGACCAAAGCCTGGCTACATACTATGGAAGGGCGATGCGATTTCGTGGACCCAGAGATCGGACACATGGCGAAGGCTTCACTGGAAGGCGGAACAGAGTATGGATACCTGCACATCATATCGGACAATTTAGCGCGCAAGTACCAACAGGATCTGTCAAATGAACGTCGCAAGGATGTGGTCCAGGGTAGGAAGCAGTTGATGGGTGAGATCCAGGATGTCTTGGGCAACTTCTTCGACTCATGGTCACCGAAGTGAAGGAAGACCGAGACGTCTCATGTAAGGCAGTGCTGGGTGATAGACTCCAGGGCCCTCGGGGGTGATAGACTTGGTCACAGATAGAAAGCAAAAGCAACAGATCTAATTCTTACACAATCCGATAGTAAACTACGCATACTGTGACCCCTAGCGAGTTTGCAGCCCTGGGGTGGCACTGACTTCTTAGCTATGTCGCTATACAAGTCCAGATATCTCCTGCGCCGCACATAACTATTGCTGATGAAGATATGCTGTCTTCCGGTGTTGCGTGAGCAGCAAGGTAATCAGCTACCTCTTGGCGCTTCAACGTAGATCCTTCCCCATGTCAAGGATATTGCGAATGAATCATAAGACTTCAAGAAAGACTTGAAGCAGCTTACGTAGGTTGAATACCACTGTGCTAGAGAATGATGCAGAAAAGGTACAGAGCGGATTGTCATTGGGAATGCAAGCCCAGACTGAATGGCCTGGTCAAGTCGTTGAGTTCGAAATATCTGGCTCCACGTACCATCATCTCTGGAATTACGAATCCGTACGCTTCACAAAATTGTTCCCCTTGACGATGACAATGTCAGCATCACTCAAGGCGCATGCCGAATTGAGAAATTCTTCGGCGCCATCATGAGTATCGCGCAAAACTCCCGTCATTTCTGTTATCGCATAGGTAAGATTTGTGAGCCAACTCCCCAAATTGGAGGTCACCGCAGGAGTTTTCTGCGCCTATCTGATATCAAGAACCTTCGAGACGTGCTGTTCCGACCAGTCGGGTCCACATTTCTTCGTAAAGTACTGAGCAACGGGCTCCCTCATCGAGTTCAAACCCTCCTCAATTAGGCAGTACTCGGCCACAATCGTTGTCCCATGGACTCCTGCAAGTGCTAGGATTAGCGCAGCAGTGACACTGGTCCTATTCTTGCCCTCAGAGCAATGGAAGGGACAAGCTTCTGCGGGTTGTTGCGAAGAAGTAGGAAAATCTTGCGAGACGAGGCGTTTTCAGCTTTCAGAATCTCAACGTAAGCTAATCCTGCATCCTGTGCATCGTCTTAATTAGCGGGTAGTGACAATAGCGTACCAGGACAGGACCTATGTCTTGATTTGCAGAAATATACTCTCCCAAATTTTGCACGCTTTCGTGACTCGAGTGCTGCACGTCAACGACGATAGGAACATGAAGCCTGCTCACTCATGTAATTTTTACAATTGGCGCAAAGTCCACTGTCCGCTCAATATCGGTATCGGAATGTAAATCGAAGGCAGTCGTGATGCAAAGACCTCGAAGACGCTATTCGCCCTTTGGAGTCGCCCTCCCAGGATTGGCACAACGAGAGACGATATCATTTCGAGTTGTCAGAGTCACAGGTTCGACAGCTCTGTATTCCCCAAAAGTCCTGAAATTGAATACACCTGATGGAATCTTGAGATCAGCATTTCTTTTTATACCCAGAACCGAGCTGAATATTTTTGAAGAAAAGGTGAGTGGATAGATCTTGTTTCAATATCATTCTTCGCATTTCAAATCGCAGTGTGACCGCGTTGAAAATCGCGTACCTTCGAGATCTACGAACGGAGATGCAAGTGAGTCTTTGTTCATTTTTGCTTCTGGTAAATCAATACATCGATTCACTCCAGGGACTTTGCTGCAACACATTCCGTTCAGTTGACGACCATCATGTCCACATCTACAGCGTCAGACTTATTCTCACCATCCACTAGTCCATCGTCGGTGCCAATCATTCAAGACAAGGCATTCCTGCCACGCCAATTTCAAATGGTTTGACAACTTCATATTCGAACTCAATAACGTTCTTCTAAGGCCAGCAGAACCTTTCAACGGCGAACGACGCCTAGAGTCGATCTCTACCATGGTCTAGACTCGAGAAGGTCCTTTCAACCCCAGAAGATTCCAGAAGTTAACTTCTCAAGAACTTCCAAGATCACTACAAGGACGAAGTCAATGTGGCCATGGATGCGGCTATGTCATGGGAAGCATCCCCCGTAATGCTCTCCTCGGTAACCGCCATTTCATGCACAACCAAATTCTATGCAATTGCCAATTTGCCCAAGGGCCTACTTGATGAGACCAAAGATTCAAACAAGGCCCTTTAGCATGTAGGCTTTCGAGGAGATGTTGCCTCAATTTTAGTCACACGTTGAGTCGCACCGCTGTGTCTTCGGTGCATGCAGAGGCTTTTGCTCCCGAAGTTTTTCTTGTGACCTGCACTCATCGTCCCCAACAAATGAGGCTAATCCTAAATTTTCATAGGCTCCACAATTTCAAAGACATCTTCGAGTCCAATTCATTGCATGAGCGACTACCTCATCCGGCTATCTTTACCAACTTTGTGCTGTCAACGAACCACGACTAAGAAGGAACTCTCTACATAGGTAGCGATAATCGACAACGTGATTACAGCGCCATCTTGTGGCTTCTACTGTATCCAATCCAAATGCTGGTGAATGTGCTCAACGAGTCTGATCTATGTGTGGTGACCCCATCGCCGAGGCCAAAGCATAGCTCCAAGACCACGCTGGTAAACTTGATCTTGAGACAACTCTCGGAATTACCGTCAAGGACGCTTATCAGCAAAACTACATCCTCGAGGCAACCGGCGAAGAGAGCTTGATCTACTACGAGGAGGGCCTATTCAGCTAGTACTATGATCCACCATCAAAGGAACTTAAGCAGTTCCCCCAAAGATGTCGACTACAATGGCATGGCATACTCTGTCTTCCACCACGCTAGCGGCAAAGAGAGCCATCACATCATGGACCAAATGCCTAAATATGTCGACTCGGAGGGCATACCACAAGGCTATTTTACCCATGAGAAGGTCCGTCTCGACATCCTCATGTGCGTGAATAGGCTTGCGCTTTTCAACGAATTTGGCCGCGGTCACGAGCTTGCTGCAACAGAAGACTGGATCTACGAAGTCTGGAAGACTCGCTCTTTCCGAGATGGCACGCACTACTATCCGTCCCCAGATGTCTTCCTCTACTTTGTCTCTCGCATGCTTATGAAAGGGCCTCACATGCGGGAATGATTCGAGGGGATCCTCCATAACTGTGTGCTGGAAAAATTGGAAGCTGCCGGCGATTCTCTTTCTCTTGTCTGTCGTCTAATTGCTGTTGCTATATGTAGAGTACGCAATGACTATGGAATAGAGCGCCATCTCGCCCTTCAGAAAGATAAAATGAAAGCAGGGATGCTAGTTTGATATATCACATCACAAGGTAGTTTGATTTGGCCTATCATTAAGAATTGACAGTTTCGTTGGCAGTGTTGGCGATTGAAAAGTGGGAATTTAAGAGGAAGAAATTATGAAGGCCATCTCACAAACAGAGCAACCTCAAACCTTGGCGCTTGCAGAATCTTGCACTAAGAAATGAATTAGTCTTTAGTTCTCTTCCTCGCACTGATCTCCTTTCCCACGCACTCAACTTTGTACCAGAAGTTTCACCGCCAGGCTACTCCTCCTAAAGTCTAAACCACTTAAGATGTACGTTAGTGGAACAGATTCTCAATGTGGTACTGCCCTGTACAGAGGGTTGAACCGTGATGGATATATTATTCTTTCAGCCACGTGAGGGAGTTCCATGCAGCGAATTCGTGGGTGGCATTCATGGGAATCGTAACCTTACAGAGGAGAAAGACCAAAATGTGAAACTTCGCGCATATCAGGTTAGACACTTCGCAAATTTTGCTCAAAATTGCAACGTAGACACTCCACATAACAACAAAGCAGATTATATGTTTAACCAAGAGACTCAACATTAATAGTCATCCTCCAGGAGGTGCCATTCCTGATGCCCTTCATGCGGTTCTTAGGCCCGAAGGCATTCAACTCCGCCTTTGCGAGCCCACGTTCCAATCTGATCCTGGCACATGCAGCAACAACAAAAACAAGACCAGGAATTTTCGAAATCGGGCTTCCATCGTTCGCCCACACCAGACATCCCAAGATTATCTCCACTACGGTCATTTTTTCCACTTAAGAAAGGACCTGGAACCAGGGTTGGTCTGAATCGATCTGTGGTTTCAGCTCTATCAATCACATCCTGTGAAGTCCTAATGTGGCCAGGGACATTCTGTATTCCGTTCAAGCCTATGTCTTCCCCAAAATGCTGCCAAACATCCCGACTCAGAGCGTTGTACGTGTTGGGTTTGGCCAATAGCTTCTAGCCATCGGCATGCACCCATCGTCAACTGCGAGAACCATGGAATTGAAACAGTATGCTACAGCGTAGTCTACAAGCTGAGATGGATAAGGATCGGGTGTCCTGGGTTTGGTGGGCTGTACTTGCAGCATTCTAGCGGTATTATGATAGGGGCAACTGTCAATATCACACTCTACTCAAAATCCTACCCATTCTCTGTCTCTTGCGACCATTACCCTCCTTATAAAATACCAAGAAACCGTTATGTGCGCAAGATAATTGCAATGAATCAAACCTCACGCCATGCGTAACCAAACAATGCGAAAAGGTTGTTTTGCTTTCCAATGAATGTCATTCAAATCTGATTCTTGCTAGAATTGGCACTAAAAAGAACTGTCATGCAGTCTCTGATAATCCTGCGACACTCGGCTGGACATTAGCGATTATTGAAGCCGCGCTGGCATTGGTGCTTTGACTGGCCGACCCAGCCACTTCCGGTGCTTCATAGACGTTCGGTGCCAACCCAAGTAATTCCAACAGCTCTTGCTGAGCGATTGATACTGCCAAAGGATCATCAGAATTTCGAAGAATATGAACTTTAGAGTAGACGGAGTTTGCCCCATAAAGGACGACTTCAAGATTTTGGCGATTGCCTGCAGGAGACCTGAGTTAAGTAGGCTTCTATTACTTGGAAGGCTTCGAAAGTACGAACCATGACGAACGAGAACTCCTCCCGTTCTCTTTATACGGGCACATTGTCGAAGTACATTGCGTAATGGGCCTATAAGTTCGATCCAGGTGGTCTGGTCATGCGGCACATCGTTGAAATTAGTCGCCAATAGTACCTGCGCTGTACAGCTACCTGGCGATGAAGTCAGCAATTTTTGATACCATCTTCGTTGCGGGGCCTACCATGGGTTTTCTCGAGAGGCAACAGTACGTTTGGCATAGTGCTCGACTCGTCACCCGGTTTGGTGTAGAAATTGCGCAACACAGGTTGACCACGCGGATCACGTGGGAAAAGACCGATGGCCGCATCGCAGTCGTCGTAGTTGACAACACCCATCTGACTGTCACATGTGGGCTGGCCGCCAGGGGTTGACAGAGATGACGATTCGATAGAAGAGATGTTCAAAGAAGCAGGCATAGCCGGCAAGCCAAGGCCACTATCAGCCAACAATAGCAGGCTAAAGGCCACACCAGCCAGAACAGAATCACTGTATGAGAGCCTAGGGCGCATTTTCGGAAAGTGGACTCGACTTCTGCACGAAAGCCACAATGGAAGACGTGATGTCCAATCGAAAAAAATTCTTGCCTCGTCAGGGCATGGGATGATTGAGAAAGGATCTCCCCCGTGTTACAGTCACGCGTCTCGCACATGACTGTGCGGGGCCGTGGGTGGCCTGCTGAATGTTTTGTCTTTGTTGGTCTCACATCGATCGCATAGTTCTGCCGTCGAACTCTAGGCAGGAAAGATCTTTTGAGACAGTGATAGCCGACAGCCGATCTTCAGGCCGTAGTGTGGGAGACCAAAAGACAGCCTCGCCAGTCTATCAAGAAGCTTAAGTCGTTCGCGTTTTCTGCGCAATTGGCGATTCGCGCTATTCCAGAAAACAAATGATCTAAATATCCGTACAATTGTGTTCGCGGAAGCTGTATAGAGATCGAAGGTTTGACAAAAGAGTGCCACGGCAAGGTCTCGATGCTTCTAATCTCAGGGACACCGAGACAACGCTGCTCTTCTATTCTGGCAAGCGTTCCCATTGTCTCACATCACTGAATGGCTTTAAAACGTGACTATTCGGGTAGGCGCTGGCTGAATAGGCTTAGAGTCTTGAGCTTGCGGTCTGTTGTGACCGAGATGTGCACTCTACCCAAAGAGTTGCAGTTGACAATTTGATTGCCTATCAAGTGCAAATATCATCCTACTAAGGACCGAACATTGGCTATGGGAGAACAGCTGATGGCAATTTGGGGCTACTTATCACCCCAACGTTGGCTGCATTTAATGCCGTGGCCATGGTAGTCGGAAGACCAATTGAAAACCAATGCGCACTTGCGGGTATCTGGTCGCGTGCAGTAACGAGCTGGACGCTTGCAGCCGTTGTTCTAGCGCTTATGGTGATACGCCCGACAGCAGCGGATTTCCAATAGGCTGCGGCTTCAAGCATCCACTGATAGCTCCAGCAATCACATCGCAGTTAGGAGTCGCGCGGCCGCAGCCACAACCTGTCCACTTCTGTAAGGCCCTACCATTGTCTCCAAAGGTGGCGACACCTGGTGGCGCAGAAAAGTCAATTTTCCCATAGCTGCCTCTGCACCTTTCAAGCTCTATCAGTGGTAGACAGTTTGACACAATAATCCAACGACCTACATTTGCGATTAGACTTCTGAGTCCAGACGGTCAACGCATATGGAGCCCTTTAAACGGCCGGGGTTTCAGCTCAAACAGGAATTAGCTCCATAAAATCTATTTGTAAGAGTCTTCCGAGATGGTAAAAAAAGTGAAAGAGGCCTATCTAGTATAGGTCAAACATACTGCACACAGCTTAGACCCCCAGCCTTGTGGCCAGCATGCGAATGCGCAACGAATAACAACTGACCAGCAATTCGTGGGACGAGGCTTGCAGCTGCTGCTGGTGTCACGTTTGCACATCCAGAGGCATTCGGGGAATATTTTGCTCTTGTTGGGCTTGCTAATTAAGCTCCCGCACAGAAGGCTTTGTTGATAAAGCTAGGGAGGATGGCAAGCACGAGTATGCCAGAGCATATCTTTAAAGGTCACTTGGGCCTGTTGAACACAGACATAAAACTGGAAAAGTCAAGTGAGGCTACGCGAGACTGTCACGTTGTACTTTATATCTGGTGACAAAGTGTATCCGATGCCTTGAGGGGCCCTATTCGCTGGCTCGATCTAAATCTCCGAGTAGACGTTCGTCACCGTTCCGATTATAGGCCCCAGCTGTAAAAACCAAGCGAACCAAGAATACCGGTTTTAGATTTTAACAGCTTGACATACATGCTCTGGTAGTAGAGTGCCTGAGTGGTCCATAGTCTTCGCAAGGAACTACTATGCATCAACTTCCACACATCTCTTGTGCAGTAAGCACCCTGGGAACTTGTAAGGTTGTTTAGACCCTTATTCTCTTGCGCATGACAGTTCGTGAGCGGGTTCAGGCGCGATGCGCCATTTTTGCAGACTCCGCATACACAGGTATATTCCACAGCAAATCATTGTTATCAGTTCACATTTGTTGTAGTTTGACCACCATCAATCACGAAAGCGCAGTCTGGGATGCATTCGCATGTATGCAGGTACAAAGATGAAACATATTCTCCTTGCGACAACAGAAGTCGCTGAAGACTATATGTATACACAATGGTCATCTGATGCACCGAGTCTGGTAGACTTGATAGCGGGGAAAGGGCGATCAAGAGGTCCAACCTTTGTCCCTGGCTTGCGTCTTGTCCCGTATGTGACTGCGCTGCCTTAGTGCATCGAAGTATTAGCTCGACTATGAGCGAGTTGCTATGTGGTTCGCTATTGTCGTCCCGTTCCATACGCTTCTGACTCGTGGGGCTCAATCGATCCCAT